>Ga0207889_1000004_pt1 | contig 610425 bp, 553 predicted proteins | sample LinPmetageLP47_FD_184058 | JGI IMG/M metagenome (GOLD analysis project Ga0207889, IMG submission 184058) | Marine viral communities from the Pacific Ocean - LP-47 (SPAdes) | ecosystem: Environmental > Aquatic > Marine > Oceanic | place: Pacific Ocean | collected 2011-06-12 | reverse complement strand
CGTAGCTCGTAGCTCGTAGCTCGTAGCTCGTAGCTCGTAGCTCGTAGCTCGTAGCTCGTAGCTCGTAGCTCGTAGCTCGTAGCTCGTAGCTCGTAGCTCGTAGCTCGTAGCTCGTAGCTCGTAGCTATTCTTCCGCCAGAATTCGCTCTGCCTCTTCCTGAATCAGCCGCCGCAGCCAACGGTGTGCCACGTTGTGGTGCAACAGCGAGGACCAGGCCATTTTCAGCTCGAACTCAGGGATATCGAACGGCGGCTGCTTGATCAGCAAGCGCTCATTCTGGGCCTGCATGCGCGCCACCCGGCTTGGTAGCGTGGCCACCAGGTCGTTATTCATGGCCAGCAGGGCCGGCATTTGATAGTGGCGAGTAAAGATACTGATCTTGCGGCTCTTGCCCAACTGTTCCAGGGCATGGTCAATCCACCCCAGCCCGCCGAGCTTTTCCGGATTCATGCCGAATCCCACGCCAAAACCGGTTTTTGATACCCAGATATGCTGGGCGGACAAATAGCTGTCCAGATCAAAGCCTTCGGCAATGGGGTTATCCCGGTTGAGCAAGCAGGAAAAGGAGTCTTTCCAGAGGCTTACCTGGTGAAATGAGCCCGGAATTTCGTTAAAGCGATTCACCGCCATATCCACCCGGCCCTGCTCCATGTCCTGGTAGCTCACATCCGACGGGGTCAGGAAATCCAGCACCACATTGGGGGCCTCGGCACGCAGGCGACGAACAATATGGGGCACCAGAGTCGCTTCCGCATAATCACTGGTCATGATCCGAAACACCCGGCGACTGTCCGCCGGCTGGAACACGTCCTCAGGGGTGAACAATTGCTCCGCCTGGGACAGAATTTGCCGCACCAAGGGCCGCAACTCCTGTGCGCGTTCCGTCGCCGTCATGCCGTCACTGGTACGAATCAACAACGGATCACCAAATAACTCGCGCAACCGTTTCAGCGAATTACTCATCGCCGGCTGGGTAATCCCCAGTTGCTCCGCCGCTCGGGTCACATTCTGCTCACGCAGAAGCACATCCAGATACTTGAGCAGATTCAGATCTGCCGCACCAATATTCATTTTATGAATAGCCACTCATGCCCACATCAACAGGATCAATTCTAGCACTGCCTGATCCTCACTGGCACCGTGCACCAGATCACAGGGTCATGACGATTCTCTGTGTAAAAAAAACTTTTACGCATTTGAGTGTTAACCGTGTCTCTATTTCGCCATTACTGGCATGTTGCCAGTATCGCCTGGAGGCAAAAAAATGCGTAAGGTCTGAAGCTTGTGTCCAGATAACAGCACAGCCTGCTCTGTTGTCATAGGCCGGCAAGCCTTTCTCGCCAGCCCCATGTAAGCAGGCGTGATTCAGAGGTTACTATGACAAGCAACGCAACCACGCGAACCGAGAAGTTCGTGGTTCGTTTTCCCTGCGGTATGCGAAACGAGGTCGCAGAAGCGGCCAACCACAGCCATCGCAGCATGAACGCGGAAATTATCGCCCGGCTGGAGCATAGCCTGAAGAACTGGCCGCATACCCTGCCCCACGGCGAAGCAGCGGTGCCGCAAGGCAACGAAGAAGCCTTCCTGCTGGAACGCTTTCGCCAACTCCCCCAGGGGAAACAGCAGGCACTGTTAGCGCTTTTGGATTAGATTAATTCTGCCGGGCTAACCACAACTGCCCTTTTGTCCTTACAATACACCGCTGGCCACGTGCCCATTATCGAAATGACAGTACTTTGCACTATGATGTAGTGCATGCTGCTCACGCACGCAGTCACCGATTCATGGACTGAAAGGAGCCTTTACGGCCGTGACCGCAAACCAGAACCATACCCCACTGCCAACCGGCAACGATATTACGTTACCGTGGCACCTGCGCCTGCCCAAACCGCTGGAAAAGGATTTTCGCCTCTATTTCCGGGCAAGCGTGGCCAAAGTCATGCCCTGGGCGTTGGCACTGGTGGCGTTCCTGATTGTCTCCGCCATGTTTATCGAGTCACGAATTTCTCCCGACGTTCTCAACCTTTCCTGGCGCCCGCGGCTTTTCACCTTGATGCTCACCGGCGGCTGTCTGGTATTAATCCGCAAGCCCCAATGGCGCAACTGGCTTCATGAAGCCACGCTGATACTGGCATTCGCCATTGCCCTTACCGGCAATTATCTAGGGGCCATTGTCGAGCACCCCCTGGCCTACACCTTCTTCTTCCACACCCCTCTGGCCATCCTGATGATCTGCATCCTGATACGGGTGCCATTCTACTCCGCACTGGTTAGTTCAGTGATCATGATTGGCTGCATGGTTTTCAGCCTGCAGCTCAGCTCCGGCCGGCAACCCTTTGAACCGTCCACCCTGGTGTTGGTATCGCTGGCCTTTGCAAGCATGAGCCTGTTTGGCCAATACGTGTACGAGCGCTTGTTGCGACAGCACTTCCTCTCCGAGCATGTACTGTTCCAGCACAGAAACGAATTACACTCCGCCAATCTGGTACTGGAAAACCAGGCCACCGTCGACGGCATGACCGGCTGTATCAACCGCCGGGGAATGGAAAGCCGCCTGAGCCACCTCTATCACAAGCTGAACCAGAGCAACCCGGATGCGCCTGAGCGTATCACCCTGATGTTGTTCGACATCGATTTTTTCAAACAGTACAACGATACCTATGGCCACCCGGCCGGGGATGAGTGCCTGAAAAAAGTGGCCGGTGTCCCTCTGGGAATGGTGCAAAGCGATACCGATTTCGTGGCTCGCTACGGTGGCGAGGAATTTGTCATTACCCTGACTGACTCCAGCTTCAACGATGCGCTGGTTTTCGCCGAGCGCATGCGTAACCGGGTCGAGCAGCTGGGCCTTCCCCACAGCGGTTCCCGGGTCAGCCAGGTGGTGACCATCAGTGTCGGGGTCGCCTGCTCTGACAGCCACGCCGCAGACGGTGCCCAGCTCTTGAAGATGGCCGATGAAGCGCTGTATCAGGCAAAAGGCGCCGGGCGAAACCGGGTAGCACTGATGAGCAATCAAGGCGTAGTGGAGATGCTGAATTAGCGGGGAGTTGAACCCGGCGACTGAATGCCCGAGCCATTCGCTGTTGGCGGGCAACGGCAGCGCGGTTGCTATTCAGGACACACTGATAGTACTTGGCCGATTCTCAAACAAGCTTAAGTCAGAGCGCGCAAGGCGCCCTGTCGCCATTATTTACTGGCTCTTTTTTCCCGTCGTTTCTCTTTCAGGGTTTTTTGCGGCTTTTTCTTCACTTTTTCCTTACTCATAACGCTTTCCTTTCAAACAGGTTTCATATTCTCCGTCTTGTCTTACGGTAAAACATGCAAGGCATGACCCTCCGTCTTTATTGGAAACACTCATTTTTCTGCTGTTTTGTTCACCTTCAGCAACAGATATCGGTGCCCATGACCAAGGAAATTCACATTGACCACTGCTCCAGGCAAGGCTCCCAGCAAAGCAGCGCCCAATGGAGAAAGCACAGAAATATCCTTGTCCCCCAGAGATCGCTTTCCCGCTTCTGCCAAAGTGAAGGACATCTGCTCTTCATCTTCAAAGCTGAACAAGGAAACACGATCGCCCACCGCTGCCGCAGCAAGCTCACGCTCCACTCCACGCAACATTTCTATTTTCTCCATCACGATCATCAGCCGGACCGGCGACAGGAAAAACAGGGGATTTTTTGCTAAATAGCGTTTTCCATAGCCATAGCGACACAACGACAAACGCTCCATAAGCGCAGCCATAACCGTTCACCAGATTGATATAAAAAAGGGATATCGAACGATGTCGACAACGGGAAATAAGCCGGACGGGTTCCGCCCGGCTTAAACCGGAAAGGTGGGGAGAAAATCCATCCAGAGGGAGAAAAGATAAAACACAGTGGCATTCCTACGTTGATATGGAATCCACCATAGCCGGAATAATAAATATAGCAAGGCCACCCCCGGCGGGGCCTCTACCTTGAGCGTTTGGTCACCCTGGGGGCAACAACAACGCCCCCTTCATTCTTTCATCGGCGGCACCACGGTGACCGGGTCCAGCTTGACCTCGAACCAGTTCAGACGCCAATCAAGGTGTGGCCCGGTTGCACGGCCAGAAGCACCTACCTTCGCCACCGGGTCGCCCTGCTTCACCGTCTGCCCGTCGTTCACCAGCACCTCGCTCAGGTGGATCATGGTGGATGACACTCCATAACCGTGGTCCATGATCAGGGTACCGCCAGAGTAATAGTTATTTTGCTGCACCAGCGTGACCACCGCATCCGCTGGCGCCACGACCACCGTGCCCGTGGGCCGGGCCACATCCACGCCATAGTGCGGCCGGCCAGGCTTGCCGTTATAGACTCGCTGACTGCCATACACGCCACTGATACGCCCGGTAAGCGGCCACTGAAAATCGCTGAGAAAGGCCATCAGGTCGGAATTCGTATCCCGCGCGCTCTTGATTTCGGCCACTTCTCGGCGAATGCGTTTCAGCACCGCTTCCGGCGGCGGCTCGACCGTGCGCTTGGGCACGCCCTCAATACGCTGAATCGCATACTCACGCTTTTCCAGCGTCACCGGCACCGATTGCTGTTCACCGTTTTTTTCCAGCACCAGTGTCTGTTGCAGATCGGCGTCACGCCCTACACCCACAACGAAAAAACCCGCATCGGTGGTGCGCACTGTCCGGTCGCCCAGCTTGACGGCCACCCCATTTTCCACCTGCCCACGCAACAAGGAACCCTGGGTACGCTGCCCTTCCAGTGATAACAGCCAATCGCTGGCCATGGACAACGAAGACAACAGGCAAAGCAGGACAACAAAAGGAATACGCACAGGAAACCTCAAAGACGAATGGGGCAATGGCTCTGCAGGCACAACGCGCCTGCAGAAGAACCGTCACAAAAACGCGCTGCCATCTTCCACATCCAGCTGCACCGGGTCCAGGTGCTTCTCACCGTACTGGCGCCACACCCGTGAGCGGATGAACAGTTGGTAGAGGTCCGGGTCCAGATGGTCGTTGTTGCGCATGCGCTGCATGATGCCCAGCGCTTCGCTGAGTTTCAGCGGCGTTTTATAGGGGCGCTCCTTGGCGGTAAGCGCTTCGAACACATCGGCGATAGCCATGATCCGTGCAGGAATCGACATCTGATCACGGGTGAGGCCGAGCGGGAAACCCGTGCCATCCATTTTCTCATGGTGGCCACCGGCGTATTCCGGCACCCGCTGTAATTTTCGCGGAAATGGCAGTGAACCCAGCATGTCCAGGGTCACATCCATATGACCATTAATGATCTGTCGCTCCTCAGGCGTCAGCGTGCCGCGCGGGATGCACAGGTTGTACACCTCGTCATCGCTGAGCAGTGGTTTTTCCTGCCCCCAGGCGTCCGTCCAGGTACGCGCCGCAATGTCCTTTACCCGCTGCTGATCCACCGCCGCCATGGCCTCACCGCCACGGTTTATCCGCTCCAGAAAGGCCAGTTCTTCCTTCAAGGCACCAATGTCCTCTTCCATGCGTTGCCGGCAGGCCGGCTCATCAGCGGGATTAAGCAGACAGGCTTTTTCATAAGCAAACTGAATCTCCGCCCGCAGCGTCGCAAAGCGGCTGGCCACTTCATCAATCCGGTCATGCAATGTGTGCAGCTTGGTGGACTTGTCCAACACCGAATCCGGAGTCGCCAGCTTGCCGCAGTCATGCAGCCAGGCGGCCACATGCAGCTCGTACCAGCCTTCTTCATCCAGCGAAAAATCCGGGAACAGCGCCTGATCATCACAGGTGGCCTGGGCCAGCATTTCGGTGATGACCGGCACCCGCTGACAATGGGCACTGGTGTGAGGGCTTTTCGCATCAATGGCCTGGGCCAGCACCTTGATAAACGCGTCCAGCAAGTCCTTGAGTTCCTGCACCTGGCTGAGATTGCTCAGGGCAATCCCGCCGTAGGTCAGCAGGGACTGGAAAATCAGGTGTCCATGCTCACCCAGACGCTGCAGGTTGCGGGGCACCGGTTTGTCGTAAGCCAGTTGCAGCACACCGGTGACCAGGCCTTCGTGGTTGTACAGTGGCCAGAGCTGAAGCCCTTTGGCCTGCGGGGCCAGTGCCGCCAGCAACGCCTTATCCCCCTCATTGAGGGATGTTTGCGTCAATGCCACGGTGAGGGGCTCACCGGCGGCGAAACACTGCTCAACAATACCTCCGGCGCCATCAGCCTCATCCGCTAATGGCCGGAACCACTGCGGTGCTTCCTTGACGGCATCGCTTTCACCGGCCCCATCGCGACACAGGCAGTTCAGCCCGGCCCGGGGGCGGCCATCGGTATACAGCCATACCCAGCCCGTATCTGCATGGCACAGGTAGAGCACTTCCTTGAGCAGCGCATCAAGCAGACGGGGTACATCCTTCTGCTCACTCAGATGCTGCGCTACCCGCAACAGCCTGGGCAACTGCGCGTTGTCTGCCATCTGTTGCGTCTGTGAGGGTGTTGTCATGGGCTATCCCGCTCCATCGGGTTCATCCTTGGGCTCTCATTGTCAGCTATCCCTGCATCCCCGCCCCAAGCATAGGCGGGCGCCCGGAAACAGGCAAAATTCTGTGCCATACGTCGGTTAATCCACGACAGGCGTACTAAAGGCCGCAAAATCGCACCCCGAAAGGCGCTTAACCGCCCCCGCACCTTGAAGCGGGGGGCCTGATTGCCTACCATCTGCCGGTTCTGAGCCAATCACCTGGATCCCTTGTCTCATGAGTGTGAGCTATCAACTGCCCGATGGGGCAAGCATGGAGTTTGAGCAGCCGGCCTCCGCCTTCGAGATCGCCGGACGTATCAGCAAAAAACTCGCCAAACAGGCCCTGGCCGCCAAAGCCAACGGCAACCTGATCGACGTCTATCTGCCCATCGACGACGGCGCCACGGTGGAAATCATCACACGGGAGACCGACGAGGCCCTGGAGCTGATTCGCCACGATGCCGCCCATGTCATGGCCGAAGCCGTACAGGAGCTGTTCCCGGATACCCAGGTGACCATTGGCCCGACCATTACCAACGGCTTCTATTATGACTTCCACCGGGACACCCCGTTCACACCGGATGACCTGAAAACCATTGAAAAGCGCATGCAGGACATTGTGCGCCGCAATGAGGAAATTCGGCGTGAAGTCTGGGATCGCGATGAAGCCGTGGCGTTTTTCCTGGAGAAAGGCGAGGAATTCAAGGCCGAAATCATCCGCGAGCTGCCCGCCGACCAGGAAGTGAGCCTCTACCGCCAGGGCGAGTTCATCGACCTGTGCCGGGGGCCCCACCTGCCCAGCACCAGCAAGCTGGGCGACGGTTTCAAGCTGATGAAAGTCGCCGGGGCCTACTGGCGTGGCGATGCCAACAACGCCCAGCTACAACGCATTTACGGCACCGCCTGGCGCGACAAGAAAGAATTGAATGCCCACCTCAAACAGATTGAGGAAGCGGAAAAGCGTGATCACCGTAAACTCGCCAGGGAAATGGGCCTGTTCCATATCCAGCAGGAAGCGGTGGGCAGCATGTTCTGGCACCCGAAGGGCTGGCGCATGCGCCAGAACCTGGAAAACTATATCCGCGGCAAGATGGAAAAAGGCGGCTATCAGGAAGTCTCCACCCCGCAGATGATGGACCGCATCCTCTGGGAACAGTCCGGCCACTGGGACAAGTACGGCGAAGACATGTTCACCGTCTGCACCCACGACCACAAAGAAATGGCCGTGAAGCCGATGAACTGCCCGGGCCACGTGCAGATTTTCAAGCAAGGCATCACCAGCTACCGGGACCTGCCCATTCGTCTGGGCGAATTCACCACCCTGTTCCGTAACGAAGCCCATGGCGCCCTGCACGGCCTGATGCGTGCCCGTTCGTTCAGCCAGGACGACGCCCACATCTTCTGTACCGAAGAGCAGATCAACGAAGAAACCGCCGGTTTCATCAAGATGCTGCGCGAAGTCTACGAAGACTTCGGCTTCGACAGCTTCCGCATCAAGTTTTCCGATCGCCCGGATAACCGCGCCGGCTCCGACGAAACCTGGGACAAGGCCGAAGGCGCGCTGCGCTCTGCGGTGGAATCCCTGGGCCTGGAATGCGAACTGAACCCGGGCGAAGGCGCTTTCTATGGCCCGAAACTGGAATTCGTACTGCGTGACGCCATCGGCCGTGACTGGCAGTGCGGCACCCTGCAGGTGGACTTCGTGCTGCCTGATCGTCTGGATGCGGAATACGTGGCCGAAGACGGCTCCCGCCAGCGTCCGGTGATGCTGCACCGCGCGGTGCTGGGTTCCCTGGAGCGCTTCCTGGGTATCCTGATCGAATCCACCGCCGGCCACCTGCCCCTGTGGCTGGCGCCGCGCCCGGTGGCGATCTGTACCATTACCAACTCCGCCGACGAGTACGCCACCGCCGTGCAACAGAAACTGGTTGCCGCCGGGGTACCGGCGGAGCTGGATATTCGCAACGAGAAGATCGGTTTCAAGGTCCGCGAACACTCCCGCGCCAAGACCCCGCGCATCTGGGTCATCGGCGAACAGGAAGCCCAGCAAAACCAGGTGGCCATTCGCACCCTGGGCTCCCAGGCTACCGAGACCATGGATCTGGACGAAGCCGTCGCGGCCCTGGCCGCAGCGACTCGTTTGCCGATTTAAGAGACGCCACACGCCGGCACGCATCACGCCACACGCAAAATCTGCCGCGTGTTGCGTGCAGCGTGAAGCGTGCAGCAGCGGAGCACTTATGTTCAAACACAACGAACAACAGCCCGAAGGTTTTCAGGCTTCACTCAAGGAAGCCCTCGATAACCTGGCATTCAACGATGCCGGGCTGGTGGCCGCCATTGCCCAACAGCATGACAGCGGCGAAGTGCTAATGATGGCCTGGATGAATCGCGAAGCCATCGAAGAAACCCTAGCCACGGGCCGTGTCTGTTATTTTTCCCGCTCGCGGGGAAAGTTATGGCGCAAGGGCGAATCTTCCGGCCAGGTACAAATGCTGAAAGAACTGCGCATTGATTGCGATGGCGATGCCCTGCTGGTGAAAGTGGACCAGACCGGCCCCGCCTGCCACACCGGCCGGCGCGACTGCTTTTACTGGAAAGCCGACGCCAGCAACGTGACCATCGACAAAGCCCCCATCAAAGACCCCAAAGAGTTGTACGGCAAATGACCCTACGATTGCAGAACACCCTCACCGGGAAAAAGGACGACTTCATTCCGCTGGACCCAGACCGCATCACCCTCTACGTGTGTGGCCCCACGGTTTACAACTTCGTCCACATTGGCAACGCCCGCCCGGTGGTGGTGTTTGATGTGTTGTATCGCCTGCTGCAACGGCTCTACCCGAACGTGGTCTACGCCCGCAATATCACCGACATTGATGACAAGATCATCAAGGCGGCCGCGGAAAACGGCGAAGACATCAGCGTCCTCACCGAACGCTTCACCGCGGCGTTTGCCGAAGACATGGCATCACTCAACGCGAAAACCCCGAACATCATCCCCAAGGCCACCGATCACATCCCCGAGATGATCCAGATGATCGCCACCCTGGTGGAAAAGGGCCACGCCTACGAGGCGGATGGCCAGGTGCTGTTCGCGGTGGAATCCATGCCCGACTACGGCAAGCTCTCCGGCCGCAAACTGGAAGACATGCTCGCCGGTGCCCGGGTGGAAGTGGCCGATTACAAGCGCCACCCCGGCGACTTCATTCTCTGGAAGCCGTCCAGCGACGAGCAGCCCGGCTGGGAATCCCCCTGGGGCCGTGGCCGCCCAGGCTGGCACATCGAGTGCTCCGCCATGATTCACAAGCACCTGGGTGACGTGATCGACATCCACGGTGGCGGTCAGGACCTGATCTTCCCGCACCACGAAAACGAAATCGCCCAGGGCTGCTGCGCCCACGGCACCGACTACGTGCGCTACTGGCTGCACAACGGCTACATCAATATCGATGGCGAGAAGATGTCCAAGTCTTTGGGCAACTTCCGTCTGGTGCGCGATTTGCTCACCCAGTACCACGGTGAAATTCTGCGTTTCGCCCTGCTCTCCAGCCATTACCGCTCGCCGCTGAATTTCTCCGCCGACGTACTGGATAACGCCGAGAAGGGTCTGGATACGCTCTACTACGCCCTGCTGGGGCGCGGCGAAACCGTGGCGCCGGAAGCGGATTACCAACTGCCGGACAACCACCCGGTACTGGACGCGCTCAAGGACGACCTGAACACCTCCGAAGCGGTCAGCGCCCTGCACGCCATCGCCGGCGAACTGAACAAGGCCGAACTGGCGGACAAGCCAAAACTGAAAGCCGAACTGCTGGCCGCCGCCGACCTGCTCGGCCTGCTCACCGTGGAGCCCACCGCCTGGTTCCAGAACAAGAACGTGAGCGAAGATGGCCTCAGCAACGACGACATCGACGCCCTGGTCGCCGAGCGTACCCAGGCCAAGAAAGACAAGAACTTCGCCCGCGCCGATGAAATCCGCCAGCAGCTCACCGACGCCGGCATTCAACTGGAAGACACCCGCGAAGGCACCCGCTGGAGTCGGTAAAAGAGACGCGGCACGCAGCACGCTTTCACGCAACAGCGCGGCCTGGTGCAGTAGCCGCTCGAGCCCAAGAGGCCGCGCCCAGGCTACCTGGAGCGGCCTTTTGCATTTATCAAGACGTAAGTAACGAGTTGCGCAAGTGTAGGTCGGATTAGCCTGAAAGGCGTAATCCGACAAACCCAAGCTCAGGATGCTCCATCAAGGCTCTCAGGTTACGCTGCCTGCGCTTCAACCTTGCGCCGGTAATACCCGGCCAGAAAGGCCCCGCAAAGAATCTGGATCTGGTTGTAGCACATGATCGGCAACACGATCATGCCGAAGCCGGGATTGGCCACAAACAGCACCTTGGCCATGGGCAAGCCGGACGCCAGGCTTTTCTTCGAACCACAAAACACCGCCGCGATTTCATCCGCCAGGCTCAAGCCCAAACGCCGCGCCAGCAGCATGGACAAGCCGATCACCAGGGCCAGCAACAACAGGCACAAACCCACCGCCAGCAACAACGACGCCACCGGCAACTGCTGCCACAGGCCTTCGTTAACCGACTCCGAAAAGGCCACGTACACGATCAGCATAATCACGCCCTGATCGTAGCGCCCAACAAAGCCGGGCCAACGCGACAGCAGCCCCACCAGCTTCGGGCGCAGCAATTGCCCCAGGGCAAACGGCAGCAACAGCTGCAGCACGATGCCTTTCAGTGCACCGGTCACATCAAAGGCACCGTCACCACTGGCGGACACCATCAGCATCAACAGGAAGGGTGTGAGCATCATGCCGAACACATTGGAGGCGGCAGCGCTGCATACCGCAGCGGGCACATTGCCCCGCGCCATGGCGGTAAACGCAATGGACGACGACACTGCGGACGGCAACACACCCAGATACAGAAACCCCAGCGCCAGCTCCGGCGGAATCCATTGCGGCGCCAGCAACGACACCGGCAACACCGCCAGCGGAAAGACCAGGAAGGTCAGCGAAGAAATAAACAGGTGCAGCCGCCAATGCATCGCCCCGGCCAGCACCTGTTTCCGGGACAGCGCGGCCCCATGCACAAAGAACAGCACCGCCACCGCCAGCGTGGACAGCTGCGAGAGCCCCTCCGCCAAACCACCACCAGCCGGCCACACCGTGGCGGCGACAATCACCGTCAACAACAGCAGCGTAAAGCCATCCAGCCGGCGCAGCAGGCCCATCATCAGGACGCCTGCAACGCCGCCAGCGCAGGCGCCAGCATGGCCCGAACCTGGCGCTCTGCGGCATCTGCATCGCCCCGCTCCATGGCAGCCAGCAGGGTTTCATGGTCCTGCTGGCTAGGCTCCGGCATGGAGTCATCGTATTCCGTGCGCGCAATGGTGCGAGCCACCGCTTCACTGAAATAGCGGTACAGTTCCGCCAGCGCACGATTATGGGCCGCCGCAATCATGGCCTGGTGAAAATCACGGTCATGCTGAATGCGCAGGGGCAGGTTCTGTCCCGCCGCGCCGCGAGCCGCCAGCGCGGAATGCATGGTATCCAGATCCGCACCATCACGGCGCTGGGCCGCCAGCCGGGCGGCCTCTGCTTCCAGCGCCACCCGCATTTCCAGCTGGTCGAGCAGGGTGCTGCGCTCCACCCGCCGTAATGCTTCGGCTGGGTCCAGCCGGGCACGCACATAGGTGCCGTCGCCCTGCCGGGTTTCCAGCAGCCCCGCATGCACCAGCACCCGCACGGCTTCACGCACCGTGTTGCGCCCCACACCGAATTGCTCGCTGAGCCGGGGCTCGGTGGGGATACGCTCACCCACCGGCCACTCACCGCGCGCCACGGCGCTGCGCAACTCAGCCACCGCGCTATCCACCAGGGAGAGACGGGGTAATTTCGCTTTATTCATGTAGTCATCCTATGAATTTAACGAAATCATCCCACGAATATAGCGAGCGCTCAAGCCGACCTTTTGAGCGCGGCCCTTTCAAATCTTCAGGGTCAGCTGGTCCTCCCGCGACAGGCTGTCACGCACCTGCATGGCCCAGTGGCGCCGCTGCTGCTGTATGGGCCCCAACCGCTCTGCCGGCACGGTACGCTCCAGCATCGCCAGCGAGCTGCCCAATGTTGCCAGCACCGCCAGATTCCCCCGGGCATCGCAGGCAATCTGCGCAAACGCCGCCTCCACATAGTCGGCAAAATCCCGCTGCTGGCATTGCAACCGCAGCTGCCCGTTCACTCGCCGAAACGGTTCCGGCATATGTCGCCCGGACAGGTCGGCAATCACCGCGCCCAGGTACAGCACACACTGCTCAGCGGTGGTGGAATCGTTAATGCCCGGCGACAGCGCCTTGATGGCGATATCCACCAGCTGCCGAATACCGAAAGCCGGATCCTGCTCGATAGTGCGATGGCGATTGATCACATAGCAACGCAACAACGCCGCACAGCGCTCTTCGTCCCAGCCCGGCCCATGCAAGTACAACAATGGCTGCCCCTGGACCACAAACTCGCCCACCGCCACACGCATGGTAACGACCTGCCCCTGGGCATCCGCTTCCTTGACCAGGCCGTTCAGGTACACCTGCTGCACAAACCCGGTGAGCGGCGCTGCCAGCGTGTGGCCGGCCGGTTGACGGCCTGAGCTACCGCCATCTTCCCCCGGCGTCACCGCCCCGGCCCGCAACGCCGCCGGGTTCTCGGCGACACGCCCGAATGCCTGATCGTAGCGCTGGGCGATCGCCGCCTGCGTATCTTCGGTAATTTTCGCCACCACCTGGGACACCTGGATCGAACTGGCAATGTGGTGAATAAAATAGATCAGCAACGCCAGGCCCACGAAAGCCCCCAGCAACGCCACCATCACGGCAAGGCCATGCCCCAATAACAGCGAATCCGCAGGCAGACTGCGCAACACCAACAAACAGTAGGCGAACACACCGACAATCACGGCCAACGTCAATTGATTGATTCGATCGGCCATGTAATCGCGCAGCAGGCGGGGGGAATACTGGCTGGCCGCCTGGGCCAGCACCAGCATGGTAATGGAGAAGGTCACCCCGGCCACGGTAATCATGGAACCGGCGATGGTGGTCAGCACCGCGCTGGCGCCTTCCGGATTCACCGCGAGCAGGTAAGCCCACCAGTGTTGTTCGGCATCCGGCAACTCACCGGGGATGGCGGTGATGATAAAGGCCAGCAGCGATGCACCGACCAAAAAACAGGCCGGCAGCAACCACATGCTGGAACGTAACTGGGTATACCACTGCTGAAACCGCGCCAGCACCATGGCTCGCCCTCGCATCCTTGCCCGGGCGGATTACCCGAGTGCACCACGTCCATGAACACCCCCGGGCAGATACCGGGGAATCAGTCTTCCAGTGACAGTTTGTCTATCCCTGGCAGTGGCGGCAAATCTTTCCGGGTGGCATTGGCGAAGCGCGGCTTTTCCAGCTGGACCTTCAACCCCTGCAGGGTTTCCAGCGGCGCCTTGGTCGCTACCAGGTTCGCCAGCCACACCGGCACGCTGCCGCCCGGATCCACAAAGGTTTCAAACTGCACCCGCACCCAGCCATCGTCCATGGGAGTAATGATGAACTGGTTATCCAGCGCGGGAATACGTACAAAACCATCCTGCTTTCCCAGCACATTGTCGGCGTTCACGCTGTGCAGGGTGATCGAGCCGGAGTCTTCGTTCTGGCTCAGTGTATTGGCCAGCACCACGTCCCGGTCCGATACCGGCCAGATACCGTGAAAGCGCATGTGAATTTCTTCACGGTCTTCCACCGACAGCCGCTTGGCCCCCTGATTCTGGAAGATCCATTCCGGGAAGGTGTCCACGGCGGTAATCACCGCCAGCACCGAGGTGGCGGATGCCTTCACTTCGACAATGCCCTTGAAGGCTTTCACCGGGCTATTGGAAACATCCCGCACATACGTGGTCACATCTCCCCGGGCCTCACCCTCATGGTTGGTTTTCCAGTTTGCCGCCCAGGCCGGGTTCACCAGCACCAGAGGGGCCAACAACAACGCCACAAACATCGCTCGCAAAGGTCTTCTCCTTACTCTTCTCTTCAACAGGAATACATCATCCAAAACGCTGGCCGCAGTATGCTGCCCGCGCACAGGGAAGCAACCGCCGGCCGGGGTATTGGCCCCAATTACCGGCGCTGCCGAGGGCAGTTCAAGACTGATGTTTTTCTCACTCAGGCTGATGGCTCTGCGGCACGTCCATCCCTTTCAGTCCCGGGTAACGCTTCACCGCCTGCTCCAGCGTGGCCTTCTGGTAGGAGTCACTGCTGGCCATCTCGCGTAGCCCCTGCAGGGTTTCCTGGGGCGCCTTGTGGGAAATCACGTTTGCCACCGAAGACACATTGCCACCCGGATCGATAAAGGTTTCGAATTCGATGCGAGTCCAGCCATTATCCAGCGGCGTCAGCACGAACTGATCTTCCAGCGCAGCAACGCGCACATACCCTTCGTGCTCCGGCTCGCCATCCACGGCCTGGGAGGCCAGGGTAATAGCACCGGTTTCCTTGTTCTGGGTGGCCTGAGTCTTGATCAGCGCATCACGGTCCTTGGCCGGCCAGATGCCCTTGAAACGGATATAGGCCTGATCGTTATCGCGTAACTCCAGTGACTGACACTGATACAACCAGTCCGCGCAGGCACTGCTATCCGCCATCACCGCCAGCACGCTCAACACCGGCGCCTGTACCTCAGTAACCCCCCGGAAGGCTTTCACCGGGCTGTCTGCCATGGCTTTCTCGTAGGTGCTGATATCAGTCCGCGCCTCACCTTCATTCACGGTCTCCCAATCCGCCGCCATGGAACCGGCGGATAACATCAAGGTCACGGCCAATGCTGATACGCGTACCGGGCGGGTCCATCCTGTCACTTTGCTCATGGTCTCTCCTTGTTGCCCTGAGGCTGCTTTACCGTTGCATCATCATGAAATCGCAACACTTTCTTATCACGCTGCTTATTACGACCATGGAACAGCACTGGTATCTCCCCACGCGATGGCTATATCATGCTTTTTTTACAACTTACGACAGGCAGTGCTGGTCACGTGAAATCGCTTCTGCTTGGCGCCATCTGGCTGTACCAGAAGGTGCTGAGCCCCTGGATAGGCAATCAATGCCGCTTCTACCCCACCTGCTCGGAATATGCCCGGCAGGCGGTAGTTGCCCATGGCAGCCTGCGCGGCAGCGCACTGGCGGCGAAGCGACTGTGCAAGTGTCACCCCTGGCACCCGGGCGGTTTTGACTACGTGCCCGGCACCGAGCCTGACCCGGAAGCGCACCAATGCACATCGCCATGCGGTGACAACAGCGGGGGGACATCACCATGATCCCCGCCATGCTGAACCGCTACCATCGCGGCCTGTCACTGTCTCTAGTACTCGGCCTGTTCTGTGCCCAGCTGCTGCTGGCATGGCACGCCCCGGCCCACATTGACGCCGGCCAACACAGCCCCACCACGGAGCTGCTGGCTTCCGCTGATTGTCAGGTGTGTACCCACGGCCATGGCATGCTGGCGCTGCCCAGCGTCTACAGTGCACCAGTCGCGAAACGCACCGAACCCGTTCCGCTCGCGCCCGCCACCGCCGTGGTGCACCGCAGCAAGCGCAATCCCTACCCGCCCCGCGGCCCCCCTGTTTCTGCCTGATTCCCGTTACTGATCCCTGATCATACTGGCGCATCGCCTTTTGCCCCTCTCCTTGAGAGCCGGGCCTGTTGCGCCTGCCTGCGATCAGCAACAAACGTGTTTCCGGCACGAGTCCGGCCAGCCGCTTTCTTTTCGGCTGCGCCCTTTTACTCGCGCCCTCATTCATGCCCTGCATGAACGCTAGAGACAGAGGTAGTTATGATATTTCGACGCCAGACCCTGACCGGGTGCGTCGCCGTGGCCCTGTTGGCGCCCACGGCAGTATTGGCCGACTCCGCAAACGAAAGCGGAACCCAGGAAAACGTTCACGAGCTGAAGCAAGTGGACGTGTCCGCCCTGCCGCTGGGCAGTAACAGCCCCAGCACGCCCTATTCGGTGATGGATCAGCAAACCCTCACCCAGAAGAGCCAGAATACCCTTGGGGAAACCCTGAAAGACCAACCCGGTGTCCACAGTGACACCTTTGGCGGCGGCGCCAGCCGGCCAGTCATTCGTGGCCTGGGCGGCCCACGCGTGGGGGTCCTCAATGATGGCTCCCAGGTACTGGATGCTTCCAGTATTTCCCCGGATCACGCGGTCACGGTGGATCCCCTGCTGGCGCGCCAGATCGAAGTCCTGCGCGGCCCGTCCACCCTACTCTATGGCAGCGGTGCCAGCGGCGGTGTGGTGAACGTGCTCGACACCCGCATCCCCACCCAGCGCCCCCGCGAAGAGGTGGAAGGTTTCGTGGCGGCCCGGGCCAATACCGTGGCCGATGAGAACGCCACTGCCGCCGGCCTCACCTTCTCGGCCACCGACAATCTGGTGTTCCGGGTGGAAGGCAGTCGCCGTGACGCGGACGATTACGAAGTGAATGGCTTCGAAGAACTCACCGTGCCCGGCACCTATGCGGAAAGCGACAATGGCAGCATTGGCGCCTCCTGGATCGGTGATCAGGGCTACTTCGGCATGGCCTACAGCTATCGTCGCGACAACTATGGCCTGCCCGGCCACAGCCACGAATTCGAGGAGTGCGGGGCCAACGGCTCCAGCCTGGATTGCCCCACCGGCGGCCATAATCACGACCATGGCGAGATCGTCCCCTATGTGGATCTGGCCAGCCGCCGGGTGGATGCCCGTGGTGAATACCGCGACCCCTTCGCCGGGGTTACCGCTATTCGTTTCCGTGGCAATCACACCGATTATCGCCACCACGAAATTGAGGAAGGCACCATCGGCAGCACCTTCACCAACAGGGGCGGCGATGCGCGGCTGGAAGTGGAACACAAACCGCTGGGTAACTGGCGCGGCGTTGTGGGCCTGCAGTACACCAGCTTCGACTTCAGCTCACTGGGTGGCGAAGCCTTCGTACCGAAGACAGAAACCGAATCCTTTGCCGTCTTTGCAGTAGAGGAATATGTCTTCAGCGAGCAATGGTCCTTCGAACTGGGGGCCCGGCAGGAGCACCTCACTCAGACGCCAGACGATCGCAACGGCCAGGCCCTGGCCAAAGTCACCGCCGATAACGCGTCTTTCTCGGGCGCGGCCAACTGGCGTTTTGTACCCGGCTACGAGCTGGTGCTGTCCGTGGGTCACTCTGGTCGCGCGCCCAGCGCCCAGGAGCTCTATGCGGAAGGCGTTCACCTGGCCACCAACACCTACGAATGCGGCCTGCTCAGCGACTGTGGTGGCGGCCAGCGCGATCTGGATGACGAAGTCAGCCTCAACGCCAACCTGAACCTGCGCAAGACCCAGGGCGACTGGCTGTTTGATCTAGGCATCTTCGAAAACCGCATCAACAACTACATCTATGCCCGCACCCTCGATCAGATCGAAGACTTCCGCCTGATCAAGTACAGCCAGCGTGACGCCACCTTCACCGGTGCCGAAGCATCTCTGAGCTACTACGGTATCGACCCGGTGGGCATCACGGTCTTTGGTGATACGGTGCGCGCCACCTTCGATGATGGCGGCTACCTGCCCCGCATTCCCGCCAAACGGTTAGGGACACGCCTCAACAGCTACCTGGGCAACTTCGACGGAGAACTGGAGTTCTACCGCAGCTTTGCCCAGGACCAGATCGCGGGCTTTGAGGAGACCACCCCGTCCTACGACATGGTCAACGCGACCCTCAGCTACCGGCTACGTGGCGACCAGCGCTACACCTTCTATGTGCGCGGCAACAACCTGCTGGGCGAAGAGGTATTCAACCACTCTTCCTTCCTCGCCAGCACCGTGCCGGAGCCAGGTCGCAATGTCACCGTGGGTACCCGCATTGAATTTTGATAAGCCACAACGTTAACGGCATCTGTGCCGGCGCCTTTACTCCGCCGGACACAACAACATGAATATGGAGAACACCATGCAACGCATGATGAAAAACCTGAAACAAAACGCAGCCCTGCCCCTGTCCTTGCTTGCCGCCCTCACCATGGCCGGCTGTAACGAAACCGGCACCAGCTCGCTGGGCAGCAGTGAAGACGAACACGACCATGCCGAGAATGATCATCCCGGCCGCCTGGTTATTGCCGCTGATGACGACGGCACCCAACTGTATATGTACGACCTGGAGGCCGGCGCCCTGCTACCCGGCACCTTGTCTCTCGACCATGACGCCAGTGCGCTCTACACCAGCCCGGGCAAGCGCTTTGTGCTGGCCGTGCAGCGAGATGACAATCAGGTTCAGATCGTTGATGGCGGCCTCTACCTGCATGACGACCATGTGGACGAAGTGATCCCCTCCTTTGCGGGCACGCTCACAGGTCCGGCGCCCACCCACTTCCGGGTTCATGGTGAGCAGGCCGCTCTGTTCTATGACGGCGATGCCGCCAACGCCGTCATGGCCCAGGTGGAACTGCTCACTGATGAATCGCTGGAAACCGCCTCCAGCGTAGCCAGCCAGACCCTCGCCAGCGCCCATCATGGCGTGGCCGAACCCCGTGGTGATGTACTGCTGGCCACCTTCCGCACTGCCGCCTCCGGCCTCCCGGAAACCGTTGATGTCTACCACCAGCACGGCGATCACTATCACAAGGAAGACACCATCGTTCCGACCTGTCCGGACCTTCATGGCGCCGGCTCCAACGAAGACTACTCGGTGTTCGGCTGTAGTGATGGCATCCTGATCGTCCATCAGGACGGAGAGGATTTCACCGCCGAGAAGATCACCAACGCCACCCTTGGCCTGGCTGCCGGCGAGCGTATCGGCAGCTTCGACAGTCATCACGAGCTGAGCCACTTCGTGGGTTATGCCGGTGACAGCATCTATATCATCCACCCGGAAGACGGTGATGCCGAAGCACTGGACTGGACAGAAGGCGCAGCCGTGTCACTGGAAAGCCACCGCCTGGATCCCCACGGGGAGCATCTTGTGCTGCTGGATGATGCCGGGGACCTGCGTATTTTCGACACCGCTGACTGGAGTGAGCACGCCCACGTGGAAGATGCCATCGCACCGGGCAATACCCAAATGGTCGTGGCCGGCGAGCCCGCGCATGTCTTCCTTTCGGATACCGGCAACAACTCCATCGTTGTCGTGCATCTTGAAGAAGGCAGCCTGGAATCCCCACTCAGCCTGACCTTCCCGCCCGCAGCACTGGCCTGGGCCGGTCTTGGTAGCGACCATGAAGAAGAACATAGCGACGAAGACGAGCACGATCATGACGACGATGGCCATGATCACGACCACTAAGCTCTGAACCACAGGAGGCTGCCTGCAGGCGATGCTCTTTGCATCCCCTGCAGGCGCCTCTGCCCTTCCCACCCTAACATCCCCCTCAAACGCTCCCGGTCGCCGTCGTCCCCACTTTTCACTACAATCACTCTATTATTGCGTCGAGACTTCACATCCAGTGGGAGAACCCATGAAAAAAGTATTGTTTGCCGCTGCTTTGGCAATGCCCCTTTTCGCCAACGCCGGCGGTTTTGCCGGTATCGATTTCATCAGCAGCGACATCGAGCCGGATAACACCACCGCCAGCGCCAAACCCGAAGCCCTGCAATTCAAGTTCGGTAGCTGGATCAACCGCGACGAGACCCTCGGTGGCGAAGTACGCCTGGGGCTGGGCGTCGGTGAAGATGAATTGAGCAACAACGTAGACGTGGAAATCGACCGTTACTACGGCGCCTACTTCCGCGGCCAGTTCCCCAACACCATGCCCGTGCGCCCCTACGGCCTGATCGGTGCCACCTACATGGAAACCACCGAGAAAAACGCGTTCGGCGGCTCCGACGGGGAAAACTACAAAGACCTGTCTTTGGGCCTGGGCGTGGACTTCACCATCACCAAAACCCTGTTCATCAACCTGGAATACATGCGGCTGGTGGATCGCAGCGGTGACGAAGTGACCAACCTGGGGCTGGGCCTGAACGGCCGGTTCTGATTAGGACACGCAGCACGCTTCAAGCATCACGCTGAATGCAAAACGCCCACCGGAAGGTGGGCGTTTTTTATTGTGGGTTTCAGTAGGGCCGGGAAGGATCTTTGATTAGGATAAGGTTTCCACTAAAGCGGGTGAGCTACAAGATCCGCGCAGGTTTTCAATACGTTATTGATTTTATACTGCTACCGTCTTTTGATTCCCGTATTCTCACAATTTTATCAATTTTCCACCCGTCTTCATCTACAAAATTAACGATTGTTTTTAATTTGCTATCTTTTGTCTGCGTGCTCGGATCGGAAAACTCCTTACCGGTAAACGTCCACTCAGCATCTTTTTCATCCATTATCCATTCCTCACTATATTCAGAAGGAATAAACGCTTCAGACTTCCATAGCTCCAAGAACAAACCTTCCATATTTTCTGATTTCAGGCTAACCGAGCCTGATTCTACTTTTTTAATTTTAGCAGGCACCCCATTAATAGAAATATTATTAATCCTTATCCCCACACGATCCATTTTTGCAGCCGTATACTCCTGTGCTCTTTTTGACAGATATAACGAGAACGGGAACTCAGACAAGCTTTCTACTTTTTGCACATCTGAAACATACGATTCATATACTTCTTTTGGATGAGGATTCTTGCCGCATGATGCCAGCAAGAAAAGAGCGGAAATAATTAGGCCAAAATATTTCATTGTTTTCCTTTTTTATAACACCTAATGAAAACGACAATAAGGTCTTTCCTTTTCTACCTGAAGCACGGGGCAAGACCTGACCCTCGTGCTCCTCGAGGGTATAGCGGTCGTAATTTCTCTTTCTTGTCTGCCCCACACTGCACCTCTCTTATGAACAGAAAACTCTGTCCACAAAAGTGGTTACAGATCACGCCGCATTTTGGCGTCGCCCTGCCTGGCCTTGTTAGCTCAACACCTAAATCTATATTGTTTTGTCGTATGGTTGGAGCGTTCCGTTCTCTTGGCGAAGAGTGTACTGACTACGGATCATCTCCTTGCCTTCTTCAACAGATACTCCAAGCTCTTTGCAGTGCGCAGGAAGAATTGATTCGCCGCCGCCATCTCTGTATGCGAGATATACACTTTCTTCTTTACTCAGCTCCATCTCTGACATTCCTCTCTCCTTTTAGTAGCTAACGCCTGCCTCAGCCGCCGCAGGTCGGCCTGGAGGCCCTTGTTAAGTTATTAGGCACTTGCATACCAGTGATGATAAAAATCTTCCTGGGTTACTTCTGCCAAAGAAGGAGGAATTATCAGCGTATGCTCATTATTGAAAAACAGCGCCAAGCAGCCTCTTCGATACTCAAATGACGTAAGTCGTACATGATCAAGAGGGCTCAAACCTTCACTCCATTCCTCGAATTCGCTTGTATCTCCGGGATACTCGCCGGAGCACATAACCGTTCCGGATGAGCTATTGAGAGTCCATGGAGGATCAATCCAAATGTATTCCCCCTTATCCGCAAACCTTAACTTAATCGAATTACAGGCCAGCGTCCTCTCGCAATCACGACCAACAAAGCCATTTATAATTTTTATATCTTCGTCGTGATCCATAGATAGACTCCAAACTTAACGCCCAGCACAGCCGCCGCAGGTCGGCCTGCTTCTTATTGTTAAGTGCCTATACATCAGGCACCTGACCTTTGAATTAACTCCACACAGCACAGACTAGTGAACATATAGCTGCCAGGGATAGACTTCCTTTCGACAATCAGATCCGAGCCTTCCAATACTTTCTCTGAAACGACCCATTCCAGAAAGTCTGGCTCAATCTCCAAGCGGGAATAATCTTCACCAATCATAACCACCTTGGCGGAAGTGTATTGATCGGGGCCAGAATCAAATCTGACCATATCCCCTAACAGCACCTTCTCACCTGATTCGTATTTCATGAGCACTTAACGCCCGCCATCATGCGCTTTTCGCATGCATGGCCTTGTTAAGCGAAATCCACATAGCACGTAATACCGGAATAAATTCACTATTCTCATTTAGCCACAAGCCATATAACCGCGACGATAACCACAATCCATAAGACAGCCTGCCCCTCGATTCTCTCTACTTTACGTGAACGACCAGATTTAGTTGTGGGAACTCCGGTGGCATTTGCAATACTTCGCTTAGCCTTCCGCTTCGCTTTTTTCAGTGGATTCATCCTCACATCCTTATGATCTTTTAACGCCCGCCATCACGCGCTTATCGCGTGGATGGCCTTGTTAACTGGTTTTCTCACAAATGCGCGATAGCTTGATTCTCGCTTACCGCTCATAGTATTTGCGCCAACAACTTCATCGTGGACACACTCAAAACCTTCGAATAAGTCCTGAAGAACCTTTGGGGTGCTGTAACGCATGGGCGCACCCAATGCTGACATGAACTCCCTCTCTTCGCTCGCACTAAACTCTGAAATATGAAGAATACCGCCCGGCTTCAATACACGTGCGATTTCTTCTGCCGCATCTTCTCGCTCTTTCGATGACGGAATACTTGTAAATACGGCACAAGCTACGATTGCATCGAATGAGTGATCATCAAACGGCAGACGTGCTTCAGCAGAATGTAACAGGGAAAGCTCCGGATACATTCTATGGCCACGCGCAATCATTGCAGAAGATGGATCTGCACCCACTACGTTAAGGTACCCGCACTGATTCAGCTGTTTACATATCCGGCCGTAGCCACACCCGAAATCAAGCATTCTTGCCTTAATATTGATGAATTCTGGGAGCCTATCCCAGCCAATTTCCAGGTTGAAACTGACCTGGTCCGCGATTTTATCCCAGCTTTCTATAGCCATGAGGTTTCTCAGTTAACGCCTAGCACAGCCGCCGAAGGTCGGCCTGCTGCTTCTTGTTATGTTTCTTTATCTGGATTCTCATAATAAGAAATACTCATCTTAGAAATTTTCGACCATACCCAGAGAGAAAACGCACAAGGCAGACAGAGCATTGCAGTGAAGAATGCTCCTAGTGCAACAACAATCGGGTACGACACTAACACAAACTTTGCTAACGATATTTGTTGTGGCACCGCGTTTTCACCCTCCCCTTGAGTGTAGTTCACAATGAAATCGCCGCTAAACAGATGAAAAAGAATTACAACTGTATCGATCAATACCCAGGGGAATAGGGATGTGATCAACATTATCTTTAGCAATGTGATCGACGACAGACGCTCTACCTTAATAGTTTTCTTCATGGCTTAGTAAACATAACAGCGTATTCAGTCGAACGATTCGACATATCTTTTTTCGACATAATTCTGGACTGAGAAGCGCCTGTTTCAGCTAAAATTCCCAGCAAACACAATAATCTGAAGAGAATTTGAGAACCGTTCGCAGCCGACAAAACTCGAATGAGCGGCCTATTTCCCGTATTTCCCAGCATTCCCCGTTCCCTGAAAATCACTTTATATCAACTGTTTAGCTTTTTCTGTAAGCCATATCCTACAAGCAAGACACCCTCGTCCGGTGAGCACGAGGCAGGGACAGACTGAGCAGACACAAAAAAGCCCGGGGACTTGCGTCGCCCGGGCTTGAGGAGTGTACCTCTGGTTATCGCTCCCCTTAGCGATCTTCATACCGTTGGTGCTTGAAGAAGATGCCGGTGTCACCGAACTGGGACAGGGTGAACGGGGACGCCATGACCAGCTCACCGACTTTGGTGGCGCTGTTGCGGCGTTCACGGGCGTAGCGTGCGGTGACCCAGGGCCAGATGGACGTTTTGATGGACTTGGAGGTCGCGTAAACGTCATACACCTTGGTGCCGGGGTTCAGGGCGGTCAGGTCGTCACGGAAATCGTGGGGCGCGGTGCTGATAGTGTTCTTCAAATCACCGTTGGGCACGAAGTAAACCTGAGACGGGGTGTTGGCATTGCTCACCGGGGAACCGTCCTGGTTCACCTTGGCCATGTCACTCATGACTACCAGCGTCGGCTTTCTGGACACCAGCGAGAACAGCGTCGTTGTGCCGAGGGTTTCGTTCACTTCCGGCTGGACATAGTTGGACAGTTCGTTGGCAAAGATATTGTGGTTATCGCCCTGCCCGCTAAGGGTATAGAGCGCGGACACGTTTTCAGAACGCTTGCCGTCCACCATCAGTTTCAGCGCCAGCCCCGGTGCAAAGCCACGGTCCGACGGATCGCCAGTCACCGACAGGCGCAGCAGGCCGTGATCTGCTCCCTGGAACAGGCCGGTGTAGCCATGGCCTGCCGTCGGCACAAACTGCACCTTGGCCAGCGCACCGCGAGGGTGAATCGGCTTGCTGTAGCCCGGCGGGGTCACATCGGTGACATCCTGCACTTTCTTCCACAGAACGGAGTCGATCAGGCCACCAATATCGATGGGTTCGATGGCCGGCACTTCACCGTCTTCGTAGCTGGTACGCAGGGCGCCGTTGACCCACAGGTGGTCCTGTTTCGCCTGGGCAGACCAGGACTGATAGTCCTCGGGAATTTTCAGGCCCCAGGGTTTGAAGGCGTTATCCATGCCCACCAGGCTGCTCGCCAGGTTAGGGTAGTGGCGACGGATGATGTCGACCATGGTGTTTTCTTCTACCCAGTCGATCCCTTCAGCGGTGTAAACCTCGTCGGTGTAATCGGTGGTGAAGAAGCGGTCGGTCATCAGGCGGCGTGACGCATTGAGGATAAAGATCTGGAAAGACGTTTCGCCGAAGCCGAAGCCTTCCGGGCGCGTCTCTTCTGCCAGCTGGCCCACCAGGGTATCGATCATTTCGATATCGTTGTTGTACAGCGACTTCAGGTCAGCCACCAGCTGTGGATCACTGGATAACTGCTCGAAGCTGGTAAGCGGCTTGAGGCCGATCTGACGACGGAACTCGTTGTAACGGGGCACGCCACGCTCACGGTCACGCAGTACGTCGATGGCCGCCATATCAATGTCGCCGATCAGCGGCATGGACAGGTTGCGCAGGAAGTCCGGGTAGTTGTTCAGTGTCAGCGCACCCGGGTGGGTGATACCGAAGGAGTACCACAGGCGATCCTGACCCACGTCGGTCAGCAGATCTTCCGCATCACCGTTGCGGGTGTCCTGCAGCAGAATTTCTTCGTCCACCACGTTGGAGCCGATGTCGTAGACCTTGATCTCGTCACGCAGCAACGGGTGCATGCGATACACGGAAACAAACTCTTCGGTGAGAGTGTAGGGCACGCCGTAGTTGTTCGGGGTGCGCGAGCCCACCAGGCCAGCCAGGGCGTGTTCGATGGAGCTGGTATCGCCCTGCCCCAGATCGTTATCGATACCGAGCAGGTTGAAGATGCCGCCCAGTTCACCCAGATTGTTGTTCAGCTCGTCCAGGTCATCCTGGAATTTGTCGCGCTTGTCACGGTCACCGCCCAGGCCCCACCAGTTGGCGTACATGGCACGCTCGAGCACCGGGTTGGCAAGAATCGCCGGGGTCCATTCCACGGTGTGGATTTTGGCCATCAAGGCAGCGTTGATCAGCCGGGCATGGTCGTAGAGCCACTGATCGGAAGCGCCGGGGTTATTCGCCTTGAGCATATCCGCAATGGCGTTGTGCTCTTGCGTAAACAGGTGGTGCAGCATGCTCAGGCCCACCCACCAGTTTTCATTGAAACCGGTAACGGGTTTGCCACTGAGGAAGTCTGTTGGCAAACGGCCATTACTGTCGACTTTCAGCTTACCGTCCACAAAGGAACGCACTTCGTCGTTGGTTTCCTTGTCACTGCCATACAGCTGAGAGCCATCCCACCAGTGGGTGTTGATGTTCTCGTAGGTCACCAGGGATTCATCGCCGCTGACGTCCGGGTCCGGGCGGGTACGCTGCACGGACATGGTGCCGGAGCCCAGCACGTCGCCAGCCGGCAGCGGAAATTCGATCGGGTTGGCGTCGGTACGCGGGCCATGATCGAACCAGTCATGGACCATGAACTGGATCCAGGAGGTGGCGATGAAGTTCAGGGTGGTGGCGGGTTTGAAATCGCCGCCCCGGGACATGATCAGGTTACTGACTTCCCGCGGGTTCGGGGTCAGCAGATTGCCGCTTTCCGATTCCGCAAAGGACGAGGCCGGGTCCACGTTGCGGCCGAAGTTCACATTGGCGGAGCCTTCCGCCGGATTGTCCAGGATATTACAGGTACCGTCTTCGGTACGGGCCACATGGCTGCGCTCATCGCAGACGATGCTGGCGTTTTTTTCACCCCAGCTTTCCATGTCGAACATATTGTTTTCGAGCAGCTCTTCCCGTTGACCGGCAAGAACCAGCAGGGCGCCCATTACGCCAAGTGAACCAAACTTGGTCAGGGCTGGCCAGGTAACCCAGGGGGACATAGCCATGATAAACCTCCGTCGTTTTTATTCTCGGGGTATGTCTGATGACAACGACGGCACTCTAGCAATGGGGTCACCCCCTCCACCCCCTCCCCCGGGAGGGGGTGGAGGGGGAAAACGAAAAAGCGCGAACGGGTTCAAGGTTTGGAATGGCAGCTTCGAGCTATGAGCTCCGAGCTACGAGGCGCGGGATTGGGTTTGCTTCATCTCGAAAGCCGTGCCCGCGATCATGCGTACGTGCGCGGGCACGGCGCTCAAAAAAATGGGCATTCCTCGCGCCTCGTAGCTCGAAGCTTGTGTTTATCTAGGCGTGGCGCGCAGCACGGCTTCGGTACGATTGGAGACACCCAGCTTGCTGTAGATGTTTTTCAGGTGCCATTTGGTGGTGGTGACAGAAACGCCAGTGCATTCACTGATCTGGGCATTGGTCATGCCGCTTTGCAGCAACTCGAAAATTTCGTTTTCCTTGGGGGTAAGGACGGAATCCGGATCCACTTCCAGGGGATCACTGGCCGGGGTGGCGTTGAATACCGCCGGAAACAGCCCGGTATAGAAATCCGGCAACAGCAACTGCCCTGCCGACCACAACCGATTCATCAACCCCGCCAGGCCTGGCGCTTCATCAAACACGGAGCGATTGATGTTGAGCAGACCATAGCGGGTGATCAACGCATCCACCTTGCGGCTTTGTTCGGTGGCCGTGGCGGCTTTTGAGGTAAGCACCAGCAGGTTGGCCTCAATGATGGAAGCCCGGGTCTTGATGCCCGCCCCTTTCACCACCGCCAACAACCGGCGCAACAGTGTTTCTGCCTCCGCATTACGGCCATGGGCCATCAGCCAGTACACTGCGGCCAGCCCGCACCGCTCCCAGCTCTGGCTATACATGGACGCCTCACCCTCGAGGTTTTCTTCCACCCAGGCCGCCAACTCAAAACGGTCCACTACCACATCCAGCCGCTGCCAGTTGCCGGTGAGTAACGCCTGGCGCGTCATCTCCAGCACTGCCATGCTGACAAAACGTTCGTAATTCCCCAGCTGCAAAATGCCCAACAGTTTTTCCAGCATCCGCTCGGCGCTTTTCTGCTTTCCCTGCAGATGCTGCAGCCGTGACAGGGTGAGATAAACGGTGGATATCACTTCTGTCGCGGAAGCAGACGAGACCATGGGCAGCAGGTCCTCACATACCTGCTGCGCTTCTTCCAGGCGATTCTGGTCGTATAACACCACCACCATGCCGGTGGCCCATAGCGACCAGGTGGGGCAATCCCTGCGGGTGTTGTTAAAGTTCTCGACGATGAAGGCCACCGCTTCACCAATGTGGCCAAGCTGCTGGTTGGCCAACGCAGTGATCAACCCGGCATAGCCCGCCGTAAAACGCTGCCCCAGCCGCAACAACACATCCCGGGCCTGGGAGGAAAAGGCCAGCGCGGACTCCAGGCGACCATGCTGCAAGTGGTAATAAGCCACCATGGCCAGCGAGAAGGCACGGATATCCCGGTGGCCGCTGCTTTCCATAAGCAACGAAAGATTAGCCCCTTCCATGAAGTCGGTATCGTGCTGGAATAACTGCAGATGCAGGTCCAGAAAATCCACCGTCTGACTGTGATGGTATCGAGCCTCCTTGCCGGAAAAGTCCTGCTCCTTGAGAGCATCAAGATAATAGCGGGCGCGAAAGAATCGCCGTGACAGGGTCAGCGTGCTGATCAGGGGAGCCGCCAGCTCAAGGCGGCCCAGTATGGTTTCATCGTCCAGGGTTTCCGCCCATTCAAGAATGTGGCTGGAATACCCTTCCTGCAGCCAGAACTCGAAACTTTTTTCCAGGCAGTTACCGAACAGCGCAGCATCACCGGTGCGCCAGGCATGCCAGACGGCCTGTTCGAAATTGCCGGTCTTGATGAAGTAACGGGTCGCCCGCCGGTGAATCGGCACAATGCAGTCTGGCATCTCGATTTTCAGCCGGGCCTGGAGAAAATCCCGCAGCAAGGCGTGATAGCGATAGCTGGCCGGCTTGCCTGGCACCGGCACCAGAAAAAGCTCCCGGCTGGTGAGTTCATCAATCAACCGTGCGGACTGGCGGGTTTGTAGAATTTCATCGCCAAGCTCGGCGTTGACGGTGTCCAGCAGGGCACTTTGCATGAACAAGGTGCGCGCAGAGTCCGGCAGCCCCTTGAGCACCGCATGCCCAAAATAATCCATGATTTCCGGCTGGCTGGCGTTAAAGTCCTGCAGGGTCTGCATGCCCGACCGAATCCCTGCCAGCAGGGCAATTTTCACCCCGGCCACCCAGCCTTCGGTGATCGCCATCAGGTGATCCAGTGCCTGCTCTTCCAGGGCCTCACCGCCCAGCCGCTGATTCAGTTCGCTCACCTCGCTGCGGCGCACTTTCAGGTCAACGGCACTGATCTCCAGTACCTTGTCGTCCAGCCGCAGCCGGCTGACGTCAAACAATGGCTGGGTGCGGCTGGCAATAATCAGGTGCACATTATCGGGCGGGTCTGCCAGCAAGGTAGCGATCACACTGAGCGTTTCTTCGCTCTGGATATGCTGAAAGTCGTCGAACACGATAAACAGCGGCAACGCCACTTGCTGCAGGGCGTCATACAGTGAGTCGGCAATGGACGACGGCGGCAGCTCGGACACGTCGAACGGCATAAACCAGGAGGTATCAAACGCCGGCACCGCGGCCCGGGTTTTCTCGGCGAAACGGCGCAAGAACCGCACCGGGTCATCATCGGCGCGCTGTAACCCCATCTGCACCACATGGCGCTCGCCGGGCTGCGCCTGCCACTGGTTCAACAAGGTAGACTTGCCGGCACCAGCCGGGGCCAGTAACAAGGTTAACGGCACCCGGTTCGACTGGTTCAGAAGGGTGACAAGGTCTGCACGATAAAACCGGCCACTCAGGGGCCGGGGCGTCTCCGAGCTGGGCATAGCAATCGCTTCCTGGCGTCTTTTTATTATTTTTCAGTGAGTTAGTGCATTCCCGCACGCACTCTGGGTGTTTCTTTAATAGGCAATTTAGCGGATAGCGGCACGGTATACACGTACCGGGTTCGCATTTCACTTGGACTGCCGTGCAATATTTTAGCCTCGTAGTGACGACAATAAGCAGCCTGACGCCCGGTGCCGGACAACTGAAGCCGGGCTTCACCACGAAGCACTGGATCAGGGCTGGCGCCCTTCGCGGTGGAACCATCGCGCCCACAAAAAGCGGAGTGAGCCCCATATACCAACAAACACAAAAAAGCCCTCTTCCCGACCAAGGGAAGAGGGCTTTCGTGTTATCACCCGCAATAACGGTAGTCGTCACGGGAATACGTTCTTTTCCGTGCTGCGTGAAGCGTGTCGCGTGCAGCGTCTCCTAATCAAGGAATCGGCAGGTAACCACCATCCACTTCCTTGGTCACAATCGCCACCGCGTTGTGGGCGTGCAGGCTTTCCAGGTGGTTCACACGCAACCAAAAATCCTTGTAACAGGACTGCGGGTCCAGCGCGGTTTTCAGGCGGCGGGCCGCATCTTCGCAGAACATCAGGTTTTGCCCGTTCAACAGCGCAAATTCCTGTTCATCTACCCGTTTTACCGCGGTTTGTACCGGGGTTTTCAGGGCGCCTTCGATGGAATCGATCAGCGCCGTGATCGGGAAGGCGTCGCCTTCGGTGTGATCCAGCAGCACGCGCACCTGAGCGATGGAACGCTGGCTGTGCGGAGTGGCCAATACACCCTCTTCGGTGCCCAGCCATTCGAACACTGCGTCCGCATCCACTTTGCCTTCGGCGAAGTCCTTGCGGAACTGCTCCTGAATCAGCTGGCGGGACAACGCGGCCGAGCAGGGGCAGGTGGACGAGTACGGTACTTCCACCGACAGCTCAATACGCATGCCGTCTTCACACAGGGTGCCCTTGATGCTAACCGGGTAGCTCTTCCAGCCGGAATAGCTGCTCTTCAGTGCCGCACGGCGCATGGAATATTCAAAGTCGAGCTGCACGAAGCCACGGGTACTGAGGCCTTCATGGGTCTGCAGGAAGTTACGCAGCAGTTGCTCGATGGAGCCGGCACTGACCGAGTGATCACCAAAGGTTTCTTCCAGCATCAGGAACAGGCGCGACATGTGAATGCCCTTGGCATCCGCATTGGCCAGGTTCACATAGGCCTGGATAGAGGTGCTCACCGGGCGCTCGCCAGCCAGGGTATCGCTGACGCGGGCTGGCAAGTGGATCTCACTCATGCCCACCCAATCCAGGGTCGTGTGGATATGATCCACCATGGAGTTGGACGCCACATCCGGCATCTGTTTGGTGCTACCGGCACCGTTGTCACGAGTCATGGGATTCTCCATAGGGGCACTGAAAACAGCCAGGATAAGGCTGCCCAGGTGAACGAAACGGTAATCCGTTCGTCATCGCCCGCTCATACAAGGGGGGCAAGTCTAGCAGAAAGTTACCCGCAAATTGACCATTTACGGGCGCAGGTTTCGCTATAACCGCAACAGAAAGGGGCTATCAGGCAGAAAAGCCCGAATCTTCGTCGCTTCCGACCAATTCCAGGAAGCGGGGCAGCTCGCGCAGGGGCTCGAACATTTCTTCGCTGCGGGCGTGCCGGCGCAGGGTTTCTGAGGTCTGGATGGCGGCGGCCAGGTCGGTCAGGGCGTTCTCGATTTCCCCCAGCCCGGACCAGGCGCAGGCACGCTGGTACAGGGCATGCGAGTTCTCCTCGTCCACTTCCAGCACCCGGTCGCACAGGCTCAGCGCCCAGCGCTGCTCGCCCAGCTCCAGAGCCGCATCGGCTTTCCAGGCCAGCGCTTCCGGATCATCCGGGCGCAATTCCAGAATCCGGTCATAGAGCTCGATCTTGGCCTGGGCGCTGGGCTCCTTGGTGGCCTTGAGCCACAGGCTGTGAATGTCGTTGGTTCGCTCGATTTCTTCCTGGTTCTCGGCGATGGACAGGGATTTGCGGCGCAGCTCGCGCTCCAGGTCCGCCAGGCGGGATTCGTACTCGCTGGTCAGACGCGCCATTTCCTTTTCCGCATACACCCGCACGTTGTCTTTCAGGTCACGAATGGTGGACCAGCCGACCAGGGCGAGAATCGAAGCGGCACCGGCAATCAGGTAGAAAAAGTAGGTAACCGTGTTGGTGGCGTACCCCATGGCCTTGTCGGCCACTTCCAGCTCCCGGTCGGTGACCAGCAGGTTCATCTGGTTGCGGTATTCCATCATGTCCTGGCGCAGGGCACGCAGCTCACCGAGGATCCAGTTTTCCCGGAACTGGGAAATCACCGGCCCTTTTTCGATCTCGCTCTGGGCCTCCGCTCTCGGCGCTTGCTCAGGCGAAGCGGGCTCCTGTTCTGCCCAGAGACTGCCAGCCAGCGCCAACAACATGCCCAATAGACCGGTACGCAGAATGTGTCTGATCAATGCCTTGCCCTCTCAATACACCCAATCGCCTTTTGCCTGTGCATTTCCCGCCAGGAAAACTCGCACAGACGGGAACACACCGGGAAACATTGCCTATGGTCGCATCAAGCCTGCCGAGGTACCAGCGTTGCAGGCTGCTCCCTTGACAGCCTAGCCCCGATGCAATGTAGTGAATGCCACCCACAAGCAATATCAAGGTAAAGGCATGCGACTTAATCGATTTATTTGCGCCGCTACTTTTGGCTTTCTTGCCGCCACGACCACCACCGTCAACGCCGACACCTGGCGTTTTGGCCTGGAGGAAATTGAAGGCAGTGTTCAGCACAGTTACGCCGAACGTTTCAAAGCGCTGGTGGAAGAAAAAAGTGACGGGGAGATTGACGTTCAACTGCTCCCCTATGGTAAATGGGGCTCCAGCTACTCCGCGTTGTATGACGCGATCCAGGGCGGCGCCATTCAGCTGGGTTTCGGTTCCGGCGCCCTGGGCGGCACCGTACCGGAAAGCCAGCTGCTCAACCTGAACTACATCATGCCCAGCGATCAATGGGTAACCGCACAAGGCCTGAACAGCGACACCTTCCTGAAGAGCAAGGCGTGGCAGGAATCGTTCCGCAAGCGCAGCCTGGTGCCGCTGGCGGCATTGCCGGAAGGCTATCAGGTGTGGACCACCAACAAGGCCATCAACACCCCGGAGGACATCGAGAATCTGGGCATTCGCGTGATGGACAACAGCCTGCTGCGGGCCACCTACAAGGCCTATGGCGCCTCCCCCACCTCCATTGCCTACGGCGAACTGTACAGCGCGCTGCAGCAGGGCCAGGCGGAAGGCAACATCCAGCCGGTGTTTGCCCACGAGGAAATGGCGTTCTATGAAGTCCAGGACTACATGATCTTTGCGCAGCAATCCCAGTTCGTCGCCACCCTGATCGGTAACGCCGACTGGTACGACGGCCTGTCTGCGGACCAGCAGAAGATGATCGACGGCATCACCAAGACCCTGGTGCGCGAAGGCCATGATATCCAGACCCAGTACAACGAAGAGCGGCTGGAAACCATCAAGGAAAAGAGCGACATCACTATTGTTGAACTGACCGAGGCCCAGCGCGACGCCTTCCGCAAGAAGGCCAAGCCGGTACGTCAGATCTACATCGATGAAGTGGGCGCACGGGGTGAACAGTCACTCAATGCCCTGCTGTCCGCCTTCGACGAGGCCGCCAAAGGGCAGTAACTCCCCTGGTAGCCAAACATGAAAAAGCCCGGCCAACTGGCCGGGCTTTTTTGTGCCGCTCTGCGGCCACAGCACGGGGCTCGCAGCAGGTTAAGCGCTAATCAGCCACCCAACCCCGGCAACCACAGAGACAACTGCGGGAACAGGATCAGAACGAAGGTCGCTATCAACAGCATGAAGATAAACGGCGGCGTGCCGCGTATCACCTCCAGATAGGGGCGACGGAATACCGCGATGGCGGTGAAGATATCGCACCCGAACGGCGGCGTGGCCGAGCCGATGGCCGCTTGCAAGGTAACAATAACGCCCACGTGGATCGGGTCCAGGTTGGCGGATTCAATCAATGGCTTGAAGATCGGCACCAGAATCAGGATCACCACGATGGGGTCCACGAACATGCAGCCAATAAAGAATGCCACGGCGATCAACGCCAGCGCCGCCACCTGATTCTGGCCAATGGATTCAATGGCCGGCCCCAACAGCTTCTCGGGAATCCCGGCAGTACCCAGGGTGTGGGAAAACGCCGCACCAATGGCCACCAGGATAAAGACCACCGCGGTGATCATCCCGGAGGACAACGCCAGCCCCCCCAGGTCCTTCACGCTGACCTTGCGGAAAATCACCACTTCCAGCAGCAAGGCATACGCCACCGCGATGGCCGACGCCTCCACCGCACTGAACAGCCCGCCATAAATGCCGCCGACCACCAGAATCGGGAAGCCCAGTGGCAAGATTGCCCCGCGCATGGCCTTGAAGCGCACTCCCCAGCTGGCCCGCTCCTCTGGCTCAATCCCTTTGACCCGGGCGCCAATCCAGCAGTAGACGGAAAACATCAGCAACACCAGCAGGCCCGGGATAATACCGGCCAAAAACAGGTCGCCAATGGAGGTTTTCATCACCACGCCATAGACAATGAAACCAATGCTGGGCGGGATCAGTAGCGCGATATCACTGGCATTGATGATTAGCGCCAGCGCAAAGCTATCGGAATAACCCTTGGCCAGCAGACGTGGCCGCATGGGACCACCCATGGCCACCACCGTGGCCTGGGTGGAACCGGATACCGCGCCAAACACCGCGCAAGACATGGCCGTCGTAATGGGCAAACCGCCGCGCAGGTGCCGGGTAAAGGCATCCACCACATCCAGTAACCGATTGGCGGTATGGCCCTTGGTGAGAATATCCGCGGCGAAGATAAACATGGGCACGGCCGCCAGCACCCAACTGCCAACCCCATTGACCATCCAGGTGATGGCCTGGTCCGGGCCGAAGAAAGTCAGCCCGGTGAACATCATGAACAATGTCCCCACCGCCAGCGGCACCATCATGGGATACCCCATCATCAGCAACACCAGCATGATCACAGCCAGAATGATTAACACAGCGACAACCCCCTCATTCAGCAGCACTCACAGCAAAAAACCGGCTACGCATCAGCGCTGGCCATCCTGATCATCCACCGCTGCCGCACCCAGCGGCACCGCTTCATAGCTTTCTTCTTCGTTGAACGACCGCCAGACACCCGGCGATACCGCATTGCGGGTAAAGGTCAGCAGGTACTGGATGCCGGCCATGCTGAACCCCGCAGGCAGTGACAGGTAGACCAGCCACATGGGCACCTGCAGTGACGCACTCACCCGGCCACGCTCCTGAATATCAAAGACGTACTGACCGGATTTCCAGGCGAAATAAAACATCAGCGTCGCCGTCCCCAGGCAGATCAACATCTGCAGCCCCTTGCGGGCCTTGCCATTGAGCTGTTCATAGATGGCGGACATGCGGATGTGGCGGGCGTGGCGGGCCGCATAGCCCAGCCCCACGAAGGTCAGTATCACGATCAGCATTTTCACCACTTCATAGGTGCCGGGAATCCCTTCATCAAACAGGGTCTGCCCCACCACATGGCCACTCATCAGCAGGGCCATGGCCAGAATGCAGCCACCGATAATGACGCGCTCAATCACCCCCAGGGTGCGATCCAGCCAGGAAAGTACGAGAAGAAAGGAATCAATCATCATGGCAACGCCTATAAACACGACGACGAAAAACAGCCCCGGATTCGGGAACTTGAGAAGTCCTTTGTGACACAAAACATGTGCGATTGTCGAAACTGCGAGCCTTTCCCCCTGGCAGGTCGTAAACCCCCGCAGAGCAAGGAATGCAGACGATATAGCCGGTCACAACACCGTCACTGCCCGGTATTTATTTTGACATCTAAATGTTTTATCTCTAAGATAGCCTACCACTTATCGCAAGGGATTACTCGCCATTGCCCTGTTTTGATGGAGATAGAATCTTTACATCTCAAAGGTGATTGCAGACAAACCATGTCTAATTTCGGTCACATTACTTTGTTATCAAGAGAATTTTCGGCAATGGCCAGACACGAAGACGTGCTAATCGCATTACGACAGATCATTCGCGCCACGGACCTCTACTCACGAAAGCTGAGCAAGGTTTCCGGCCTGACATCGCCCCAGCTTCTCATCATGCAGGCGATTGCGGCGCACGGTGAGATGACCATGGGGGATCTGGCCAACGAGGTATCGCTGAGCCAGGCCACCGTCACCACCATTCTCGACCGTCTGGAAAAGCGGGAGCTACTGGGCCGCAAGCGTGGCGAGCAGGATAAACGCCGTGTTTATGCCCACCTGACCTCCGCCGGCCTGGATATCATCGAGAAGGCCCCCACCCCGCTCCAGGACGAATTCATCGAACGCTTTGACCGCCTTGAGGATTGGGAGCAATCTTTAATTCTTAGCTCCCTGCAGCGGGTTGCGGCAATGATGAATGCCGGCGATATCGACGCCTCGCCGGTGCTGGATCTGGGGGCCATTGATCGCGCGCAACCGGCGGTAGAAATGAACAGCCGCCGGGACGCAAACTCTTTCTCCAAAACGGACCATAAGTGAAACCATGTCAGCAGACGATGCGAAAAAAACGGATTCATCCACCGACAAATCGGATGACATCACCTTTCGTAAACCTGAAAGCCAGGACGGTAGCCGGGTTCACAAACTGATCAGCGAGTGCAAGCCGCTGGACGAGAACTCCGTCTACTGTAACTTGCTGCAGTGCACCCACTTTGCCGACACCTCCGTGGCGGCAGAGATGGACGGCGACCTGGTCGGCTTTATTTCCGGCTACATCCCGCCCAAGCAGCAAAATGTCCTGTTTGTCTGGCAGGTAGCGGTGCACGAAAAAGCCCGGGGCAAGGGCCTGGCCAAGCGCATGCTGGCCGAACTGATCGAGCGCGAAGAAAGCACCGATGTTCAGTTCATTGAGACCACCATCACCCCGGACAACGAAGCCTCCTGGGGCATGTTCCGCAGCTTCGCCTACCAGCGCAGCATGCCCACGGAAGAATTTATTCTGTTCGATTCGCGCATTCACTTTGCCGGCGAACATAACGACGAATACCTGCTGCGGATCGGCCCGTTTAATCGCGACGAAGCGTAAACGCAGCCCGCAACGCACCAGCAAACCCTAATTCAAGCGAGGACCAGGAATCATGAGTACAGAAACCATGGATACAGACATTTTTGAAAGCCACGAATCGGAAGTAATGAGCTATGCACGTAGCTTTCCGGTGGTATTCGATCAGGCCAAAGGCAGCTATCTGTACGACGAAAATGGCAAGGAATACATCGACTTCCTGGCCGGTGCAGGCACCCTGAACTACGGCCATAACAACCCGGTCCTTAAAGAAAAGCTGCTGGAATACATCCAGCGCGACGGCATTGTTCACGGCCTGGACATGCACACCGCCGCCAAGCGCGAGTTCATGGATGCTTTCTATGAAACGATTCTGAAACCGCGCGACATGGACCACGTGATGCAGTTCACCGGTCCCACTGGCACCAACGCGGTGGAAGCAGCGCTGAAAATTGCCCGTAACATCAAGGGCCGCGAGAACATCATCAGCTTCACCAACGGTTTCCACGGCGTAAGCCTGGGCGCGTTGGCCGCCACCGGTAACAGCCACCACCGTGGCGTGGCAGGCGTAACCATGGGCGGTGTCACCCCCATGCCGTACGACGGCTACCTGGGTGATGCCTTCGACACTACCGAATACCTGGACAAGGTACTGGGCGATTCTTCCAGCGGCGTCGACCACCCGGCAGCGGTGATCGTTGAAACCGTACAGGGCGAAGGCGGCATCAACGCAGCCAGCTTCGACTGGTTGCGCAACCTGGAAAAAGTGTGCCGCAAGCACGACATGCTGCTGATTCTGGATGACATCCAGGCCGGCTGTGGCCGCACCGGTACTTTCTTCAGCTTTGATGACATCGGCATCAGCCCGGACATTATCACCCTGTCCAAGTCCCTGAGCGGCTATGGCCTGCCTTTCGCCATGGTGCTGATGAAGCCGGAACTGGACCTGTGGAAGCCCGGTGAGCACAACGGTACCTTCCGTGGCCATAACCTGGCTTTCGTAACGGCTGCCGCTGCGCTGAACCACTACTGGCGCGATGACAAGTTCGCCAAGGAAGTGCAGAAGAAAGCGGACATCATTACCGACCACTTCCGCGCTATCGCCACCAGCTACGATGATCACTGGTTCTACCTGAACGGCCGCGGCATGATGCAGGGCCTGGTAGCCCGCGACGGCGAAGTCGCTGGCGAAATCACCAAAGCCTGCTTCAAGCGTCAGCTGGTAATTGAAACCTCCGGCGCCGATGATCAGGTGATCAAGACACTGTGCCCGTTGACCATCAGCGAAGAAGATCTGGTTCGCGCCCTTGAGATCGTCAAGGAAAGCGTCGAAGAAGTGATGACCGACCGCATCAAGCGCGGCGAAGCTCACTCCGTGGCCAGCATCACTGCCTAACACGGCGGTTCACGCTCCCCCGCCTCCTTTCTCGGGAGAATGGGGGAGCGTTATTCCTCTCCCTCCCCCGATTTTTTAGCTCAGGAGTTATCCATGATCGTTCGCACTCTGGCTGAAGCCGAGAAGTCTGACCGCTGTGTGAAAGCCGAAAACGGCAACTGGCAGTCTGTTCGCCTGTCTCTGAAAGAAGACAAGATGGGGCACTCGTTCAACATCACCACCATCTTCAAAGGCACCAAGACCCACATCAAATACGCCAACCACTGGGAATCCGTCTACGTGATTTCCGGTAGCGGCAAGATCGAAACCCTGGATGACGGCAAGGTCTATGACCTGACCCCGGGCACGATCTATCTGCTCGACGAGCACGATGAGCATTACCTCTACGGTGGCGAAAACGAAGACATGGTCGTCGCCTGTGCCTTTACCCCGCCCCTGAGCGGCAAGGAAGTGCACGACGAGAACGGCGTGTACCCGGCAGATGTGGATTAAGAGACGCATCATGCTGCATGCAACAGGCTTGCACGCAAAAAAGGGACGCTTCGGCGTCCTTTTTTATGTCTCTTCGCGGCCGCAACATCCACCATGCTTCACGCAACACGCCAAACCCGCAATTAAAAGGAGCGCCGAAGCGCCCCTTTCTTTTGCGTGTGGCGTGCTGCATGTTGCGTGCAGCGCCTCTTATTCAGAATGCATATTTAGCAGTGAACTGCACGCGCTTGAGATTGCCGTCGTCCCCATTCTCGATTTCCCGATCACCATAGATCAGCTCGCCGCCGAGAGAGAGCGGTTTCGCGACCTGCCAGATCAGGTTGGCGTGGGCGCTTTGCACCCGCTTGCTGGTGGTCACCGCCACGGTATCGGGGTTATCCGCTTCACTTACTGAAACCGCAAAGTTGGAACGCCAGCGATCACTCCAGTGATGACGCAACGCCAGCACACCGCTCCATTGATCAATCAGCTCAATACTGCCATCCGCCTCGATCTGTCCTGAGCGGAACGCGTTGAGCGTGGTGTAACGGCCCAGCGCATTACCATAGTTCGCCTGGAAACGAATATCGTCCATGGCCCCCAGCATCATGCGGCCCGCCAGCGACAGGCCGTAGCCGTACTCGCTTTCATCCTGATCCACACCACCAATCGTATCCTGATAGGCCAGTTCACGCCCCATGGCAGAGACACTGACATTGCCCCAGTCACCGGCAATGTTATAGCGCGCCACCAGGTCCGGCATGGCATTGTCGTCATAGGGGTTTTGCGCACCGCCGTAGAGCGTCGTGGACGGGTTCTCAACCGCGAGCATCAGACCACCGCTGGTATAACGAATCTGGGGCTGACGCTCAAACACCGTCCCCGCTGCACCAACAAAATCCAGCGTTTCCGGTAGCGCGCTCACATTAAAGAAGGTGGACCAGGTCTGCCCGAACAACCACTTGTCCCATGTGAGATAGGCATGGCGAATACGCGGTGCATAGCTGTTACTGATGCGCTCGTCACCGATATCGTTGGTCTGGAAATCAATTTCGATATGCCCCCGCACCATGCCGGCAGAGGTCATGGTTTCACTTTTCAGCCAGAAGCGGCTTTGCTTGGCAATAAAGTCCAATTCTTCCGAGCTGGCCTCTCCCCCAACAGGGATCGTGGACGGCACCATGAAATCGCGCCCGACCGAGCCGCCAGCCAGGTCGCCATCGCTGTATTTGCTCAACATGGTATCGGCTTTGATAAAGCCGCCGAAATCGATTTGGGTATTACCGCTCTTTACACCATCCATCCGCTCTTCAAGCACGATGATACGTTCCTCCAGCGTGGTATCGGCGCTGGCAATGCCTGCCTGCGCCAGCACCAGAGCGCCGCACAGGTACGTGGCTTTTTTTACTGTCATGGCCCTGTCCTCTTATTGTCATCAACACGAAAGTGACTCCGATTGACAGCTTGCTGAGCGTTGTACCAACACTCTATTAGCCATAGGTCGAAGGTGATTAAACACCAGAGGCCCGACGCGAAATGCCTGACCAGGGAAACGTGAGTGATGACAAGGTTTTTGCCTACTGAATAACCGCACGATGCCAGCGTCGCCTCCCACAAACAGAGAGATAAACCCGGAGCAGTGCCTTGACGGCTTTTCCTTGTTGCGTGAAGCGTGTCGCCTGTGGCGTCATTAAGACCAAGGTCTAATTCAGCCCGGCCTCCTGTTTTTGCACACTCTTGGCATTCATTTCTGCTCCACTTTTCTGGTGAGCACTTTTTCGAGTGAGGGAAGTCCCATGGAAACGGGCCTGCGTATGCCGGTTAAAGAGGCATTGAAAGATCGCTGCTGGATTGACGGCAATGATTACCATGCGTTGTACCAACAGAGTCTGGATGACAGCGTTGGCTTCTGGCGCCGACAGGCACAGCGGATCGACTGGCAGCACTTCCCCCAACAGATTCGCGACACCCATTTCAGCCCCGATGATCTGCACATTCGCTGGTTTCATGATGGTGAGCTGAATGCCGCAGAAAACTGTATTGACCGCCACCTGGCCACCAACAGAGACGGCATAGCACTACTGTGGGAACCGGACTCTCCGGACCAGGATCGCCGGCAGATCACCTATCAGCAGTTACACCAACACGTCTGCAAGCTGGCCAACACCCTCAAACAGCAGGGCATTGGCAAAGGTGACCGGGTGATGATTTACATGCCCATGATTCCCGAAGCGGTATTCGCCATGCTCGCCTGCGCCCGCATCGGCGCCATTCATTCAGTGGTGTTCGCCGGCTTTTCTCCGGACGCCCTGGCGGGCCGCATCGCCGATTGCGGTGCCAAAATGGTAATCACCGCAGACGGCGGGCGTCGCGGCGGCAAGATCGTACCGCTAAAGGACAACGTGGATGCCGCACTGGAACAGGCCGGCACCGATAGCGTCGACAAGGTATTAGTGGTGAACCATGTGGGCTGTGACACTCACTGGTTTGCGCAACGCGATCTGGATTTTCATGAGCAGCTGACACTCAGTGACGGCGACTGCCCAGCGGAGCCCATGAATGCGGAGGATCCGTTATTCATTCTCTATACCTCCGGCTCCACCGGGCAGCCAAAGGGTGTGTTGCACACCACCGGCGGCTACATGGTCTATGCCTCGCTGACCCACCAGCTGGCCTTCGATTACCACCCGGGGCAAGTGTACTGGTGCACCGCCGATGTGGGCTGGATTACCGGGCATACTTATCTGGTCTACGGTCCGTTGGCCAACGGCGCCACCTGCGTGATGTTCGAAGGGGTGCCCAACTACCCGGACGACCAACGGGTCGGCGATATTATTGACCGCTACAATATCGACATTCTTTATACCGCTCCCACCGCCATCCGCGCGCTGATGGCCGGCGGCGATCATTGCTGTGCCAACAGTCGACGCGACAGCCTGCGCATCCTGGCCACGGCCGGAGAGCCCATCAACCCGGCCGCCTGGCAATGGTTCCATGACCAGCTGGGTAACAGCCAGGCCGCTGTGGTCGACACTTGGTGGCAGACAGAAACCGGCGGCATCATGATCTGCCCTCTGCCCGGTGCCATTGAAGCCAAACCCGGCGCTGCCACGTTGCCCTTTTTCGGTGTCCAGCCGGCACTGGTGGATAACAACGGCAAGCTGCTGCACGGCGCTGCAGAAGGCAATCTGGTCATCGCCGATAGCTGGCCCGGCCAGGCCCGCACCCTGTGGGGCGACCATCAACGGTTTGTGCAAACCTACTTCACCAGCTTCCCCGGCTATTACTGCACCGGTGACGGAGCACGCCGTGACGAAGACGGCTACTACTGGATTACCGGGCGCGTGGACGATGTCATCAATGTGTCCGGCCACCGAATGGGCACCGCGGAAGTGGAAAGCGCCCTGGTTTCACACCCCAAGGTGTGCGAAGCCGCCGTCGTCGGTTATCCCCATAACATCAAGGGCCAGGGCATTTATGTCTATGTGACCCTGAATGATGGCGAGCACACCAGCGATGCCCTGCATGACGAATTACGCCAGTGGGTGCGCCGGGAAATCGGCCCCATTGCCACCCCTGACCTGATCCATTTTACCCATGGGCTGCCGAAAACCCGCTCCGGCAAAATCATGCGCCGCATCCTGCGCAAGGTGGCGGCCAACGAACACGACAGCCTGGGCGACATCTCCACCCTGGCCGATCCGACGGTGGTAGCCAACCTGGTTGAAACCCGGCTGAACCGTTGATACAGACGCCACTTGAAACCGCATACGCTGATGAAACATGGATGTTTTCTGTGTTTCCTTTCCCCATGCTGCCCTCCCCGGGCAGCATCTTTTTTTCATTCCCATCTTTTTTTGGGCTCTTCGCACGCAACATGCTTAAATCAGAGCCATGACAACCATACTGATTGCCGATGATCACCCCCTGTTCCGTGCGGCCCTGATACAGGCCGTAGAGGCCAGCTTTGCCGGTGCCACCATCCATGAAGCCGACTCGCTCGCCACTCTGGAAGTGCTGGGCCAGCAAGCAATCCCCTTCGATGTCATTCTTCTGGATTTACACATGCCCGGCACCCACGGCTTTTCCGGCCTGGTGTACCTGCGCGAGCAATACCGGAAGGTGCCGGTGGTGGTAATTTCAGCCACCGAAGACGTGGACGTGATCCAGCGCGCCATTCACTTTGGTGCCGACGGCTTTATTCCCAAATCCGCTTCCGTAGACACCATGACCGATGCCATGCGCAAGATCATGGACGGCGAACGCTGGCTACCGGAAAAAGCCCGCCGAGCCATGCCCCCAACGCTGCCAGACCACTCCGCCATGAGCGAGCGAATCACCAGCCTGACCCCGCAGCAATTTCGAGTCATGGGCATGCTGATGGAAGGCATGCAGAACAAGGTGATTGCCTACGAGCTGGACGTATCGGAAGCCACCGTGAAAGCCCATATGACCGCCATTTTTCGCAAGCTGGGTGTGCGCAATCGCACCCAGGCAGTACTGGCTCTCAAAGACCTGGCCATCGAGCCTCCCGGCCTGGACTAAGCGCTAAAGGTTGAGTCGCGGTAGGAGCGTCGCTGGCGGCGCGATAACCCAGCTTCAAAAGCCTTTCACCACAGAGGCCACTGAGAAAGCCCCCTTCTTTTCCTCCGTGAACCCTGTGTTCTCTGTGGCAAACCTGTCTTTTCATACCTGGGTTATCGCGCCGCCAGCGACGCTCCTACAACCACGGCGTAGATACCAGGGGCCGGAATTTTCCCATTCCATCAAGCGCTGCACGCAGCTTACAAAAGCCCTTCCAGCGTTCGTTGCAATATGGCTTCGGAAATCGGTTTTTGCAGGAAGCCTACCCCTTGCTCTTCTGCTCTGGCGCGGACTTCCGGGCGTCGGTCTGCGGTCATCAGCACGGCGGGAATAACGTCTTCCCAGCAATGATCCAGCGCTTCAATCACGTCAAACCCGTCTTCGTGATCCAACTGGAAATCCACCAGCAATACATCCGGCACCCAGCTTTGCGCCGCCTTCTCCTGTGCTTCCTTCAGGCCGCTGGCCGCGACCACCTCGCAACCCAGGGTTTGCAGGGCCGCCACCAGGCTCGCCAGCAGCGCGGAATCATTATCCACACAGAAAACACGCACGCCCTGGATATCCCAGCGCTCGCGCAACGGTTCATCCTGCAGCAATGGCGGCACATCCCCTGTCGACAGCGGCAGCGTTACGCTAAAAACGGTGCCTTTATCCGGCCAGGAGCGGACGGTTAAAGCATGGCCCAGCAAACGACAAATCCGGTCGGCGATGGCCAGCCCCAACCCCAGACCTTTTACCTCACGATTATGCAGCTGAGGCAGACGATGAAACTCCCGGAAGATTTGTTCATGCTGATCACCGGGAATCCCCGGCCCGGTATCCCACACATCAATGCGCACGGCATTGTGCAGCCGGCGCGCACCGAACAGGATGCGCCCGGAATCCGTATACCGAACCGCATTGGACAGCAGGTTCTGCAATACCCGTCGCAACAATACTTCATCGCTGTCCACCACCGCACTGCATGACACCGCTCGCAACGTCAGCCCTTGCGCGCTGGCCAGCGCAGCAAATTCCTGCCCCAGCGGCGTCATCAATGACGACAAACGCAAGGGGTGGATGTGCGTCGCCATGGTGCCGGTATCCAGTTTGCTGATTTCCAGCAACGCAGAAATAATCTGCTCCGCCGCTTGCAGGGAACTGTCGATATGCCCGAGTACCTGCACCTCATGGTCGAACTGGCCCTTTTCCTGGTTACGCAACTGCTGACGCAACGATGAAGCAAACAACTGCGCGGCATTCAAAGGCTGCATCAGGTCATGGCCGGCGGCCGCCAGGAAGCGGGTTTTCCCTTCATTGGCCTGTGCCAGTTTGGCATTCAGCTCCGACAGTTTGCGGGTGCGCTCCGATACCATCTGCTCCAGATTCTCATTGATCTGACGCAGCGCTTTTTCATCGTGTTTGCGTTCGGTGATGTCCATATAGGTGCTGACAAAACCACCGCCCACCATGGGTGTACCGCGTACTTCCACTACGATGCCGTTGGGCAGCTCCCGTTCGAACTGATGGGCATACCCTTCGCGTAATAATTGCACCCGCCGCGTCACGTTTTCTTCCATATTTTCGCCGTCGTAATAACCCCGTTCAGCGTTATAGCGATACACATCGGCGATGGAGCGTCCCAACCGAATCAACCCGTCCGGATAATCAAACAGCTTCACGTAGGCCTGATTCCAGGCCACCACCTGCATATCCCGGTCCACCACGCAGATGCCCTGGCTAATGGTTTCAATGGTGGTGCGCAGCAGCTGATGGTTGAACTGGATCAGCTCGGAAGCTTCGTCCATCATCCGCACCACATCATCGTGGCGGCCATTCTGTTTGCGCAGCAACGAGCTCATCACAATGCGTGCGGTGGAAGCCCCCATGGTGCCCGCCAGCAACCGTTCCACATATCGCACCAGATGCAGTGGCGCCGGTAATTCCAATTCTTCCGACACCCCACGCCGGCGCATGTAATCGAAGAACAAAGGTTCCGCCCGTGGATGCCCCAACCCGCGCTTGCAGACTTCCAGCAATTCGATGGTGGTAATGGAGGGGTGCCCCATACCTTCGCGCCACCAGTCCGTGGGCATATCCACAAACCGGGCCGCCTGGGCTTCATCCAGGGCATCATGGTTGGCCCGGCGGGAATAGTAGATAAACGCGGCCAGATTCACGGACACCGACCAGAACACACCGTGGGTCAGAGGCTCCAGCCCTTCAATGCCGAACATGGCATGGGGACGTAACAGGCCCAGGCCGAACAGCCCCTGGGTGTTGAGCACGGTCACCCACTCCACGGGCAGAATCACCGGCGCCAGCAGGCAGTAAAACCACACCACAAACCCCAGCGCCAGGCCGATAAACGCGCCCTGCTTATGGCCATTGCGCCAGTACAGGGCACCAATCAGTGATGGCGCGAACTGGGCCACTGCGGCAAACGACAGCAGCCCGATACTGGCAAGGCCGTCGAACCGGTCGATCAGCGTATGGAAGGCAAACGCCAGCCCCAGCAGCACCAGAATGCTGGCCCGGCGCAGAAAGCGCAGTTGCGTGCTGAGATCCGACAGCTGATCCTTTTCATTGAGCCGCGACTGCAGCCACATGGGCAACAGCACTTCATTGGTCAGCATGATCGCCAACGCCATGGTGGAGACGATCACCATACCGGTGGCTGCTGCGATTCCGCCGATGAATGACAACATCAGCATGCCGTGGCTGCCCTGGGCCATGGGCAATGACAACATGTAGGTATCTGCATGACCGATCAGGTAGGGCTGGGTAATCACGCCGGCAATCACAATCGGCAGAACAAAAATCGCAAACAGCGCCAGATACAACGGAAACAGCCAGCGCGTGGTGCGCAAATGGCGCAGGTCATTATTTTCTACCACGCCGGCATGGAACTGACGGGGCAGGCAGAGAATCGCCACCATGGAGAGCAATAATGAAGTGACGAAACTTTGCGAAAACAGGGTCGGCTCAAAGCTCTGCATGACATCGCTGCGTTCGCTCAGCTGCTGCCACATATCCACCGGGCCATCAAAAATGGCATACAGGCAATACAAGCCCAGCCCGACAAACGCCACGACCTTGATAAAGGATTCAAAGCTCACCGCCAGCATCAGACCGGATTGGTGTTCGGTGGTATCGATATGCCGGGTACCGAACAGCAAGGTAAAGATAGCCATCAGCGCAGCTACCACCAGCGCCGTATCCACCTGGCCCGGCGCAGATTCCTCCAGCACATAATCAAACGACAGGGTAACGGCTTTGAGCTGTAAGGCGATGTAGGGCAGCACCCCGACAATGGCCACCAGGGTGACCAGCACAGCAAGACGGCGGGATTTGCCGTAGCGGGCGGCCAGAAAATCGGCAATGGAGGTAATATGCTGCTGCTGGGCCACCGACACCATCTTGTAGATCAGTGAGCCGCCCAGCAATACGGTAATGATCGGCCCCAGATAAATCGGCAGATAGTTCCAGCCATTCTGGGCGGCTTCACCAACGGCGCCGTAGAAAGTCCAGGAGGTGCAATAGACCCCCAACCCCAGGCTGTACACCCAGGCATTGTGGAAGGTCTTGCGGCCCTGCCGGGCAGCCCGATCGCCCCACCAGGCGATAACGAACAACACCAACACATAAGCCAGCGCCAACGCACCCAATTGCCACAGTGAAAACACCGCCTCTCCCCGTTGGTTAAAGAAAATCAGGAATCGCTTATCGTGCGTTTACCTGTTGCGTGGAGCATGCTGCCTGTTGCGACTCTTGTTGAGCTTATAGCAGCGCCTGGGCAAAGCGTAGCACCACGGCCACCAGTAGCAGGGCAATGCCACCGCGTTGCAGTTTGAACTCCACCACATTGAGTGCCATGGCCCGGCGCCAGAACATCACCAGCCCCTGACCATCGCCGGTACGGCGCCAGTAGCGAAAATAGGCGTACAGAACCAGGCAGAGGCCCGCTATCAGCGCTATTTTTTCTGCATAGAACATCAGCACTTCCTTCCTTTTTATCGGCCGTCGTTAATTTGAGGAGCCTCTGAAAAACTCCTTACGTGCTCAGCGTGGCCTGAAGCGTGCAGCTGTTGTGTCTTGTCTCGACGGACAGGGTGGTTCCCTTTCCTAGAGGCAAGGCGCAGCAGATGTGCGCTTCAGGCCGTGCCCTTCGGGTCTTTCAGGCTGGCCAGCACTCGTTGTTGCGCTTTTTTGATGGATGGACATACACCTTCAAAAGCGCGCCTAGATTGCGAACCAGCCTGAAAGACTGAGCACGCAAGGAGTTTTTCAGAGGCTCCTTAATATCGATTTCTGCAGTTGCAGGTACATCAGCGCACTGGTCACCGCATCTCCCCGGGCGGTGTGCCGTTCCATCACCGGCACCTGCAAGGCGCTGGCCATGGCATCAAAGCGCAGGTCGGGAGTCACGTCCGGCTGCCAGTAGCGCATTTTCTTTTGATACAGCGCAGATAACTCGATGATGTCATTGGGTAAATCAAACCCCATTAGCGGGCGCAAATACCGATTGATCATGGCCACATCAAAAGCCACACACCAGCCCACCAACGGGCGGTTACCCACCAGTGCCAGCAAGGCATCCAGCGCGTCGCGCACACTTTCACCGCCTTCCAGATCCACCGGCCGCAACCGGTGAATGCGAATGGTGTCCTCCTTGAGGCTGTCTGGTGGCATCAGCTTCACATCCAGACCCTGGCTACTCAGTACCCGCCCATCTTTTATAACTACCGCCGCAATGGACACCAGTTCGGCGGTGCGACTGTCCAGGCCCGTGGTTTCGCAATCAATGGCCACCACCTGATCGCCGTCATAGGGAGCAAAGAGGTGCGCATAGGGGCCCTGCCCATGGCGGCACCGATCACGGAATCGGCGCCATTTGGAACCGGGCCACTGCGGCAACATGTTTTTCCAGCGCCAATCACGGTTCATGTTCAATATTCCAGATGGAAACGGCGAGACAGTCGCTGCTTGAAATCACTAACCAGATGCAAGGCATCACGCAACAAATCCCTTTCCAGGGAAGACAACTGCTGCACCACGATATGGTTATCTTCCAACTGTTCGTCTTCACCACGCAATTTGGCCAGCTGCCGGGACAGGCGCAGCTCACTGAACAACTCCATGGCCTCGCCCAGATCGTCCGCAAAGGCGGGATCCATGGCGCCAGCGGCAACCAGCTTGTCCAGCCGCGCCAGGGTCGAGGTTTCCCGAATCCGACACTGCAGCGCCATGGCTCGTACGCCGTGAACTAGCGGAAACAGCGCGCCTTTCTTGATATCGATACCATGCTGGGGCTTCTTGAGCGAACCGAACAGATTCAGCGGTGTGGAGAACTGCAGGACCGGGCGGGCAAAATGAGCCATCAGCAACTGATCATCACTGCATCGGGAGAACAGCGTGTCCCGGACCCCCTCCAGCAACCCGGGGTCGCCAGCCACCGCATGGGCATCGGCAAGAATGGTCAGGTTCAAAAGCCCTTTCCCTCCCGGATCGGCCGCCCAGTCATGGATACGTTGCTGCCAGCGCGACACCGGCCCGACCCATTGCGGGTTGGACACCATCACGTTCCCCGGGCAAGGGGGATAACCCAACGACAGCAGGGTGCGGGTAAAGCGCTGCATATCCTGATCACAGCCTGACCACTGCTGGTGCTCGCCCAGAATCAGGCCGTTATCCTGGTCCGTTTTCAGTATCTGCTCACCTCGCCCTTCGCTGCCCATCACCATCAGGCAGGCTCTTTGTTGATCGCCAGGCACCACCATTTCGAAGGCTTTACTCATCAGGCGACCATTGAGCGCGGCCAGCAAATCCATGGCGAACCGCATCTTCACCCCCTGAGCCATCAGGGTCTCTACCAGATCAGGCAAACGGGCGCTGGCCAGCTGCAGCGCCTCCAGCGTATCCGCTTTCTCAATTTCCAGCCCCACCACATAGGAACGACTGGAAAAGAAGCTGAGCACATCGGTGAGCTCCACCACCCCCACAGCAACGCCCTTTTCCATGACCACCACCCGCGCCACCTTGTGCCGGGTCATCCGGGTCAAGGCCGCGAACAGGTAATCGCCCGGACGGGCGGTAACCAGCTCCGTTTCCGCCACCTCAGCCAAACGGGTATCCGGCGATTGATTGCTCATCACCAGCGCGGTCAGCAGATCGGTCTTGGTGACAATGGCGTAATGCTGTTGATGCTGAATCAGCACGCTGTCCACGCCGTGCTGTTTCAGCGCGGTCACGGCATCCCGTACGGTGGCCTGTTCCGGCATGATCAGGGGCTCACGCATACACGCTTCCACCCGCGCCAGCATAAAGCCCGCCAGGGTTACGCCCCCTTCCCGGCGTTCTGCCAGGCGCTGGTTTTTCTCCGCCAGCCGCTGGCTGAAATAACGGCCGAACTCCACTTCGCTTTCACACAGCTCGCGAAACAGTCCTGCCGGGATCAGGTAGCACAGTGTCTGCTGCTCGGCACGAAACCGGTAACGGCTTTGCCCATTCAATACACTAATCGCCCCGAATAAATCGCCGGCGGCATAAACCCCCACCTGGCGACGGCCATCCGGCGCGTTCACGTCCAGTTCGGCCACGCTGCCCTTGTGCACGAGAAAGACAGAATCGCTGGTACTGGCCGCGTCGAGAATAATGTCATCCGGCTCGTAATAGGCCAGATCGGTTCCTTCCTGCAAACGGCGGCGACCGGCTTCGCCAAGCTGGCTGAACGGATACTGATTGAGTTCCTGATCAATCATTCGGTTAACTCCGCCATTGCGTCTTTGCTGTCATTATTAAACGCAAAAACCGGTGCGGAGGAAGCCCCCGCACCGGTTCCTGTGTTACCCGTGCTCAGTGTGCAGACGCCTCACCGGCACCTCGCGGAATACGGATGTCTTCCACAATGTGCTGGATATGCTCAGGAGGCGGTGCCGTCACTCGCGATACCGCGAAGGCCACAGCAAAGTTGAGCATCATCCCAAAGGTGCCGATGCCTTCAGGCGACACGCCCAGCAACCAGTGTTCCGCATTGTTCAGCTCTGGCGAGACGAACTTGAAGAACACAATGTAGCTGAAGGTGAAGATCAGGCCGACCAGCATGCCGGCAATCGCCCCTTCCTTGTTCATGCGCTTGTAGAAGATGCCCATGAGAATCACCGGGAAGAAGCTGGCCGCAGCAAGACCGAAGGCAAAAGCCACCACCTGGGCCACAAAGCCGGGCGGGTTGATCCCGAAGTAACCGGCAATCACGATGGCCACAACGGCAGCCCCCCGAGCCGCCAACAACTCCTGCTTCTCATTGATACCCGGCATCAGGGTTTTCTTTAGCAGGTCATGGGAGATGGCACTGGATATCACCAGCAACAGCCCCGCGGCCGTGGACAGTGCTGCCGCCACCCCACCGGCCGCCACCAGGGCAATCACCCAGGCAGGCAGATTGCCGATTTCCGGGTTAGCCAACACGATGATGTCGCGGTCGATATACACTTCCGAAGAGTTATCCGTGGGGGCATTGGTCAGCACACGCTCCCCGTAGCTGCCTTTGGTTTCTTCACGGCTGCCGGCATAGGTCGGCTTGCCTTCGAAGGGGGCCCCGGCACGCATCTGCACCGCACCATCACCGTTCTTGTCCACCCAGCCGATCAACCCGGAGTTTTCCCAGTTATAGAACCATTCCGGCAGTTCGGTGTATTGGGTTTCGTTCACGGTGTCGATCAGGTTGAGCCGTGCGAACGCGCCCACCGCCGGTGCAGAGGTGTACAGCAAGGCAATAAAGAACAACGCCCAGCCGGCACTGATACGGGCATCTTTCACCCGTGGCACCGTGAAGAAACGCACGATCACGTGGGGCAGGCCCGCGGTACCGCACATCAATGCCGCAGCAATAAAGAACACATCAATGGTGGACTTTGAGCCTTCTGTGTATTCGGTAAAGCCCAGATCGGTCACCACCTGATCCAGCTTGTGCAACAGATACACCCCGCTGTCATTCCCGGCAGCATCCAGCACCGTGCCACCGAAACCGGTCTGCGGAAGGACGTGGCCGGTCATCATGATGGACAGGAAAACCGCCGGCACCAGGAAGGCAAAAATCAGCACACAGTACTGCGCGACCTGGGTATAGGTGATCCCTTTCATACCGCCCAGCACGGCGTAGAAGAACACGATGGCCATACCGATCACTACACCGGTATTCACATTCACTTCCAGGAAGCGGGCGAACACGATACCGGTACCGCGCATCTGGCCCGCCACATAGGTAAAGGACACGAAGATCACGCAGATAACCGCTACGGTTCTGGCCACGTTGGAGTAGTAACGGTCACCAATAAAGTCCGGCACGGTAAATTTACCGAACTTGCGCAGGTAAGGTGCCAGCAGCATGGCCAGCAGCACATACCCCCCGGTCCACCCCATCAGGTATACCGATGCATCGTAGCCGGAGTAGGCAATAATCCCGGCCATGGAAATAAATGACGCCGCTGACATCCAGTCAGCCGCGGTTGCTGCCCCATTGGCGATCGGGGAAACCCCGCCACCGGCCACATAAAAATCTTTGGTCGACCCGGCCCGTGACCAGATCGCAATCCCGATGTAGAGCGCAAACGAACCGCCTACAAAGAGATAAGTGAGTGTCTGAATATCCATAGGATGTCTCTCTTTATCTGTTCAGCGGTTAGTCTTCGTGGACGTCAAATTTGCGGTCCAGCTTATTCATGGAGTGCGCGTATTTAATGATCAGCACCAGGAACACGTAGATCGCTCCCTGTTGCGCAAACCAGAAGCCCAGCTTGAAACCAAAGAATTGGATTTGATTGAGTTCATCTACCAGCAATATGCCGCAGCCATAGGAGACAACGAACCAGATAGCCACGTAGGTAAAAATCAATCGCAGGTTAGCGGCCCAGTAGGCGCGGGCGTTTTCTTCTTTCATTACTCGTCCCTCTGCGTCATCAGGAAATCAGGCCACCCCCTTTTCAGGCAGACAAGGGATAGGCTCGATACCCAGACTAGCCAAAGGGCCATGGCAGCACAGTATGACTTTAGTCGAAGTCGGCCAGGGCACAGCAGGCTCCCGGAGCGCATGGAAAAAGCGAGCCACCCGGAAAAAGGCATCCCCGGCCTGCGATATCGGCGGTTTTCCGTTAAACTCGCGGGTCTGTTCGTTGAGCCCCATGGCTCAGACAGGGAATTTTCGAGTCGATAAAAACAATCATGGATAGATAATGAAAATAGCGCGATGGCTGTTGGCCGCGTTTCTGCTTGTGATTTTCGGCGGCTCATTGCTGCTGACGCTTTCGCCCGACCTGACACGTTGGCCTGTGGCGCCCACGCAACCTGCTCCGGAAAAGGGCTCGGTCACGCTCACCTACCTGGGCACCAGCACCATCCTGATCAGCGACGGCCACACCCACCTGCTCACCGATGGGTATTTCTCCCGGGTTTCCATTCCGCGATTGTTATTCACCCGGATAGCACCGAATGCACAGCGCATTGAGCACGCCCTGGCACAGGCCGGCATTACCTCACTGGACGCCCAGCTGGTGCTGCACTCTCATTTCGATCACGCCATGGATGTGGCGGAAGTCGCAAAACGCACCGGCGCACAATTGCTGGGCTCCTCGTCTACGGCCATGGTGGGCAAGGGCGGTGGCCTTCCGGATTCCCGCATCACCACCATCGTCCCCCATCAGCCGTATTCGTTTGGGCAATTTACCGTGCACTTTGTCCCGGCCAGCCATGTGCCACTGCCCGCGCCCGTGGAAGCCATGACCGGCAAGGGTGACATCGGCGTACCGGTCACCCCACCCGCACGAGTGGGTGCCTGGGAGGAAGGACAAAGCTACGCCGTGGTCATTACCCATCCCGCCGGATCGCTGCTGATTCAGGGAAGTTCCGGAGCGGTCCCCGGGGCGCTGACGGGCTACCAGGCTGACTATGCCCTGCTGGCCAGCGCCAGCCTGGGCAAACAAACGGATCATTATCAGCAGATGTTCATGGAGGAAACCGCCAACGCGGTAGGGGCCCACACGGTGATACCGGTGCACTGGGATGATTTTTTCAGTGAACTGACCGCGGATGTGAAACCGCTCCCCTGGGGCCTGGACAACATGCATGCGTCTTTCCAGGCGTTGGCAGGCCGGCACAACGGCGACTTCCTGGTCCTGCCGCCCTTTCAGCCCTTTACGTTACAGGCACGAAGTCCGACAGTATCCGGGCAATAACCTCCGGCCGGGTTTCGCGTTTCAGCTGCTCCAGCAATTGCGCCGCCTGGGGCCAGCGCCGGCGCAGGTAACTCAACCACTGTTTTATGCGCCCGGCCAATTGCGCATCAGTGCCGGTACCCGCCACATCCACCCAGAACTGTTGCAGGATCGGCAAGATCGCATCCCAGCCAGGCTCGCCACCGTGCCGCAACACGGAGACCAGACGCGGGTTGGCCACCGCGCCGCGCCCGAGCATAAGATCATCACAGCCGCTTTCCTGGCGAGCGCGAGCCGCATCGTCCGCAGTCCAGATCTCGCCATTGGCAATCACCGGAATCGACACCACCTCACGGATGTGGCCGATACGATCCCAGAATGCCGGAGGTTTATACCCCTGGCGTTTGGTGCGCCCGTGTACCGTCAACCAGGCAGCTCCGGCCTCCACCACCGCCCGGGCGTTGTCCAGCGCCCGGGCATCGTCTTCATTACCCAGACGCATTTTCACCGACACGGGCACATTGGCCGGCACAGCTTCACGCACCGCCGCCGTCACCGCATGCACCACCTCTGGCTCATCAAGCAACACGGCACCGCCACGATGACGGTTCACGGTTTTCGCCGGGCAACCAAAATTCAAATCAATCGCTGGCGCCCCAAGCGCCACCGCACGCACCGCATTTTCCGCCATGCAGTCAGGTTCGGAGCCCAGTAACTGAAGATGCACAGGCGTGCCCGCCCGGGTGCGCGCGCCAAGTTTTAACTCGGGGCACCAGCGATAAAACACTCTGGGGGGCAACAGCAGCCCGCTGACACGGACAAACTCACTGACACACCAATCGTAGTCGCCCACATCCGTTAATGCCTGGCGAACCCAAAAATCCGCCAGGCCTTCCATGGGGGCCAGAATCAATTTCATGGCGCGCATTCTAGGCTACTGCAGCGTTGCCGAATACGCGTAATTGCGGACGAAAGTGCATTCAACCTTCTTTCTGCTCCACCACGAACCACACCACAAAACATCCGGCTTTTCTTGCAATAACGGTGTTCATTTGCCACGGTAAATAACAATTTGCGCAAGAATGGACGCTACTCGGGGACACTGGCACGCCGGAAAAGCGGTAGCAGGCGCCCCTGGCAACGTGAGGGAACGCAATGAAAAAAGCATCATTCGCGAGCGCCATCGACACGGTATCACCATGTTTTTTCCTGCATGGTTAACGCCGCCAACGCCTTATCGGGAAGGCGCAAGAGGGTACACTGCCGAGAAAGTCTGCCACCTTTTCTCTGGGTTACCGAGTGTTCCATCTCCACGCATCCACCGTCTTTTGCGTGCGTTTTTCTTTCCCTTATTGCGTCGTGTGCGCTGCGCGACACGCTGCCGACACCCAAACGCGAATACGCAATATTTCGCCTTACACCACCCCACAACTCATAGGCCTGTCGCCTCCCCCGCGCCAGGCCGCACGTTTTTTTGCGATAAAAAATGAGGGAGAGAAACTGATGAAACAGCAACGTATTTTGCCATTATCGACAGCCCTGCTGGCTGGCTTTGCCGCCCTGCCTGCCCAGGCGGATCTGGAGGTTACCCCCTACGGCTCCCTGCGCATCCAGACAGAAGCCGTTTCTGTCGACCAGGCGCAACCCGGCGAAGACGATTCCTACACCGGGCTTCGGGATGCGTACTCCCGACTGGGTGTCACCGCCAAATATGATGACTTCGAGCATTTCAACATTACCGGTACAGTGGAATTCCCGATTAATTCCGCACGCCTGCAAGCGGAAGACCCAACCTTTTTCCAGGAAAGCTACAAAGGTAACAACAAGCCGCGGGTCGCCGACATTAACGTCGCCCACGACCGCTTTGGTAGCGTGCGCATCGGTACCCAGTGGCTGGCGTACTACAACAACGTGGCCTACCCGCTGGATTTCTTCAGCTCTTTCTATTCTGGCTACGCCACCCAGGCCACTTTTCGCCGCGATGCGCTCACCTACACCACCCCCAGCATGGGCGGCTTCACGGCCACCGTTTCTGGTGTCGACCTGACTGATCAACAGGGCACCAGCTATCTGGATACCATGCAGTACGCGCTGTCCTATGCGGTAACCGACTCGCTGGCCTTTGGTATCGGTTACCAGGACAGTGAGCAGGAATCCGCCAAGCATGCCGATCAGGCGGGGATCTCCGCAGCCTGGTCCCCGGGTAACTGGCGCTTCGCCGCCAAGGTGGAACAGCTGCTGACCAACGACGACACCGTGCAGGACGATGACCCGGTGACCTACAACCTGTTGGGTTCCTACAGCTGGAACAAGTACACCCTGCGCGCCATGGTCGCCCATGGTGAAGAAACCGATGAAGGCGATGCCTTCTTCCAGGGGGATTCTGCCCAGGTCGGGCTGGACTACCGTCACACCGAAAACCTGAAGTTCTTTGCGGAATACTTCTACGAAGAGCTGGGCTATGCCATCTACACCCCCAACTCCGAAAGCTTTAATCCGCTGGCGGGTTACCAGGTGGAAAGCGATGGTCAGGTCTTCACGGTGGGTATGCGGTTTGATTTTTAAGAGCCGCTGGCACGCATCACGCTGGACACAACAACGCGTTGTAGTGTGATGCGCACCGGAAACCAAACAGGCCGCGCTCAAAATCTGGGCGCGGCCTGTTTGTTCTTATCCGGAAAATATTCGCATGGCTCTACAACATGATGCGTGATGCGCGCAGCATGAAGCGTGCTCAATCAGAATCCCCCGCCGGTTGACGCAAGCGAAACGCCATAGCTTAGGAGATCAGAGGAAGAAGCAGCCTGCGAGCTCCGGCGGGCCTTTCAATATAATCAGCCGCAGCAACCGGGCGGAAGCCCCTGGTTAGAACCATTTGGAATCAATCCTCCCTGCCTCTTTTCCCTTCTCGCCTTACCCTTTTTATATCAATCACTTAGAATAGATCAAATCAGTTGAACGGTTGCCCTGACCCGGTTCCATCCCCCCTGCCGGCTGGCAACCCGGAATTGATTCACCACAGCCGCTGCATTACTGTTGCCGCCAGCACAGCCCGCAGCAGGGGCAGACACAGCAAAGACGGGGTCCCGGTGACGGATCCGAGGAGACGCTCATGGCAAAAAACGCAGCCCCCGCGCTGGAAACCTCGCTGGATAGCCTGGAAGCCTTGGTGGAACGGATGGAATCCGGTGAGCTGACCCTGGAAGATTCCCTCAAAGCCTTTGAGGAAGGAGTTCGCCTGTCCCGGGAATGCCAACAGGCCCTGCAACAGGCTGAACAGAAGGTACGCATTCTGCTGGAGCAGAGCACCGCAGCCGACCCTGAGCCCTTTACCGGTGGTGATAATGAACAGTGAGACGGCGAACGAATTCGCTGCACTGGACCAACTGACCAACACCGCCAAGGCCCGCCTGGAGCAGGCCCTGGACCACTACCTGCCCGCCCAGAGCGCCGCTTCCCGACTCAGCCAGGCCATGCGCTATGCCGCACTCAGCGGCGGCAAACGCATTCGTCCGCTACTGGTCTACGGCGCCGCCCAGCTGGCAGGCGCGAGCGCGGCCCAGGCCGATGTGCCTGCGGTGGCGGTGGAATTGATCCACGCCTATTCCCTGGTTCACGACGATCTGCCCGCCATGGACGACGACGACCTGCGCCGGGGCCAGGCCACCTGCCACAAGGCCTTCGACGAAGCCACCGCCATTCTGGCCGGCGACACCCTGCACACCCGCGCTTTCGAGCTGCTTGCCTGCCATGGTGATTACCGCAGCGACAGCCGCATTGCCCTGATTCAACACCTGTGCCAGGCAGCAGGCGTGGACGGCATGGCCGCCGGCCAGATGCAGGACATGCTCGCCCAGGGCCAGCAACAGACCGTGGCAGCACTGGAAGAAATGCATTATCTGAAAACCGGCCGCCTGATCACTGCCAGCCTGCAGCTAGGGTACTTTGCAGCAGAAAACGACGATCCCGCCCTGCTCAGCAACCTGACCGACTTTGGCGATGCCATTGGCCTGGCATTCCAGATCCAGGACGACATCCTCGATATCACCGCCGCCACCGAACAGCTCGGCAAGCCTTCCGGCTCCGATGAAAAGCTGCAAAAGAGCACCTTTCCCTCCCTGCTCGGCCTGGAGCAAAGCCAGCAACGCGCCCGGCAACTCTGTGACCAGGCGCAACAAGCCCTGGCCGGCTATGGCCCACGCGCCCTGCCGCTGCAACAATTAGCGCAATACATCATTACCCGGAATCACTGATCCACCACTGACGACCACCCCTCCAGACAGTTATACTAGCGGTTCAGGCGGAAGGCGGTACGCCCTGATTACTCCGCTTTCCACTGACGACCACTGGCCATTATCTGGCCTGCACTCATCAGGCTGCATGACCCTATGCCCAAGACGTTTACTCAAATTCCGCTGACGCGACCCGATACCCCGCTGCTGGACACCCTGAGCAGCCCTGCGGACCTGCGGCAGCTGCCCGCCTCCCAGCTGGAGCGCGTGGTCGATGAATTACGTGAATATCTGCTCTACGCGGTAGGTCAGTGTGGCGGGCATTTCGGCGCAGGCCTCGGGGTGGTAGAGCTGACTGTCGCCCTGCATTACCTGTATCACACGCCGGACGACAAACTGGTCTGGGATGTGGGCCACCAGTGCTACCCCCACAAGATTCTTACCGGGCGCCGGGAATCGCTCACCAGCATCCGCCAGGCAGGCGGCCTGTCCGGCTTCCCCAAACGCAGCGAATCCGAATACGACACCTTCGGCGTGGGCCACTCGTCCACCTCCATCAGCGCCGCGCTGGGCATGGCGCTGGGCGCGGAAATGGCCGGCAGTGACCGCCGTGCCGTGGCCATTATTGGTGACGGTGCCATGACCGCTGGCCAGGCGTTCGAAGCCATGAGCCACGCAGCGCATACGCGCTCTAACCTGCTGGTCATTCTTAACGACAACAACATGTCGATTTCCCACAATGTGGGCGGACTTTCCAACTACTTCGCCCGCATCTGGGCCAGCAAGAGTTACATCGCCCTGCGTGAAGGCGGCAAGAAGGTGCTTTCCACCATGCCGGCGGCCTGGGATTTCATCCGCCGCACGGAAGAAAGCATGAAGAACATGGTCAGCCCGGACATGTTGTTCGAGGCCATCGGTTTCAACTATATCGGCCCCATTGACGGCCACAATGTAGACGAACTGGTCCGCACCCTGGGCAACCTGCGCGACCTGGAAGGGCCACAGCTGCTGCATATCTACACCACCAAGGGCAAAGGTTTTGCGCCGGCGGAAGCCGACCCGGTGGGCTACCACGCCATCAACAAGATCGAACCCAAGCCCAAGGTACAGGTGGCTGTTCCCAGCAAACCCAAGCTGCCCAAGTACCAGGATATCTTCGGCCAGTGGCTGTGCGACATGGCCGAGCAGGACCCGCGCCTGGTGGGCATCACGCCCGCCATGTGTGAAGGCTCCGGCATGGTGGAATTCAGCCGCCGCTTCCCGGATCGCTACCATGATGTGGCCATTTGTGAGCAACACGCGGTCACTCTGGCCGGCGGCCTGGCCTGTGAGAATCAAAAACCGGTGGTGGCCATTTATTCCACCTTCCTGCAGCGCGGCTATGATCAGCTGATCCACGATGTAGCGCTGCAGGACCTGGACGTGACCTTCGGTCTGGACCGGGCCGGCCTGGTGGGCGAAGACGGCGCCACCCATGGGGGCGTGTTCGATCTTGCCTACCTGCGCACCGTCCCGAACATGATCATCGCGGCCCCTTCAGATGAAAACGAATGCCGCCAGCTGCTCTATTCAGCCTACCTGCACGAAGGGCCGGCAGCCGTGCGCTACCCGCGGGGCACCGGCACCGGTGCCACCATCGAAGAAACCATGACCGCACTGCCCATCGGCCAGGCCCGTACCCTGCGCAACGGCCAGCAAGTTGCCATCCTGGCCTTTGGGGCACTGGTACCGGCCGCGCTTGAAGCGGCCAACGCACTCAATGCCACCGTGCTGGACATGCGCTGGGTGAAACCCCTGGACCGGGACGCCATTCTCAAGGCCACCGCCGGGCACGCACTGCTGGTCACCGCAGAAGACCATCAGCAAATGGGGGGTGCCGGCTCCGCCGTGAATGAACTGTTGCACGCGGAAGGTCTGGTGGCGGATGTGCTCAACCTGGCGCTGCCGGATCACTTCATTCATCACGGCAAGCGGGACGTGTTACTGGCCGAAGCTGGGCTGGATGCTGACGGCATTGAACGCCAGATCCGCGAGCGCCTGAGCCGCCAGCAGACCCTGCGCGAAGCCCGGGAGCGCTAGCAAATCTCTCCAGGCACAACACAAAGGGGAGCGGTCATCGCTCCCCTTCGTCGTTTTTGGACTCCTTGACCAACCGCACCGGCGGCGGCGCCTCATACATCCGCCAGTCGTCCCGACCCCCTTGTTTGGCCAGATACAAGGCGCGATCCGCCGCTTCCAGCAAATCCCCCGCGCTGTGGCGGTCACCGGGTATCATCATCGCGGCCCCAACACTGACGGTCACCTCCTGCATCTCCGGATTGTCCGCATGGGGAATGGCCAGTGAACGCACCGACCGGCAGAGTCGGGAGGCCAGCTGCTGCGCTTCCACCTCATCGGTTTCCGGGTACAACAACACGAATTCCTCCCCGCCAAAGCGCGCCACCAGATCACCACCGCGGCGGCTGTAGCGGCGAAACTCCGCCGCCAGCTTTTGCAGGCAGAGATCCCCTTGCAGGTGCCCGTAATGGTCGTTGTAGGCCTTGAACCGGTCCACATCCACCAACATCACGGTCAGTGGCTGCCGGCTGCGTTTACAGCGGCGCCACTCCCTGTCGAAGGCCTCATCAAAAAAACGCCGGTTGGCCAGGCCCGTGAGACTGTCTTCCCGGCTCAACCGGTGCAGGCGCTCTGCCAGTGCCTGGGTACGACGTTGCTGGCGCAGTAGCTGGCGTTGGTTGAAAAAAAGCAGTCGGTCGCGTACTTCCGTGGAATAACACAAGAACATGCCCAGCAAGCTGATCCCGGTATAAGTACGGTGCAGCACCTGCCAGTCCAGCCCCTGACCCAGCTTTTCCGCGATCAGCGCGCCCACCAACCCGCCGCCCCAACCGGCCAGTGACGCCACGGTAAAGCGCAGGCCAACCATGGCGTAGACAATAACGAGGGCATAAATCACCGAGACATGGGCCAGCTGGACGGAACCGCTGTCGCGTATAAAACCGGGAATAGCCACGGATACCGCCACAGCGAGGAAGCTGCCGAGGCCGGCATAGAGAGGAAAATAACGGTCCAGTGCCCGCACCTGGGCAAGCAGACCGGCCACCAGCACGATGATCCCCACCCAGATATAGGTGGACAACCACCAGCCACGGACCTGCTCCGGCGCCAGCGCGTAAATGCCGCTAATCAACAGCATGTAGAGCAGCAGGATATAGAAGGCATTAACCCGGAAGCTTTCCACCGCTTCCTGGCACTGATACTCCCGGTATTCGCCCTCCAGGCGTCGCGGGAAGCGCAACCAGCGCACCCCGGGCACCACCACCCGTCGTGAACGCGGGTCCGTATTTGACATTGCAAATCCTTTGCGAATGAATCTTCCTGCAGGTTAAAAGTTAACCTTCAGAAGCGCCATCCCTTTGGCGCCAGCGGTAGTGACAAAACGATATCAGGTAAAGATGGCAGGAAATTGCCAGAGCAGTAATTGCACCACGGCCGCGGCATAGACCCCTGCCAGCAGGTCATCAACCATGATTCCCAGGCCTCCGGCCACCCGCCGATCCAGCCAGCCGATCGGCCAGGGCTTGATGATGTCGAACACCCGGAACGCCACAAAGCCGGCCAGCGCCCCCCAGGGAGTGATCGGCACTGCAATCATGGTAATCAGCAGGCCGGCGATCTCGTCCCAGACAATCCCCGGGTGGTCATGCACGTGCATATCGTCAGAGGTCTTGCCGCACAGATAGGGCCCTACGGCGATCACCGCAGCGGTCACCGCCAGATACCCCCACAAAGGCAGCTGGGCGCACAGCCACCAGATCGGCATGGCCGCCACCGTGCCAAAGGTGCCCGGCGCGATCGGTGCCAGCCCGGAGCCGAAGCCGAAGGCCAGGAAATGCACCGGGTTACGCATACTGGGGCGTTGAAATTCCATGTTATTCCTCGCGGGCTCTGTCTCGGCAATGGCTTTGAATTTTGTATGGTTTAGCGTGTGGCCATGCTGCCTGTTGCTTGCATGCGGCTCTTGTCAAAAGTGCTGCCAGCCGGCCACCGTCAGGGCGCCCACCGCCCCGTTTCTCTGACGCAAACGGATACCCGGCTGGGCGTCCACCTGCCCCAGGCAATAGCACCCTCGGGGAACCGGTTGCGCCGCCGGCAGGGTAAACAATAGCAGATAGTCATCGCCGCCCTGCAGCTGCAAGGCCCGCTGCTTATCAGCACTGCAACCGGCCAGCACGGGAGGATCCTCTGGCAGGGCCGCTTCATCAAGGCACGCTCCCAGCCCCCCCGATGCCTGCAGGATATGGCTCAGATCCGCCAGCACCCCATCGGAAATATCAATACAGGCGCTGGCCTGGCCGCGCAACGCCATGCCCAGCTCCCACTGCGGACGAGGGCGCCGGAAATGGCCGATGGCAGGCCCATGACGCTGGCCGGCCTGCCACTGCTCCAACCCCAGCAGCCCTGCCCCGGTGATGCCTCCCAGGCAAATCTGATCCCCCGCCCGGGCCCCGTCGCGCCGCAACGCCAGCCCCGGCGGCACGGAGCCGGTGGCCTGAATGGAGACCGCCAACGGGCCACGGGTAATATCGCCGCCGACCAGGCTGATTCCCGCCTGATCCGCCAGTTCAAACATTCCCCGGGAAAACTGAGCCAGCCAGTCTTCGTCCACCTCCGGCAGGGTCAGCGAAAGCAGGAACCAGAGCGGATTTGCGCCCATGGCGGCCAGGTCAGAGAGATTCACCGCCAGACAGCGGTACCCCACATCCGCCGGCGCCATATCTGCTGGAAAGTGACGGTCAACCAGGCTGGTATCCTGGGTCATCACCAGCTGTTGCCCGGCAGGGGGTACCAGCAAGGCACCATCATCCCCGGGGCCCAACACCACGGTGTCGCCCTGACGATGATGAAAATAACGCCGGATCAGGGAAAATTCGTCCAGAGGAGCCGTCTCTTGCGGCGGCGATTGGGAGAAATCGGCGGGATCAGTCATGACAGAAGCATAACGCGGCTTGCCGGCAGAACGCACGGCAAGCCAGCGCCATCAGTGGAGATCAGTCACGGGAGCGACGTTCCGAGGCTTCCGCGTAACGCAACTGGCGCGCCAGCTTGTCGAGCACCCCGTTGACGTATTTGAAGGAATCTTCCGCGCCAAACACCTTGGCCAGCTCGATGCCTTCGTTGATCACTACCCGGTAGGGGACATCCTGACGCTCTTTCAGCTCGAAAGCGCCGAGTCGCAGAATCGCTTTTTCCACCTGGGACAGCTCTTCCACCCGCCGATCCAGATACGGGGTAAGCAGCTCATCCAGGGTTTTCACCTGCCCCAGCACCCCATGCAGCAGATCATGAAAATACTCACGGTCCACCTTGGCGAAATCCTGGTTCGCCAGGAACTGGGCTTCGATGTCGCTCACTGCCGCACCGGCCAGCTGCCATTGGTACAGGGCCTGAAGAGTGAAACGCCGCGCCTTGCGACGGGCACTGGGGCTGGTTTGGCTCATAGTGTTCTCTACAAAATAAAGGCTGCCCTTTCCCTGTCTTTCCCCATACGGGGAGAAAACAACCTCCAGAAAACTCAGGAGGCGCCCCTTCTCTCGATAGTGAAAGAAGGGCTGGGGAGAAGGGCCGTATCCGGCGTCAGGCGTGCTACTGCAAGCCTGTTCTTACAAGGCTTTAAACAGCGATACCATTTCCAGTGCGCACAGGGCGGCTTCCGCCCCCTTGTTGCCGGCCTTGGTGCCGGAGCGTTCGATGGCTTGCTCGATGGTGTCCACGGTCAGCACGCCGAACGCCACCGGGGTACCAGTGCTGTTCTGAACCGAGGCAATACCTTTGGCCGCTTCACCGGCGACGAATTCGAAATGGGCGGTACCGCCACGGATTACCGCGCCCAATGCGATCACGGCATCGTAGCTGCGCTTCTCGATGACCTTTTTCACGGCCACCGGCATTTCCCAGGCACCGGGTACGCGGATGATTTCGATATCGTCACGGCTCACTCCGTGACGCACCAGCGCATCCACGGCACCGTCCAGCAAGGCTTCCACCACAAAGCTGTTAAAGCGCGCCACCACAATACCGTAACGGCCGCCCACGTTGCTCAGAGTACCTTCGAGAGTCTTGATGTTTTGCATGTGTCTTGTCCTGATCGCTGGTTGCGCCTGGCAAGGCAGGAGCGTCCAGTGGTTTCGATTTGCTGCCTGACGCCGGACGCCTAGAGCCCAACGCTGAAATCGGAAGCGTCAGGCCTAAGGCGTCGGGCATCCGGCGTCCTTAACTATCCGCGTCCACGTACTCGGTGATTTCCAGGTCGAAACCACTCAACGCGTTGAATTTCATGGGGGAGCTGAGCAAGCGCATTTTGCGCACGCCCAGCGCCTTCAGAATCTGGGAGCCGGTGCCAATATTGCGGTACGCACGGGACTCGCCCTTGGGCTTGCCTGCAGTGCCGCCGAAGAAGGCATCCAGGCGCTCGACGATATCGTTGGAGGCATAATCCTGACCCAGGATAATTACCACCCCGGCATCCGACTGGGAGACGGTTTCCAGCACCCGATGCATGTTCCAGCCGGTGCGGCCATTCATCTTGGCGCTCATCAGATCACGCAACGGGTCCACCTGGTGCACCCGTACCGTCACCTCTTCGTCTTCACTGATCTCGCCTTTCACCAGCGCCACATGAGTCAGCCCGTCCACGGTGTCGCGGAACGCCACCAGGCGAAAATCGCCGTACCAGGTATCCAGCTCGTGGTCAGACACCTGCTCGATGGTCTGTTCGTTCAGGGCGCGATACTGGATCAGGTCGGCGATGGTGCCGATCTTCAAGTCGTGCTCTGCAGCAAACACTTCCAGGTCTTCCCGGCGTGCCATGGAGCCATCTTCATTCATGACTTCGCAGATCACCCCGGACGGCTCGCAACCGGCCAGCGCCGCCAGATCGCAGGACGCTTCGGTGTGACCGGCACGGCGCAGCACGCCACCCGGCTCGGCCATCAGCGGAAAGATGTGCCCCGGCTGAACAATGTCATAGGCGCGAGCATTACGGGCCACGGCGGCCTGCACGGTGCGCGCACGGTCGGCGGCAGAGATCCCGGTGGTCACCCCTTCGCGAGCTTCGATGGATACCGTGAACTTGGTGCCAAAACCACTGCCATTGCTCTGCACCATCAACGGCAGATCCAGCAACTCACAGCGCTCGCGGGACATGGGCATGCAGATCAGACCACGGCCGTACTTGGCCATGAAGTTGATGGCTTCGCCAGTCACGTGCTCTGCCGCCATCACCAGGTCGCCTTCGTTCTCCCTGTCCTCATCGTCCATCAGGATAACCATCTTTCCCTGACGGATATCTTCGATCAGTTCTTCAATACTGTTGAGTTGCATAAAACCGCCTTCAGGCTGGCACGCAACACGCGACACGCCTGCATGATGCGTGTCTGCGTAATGCCTGCAGCGTTATTTCAAAAACCCGTTTTCCGCCAGGAACGCCATGGAAATCCCCTCGGAAGTGGGCTCGGCGGCCTTCTCTCCCAGGAGCAGGCGTTCCAGATAGCGGGCTATGATATCAACTTCCAGGTTCACTGGCGTCCCCACCTGCCATTGGCCGATGGTGGTTACCTCCTGGGTGTGCGGGATAATGTTCAGGGAAAACACCGCCCCGACCACACTGTTCACCGTCAGGCTGATGCCATCGACGGTGATTGAGCCCTTGTGGGCAATGTACTTGGCCAGCTCCGCCGGTGCCTCGATATCGATACGCACCGAACGGGCATCCTGCTTCATCTCGACAATCTTGCCCAGGCCATCCACATGACCGCTGACCAGGTGACCACCCAGGCGGGAGGACGGTGTCAGGGCTTTTTCCAGGTTTACCGTGCTGCCCACGCTGATTTGCGCCAGCGAGGTCAGCGACAGGGTTTCCCCGGACACATCCGCCTCAAAGGCGCTACCAGGTAACGCGGTGGCGGTAAGGCATACGCCGTTCACCGCAATGGAGTCGCCCAGCTGCACATCGGAAAAATCCAGCCCGTCGCTCTTGATCAGCAAGGTCACATCGCCGCCTTTCGGGGTCATGGCGGCCACCTTGCCCATGGATTCGATAATGCCGGTAAACATGAAAACCTCGTAATGTCTCACCGTAGGAGCGTCGCTGGCGGCGCGATTTCCTGCGTTGGTTATCGCGCCGCCAGCGCCGCTCCTACGGCAGGGTTGGCAAGGCAGGCACCAGCGTCAAACGCAGGTCATCGCCGATCTGGCGCACATCCTGCCAACGCAACGCCACCTTCTCGCTCATGCTGGCCAGCTGCGGCAGGCCCAGTAACGGTCGGGCGGACGAGCCCAACAGGGCCGGTGCCATATAGACGAGAATTTCGTCGAACAGGCCCTCACGGACAAAAGCACCGGCCAGCGTGGCGCCACATTCTACCAGTACTTCATTACATTCGCGCCGGTTCAATTCGATTAGCAACTGCTGCAGGTCGATCCCGGAGCCAGAGGCCGGCAAATGCATGACCTCAGCCCCGGCGGATTCCAGCGCATTCTGGCGCCCCGGATGCTGTTCTCCGGCCACCAGCAGGCAATGCCCCGGTGCACTGACCACCGGCACATCCGGGGGCGTACGCAGGGTTCTGTCCAGAATTACCCGCAACGGTTGGCGCACCCAGTCGCGGCCCGCCTGATTGCGGTCTCCCGGGCTACCGTGATAGTCCGCCAGGGTCCACTGCGCCGGCCGCACCGTATAGGAAGGCCGGTCCGCCAGCACCGTCCCCACCCCGGTGACCACCGCCGAACTGCGTGCCCGCAGGCGCTGCACATCTTCCCGCGCCGCCGGGCCGGTGATCCACTGGGACTCGCCACTGGCCATGGCCGTGCGGCCATCCACACTGGCAGCAATCTTGATACGAATATAAGGCCGCTGCCGGGTCATCCGGGCAATAAACCCCGGGTTCAGGTCCCGGGCCTGGGTTTCCAGCAATCCCGACGCCACCGCGATACCGGCATCCGCCAGCCGTTGCAGTCCCTGCCCCGCTACCTGCGGATTCGGGTCTTCCATGGCAACCACCACCCGCGCCACCCCGGCTTCCACCAGCGCATCAGCGCAAGGACCAGTCCGGCCGGTATGGGAGCAAGGCTCCAAGGTGACATAGGCCGTGGCTCCCTGAGCCCGATCGCCAGCCGCCGCCAGCGCATGGCGCTCGGCATGGGGCTCACCGGCCCGGGCATGGAAGCCCTCGCCCACCACCGCGCCATCACGCACCAACACACAGCCCACCCGCGGATTCGGGTCCGTGGTGTACAGGCCATGGCGCGCCAGTTGCAGCGCCCGGCTCATATGCTGATAGTCGGCGGCAGAAAAGCTCATGACTCTTTCGGCTCGTCCAACGTGTCTCCCAACTTGCCGCCGGCTTTTTTCAGGCGATCCACTTCAGCGGAAAACTCGGAGATATCCTGGAAACTGCGGTACACCGACGCAAAGCGCACATAGGCCACATCGTCCAGCTGTTGCAGTTCTTCCATCACGAACTCACCCAGCTCCCGGGCCGGCAACTCCCGTTCGCCGGTGGCACGCAGACGGTGGCAAATCCGGCTGATCGCGGCTTCCAGGTCTTCCATGCTCACCGGCCGCTTCTCCAGCGCCCGCAGCATGCCCGCGCGCAGCTTGGCCTCATCAAACGGCTGACGGGTGCCATCGGTTTTCACCAGGCGGGGCATCACCAGCTCTGCCGTTTCAAAGGTGGTAAAGCGCTCGGTACAGCTCAAGCACTCACGACGACGACGGATCTGCACCCCATCCGCAACCAGACGAGAGTCGATCACCTTGGTGTCCTGGGCGGAGCAAAACGGGCAGTACATGGAAACCCCAATTAATAGTTAATAATTAATAGTTAATAGTTAATAGCTAAAAACCATTAACTGCGTGTTTTGGTGGTTTTGATGATGGCAGTCAAAAGCCTGATCAACTCTTCCGCATCAGCCTGCAATGAAGCCCGGCTTCAGGGTTGAAGTAACCTGAGTCACACAGCAAATCTATCCAGTAGTCTGTCTCACTGGTTTCTTTCAACGCAATATGTAGCTTATGGACAAAGTCTGCTCTGCTTTCAGCATATTCCGCCTCCCTGATCAGGGCACCAATGGCCGTTCCACTGCGCAATAGCTGTTTGCTAAGTACATATTCCTTTCTTTCACTTTGCAGAAAACGGGAACTTTTCACCACCCGCAAAGCAAAAGCGCGGGATTTCTCCCGCGCGGCACTACCTTCAGCCATCCTTGGCCTCCAGTTATTAATTATTCATTATTAACTGTTAATTTTATCTCTCGTACACCGGCAACCGTGCACAGATTTCCTTCACCTTGCCTTTAACGCTTTCGATCACGGACTCGTCGCCCATGTTGTCGAGGATGTCGCAAATCCAGCCAGCCAATGCCTTGGCATCCGCTTCGTCAAAGCCACGGCGGGTGATGGATGGGGAGCCGATGCGCAGGCCGGAGGTTACGAACGGGGAACGCGGGTCGTTGGGCACGGCGTTCTTGTTCACGGTGATGTTGGCACGGCCCAGGGCAGCGTCGGCATCTTTACCGGTGATGTCCTGTTTGATCAGGCTGAGCAGGAACAGGTGGTTTTCGGTGCCGTTGGATACCACGTCGAAACCACGCTCGATGAATACGCCGGCCATGGCCTGGGCGTTCTTCACTACCTGCTGCTGGTAGCCCTTGAAATCCCCTTGCATGGCTTCCTTGAAGCAGATTGCCTTGGCGGCAATCACGTGCTCCAGCGGGCCACCCTGGCCACCGGGGAACACGGCAGAGTTGATCTTCTTCTGAATCTCTTCGTTGGCCTTGCCCATGATCAGGCCGCCACGGGGACCACCCAGAGTTTTGTGGGTCGTAGTGGTGGTGATGTCGGCAATACCCACCGGGCTGGGGTAGACGCCTGCGGCAACCAGACCGGCCACGTGGGCCATGTCTACCAGCAGGATCGCGCCCACTTCGTCGGCGATGTCACGGAAACGCTGCCAGTCCACAATCTGGGAGTAGGCAGAGAAGCCGGCCACGATCATTTTCGGCTTGTGCTCACGGGCCAGGGAAGCCACCTGCTCGTAATCGATCAGGCCGGTCTCGTTGTCCAGGCCGTACTGGATGGCATTGTAGGTCTTGCCGGAGAAGTTCGGCTTGGCGCCGTGGGTCAGGTGACCACCCGCGTCCAGGCTCATGCCCAGCACGGTGTCGCCCGCTTTCAGCATGGCCATGTAGACCGCGCCATTGGCCTGGGAACCGGAATGCGGCTGCACGTTGGCCCAGTCTGCGCCAAACAGCTCACAGGCGCGATCAATGGCCAGCTGCTCGACCACGTCCACATTCTCGCAACCGCCATAGTAACGCTTGCCCGGGTAGCCTTCGGCGTACTTGTTGGTCAGTACGGAGCCCTGGGCTTCCATGACCCTTGGCGAGGCATAGTTTTCAGAGGCAATCAGCTCGATGTGCTCTTCCTGGCGGACTTCCTCAGCCTTGATAGCGGCCTGGATTTCAGGATCAAACTCGGCGATGGACATGGATTTCGGGAACATGGGCTACCCTACGGAGTCATTGGTGGATTCAGGGGCGCGTATTCTAACCAAATCCGGGGCCAATGGCACTTGAAGTCCGCTCATGGAAACCGGCCAGTCGTCTCATGGCGTCAGGCACCGGTTTTCTGGCGCCAATCCGGCCTTACGTCGCCCTATCAGGGGGCCCGCACTTTCACTCACGGCCGCTTTCCGTTAGCTTAGGCGCCAATCAAAGTACCCTCTGCCGGGGCCTGCAGCCAACCTGCACCGCGCGCCCCGCACATTAATACAGACTGCGGTCGGAGTTTATGAGCCAGTACATCTTCACCATGGACAAGGTGGGCAAGGTTGTCCCGCCCAAGAAACACATTCTGAAGAACATCTCCCTGTCGTTCTTTCCTGGCGCCAAGATCGGCGTACTGGGCCTGAACGGCTCCGGTAAATCCACACTGCTGCGCATCATGGCCGGCGTGGACAAGGACTATCTGGGTGAAGCACGGCCGCAGCCGGGCACCAACATCGGTTACCTGCCCCAGGAGCCGGAGCTGGACCCGGAAAAGAATGTCCGCGAGATCGTCGAAGAAGCCGTGGCGGATATCCGTAACGCCCAGCAGCGCCTGGAAGAAGTCTACGAAGCCTACGCGGCGGAAGACGCGGATTTCGACAAGCTGGCCGCCGAACAGGCCAAGCTGGAAGACATCATCGAAGCCAGCGATGCGCACAACCTTGAGCGCAAACTGGAAATCGCCGCCGACGCCCTGCGCCTGCCGCCCTGGGAAGCCAGCGTAAAAACCCTGTCCGGTGGTGAGCGTCGCCGGGTCGCCCTGTGCCGGCTGGTGATGAGCGCCCCGGACATGCTGCTGCTGGATGAGCCTACCAACCACCTGGACGCAGAGTCCGTGGCCTGGCTGGAGCGCTTCCTGCACGAATTCCCCGGCACCGTGGTGGCGGTAACCCACGATCGCTACTTCCTGGATAATTCCTGTGAGTGGATCCTGGAACTGGATCGCGGCGAAGGCATTCCCTGGCAGGGCAACTATTCCTCCTGGCTGGAGCAGAAAGAACAGCGTCTGGAACAGGAAGCGAAGAGCGAGTCAGCCCACCGCAAAACGGTGGAAAAAGAACTGGAATGGGTACGCCAGAACCCGAAAGGCCGCCGCGCCAAGAACAAGGCCCGTGTGTCTGCGTTCGAAGAGCTGGCCAGCCAGGAATTCCAGAAACGCAACGAAACCCAGGAACTGTACATCCCGCCGGGTGAGCGCCTGGGCGAGCAGGTTTTCGAAATCAAGAATGTGGCCAAGCAATTCGACCACAAGCTGCTCTACGAAGATCTGGATTTCCAGATCCCCCGTGGTGCTATCGTCGGCATCATCGGCCCCAACGGTGCCGGTAAAACCACCCTGTTCCGCATGCTGGCCGGCCAGGAAACGCCGGACAGCGGTGAAATCGTCACCGGCGACACCGTACAGATGGCCTACGTGGACCAGAGCCGTGAAGACCTGGACAGCAACAAGACGGTCTGGGAAGAAGTGTCCGACGGCAACGACATTCTGCGCATCGGCAACTATGAAGTCCCCAGCCGCGCCTATCTGGGCCGGTTCAACTTCAAGGGTGGTGATCAGCAGAAACGTGTCGGCGACCTGTCCGGCGGTGAACGCAACCGTTTGCACCTGGCCAAGCTGCTCAAGCAGGGCGCCAACGTACTGCTGCTCGATGAGCCCACCAACGATCTGGACGTGGAAACCCTGCGCGCACTGGAAGAGGCCCTGCTGGCGTTCCCCGGCTGCGCCATCGTGATTTCGCACGATCGCTGGTTCCTGGACCGCGTCGCCACCCACATTCTCTCTTTCGAGGGCGATGCCCGGGTAGAATGGTTCGAAGGTTCCTACACCGAGTATGAAGAATACAAACGCAAGCAGCTGGGCGATGCAGCCCTGCAGCCCAAGCGCATGAAGTACAAGCGAATCGAAGTCTGATTCGCACAGGATAATGCCGGCACAGGAAAGGCGTGCCGGCACGGGGACGCAACAGGGACGACAGCATGAACGAAAGACGGCGGGCCAACCGGGTGGACTTCGACGGGGAAGCCACCCTGGTTTTCCAGCAGGATAACCACCCCGTGTCACTGGACGACATTTCCGTCATGGGCGCACGACTCAACAGCAGCACCCCGCTCACGCTGCCCGCGGCGTCCCCGGTCATCCTGACCATTACACTGGAAGATTCCGATATCACGCTGACCCTCCCGGCAAAAGTGCAACGCCAGCAGGGCCGGGATATCGGCATCATGTTCGATCGCCCTTCCGTGGATGATATGCAGCATTTACGCCGCATTGTCATGCTGCATCAGGGCGACGACGGCGAAGATGACCCCGCCACCCTGCTGACCCCGGAGAGCTGACACCTTGGACCCGACCCTGGAAAGCCCGGAATTCATTGAACGCCTGCGCCAGGGAGACCAGGCAGCCTTTGGCCAACTCGTCAAAGCCCACCACAACATGTTGCTGGCCACGGCCCGCACCATGCTGTCATCCGCCGATGCGGAAGAAGCGGTGCAGGATGGCTGGATCGCCGCGCACCGCGCCATCAGTAAATTCGAAGGCCGCAGCCTGCTACGCACCTGGCTCACCCGTATCGTGATCAACCAGGCACGCATGATGCTGCGCAAGGGCGGTCGCGAGATACAGTTTGATCCCACCGATGAGCAGGATGCCCTGGCCCACCGTTTTCGTGACGGCGGGCACTGGGACCACCCGCCACAGCACTGGGACCTGAGCGGCCCGGATGCCCTGCTCACCCGCGACGAACTGCGCCACTGCATGGAAAAGACCCTGGGGAAAATGCCGGACAATCAGCGCCTGGTACTGGAATTGCGGGACCTGCAAGGCATGGATTTCGATGATATCTGTAACATGCTGGACGTGAGTGCATCCAACGTCCGTGTGCTGTTACACCGGGCCCGCGCAAGGTTGTTTGAATTGGTGGACCATTTTCAGGAGACAGGCGAATGTTGAAGTGCAAGCACGTCGTCGCAAAGGCCGATGCCCTCGTGGACGGCGCCCCGATGACCAGACGGGAGCGCTTTGCCCTGCGCCTGCACCTGCTCATGTGCCACCACTGTCGCCGCTATATACGCCAGTTACGCGCACTGCTGAGCACTCTGCCCCGCGAGACGGATGCCCTCGATGATGCCCGTACCCAGGAAGTCCTGGACAGACTCAACATCCCCCAGGACCGCTGAGGCCCGGTAACCGCGCCTGAAATCGCCATTCCGGCTTCTACCTCCCAACGCCAAGGCAGACCATGGAACGCAAACTCGCTCTCCCATTGCTCTTGCTACGACTCGGTGTCTTCATCGTGATGCTGATGTGGACTCTGGACAAGTTCATCAACCCCGGCCACACCAGCAAGGTTTTCGCCAAATTTTATGGGCTGGAAGGGCTCGGAGGCACCGTCCTCACCGTACTGGCCTGTCTGCAGCTTATCGTCGTATTAGCCTTTGCTGCCGGCGCCCTGCGCCGCTACAGCTACGGCATCATCCTGCTCATGCATGCCGGCTCCACCTTCTCGTCCTGGCAGCAATACCTGGACCCGTTCAATCACCTGCTGTTCTTCGCCGCCTGGCCCATGCTGGCCGCCTGCGTTGCCCTCTATGTGCTGCGCGATCAGGACACCCTGCTCAGCATTGATGGCCGCAAAAGCAAAGCATAAAGGCACGCCCCTCTGCGCAGGATAATACTGCGCAGAGGCAAGATGCGACGAAAGCCTTTACCGCAAGCGAGGTTCAGAGGCTAGCCTGCCTCCCCCGCACAATAAGCCGCGGTGATCGGGTGCGCGGGATTCTCGAAAACCTGCTCGCAGCCGTTGGACTCCACCACACAACCACACTGCCCCTCCAGCCAACAGACCGTCACGCTATCCGCCAGGCGCCGTGCCTGTGCCAGGTTATGGGTCACCATCAGAATGGTATACCGTCCTTTCAGCGAGCGGATCAGCGCCTCGACCACCCTGGAAGAGACCGGGTCCAGTGCGGAACAAGGCTCATCCAGCAGCAACACCCGTGGCTCCAGCACCAGGGCCCGGGCAATGCATAACCGCTGTTGCTGCCCACCAGACAACCCCAGTGCCGGCTGGGAAAGGCGCTCCTTCACCTCCTCCCACAGCCCCACATCGCGCAGCGCCTGTTCGGCACGGGCACGCCGCTGCCCCCGGGGAACGCGGTGCTCGGCCAGCGGAAACAGCAAGTTGTCGATGATGGATAACGGAAAGGGATTGGGCTGCTGAAACACCATACCCACCTGCCGACGCAACACCGTCAGGTCGTGGCGTTGCCGGACATCTTCCCCATCAAGCCATATTCGGCCACCAACCCGACAGCCGCTGACCCCATCGCTCATGCGATTAATGGCCCCCAGAAGGCTGCTTTTGCCGCAGCCACTGGGGCCCACCAGCGCCATCAACTCACCCGGTTCCACCTGCAAGGACGCATCACTGATCGCCACTTGCTCCCCATAAGTGACAGACACGGATTCCAGCACCAGTGACGGCGCCCGATGCGTTCGTTGCTCACTCATAGTTGCTCACTCATACCAGAGCCTCTGTCATGGGCTGGCGCAGCACACGCCGCACCAGCAAATTCAGCACCACCAACAAGGCCACCAGCACCACCGCCGTGGCCGCTGCCCGCGGCATGCCACCGGGCACATTCATGGCCAGATCGTAAATATGCACACTCAGGGTACGCCCGGAATCGAACAGGGAGTCAGGACGGCGCAGCACGTAGCCGGCGGTAAACAACAGCACCGCGGTTTCCGCCAGCGCCCGCCCGGCACTGAGAATAATGCCCACCGCAATACCCGGCGCCGCGCAGGGCAGCAGAATCCGGCGCACCCAGCCCCAACGGCTCAGCGCCAATGCATCCCGGGCCTGGCGATACCCCATCGGCACCGCACGCATGGCCTGCTCGGCACTGCGGATCATCAGCGGCAAGACCATCAGCGACAGGGCCAAGGCGCCACTGAGAATGGAAAACCCCAACCCCAGCGTAATGGCAAAAAACTGGTAACCGAACAGTCCGTAGACAATCGATGGCACCGCCGCCAACATATCCAGCACCCCGCCCAGCCATTGGGCGCGGCGGCTATCCGCCGGCAACGATTCGCTCAAATACAGCGCGCAACCAAGGCCCACCGGCACGGCCACCAGCAGACACAAGGCCAGAATCCACCCGGTGCTGATCAACAACGCAGCGATACCGCCACTGCGACCGGCCCGCCCCGGGTCCTCCAACAGAAACCCCACACTCAGCACATCGGCACTTTGCTGCCAGAGCGCCGTCACCATCAACGCCACCGGCACCATCACCAGTGCAAGTAACACCCAACCGGCCAGCCAGGCCACACGATCAGCCATGGGACACTCCTCGCAACCGCCAACTGGCCATCAACAACAGCCCGGTCACGGCAATCAGCAGCAAGCCACTGGCAAACAGCGCCACGCGGTGGTCACCGGTGGCGTAAGCCATCTCCAGAGCAATATTCGCGGTCAGCGTGCGCACTGGGGCAAACACCGAATCCGGCCATTGCACCACATTGCCACACACCATCAGCACGGCCATGGTTTCCCCCAACGCCCGCCCGAACTGCAACACCACACCACCCACAATCCCGGGCGCCGCGCGGGGCAACAGCACCCGCCGCAGCATGCCCACCCGGGACAAAGCCAGCGCCTCACCGGCGCGTTGATAACGCAGCGGTAACTGCCCGAGCGCCGCGTCCGTCACCAGCAGCGCCAACGGCACAATCATCAGCCCCAGCACCAGTGACCCGGCCAGCCAGGAGGCGCCCGGCGGCACCCATTGATTAATCCAGGGCACCAGCACCAGCATGCCCCACAGGCCATACACCACCGACGGAATACCCGCCATCAGCTCCACGCCGGCCAATACCGGACGACGCAATCGTGGCGCAAAGTAACGCAGCCAGGCGGCCAGCAAGACCGCCACCGGAGCCGCCAGCACCAATGCCAACACACTGACGAAAAGCGATCCGGCAATCATCGGCGCCATTCCGTATTCGCCCTGCCCCGGCTGCCAGGTGTTTTGCCAGATCCCCGCGCCTTCATTGATCAAAAACGGCAATGCCTGCACCAGCAGCACCACCACAATACCGCCGAGCACCAGTGCCGCCAGCAACCCACACAGGCGCAGCACCAGCGTCAGCAGGCGATCACTCAGCGGCAGGGAGGAAGTAGTAATCATGGTAGACATCCGCCATGTCTGTACGGGTTACAAAGGCCAAAAAGTCGGCCACCGGTTGCGACATCTCACCATGGGTCACCAGGTTCAACTCGCGGGCCAGGGGGTACCCCCCCTGCGCCAGTACGGCCAACGACGCAGGCTTGCCTTCCAGAGGCAGCAACCGGATAGCCGTTCCATTGTCAGCTTCATAAATCGCGGTGCCGATGGACACATAGCCAATGGCAAAAGGATCCCCCGCCACCGCCTTGATGCCCTGCTGGTTTTCACCAATCACCCGATCCGGCTGGACCTGGCTGTTTTCCAGTTGAAAGTAGGCAAGGAAAAGCTCCTGGGTGGATCGGCCCTGCGCCTTGTGAACAACGGTAATGGGCCTGCCTTCGGTTGATCCAGCGCCCCAGCGCTGCGTCTTGCCGGTATAGATGGCACGAATCTGGTCATCATTGAGCGCCCGTACCGGATTGTCGCGATGAACGATAATCGCAATACCATCGCGCCCGATCAGGTGCCCATCCAGATCCTGTTCATCCGCTTTCAGCGCGCGGCTCACCATGCCCAGATCCGCCAACCCCTGACGCACATCACCCATGCCTCGCCCGGACCCACCACTTTGTACATCCACCTGTATTCCGGTTTCTGTTTCATAGCGTTCCACCAACTCCGCCATCAGCGGCGCAATCGTGCTGGAACCGGTGACGGTTAACGTACTGCCAGACTCTCCGCACCCCACCAGAAAAAGCACAATCACAGCCCCTCCCAGCCACCTCAATCCAAACTGCACTACCCTCTCCTTCCTGGCTGCCCGCATTCTTCACGTTATCTACGGCACTTTGATGCAACACTGATGCAACTATTACATTGATGAGCGTCTTATTCGCCTCATTACTCACAAGCGCAGGAAACATTCCATCAGCACTGTAACCTGCAGCGATTTGCTGCATCCTATTAGCCTTACCCGGACAGCTTGATACTCAGGAGAGTCAGCAATGCGTGAAGACGTGCAGGATTATTACGGCAAACAACTGCATTCCAGTGCAGACCTGCAGACTAATGCCTGCTGTGATCAGGCGCCGCCGGAACACCTGAAGCCCCTGCTGGCACAACTCCATGATGAAGTGGTCAGCCGCTACTATGGCTGCGGGCTGGTAGCCCCGGAGCAACTGGAAGGCATGCGCATTCTGGATCTGGGTTCCGGCTCCGGACGCGATGTTTATCTCCTATCGGCACTGGTCGGCGAGCACGGCGAAGTGGTTGGCGTGGACATGACCGACGAGCAATTGGCGGTAGCCAATCGCCACCTCGACTATCACCGTGACGCTTTTGGTTACGCCAACAGCAATGTGCGTTTCCTGAAAGGCTATATTGAAGAGCTCGACCAGCTGGACTTGCAGGACGGCTACTTCGACATCGTCATTTCCAACTGCGTCATCAACCTGAGCACCGACAAGGCCAAGGTCATCAGCGACGTAAAACGCCTGCTGAAACCCGGCGGCGAGTTCTTTTTCTCCGATGTTTATGCAGACCGTCGCATTCCTGCCTCACTGGCCAAAGACCCGGTACTGTACGGAGAGTGCCTGTCCGGCGCCCTGTACTGGAATGATTTCATCAACCTTGGCAAGCGCTGCGGCTTTACCGATCCAAGACTGGTGGAATCCCGCCCGCTGACCATTGAAAACCCGGCTATCGAAAAAACGCTGGGCAATATCCGCTTTTATTCAGCCACCTACCGGCTATTCAATATCGATTCGCTGGAGCCAGCCTGTGAAGATTATGGCCAGGCGGTGGTCTACAAAGGCACACTGACAAACAGCCCTCACCGCTTTGCTCTGGACGACCACCACTGGATCGAAGCCGGTAAAGTTTTTCCGGTGTGCGGCAACACCTGGTTGATGCTGGAGAAAAGCCGCTTTGCGGCACACTTTGATTTCATCGGCAACTTCGACACCCATTACGGTATCTTCGAAGGCTGCGGGCTGAATGTGCCTTTCGAAGACAACCAGGAAGGTAGTGCAGCGAGTTGTTGCTGAAGCCGCAGTCGTTTTCTTGCAAACCAAGAAAAAAGTCGCGAAAAGCGAGTAACAAAGATCAAAAGCGTGATCACCCTTCCGGGTTTTGCCTTTCGAAACTCGTTACTCGCAACTCAAACGCCCGACGAGCATGAACTCTGGCCAAGATCCTCCAGCACCGTAACACTGATCAAGGAAGCCAAATGAACATCAAAAAAGCGCTATTACTTGTTATCATCGCCGCGCTGATTGCCAGCTACTTTGTGTTTGATCTGGGCCAGTATTTCAGCCTCGGTTATATCAAGGAGCAGCAAACCGCTTTTGATGCGCTGTACCAAGACAACCCTGCGCTGATCCTCGGTGGCTTTTTCGCGCTCTATGTCATTGTCACGGCACTCAGCCTGCCCGGCGCTGCCATCATGACGCTGGCCGCCGGCGCCCTGTTCGGCTTCTGGATTGCCCTGGCATTGGTCTCCTTTGCATCCTCAGCGGGCGCCACCCTGGCGTTTCTCGCCTCCCGTTTTCTGTTTCATGACACGGTGCAAAATCGCTTTGGCGAACGGCTGAAAAAACTCAATGAGGGTGTCAAAAAAGAAGGCGCTTTTTACCTTTTCACATTGCGTCTGGTGCCTGTTGTACCGTTTTTCATTATCAATCTGGTTATGGGCCTCACCCCCATCACAGCGCGCACCTTTTACTGGGTCAGCCAGGTGGGCATGCTGGCCGGCACCGCCGTCTACGTGAATGCGGGCACCCAACTTGGCCAGATCGACAGCCTGGGTGGTTTACTGTCGCCCGAGTTACTGGGCGCCTTTGTGCTGCTGGGTATTTTCCCGTGGATAGCCAAGGCGATCATGGCCCGCTTGCAGGCGCGAAAAGTGTACAAGGGCTGGAAAAAACCCAAACAGTTTGACCGCAACCTGATTGTTATCGGCGCAGGTTCGGGCGGGCTGGTCAGCGCCTACATTGCCGCCACCGTCAAAGCGAAAGTGACCTTGATCGAGAAACACAAAATGGGTGGCGACTGCCTGAATACCGGGTGCGTGCCGTCCAAGGCACTGATCAAGAGTGCCCGCGTGGCCTTCTATGAAAAACAGGCGGAAAAATTCGGCTTCGACAGCATTCGCAATGACTTCCGTTTCCGTACATTGATGGAACGTGTCCACACCATCATCAAGAAAATCGAACCCCATGACTCTGTAGAACGGTACAGCGAACTGGGCGTGGACTGCCGTTACGGGGAAGCCACCTTTATCTCGCCATGGGAAGTGGAGATCCGTAACGGTGATCACCGCGAACGCCTGACCGCCCGCAGCATTATTATCGCCACCGGCGCCCAACCGTTTATTCCACCAGTTCCCGGCATCGAGGACATGGATGCCCTCACCTCCGACACGCTGTGGAACATTGAAGAACAACCCCAGCGCCTTGTGGTCCTGGGTGGCGGCCCCATCGGCTGTGAGCTGTCGCAAACGTTTGCCCGTCTGGGCAGCCAGGTGACGCAGATACAGAAAGGCCCGCGCCTGATGCCCCGCGAGGATGAAGACGCCGCAGCACTGGTCACCGCCGCCCTGGAAGAGAGCGGCGTCACGGTACTGGTCGATCACACCACCGTGCGCTTTGCCCGGGAAGAAGGTGAAAAGGTGTTGTATGTCACGGGGGACGGACAGGAAAAGCGGATCGTATTCGATACGCTATTGCTGGCCGTGGGGCGCCAAGCCAACACCACAGGGCTGGGACTGGAAACGCTGAAGCTGCCCACCGATGACAACGGCACCATCACCGTCAACGACCATCTGCAAAGCCGCTTCCCGAATATTTATGCCTGCGGCGATGTGGCCGGCCCCTACCAGTTTACCCATACCGCCTCTCACCAGGCATGGTATGCCTCGGTCAATGCCCTGTTTGGTTTCGCAAAAAAATTCAAAGTGGACTATCGGGTGATCCCCTGGTGCACCTTTACCGACCCGGAAGTCGCCCGGGTCGGACTGAATGAACAGGAAGCCAACGAGCAAGGCATCGATTACGAGGTGACCCGCTACGGCATTGACGACCTGGACCGGGCCATCGCCGAAAGTGCGGACCTGGGTTTTGTGAAAGTACTGACCGCCACAGGCAGCGACCGGATTCTCGGCGTTACCATTGTCGGCCAGCACGCCGGGGAGCTGATTGCCGAGTACGTACTGGCCATGAAACACAAGCTGGGCCTGAACAAGATCCTCGGCACCATCCACATTTACCCGACCATGGCCGAAGCCAACAAGTTTGCTGCCGGGGAGTGGAAAAAAGCCCGCAAGCCAGAGGGACTGTTACGCTGGGTAGAGCGGCTTCACAACATTCGGCGCTAACCACAAAAGCATAATTGACAACTATTCTCACTATCATTACGGTGCACGGCCGTCCTACCTTGAAAGAAAAAGGAGAGCGCCGTGCTCCGCTTTTGCCGTTATGGCTTGCCCGTATCGTTATTGTCCCTTGCGTGTTCCCCATTGGCCCTGGCCGAAGAAGCCGCTGGCGCCCATGAGCTGGGCCAGATTACCGTGTCGGCCACCCGTGCTCACTCCACCGTTGATGAGACTCCGCAGAAAGTTCTCATCATCAGCCGCGAAGAAATTGAAGAACAACTGGCCATCAGCAATGACCCCGGCCAGGTACTCAGCAACCTGATTCCCTCTTATTCGCCCAGCCGCCAGAAGCTCTCCAATGCCGGCGAAAGCTTCCGTGGCCGTTCGCCGCTATTCATGATTGACGGCGTCCCCCAGAGCAACCCGCTACGCGATAGCGCACGGGATAGCTATACCATTGACCTGTCCATGGTGGAGCGCATCGAAGTGATTTATGGTGCCAGTGCCGAGCATGGGCTGGGCGCCACCGGCGGTATCATCAATTACATTACCCGCCGCGCCGACACCGGCACCATCAATCAGGAAGCCTCCGTCAGCCTGACTTCCGACGATGATTTTGATTCCGATGGCCAGGGCCACAAGGTGGACTACAGCATCAGTGGCCAGAAAGGCGACTGGGATTACCTCGGCGCCATCAGCCAGCAAAAGCGTGGCGTTTTTTATGATGGTGACGACCAGCTTGTCGGCATCGCCTACCCCGGCGAACTGCAGAACTCTACCAGCTATGACGTAATGGGCCGGGTCGGCTACTGGATCGACGATAACCAGAACATCGAACTGATGCTCAACCACTTCGAACTGGAAGGTGAAGGGGATTATGTTCCGGTGCCGGGTGACCGGGATGAAGGCATCCCCACCCGCGCCCGCCCGGGCGACCCGGTAGGCGACCCGGGCTTCAACAAGGTCACCACCGCCAGCTTCTCCTACAGCCATGCAGACTGGTTCGGCAACAAGGCGGACGTGCAAGTGTACGGCCAGCAATTCCGGGCCCAGTTTGCCACCACCCCGTTCTTCCCCTACGTGGACAGTGCCGGTAATAGTCAGCTCGACCAGACCCGTAACGAATCCGACAAGGTCGGTGCCAAATTTACCCTGACCCGTAACGGCCTGCTCAACAATCGCCTGGGGATTACCACCGGCCTGGATCTGCTGCAGGATGAAACCAATCAGGATCTGGTGCACACCGGTCGCACCTACGTACCGGAAACCCAGTACCGCAACTACGCCCCCTTCCTGCAAGGCCGCTTCAAGCTCACCGACAAGCTCAACCTGAATGCCGGTGCCCGCTATGAAAAAGCCAAACTGAAAGTGGACACTTACTCCACCATCGATCGGGCCAACGTGGTCAATGACAACGTGGTTGTGGAAGGCGGCAGCCCGGACTTCAGCGAAACGCTCTACAACGCCGGGCTGGTATACCAGCTCACCAACTGGGCGCAGCTCTACGGCAGCTACTCAGAAGGGTTTGGTATGCCCGATGTGGGCCGGGTCTTGCGCGGCATCAACACCCCCGGCCAGGACGTAGACACCCTCCTGCAGCTGCAGCCCATCGTCACCGACAACCGGGAAATCGGCGGGCGTTTCAACTGGGCACGCTACGGCTTTGAAGTGAGCTACTACGAGTCCAACTCGGATCTGGGCGAGCGCCTCACGTTCAACAGTGCCACGGGCACCTTCGAAGGCAGCCGGGAGAAAACCGAGATCCAGGGCGTGGAACTGTCCGGACACATGCAGATTAACGACGCCCACCGCGTCAAACTGTCCTACTCCCACGAGGACGGCGAATCCGACACCGATGGCAACGGCGTTGTCGATACCGAACTGAGCGGCCTGACCATTGCGCCCGACACGGTACAGATGAGCTGGAATGCCGGCTGGAGCCGCACCGTCTCATCCTACCTGCAAGTCAGCCACTTCTTCAGCCGCGGCTTTGATGACCCGGACCTGGACTTTGACGGCTACAGCCTGGTCGACGCCATGGTCAGCTACAAGCTACCCGCGGGTAAACTGGATCTGGGCATTGAGAACCTGACGGATGAAGACTACTTCACCTACTACTCCCAGGCCGCCCGCGTGAGTGACGAGTACAACTTCAAGGGCCGTGGTCGCACCTACACTCTGGGATATAGTCTGGACTTCTGAACGTCACCGCCGTTTCATTACGGGCAGCCTATGGCTGCCCGTTTTGTATAAGGATCCACACCTGCATGCGCAACACCCTGTTCACCCTGCACAAATACACCGGCCTGATCACCGGGCTGCTGCTGGTGGTTATCGGCCTTAGCGGCAGTTTGCTGGTCTTCCATGAAGGCCTGGATGAGTCGCTCAATCCGCAACTGATGACCGAGGGCAGCGAGACACTTCCCTTCAACGATATCGTTGCCAGCGCCGAGGCGGAGCTGGGCCGAAAGGCCTTGCGTCTCGAACCGGCGCAGGATTCAGGCAGCCCGCACACCCTGCGTTTCTTTGCACCACCGGGAGAACCCGGCCCGATTCAGGTCAGCGTCTCGCCCTATACCGGCGAGGTCCTTGCGATTCGCACCTGGGGCGACTACCTGATGACCTGGATCTACAGCCTGCATTACACCCTGTTGTCCGGCGAAATTGGCGAGATTGTGGTTGGCGTGCTTGGCCTGTGCTTGCTCGGCTTCTGTCTGACCGGCGTTTACCTGTGGTGGCCCACCGGCAAGCGCAAGGGAAAGTGGCGTCGCAACCTGACCATTAAACGGGGCGGCGGCACCTACCGATTACACTTTGACCTGCACCAGGTCATCGGCATCTATTTTCTCCCGGTACTGCTGGTGGTCGCCTTTTCCGGGGTCACCCTGATATTCCCGACCCAGGTGGCGGCACTGGTGGATGCCGTGCTCCCGCTGGAAAAACGCCCCTCACCTTCGTCAACGCTACCGGACAGCCCGGGCACGCCCTCTATTACCCCGCAGCAATCACTGGATATTGCCCGCACCGTTTTCCCACAGGCACCGCTGATTCGCCTCGATTTCCCCCGCAGTGAAACCGGCAGTTATTCGCTGGCGTTCAACCGGGACGGAGAACCCTGGCAGCATTACGGCGCCAGCCGTATCTGGGTAGACCAGTACAGCGGCGAGGTACTGGCGGTATGGGACGCCCCCAATGTGGCCGCCGGAAGCCAGTTCATGACCTGGCAATTCCCGCTCCACAATGGTGATGCCCTGGGCATGCCGGGGCGCGTCATCGTCCTGATCAGCGGCCTGACGCCCCTGCTGTTCTTTATCACCGGCACCTACCTGTGGTGGCAAAAACGCCAGCTTCGCCGGCAGGCACAACGCCGCAAGCTGGCACGACAACAGGCACGTTGACGCCCTGTTGTCACCCTTCCATGCTTAACTGAAAGCTGAAGACCACAAGGAGCCTCACATGCGTCAATGGATGTCCGCACTGGTGATCAGCCTGCTTCTGCTAAGCAGCCAGGTCATGGCGTTTGACCACAGCCGCTGGAACACATTGCTTCAGCAACATGTGCAACCGCAGCGCGGCGGTGTTGCCACGGCAGTGGATTATGACGGGATCGCCGAGAACCATGAGGCCCTGCAGTCGTATCTGGACAGCCTAACGGCGGTCACTCAAGGTGAGTTCAACGCCTTCAGCCGCGATGAAAAACTGGCATTTCTGATCAACGCCTACAACGCCTTTACCGTTGAACTGATCCTTCGTGAAAATCAGCCTGATTCCATTCGCGATATTGGCAGTCTCTTTTCTAGCCCCTGGGACAAGGCATTCTTTTCCTTGCTGGGGGAGTCCCGGACGCTGGATGAACTGGAACATGAAATGATTCGTGGCAATCCAGACCTGATGGACCCGCGTATTCATTTCGCTGTGAACTGCGCCTCCATCGGCTGCCCTGCCCTGCGCGCCACCGCCTACACCGGTGAGCAGCTGGAAGCCCAGCTGGAGGAAAGCACGACGCAATTTCTCAGCGATAAACAACGCAACCGCTACAACAGCGAACAGGATGCCCTGGAAGTCTCGAAGATTTTCGACTGGTATGAAGACGATTTTGAAGACGCCGCCGGCAGCCTGTCCCATTACCTTCTGCAATACTCGGACACGCTGGGCATACCCGCCAATCGCCAAAAGGCACTGGACGACGGGGGCCTGGAGGTGCAGTTTTTACCCTATGACTGGTCACTGAACTCCCAGTAACCCAACCAACGCCAGGAGGGACAAGGCATGGACGCCTATCACGCAATCACCACACACCGCCTGCACAGCATCTGGCTGTCGTTTCGCAACCTGCCACGCTGGCTGCAGGGCTGGGTCGCCCTGATTCTGATGCCCCTCAACGGGGCCAGTCTGCTGTTGCTGGATACGTTCTCTGGCCAGGCCATCGCGCTGGCCCTGCTGCTGGTTCTCGCCGTGAACCTGCCCCTGATGTGGCACCACCGTGGCATGAACAAGGACATGTCACTGGTGCATCTGCTGGCCTGGATTCCACTGGAAATCGCTTTGCTGGGGCAACTGGCGGGGCGCTGGGGCGACGATCACCTGACACCGGCACTGTGGGGTTTTACCCTTGCGGTATTCATGGTCAACGCCATCAGCCTGTTCTTCGACGTGGTCGATGCCTGGTGCTGGGCCCAGGGCGATCGCCTGACCCTCCACCCGGATCACAGTTGACAGTGGACAGCGGCGCGGGTGTAGCGCCGTCATTTCATCAGGTGTTTAATCCCGCGCCGAGACTCTGGACGCGGCCTCAACCATCTAAAACAACGACAACGCTCAGTTCGCGAGCTGCCAACTGTCAACTATCAACTGTCAACTGATTACAGGTACTCCAGCGCCTCGGCCACATTGCTCACGCCGATAATTTCCACCCCATCGGGCAGTTTTCTTGGCAGGTTCGCTTTGGGAACGATGGCTTTTTTGAAGCCGTGCTTCACCGCTTCATAGAGCCGCTCCTGCCCTTGAGGGACGGGACGTATTTCACCGGATAGCCCCACCTCACCGAACACCACCAGCTCACGCTCCAGCGCCCGGTCCCGGAAGCTGGACACAATAGCCAGCACCTGGGCCAGGTCCGCGGCGGTTTCGGTGACTTTCACCCCGCCGACCACGTTCATGAACACATCCTGATCGCCCACCTGGATACCACCATGACGGTGCAGCACCGCCAGCAGCATGGCCAGCCGGTTACCTTCCAGGCCCACACAGATACGCCTGGGGTTACCGAAATGGGAGGCGTCCACCAATGCCTGCAACTCCACCAGCAACGGCCTTGTGCCTTCCCAGACCACGGTAACCAGCGAGCCCGAGGCAATCTCATCAGCCCGATTCAGGAAAATAGCAGACGGGTTCTTCACTTCTTTCAGGCCCTCGCCAGTCATGGCGAACACTCCCAGCTCATTCACCGCCCCGAAACGGTTTTTCAGGCCGCGCAGGGTGCGAAAACGGGAATCCGTGGAGCCTTCCAGCATCAATGAGCAATCAATCATATGCTCGAGCACCTTGGGGCCTGCCAGGGTGCCATCCTTGGTAACGTGCCCCACCAGCAGCAGCACTGTGCCGGTCTGTTTGGCAAAGCGGGTCAGGGCTGCCGCACATTCGCGCACCTGAGCCACACTGCCCGGCGCTGACTGCAACGCCGCGAGAAACATCACCTGAATGGAATCCACTACCAGCACGCGCGGCATTTCCTTGCGTGCCAGTTCCAGAATCTGCTCCACATCCGTTTCCGCCGCCAGGCGCAGTTTTTCCTTGGGAAGCTTCAAACGATCGGCGCGCATGGCCACCTGGGACAGGGATTCCTCACCGGTGATATACAGGCAGCTTTGGCTGTCCGAGAGTTTGCACAGTGTCTGCAATAACAAGGTAGATTTGCCCGCGCCGGGGTGCCCACCGATCAGAATGGCCGAGCCGGGCACCAGCCCACCACCCAGCACGCGATCCAGCTCGCCCATGCCGGAACTGATGCGTGGCGTTTCTTCCAGCACAATATCGTTGAGGTTCTGCACTTCTGACAGTTGCCCGGAAAAACCGCCGCGGCTGCCCGCCCCTTTGGACGATGGCGTGGCGGGGTCGTGGACAAATTCCTGCAGGGTATTCCAGGCATTGCATGCCGGGCACTGCCCTTGCCATTTGGGAAAATCCGCTCCGCAATCCGTGCACACAAACGCGATTTTTTTCTTGGCCACAAACAATTCCTTCTTGTGAAGACGTAGCTACGGAGCCGCTGTAGGAACGTAGCGCAGCGGAGTAACGCACGGAGTGCGGCCCCCAAGGGGTGAGCGCAGCGAATAACACCTCTGAGGTGCGAATACGAGCGTTAACGAGTAACGAGTTTCGAGTAGCGAAAAGCACAACCGGAACCTGCCGGGCCTGATAGGTTTGGTTTTCGAAACTCGCTTCTCGCAACTCGTAACTGTTTTGTTCGCGCCTCAAGTGGCGCTCCTACAGCGACGTCGAATCAAACGATGACGCGCTCCGGTCGATCAGTGATCTGGCAGAATAATTCATAACTGATGGTGCCGCAGGCACGGGCCACGTCATCCACGTCCACCACGTCGCCCCACAGCTCCACTTCGTCGCCCACACGGGCATCCAGCCCCGTCACGTCAACGGTAAGCATATCCATGGAAACACGGCCCACCAATTCCGTGATATTCCCGTTCACGGCCACCGGCGTGCCACTGGGGGCATGGCGCGGGTAACCATCGCCATAGCCCACGGCCACCACACCGACCTGACAGGGTTCAGCTGCGGTCCAGGTTGCGCCGTAGCCCACACTTTCACCTGCCTCCACGGTATTAATGGCTATCAAACGGGCGGTAAACCGGTGGCTGACCGTCAGGCCCAGCTCGCTGGCCGTTTGCCAGTCGAAAGGAGACGAGCCGTACAGCATGATGCCGGGGCGCACTCGCTGCGCGCGGGTCTGAGGGTAACGCAACAGCGCTGCCGAGTTGGACGCCGACAACGGCAACATCAGTTGCTCCGCGATCTGCCCGGCGATCAGCAACTGTTTCTCGGAATAACGATCCTGGCTCACATCCGCACAGGCAAAATGGCTCATGACCCCCACCGGTGCCATTCCCCCTGCCCGCAATTGCGCCGCTGCCTGCAGGGCCGTGCCCGGACGAAAACCAAGACGATTCATGCCCGTGTTCACTTTCAACCAGATGCGAACCGGGCAAGGGCTGGCCAGCAGCAAATCCACTTGCCATAGCGAGTGCACGACCACTTCAAGGGATAGCCGCTCCGCCTCCTTCAGCTCTTCGGCATCGAAGAAGCCTTCTGCCACAAGAATCGGCAAGGTCATGCCGTGTTCTCGCAGCGCACGCGCCTCTTCCACCAGCGCCACCCCCAGACCCGACACGCTCTCGTGCATGGCCTGCGCCGCCCGCAACAAGCCATGGCCGTAGCCGTTGGCCTTGACCATGGCAAACACCTCAGCCCCATCAGCCAGGTGCCGGGCCAGACGCGCATTATGAGCCAGCGCAGAAGGACGAATTTCGACTCGGGTGCCTCTCATAAAAAATATCGCCAAACGCCTGACGCCTGACGCCTGACGTTTAAAGAACAGGACTTCGCATCCGGCATCCGGCGTCTAGCGTCTAGCGTTTTATTCATCCCCTGCCGCCAGCTGGGCATAGTATTCCGGCGCCAGGTCATCGAAGCGGGTGAACTCGCCGCGGAAGGCCAGCCGCACGGTGCCGATAGGACCATTACGTTGCTTGCCGATAATGATTTCGGCCACACCGCGTTCATTGCTGTCCTTGTTGTACACCTCGTCCCGGTACAGGAAGACGATCAAATCCGCATCCTGCTCAATCGCCCCGGATTCACGCAGATCCGACATTACCGGGCGCTTGTTGGGCCGTTGTTCCAGCGAGCGGTTCAACTGCGACAGGGCCAGTACCGGACAATTCAGCTCCTTGGCGATCCCCTTCAGGGAGCGGGAAATTTCCGAAATTTCGTTCACCCGGTTTTCCACCCCGGGCACCTGCATCAGCTGCAGGTAATCGACCATGATCAAGCCCAGTTCACCGCCACATTCGCGGGCCACCCGGCGGGCACGGGCGCGCATTTCCAGCGGGCTTAATGCCGGCGTGTCGTCGATAAAGAAGCGCTGCTCACTGAGCATGTGAATGGCCGAGGTGATACGCGGCCAGTCATCCTTTTCCAGGTTACCGGAACGGATGGCGCCCTGATTGATGCGCCCCAGCGAGGAGAGCATCCGCATGACGATGGATTCCGCCGGCATCTCCATGGAGAACACCAGCACGGGCTTGTTGCTCTTGATCGCCACGTTTTCGCACAGATTCATGGCGAAGGTGGTCTTACCCATGGAGGGACGGCCGGCGACCACGATCATGTCGGCGGGCTGCAAGCCACCGGTCATTTTATCCAGCTCTTCAAAACCGGAGGTCAGGCCGGTGAGCGAGCTCTTGGTTTTGTACAGCTCATCAATGCGGTCCACCGCCTTTTTCAGCACCGATTTGATGTTCTGGGGGCCATCGCCTTTCTTCTGTTGCTCGGCAATCTCGAAGATGGAGGACTCGGCCTCATCGAGAATTTCCAGGGATTTACGCCCTTCGGTATTAAAAGCGCTATCCGCCACCTTGTGCGACACATTGATCAACTGCCGCAGGATGCTGCGCTCACGGACGATATCCGAATAGGCGGTAATGTTGGCCGCACTGGGGGTATTTCGAGCCAGCTCCGACAGATAGGTCATACCGCCGATGGATTCGAGCTGCCCCAGGTTATTGAGCGCCTGGGAGACGGTGACCAGGTCACTGGGGTTTTCCTCTTCCACCAGCTGGGCAATCACGTCGAAAATCAGGCGATGCTCCTTGCGGTAGAAATCCCGCGCGCCCACTCGCTCGGCCACATCATCCCAGGCGCTGTTATTGAGTAGCAAACCGCCCAGTACCGCCTGCTCCGCCTCCACCGAATTGGGAGGAATACGCAGGTTCTCAGGCAGGTGTTTGTCCAGCGACATGGGTTCATTCATGGATAAGCCAACGTGTTGGGAAAATAGAGTTGAAAGACCAAAGTTTAAAGTTGAAACGCGATCTAGGCATGTACCCATCGCTAGATTCTATAAGCCGCGACAACGCTGTAGTCGCGGCCTTGTACCGCCAAGAACACACCGGCTCCACTCGCGTTTCAACTTTAAACTTTCAACGTTGCACTGCCCTTCAACAAAAAAGGGCACTGCCCCCACCTGAAAACAGGTTTCGGACAATGCCCTGATTCTGTCACCGCGCCCCCGCAGGGGCAAACCGGTTGTCAGTTCTGTCGATTACTCGGCAGGAACCACAGCCAGTTTGATGGTCACAGTTACCTCGGCGTGCAACGCCAGGTCGATTTCGAACTCACCGGTGGTGCGCAGTGCACCGTGGGGCAGCTTCACTTCTGCTTTTTCCACGTCCACGCCAGTGGAAGAGGAAATGGCTTCCGCGATGTCGCGGGTACCCACAGAACCGAACAGCTTGCCTTCGTCGCCCGCTTTGGCGGCGATGGAAACTGCGGCTTCGTTCAGCTTCTCGGCACGTTCCTGGGCAGCACCCAGCTGCTCTGCAGCGTGCTTTTCCAGCTCGGCACGACGCTGTTCCACTTCCGCCAGGTTGGCTTTGGTGGCAGGCAGCGCTTTGCCTTGCGGGATCAGGAAGTTACGGCCGTAACCGGAACGTACGTCTACAACTGCGCCCAAATCGCCCAGGTTCTTGATCGTTTCCAGCAGGATCACTTGCATGATGGTCCCCTCGGCTTAATTGTCGTGGCTGTCAGAGTACGGCAGCAGCGCCAGGAAGCGAGCCTGCTTGATAGCAGAGGCCAGCTGACGCTGGTAGCGTGCCTTGGTGCCGGTAATACGGCTGGGCACGATCTTGCCAGTCTCGGTGATGTAGGCTTTCAGGGTGTCGAGATCCTTGTAATCGATGTACTCAACACCTTCCGCGGTAAAGCGGCAGAACTTGCGGCGGCGATAAAAACGGGCCATTGGATAATCTCCTGTCGAATCCTTAGTTAAGGCTTTGCAGCGTTTGGGCAAGCAATTGCAAACGGTCCCGGGCGTCTCCCTTGTAACCGGCGCGACTGAGGCATCCGGTTACCTTGATTCGCTGACCCTCTTTTAGGCCCTGGGCCTGTTGGGTCATCCCACCCGCCAGAATCACGGCGATGCGGGCCTGGACTTCACGGGGATGTCCGTCTTCCAGTTGCCGGGAGCGATGTTCCAGCCAGACTCGCTGACGGGGCACTCCGGCTGGAGTCAGGGCCACCTTTTCCAAGGTGACGATCACACCAGTGAGTTCGCAGTGGTTGCTTTCCAAAATTAGCTGGCAGCCCCTTCCTTCTCGTCGTGTTTCGCCAGCGGCGACGGCTCGGTTACGGCGTTGTCGCGACGAATTACGAGGTGACGGATTACGGCATCGTTAAAGCGGAAAGTGTTTTCCAGCTCGCCCAGGGTCTCGCCGTCACATTCGATGTTCAGCATCACATAGTGAGCTTTGTGGATCTTGTTGATCGGGTAAGCCAGCTGACGACGGCCCCAATCTTCAACACGGTGGATAGTGCCTTTGCCATCGGTCACGATCGCGCTGTAGCGCTCGACCATGGCAGAGACCTGTTCGCTCTGGTCCGGGTGAACCAGGAACACAACTTCGTAATGACGCATGTTAGCTCCTTACGGTTGCGACGCCTCACGACGCCAATTCAGCTTCCCGCCGTGATCATGATCAACGCACGGTGAAGCAAGGAGACCTGCATCCCCGCCCCGAAAAACCGGGGGAGACGCAGGAAGCGCGCGATTCTATCCCATTGCAGGGGGCAACCTCAAGGCATATCCATTGCCATCTGCCGGCGACGGACGTATGCTCAAATAAAACAAAACGCTACAAACGCTTACAAAAAGCGTCGTTAACCCCAAGCCCCTGAAAAGACAGGGGAAAACAACAACAATGGGATACGACAATGTACATCCGAGCCCTGGCCACCGGCCTGTGCGGTTTTTTATTGCTGACTCCAGTTCACGCCCAGGAGCCACCGTCCCCCTGTGGCAGCCCGGTGGTGGTGCCGGACAAACCGCTACTGGAAGACTACCCGGATTACAGCAATTTCCTGCTGCAGATCATGAAATACAAGCAGGCCCAGCGAGACCAGGCGGCCCACCGCAACGCCTGCCCCGACGACTACCTGCCCCAGCCCATGGCCAGCAGCGACCCGACCGTCATTGACGAACCGGAGACCCTGTCCAGCGCCCTGGCACGCACCGGTAAATTTGAGCAGATCGATTACCAGCGCAATCGCACCTGGTATAACCGCTCCACCTCGAAAAGCTTTGTGCTGCCTCCTCTCGGCGGTGACTCCCTGGCCAGCGAACGCATCCGCACCCTGCTGGCGAACGCAGGCTCTGACACACCACTGTTCCTGCCCATGACCATTGTCGGTATGCAGCTCGACGGCATCAACGATGGCGGCGAAGCACAGCAGCAAGAGGTCCAGTTCAGTTATGAGCTGCTTCCCAAGCAGGAGCGCCAGGCCAGCCGCGCGGCGTTTATTGCCAACACCCAGCAGCAGTTCAGCGGCGTGTATCGCAGCGGCAATCTGCTCCTGTATCTGGATAACACCGGCGAAGCCTTCCTTATAGAGGGCACCGTGGAGGGGAGGTTGAGGTAGCCATGACCGGGCGCGTGCTGCATACCCCCATTATGCTGATCAGTGTCATGATGTTGGCCCTGAACGGGCAAGCACTGGGCGCCCAGGAGGTGGAGTCGCCGCAGGAGGCGCTGGCCCGCGCGCTGGGGGCGAGGCCGGAAATTCGCGACTACACGCGCCAGGACCGATTCGTGACCGACCTGCTCGCCTGGCAACGCCACAAAAGCGAACTGGAGGCCAAACTGGCCCGGGGGGAGTCCATTGCGCCTCCTGCACCAGCGCCACAACCAAACTGGCACCATGTTACCGGCCCGGAAGACCTGGATACCGCCCTGCACAATGCGCAGGGCTACAAACAACCGAACTACCAGGAACCCATTCGCTACGACCGCACCACCCACCTGAGTTTTCCGCTGCCGCCATTGCCGCAACAACAGCTGTCAGAAAAGGTATTGACCGGCGAACGCCCCGTGCCGGCAGACCCGGCCAAAGAAGAGATTCATGAGGAACTACTGGAGGAGAATACCCGGCTACAACGGGAAATGGCCGCCAGCCGGGCAAACCTGCCGCCCCCGGAACTCAACCGGCAGCATTTCGTCAGCCATTCTCAGCTACGCTGAGCCCTGACCTGAAACAACATCACACCCGTGGCCACCGACACATTGAGGCTCTGCACCTCACCGGCCATGGGAATTTCCAACAGCTGGTCGCACTTGTCACGGGTCAGACGTTTCAGCCCACTCCCCTCGGCCCCCATTACAATTGCCAGTGATTCCGGTGGCTGAAAGGTAAACAAGGACTCACTTCGCTCTTCCAGTGCCGTGCCCACCACCCACACGCCGCGATCACGCAACTGATCCAGCAAACTGGCCAGATTACCGATTTCGTAATAGACCAGGCTTTCCGCCGCGCCCACCGCGGTGCGACACGCCACCGGCGTCAGCCCTGCCGCATTGCGGCGCGGCACGATCACCGCCTGAACCCCGGCTGCATCCGCACTACGCAGGCAGGCACCCAGGTTATGCGGGTCGGTGACATTTTCCAGAATCAGCAACAGCGGACTGGCCGGCTTGCCGTCCAGCCACTGCAGCAGCGCACTCTCGTCCGCCGGCCGGCGCGGGCGCGCCCGCGCTACAATGCCCTGGTGCTGTGGCCCGGCATGCTTTTCCAGCACCTCGCGGCGAGCCCGTTGCACGGCAATTCCGAAGTCCTTTGCCGCCTGGATCATGGCGGCAAGGCGCGGGTCATCCCGGTCCACCCGGGTGTCTTGCACAAACAGTTCCAGCACCGCCTCAGGGCGATGCCGCAACAAGGCCTCCACCGCGTGAAAGCCGGAATACATCAGGGGTTTATTCATAACGACGCCTGCACGCTGGACGCATCACGCAAACACGCAATGCGCAGTGGAGGTGGAATCAAAACACAGGAACGGCGCTTAAGCGGCGAATCATTGCCATCAAGACAACCCATTCGCGGCTCAAGCGCCGTTCCTGCGGGCTAGCTCTTTTTGCTACGGCGCGCGGCTTTCTTGCCGCGGGGCGGCCCCTTGCGCTTGGCCTTGGGTTTGGGAATATCACCCTTGGCCAGCTTTTCCCGCTCGGACGTGCCAGAGTCTGCCTTTGCGGCACTCCCCGAGCGCCCGCCCCGGCCTCTGCCAGACGGCTTTTTCTTGCTGCCGGCTTTGGGGCGACCTTTACCGCTGGGGGTAAACGATTCCAGCTGCAGGTCAATCTTGCGGTCTTCGGTGTGCACCGCCGCCACGCAGACCGTGACAGCATCACCCAAACCAAACTGACGACCACTGCTTTCACCGGTAAGGGTCAGGCTTACTTCATCAAAGTGGTAGTAATCGCTGTCCAGATTGGCCACATGCACCAGGCCATCGATGTGCAGGTCATTGAGCTGTACAAACAACCCGAAACTGGCCACGCCACTGATGGTGCCCTCAAACACCTGCCCCAGATGCGCCTCCATGAACTGACATTTGAGCCAGGACACCACATCGCGGGTCGCTTCATCCGCGCGGCGCTCGGTCATGGAGCACTGCTCACCAATCGCCACCATGTCCGCCTGGCTGTAAGGCAGGATTTTCTGGCGTGGAATCTCCGGCAAATCCCCCGGATTATCCACGTGATTCGGCTCGCCGTTACTGCGGATCAGGAACCGGATAGCCCGGTGCACCAGCAAATCGGGATAACGACGGATCGGCGAGGTGAAATGGGTGTACGCCTTGTAGGCCAGACCAAAGTGGCCTTTGTTCTCGGCCTCGTACTTGGCCTGGCTCATGGTGCGCAACATCATTGTCTGGATCACGTTGCGATCCGGGCGCTCCAGAATCTCTTCGCGCAGGTCCTGGAAGACATAAGGCTTTGGCGCCGCCCCTTCCGACCAGGCGATACTCAAGCCCAGCCCACCCAGGAACTGCTGCAACTTACTCAGGCGCTCTTCCTTGGGCGGCTCGTGGTTCCGGTAAAGCGCCGGCACACCGGCCTTTTCCAGCAGTTTGGCAGAACAGATGTTGGCGGCCAGCATGGCCTCCTCGATCATGATATGCGCCACATTGCGCTGCACCGGCACGATGGCTTCGATCTTCTTGTTCTCGTCGTAAATAATACGGGTGTCATCGCTATCGAAATCGATGGCACCGCGCTCTGCACGACGACGGCGCAGGGCCAGGAACATTTCGTGGAACGACCAGATCATGTCCAGGGACTCATCGTCCAGGCTGGCCACGGTGTCCTGGGCCAGTTCGGACTCCGGCTCTTCGATGATCGCGCCAACCTTGTTGTAGGTCAGACGGTGCCGCGAGCGCATCACCCCTTCACGGAAAATAAACCGGGTGAGGCGACCGTTGGCGGAAATCTTCATGTCGCAGTACAGGCACAGGCGGTCCACATGGGGGTTCAGGGAACATAATCCGTTGGACAGCGCCTCCGGCAGCATCGGGATTACCCGATTGGGGAAATACACGGAATTGCCGCGCTTGGCCGCCTCCTGGTCCAGCTCGGTGCCAGGCTGCACATAATGGCTCACATCGGCGATGGCCACGATCAAACGCCAGCCACCGCGGGGGCGACGCTCTACATAGACCGCATCGTCGAAATCACGAGCGGTTTCATCATCGATGGTAACCAACGGCAGATCACGCAGATCCACCCGGTGGGCCTTGGGCTTATGGGGCACCTTGTCACCGAATTTTTCGGCGGCGGCTTCGACGCCTTCCGGCCAGACATGGGGAATCTCGAAGCGGCGCAGCGCCACCTCCACTTCCATCCCGGCTTCATCCGGGGTGGCAATAATCTCTTCCAGACGCACCAGTACATGGTGGTCGCGGCTGGGGTACTGGGTAATAGTGGCACGGACATGATCGCCCGGGTTGGGCTTGATGCCGTTCTTGTCCTCGATCAGGACTTCTTTGGTGATCCGGCGATTTTCCGGCTCGATAAAGCTGATGCCGGCTTCGCGGGAATAGCGACCCACCACTTCCGTGGCCACGCGCTCGGTGATTTCGACGATGCGGGCCTCTTTCTTGCCGAAGCGGTTATAGCCGGCATTGCTGACCAGCACCCGGTCGCCGTCCATGACGTTTTCCATCTGCCGGGGGGCGAGAAACAGGTCACCCTGGGTCTTGTCGTCCGGAATAAGGAAGCCAAAGCCATCTTTATGGCCCTGCACCCGGCCAGCGATCAGGTCCATCTTGGACACCACGCCAACCTTGCCGTTGCGGTTCTGAACCAGCTGGGCATCACGGAGCATGGCCTTGATACGGCGATCAAGCCCGACTTCCCCCTCTTCATCCACTTCCAGCAGCTGAGCCAGCAGCTCAAACGACAGGGGTTTGCCCTGATCATTGAGCACATCCAGAATCAGCTCCCGGCTGGGAACAGGGTTCTCGTATTTTTCCGCCTCTCGGTCGGCATGGGGATCGCTATAGCGTTTTTTTGAGGTCATCGAAGATTTTTTCGAAAAGGAATTTGACATTGGCCCATCATATACTAGAATGCACCCGCTTTCGCGATGAACGGCTAATAAATTTAGCCCACGCATAGCGAAGCCGAGGTGGTGAAATTGGTAGACACGCTAGCTTCAGGTGCTAGTGCTCGCAAGGGCGTGGAGGTTCAAGTCCTCTCCTCGGCACCAATTAAGAAAGAGGGCTCCCAAACGGGGGCCCTTTTTCGTTTCGGGCCCGGCCCAACCCCCAATCACTGATAGCGCAGGTCCATATGACACTCCTTCGCCCCGTGATCGCTGCACTTGTGCTGGCCTGTGGCCTGGCCCTGGCTCCCGTGGCCACCTACGCCAAACCGGATAATACGGTGCAAGCCACCGAATCCGTCCACCCGGCCATTCAGCAGGCCGATGCTCACCGGGAGAAAGAAGCCCGCCGCAAACGCTACCTGCTGTTTTTCCCCATCGCCGTGGTCGGCGTCACCGTGGCACTGATTGTGATTACCCGCCGCAAATAACCCCCGCAAGCCAGACTGTCTGCTATGCTCAGCCGCTCCTCACCGTGCGGAGCGGCGCTCAAGATACGATAGCTGCCACTGAACATCCCCGCCTCCGGCTCTCCCGGTCGACACTCGCACCGGCAGACTCACCGCTGGCACCCACAACACATCCTCCCCTGAAGCGTGGACAAAGACTTGCACCGGGCAGCCCAACACAACGCCAGCAACACCGTCCTTGAGCTGGAAACCGGCCCGTTCAAGCATCTCTCTGCCCCGTCCCTGCCCCCTTGCTTCCAATAACTGAGCGAACAGCGCAGGTGCCTGCGGCACTGCTTGTTGAGGATATACCACCATAGGAGGCGCCACGGTCTCTTCACTCCCCAGCAACGGCACCAACCAATCCGGGCGCGCTGAGGGCAATGCCATCTGCACCAGATAACGCCCATCCCCGGCACTAACCTGATATCGGGCATGCACCACCGAACCATCACCGGGCAGACAATTCGCCTGAAGGGATGCCGCAACCCCCAGCAAGCCCCACGTTAGCAAAACCCATCCACCACGCATGGCTCTCGCAACCCTTGCTGCGCCGACAAACATCAGGATAGCGCCTCGCCATCACTGGCCATTGGCTGCACCCAGCGAGAACAGAGCAGGCCCACTTCAAAAAGGAACCACATGGGAAGAGCCAACAAGCTCTGCGAGATAATATCCGGTGGCGTAAGCAGCATGCCGGCAACAAAGCAGCCCACCACAATGTAGGACCGAGCCCCTGACAACGCAGCCGGCGTAGTGATACCGGATGCCACAAGCAGCACGACAACAACCGGCAACTCAAACGCCATCCCGAACGCCATCACAAAAGTCATGGTAAATCCAAGCCAGGCGCCGATGTCCGTCATCACGGCAACCCCTTCCGGGGCAACCGAAACAAAGAAAGCGAATAACAAAGGCATTACCACGAACCAGGCAAAGAATGCGCCGAGATAGAACAACAACACACTGGAAAAAAATAACGGTCGCGCAAACTTTTTTTCGCGACGATAGAGCCCCGGCGACACGAAACTCCAGCACTGGTGCAACAGAAACGGCATCGCCAGCAACATGCTCAGGTATAACGCCAACTTGAATGGCACCAAAAACGGCCCGGTCACATCGGTGGCAATCATGCTGCCACCCTCAGGCAGCGCCTGCATCAGGGGCTGCGCCAGGCTGGTGTAAATCTCCCCGGCAAACATGAACAAGGGAATAAAAACCAGCACGATGGCCACCACTGAACGCAGTAGTCGCTGGCGCAACTCCAGCAAGTGCCGAGTCAACGGCATGGTGCTCATGCGGATTCCACTTTTTTCGCCGGTAGCCGTTTCGCTCTGTCATCCTGCCCGGCAGACTCGTGTTGCAACAATGCAAGCTCACGCTGGATTTTTTCACGGCGTTCTTTCATATCAAGATTGCGTGCTTCGCTCTCCAGCTGCTGCTGCATTTTTTTTACCATTCCACGGCCTCGCCCCACCCATTGCCCCAGGGTTCGCACCAATCTCGGCAGCTTTTCCGGCCCCAGCACGACCAGCGCGATCACACAGATCAGCAGTATCTCCATGAAACCGAAGTCGAGCATGGCTGTCAGCTCCGCACCGCGTCTTTTTGTTTTTCCATATCACTGGATACCAGTGCGACCTGATCATCCTGCTCCGTTTCCAAGTTTTTTTCGCCATCCTTTACCGCATCACGGAAGCCCTTGAAAGCGCCCCCCAGATCAGAACCAAGGCTGCGGATACGCTTGGTACCAAACAGCATAATAACGATGGCCAGAACGATAAGAAGTTGCCAGAGACCAATACCGGAAAGCATGAATTTTACCTGCGTTTTTCTGATGGGATATGACTTGCATTGTCATGGTTTTCCATGACTTCGGGATGACAACATAACGCTATCTTGGTGACACCTTTTGCCTTTCAGAAAGCAGGCGCCACAACAAGAAAAGCCGTCCACAAGGGTGTGGACGGCTTTAGTCTCGCGGTTGCAACCTACAAAGCGATTTCACCATTGTCTTCACGGGTGATCACGATCGTAGCGGAGCGGGGCCGACTGGCACCATTACCCAGCGCCAAGGCATTGCCATTCGGGTTTGGCCAGGAGCTCACATCTGTATTGAAGTTGCCTGCAGAGCCCCCTTCTCCTGGGTGCTGGACATTAATGAACAAGCTGCGAGCATCGGGAGTCATAGTGATACCGGTAATCTCACAGCCTTTCGGGCCGACCAGAAAACGGCGAAGGTTCACCGCCGACGCGTCTTTACCAACAAACGTCGTATTTTCCTCGTCACCGAAGTCATTGGTGAACGTCAGCATGCCGCCGTCACCCACTTCACCCGGTATAGCCACCAGCATCTGGTTGTTCACCGTATCGCGGTAGGCACCGTCATCGGTCTGAATCCACAGCAGGCCACGTTGATCGAAGTACAAACCATCCGGGCTGGAGAAATCATTGTCTGCGGTCAAGCCGGACAGGTTGATACTCTGAGCATCCTTGTCGGCAGGAGCGCCGAACAAAAACACATCCCAATCGAAGCTGGTGGCACCATGATCGCCGCCCTCTTCGCGCCAGCGGATAATATGACCGTTGGGATTACCGCCCGAGCCGCCATAGGTGCGAGGGTTGGCGCCATCAACGGTATCAGGGGTGCGGTTGCTACCACTATTGTTGGTTAGCGTCAGGTAGCATTCTCCATTCATTGGGTTGACCGCAGCCCACTCCGGGCGGTCCATTTTGGTCGCACCAACGTGGTCCGCGGCAAGACGAGTCGCCAGGATCACATCCCCCTGGCTGGAGAAAGGGTAAAGCGGATTCATTGCATCCAGCCCATTCATCCCAAAGCTCAGCTCTTTCCATTCGCCGGAGCCATCATTGTTGAAGACCGCCACGTACAACTTGCCGTCATCCAGATACTTGTTGCCAGCAGCCGTACCCATGCCCACATCAGCCGGGTCCCAGTTGGTGGCACTGACAAACTTGTAGAGATATTCGTTGCGGGAATCATCGCCCATGTAATACACCAGCGGCTTGCCGGCTTCGGCGGGAGCGAAGATCGCGCCTTCATGGGCAAAGCGGCCCATGGCGGTCCGCTTGACCGGTTTGCTGGCGGTGTCGAAAGGATCCACCTCCACAATATAGCCAAAGGTGTTCGGCTCATTGCGGAAATCATCGGTGGCCGCCGCCCCCGTTGCGCTGATATCGAAGCGCTGGTACATGTCGCCGGCAACGGTGTCCCATTCCCGGTACGAGAACCCTTTGCTCACCAACCCCATGCCATAGCGTGCAAACAGGTCATTCTCGGTGGCACTGCGTGCATCCGCCGCGTCGTTGCGATTGAAATATGAAAACCAGTTTTCTTCGCAGGTCAGGTAGGTGCCCCAAGGGGTACGACCGCTGGCACAGTTATTAAGGGTACCGAATCCCTTGTCACCGGCGGGGCTCAGCTTGGTTTTCAGTGCATCCAGCCCCGCGCAAGGCCCCGAAATGACAGCTTCCGTGGCGCCGGTAACTCGACGATTGAACACCGAGTCTTTTACGTAACTCCACTGACCGTCCTGCTTGATAACTTCCAGGCACGCCACACCGTGGGCGAGAATTTCCCGGTCAATTTCAACTTGCGGACGGGCACCACCGTTATCGGCAGCCTCTGTCACTCCATTCTCGTGCAGCGTGTTATCTTCCAGGTTCTCGTGGTTCATGCACAGCACACCACGCTCTGACGCATTCGGATCCCAGGTGCCGTCGGCGCCCAAGCCAAAGAACTCCATGCCGTCATGCTCATCACCAGAACGCTTGTCGAAATCTTCACCGCTGCCATCGTTCTGATAATCCGTAATACCTGAAAACAATGCATCGCCCTTCGCGATCAGAACACTGGCTTGATAGCCATCAGGCAACACCACACGATCCTCCAGTGACCGTGGTACTGAAGCAAAGCCCAGCTCGGCAGGCATCTCGCCACCCGTATCACCGCCATTGCTGCGATTGCTGCTGTCACCACCACAGGCCACCAGGCTGGCACCAGCCACCACGGTGGCCGCAGTGGCGCCGCCGCGCAGAATCTGGCGACGGGAAACGTGCTGCTCCAGCACAGAATTAATGGAGGTGTTATCGGAACGGTTACTGTCTTCTACGGGATGGTGCCCCATCTCTATTCTCCCTGTTTCTGTTTTCGTTGCCTGCCTGCAGTAGCCAGCCATTGGTCGGTAAAAGTTCGTCAACGAGACTAGACAGAACGAATGACAAAAAGGGGTACAGACCGTGTCATTTTCAATGCACGGATATGTCTATCAAAAGACAATGATTAGAGAGGAATAATCAGGGCGGAGCGGAAGGGGAAATAAACATAAACCGCTCCGCCATCGACCCCCACAGGCATCGGTGGCGAAGCAGCATAAAGATCAGGCGAACGGGTGCCGCTTGATGATGGTTTCCACCCGGTCCGGGCCAGTGGAAATAATGTCGATGGGCGCGCCGGTGATTTCCTCGATGCGCTGCAGGTAAGCCTTGGCGTTGGCCGGCAGATCGTCTTCCGACTTCACGCCCAGGGTGGATTCACTCCAGCCCGGCAGGCTTTCGTAAACCGGCTTCACTTCTTCGTAGCTGTCCGCATCCCAGGCGCACTCCAGCGAGTTGCCGGCCGCATCCTGATAGCCCACGCAGATGTTGATTTCTTCCAGGCCGTCCAGCACGTCCAGCTTGGTCAGGCACAGGCCAGTGATGGAGTTGATCTGGATGGAGCGTTTCAGCGCTACGGCATCGAACCAGCCGCAACGACGGGCGCGGCCGGTGGTGGAACCGAACTCGTGGCCTTTCTCGGCCAGGTAACGGCCATTTTCGTCAAACAGCTCGGTGGGGAACGGACCGCTGCCCACCCGGGTGGTGTAGGCCTTGGTAATACCCAGCACGTAGTCCAGGTATAGCGGGCCGAACCCGGTACCGGTGGCAGTGCCACCGGCAGTGGTGTTGGAGCTGGTCACGTACGGGTAGGTACCGTGGTCGATATCCAGCAGGGTGCCCTGAGCGCCCTCGAACATGATGTTTTCGCCGCGCTCGCGGGCACCGTGCAACACGGCAGTCACATCGGTGACCATGCTGCGCACGTCTTCGCCCAGCTGCAGGGTTTCATCCAGGGTTTTCTGGAAATCCACCGGCTCGGCATTGTAGTAGCTGCGCAGAACGAAGTTGTGGTAATCCATCACTTCGCCCAGCTTGGCGGCAAACAACTCACGCTGGTACACATCACCCAGGCGCAGGCCCCGGCGAGCCACCTTGTCTTCATAGGCAGGGCCGATGCCACGGCCGGTGGTGCCGATTTTCTTGTTGCCTCGGGCCGCTTCGCGGGCCTGATCCAGTGCCACGTGCACAGGCAGGATCAGCGGGCAGGCCGCCGACAGACGCAGGCGCTCGCGTACCGGTACACCCTGATCTTCCAGGCCACCGATTTCCTTGAGCAAAGCCTCCAGGGAAAGCACCACGCCGTTACCGATCAGGCACTGCACATCTTCACGAAGAATGCCTGACGGAATCAGGTGCAGGACCGTCTTCTTGCCATCGATCACCAGGGTATGGCCGGCGTTATGGCCGCCCTGAAAGCGGGCCACCAGTGAGGCCTGATCGGTCAGCAGATCGACGATCTTGCCTTTGCCTTCATCACCCCACTGGGTGCCGAGAATGACTACGTTCTTACCCATGATTGCTTGCTGCCATCTGTTCAGGAAAAAGGAAATTCAGTTTAAAGGTCGGTCACAACCCAGCCATCTGCCTGGGCGACCAGGCGACGCTGGCAACCCAGCTCGGCCGGATCATTATCGGCGCCGGGCAAGGCCAGCACTACGCGCTCACCCTGCTCACGCAACGCGGAAACCGTAGTGGCAAAGGTTGCATCCTGCAGCGAACCTTCCGCCAGAATACCGGTGAGCCCGGAGGATTCCGCCCGCTCCGCCAGCATCTTCAAATCTGCACTGAAACCGGTGGCCGGACGGGCCCGGCCAAACACTTCACCAATGTGATCGTAACGGCCGCCCTTGGCCACCGGCTCACTCTCACCGGGCAGGTACGCCGCAAACACGCAACCGGTGTGATAGTGGTAGCCGCGCAGCTCACCCAGATCCAGGTGCAACTGCACACCGCGGGCACCCAGCACATCGACCAGCACGGCCAGCTCATCCAGTGCCGCCATAGCACCAGGGAAAGGCGACAGCAGCGCCCGTGCTTCGGTCAGCACGTCCACGCCCCCCGCCAACCAGGGCAAGGCTGCCAGGGCTTTACCGGCAGCGGCGGGCATATCATGGCTGGCAATAAAGGTGTCCAGCTCTACCCGCGCCTTGCGGACATAAATGTCTTCCAGCTGGCTCTGCTGACTGTCACTCAAGTCACAGCTGTCGAGCAGGCCACGGAACAACCCCACGTGCCCCAGATCCAGCACCACATGCTGATCCACACCTGACAGGGTCAGCGTTTCCAGCAGCAGTGAGATCACTTCCAGGTCACTGTCGGTGCCGGAATGGCCGAACAGCTCCACGCCCAGCTGATAAGGCAGGCGCGTGCCACCCGCCACCACCGGACGGGTGCGCAGGGCGCTGGAGCAGTAACAAAGGCGGGAAGGCGCATTGCGGCGCAGACTGTGGGCATCCATACGCGCCACCTGCGGAGTAATGTCCGCACGGACCCCCATCAGGCGCCCGGTGAGCTGGTCGGTAATCTTGAAGGTTTCCCGCTCCAGATCACGGCCACCACCGTTCAGCAGGGATTCCATAAACTCGATCAACGGCGGGAAGACGAGTTCATAACCCCAGCGCTGATACAGATCCAGCGTCTGACGACGCAGCTGCTCGATGGCCCGGGCGCGACCCGGGAGGACTTCTTCTACCCCGTCGGGCAGTAGCCACTGTTCTTCCTGATTCATCATTTACGACCGCATCAGTAATAACAGGCCCGCACCCAATACCATGAGCACCAGCCCCATAATTCGCAGCAGGCGACCATCCAGACGCGCCACCTGAAGTGCTGCCTGACGCGCACGCATAGGCGCCAGAAACAGCGGAAGGCCTTCTATGATCAACACCAGACATAGCGCCTTGATCAATAAACTGAAATCCATTGTTCCTGCCAGACAGCCACAAAAAAACCGGGAGCCTGCGCGCCCGGTTGCGGCATTCTACCACGGTCTCCCCGTGGCAGATAGGTTACCGGCGGATGGATCGAACAGCACCTGCCCGCTATGGACTCACCCGCACATCATAGCTGACAACCCCTTGATTCCCGGGCAATAACTGCCCGGAAAACAGCCACTGCAGGGCCCCTTCATAACCCGGCCCATTGCTGCCATCCGGCGCACTCAGGCTACAACCGGACAAATCCGCCGGCAGCGCAGCCGGGCAGGCCGCTGCCGCATTCAAGGCACTGAAGGCCGGCGTGCTGTCGTTAACGGTTACCTCGGTCAGCGCCCGCACGCCCTGGTTGGAGAACACCAATCGATAACGCAGCACATCACCCGGGGCTGCCCGGTTGGCCGTGCCATCGCTGCTGTCCACATCATCCGCCGTTCCCTGCACCCCGTCCGGGCCAATGTTGCGCACCTGCTTCTGCAGCAACAACGTACCGGCAGAAAGGCGGGTGGTGTCGCGCACCTGCACACCGGCCTGCAGCGCGGTGCCGGTGAAGGTCTGGGTCGCTTGCAACGGCCGGGTATGCAACGCCTCCAGCGGCGCATCCGCCGGGGCGAAGACTTTCACCAGCAGACACAGGCTATCGCCTGCCTGCACGGCAACGCCGGTGACTGGCTGAGCGGCCTCACCGCTGTCCAGAACACCATTACAGTTACTGTCCCGATAGAGCGTATCCGTCCAGGCCGGGGCAGCGGGCACGGTGTCAGCCGCCCCGAAAGTGAAGTCCACGGTGCCGGCGGTGCGAGCGCTAAAACGGTGATCGTAGAACAGGCTGTTGCCCGCATCGACCACCCCCTGGCGATCCGGCTCCAGCACCGGCAAGCCCACATCCCCAAACAGGATGTCGCTCCACACCGCGCCACTGGGGGGCACCGACAAGGTCATGGTGTCGTCATCGGCGGCACCGACCGCCAGGCTGGCACCAGCGGTGCCCGCACTTTCGCTGATGGATTGATAACCGTTGGGGGTCTGAACCAGCAGGCAGGCGCTCTTGCCCACATCCGCTAACGGCGGGGTCAATGCCCAGGCCCCATCGCCGTCCGTGGTGGTCTCCGCCAGCACCGTATCCGTCTGTGCGCACACACCATCGTCATCCGCATCGTGGTAGAGACGCACAGGCAGATTGGCCAGCCCGGGTTCGTCATCCCCCTTGTCACCATCATGCGCCAGCGCACCGGTACCATTATCCTCGAACACCCACCCCGAGAGCGTCCCCGCCGTATTGGCCGAGGCCACGGTGACCTTGTAATCCTCCACTTCACCATCGAACACCACCTGACCGCCAGCGGCCACGTCCGGCGTGCTGGACAGACGGAAGCGGGCATAGGTATCACCGATAAAGGCACCGGGCGGAACGAATACGCTCAGCTCAATGGTGCCGTTGGCCGGATTACTGTCCTGGGTATCGTTGTCGCGCACATTCAGAGCCACCTGCTCACTGGCATCGTCAAAATCGTTATCCCGATTCCAGTCGATCCAGCCTTGCACGAAATTGGTGCCTGCAGTCTGTTCTGTCAGAGTGATCGAGATCACCGCGTTACCGCCGGGAATCAGTGGGGAAAAACTGACACCGTCTTCTTCCGGACCATCCGCATCCGCGTTGGCCGAGTTCTGGTCGGCATCTTCCGGGTCCGGGCCGGTATCCCCCAGGTAAGGAACGGCAGGCTGCAAGGTGGCTACGGTGAGTGTATTCACATCCGTATCCGTCTGGGGCTTGCTGCCACCGGTGGCGTCCCTGCGCGACACATGGCCGCCGCTTTGCGGGTAACCACCGGCAATATCACCATGATCCACCTGCAGGAAAACCCCGAACGCGACCGCCTGGACACCAGAGCCATTCACGATATGAGAGGTGCGACGGGCATCTTCGGTTAAGCCCAGAACCGTGCCGGTCCCAATGGGCAAGTCGCCGGTGGTCAACACCATGCGCTGATTGGCATTTTCAAAGCGCACCTTCAAGTCCGACGCAGGCGACACCGAGAAAATTTCCCAGGGCTGGCCATCGGTTTCCCATGTAAGACTTTCGTTGCCATCCGTGTCTTCTGCATCAGCAGCAATAATATCGGCGGGCACCCGCTGACCATTCAAATAGACCTGCCAATCGATATCAAACGCTGGCGCCAGCCCGTTGGTGTTGGACAACCCGATGGGGTTCACGCCCTGATAAAGGTCATCCAGGCGGTCGCCAGACCAGCTGCCGGTGTTATAGACATTGACCGCATCCGTCAGGTTGTCCAGCGTGGCGCGAATTTCCACCGGACCAAACACCCAGCTCTTGCGAACAATTTCCCCGGCCTGGTAGTTATTGCGAGCACCACAGGACCAATCCAGCCAATAGATCGCATCACGAAAATCACCGGCGCCGCCACTGGCAATACCGCCACCGGTGGCCTCGGAACCCTGTGGGCAGCTCACCACCGCCCGGGTAGACACCTGGTAGTCCTCCACTTCACCATCATCCGCACCTTCATAGGGGTCGATGGAGGGCGTGGTTGACCAGCGGAAACGGGTGATCACATCATTGGCATCCACTGTGCCGGTTGCCGCACTGGCAACAATATCGATCTGCCCATCGCCATCGGTGTCCTGAAGATCCTCGGCAATCTGCTCTCCGGCATCATCAAAATCCCCATCCTGGTTCCAGTCCACCCAGGCCTGCAGATAGCCACCATCACCTTCCACGCTGACCGAAATCGGGTTGATGCTCGGCAGTACGGAAGGAAAGGTCACCCCGTCATCAAAGGTGTCTGCATCGGCATTGGCATCCGCGTATCCGTCCACATCCTCTGACACATCAGCGCCAAGCTGAATGCCATCGACCAGAACATGGGACGGGTTCTGGTAACTGGCCGGCGCATCGCCGTAATCAACCAGCACCTGGGGAGGAGCATCGATCACACAGACTTTCTGCAGGTTGCTGGAGCCCCCGGTGGAGCCGGTAAAGCCGAAGAACACATTCGGGTCGCCGGCAAAATCCAGAGAGGTAAAGTCGCGATTCACAACAGCAACCAAAGCACCATCAAAACGGTACTGCAGTTGATTGGAGACCGGATCCCAATCCAGCGATACCGTGTGCCAACCTCCATCCTCAATATTGCCCAAATCCACCACGGGACTTAGCAGACTTCCTCCACCGTTGTTGCTGGTATAGTTAACCGGGTCATAAATAACCGTATGGTCATTGGCAATATCGCCGTAATCACCGCCATTGCTATAGGTATCAAACTCCACCGCCACGGCCGGATCCAAACCGCCCACCCCCAAGGCACCACCAAACACACCGGTGGCACTGCTGCCGGCATCGTCATTCTGGAAGGCAAAGGCAATCCCGTCCGCACCACTGGCGTCTTTTGTCCCCAGGTAGATGGAAAATTCCACCGTAAAGGGGGAAAGCAGACTAATGCGGTTCTGTGACCAGGCAGAGCCGGACTGATTGCCACTATCCTGGGTCAGGGTAATTTCATTACTGGAGGTATTTCGCGTGGCACTGCCACTGAGCGACAGGTTTGCGCTGATTGCCGCATCACAGGTTTGGGAGGTGACATTCAGACGGTAATCTTCGACCTCACCATTGCCGCCATTCGCCCCCACTCCGGGGTTCGTTGATTCGGTAAATTTGAAACGCGCATAGGTCACGCCGGACGCAGCAGAACCTGGCACATTAATGGTCACAGGCGTGACCGTAACGAAATTGGAGGAATTATTGCCGCTGGATGTTTCACCGTTATTGGTGATCTGGCGATTGGATACCATGCGCTCGCCGGCATCACTGAAATCCCCATCCCGGTTCCAGTCGAACCAGACGTTCAGGTAACCCGAACCGTATGTGGTCACCGACAGTTCGCTTTGCTGCCCCGGAAAGATGGATTGATCATTCAGAGCGCTTCCGGCCAGGGTAACGCCATCTTCATCGTCGAAATTGACAACCGCCCCTCCCGACCCGTCCAGGTCATCACCATCCGCTCCCGCACTGGCTTGCTGTGCGCCTTCATGGTCCGCCACCAGACCTGCCCCCAAACCGAGAAAACTGCTAACAGCCTGTCGGGCAGCCACATAGGGCGAGGGGGCATCGCCGTAATCCGTATTGCCGTCCACCACATCATCGAAATCGTCAACACGCAGAGACAAATAGGTAACACGCCGGGTTGTACTCGACGACCCTTCTGTTCCGTACGCATTATCATTCTGAACCCGAAAAGACGCATTGGATGTTTCCGAAAACACCACACTGGCTCGGCACTCAGGTTCGACGGTGGCAGCACCGTCTGTGCAGTCTGTGTCCCGCCCTTTTATGCGCGTGTTATAGCCGCCAGACGCCGATGAAGAAACAGTGGTATCCGTATTAACAGACACATAGGAACGCGTTTTTTCACCGGTATTGAAGTAAAGGTCATCACTGCCTGTGCGGGAGTTGTCCGAGTTTCTGTCAAGATCGAACCCGGTAACGATCAGCCGGTCCACAACAACAGGCGTGGTGGTTCCCTGACGAACGACCGTTAACCGCAAATCCTGATAGGCAATATTTTCGCCGCTATCCTTGTCACGCAAACTGGCAAATAGCACCCCCTCTTCCACCCCCAGGCACTGGAAGCTCCCGGCCTGCTCATTGTCTTCCTGCAGAACCTGAACCAGAACATCCAGCGGCTGACCGTCGTAGCTTGCGGATGTGCCAAACCGGTATGTCGCCTGAGAACAGTCACTGCCGCTAATGATTGTCCGCGAACCATTCAGCGGCAAACTGATCGCGTCTGCTGTCCCACTCACCAGGCACAGGCCGACAAAAAGCATGACAATCAAAGCCTGCGTCGCCAGCAGCCCTGCAACCAGCTTGCCTTTATTTTTTTTCGGTCCGGTTGTCTGCATCGTTTTACTCCACCCGTAACCCGAAAATAAGAACGGCAGCTTCGCCCGCTTTTAATTCACCCACATTCACCGACACATCACCGGTACCGCCCTCGGCTGGTGCAGCCACATCAGCGCTGCAATCCCCCGAGGGAAGCTGGCAACGTGTGGCAGCAGACAGCATGGTTGTGAACGGCTGGGTGCGATCATTAATAGTGACTTCATACATGCTCTGCGCGCCGGTGTTGGCCGCGGTCAGACGATAAATCACGCATTGCTCGCCGGGTGCTGCCGTGAATCGGGTATACACGAAACAACCATCGGCGGTACAGCTGCCCGGGCCATCGGGGACACCATCACAATCCGCATCCAGCGCCTGCTCCTTGGTCACCGCCACATCGGTATTGCTGGTCGTGGTGGAATCCGTCGCAGTGTCTGTCACCGTCTGCCCGGCACCCTGTGCCGTGACGGTGAGCGTCTTCAGGTTGGTAATGCCATAACCGGCCGTTGCCGGGGCAAACACCCGGGCAAACACGGACAGGCTCTCGCCCACGGCAAGCACACCATCCGCCCCGGCAGTCTGCAGAGGCGTGCCATCGACAATCAGGGTATCCGCCGTATCCCATTGGCCATTGCCATTACTGTCCTCGTAGAGGGTAATCGACCAGCCATTGTCACTGGCGCTGTCTGGCGTGCCACTGAGCAACACATTGGTCAAATCCACATTACCGGTGTTGGTGAGCTGATGGCTGTAGAGCACGCTGCTGCCCGGCGCCACTTGCCCGGTCTGGTCCGGCTGCAGTGAAAGTGCCGGCCCCGCCACCACGACCACCTGGTCCAGCTTGATATCGCTGGCATTGCTGGTCGGCGACAACGCACGCAGATACAGCGGCAAGCTATCGCCCCCGCTGGCCGATTCCGGCACCGTGACCTGGGCACACACCAGCCGCTGGCTACCTGCCGGCACCAGCCCGGTATTGGTAATAGCAACGCCATTGGCACTGCAGTCACCCGATCCACCGTCACGGTAAAAAGCCACAGCCCACCCCGCGGGTAATTGCCCCGGATTGAAATTGCTGTTGCTGGCGTGCAGGTCGTAGCTGTCCTGCCGCGGCCCGGTATTATTCACGTACAACACAAAGGTGCCGCGGTTGCCCGGCGCCACAGACAAGCTTCGCACCGGCGAGGCTTCCGGCCCCGGCCCTTCACCCGGAGCGCTACCGTTAACCGGCTGATCATTGGTAAGGTCCACACTGTTGGTCGCAATGCTGATGAGCGTGTCGGTCACCGCATTGCGCACCTGGGGATCGGTGACTGAACTGGCAACCTTGGTGACCTGGAAGGGCCCACCCAGTGCATTGGGCGGCAGGATGGCCTGCAGGACAACGCGCACGCCGCACACACCATTACCGGCATCGCGGACAAAGCGGGCCGGACACTGGCCACCTGGATCGACCAGCTGGATCGGGCCGGTGTCAGGCACCCCGTTGCCATCGGTATCCACCAACGGAGTAGCACCATCCGCCTTGAGTAACTGGAAGACGGTACCCTGGGGGAAGGGATCGCTTAGTGCCGCCCCGGAACGGTCGTTGGCAGCGTCGATGGTGATATCGAAACGGTCTTCACCATCGCCGGTATTCCAGATCACGTTGTTGAACAGCACTGTGCCACCCTGCCCGGCACTGGCAATCTCGACACGGTTACCGGTATCGCTCACGTCATCGCTACCGGTAATGCTGTCATTCTCACTGTTGTTGGCCACCACCGCTGGCGCCAGCGCCCGGTCAATAACCCGATAGCTCACGGCATTGGTACTGAACGGAGACGGCGTACCGAAATCCGTATTGCCGGCTTCATTGGAATAGCGGAAACGGCCGGTATTGCGAACCCGGTCGCCGGCACTCAGGCCCGCATCCAGGGTAACCTCGAAGGTGAGAGTGCCCACACCACCCGGTGGCAATTGCGTCACGACCGCCCGCACCCGATCCTGACAATCCGGTTCAGCAGCATCTGTATCGTAGGCACAATAGCGGATCAGGTTAGGGGCATTGCCCTGATCACCATCATCACCATCGTCTGTGAGCGGGGTGTTGCCGGTAAACGTCCAGCGAGCGGAATCCGACACATAGGTCATGCCTGCTGACACCCCGTCCACGGAAACCGTCGGCAACACATCTTCAATGACGATATCCGTGGCCGCCTGGTCCGACGGGTTACGGTAATCCAGGGTGACGGTGATCGGCCCATCCGGGGAGCGGCCTTCCCGCTGGCTCAATGACTTGACCACTTCAATCACCGGACCATCGATGACATCCGCTTCATCCGTATTGATGGCCTGCAGGGTGTTATCCGCATCACTGCGCGCACGAACCTGCAATGACGGCTGCTGGCCCACCACCGTTCCCGCCGACAATTCAGCTTCCACCACCAGCGAAAATGTTTCGCCGGAAATCATGTCCGGGGTCAGATTATCCCAGCAGCCATCCGCGTCGGACTGGGTAAACAAGGCACCGCCCGCATCGGGTTGGCCATCGCCGTTGCCGTCGGCGTAAACGGCCCAGGCATCAATGCCGCTATCCACATTGGTAATACACAACTGATACTGGTCGCGCCCATTACCGGTATTGGTCAATACATGGGAGAAATACACCAGCCCACCTGGCACTGCTGGCTTGCCCTGATCACTGACCAGTTCAATACCCGGAACGTTCTGCACCAGCGTCTGCACCAGGTTGGAGGTAACCCGCTGTGCTTCCGCCTGCTCCGTACAGCCATCATCAAGACAGGCCCGGTAACTCGCCGACGCCTGGTTTTTGATCACGGTGCCTGCCGCAGGTGTGGCCGCCTGAACACTGGCTCCCAGCATCAGCAACACCATCAGCCCTGTACGTTGCAGTGTCTTCACCCCAACTCCCCCTTTACTTCACTGGCGCCGGCGGCACGAATTCATCGCCGCCACTGCGGGCAAAATCAGCCCGCAGTACCAACGGGCGACTCTGCGCATCCAGCGGCATCAATTCAACACGACGATTGATAACCCGCTGTTCGTTATTCGCGTCAGGCAGAATAGGCAGCTCTTCGCCCAGAGCGACACGCTTGATGCGGCCATTGCTGATGCCCCCATCACGCAGGTACTGCACAACCCGGTCCAAACGACGTGCCGCCAGTTTCTGGTTATAGCTGGCCGCGCCCTTCTCATCGGTGAACGCCTGCACGCTCACCTGCAGGGTCGGGTACTGTTTCAGCACCGCCAGATTGCTTTCCAGCCGGCGCGCTTCAGCGTCCGCCAGCTCATTCTGGTCAAACCCAAAATACACCGCCGGCTCCCAGACCTGGGTACGGCTTTCTCCGGCCACCAGGCCTGCTCCGCCGCCAGCAGCAATACCGGTGACTGTCACCAGGCCGGTGCTCGTTACCCGAGCCTCCACCGGGCACAGTTCATCATACTGTGCATACAGTGACTCGGTGCTGGCACAGCCGGCCATAGTTGTCATGCCCGCCAGGATCAGCAGAGCGAACCGCGCTTTCATCATGTTCATCGCGCCTCTCCCAGATAACTGCGCTGCCCGGCGGCTTTACTGCCCAGCCAGCTCAGGTCATCTTCATCGAATTTGTATTCCAGTCCAACAAACACGCCTTCCGCGTTATAGCCTTCCGGGTCCAGGTCATCGTCACGGAAACCGGTAAAGTTATAGCCCACACCCATGCGCAGATTACGGCGCACCAGTGCATTGACGGTAAAGCCGTAGCTGTAACGGCGCTCTTTAACGCCTTCCGTGGTAATCGCACCACCATGCAGATCCAGATCAAAACGGCGAGTGATATCCCAGATAATCCGGCCATCCGCCACATAGGCATCCGATTCCACATCCAGATTGCCCAGTTCGGTTTGTTGCCATTTGGCACCCAGGCGACCAGAGAAAATCCAGTCGTCATGGGCCTGATAGTTATGGTGCGTGGAGAACAGGTGCACAGTGCGGTCGCTGCCACCGCTGCCGCCCCACTCTTCTTTCCATTTGTACATGAACAGCATGTGGTGACGATTATCCCGACGGGGACGGCGGGCCATCCCCAGGGTGACAATGTTGTCGCCTTCCTTGGCTTCAGTATCAAAGTACTGCAGGCGCAGGTCATCACGTACCACCGCAGACCAGTCGGTATTGACTCGCCAGATATTGGCCGCACTCAGACCATAGTACTCGCGATCATCACCAAAACGGGTTTCCACCCGGCCCAGGGTCCGGCGGTTTTCATTGCGCTTGTCTTCTGCTCCCACGGACAAGGCCGTGGCGTCCTGATTGGTCTGTCCGTCCAGTGTCTGAATCCATTCCATGGACGGCGATACGGTGAGCCCCGGTTCAATTTCAATATCCGACTTCACACCATTGGCCGCGGCCACATCACGGCCATCCACGGCACCGCGCAAACGGTACTCGGAATACACATCCGTATTACGGGTGACCGCAGAACGCACACCGGTGGTGAACTGCTGCGTTTCCACGTCATCATCCAGCGTATTGATGCCATTCAGGCTGTTGATGATCTCGTAACGGCTGTAGAGGCTGGTTTTCTCGGTGAGCTGCATGTCCGCATCGGCCGCGATACGACGGCGGCTGGTATCGTTGAAAGCCTGCTCGTATTCCGCGCCAATCTGGAAGGGCTTGCCCAGCAGATTAAAACCCCGGTCAGCGCCGAGAATATAGGTGCCGAAATCTTCACTGCCCTGCGCATCCTTCTGCTCGATACCGCGCACCCCGCCGCGCAAGGCGGTGGCACCGATACGTTTTTCCCCGATCACGCCCAGGCTGTTCTGCTCTTCCGTCCCGTCCAGCTGCTTGGAGCGAATGCCTTCCACTTCCACGGAAAAATCCCGGGCCAGCATCTGCTCGTGCCCCAAACGCATTTCTTCACGGGCGGCACTGATACCCGCCGACGGATTATCAAACCCGGCCTCCGCGCGCGCCCAGCGCAATTCGGTACGCGAACCATCCACCCACAAACGCTCACCATTAATGCTGTAGGCGCGCCCTTCCGGGTCATTGTTTTCATGGGCCATGGAGCCGGAAGACACATTGATGCGGGTGTTCTCGTCCAGCTTGTATTGCGCGGAAACGCTGGTCAGGTCGAAACCTTCGGTTTCATGGTCATCCTGGGTGCGGCTAACGCCCAGCTGCAGCTGATCGGTCAGGTCGTAGTTCAGGCGCGCGCCGAGAACATTGTATTCCTCGGCATCGCCTTCCACGTTATAGCTCACGCGGACGAACACCGGGTTCAGGTTGGCATCCACCGTGGGGACCACATCGTGGAAGCGAATATCACCGGTAAAATAATTCACCGAGTAATCCACGTAGCGGGTCAACGGTGTGGTTTCGATGACCAGGCCCCGGTTGTTGCGGTCACGCACAATGATTTCCACGGTCTCGCTGTCACGGGCCGGATCGTTACTCAAGGTGAACAACAGCGCGGTACCGTTACCCGGCAGCTCTTCGGTCACCTGTTCCATGTCCGGGCGGGCAGCGAACACTTGGAAGCGGGCACGACCGTTATCGTAGACGCCATTCAACCCGGTCAGGGTGCGCTGGGTACGGCCCAGATCGTAGAAGTCGTTCTGCGGGTCGGTGAGATAATCCCCCCACATGATGCTGCTGCGGTCCTTTTCCAGTTTCGCATACAGCTTGCTGCGGCTGCGGGCATCATAGCCACGCACAGACGCATCGCCGGGGATCGGGTAGTAATCTGCGGGATTCAGATCACGGCGCACTTCGTCTTCGGTGTCCAGATCCTTGTCGGTGTCGTAGGCCAGGGTCAGGTGGGCATCGCCGCGGACCTGACCTTTCATGAACACGGCAGCCCGGCCGTCCACGCCATCGTCAAATTCATCGGCCACATCCGTGGGTGCATTGCCGTTGTCACGCAAGCCACCGGCGCGGCTTTGCACCTGTAAAAAACCCGTGGCCAGCAACGGACGCAGAGGCGCAATCTGTTCGATCTGGATGCTGTCACTGAAACGGTCCAGGGTGGCACGCAGTCGCACCGGACCGGTGTATTCCGTGCTGCGCAGATGAGCCAGGGCCACACCGTCCACCAGTTTGATTTGATGACCCGGCGTACCGCTCTGCAAATCCTCTTCCAGCCACTGGCCGCGATCGGTTTCCAGTGTCACAAAGTGGCTGCCCAGCGCCGGGTTGCCTTTGGCATCATTGAGACGAACACGCACACCCAGGGTTGAGCGCCCACCGTCCGCCGGCAGCGTATCGGATTCCGTTTCCAGGGTAATGGACTGCGGCGCCGCCGGGCGCACCACGGTTTTTTCTGCCATCACCCGCTCGTTGCCAAACATGTCGCGTGTGCTGACTTTCAAGGTGTTTTCCCCTTCATCCAGGGCGACGCCATACCAGGTGACGACCTGGGCACGCTCACGCTTGTTGACGACCTGCTCACCCAATTGCGCCTTGGCCACTGCCTTGCCATTCACGCTCAGTACCGGATCCACGCCGGCACGCACCACCACCTGAAAACGGCCATCACGGCTCACGCCGCCACGCGGCCACAACCAGGCACCCTGCTCCGCCTGCTCGCGGGTAATGCTGGCAGCCACTTCCTTGGTGTTCTGCATGGTGGCTTCCGGGTTGGCCGGCAGCACCGCGGCCGTGTCGGTTTTCTCGCCCTGGGACTGGGAAACTTTTTCCCAGGCATCGGTGAGTCCGTCATCCCCGGTCTGGGTATATACACCGCTGCCCAAATCGCCGCTGCCGTCGGCCTGACGCAAAATCGGATTGATGGTCTGCTGACGCAGGGGATCAAAGCGCGCCGCTTCATCCAGCATCCAGTCACCGTTCATGGAGGCATTGCGGGCTTTAAGCTGTTCCGCCAGCGCTTTCGCGTCATCGCCAGTGGGGCAAATGGCGGCAAAATCCGCACGGTGGTATTCACCGGAACGCAAATCCACAAACCGGCTTTCCGGGTCCGCCGCATGACGGTTGTCGATGGGCTTGAGTTTGACGCCGGCCGGCAAGGTCAACGGATCCACCTTGATGGTATGCAACCCCGGGTTCAGGCCGTAGACACTGTACTGGCCGTTCTCGTCGGTAATCACCCAGGTGCCGTCCTGCAGATACAGCTTCACGCCACCAATGGGCCACTCGCCATCGTTCTGCAGGTTATTACAGTCAGCATCCACATAGACCTTACCGAACAGCATGGCCTTGTCTGACAGCACGCCTTCGTTGCGGATCTCGACTTCGGCTTCGTCCTGGTTGGAACGGTAGGTAAACCCGGAGGCCGTGTTGGCCTGGGCCGTGGCCCGGTTGATGCCATCGCTGTCCACCGCGCCCGCCGACAACCGCAAACCGTAGTGCAATGTCACCGTTTCACCCGCCTGCAACGGCAGCGCCACCACGGAGCCATTGCTACGCTCGCGCTCCAGGCGGAAGGTCAGCTGCGGCCCGGGGCGGCCCGCCGGGTCCGGCATTTCGACACGCTGCCCGCCCACGTCCAGCCAGGCGCTGTCATTGATATAGCGGAAGCCATAGGGTAGCTGATCGATAATTCTGCCGGCGTAAAGCGCATCGGTGTGATTGTTGGTCAGGTTGATGCTGTAGGCCAACACATCACCCACGGCGGCGCTGTCCTTCTCCACATTCTTGTCCAGCACCAGAATCCCCGCAGCGGTATTGGCGCTCGGATCCAGCGGGATGTTCACAAACACATTGGAGGTGCCCAGCAGGAACGCCCCGTTGTTACTACCCGCCACCCGCGCGGCTTTGCGCCCGACCGGCGCCTGGTAACCTTCCAGGCCGTAGGAGCTGTCATTCACATCCGAATAGAAACTGCCCGCTGCAGCAGCCGACACCTCTGACGGAAAGGTGTAACCCGGCGGCGGCAGCACATCCAGGTAATAGCAGTGACCCGGGGTGGCAAAGGGGTACTGGTAATCGCCCAGCACCGAGGTGTTATCCACGTTGACCGTGTTGGTGTTTTCGCCGTCCAGGCTTTCGCCGGTGTAAGGATCTGTGCCGACTTCATAATCGCTTTGCGCCAGGTCCGCACAGCTGCCCGCGCCACTGGCCGATAAGGTTTGCCGGGACTGGTACAGGATCACCTGCGCACCGCCCACCGGGTTACCGTTGCTGGAATCAAAGACCGTGCCGGCCGGATCTACCGCCGCCACATCAGACACCACTTCGTAACGCTCCACATTGCCAGTGGGGCCATAAATCGGCATCTGAAAACGGGCGGTCAGGGTATCGCGGGCCTCACTGCGCAGCGCACAGGCTTCATCCAACGCCTGGCTTGTCGTGGTATTACTATCGAATTCCTGCGCCTGGGAGGTATTCGCAGTGGAGGGGCACTGGCGGCCATAACCGTTTTCATCCGCGCTGAGTACAAACGGGCGAATGCTGCGGAATACACCTGAATCCGGCGTCGTCTCACGCATGACTACGCGCAAGGTGTCACCGGTCAGGGCCGACTCCACCGTCACGATGATCAGGCGCTCACCGGAGGGGGTACGCTCCAGGAACTCCCGCTGAGTCGGGGACACGTTAAGCTGTGAGGCGTTCAGGCGCAGGTAGACGCCATCGGTGAGCACTTGATTGTTTTCAGCCGGCAACAGCGCATACATATCGGCCAGCTGAAAATCGCTGTCTTCGCCGTGCCGCGGCGCTTGCCCGGAACGGGACACCTGCGGCGTGGGGCGCTCAAACACCAGGGTCGGACGAACCGAGCCCGCCAGGGTGTTGCACACGGTATTACTGGAAAAATCGTCCGTGCCATCGCCATCAGTATCAACAACCGCCTGGTTGTAAATCCGCGTATTGCTGGTCAACCCGATGCCAACCTGCACACCGAACGTAAAGCCGCCGGATTCATTGGATTCCATGGCCGACGCGGGAACCAAAACGCCAAAGCGATCCACGGGTGTAGACGGTGACCACTGATCAAAGCGAATCCACTCATCATCCGCATCGCCGGAACGGTGCACCACCGCGACAGATTGAATTGGCGAGATACCGGTAGCACTGCCCGGGCGTAACTGCACGTTCGCCGGCAAGGCATCTTCCAGCATGACGCCCTGCTCCACCTGACCACTGATCAGGAAACGTCGTTCTGCCGGGGCATTGCTGCCGGTATTGGTATAGCTGATGCTGTAGTCCAGCGATTGCCCTTCCTGGGCAGGGTTATCACAGCTCTGGCTGCTCGACTTGGTCAGATTCAGGAAGGCACCGGAGGCCACCGTGACACTGTCTTGCCGGGAGTCGGACACATCAACATCCGTTTGTGACTCGGCCAGTACCGACGCTCTCAGCACATCATTCTGACCTTGCCCGGACGCCACCGTGCCAGCCACCACGAGGGAAAGTGACGCGCCGGCAGGCAAGCTCACCGGCGCCGTAATTTCCGGTTCACCGGCATCGACCACACCATTGCCGTTCACATCTTCATACAGACGCAAGTTCAGCAGGTCACCATCGTCGCCGGCACTGTTCACCGCCGTCAGGCTGTAGTCATCGTCCACATTGCCGGTATTGGTCAGAACATGGGGCAGGTTAACGCGCTGACCGGCGGCCACCGTCAACGCATTGCTGTTACCCAGCAGCACATCACGGTATGGCGCCACAACAAGCTGGGACACATTGGAGTTCTGCGTTACCACCTGCCCGGTGAGCGGGTTCAGGTAGCGGACCTGAGCCTGGTTACGCAGAACGGTGCCGGCCGAGGTGGCAGCCGCAATGGCGCCGCTGGCAATCGCCAGCAGCGTCATTACGCTGATTGTCCAAACCCCGATCCGATTCAATTCACGATGTCCTGTCGTTCCCACGCGGTGCTTGAGCACCTTTTTTTGACCGCCCCGGCGGCCATGTTTTTAAGAGCTTTCTCAGACGTTGCGCACAGCGCCTGAGAAAGCTCTCCCCCTTCCCCCACACAGGGAGAAGAGGAAGAGCCCGGGAGGGGCTTGCTTAGTTCACTTGCACACAGAACTGTGCATTGGCGTTATCACCCGCTGGCAAATCACCCACCAGCCACTCCACAACAGGCGCGGTGCCGGAGTTGGCCACCGAGTTGTTGTCCGAGGCACGCACAGAATCTTTGGCGGCCAGGAAGGAGGTGTACGGGGTGGTTTCATCGGTGATGGTCACGTTCTTCGCCGTAGCCGCACCTTCGTTGGTTGCCGTCAGGCTCCAGATCACACACTGACCAGGCTCCACTTCCGTGGTCTGGGTAGCAGCGAACGGGCTATCGGGCGTCCAGGTCGGGGAGGCATCGTTACAGCTACAATCCGCATCCACACCGGCCGTCTTGTTCAGACGTACCTGGCCGAGAATCACTTCAGTCAGGTCGGTGGCGGTGGCAGACGCATCGGCACCAGCTGTGTTGTCTTCATTGATGGCAGACAGGGTCAGGGTGTCCTGGGTGCCCTGCGGCGCATTGGCCGGCGCGAACACAGTGACCTGCAGTTCCACTTTCTCACCCGCTTCCAGCGTCAGCTCCGGCGCGTTATCGCCGTCTGCATCCGCCACACCGATTTGCACCGGGTTGCCCGCCTGATCACGCACCCACAGCTGGCCAGCAGTGGCCAGAGCGGCGATCTGGCTCAGCTCACGGTACGCATCGGGGGTACCGTCGTTGTTGGTGTCCACATACAGCTGGGTGGTGTTGGTCCAGTCCGGCGCATTGGAATTTGCAGCACTCAACTCAACGGTTTCGGTGGAGTTACCGTCGTTGGAAAGCACGTGCGGGTAGTCCACATTACCGCCTGGCTGTACCTGGTTGGCACCGTCAGGTGTGATACTGATATCACGGTTGGCAACAACGTCCACCGCATCCAGCTTGGAATCACTGATGCTGCCGTCAGAGGAAGTCACGGTGAAGGTCACCGGATAATCACCGTCGCTGTCGTTGGTATTAACCGCATCACCGCCGGTGTAGTCCGCTTCGGCCTGGGCCACGTTGGAAGACACTTTCACTTCCGCGGTGTAGTGGTAAACCGCGCTGGCAGGCAGGTTCGGGGTAGCCGTTACCACGGTGCCGGCATCGGCGGTGTTATCCAGGGTGCCATTGCCGTCAGTGTCGATGCCCACTTCCTTGAATACCACGGTCCAACCAGAAGGCAGCGTTGAGCCGAGAGTGTAAGACTGCGGGTTACCGGATTCATTAGCGACAAACAGGCTGAAGCTGGTGGTGGCACCGGCCGCAGCTGAATTAGTGGTGGTGGGTGTGCCGGTGTTGGCATCCGCATCCACTGCACTGTCACCCAAGCCGGTTGCCGTTGCGCTGTTGGCAAGATCCACAGCGGCCGCATTAATGGTCGCGAGCACACCCTGGGTGTCATCACTTTGGTTATTGTCGCCAGCAGACGTGGCCGTGAGCGTATAGGCATAGGGGCCTGCACCACTGGCCGACGCCGGCAGATCCGCTTTCACGGTAATATTCAGCGCATTCGCTGCACCTGGCGCCAGGGAACCGGTATCCGGGTTGCCATCGCCATTGGTATCGGTGATTTGCACTGTGCCAGCCGCATTCCAGAAGCTGTAAGTGGTGCCCGCGGGGAAAGTGCTGCCCGCAGTATCCACGCTCAGTTCAAACACATCGTTGCCGTTACCGTTGTTGGTGATGGTGTGCTTGAAGTCCACCACGGCACCGCTGGCGGCGCTGGCAACATTGAACACGTCATCATTGGTGGTATCGGGCGCGATTTCGGTATCGTCCGCATCCACGGCATAGGTCTGACCGATAACGGTCGTTACCGTGTTAGAAGTGACCGGGGTATCCGGCGTGTTATCACCATCCAGGTCGCCCTGGGCGGCAAAGGTGTTCTTGATCTCGGTACCTGCAGCAGCAGCCGGATCAAAGCTGACGGTATACACCACAGACACGGTAGTGTTCACGCCCAGGCTGGCATCGGTCAGCTGAATACCGGGGATACCGGTTTCACCGCTGGTGCCATCGCCGTCCAGGTCCACACCCGCAGGCTCATCAATAGAGGCCAGAGCTGCCGGCGTGTACATGGTGGTCGCATCCGCCGGGATATTCTGGTCCGTACCGGTATTGTCTTCGTAGGTGTCACCATTGGAGGCCAGCAGACCATTCACCGTGGTGATATCCACGAAGGTGGCATTGGCCGGCACCGCATCGTAGATATCTACCGCGGTTGCCGCACGGCCACCGTTGTTTTTCACCGTCAGGGTGTAGGTAATGGTGTTGGCAGTCAGATCAACGGACGCCGCCTTGGTGGTTACCAGCACAGCATCGGTGGTCACTGTCACCTGGTCGCTGTTGGTATCGTTACCGTCTGCGCCGTTAACACCGTCAGAATCATAGGTGCCAGCATCGCCGTTGGTGCCGATATCCTGTACCAGGCCTCCGTCATTGGCGTCGAAGCTGCCATCGCCCCGGGTCGAACGCACCAGCAAGGTGCCATCGATGGTGGCGCCCGCTGCAGTTCCGGATGGAACCGGTACGGCCAGGATCAGCTCGACCTGGTCACCAGCATCAACGCTCACAGACGTGGCGGCGCTTTCACCGGCATCAGGCTGACCATTGCCGTTGGCGTCGATAAACACCTGATAGCTGCCCGCTGCACCGGCACCATTCAGTCCGTCCAGGGTGAAGGTATCGGTGGCATTACCGGTGTTTTTCAGAGTGTGGCTGAAGTAAACGGTTTCACCCGGCGCACCGGATTTGTTGCCGTCATTTTCCAGCGTACCCGCATAGACTTCTGCAACGGTCACTACCGCTTCATTGGACTGTGCGGAGTAGCTGTTGCCGTTGGCATCTTCATAGGTAACGGTTGCCTTGTTCTTGATGTCCGTCCCTGCGTCAGTCAGCGCCCACGCTTGCCCTGCGGCAAACAATAGACCCCCAGACACAAGGGATGCGGCCATTTTCGAAGACAACACGCCCTTATTGAAGGCATGTTTCATGGCTTCATTCCTTTAATGGATTGTGTTTGGATTACCCTCGGTTTCGAAAGCCTTGCGAGAGCGGCCCCTCGTTATTCACAAGCGGTCCGCCCCTCCCCATGCGGCCGATCGCTGACGATCAAGCCGCTCGCACAAGACTTCCCGGGACCTTTCGATCCCGCGTCTGCTTCTCCCGGAGCTACTGCACCCGCACCCGGTAGCGATATTCCTGCACCTGGTCAGGTTGCAGGCTGCCTTTCGGCTGCCAACGCACCTGGGTGTAGTCGCTGGGAGAAACCTCGACGTTCTTGGACTGGCCATTTTCGCCAGTAACGGTTTTGGTGACCGGCTCAGCCTGGAAGCTGTCGCCGTTATCAATGCTGACGGTGAAATCGGCGCTCACCTGGGTGGCAGCACTGTCTTTTAGATAAACGGTATTGGCCGGAACCGGTCCGGTAATAACCAGACCGGAAAGCGGCTGGTCCCCGTTATTGGTATAAGTCAGGCGGTATTCGACAATATCCCCGGGACTGGCCTGTTCGGCTTCCTCCACCACTTCCTTGCCGTCTTGACTGGTCACCAGATAGGAATCCATCTGACTGGATAACGGAGCATCCGCCCAGACAGCAGCGGACATCAAGAGCATCAAAGTCGAAAAGAACAGTTTCATGAGCAACATTCCCGGTATAAATCAGGGGGCCACCCTGACCTTTACTCAATACATCGCACCGCGCGACATACCCCTTTATGAAAATATTTTTTGTGATGGGAGTCCCACAACGGAACCCTTTCACTGTAATTCTTTGTGACAACGTACGCATTTTGCACAAAAAATGTCGACTTTGGGTGAAGAAAATGTAAAAAGACTGCAAAGAAAAAGTGGCACGATCGCACCACAAAATACCCGCAAGGCCCGCAGTCAAAGGCTTACAGGCTTGTAAGTAAAAGCTTACAACCAATAAAAAACCCGCCAGCGGCGGGTTTTCTACGACAAACGGTATGAGCCTCTATTCAGGGTCTGCCGCTTGCCCCTTTCAAATACCGGAAGAAATCACTGTCCGGCTCCAGTATCAGCACATCCTCGGGCTGATCGAAGCTTTCCTTGTAGGCTCGCAGGCTACGGTAGAAACGGAAGAATTCCTGATCCTGATTGTAGGCCTGTGCGTAAATCGCGGCAGCTTGGGCATCCCCTTCACCGCGGGCACTCTGGGCCTTGCGGTATGACTGCGCCAATGTCTCAGTGCGTTGACGGTCTGCGGCGGCACGGATTTTTTCCGCTTCCTCGCGACCCTGAGAACGATGCGCAGCGGCATCACGCTGGCGCTCGGCCCGCATGCGGTCGAATACCCGGCCACGCACCTGTTCCGGCCAGTCCACCTGCTTCACCCGGATATCCACCACTTCGATACCCAAATCCTCCAGGGTGGACTTGTTCACCTCTGCACGCACCTGGTCCATCAGCGCTTCACGCTGATCATTGGCCAAATTGCTCGCTGGCGATTCATCGCTCTCCGTCTTGTTCGCTTCCGCGTCGCGCAATACCGACTCGTCCAGCTGGTCGACGGGCACTTCCACGGTTTCACCGGTGGTCGGGTCGCGCAGGATAGCGGTATCACCTTCCACTTTTTCCACGTCACTTTCACCAGCCACCACCTGGAACACGGTGCGCGAAGCGAACTCGTTACGCAGCCCCTCGTTCACACGGGGATCCAGCAGCTCACGGGCACGACGCTCCATCACCTGGGGGTTGGAGGACCCGCCGCCGACGCTAACGATATAACGCTGCACGTTGCTGATACGCCAGATCACAAAGGCATCCACGTTCAGCAGCTTTTTCTCAGCGGTCAGGAACGACTGGGTACGCACGTCATAAACCAGCGCACGCCCGTCTACCTTCACCACCTCTTCCACCATCGGCCATTTGAAGTAAAGGCCAGGCTCAATGTCGGTCTTGTCGATCCGGCTAAACTGTTTCAGCACTGCCTTTTCTGTCTGGTTAACAATGAAAAAGGAATCCATCGCCAAAAGGACCAGTACCCCCAGAGCCAGTAGCGCCATCCATCCACGATTATTCATTAGCGCAGCTCCTGGTTGCGGTTGTTGTACAGGCTGCGGCCGGTATTGCGGCCACTGCCACCATCATCCGCGCCGGCACTTGAGGTCGAACCGGAAGACGTCGCGTTCTGGCTCTGTGCCTTGGCCTTGCCGTCCTGGTTCTTCATCAACTTGTCCAGCGGCAGGTAAATCAGGCTATCGCCCTTGTTCACGTCCACCAGCACTTTACTGGTGTTGCTGAACACCTGGGTCATGGTTTCCAGGTAGAGCCGCTCGCGGGTCACGTCCGGCGCCTTGCGGTACTCGGTGAGCAGATCAGTAAAGCGGTTGGCATCACCCTTGGCCTCATCAATCACCTGCTGCTTGTAGGCAAAGGCTTCTTCCTCAATACGCTGGGCTTCACCACGGGCCTGGGGAATCACTGAATTGCTGTACGCTTCGGCTTCTTTCTTGAAGCGGTCTTCGTCTTCCTTCGCCTTGGACACATCATCAAAAGCATCACGGACCGCATCCGGTGCTTCGGTTTTATCCAGTACCACCTGACGCAATACCAGCCCGGTGTCGTAGCGGGTCAGGTAATCATCCAGGCGTTCACGCACCTGAACCCGGATCGCCTCACGGTTATCCTTGAGCACATCATCCATGGAGGATGACCCCACCACATGGCGTAAGGCCGAGCTGGTGGCGTGTTCCAGAATTTCTTCCGGTTGCGCAACTTTCAACAGGAACGGGCGCGGATCGAGCACCTGGTATTGCACCTGCAAGGTCACGCTGACGATGTTGGTGTCCTTGGTGAGCATTTCCTCGGTGATTTCGTAGCGGCGGTTCTGCCCCACGTCCACCTTCTCGTATTGCTCCAGAATGGGTGCCCGCCAGTTCAGGCCCGGCTCCACGATGCGATCGAACTTACCGAACCGCAGCACCACGGCGCGTTCGCGCTGATCCACCTGGAAAAAACCCATCAGGCCATAGCCGATAGCCACAATCACCAGCGCGATGACCAGCACCGGCCAAGGAGACCCTCCGCCACTGCTGCTTCCGCCACCGCCGGACTTGCCGCCTTTGCTGCCGAAAACATTGTTGATCTTGTCTTTCAGGTTTTTCAGGGCTTCATCCAGGTCCGGCGGCCCCTGGTCGCCACCACCACCCCAAGGGTCCTTCGGCTTGTTGCCGCCGGGTTCATTCCACGCCATGTAGATCTCCAGTCCGCCAAAGCCAATGGGCTCCGGCCTAATGATGACTCGCGTTTGACGAGCGTTCTGAATTGTAGGAAGGGGTGTCGTCACCTGCAACCGCAGGGGCCGGAATTACCAGCTCTTCCTCTTTTAATCCCTGTTCACGGAGCAGTCGTTCGAAGTGCACCCGATTCACATTGATACGCAGTAACATGCTGCCGTCGGTAGCGGTCTGCTCTTCCAGCACCTCACCGGCCTCGTGCAAGCGCGCGCGCAGGCGCCCTGCTGAAGCCGGCAACCGTACCCAGCAATCCACCCAGCCCGCCGCCAGCCGCTCTGCGATGGCCTCAAACAGCAGGTCGAAACCGTCACCGGTCTGTGCGGAAATCCATACCCGCCAGGGCTGTCCATGCTCGTCGCGCTCAATCCGGGGAGGCTGGTCCAGGTTATCGACCTTGTTGTAGACATGCAGCACCGGCAGCTTGTCGCCGCCAATCTCTTCCAGCACTTCGTCAACCGCGGCCACATTGCTGTCACGCTCTTCCGCGCTGCAATCGGTCACATGCAGCAGCAGGGTGGCGTTGACGGTTTCTTCCAGAGTCGCCCGAAATGCCTGCACCAACCGGTGCGGCAGGTGGCGAATAAAGCCCACGGTGTCCGCCAGAATGGCGGGGCCGACGCCCGGCACCTTCACCTTGCGCAGGGTCGGGTCCAGCGTGGCGAACAACTGGTCCGCCACATAGACATCCCCGGTGGTGATGGCATTGAACAGGGTGGATTTCCCCGCATTGGTATAGCCCACCAGGGAAATCAGCGGGGTCTCCGAGCGCTGTCGTGCACGACGCCCTTGAGCACGCTGCTTACGGACCTTGTCCAGGCGCGATTCAATACCGCGAATACGGTCACGCAATAAACGGCGGTCCGTTTCCAGCTGGGTCTCACCCGGGCCACGCAGGCCGATGCCGCCTTTTTGTCGCTCCAGGTGAGTCCAGCCCCGCACCAGGCGGGAGGACAGGTGGCGCAACTGCGCCAGCTCAACCTGCAAGCGCCCCTCGTGGGTACGCGCCCGCTGGGCGAAAATATCGAGAATCAACCCGGTGCGATCCAGCACCCGGCATTTCACCACACGTTCCAGGTTACGTTCCTGGCCCGGGCTGAGTGCATGATTGAACAGCACCACGTCAGCCTTGTACTCACTCACCATGGCGGCCAACTCATCGGTTTTGCCGGTGCCGATGAACAGGGCCGGGTCCGGGCGGTCGCGCTTGCCGGTTAACTCGACCACCGGCTGCACACCGCTGGAGGTGACCAGGTGATGAAATTCGTCCAGATCTTCACGCCCCATGGCATCGGGCAGCTCCAGATGAACCAGAATCGCCCGCTCACCAGCTTCGGTACGTGTTTGCTCTGTACGATCAAATAATTCCATAGGATCCGGATATGGGGACAGGTGGCCCTAGTTTAAACCAGGATGACGGTGGAAAGGCAGGAAATACGCACAGGTCACAACGCACAGAGCCACCCGAAGGTGGCTCTGTGTAACTCAGGCACGGCAAACAGCGTTACTGATTGCCATATCCTTCGTCGGCAGCCGGAGCAGCCGTTGCCCCTGCGGCCATGGCCGGGTTACCGGTTGCGCGCGGGTTACGGGCCGGCACCACGGTAGAAATCGCGTGCTTGTACACCATCTGGCTGACTGCATTTTTCAGCAGCACGACATATTGGTCAAAAGACTCAATTTGCCCCTGCAGCTTTATTCCGTTCACCAGAAAAATAGATACCGGAATACGCTCCTTACGCAGCGCGTTCAGGAAAGGGTCTTGTAGCGAGTGCCCCTTTGACATGGCAGATCTCCTTGAAATAACAGTAAAAAGTAGCGCCCAACACTTCGGGCAATCAGCGCGTTAAAGCAGCGAAACCGTCCCAAACGGCCACCACCTTCGCCCGGTGCGCCACCGGGCAAATTTTTGTCAACAACCCAGGCAAAAGGTTCCGGGTCCCGACCCATCCATGGCCGCGACACCATTCCCAAGCAACGTCGCCGACCTATGCAGTCATTGCATTATAAACCAAAACGCATGCTTTCTGGGCTAACTAAACACAGATTTACAGTTCTTCGCAAGCAGCTCAAACAGCGCCTTTCGCTGTGACAGATCATTACTGTCGAACCACTGCAGATCCGGCCATTTTCGCAACCAGGTGAACTGGCGTTTGGCCAGCTGGCGGGTGGCGATAATGCCCCGCTCCACCATGGTGTCGTAGTCATACTGGCCGTCCAGATATTCCCACACCTGGCGGTAGCCCACCGCCCTGATGCCCGGTAACGCCGGATGCAGCTGTGTTTGCTGCCGCAGCCCTTCCACTTCGGCCAGCAAACCGGCGTCGAGCATGGCCCGAAAACGCAGGGCAATCTGCTCGTGCAGCCAGCCCCGGTCCCGGGGCGCCAGCGCCAGGCTAAGCACGGGATACGGCAACCCACTGAACTGACTCAAACCATCCCGGTTCTTTATGACAGTTGTATGATGCTCCGCGTGGAATGCGGACAACGGCCGACCGGTGAGGCGAAACACTTCCAGCGCTCGCTGTAACCGCTGCCGGTCCGTGGGCTTGAGCCGCGCCGCTGTCACCGGGTCCACCTCGGCCAGCGCCTGATGCACCGCCGGCCAGCCTTGCGCATCGGCCAGGGCCGCAATCTCCGCCCGCACCTGCGGGTCCGCTTCCGGCAACGGCGCCAGCCCCTCCACCAGGGCCTTGAAATACAGCACCGTGCCGCCCACCAGCAACGGCAACTTGCCGTTGGCGTGGATCTCTTCGATATGACTGAGCGCATCGGCGCGAAAATCCGCAGCGGAATAGGGCTCGGTCAGATCACGAAAGCCCAGCAACCGGTGTGGCGCCAATGCCAGCTCTTCTTCAGTGGGGCGGGCAGCACCAATATTCAAGCCCTGATAGACCAGCGCCGAGTCCACATTGATGATTTCGATGGGCAGGGACTGCACCGCCTCGATAGCCAGCGCCGTCTTGCCGGAACAGGTAGGGCCCATCAGCAATAAGATAGGCAAGCACGCTTCAGGCATCACGCTGACACGCGAAAGACCGCGCGCCCTCCGCGTGTTGCCTGTCTGCGTGTCGCGTGCAAGCGGCCATGATTCATTGCCCCCGCATAAACAGTCGATCCAGATCCTTGATGCTCATCTGGGTCCAGGTGGGGCGGCCGTGGTTGCACTGGCCGGAACGCTCGGTGGCTTCCATATCGCGCAACAGGGCATTCATTTCCGGGATCGTCAGGCGCCGATTGGCACGCACACTGCCGTGGCAGGCCATGGTGGACAACAGCTCATCCAGTTTCTGGGCAATGCGCTCACTGCTGCCTTGCGCCAGCAAATCCGACAACACATCGCGGACCATGGATTCGCTGTCACCGTTACGCAGCAAGGCGGGCACTTCGCGCACCACCAGGGTTTCCGGCCCGGCTCGCTCGACACCGAACCCCAGCCGGGAAAACACCTCCGGCTGCTGCTCGGCGAAATCCGCTTCCCGGGAGGACACGGCCAGCGACACTGGCACCAACAACGGCTGGCTGCGCACCTTGTCGTCCGCCCAGCTCTGCTTGAGCCGCTCATAGGTAATCCGTTCGTGGGCGGCATGCATATCCACCACCACCATGCCTTGCTGGTTTTCCGCCAGAATAAAGATGCCGTGCAGTTGCGCCACCGCGTAGCCCAGCGGCGGTACGGTTTCGTCTTCGCTGGCCGGCGGCATCATCGACGGCGCCGACTCGCTGACCTGCTGCCCCACCAGGGCTCCGTAGGCATCCGCCTGACGGGCGCCCTGGCCATAAAACGCGCTGCCACCCGTGGGCGGATAGGCCTGCCCGGCCGGGCGAGACAGGGAAGACATACCCGCTCCCGCCGGCGAAGTCAGCGACATATTGCCCTGACTGGGCGCCATGGCCGTATCCATGCCGGCGGCTGTCGCACCTTCATCGACCACGGAACCGGCCAGCTCCTGCCCCGGGCGTACCCCGGCAATGGCGCGATGCAATGAGCTATACAGAAAACCATGCACCATGCGCTGTTCGCGGAAACGCACTTCGTGCTTGGTGGGGTGAACGTTCACATCCACCATGGCCGGGTCCAGCTCCAGAAACAGTACATAGGCCGGGTGGCGGCCGTGGTAGAGCACATCCGCATACGCCTGGCGCACCGCATGGCTGACCACCTTGTCGCGAATCACCCGGCCATTCACATAAAAATATTGCAGGTCCGCCTGGGAACGGGAAAACGTGGGCAGGCCCATCCAGCCGTGCAGACGCAAGCCATCGCGCTCCACGTCCACGGCTACCGCCTGCTCCATAAAGCCCTTGCCACACAGCTTGGCCACCCGAGCCGCCCGCAGAGTGTCATCCAGCCCGGCGGGCAGCTGATGAATCACTTTCTGGTTATGGGTAAGACGAAACGCGGTATTGAATTCACTCAGGGCGATGCGCCGAAACACTTCTTCGAGATGATTAAATTCGGTTTTTTCGGTGCGCAGGAACCGGCGTCGGGCCGGGGTATTAAAAAACAGGTCGCGCATGGTCACGGTGGTGCCACGGGGATGACCGGCCGGAGCCACGGTGGGCGCCATATCGCGCCCTTCCACGGTCACTTGCCAGCCTTCCGCTTCGCCTTCCACGTTACTGGCCAGGCTCAATCGTGAGACGGAGCTGATCGCCGCCAGGGCTTCACCACGAAAGCCCAGAGTACCGATGGCCTCCAGATCATCCAGCCCACGAATTTTGCTGGTGGCGTGCCGGGACAGGGCCAGCGGCAGGTCATCGCGTTCGATGCCGTTACCGTTATCGCGCACCCGCACCAGCTTCACCCCCCCCTGCTCCACATCCACGCTGATGGATTCCGAGCCGGCATCCAGCGCATTTTCCAGCAATTCCTTGAGCACAGACGCAGGACGCTCAACCACTTCACCGGCGGCAATCTGGTTAGCAAGGCGGGAATCAAGCAGCTGAATCTTGGACAAAACAAATCCTTTAGGAAGTTATCTGACCCCGCCACACCGGGCACCCGGCACGCCTGGAATTCAGCGTGCCGGCATGCTGCTTGTTGCGTGCAAGCGGAAGGTCACGAACGAGGGATTTTCAGTACCTGGCCGACCATGATGCGGTCGCCATCCATGCCGTTGGCCGAACGGATCGACTGCTCGGAAACACTGTACTGCCGGGCAATTTCCGACAGTGTATCACCGGGCTGAATACGATACTCATCACCCTGCTCACGGCGCTGGGCCGCGTACCAGCTATTGGGCGCCGGGTGGCTACGGAAATAGGCGTCGATGCCATTGAGCACCGAGCGAGCCAGCTTGGCCTGGTGCGCCGAGGAGCGCAAATTCCGCTCTTCGGTGGGGTTCGAGATAAAGCCGGTCTCCACCAGGATGGAGACCATTTCCGGCTCTTTAAGCACCGCAAAACCGGCCTGCTCCACCTTGTCGCGGCCACCGTGCAACTTGGTCACCTTGCCCATTTCCATCAGCACCTGACGCCCCAGATAGAGACTGCCGGCCATGGAGCCGTTCATCTGCAGATCCGCCAGCACGCTGTATAACGAACTGTCGTCTTCCTCTTCTTCATACACCCCGGCCACGCGGTCGGACTCGTTGGCGATCTTGGCAAGATAGCGGGCCCGGGCACTGGTGGCCCCCCGGTTGGACAGGGCAAACACAGAGGCGCCATGGGCGCGGGCGTCGGTGAAGGCATCCGCGTGAATAGAGACAAACACATCCGCACCGTGCTTTTCCCGGGCGATCTTGCGGCGCTCGACCAGGGGCACGTAGTAATCGCCATCGCGCACCATCACCGCGCGCATGCCGGCCTTGCCATTAACAAGCGCCTCCAGTTTTTTGGCAATCTGCAAAACGATGGTCTTTTCATAGGTGCCACTGGGACCACGGGCGCCCGGGTCTTCCCCGCCGTGCCCCGCATCAATGGCCACAATCATCAGCCGCTGCGCCTTGGGCTCCGCCGGCTTTTGCGGCTTGGGCTTGTCGGCTTTGGCGGTTTGCAGTTCCTTGTCGAACAGGTCGACCACCAGTCGCCAGCCGTGGGGGTCGATGGGTTTGAGCAGATTGGTACGAGTGCGCACGGACTCGTTCATGTCCAGCACCACCCGGGTTTTATCCGTGTGTTTGCCCACCCGGATATTGGCAATGGGGCTGCTGTCGTAATCCAGCGTTTTTACGTCGAAATCCAGCGCCGCATCCTGTAGATCGAGCACAATGCGATCCGGGTTGGCCAGCTTGTCGAGCTTGTGATCCACCGGCGCCGGCAAATCAAACACGATCCGGGTGTGGTCCGGCGCCCGGTGCAGGCGCACGGAATCGATGGTGGTCTGGGCAAACGCCAGCGAACTCCAGCACAACGCTGCCAGAGTGAACAAAACGGTCGAAACGGTTTTCTTGTTGTGAATGCGTGTTGTCATAAGCGTTTAGTCATAGGCGTTTAGTCACCACCCCATTTCAGGGTCGCTTTTCTTCCGTGGCCATTCACGGCCAGTGTAATGGTCAAATCCGGCGTTGGCACCACTCCGGCGCCCCGCTCCGGCCACTCCAGCAAACACAGGGAGCTGGCATCGAAATAATCCCGTACGCCGATCAGCTCCAGCTCTTCCGGATCCGCCAGACGATACAGGTCAAAGTGATAGATATGGACGCCAGCAATCTCGTAGGGTTCCACAATGGTGTACGTCGGGCTCTTTACGGCCCCTTCATGCCCCAAGCCACGGAGCATACCGCGAACCAGGGTGGTTTTCCCCGCGCCCAGATCACCTTCGAGATAAACGCAGCCGCCCGCCGCCAGGCGGTGGCCCAGCTCCGCGCCCAGCGACAGGGTCGCCGCCTCATCCGGTAAATCGTAAAACTCCTGACTCATTTCTTGTCTGCCCCTTGCGGCAATTCATGGCCCTGCAGCCTGTGGTTCAATTGCTGACGCAGGGCCCCGAGCAAATCGGTAGCCAGCAAACCCCGCTCACCCTGCGCCGCCGCACAATGGTCTGCCGCCCGGGCGTGCACCATGGCACCCAGCCGGGCCGCATCAAACCCGTTCAGCCCCTGGGCCCGCAACGCAGCAATCACCCCGGTCAGCACGTCGCCCATGCCCCCGGACGCCATGCCCGGGTTGCCATCGCGAATCAGGGACCGGACCGGACCGGCATCCACAGGCTCGCCCTGCACCAGAGTACCCAGCCCCTTGAGCAGCACGGTACCGCCATAACGGGCAGACAAACTGTCCAGTGCGGCAAACCGGTCCTGCTGAATGTCGCCAGCGGACACACCCAACAGCCGGCCCGCCTCACCCGGGTGCGGAGTGAGCACCCAATCCGCCGTGCCGATATCGGCCTGCCCGGCGATCAGGGTCAGCGCATCGGCGTCCACCACCATCGGCTTGCCCGTTGCCAGTGCCGCATCCAGCAAGCCTCGGCCCCACGCATCCAGCCCCAACCCAGGGCCAATGGCAATCACCGTGGCCGCCTCCATCAGCGCGACAGCGTCTTCCGGGCGATCCACACCGCGCACCATGATTTCCGGCTGGCGGATCAACGCCACCGCCACATGGGCCGGACGCGTAATCAACGTCACTTTGCCCGCCCCGCAACGGGCGGCGGCCTGGGCACTCATGACCGGCGCGCCGGCAAAACCATGATCGCCACCAATCACCAGCACATGGCCATAATGGCCCTTGTGGCCATCCACCCGGCGGGCGGGCAAACGGCGCTGGAGCGTCTCGGCGCCGGGGCTAAGGCAGTCCGGCTGCACCTGGGCGTAAACATCCCGCCCCACCTGCAAATCGAAAAAACGCAGCGCGCCGCAATGCAACGGCCCTTCGCCGGTGAGCAGACCGCGCTTGAGACCAATAAAGGTACAGGCCATCTCCGCCTGCAACACTGCCCCCAGCGGCATGCCGCTGTCGGCGCTGAGCCCCGAAGGAATATCCAGCGCCAGCACCGGAAGCGACAACCCATTCAGGGCGCGCAACAAGGCGGCCACGTCATCACGCAACGGACCTTTAAGACCAGTACCCAGCAGGCCATCAACCAACAGGTCCGCAGAGCGCGGCAGGTCCGAGTGGGTGAGCGGCTGCATGGGAATGCCGGCTGCCTGGCAACGTCGGGCCATGGTCAGGGCATCGCCCTTGAGCTGATCCGGCGCGCGGGTAAACCAGATCTGCGGCTGCAGGCCGGCCTCCGCCGCCAGCCGCGCCACCACATAGCCATCACCACCGTTATTACCGCCACCACACAACACCGCCAGCTTGCTGGCCTGGGGCCAGCGCTCGCAGAGGGCATCAAAGGCCGCCTGCCCGGCCCGCTCCATCAGCTCGGCGCCCGGAGTGCCGGCGGCAATGGCCAGTCGGTCCAGCTCGCGGGTTTGCGCCGCGGTGTATAAAGCAGCAGGTAGCTCGGTCACCTGTTATCCTTCGCGTTATTTCGTGCGCCCCCGTTTACCGGGGCGCCACAACACATTTCCCGCCATTATACGCACGAGAGCCGGTTGCCCCGAAACGTCATGGATCTGAATCAACTGAAAGCCCAAATCCAGCAATGGGGCCGCGAACTCGGCTTCCAGCAAATCGGTATTGCCGATACGGATCTGCACGCCGAAGAAGCGCAGTTGAAAGCGTGGCTGGCAAAAGGTTATCAGGGGCAAATGAACTGGATGTCGGCCCACGGTAACAAACGCTTTCGCCCCGGGGAGCTGGAACCGGGCACCCTGAGGGTGATTTCCGCGCGCATGGATTACCTGCCCCCGGACACCCAACCGGTGAAGTTGCTGCAACAGAAAGACAAGGCCTATGTATCCCGCTATGCCCTGGGCCGTGACTATCACAAGCTGATCCGCAAGCGCCTGGCGATTCTGGCCGGGCGCATTCGTGAGGCCGTGGCGGACAGCGAGCTGGCCCGGGCTTTTGTGGACAGCGCCCCGGTAATGGAAAAACCGCTGGCGGCGAAAGCCGGGCTGGGCTGGCAGGGCAAGCACACCCTGGTGTTGAACCGGGAAGCGGGCAGCTGGTTCTTTCTGGGCGAGATCTACACCGACATTGCCTTGCCGGTGGACACCCCCGGCGAAGACCATTGCGGCAAGTGCAAAGCCTGCATCACCGTCTGCCCCACCGACGCCATTGTGGCGCCCTATGAACTGGATGCCCGGCGCTGCATTTCCTACCTGACCATCGAACACGAAGGCAGCATTCCCGAAGACCTGCGCAAAGGCATCGGCAACCGCATTTTCGGCTGCGACGACTGCCAGCTTATGTGCCCCTGGAATCGCTTCTCCCAGCACACCGGCGAAACCGATTTCCACCCCCGCCACGGGCTGGGCGACAGTGACCTGGTCTCACTGTTTTCATGGAGCGAAGAAGAATTTCTGGAGCGCACGGCGGGATCGGCGATTCGTCGCGCCGGGTATCTGAAATGGCTGCGCAATATTGCCGTGGCACTGGGAAATGCGCCCACCACCGAGGACATCGTGCAGGCGTTGAACACCAGGATGGATTACCCGGATGAAACCGTGCGCGAGCATGTGTTGTGGGCACTGGAGCAGCACGGCGCTGCCAATCCCTGACAACGCTTCGGCCAACTTTCGCGCTGACGCGCGGTTCGCACCTCGAGAGGTACTCCTACAGGCGCTCCGGATCCGGGGTTCCGCAGGGCGAAGACAGGCTCACGCCTATTCACCCTGCGCTTCTTTCCTGTTTTGCATGTCAGCGTGGTCAGCGTGCTGCGTGAAGCGTGCCAGCGGCGCCGGTCAGGCGCTAATAAAATGCTCGCGGTAATACACCAGCTCGGCGATGGATTCGCGGATGTCATCCAGTGCCAGGTGTTTGTTCTCCTTGCTGAAGCCCGGCAGGATTTCCGGCTTCCAGCGGCGGGCCAGCTCTTTCAGGGTGGACACATCCAGGTTGCGGTAATGGAAAAAGGCTTCCAGTTGCGGCATGTAATTGGCCAGGAAACGTCGATCCTGGCAGATGCTGTTGCCGCACATGGGCGACATGCCCGCTTCCACGTACTGCTCCAGAAACGCGATGGTCTGGGACTCTGCTGCCGCGTCATTCACCATGCTGGCTTTCACCCTGGCCACCAGCCCGGAGTTGTTATGGTGGGTGGTATTCCATTCGTCCATGCCATCCAGTAGCGCATCGCTCTGATGCACCGCCAGCACCGGCCCTTCTGCCAGCACATTCAACTCGGCATCGGTAACAATGGTGGCGATTTCGATGATGCGATCGTTTTCCGGGCTCAGGCCGGTCATTTCCAGATCGATCCAGATCAGGTTATTGCGCTTGTCGGTCATGGGCTCGGCATCTCTTTGCTACGCGGAATTAGGCCTCCATGGTAGCATGGCGCTACTCACATACCAGATTGCCTACCTGAAGACAGGACCGTAATAACCCGTGGCCAAACGCAAGCTCAATCGCCGCCAACAATGGCGCATCGAAAAGATCCAGGCGGAAAAACGCGACCGCGCCAACCGCCGCAACGACCAGCAGGAGATCCTGGTGGCCGATGATCTTGGCGATGAGCAACACGGGTTTATCACTGCCCATTTCGGCCAGCAGGTGGAAGTGGAAAATGCGGACGGCCCGAATGGGGAAAACAGAAAGACACGGCGGTGTCACTTTCGCGCCACCCTGGAGCAGCTGGTTGTTGGCGACAAGGTGATCTGGCAGCCGCCCAAAAGCGAAGGCCTGGGTGTGGTAGTCGCCATCGAGCCCCGCGACACGGTACTCAAGCGCCCGGACCTGTACGGCAACCTGAAGCCGGTTGCGGCCAACGTGGAACAGATGCTGGTGGTGTTCGCGCCGCTTCCCACACCCTCAAGCGCCCTGCTGGACCGTTACCTGGTGGCCGCAGAGCTGTCCAATATCCCCGCCACCCTGGTGCTCAACAAAGCCGACCTGATCGACGAAACCCTGCGCCCCTTTGTGGATGAACTGTCCGACATGTATCGCCGCCTCGGCTATCCGGTGCTGGAAGTCTGCGCTCACCAGAGCGAAGGCCTGGCGCCACTGCATGAAGCCCTGGCAGGCAAGACCAGTGTGTTTGTCGGGCAGTCCGGGGTGGGCAAGTCCTCACTGGTCAATGGGGTGATGCCGGAAGCGGACCTGCAGGTGGGCGAGCTGTCCAGCAACTCCGGCCTGGGCCAGCACACCACCGTCACCGCCCGGCTGGTTCACCTGCCCACCGGTGGCCAATTGATTGATTCCCCCGGCATCCGCGAATTCGGCCTGTGGCATATCGGCGAAGACGACCTGCTGCACGGCTACCGGGAGCTCTCCGAGCTGGCGGGTTACTGCAAATTCCGCAATTGCTCACACCGCAATGAGCCCGGCTGCGCGCTGATCACTGCCGCCGAAAACGGCGGCATCGATGAAGAACGGCTGAGTAATTTCTACCAGATCGCCGACACCCTGGACGAGGAAGGACGAGAGAGGTATCAGTGAACCCGTTAATAATGAATAATGAATAGTTAATAATTGGACTTCGCTGCGCGAAGTTGTTTCGCTATTAATTATTCATTATTAACTATTCATTGCCTCTTATGTTGCCACTGCTGCTCGAACCCGCCGAACTCGCCAACCGTCTTGAGGATGACAACCTGCTCATCCTCGACCTGAGCAAACCGGCCGTTTACGTCCAGGCCCATGTCCCCGGCGCTATCCATCTGGACTTCAAGCGACTGCAGACCGGCGCCCAGCCTGCGCCAGGCATGATCCCTTCCGATGACGCCCTGAGCGACCTGTTCTCCGAACTGGGCCTGACTCCGGACACCCATGTCATCGCCTATGACGACGAAGGCGGCGGCTGGGCCGGGCGCCTGCTGTGGACCCTGGACGCCATCGGCCACAAGCACTACAGCTACCTGAACGGGGGCATCCACGCCTGGCTGGCAGAAGGCCTCCCCACCAGCAGCGAAGCCCACGAGCCCACCCCCAGCGATTATGAAGTCGGCCCCCATGCCCCCCTCACCGAGGTGGATCTGGATTACCTGCTGGCCCACTATCAGGATGACGATGTGGTGATATGGGATTCCCGCTCCCTGGATGAGTTCGACGGCGTACGCGCCTTCGCCCAGAAGGCGGGGCACATCCCCGGCGCCCGCCACCACGAATGGACTGAACCCATGGACAAGCAGAACAACCTGCGCCTGCGTCCACTGGAAGACATCCGCGCAGAATTGGCCGCCCTGGGCATCACCGGCGACAAGGAAGTGATTACCCACTGCCAGACCCACCACCGCTCCAGCTTTTCCTGGCTGGTGGGCAAACTGCTGGGCTTTGAACGCATGCGCGGCTACGCCGGCTCCTGGGCCGAGTGGGGCAATCACCCCGATACTCCCGCGCAGAAAACCGAATAATCCGGGCCAATGGCTCCCTGAAAGAGTAAGGATTCCCCTTGAATAACTGGCGCGACAAACTGTTCGTTACCCTGCAGTACCTGGTCCCCCAGCACGGCCTGTCCCGACTGGTGGGCATGCTGGCCCGCAGCGAAGTGCCGTGGATCAAGACCACCTTTATCAACCTGTTCATGAAACGGTTCGGTATTGACCTGTCCGAAGCACAAATTGAAGACGCGGATCAGTTTCCCTCTTTCAATGCCTTTTTTACCCGGGCGCTGAAAGCCGACGCCCGCCCACTGGAAGCCAGCGGCGATAACGAGATTGCCTGCCCGGCAGACGGTGCCGTAAGCCAGCTTGGCGCCATTCGTGCCAACCAGATCTTCCAGGCCAAGAGTCACGATTACTCCCTGTATGACCTGCTCGGCGGTGACAGCGCGCTGGCCAGCGAATTTACCAACGGTCAGTTCGCCACCATTTACCTGTCGCCCCGTGACTACCACCGGGTGCACATGCCCTTTACCGGCACCCTGCGCGAAACCCGCTACGTGCCCGGCGACCTGTTCTCGGTAAACGAAGCCACGGCCAACGGCGTGCCCAACCTGTTTGCCCGCAACGAACGGCTGGTGTGCATCTTTGATACCGAACAGGGCCCCATGGCGGTGATTCTGGTGGGTGCCATGATCGTCGCCGGCATTGAAACCGTCTTCAGCGGTCAGGTGACGCCGCTACCCAAGCAGGTGGTCACCACCGACTACCTGCGCACCGCCCCCATCACCCTGCAAAAAGGGGATGAATTAGGGCGCTTCCTGCTGGGCTCCACCGTGGTCATGCTGTTCCCGGAAGGAAAAGCCGGGTTTGCCGACAATCTGAAAGCCGGCAGCCAGGTACAGGTACTCGGCAAACTGGGTGCTTACGCTCACTAAGCAGCACACAGGCCAGCACATCCTCCGCCCCGCCGCAATGACCAGAATTGCGGCAAATCGGGGCGGGTATCCCCCCTGACAGGCATCACGGTCCGCACGGCAACTGCGCCCGCCCGCATCTTCCCTACAATAACCGGCCGTTGATCCATAGCCGGTAGACTTCATGCTCACTGACACACTGCAACAGGCCGTTCAAACCCGGACCCGCCCCTGGCGACAGCGCCTGGACAATGGCCGCGCCCGCCTGTTCGATGCCCGGCAATTAAGCCAGGCCGAACAGACACCCTACGACACCCTGTTCGACGATGGCCTGGTGAAGCTGCGCTACTACCCACCGTTGACGGAAAACGCCATTCCCCTGTCCGACGGCACGGTGACCCCGGTCAGCCAGACCTCCCAGCGCACCCCGCTGGTACTGGTGGCACCGCTGGCAGTGAACATGCTGATCTACGATCTGTTCCCCCAGCGCAGCCTGGTGCGCTACCTGCGCGCCCGCGGGTTCGAGCTGTACATGGTCGACTGGGGCCGGCCCGGTCGCCATCACAACCACCTGAGCCTGAGCAGCTACTTTGCGGACTATTTACCCAAACTGCTGGTGCAGGTCCGCCAGCACAGTGGCCAGCAAAAACTGAGTCTGCACGGCTGGAGCTTCGGCGGGCTGTTCAGCCTGTGCTACACCGCCCTGGGCAATGACCCGGACATCAAGAACCTGGTGCTGGTCGGTGCGCCTACGGATTATCACCGCAACGGCGCCCTGGGCGGCCAATACCGTGCCCTGAGCCGCCGGGCCAAGTGGATTCGCAAACGCACCGGCCTGCGTATCCATGATGTGCCTGCGGATCTGTTGCGCTCACCGGGTTGGGTAAACAGCCTAGCCTTCAAGCTGACCAACCCCATTGGCAGCCTGCAAGGCTACTGGAGCCTGATGAAGAACCTGCACGACCGGGACTTCGTCGCCTCCCACGCCACCAACGGCGCCTTTCTGGACGACATGGTGGCCTACCCCGGCGGCGTGATTCAGGACATCATCCGCTACCTGTGGACGGACAACGTGGTCGCCCATGGCCAGCTCCCCATGGAGGGAACTGACGGGCACCTGAACCGGGTGACCGCCAACGTGCTCAACATTACCGGCGCCAACGATCCCATCGTCACCCCGGAATGCAGCCAGGCCATGAAGCCATTGATTCGCAGCAAGGATAAAACCTTTGTCACCATTGAGGGTGGCCACATGGGCATCCTGGGCAGTGCCGCCGCGCAGAAACAGAGCTGGGGACGCATTGCGGACTGGTTGATCGAGCGGGATTAAAAGCAGCGACGAGCTACTAGTGACTAGCGACAACGCGGGTTAGGCGCGGTGCCTCACGGTGGCCGCTCTGCCCGCGGGATCCAGTTGCAAGTTCAACGTTTAAAGTTGAAAAGGAAAACCGGAGCGACACCAGCCTCTCCGTTGGCCCTACTGTAGGAGCCCAACTTGAGGGGCGAACCGAGCGGAGCGAGGCGACAGGAATCCAGGTCTACCCGCAATGTTTCCTGAAACCTGTCGAGCCCAAGGAACTTTTCTGGCTTTACCTATCTGTTTTTCGCAACTCGCAACTCGTCATATAACCGTCATCCTTACCGCCTAGTCTGAAAGCAGTTTCCGCTGACAACTGTGTTCGCTTTCATGCCTCGCCTGTTGATTCTTTTCCCTTGCAGTCACATGGGCAATCTGCTGATTGCCCTGCCGCATTTACGCGCCATGCTATCGACACATCCGGATGCCTTGTTGGTGGTTGATGCGCGTTACCAAGCATTGGTGGCGCAAAGTTTACCCGGCGAAACACGGCTTCTCTTTTATCCGGAACAGGCGCTCTCTTCATCCCGGCCTTTATGGCAACGGATAAAGCACTACCTGATGTTTGTTCATGCCATGCGACGCTTTCGCGCAGAGCACTGCGTGGACATTGAAGGCGAACAGAAATCTGCCACGCTGAGCCGACTGTCCGGTGCGACAACACGCATTGGCCCACCGCGGCGTCATGGCCACTGGTTCTATAACAAGCCGCTGGAACCGGACTGGCAAGGCCACCGCTGGTACGGCTACGCCAGCCTGAGCCAACCCGCGGCAACCGCGCCAGCGCATTATCTGCCGCTCACCGAATGCCCGGACAGCAACGCGCGCATCCGTGCCTTGTTGCCCATGCACGCCGGTGACACCCGCCTGATCCTGCATGTGGGCGCAACCAAGACTTACAAGATGTGGCACGCGGAACAATTCGCCTCCCTGTGCCAACAGGCGCGCCGGGCCGGGCTCACTCCCATCCTGGTCGGGGCCGGGCACAAGGACCGTGTGCAAATCGCCCGTGTGCAATCCTTCCTCTGCGAACCGGTGCTGGACCTGTGTGATCAACTCAACCTGTCGGAACTCATCGCATTGCTGCAACACAGCCGGGCCTATGTGGGTAACGACAGTGGCCCCATGCATTTGGCGGCCGCCTGCGGCATTCCCACCGTCGGTCTGTTCGGCCCCACCAACGACAACCTCTGGCACCCACTCTCACCCCTCGCCCGCGTATTGCGCTGGCAAGCCTGCGCTGCGGAATGCGAGCGCAGCAGCTGCGTGCAGGACAGCTACCCCTGCCTGCAGCGCATTACTGTGAATCAGGTGATGGATACGCTATCGGACCTGGGCGTCCCTGTCGGCACACAGGCCACCACACCCCGCCGCGCAGTGTGACGCCAAGCGCACTCTTTTAATTAACCCTTCAATAATGGCATTTACCTGAAGCCGAAAAAAAGAAAACGCAGCCCGTCTCCGGACTGCGTCATTGTCAAAAAATGGATCTGCCTTTGTTGTTGTGGGAATGCGTTTTCTGCTTCCGGTTACAGGCCGTCGAACAAACCCGCCAACAAGCCAGTGATCGGCGACAACAAATCCAGCAAGGGAGCCAGCGGGCTCAACAACCGCTCATCCAGCTGCTCCGTGACCTCACGGACCACCGTGAGCAACACCGATGACAAGGCATCGCCAGGCAAGGTGGTGTATTCCTCTGCGCCGGGAATCTGGTTAAGCCACAGCACATCATTCACCAGGTGTTCCAACGTTGCCTGCACCGTACCCACCAACTGCTCACCGGTGGCGCTGCTATCCAGCATCACCAACTGCTCCAACGTATTGGCAAGCCCCAGCGACACCGTGGACAACACGGAGGTAAGCCCGGCGAACACGGGCACTTCGCCAGGCACCTGCTCCTCAACGCCATCCAGAATATTGTTCAGGTTGCGCGACAGAGACACCAGCGGCGCAGCAATAAAGGCGATGTCGTCTACCGTGCTGCCGTCGCCGCCCTGGCCCACATCGCCGCTACCCGTACCGACGCCGGCGGCCAGAGCATCAAAAGCGCTGCCAAGCTGGTCAAAGGGTGCCGGCAAGCCACTGGTATCGATGGCCTGCAACTGCTCGGAAGCCGCCAGTACCGCCTGTACCGATTGCGTCATTTCACTGCTGTCGCCTTCCAGGATCGCCGCGGTTGCCGCATCCATGGCATTGAACAGGATGTCGGTACCGGCAATGATCTGGTCGAACACCTGACGCTGTTCTTCCGGCAGGTTGGCGCCCACTTCGGTAAAGCCGGACACCAATGTCTCGCGCAGTTCTTTCAACGGGCCGGTGAAGTCCGCATCGAAACCATCCGGTAGCGGCAACGGCAATGCACCATCACCCAGCGGCTGGCCGGAGAAATCGTTGTTGCCACTGAGCAGCACCATGGGCTGCTTCTCATAACAATGGGTATAGGCCGGCGTCAGCTCACCGCCACTGATGACACCCAGGCCTTCCGCTTCCGGGTCCACCGTATAGGCTTCGATGCAGAGCTGAGCCGGAGCCATGGTTTCGGCATTCGCTTCTACCGCTTTCATCCAGAAAAAGCCGTAGGTATCGCCCTGCTGAAAACGGGCGGCGTTACGTTCCGGATCATCAATGGAGCGAGTCTTGCCGGCGGCACCGCTCACCACAAATTCCGTGCGCCCACAGGACGGCACAGCATTGAGCACCTGTAAATCGTGGTCATGACCGGCGAAGAAAAAATCGGTCTGGTCGCAGACCGCTTCTTCCATGAACGCCTTCCAGCGCTCACCGGCCAGCACCGGTAACAGTTCACTGGGTACGCCATCGTAGTTGCCCGCGTTACCGTGGCTGCCATTGGACAAGTACGGATGGTGCGCCATGCCAATGCGGAATACTGCATTGGAACCAGCGATGGCATTCACTGCCCAGTTACGCTGGTCAACACCATAGGTGTGATACGCGTAGGCAATATCCGGGTCGGCGAAACCGCCGGCGATGGGGTTGGAATCCAGTGCAAAGAAATCTACCAGAGGGCGCTGCCCCTGAGAGGTATTGCCCGCACTGTGCTTGAAATAACGATCCGGCATATTCCAGCGGTCGGACAGGCGGCCATCGAAATAGGAGTAATCCACCTGGAATTCGCCACGGGCATTGCCCGCCCCGTCGCCTCCCACGTAACCAGTATTGTCGTGGTTACCCAGCACCATGTAGAACGGCAGCTGTACCGGCTCAAACGGTTTTTCGAATTTTTCCGCAAACTGGGGATCATCCACGCTGGTGACCCCGGCCTCATAAATGTTATCGCCCAGCCCGACCACCAGATCGCACCCTACAAAGGCCATGTCACCGACAAATTCATCCTTGCCGTCACAGACATCGGCTATCGCCTGCCCCACGGCATACTGACCCGCAGAGCCGCTGCCGGAATCTCCAATCACAATAAAGCGTACCGCCGCTGGCGGGTTGCCGACGGTTTCATCACCGCCGCCGTCATTCGGGTCACCGTCCCCTTCACCACCATCACCGGGGCCATTGGGGGTTTCCACATTGCCGCCATCGGCACCGGCATTCACTCCGCCACCGGAGGAGCCTCCTCCACCACAGGCCGTCAGGGTAATCGCCGCCACCAGGGGTAACAGTTTCCAGTAAGCGCTCATGAGATCACCTCTTCAGTATTCAGCACGGGGGGATGGGAAAATGCGGTGCGCAACGTGCGCGGTCGGGATAATGGCTGATCTTCGATAATGCGACTGTCGCCACTTTTTACCGTCACCACCTTGGTTTTTGCCGTATTGATCTGTCCACGCAAATCGTAGGACTCAATGCTTTGCGCGTAGTAGAACTCACCCTGGGCACGCTGGCGGGTGACATCCACCAGAATGAAACCTCGGGATTTGGCTTCCACATAGCGGATATGCGGATTGGCCACGGGAATCACCACGCCGGCAAGCTCTGCCACGCCTTCCGGAAAACCGGGGCTGGTCACCGCGGGGGTGACAAATTCTGCCGCCAACGCCTTGTCGAACAGATCGCCCAGCAGGGTGCCCGGATTGCGGTAAATTTCGCTGGCCCAGGAGGTGTGGATATCGCCGGTGAGAATCACCACATTGTCGATATCGTTATCGTCGATGTGGTTCAGGATTTTCAACCGATCCGCCGCGTAGCCATCCCACTGATCCATGTTGATGGCAGACAGATTGCCGCGCAGTTGCGCATGGCGTTCGCTCAGCGAAGGAATCTCGGCAATATTGAGCTGCGCAAACATCACCTGCTGACCAATGAAGCGCCACTGGCTGTTCGATTCACTCAAGCTATTGAGCAAAAAGTCCATCTGCTGCTCACTGATCAGGTGTCGATCTTCGTCGTTACGGCCCGGATCGGCGGGTATGGTCAACTGCTCATCGCGGCCTTCCAGCCGGGTATCCAGCATGGTCAGATCAATCAGGTCACCGAAGGCAAAGTTGCGGTAGATCACGCTGTGATTGCCTGGCTCACGGGGCCGGATCGGCAACCATTCGAAGTAGGCCTGCTGGGAAATCTGTTTGCGGGCAGCCCAATCCCCTTCGGTCAGCGGATCATGATTGCCCGCCCCGTCGCGGTAGCTGTTGTCGGTGGATTCGTGGTCATCCCAGACAGCAATCATCGGGAATTGCTGATGCACCGCCTGCAGATCTTCGTCGGTTTTATACTGCGCATGGCGTTGACGATAATCCGCCAGGGTGATCATTTCGTGGGGAGGCTGCGGATCGCGCTCAGGGAAATCACCGTACTCGCCGGCCCCGTACTCGTACAGGTAATCGCCAAGGTGCAAGACAAAATCCAGATCCGCATGATTGGCCACGGCCCGGTATACGGAGAAAAATCCGTAGGGATAGTTGGAGCAGGAAACCACCGCAAAACGGGCCCGGTCGATAAACGTTTCCGATGCGGGGAAGGTCCGGGTCCGCCCCACAGGGGAGACTTGATCACCCACTGAAAACTGATAGTAATACCAATGGTCAGGCTGCAGCCCCGTGGCATCCTGCTTCACGCAGTAGTCGCTTGCTGCACTGGCGGTGGCGGTATAGCTCGCCACGGTCTGCAACATGGCCAGGTCGCGGGCCACCGTAATAGTGACAGCCACATCCTCACCGCTATCCAGATCCGGAGTGACGCGGGTCCAGAGAATCACCCGATCAGACAGTGGATCACCGGAGGCCACCCCATGCAGGAAAGACACGCCGGGCAGAGCGTCCGGGGCATCCGGTTCGTCCGGCAGACTGGGTGTAGGCGTATTGGCCGGCGGCGCAGCTGAAGAGCTGCTGCCACCACCACAACCCGCCAGTGATAGCGCGCCCCCCGCGCCCAGCGCCTGCACCAGGGTACGTCGTTTGCGATCCATGAGAATTCCCCCTAACCATAAAAGGCCATCGCCCTACGGCAACAGCACGTCAAGATTAGGCAGGAAATTGCACGGAAACAGTGGACCTTGGGTAGTCGCACTGTAGTGCTATGTAGCTCCCTGTAACCGCCCAGTTAAAGGTGACAAAACGAGGAAAGTAGCAGGAAATTTCAGTGATTGTGCCGATCAGACCAGCGCAAAGGCACCGGGTAAATGCTGACGCAGGGTGAGCAGATTTTCTTCCTGCACCGCCATCTCACCAAAACAATTGGCCATGGTGCCGGCGTACCGCAGGCCATCCTTTTCAATGGCCTCTGCGGTCAACAAGGCATGATTGATACACCCCAGCTTCATGCCGACAACCTGGATCACCGGCACATCCAACTCCTTGGCCAGCCCGGACAACATTTCTCGACTGTTGAGCGGCACGCGCCATCCGCCGGCGCCCTCAATCAGAATCAAGTCCGCCGGATGGGCACTCAAGGCACCCCGCACATACCCCACCAGCCGGGACAGACTGACATCTTTTCCCTCTTGCTGGGCAGCGATATGTGGCGCTATCGGCGCCTTGAATGCCACTGGGTTGACCATCTCGTAGGGCAGCTTCACTGAACTGGCCGCCATCAACTGCAGGGCATCTTCATTACGCCAGCCATCCGGTGTCTCATCACAGCCTGCAGCAACCGGCTTGAGCCCATAGCAACTTAACCCGGCTTCCCGGGCCCGCTCCAACAGGCGGCAGCTCACCCAGGTCTTGCCGACTTCAGTGTCGGTGCCGGTGACAAAGAAGACGCCCTTGAGGGCGGGGAGCGGTGGTTTTTGATTATCCATGGGATCTCTGCTCAAAGTTTGGGAGCCATTTTCGGGATCAGTTGAAAGTTTAAAGTTCAAAGTTGAAACGCGGATACTGCATCAGTAACAGAAACGCCATACCCGCGCCTGCAGGTTTGTGCGCGGATTCAAAGACCTCAAAACCCAACAACCTTTGGCGCGCTTTTTAACTTTGAACTTTAAACTTTCAACTCAACGCTTCTCCGCTTCCAGGAACAATACATTCCAGGTCAACGGCAGGCCCTGTTGCGTTCGCCGGGTTTCATATTCTTTCACCATGGCCTGCCAGGCATTTTTGCCGGTCAGACCGGAGGCGCCGCTGACATGATCCGCGCCGGTGGCCTTGAGCCGACGGGCGATGGCCTTGACCGAATCGTAGTATTCCACCATCACCTGTTGCTGCAGCTCAGCGTCAACAAAGCCCGCCTGCAGGGCGGCGCTCTGCCAGTCCTTAAAATCCGGCAAGGCGTTCACGTGGGGGCGGCGATTAACCGCCTGCCAGCTCAGCTGCAATTCGTGCAGGGAACCTGCCAACGGCACCGCCAGCAACAAGCGCCCCCCGGGAGACAACACCCGGCCAACCTCTTTCAAGACCGCATGGGGATCACACCATTGCAGGGCAAAACAACTGAAGACCAATCCCTGGGAGGCGTCGCTCACCGGCAACTGTTCCGCATCCGCACAGAGAGGCTGATAGCGCTCATTAAACCGCCCACGCTCCGCAGCTTCGTGCAACATGGCCCGCGACAGGTCCACCGCTTGCCAATGAGTCTCAGGCAGCACTTGCTGCTGGGCCCGGGCAAAAGGTGCCGTGGCACATCCCAGGTCCAGCGCCGCATTCACTGGCAACCGCTGCGGCAACCGCTGCACCAGCGAACGGCCCACCGCCAGCTGCAGAATCGCATGCTCGTCATAGCTGTGCGCCGCCCGGCTGAAGTGGTCGCTGACCGCATGTTTATCCAGAGCGGACGCAGCCATCTCAAGCGACCAGTCGATATTCGCGATAGAAGTCATAAACCGCTCTCGTAAACGTCTCCGGTGCCGACAGGAAAGGCACATGAGCCACCTGCTCAATCAGGGCAGTGCGGCCGTTATGAATCAGCGGCTCGCTGGCCGCCATGGCCGCCGCCGGGACAATATGATCGTTCTCGCCAAAGACCATCAACACCGGCATGTCCAGCGCCGGCAAGACCGTTCGCATGTCTGCCTCGCGCAGAATGTCGAGACCACTGCGCAAGGCTTTCGGCGCGGGCAGCCCACAGAAATAAAGGATTTCCTTGAGCCGCGCCGTATCCTCGCGCATGGCTGCACTGCCCTTGCAGTTTAATGCGAGGAAACGCACTAGGGTGCCTTCATGATCCTCGTCGAACATTTCGGCAAACTTGCCGAGAATGTCCGGCTTCATGGCCGTATCCCAGCCCTCACCGGTCGTAAACCGCGGTGAGGTGGCCACCGTGACTACCGACTGCACCCTTTGCGCCGCTTTCCCAGCCATGGCCAACGCCACCAGCCCGCCCAGCGACCAGCCCAGCACGTGGGCCCGCTCCGGCATGATCGCCAGCACTTCGTCCGCGAGAAAATCCAGGGTGTAGTCCCCGTTGGGCATGGGGCTCTGGCCCATGCCGGGCAGGTCCACCACGGTGACCCGGAACCGTTCCAGCAAGGCCGGCACAATGTCGTCAAAGACAATGGCATGCAGCCCCCAGCCATGAATCAGAACGATGTCCTGCGCCTCGTCATCATTCACACCCGTGGCTTTGTAGGTATTGTGAAAGGGAATCAGTTTTGGCATAGCAATCCTGGTCAACTTGACGCCTGGCGCAGGGCGCCCGGCACAATAAAATCCAATAACGGGTCAGGCGTTCGCCAGCGCCAGCAGCAGCGCATCCACATCCTCAAGCTCATGGGCGGCTGACAGCGTTACCCGTAAGCGAGCCTCACCTTCCGGCACCGTGGGCGGGCGAATGGCCGTGATCAGCAACCCCTTTTCCCGGAGCGCACCACTGAGTGCCATGGCGTCGGCATCACTGCCGATCAGCAATGGCTGAATCGGTGTGCGCGACGGCATCAGGGTGTAGCCCAGCTCGCTGGCACCGTGTCGAAAACGGGCAATCAGTTCTGCCAGCTTATCCCTGCGCCAGTTTTCCTCACGGGACTTGTGGAGACTGACCCGTGTGGCCGCCGCCACCGCTGCCGGCATGGCCGTGGTATAGATAAACGTGCGGGCAAACTGTATCAGGGTTTCGATCAAATCATGGCTGCCTGCCACAAAGGCGCCGCCAGTACCCAGCCCCTTGCCAAGCGTTCCCATGAGGATCTGGGTACGCGGGTTAACCCCCTGGGCAAACAAGGACCCACGCCCTTGCGGGTCGAGCACACCAAGGCCGTGGGCATCGTCCACCATCAGCCAGGCATCGTGAGCGTCACAGGCATCGGCGTAAGCCGCCAGCGGCGCTTCATCACCATCCATGCTGAAGATGCCATCAGCCACCACCAGTTTGCGACGGGCATCGCTACGCTGCAGCTGACGGCTCAAGGCATCGGCATCATTGTGGGCAAAGCGCCGGAAGCGGGCCCCGCTGAGCAGGCCGCCGTCCAGTAACGAAGCATGATTGAGGCGGTCTTCGAATACGGCGTCGCGCTTGCCCAGCAAGGCGGACATAACGCCCAGATTGGCCATGTAACCGGTGGAAAACAGCAGCGCGCGCTCACGGCCTGTGTGCTCGGCCAGCGCCTCTTCCAGATCCTGATGCGGGCGCTGATGACCGCAAACCAGATGCGACGCACCACTGCCCACGCCCCAGTCCCGTGCCCCCTGCCGGAACGCCTCGATAACATCCGCATCGTTGGCCAGGCCAAGGTAATCGTTACTGCAGAAATTCAGGTACTGCTGACCGCCGACAACCGCATGCCGGCCACAGGGGCCGTCCATGATTTGCGGCTGGCGATAGCGGTGCTGCTCACGGCGGGCCGCCAGGTCGGCGGCCAGATCAAAGCCCACAGGCGAGCCTCAGTGCTCGGTGGCGGTGGGCCGACCGGTGTCCTTGTCCAGCACATGCTTGGCGGCCCGTTTAGAATCCAGAGCGTTATAGAAAAGCCCGGCTTCCTCCGCTTGCTGCTCGGACACCTGCGCCTGGATGGCTTCTTCATGGGCTTCGTCGGATGCTTCGTGGCGCGGATCCAGCGGGTGAATCCCCAGCCGCTTGAACAGGCGTTGGTCGTGGTTGGCTTCCGGGTTATCGGTGGTCAGCAAACGTTCGCCATAGAAAATGGAGTTGGCACCGGCCATGAAGCACAGGGCCTGGGCTTCGTCGTTCATTTCCTGACGACCCGCAGACAATCGCACATAAGATTGCGGCATCAGGATCCGGGCCACCGCCACGGTGCGCACAAATTCGAAGGGGTCCAGATCGTCCACATCCGCCAGCGGCGTGCCTTCAATCTTTACCAGCATGTTGATGGGGACAGATTCCGGATGGTGCGGCAGGTTAGCCAACTGCTGAAGCAGGCCCACCCGGTCATTGCGCTCCTCGCCCATGCCGACGATCCCGCCGCAGCACACCTTCATGCCCGCGTCGCGCACATTGGCCAGGGTGGACAAACGATCATTGTAGGTCCGGGTGGTTATCACCTGCCCGTAGTATTCCGGCGAAGTGTCCAGATTGTGGTTGTAGTAATCCAGGCCTGCCTCGGCCAGCGCCCCCGCCTGACCTTCATCCAGCATGCCCAGGGTCATGCAAGTTTCCATGCCCAGGTCTTTAACCTGACGGATCATGTCCAGCACATAGGGCATGTCCTTGTCGCGGGGGCTGCGCCAGGCGGCGCCCATGCAAAACCGGGATGCCCCGTTCTGCCGGGCAGCCTTGGCTTCTTCCACCACCCGGGACACTTCCAGCAATTTCTCTTTTTCCAGCTCGGTGTTGTAGTGACCGGACTGGGAGCAGTATTTGCAGTCTTCCGGGCAGGCGCCGGTCTTGATCGACAGCAAGGTGCTCACCTGCACCGCATTGGGATCGAAGTGGGCCCGGTGCAGCGCAGCCGCCTGGAAGATCAAGTCGTTGAACGGCAGGGCAAACAGGGCGTCGATCTCACTGCGTTTCCAGTCATGGCGTACAGCCATGTCCGTGGATGGCGATTGGGCGGTGCTGGCGATGGCGGGCATGCTTCATTCTCCTCGGGTAACGTCAGCAGGCTAAGGAGCCCCATGGCACCTGTCAACCTGAAAGCCGCAACAAAAGTTTACTGCAGCCTACTTTTTAACCACATCAACCCCTCGCCCTGCACTCTCTGCGGCCAATCAGAAAGCGGGGCCTTGTGCGTTGATTGCCTGCACTTGCTGGCCCGGCTGACTGTACCGCTTTGCCGTTGCGGGCTCCCCCACGGCAACGAACAGCCCGTCGAGGCGGATTCTGTGCCGCCATTGTGTGGGCGCTGTATTCGCCAGCCACCGCCGTTTTCCGCCAGCCAGGCGCCCCTGCAATACACCTTCCCGATAGACGCCCTCATCACACGCTACAAACACCGGGCTGACCTGACGGTAGAGCGGGCCCTGGCCCCACTATTGGCAGAGACGCCCCTGCCATGGGCGGATACCGATGCCGTGTGTCCGCTGCCGGTCCATTGGCGACGGCGATGGCGCCGCGGCTTCGATCAGGGGGATCACCTTGCCAGACTGATGGGGCAATACTGGCAACGCCCCGTGCTGCCAGCACTGGTACGTCAACGGGCCACTGCCAGCCAGCAAGGGCTGAGCCGCCGACAGCGGCAACGCAATCTGCACCAGGCATTTCACTGTCAGCACCCTGTCGCCGGACTGCGATTGATCCTGGTGGATGATGTCATGACCACCGGCAGCTCTGCCCGCGCAGCGGCACAGTGCCTGCTTGATCACGGCGCCGAGGACGTACGGGTATGGACCCTGGCGCGCACACTGCCCCCGCCGTTGGCCTGACAGGCACCGCCCAACACCTCCTTGCCAGGGAACGCGCTGCGTTTTTCAGCGGGCTGCCAGGGAGCCTCTGAAAACTCCTTGCATGCTCAGTCTTTCAGGCTGGTTCGCAATCTAGGCGCACTTTTGAAAGCATGCTGGTTGCCTGCCGAAAAAATGCAACAACGAGTGCGGGCCAGCCTGGAAGACCCGAAGGGCGTGGTCTGAAGCGCCCATCTGCTGCACCTTGCCTCTAGGAAAGGGAGTCACCCTGCCTGTCGAAACAAGACTCAACAGCTGCACGCTTCAGACCACGCTGAGCACGTAAGGAGTTTTCAGAGGCTCCCTAGGCCCCATAGCCACCTTTAGGCATAATAACGGCTTGTTCACGGAGGGAATCACATGACAAGAATAATAATCACCCTGGCCCTGCTGGCTCTGGGCTGTTCCAGTGTTCAGGCCGAAGACCGTTATAGCGGCGTCACCCTGATGCGCGGCACCGTGGTGTCCGTGGGCCGGGTGGACCCGACGGAAAATATCGGCACCGGTTTTTTTGTCGATGCCAATTACACCAGCGTGGCGTTGAATGCCGGCGTCGGCACCAAGAAATTTGGCGATTCGCCCATTCGCCGCGACTCCGGCGACGATGACCTCTCCGCTGCGGACGGCGAACGTGTTAACAATGCCTATGCCGGAGTGGGCTTTGGCCGCATTATTCAGGTTCAGTATGGTTACGGCTCAGAAGGCGACCTGCTGCGCTACCGCTCCGACTTCAACTACCGTTCGGTGATTGATTTCTTCACCGGCAAGCGCACCCCCAAGGACCGCCTGACTCTGGGTGACCGGCTCACGTTCACCATCGCCGTGGAGCAGTACCTGGACGACGAAGACGAGATTTTCGATAACGCAACCTGGGGCATTGGCCTGTTATTCTGATCCGTTGATGGATTAACGACTGACCAGGCCGGCCCCGGCAAGGAACACCATGGACATACACATTGCCCAGGGGCACAACCCGCCGCACAACATTCATGGCATTACCGTGGTGATCGACGTGATTCGCGCGTTCACCACCAGCCATCACGCCTTTCGCAAAGGCCTTCGCTGTATCTGGCCGGTGGCCAGCGCCGAGCAAGCCTTTGCGCTGCGCGACGAACACCTGCCTGACGCCTTGCTGGCCGGGGAAGTAGAGGCACTGCCAATTCCCGGTTTTGATTTTGGTAATTCCCCCTGGGAAATCGATCAGGCCGAGCTGCAGGACAAAGAACTGATTCTGCGCACCACCAACGGCGTGGCCGCCACCCTGCGTGCCCGCGACAGCCGTGAGGTGCTGGTGGCCGGGCTGGTCAATGCGGAGGCCACCGCCAACTATTTGCGCAAACAGAACCCGCCCACCGTGGTGCTGGTCGCCTCTCACCCCACCGGCGATGAAGACGTGGCCTGCGCCGAGTATATCCGTCATCTGCTGGGCGGAGACGGCATCACCTATGAGGCGGCCCGCGACCGCACCCTGAATGCCAGGGCAGCGAAGAAATTTTTCGCCGGCACTCACCCCCGGCTACGTCCGCAGGATATCGAAGCCGCCGCCAGCAGCGCAGGCCCGGATGCCCTGACCATGCACGTGCGCTTCGACCCGCAACCCTGTATCACGGCTCAATCAGCCCCCTGACATCCAGCGTCAATGATTCCGTTCTTTTTGATCAATGCGCCGCTACCATCGAGCTTGCTACTGTTGATTGAATTTTTACCAACAGGACAGCCCGATGATCCAGTGGTCCGAACAACAGCAGATGATCCAGAAAATGGTACGCGACTTTGTGGAAAAGGAAGTCGTGCCGCAGCTGGACGATATCGAATATAACGGCGTTCCCCCCTACGACATCCTGCGCAAGATGATCAAAACCTTCGGCATGGATGTGATGGCCAAGCAATCATTCGACAAGCAGATTGCCCGTGAGAAGGCCATCGCTGCCGGCGACACCGTCGAAGAGAAAAAGAAGAAGGAAGGCCCCTCCGCCATGGCCGGGGAAGAAGCCGCCATGCGCATGATCCCCATTATTGAACTGTGCAAACATGCCCAGGGCCTGGTCACCGCCATGGGCGTTTCCATGGGCCTGGGCGGTGGCGCCATCATGAGCAAGGGCACCACAGAGCAGAAAGAACGTTGGGCTCTGCCCCTGCTGACCCTGGAAAAAGTGGGCGCCTGGGCCATTTCCGAACCCAATGCGGGTTCCGATGCCTTTGGGCAGATGAAAACCCTGGCCAAGCGCGACGGCAACGGCGGCTACATCATCAACGGTAGCAAGACCTGGATCACCAACGGTCCCTACGCCGACACCATCATCCTGATCTGTAAACTGGATGAAGAAGGCGTGCCGGCGGATCAGCGCAAAATTGTCTCCTTTATTCTCGATAGCGGCATGGAAGGCCTGGAGCAGTCCAAACCCTTCAAGAAAATGGGCATTGGCTCTTCCCCCACCGGCGAGCTGTTCCTGTCCGATGTGAAAGCGGGCCCGGAACGCCTGCTGGGCGGCAGCGAAGACAGCTACGGCCGCAGCGGCGCCAAAGGCACCTTCATGCAGGAACGGGCCGGGGTAGCGGCCATGGCTCTGGGCATGGTGGAGCGCGCCCTGCAGCTGAGCACCCAGTACGCCAGCGACCGGGTTCAGTTCGGCCGCGCTATCGGCCAGAACCAGCTGATCCAGCTGAAACTGGCCAAGATGGAAGTGGCACGCACCAACCTGCAAAACATGGTATTCCGCTATATCGAGATGACCGCCGAGGGCGCCCAGATGACGCTGGCCGAGGCGTCCGCCATGAAGCTCTACGCCGCCCAGGTGGCCATGGAAGTGGCCACTGAAGCGGTGCAGATCCACGGCGGCTACGGCTACATGCGCGAGTCCCGCGTGGAACAGTTGATGCGCGATGCCAAAATTCTGCAGATTTATGCTGGCACCGATGAAATGCAGATTATCGCCATTGCGAGGGACCTGCTGGGCCGCGTGTAGCCCGCCACCGGGCCTGTGGCTGGTGCCCGGCCAGCCACAGCTGGCACCCTATGTAAGCAATTGACTACCGCCAGTGTAAGCATATTGACCATTGCGCCTTGCGTGATGGTTTTTGTGGTCTTCATCACACAATCTCCCCTGACTACACTCATTCATTATTCGTAGTAAGGCCCGCCAAACCGCCTTTTTAGAGTAGTACGTATGTACCGCTTTCGAGATGCGCCGCCGGGCCCAGGGTGACCTCATGAAAGTACGCTATAGGGCAGACCGGCTCGCCGTTGCTCTGGTGTTAGCGGTATTCGGTATCCAGCTTGGCCTGTTCTTCTTCAGCCATGGGCTGGCCACCTGGCTGGGCATGCTGGCCCTGCTGCCGGTGCAGGTGTCCTGCGGCGCCATCTGCCACAACCACCACCACGTGAACACCTTCGTCAAACGCCCGCTCAACCGGCTGTTTGAAATGGTCCTGTACCTGCAGACCGGCACCAGCCCCTTGAGCTGGACGCTGCATCACAACATTGGCCATCACCAGCTCTACCTGGATCCGGACAACGACCCGTCCCCCTGGCAACAGGCTGACGGCAGCCTGATGCCGCGCTGGCGCTATGTGCTGATCAACGCCCTGCGCATCTACCCGGAAATCCACCGCATCGGCCGCCAGCACCCGGCACTGTACCGTCGCTTTCTGCGCATGCTGTTGCTCGCCAATATCCCGCTGGTCGCCGCCTTCATGCTGGACCCGCGCAACGCCTTTATCGTCTTCCTGATTCCCATGATCAGCATGCTGTTCATGTTGCTGGACAACACCTACGGACAACACGCCGGCACCGGCTATGAAGACCACTTCCACGCGTCGCGCAATGTGGAACTGAAACGCTATAACCTGCCGTCCTGGAACCTGGGTTACCACACAGCCCATCACATGCTGCCCGGCCTGCACTGGAGCGAACTGCCGGCCCTGCACGCAAAAATCCGCGACCGGATTCCGGATCACCTGATTACCGAAAACGTGCTATTGCAGTGGGAACCCGCCCGCCAGCAGCGCCAAGGAGAAGGACTTCCCTCATGATACGTGGCCTGATTCTCTGTCTGATCATGCTGTCTGCGGCTGCCGCCCGTGCCCAGGACTGCTATTACTACTGGGTACACCAGTGCATCGAAGTGGTCGACGCCAGTCAGCGTCAACTCAAGCAATTTGTGCTGATTTCCCCGGCGGTCAATTACCTGAGTGTGGACGAAGGCAGCCAGTGCAGTGCTGCCGTGAGCCGTCAGCAAGCCCCGCTCAACCCCCAACTGCTGGCTGCCTTCAATGACGCCGCCAGCAGGATTGAGGCCTGTGAAGCCCCACTCACCGAGCTTTCCGCCCGCGCCTTCGACAAACCCCACAAGGCCACCTGGCACTACAACCGAAGCCGTAAAGTCAGCCCCCAGAAAGTGGTCATCACGGTGGAAAACGCGCCAATCCTCTAAAAGCGGTTAATCGCTGCACTATGCAACGGGTATGCTATGATCAGTGTGCTTTTTTATATCCGGGGCGAATAATGAAAATAATCAAAACTGCCGCGTTGTCCTTGAGTTTGTTCCTTGTTGCCTGCCAGGGCCTGCAAGGGGAACGCCAGGGCGATTACTACTTTTCACCGGCCGGCGCCTACATCCTTGATCTTGGTATCAACACTTTCCGTGGCGAAGTGGTGCTGGATGAGCGCTGTGACCGCAACGGGGGCTCCACCACCTTCTGGGACGGCAGTGGCCGCCTGTTCCGGGTGGATTACCTGAACGTGGAAAATCACCCGATGATCGAAGCCCCCCGCTTCGCCTCGGACCTGACACTGCTCAATCTCAGCCTCAACAGTTACCTGCGTGAAGTGGTTGCCAAGGCCCCCATGATCACCAGCGCTGAAGCCTCCTACCGGGAATTCCTGGACGATGCGGACCCGAAGGCGTTGTTCGCCATCATTGGCATCAATGTGGATGCGGCCAAGGTGAAAGATGACGAGGCGGAAAGCGGCACCTACTACTACGGCTTCATGCTGTTCAAGCGGGGCGACCTGATCTATGTACTGCAGCATCGCCAGCCCGTGCTGATGCCGGAAAAGATGAAGGCTGTGCTGCTGAACCTGGCGGCCGGGATGGAAATCCCCGGCCGGGTTCGCGATGACACCGACATGGAAAAGTTGCGCCGCGCCCTGAAAAAGATGGCTCCCGGCGGCACGGATGGCGACCCGGTGCGTTTGTGCGAACCCGCACAGGGCTGAATTGATAATGGCTAATGGATCACTGACAATCGGGGTAACCGATTCTGTCATCCATTAGCCAGATTGGATTGATCGCCATGAGCACCCTGAAAACACAACAATGTGAGGCCTGCCGCGCCGACTCTCCCCTGGTCAGTGACCAGGACCGTAAAGAGCTACACCCGCAAGTACCCGACTGGATGCTGGTGGAAGAAGACGGCATCGAGAAACTGCAACGGCACTTCACCTTCAAGAATTTCGTCCAGGCGCTGGATTTCACCCATCGGGTGGGCGATCTGGCGGAACAGGAAGGTCACCACCCCGCCATTCTCACCGAATATGGCAAGGTCACCGTCACCTGGTGGACCCATAAAATCCGCGGACTTCACCGCAACGATTTTATCTGCGCCGCCAAGACAGACGCTCTCCTGTAAAACCTGGCAGCACCTGACCATTTGCATCAGCACTATGAACAAAACGGTTTGGGGGCAGCCATGGAGCCTTTGCTAGCATCACCTGTAACCAAGGAGATAACAGCATGGCCCTGAGCGAAGAACAGAAAACCCTTATCAAAACCGCCAGCGACAAAACCTTTCCCTTTGTGGAACGCTGCGAAGTGCAGACACTGGAAGTGGAGCGCGGTTACTGCAAAATGCTGATGCCACTCAAACCCAACCTTAACCATGTTGGCATCATGTACGCAGGGGCGCTCTACACCATTGCCGAATTGCCCGGCGGCACCATTTACCTGACCTCTTTCGACACCAAGCGCTTCTATCCCATCGTCAAGGACATGTCGATTCGCTTCCGTCGCCCGGCCACCACCGACGTCACCGTGGAAGTCACCCTGAGCGAAGAAGAAATCGCGCGCATCGAGAGCACCACTGAAGAAGTGGGGAAATGTGATTTTGAATGGGACGTTGAAATCAAGGATGCCAATGGCGAAGTGGTTGCCATCACCCACAACGTCTACCAGCTAAGAAAGATCGGCAGTTAAGAGAACCACAAGCCTCAAGCTGCAACGCGGGTTGGGGGGCGCCACACGGTGGCCGCCTTGTCCGCGGAATTTAGTTGAAAGTTCAAAGTGAAAAGTTGAAAAGAGCAAACCCCGGGAACTTTTCCACCTTACCCTATCCATTTCGTAGCTCGTAGCTCGTAGCTCGTAGCTCGTAGCTCGTAGCTCGTAGCTCGTAGCTCGTAGCTCGTAGCTCGTAGCTCGTAGCTCGTAGCTCGTAGCTCGTAGCTCGTAGCTCGTAGCTCGTAGCTCGTAGCTCGTAGCTCGTAGCTCGTAGCTCGTAGCTCGTAGCTCGTAGCTCACTCAGCGTAGGTACAGAATCCGTGCGGCCCCAGGTTCACCGTGGTAGAGCACTCCCACTCAATACGCTGCATGCCCCCTTCCACCGGCCAGGTGGTTAGCTGATGGCCATCCAGACGGCCCGCCAGCTCCAGTTTCAACATGCCACCATCCAGTAGATACGCCCGCTTTATGCGTTTGCCGGTCACCTGCTCCTGGGCCACCCCCATATCCGTCAGACTGTCAGGCCAGGTGCCACCGGACAGATAATATTCTGTCATATGCATGCGCAAGGCATTGACCGTGCTGAATGTCTGGGCCAGCTCGGAACGGTCTCGGCTGCTGCTGAATAATTCCCAGGTTTTCGGGTCAATGCCCGGCGGCGGCGCATCTTCGGATTCACTGGGTGAGGCCGGCGTTTCAGGAATGGCGACACGCCGGGCAAGGGCATCGATATCCCCCTCATAGCGGGCACGCAGGGAGCAGCGGCTGCCCGTCCAGCGCTGCCCCTGCAGTGACGGTGTTTCGGTTTGCAGCTGGCTGAGGTAGGCGTCCTGGAGCAACGATTCCGGCCGGTCCTGTTTCTTGTATGCCTGCTGGCGCTGCCGATACTCATCGGTGGCCGCAATCACACTGAGTAAGCTGACGTGAAGCTCTTCAGTCATCAACTGCAAGGCACGGTCGCAGACCTGCTGCTCGGTTTCGCCCTGCCCGGCCCGTTCCACCTTGGCCAGCGCCAGTGACATGGCCATAGCCGGCGCCCCCAGCGCCAGCAACATAGCCGTAATAACAATACGCATCCCTTCCCCCCTCACTTTCACGCTTCAACGCGATTGAGTGTTTTATCTGTGAACTCAAGCGGCCGCACCCAAATCCCCCGACGCGGCCCCTGCGGCGTCAGACAAGACAACCCCAGGGTTCGCGTTGCAGCGTGAAGCTTGTCGCTTGCAGCTCAATTATTTCTGACTCAACTCCACCACCGCCTCAATAAAGACCCTGGCGTGCTCCGGATCCACCTGCGGTGTAATGCCATGCCCCAGATTAAAAATATGCCCGGGGTGATCACCAAAATCATTGAGGATACGTTTTACTTCGGCGCGAATCGCCTCAGGAGATGCGTACAGCACCGCCGGGTCCATGTTGCCCTGCAAGGCCACCTTGCCACCCACACGGCGGCGAGCCTCACCAATATTGATGGTCCAGTCCAGGCCCAGCGCATCGCAACCCGACTCCGCCATGGATTCCAGCCATAGCCCACCGTTCTTGGTGAAGAGAATGACCGGCACCTTGCGGCCCTCATGATCGCGGATCAGGCCATCAACAATCTGCTTCATGTATTTCAGGGAGAACTGCTGGTACGCCTCGGCAGACAGGGCTCCGCCCCAGGTATCAAAAATCTGCACGACCTGGGCACCATGGCGTATCTGCGCATTCAAATAGGACGTCACCGACTGTGCCAACTTGTCCAGCAGGGCATGGGCCACTTCCGGCTGGCTGTAGACCATGGCCTTGAGGTGGCGGAAATCCTTGCTGGAGCCGCCCTCCACCATGTAGGTGGCCAGCGTCCAGGGGCTCCCGGAAAAGCCGATCAGGGGAACGCGGCCGTTCAGGGCACCACGAATGGTGCTCACCGCCCTCATCACGTACCCCAGGTCTGATTCCGCATCGGGTACCGGTAAGGCGGCCACGTCCGCCTCAGTACGCACCACTTTCCGGAATTTCGGGCCTTCTCCGGTTTCGAAGTACAACCCCAGCCCCATGGCATCGGGGATGGTCAGGATGTCGGAGAACAGGATTGCCGCATCCAGCGGGTAACGCTCCAGCGGCTGCAACGTGACTTCGCAGGCCAGATCCGCATTCCTGCACAGATCCATGAAGGACCCGGCATGTTCACGGGCAGCCCGGTATTCCGGCAGATAACGACCCGCCTGGCGCATCATCCAGATGGGCGTGCGGTCTACCGACTCACGGTTCAAGGCACGGAGGAAGCGATCATTTTGCAGGGGAGCGAAAGTCATTGTCAGTCCTAAATCCTGGCGGGACGCCCTATGCCTGAGGCCGGACGCTCAACCCGCTTCTGATAGCATTGCGGCTCCGCAAAGAGTCTCTGCGGAGCCGCAACATTTCTGGCACTACTGTTTTAAAGCGTCTGGCGTCAGGCGTCCAGCCTTAGGCGTGATTAAACATCCAGGTAATCAAGAATCCCTTTGGCCGCTTCACGGCCTTCCCAGATGGCGGTCACCACCAGGTCGGAACCACGCACCATGTCACCACCGGCAAAGATCTTTTCATTGCTGGTCTGGAACGGGAAAGCTTGCTCCTCGATCGCCATAACACGGCCGGAATCATCGGTGTTGATGCTCTTCGCATCAAACCAGTCCGCCGGGCTGGGGCGGAAACCGAACGCCACGATCACCGCATCCGCTGGCAGAATTTCTTCGCTGCCCGGGATCGGCTCAGGGCGGCGGCGGCCATTGTTATCCGCCTCGCCCAGCTTGGTTTCCACTACCTTGACGCCAACAACCTTGCCATCTTCACCCACCACTTCAATGGGCTGACGGTTGAACAGGAACTGCACGCCCTCTTCTCTGGCGTTGGTCACTTCCTTGCGTGAACCCGGCATGTTTTCTTCATCGCGACGGTAAGCACAGCTGACGCTTTCTGCCTGCTGACGGATAGAGGTGCGGTTACAGTCCATGGCGGTATCACCACCACCCAGCACCACCACACGCTTGCCCTGCATGTTGATGAAGTCGGCTTCGTCTTTTTCAAAGCCCAGGTTGCGGTTGGCGTTGGAGATCAGGAACGGCAGCGCTTCAAACACGCCCTCCAGCTCTTCACCCGGGAAGCCGCCTTTCATATAGGTATAAGTGCCCATACCCATGAAGACCGCATCGTATTCGTCGAGCAGCTCATCGATGGTGATGTCCTTGCCGACTTCCACGCCCAGGCGGAATTCTATGCCCATGCCTTCAAACACTTCACGGCGCTTGGCCATGACCGGTTTTTCCAGCTTGAACTCGGGAATACCGAAGGTGAGCAGGCCGCCAATTTCCTCATAACGGTCGAACACTACCGGCTTCACACCGCTGCGTACCAGCACGTCGGCACAGCCAATACCGGCAGGCCCCGCACCGATCACCGCCACTTTCTTGTCGGTCCACACCACTTTGGACATATCCGGACGCCAGCCCATGGCCAGCGCCGTATCGGTGATGTACTTCTCGGTGGCACCAATGGTCACCGCACCAAAACCGTCGTTCAGGGTACAGGCCCCTTCACACAGACGATCCTGCGGGCATACCCGGCCACAGACTTCCGGCAGGGAGTTGGTCTGGTGACTCAGCTCCACCGCTTCCAACAGGTTGCCTTCGCTAATCAGCTTCAACCAGTTGGGGATGTAGTTATGGACCGGACACTTCCATTCACAGTACGGGTTACCGCAATGCAGGCAGCGGTGTGCCTGATGCTCCACTTCCCGGGTTTCAAACGGGTAGTAGATTTCCTCGTACTTGTGTTTGCGGTCCTCAATATCCTTTTTCTTCGGATCGTGCCGGGGCACGTCAAGAAACTGGAAATTATTGCTCAAACGTTCAGCCATGGTATCCCCCGTTATGCCGGATTGGCGCGCGTGCTCTGCAGCAGGTTTTCCAGGCTTGCGGCCTTGGGCTTAACCAGCCAGAACTTGCGGCTCATGGCATCAAAGTTGTCCAGAATGTACTGGCCCCATTCGCTGCCGGTCTCTTCCACGTAATCTGCGATTACGCCGCGCAGGTGACTGCGGTGAGACTCGGTGGCTTCGGAACTGATGCGATGCAACTCGATCAGCTCCGGGTTGATGCGGTCGAAGAAATCATTGTCTTCGTCCAGGACGAACGCGAAACCGCCGGTCATGCCCGCACCGAAGTTGTGCCCGGTGCGGCCCAGCACGGTGATGGAACCACCGGTCATGTATTCACAGCAGTGATCGCCGGCGCCTTCCACGATGGCATGGGCTCCGGAGTTACGCACCCCGAAACGCTCACCAGCGGTGCCGGCGGCGTACAGCTTGCCGCCGGTGGCGCCGTAGAGGCAGGTATTACCGATGATGGCGGTTTCCTGACTCTTGAACGGGCTGCCATTGGGCGGGCGAATCACCAGCTTACCGCCGGCCATGCCTTTGCCCACGTAATCGTTGGCGTCGCCTTCAATATACATGTGCAGACCGCCAGCGTTGAACACACCGAAGCTCTGCCCGGCAGTACCGGTAAAGCGAACCTTGATCGGCGCTGTCTCCATGCCCAGATTGCCGTGCTGCTTGGCAATCTCACCGGACACGCGCGCGCCTACGGAGCGGTCACAGTTGGTGATCTCGTAATGGAACGAGCCACCGGATTTGCTCTCGATGGCGGTGCCCATGTCGTCCACCATCTTCTGGCTCAGCACGGCCTTGTCGAACGGCTCGTTGCGGGTCACCTGACAATGAGTCGGCTTGTCCGCCGGCACCAGGTCATTGCGCAGAATCGGGGTCAGATCCAGCTTGCCCTGGCGCGCGGTTTCACCTTCCAGCACCTTCAGCAGGTCGGTACGGCCGATCAGCTCGGGGATGCTTTTCACACCCAGCAGCGCCAGCAATTCACGCACTTCCTGAGCCACAAAGGTGAAGTAGTTGATCAGCAGTTCCGGCGCACCAATGAAGTGCTCCTTACGCAGATCTTCACGCTGGGTAGCCACACCGGTGGCGCAGTTGTTCAGATGACAGATACGCAGGTACTTACAGCCCAGCACGATCATCGGCACAGTACCGAAACCGAAGGACTCGGCCCCCAGAATCGCCGCCTTGATCACATCCAGGCCGGTCTTCAGGCCACCGTCTGTCTGCAGGCGAATCTTGTCGCGCAGGTCGTTACCTCGCAGCGCCTGATGCGCTTCCGCCAGGCCCAGTTCCCAGGGGGAACCGGCGTAGCGGATGGAGGTCAGCGGGCTGGCCGCGGTGCCACCGTCGTAACCGGAAATGGTGATCAGATCCGCGTAGGCTTTGGCCACACCGGACGCCACCGTACCGACACCGGGTTCGGACACCAGCTTCACAGACACCTGGGCATCCGGATTGACCTGCTTGAGGTCGAAGATCAGCTGGGACAGATCCTCAATGGAGTAGATGTCATGGTGCGGCGGCGGTGAAATCAGGGTCACACCGGGCACGGAGTGACGCAGGCGCGCAATCAGCGCATTCACCTTGCCACCGGGCAGCTGACCACCTTCTCCAGGCTTGGCACCCTGAGCCACCTTGATCTGCAGCACTTCGGCGTTGACCAGGTAATGCGGGGTCACACCGAAACGGCCAGAGGCAATCTGCTTGATCTTGGACACACGCTCGGTGCCAAAGCGGGCCGGGTCTTCCCCGCCCTCACCTGAGTTGGAACGACCACCCAGACGGTTCATTGCCGTGGCAATGGCTTCATGGGCTTCCGGGCTCAACGCGCCCAGAGACATGCCGGCGGAGTCAAAGCGCAGCAGGATATTTTCCAGCGGCTCCACCTGATCCACATCGATCGCGTCCACGTCATCACGCAGGGCAAACAGGTCGCGCAACGTGGCCACCGGACGCTTGTTGACCAGCTCAGCGTACTCCTTGTACGCGTCGTAGTCGCTGTCCTGGGTGGCACGGTGCAGGGCGTAAATCACGTCCGGGTTGAAGGCGTGATATTCCTTGCCGTGGATGTATTTGAGGATACCGCCGGCATCGATGGGCTTGCGCTGCTTCCAGGCATCCTTGGCCAGGTTTTGCTGGTCTTCCTGGAAATCCTCGAAGCCCGCACCCTGAATCCGGCTGGGCACGCCACGGAAACACAACTCTACGACGTCACTGTTGATACCGATGGCTTCAAACAGCTGGGCGCCCCGGTAAGAGGTAATAGTGGAGATCCCCATCTTGGAGAGGATCTTCATCAGGCCCTTGTTGATGCCCTTGCGGAAGTTCTTCTGCAGCTCCACCGCGTCGCCCAGCAGCTCGCCGGAACGCACCATATCGGCGATCACGTCGTAGGCCAGGTACGGGTACACCGCGGTAGCACCGAAACCAAACAGCACGGCGAAGTGATGGGAATCACGCACCGTGGCGGTTTCCACAATGATATTGGCGTCGGAGCGCAGACCTTTTTCGGTCAGGGAATGGTGTACCGCGCCGGTGGCCATAGCAGCATGGATAGTCAGTTTATCCTGGGCGATACCATGGTCCGTCAGCACCAGAATCGCGCTGCCATCACGAACGGCCTTTGCCGCCTGCTCACACAGATCCAGCACCGCCTGCTTGAGGCCGGTTTCGGCGTCGTAGTGCAGGCTAAGCCTGGCCGTCTGGTAACCCGGACGCTCGATGTTGATCAGGTTGGTAAACTTGGAGTGCGACAATACCGGGGTAGACAGAATGGCCCGGTCGGCATGGTCAGCGGTCTCTTCGAACACATTGCGCTCGGCGCCCACACAGGTTTCCAGGCTCATCACGATCGCTTCACGCAGCGGATCGATGGGCGGATTGGTCACCTGGGCAAACTGCTGGCGGAAATAATCGAACAGGGAACGCTCGCGACGGGACAACACCGCCATGGGGGTATCGTCACCCATGGAACCGGTGGCTTCCTGACCGGATTCTGCCAACGGGCGCAGCACCTGATCGCGCTCTTCAAAGCTGATCTGGAAAAATTTCTGGTAGCTGAGCAGATCCTGCGGGTCCACCTCATCGGTGCGGCCCACTTCGTGGTCGTAGTCCGCTTCGATGCGCAGGGCATTGCTCTTCAGCCAGTCACGGTAGGGGTGACGGACTTTCAGGCGGTTATCGATGTCCTTGGTGTGCAGGACTTCACCGGTTTCGGTGTCGATGGCCAGAATCTGGCCCGGCCCGACACGGCCCTTGGCCACTACGTCTTCCGGCTTGTAGCTGTACACACCGATTTCCGAGGCCAGGGTAATAAAGCCGTTCTTGGTCACCACCCAGCGAGCCGGGCGCAGACCGTTGCGGTCGAGCATACAGACAGCATAACGGCCGTCCGTCATTACCAGACCGGCCGGCCCATCCCACGGTTCCATGTGCATGGAGTTATATTCGTAGAAGGCACGCAGATCGGCATCCATGGTTTCCACGTTCTGCCAGGCAGGCGGAATCATCATGCGCACGGCGCGGAACAGGTCCATGCCGCCAGCCAATAGAATTTCCAACATGTTATCCATGCTGGAAGAATCCGAGCCGGTACGGTTAACCAGTGGGCTCAACTCTTCCAGGCCCGGAAGCAGCTCATTCTGGAACTTGTTTTCCCGCGCCAGTGCCCAGTTCCGGTTGCCCTGCACGGTGTTGATCTCACCGTTATGGGCCAGGTAACGGAACGGCTGGGCCAGCGGCCACTGGGGCAGCGTGTTGGTAGAAAAGCGCTGGTGGAAAACGACAATCGCCGTTTCCATGGCACTGTCGCCCAGGTCCGGGAAGAACACCGGCAGATCCACCGGCATCATCAGGCCTTTGTAAGACATCACCGAGGCGGACAGGGAGCAGATGTAGAAGTAGCCGTCGTTCTCGATGGCTTTTTCCGCATGGCGACGGGCAAAGAACAACCGACGGTTCAGCTCCTGCTCGGAGTTGCCGTCTGCCGCCACCATCACCTGCCAGAACCCCGGCAAGGACGCACGCGCCAGATCACCCAGGCAGGACGGGTCGGTGGGCACTTCGCGCCAGCCGAGCACCGCAACACCCTGGGCCTCCAGGGCCGCATTGATAGCGCTTTTTTGTTGCTCGGACTGATCCGCGTCCGGGTGGGTAAATACCATCCCCACGCCGTAGTTATCCGGCAACGTAATGGATTGCTCTTCCGCGACCTTGCGGAAGAAAGAATCGGGTTTCTTAAGCAACAGACCGCAGCCATCACCGGTTTTTCCGTCGGCATTAATGCCGCCCCGGTGTGTCATGCACGTAAGTGCTTCAATAGCAGTTTGCAGAAGCTCGTGGCTGGCCTGGCCCTCCATATGGGCAATCAGACCAAAACCACAGTTGTCCCGGAATTCTCCGGGCTCAGTGAGCCCCCGCACCAGCGTTGAGTTCTGCTGCATGAAAACCTTTCCTCTTGAAATTCAGAGACTTACAGAAGGCAAATGGCGTCAAGAAAATGGTGACGGCAAAAAAGGGATATGCATTCTACACATTGCGCGCTTGGGCGACAAATTGAACAGTCACCCAAGGCGCTTTTTCATGCTTAAAGTTCGCCGCGAACATCGCCCATCTTGCGAGGAAAAGGCCCCGCTGAGCGCAACTTTGCCGGCAACGTCGACTTTGCATCAAGCGCTGCCTGACGGCTGGAATAGTCCCCGGCGAGCACCAGAAACACGGTTTTTCCATTCCGCTTGGCCGGATAATAGGCGCCTTTACGATCCAGCTGGTCCAGCACCGCACGGGCATTGGCCTCTTGGCTGGTGGCGGTAATCTGCAGAAACCAGCGACTGTCATCCAGCGCCGCGAGCCAGGCCGCCTGATTATACCCTAAGGTTTCGGTCGTCGGCTTTTCCTGCGCGGATGGCGAAGCTGCCTTGCCCTCCTCCGACTCTGACTCTGACGGCGCAGAGTCGACCGGCTTGTCGGGGGCCGGCGCTACCGCAACCTCCTGTTGCGCCTGGGCCGGTGACGACTGCATCACCGGGTCGGTCACCGGCGCCAGCTGTACATTGCTGTTCGGCGCAGCCTCAACCTTGCTTTCTTCGTCTTCCGGCTCCGCCCCGATATCCTCGAGACGCGCCACCGGCTCCATGGTCGGCTTCAGCGGTGTAACCCCGGGCTCCTGGGGCGCAACCTCTTGCTGTTTCGACGGCACCGACTCCGGCACGGGCAAAGCCAACTCGCGGGAATCCTGCGCCGCATCCTCATCATCACCGCCAGAAAGCACTGACCACAAGAGGATTACCACCAACAACAGACCCACAACAGCAGCCCCGTGACGCCAGGGCGCAGTGGTACGGGACGCTGGCGCCGTATCAGCCGGCGACACAGGCGCTTCGGCATCAACATGATCATCGTCATCTTCATCATCGCTGGAGCGCGCGGAAAAACCCGGCATATCACTCATTTCGTCATCGGTCTCGCCCGCTTCAGCGGCGCTGCCCTGGCTGTGCGTGGCAGCCCCCACCGGCACCGCTGCAGCGGAGTCCCGGGTACCCTGCAACAGCCCCAGCAGGGCACCCGGCAACCCCTCACTACGGTGCGCCAGCCGCTCTGATTCATCCTCATCCAGCTCCTCACCGGCAACAAACCAGGCAAAGTCCTGCACGTCATCGGCATTCAGTGTCGGCAGATCCAGCACGTCATCCACGGTAAAGTCCACGGACTTGAGCGCCTCAACGGTGCCCGGCAGCCCCCCGAACAGGTAGCACAACCGCGCGCCCAGCTTCTGCTTGAGGGCAGCCATGGTGGTCAGCGCATCCGCCCGCACGTCTTCGCTGTTATCCACCACCACCACCAGGCGACCGTTGCTCAAGGTGTCACGGAGCACCTGGGGCAGCTCGGCGCGGTCGATATCAAAATGACGCAACAACGCATCAACCACCACATTGGCATCATGGGGCTCACTGCCATCGATGCGAACCACTTCCATGTCGGCCAGCAGCGCCATCACTGCCTGCCCGAGCAGAGTGGACACACCGCTGCCCGTATCGCCCTCTATAGCCACTACCGAGCCCAGCCCGGCATGGGCGGTCATGGCATCCAGGAAATCCCCTCGCGAGGCCCCGCTATAGAAACGTTCGTCATCATGCTCCACAAAAAGCCTCCAGCGTTTTTTGCAATGCCGCTTCATCATAGTCGGCTGTTACCACAGCCTTACCCAGCGCGCGCAACAGCACAAGGCGTAACTGGCCGTTATAAACCTTCTTGTCCATGGCCATCAGATCGACAAACTGTTCCGGCGTCATCTCTGCCGGGACTGCCACCGGCAACCCCCAGGCAGACAATAGCGCCACCACGTCCGGCTCCAGCGTATCCGGCACCCAACCCAGCTCGGCAGACATCCGGATCGCCATCAGCATACCCACGGCTACCGCTTCGCCATGCAGCCACTGACTGTAACCAGTCGCCGTCTCGATCGCATGCCCGAAGGTATGCCCCAGATTCAACAGGGCACGATTGCCCTGTTCGGTTTCATCATCCGCCACCACCTGCGCCTTGTTCTCGCAGCTACGGAAGATGGCCTCGGAGATTGCCGACTCTTCTCTGGACAACAGCTTGCTGTTATTGGTTTCCAGCCACTGGTAGAAATCCGGATCACGGATCAGGCCATATTTGACGACTTCCGCGTAACCGGCAGCCAGCTCCCGCTCCGGCAGAGTACTGAGAACGTCGGTATCGATCAGCACAAGTCTCGGCTGATGAAAGGCCCCGATCATGTTCTTGCCACGGGGGTGATTTACCGCCGTCTTGCCCCCCACGGACGAGTCCACCTGTGCCAGCAACGTGGTCGGCACCTGAATAAAATCCACACCACGCTGATAACAGGCCGCCGCAAAGCCCACCATGTCACCGACCACACCGCCACCCAGCGCGATCAACGTGGTCGTGCGCGAATGACGCTTGGCCATCAGGGCATCAAAAATCGTTTCCAGGGTTTCCAGGGTTTTGTATTTCTCACCGTCGGGGAGAATCAATGTATCGCACTGGATCGCGGAGAATTGCGCTTCCAGCGACGCCAGATACAGCGGGGCGATCGTTTCATTGGTGATGATCATCACCTGATTGCCGCGCACCTGCTCGGCCAGAGGGAAAGACGACAGCAAGCCGGCCCCGATATGAATAGGGTAACTCCGCTCGGCCAGGGCCACCTGAAGTGTGCGCATTACAGCTCCCACAAAAACAATTCAGCAAAACAGGCCGACAGCAGCCCGACAATTGCCTGCATTATCCTTGTGGGTGAGAGTCCAAACAAGCGAGCACGTCATCGGCGACCTTTTTCAGGTTGCCGGATGCGGTCGAGACGACATGGTGAGCCACCTGCCGGTAGAGCGGGTCGCGCTCAGCGAACAGGGTCTCAAGCCGCGCCCTGGGGTCTGCCGTTTGCAGCAGCGGACGGCCTTTGTCATTGCGGGTGCGCGCCAGCTGAATGTCTACCGGCGTCCACAGGTAGACCACACAACCGCGCTCATGGAGAAAGGTGCGATTTTCCGGGGTCACCACAACCCCGCCCCCGGTCGCCAGCACGATGCCGGACTCCCGGGTCAATTCGTCGATAACATCCTGCTCTCGTCGCCGGAATCCCGCTTCACCTTCCATATCGAAGATCCAGGGAATGTCCGCCCCGGTCTTCTCCTCAATCACACGATCTGAGTCGAAAAACGGGCGATCCAGCAGCTGGGCAAGATGCCGGCCCAGGGTGCTTTTACCTGCACCCATGGGCCCGACAAGAATCAAAGGAACAATAGAATTAGTCTTGATCACCGATTAGCCAAAGCATCCTTCATCAACCGTGGCGTAATAAAGATCAGCAGCTCCTGCTTGTTATCACGATTCACGGTCTTCCTGAACAGGTTACCAATCCACGGCAAGTCACCCAGGAAAGGCGTCTTGGTCACGGAATTGATCTTCTCCTGCTGGAAGATACCACCAAGCACCACCGTCTCGCCATCATTGACCAGCACAGAGGTTTCCACCCGGTTGGTGTTGATCGCCGCGGAACCGTCTGAACTAAAGGAGTCATTGTTCACTTTCAGCGTCATGATGATATTGCCATCTGGCGTGATATGCGGTGTTACCTCAAGGCGCAGCTCCGCTTCCACAAAGTCGATGGACGTAGCGCCCGAGGACGTGGCCACCTCAAAAGGCACCTGCTGACCGGATGCGATCACCGCAGGCTGCTGATCTGCCGTCAGCACCTTCGGAGTAGCCACCAGCTCACCATGGCCTTCCGCTTCCAGCGCGGAAAGCTCAAGTTCGATCAGGCCGGAGGCAAGAGAGGTGAAGCCGACTGCAAATCGCGAGGCATTGGCAGAATCCACCCCCAGATCGACAATCAAATCGTCATCGTTCTCGATATCTTCAAATAAATAATCATCAGGACCGAAATCCACGTCATCGGGGTCAATAGCGGGACTGGCCGCAAAGGCTGCCCCATCAATATTGGTCTGATGCAGATTACGCAAGGACTGCAGGCGACCCGAGACACCGTAGGTACGCTGATCCTGCAGCATGGACTCCGCATTGAAGCCCAGCCCGCCCCAGCGGACGCCAAACTCATCCGTTACGTCGTTGGTTGCTACAACAACGCGGGCTTCGATAAGCACCTGCTGAACAGGAACATCCAGCTGATCAATCAACTCACGAATTTCCTCCAGCTTTGCCTGGGTATCCTGAACAATCAGCGTATTGGTCCGCTGATCGACAACCACAGAGCCACGACTGGAAACCAGCGCCTCACCTTTACCGCCAGCATTGGCAATCAACCCTTTCAGCTCCGAGGCGTTGGCATAATTGATATTGATGTACTGGGTGCGCAGGGGCGCCAATGCTTCAATTTTCTTCTGGCTTTCCAGCTCCAGCTGCTCACGGGCCGCAATTTCATCCGCAGGCGCAACCAACAGAACGTTACCCACCTGGCGCTTATCCAGCCCCTTGGTTTTCAGAATCAATTCCAGTGCCTGATCCCAGGGCACATTCTGCAAACGCAGAGTGATACGGCCATCAACCGTATCAGATGCCACCAGGTTCAAGCCGGTAAAATCGGCGATCAGCTGAAGCACCGAACGCACTTCAATATCCTGGAAATTCAGGGACAACTTTTCGCCGGTGTACTCAAAAGCGTCTTTTTTCTTTCTCGCCGCTTCTGCCTTGCTGACCGGCTTAACATTAATGCTGAACTCGTTATCCGCCTGGTAGGCCAGATACTCCCACACCCCGGTCGGCTCAATAACCACCATGGTGCTACCCTCGGCTGACTGGGTCTCCACCATCTTGACCGGCGTCGCAAAATCGGTCACATCCAGTTTCCGCACCAGCTCATTGGGCACACCTGCGCCCACAAATCGGGCCACAATCTTGCCGCCCTCTTCTTTCACATCAACGGGAATAGAAGGCTCTGACAGCTTGATAATCACACGACCTTCGCCGCTATCACCACGCCGAAAATCAACACCGGTTACAGCTGCTTCGCCAGTGTAATCATCTCCTTGGGTCGCCTGATTCTGCTTATCCACCTGATCGTTACCCAGGAGAACGACCAGATCATCCCCTTCGGCACGGGTAGAGTACCCGGTCAACGATTCCAGATTAAAAATCAGTCGTGTTCGGTCTTTTGCTTCAACGATAGTCACGCTGCGGGCATTACCCGAACCGAGATTTTGCCGCTTGCCAGCGATATCCGTATCGGCGCCAACAAGGTCCAGAGCAATTCGAGCAGGCTGCTCAATACTGTATCCCTTTACTTCCGGCACCCCCCCTTCAAACTTCAGGCGCACTTCCATGCCGTCACCGGACAGGGAGTTTGCTTCGATCGACTTCAGCGTATCTGCGCCTGCGACCATAGAGAGAACCGACAGCACCCCTACAGAAAACAGCCCCGCCAGACGCCGGGAAGCGCTCTTTTTTATTGTCAATTTTGCACATTTCATAACTGGGTCCCCAGCGACTATTATTCGGAAATCGAGACGTTACTGGCGCGTTCCACCCAGCCATCTCGACCATCCGGTACGATTTCAATCAAACTCACCTTGGCTTCATTAACCTGCTTGACCAAGCCAAAATTCTTCCCCATATGGCTACCCGGCTTGACCCGAGTTACCGCGCCCGAAGGGTCAGCAACAAGCGCCTGGAGCGGCTCACCAGGCTTGCTAATGGTCCCAACCATTCTCAGCGTATCCAGCGAGAACCGCTCCAGGTATTCTTTCGGGCGCCCCATATCCGGCTCTACCTTTCGACCATCCGGCACGACCAGCAGCTCCTGATCCTGCGGCGGACTAAATGGAGAGCGAAGCTTGTGGGCCGCATACGAATAAGAAGCAATAGGCTTGAATTCAGGTGGCGGCTCAATCCGTCCCCGAGGCCTTGCCTTGATTTCCTGGAGACGTGCATCCAGTTCTGACAGATTCGCACTGGAACCGCACCCGGCAAGCCCGAACAAGGCGACGCAAGCAACAGAAAGAAAGACTATTTTTTTCATTATCTCACGCCCCCTTATTTATTCTTGCCAGAAGAATTCGCGCCACCCGCAGCGCCATCCTTACTGGAATAACGGTAAGTCTTGGCCGTAATGTCCATTCTCAGCAGCCCCAGGGCAGCCAACTCTTGATTACTATCCGATGGCCGCGTCACCGTAAAATCATGCAGCGTCACAATACGAGGCAGCGACGCCACACCGGACACGAATGAACCAAAACCATGGTAGTCACCGATCACCTGAATATTGATTGGAAGTTCTGCGTAGAACTCCTTTTCAATTTCATTCCTCAGCTCGATGTTTTCAAACTCCAACCCACTCCCCAGACCCGTATGGGTAATATCCTCAAGCAAGCCGGGCACCTCGGTATCCTTGGGCAGCTGCTTGAGCAAGGCCCCAAAGGTCTGCTCCATTTCTGCCAACTGCTTACGAAACTGATCAAGATTGTGGGCCTCAAACGCTTTCTTTTCATACCCTTGCAGCAAGGTCGCTTCTTCTCTTCTTTGCTGCTCAAGCGTCTGATTGGCATCACTGATCGACAGGAAATAACCAAGAACGACAACAACAACCAGCACAAGAATGGCCGCCCCAATTTTTATTGGCGTAGGCCAGCCCCCCACATTCTCAAAATCCAGGCTGTTGAGTTCATCCATCAACTCGCCCAGATCCAGATTTTTCAGCTCAGAGGCTTTCATTGTTTTTCTCCCTCTTTATTGCTGTTCAGAGAGGCCTGCTTGACGGTTAATGTGAAGCTGTTGGCCTGAGAGCCATCTTCAAGCGCCGTCACATTTTGCAGATTCGCACTCTGGAACCAGGATGAGTCACCCAGGTTGCGCATCAGACGGGAAATCCGATTGTTGCTTTCGGCCACGCCATCAATGGTATAGAGGTCGCCAACCCGCTTGATTTCGTTGTAGAAAACACCATCCGGCAGCGTCTTCACCAATTCATCAAACACATACACGATGGTCGGCCGGTTGCCCTGCAGGTTCTGAATAACCTCCATTCGCGCCACCAACTCATCACGGCGAGATTTCAGGTCCTTAATCTCTTTGATCTTTTCATCCAGCTCAGCCGAACGAGTCTGGATATGGCTATTGCGGGCGCGCTGATCGGTAATTTGCTGATCCACATACCCTTTCCACATCCAGAAAATGCCCCCCCCCACAATCGCCGCGAGAACCAACATCATGACGAATTCCTGCTGGCGCTGTTTGCGGCGCTCTTCGCGCCAGGGCAACAGGTTAATTGTTGTTGTCATTGGTCAAAGCTCCTCAAGGCCAGGCCGCAGGCAATCATCAATGCCGGGGCATCATTGGCAATGGCAGAGGCACTCACCTTGTTTGCCAGCGCCATGTCACTGAACGGATTGGCCACAGAACAGCCCGCCCCCACTTTTTCCTGAATCAAATCGCCCAGATCGGCGATCGAGGCAGAGCCCCCTGCCAGCAGGATGTAATCCACTTCATTGAACTGGGTGGAGCCATAGAAAAACTGCAGGGAGCGGTTCACCTGCTGGACAATGGCGTCCTTGAAAGGCTGAAGCACTTCGCTTTCGTAATCATCGGGCAGTTCGCCGGTTTTCTTGGCAAGGCCCGCCTCTTCCATGGAGATACCGTAGCGACGCTGGATTTCCTCGGTAAGCTGCTTGCCGCCGAAGAGCTGCTCGCGGGTATACACACTGCGCCCTTGATGGAACACGTTCAGCGTGGTCATGGTGGCGCCGATATCAAAGACCGCCACGGTTTCCAGCTCATCCGAGTTCGGCAAACCGGCCTGGATCAACTGGAAAGCCCGCTCCATGGCGTACGCTTCCACATCCACGGCTTTCGGTTGCAGGCCACCAATTTCCAGTGCATCGGTGCGCATCTCCACGTTTTCGGTACGCGAAGCCGCAACCAGCACTTCCACCCGCTCATCGTTATTTTCCACCGGCCCCACGACCTGAAAGTCCATGCGGACTTCATCCATAGGGTAAGGAATATATTGATCGGCCTCGGACTTGAGCTGCATTTCCAATGCATCCTCGTCCAGATCCGCATCCATTTCGATAAGCTTGGTGATCACCGCGGAACCGGACACCGCTACCGCCGCGGTTTTCACCCCGGGGCGCGCACGGCTGACCAGGCGGGCAATGGCATCGCCCACACCCTCCACGTCGCTGATGTTTTTCTCGACAACCGCATTGGCCGGCAGGGGCTCAACCCCATAGCTCTCGACCTTGTAGCGGCCCCCTGATTTGGACAGTTCCAGCAGCTTGACCGCCGTGGAGCTGATGTCGATCCCCAGTAGTGTCTGGGCCTTTTTTCTGAGGAAAGGCAGCACTGTCGTCGTCCCGTCTGGTTATTATTGAAGTGTTTTTTCTTGCTAAAGATACACTTACACGTTTTTTATGTCGAATCACTTTAGGAGTTAGTAATAGCAGAACAGATATTAGATCACAACAAGCATTCCGCCATATAATGACCCACTTCACGGGCCGGCTAGGCCTTTCTACCGATCCCAGCCAGTAGTTGCCGAAAACATGCGTTTACCCTCCTGGATCCGATACCTGCTGTTATTCCTTATTGCCGGCGCCGGTGGCGGCCTGACAGCCCTCGCCGCCTGCTACCTCTATCTGGCTCCCCAGCTGCCCCCGGCAAGCCAGATTCGCGAGGTGGAATACCAGATCCCCCTGCGCATCTATAGTCGCGATATGAAGCTGATCGCAGAATACGGGGAAAAACGCCGCCAGCCAGTGACTTACGACGAACTGCCGCAACCATTGATCCAGGCGGTACTGGCCGCGGAAGACGAGCGCTTCTTCCGCCACAACGGCGTGGACCTGAAAGGCCTGCTGCGCGCCTTTGTGGAATTGGCCCGTTATCGGGAGATCCGCTCCGGGGGCTCCACCATCACCATGCAGGTGGCCCGAAACTTCTTTCTGGACCGGGAACAGCGCTTTCTGCGCAAATTCAACGAAATAGTACTCGCCATCCAGATTGAGCGGGTCCTCAGCAAGGAAGAAATCCTTGAGCTTTACCTAAACAAGATCTACCTGGGGCACCGAGCCTACGGCGCCGAAGCCGCCTCCCAGGTGTATTACGGCAAGTCCGTGGGCGAACTCAGCCTGCCCCAATGGGCCATGATTGCCGGGCTACCGAAAGCCCCTTCAGCCTATAACCCGATCACCAACCCCCAGCGTGCCCAGGTGCGACGCAACTGGATTCTGCATCGCATGGAAGAGACCGGCGCCCTCACCGCCGAGCAGCGCGAGCTGGCCCAGGCCGCCCCGGTCAGCGCCCGCTTCCATGCCGCCTCGCCGGAAGTGGACGCCGCCTATCTGGGCGAAATGGCCCGCTTGCAGGCCATGGAATTGGTGGACGCCAACATCTACACCGACGGCATCCGCATCATCACCACGGTAGACAGCAAGCGCCAGCAGGCTGCGGTCAACGCCCTGCGCAACGGCCTGCACAGTTATGACGAGCGCCACGGCTACCGCGGCCCGCTGGCACAGCTGGACATCAGCGACGCCCCGGCCCTGCCCTCGCCCTCCGACGCGGACAGCGAGAAGCCCCCGGAAGACAGCACCGACAAACCCGTCGTTGCCGAAGAGGCTGAACTGGAAAAGACCATCACCGGTCTTGACCCGGATGTCGCCGCCTGGGCAGAACGCATCAAGGACCAGCGCCGCATCGGCCCCCTGCAGCCGGCCATCGTTACCGCCGTGGGCGACAAGGACGCGGAAATCCTGTTCCGGGACGGCAAGCGCAGCCCGCTTGCCTGGAATGATATTCGCTGGGCCCGTCCCCAGCTCAACAACAAATATGTAGGCAAGGAGCCCACCCGGGCCGGCGATGTCCTCAGCAAAGGGGACGTCATCTACGTCCGCCCCGCCGGTAGTGGCGACGAGCGCCACTGGCGCCTGGCCCAACTGCCCAAGGCCCAGTCCGCACTGATTTCACTGGACCCGTCCAACGGCGCCATCGTCGCCCTGCAAGGGGGCTACAGCTTCTCTACCTCCAACTTCAACCGGGCCGTACAGAGCGAGCGCCAGGCCGGCTCCGTGTTCAAGCCGTTCATCTACACCTCCGCCATGGAAAACGGTTTCACTCCGGCCTCCATCATCAACGACGCTCCGGTGGTCTTTGATGACGACAAACTGGAAACCGCCTGGCGCCCCACCGGAGCCAGCGGCAAGTTTTATGGCCCCACCCGCATGCGCGAAGCCCTGTACCGCTCGCTGAACCTGGTCTCCATCCGCATCCTGCGCCAGATCGGCATCAGCCAGGCCATGGGCACCCTGAAGCGCTTCGGCCTGCCGGCGGACAAATTCCAGCGCGACCTGTCCCTGGCATTGGGGAGCGCCAGCGTGACCCCCATGGACATCGCCTCGGCCTACAGCATCTTTGCCAACGGCGGCTACCGGGTCGCCCCCTGGAGCATCGTGCAGATCGAAAAGGACAACGGGGACGTGCTCTGGAAAGCGCCGGAGGTGATTTTCTGCGAAAGCCCCTGCCGGCCACCGCAAACCGATAACGACTCTCAAACCGACATGGCCGAAGTCGACCCTGTCGACACAGCCGATAGCGATGAAAGCCCCCCCCAGCCTCACCAACCACCGCCGGTCATGGCCCCGCGCGCAATCGACGCCCGCATTGCCTGGCTGATGAACTCCATACTGCAAGACGTGGTGCGCCGCGGCACCGGCCACCAGGCTAACGGCCTGGGCCGCCGGGACCTGGCCGGCAAGACCGGGACCACCAACGATCAGGTAGACGCCTGGTTCTCCGGCTACTCGCCAGACCTGGTCGCCACCGTCTGGGTCGGCTTCGACAATCCCGCTTCACTAGGCTGGGGTGAGTATGGCGGCAAGGCCGCCCTGCCCATCTGGATGGATTACATGGGTCCGGCACTGGAAGGCGTTCCCAACCGCCAGCTGGAACAACCTTCCGGCATCGCCACCGTGCGTATCGACCCGGACAGCGGCCTGCAAGCCCGGCCGGAGAACCCGGACTCCATTCGCGAGTACTTTATCCGCAGCCAGCTCCCCGACATGGAACCGGCAAGAGGGCCAGGCGGGCACAGCGCACCGGAGCAGATATTTTAAAGAGGCGCATCACGCAACATGCAACACGGAAAGGCGTGAAGCGTGTTGCATGATGCTTGCAGCCATAAAAAACCCGCCTCTCGGCGGTTTTTTTATGGCTGGCGTTTCTTGCTACAACTCCGGGAAGATCTCGTCCAGCGAGTTCAACGGGTAGTGTGACGGGTAACCCTTACGGGCCACACCGCAATCCACCGCCGCCCGGGCCACAGCCGCAGACACCTTGCCCAGCAAGCGCGGATCGTTCGGCTTGGGAATAATGTAGTCCGCACCAAAGGTCAGCGGCTCACCACCGTAGGCATCCAGCACCTCCTGCGGGGGCGCGGTGCGCACCAGCTCGGCGATGGCATGCACTGCGGCGATCTTCATTTCCTCGGTGATGGAGGTAGAACGCACATCCAGGGCCCCGCGGAACATGTACGGGAAACACAGCACATTATTCACCTGATTGGGGAAATCCGAACGACCGGTGGCCACAATCGCATCCGAACGCGCCGCCTTGGCCACTTCCGGGCGAATTTCCGGGTCCGGGTTGGCCAGCGCGAAAATGATCGGCTTGGGCGCCATTTTCTTGACCATTTCCGGGGTAAGCATGTCCGGGCCGGAAACACCGATGAACACATCTGCGTCTTCAACCGCATCGTCCAGGGTGCGCTTGTCAGTATCGTTGGCCAGCGCCGCCTTGTACTGGTTCAGGTCATCGCGACGGCTGTGAATCACGCCCTTGCGATCCAGCACCAGGATATTTTCCTTGCGCGCGCCCATTTCGATCAGCAGGCGCACAGACGCCACACCGGCCGCGCCAGCACCCACACAAACAACCTTGATGTCTTCGATACGCTTGCTCTGGATTTCCAGCGCGTTGATCAGACCGGCACATACCACAATGGCGGTACCGTGCTGGTCATCATGGAACACCGGCACATCACACTGCTCTTTGAGGATCCGCTCGATCTCGAAACATTCCGGCGCGCGGATATCTTCCAGATTGATACCCCCAAAGGTGCGATGAATACGCATCACCGTATCGATAAAGGCCTGGGAATCTTCCGCATCCACCTCGATATCGAACACATCGATACCGGCAAACAGCTTGAACAGAATCCCCTTGCCCTCCATCACCGGCTTGGACGCCAGCGCACCCAGGTTACCCAGGCCAAGAATCGCGGTGCCATCGCTGATCACTGCCACCAGATTGCCCTTGGAGGTAAAACGGTAGGCCAGCTCCGGCTCCCGGGCGATTTCCCGCACCGGTTCCGCCACACCCGGGCTATACGCCAGGCTCAGGTCTCGACTGGTCGCCGCCGGCTTGGTCACCTCGACGCTGATTTTCCCCGGCCGCGGTTTGGCGTGGTATTCCAGGGCCGCCGCTTTTAAATCCTCGGACATGCTGGTCTCCGCTTCCCTAGTTGGGATATACAGTGTGTACGCAAGTACTTAACGTAAAAAGCACCCGGCAGGGTGCTTTTTACAATAGGCGCTGTGAAGACGCCGTATCAGTCCTTCTTGCTGCGCATCATGCCAAAGCGCTGCTTGAACTTGTCGATCTGACCACCGCTGTCGGCCTGCTTCTGCTTGCCAGTATAGAAAGGATGGCAGGCGGAACAAACGTCCAAATCCATGGCTCCACCTTTGGTGGAACGGGATTCGATAACGTTGCCACAGCTACAGGAATAGGTCGCTGTCTGGTAATCGGGATGAATCTCTGCTTTCATTGCTAAGCTCCATTTTGTGTCGCTACCGGCCTCTACGACAGGCACCACACGGCTTGCGCCTGGGAAAAAGAAGGCGAATCATAACAGCTTGTCCCCATTCCGCAAGCGCAAAGCCGCCGCTGGCTCCAGGAAATTCCGTGTCACCGAAAAACACCCTGCAAATTGCCCTGCCCGTGCCCCTGCCCGGGTGTTTTGACTATGCACTGCACGGCACCGTGGTGCCGCCCCGGGGCAGCCGGGTCAAAGTCCCCTTCGGGCGACGCACCCTGATCGGCCTCGTGCACGGCCATGCCCCCAGCGACTACCCGAAACTCAAGGCCGTGCAGGCGGTACTCGACAACGAGCCGGTAATGCCCGACGAGCTCTACCAGCTCTGCGAGCGGGCGGCCCGCTATTACCACCATCCGCTGGGCGAAGTGCTCAATTACGCCCTGCCAACCCTGTTGCGCCAGGGCAATGACGCCCAGGCCAGCCTGGAAAAACGCTGGCAGATCACCGACCGCGGGCAACACGTCAACGATGACCAGGTCAGCCGCGCGCCGCGCCAGCGGGACGCCCTGCGCATTTTGCGTGAGCACCCTCAGGGGCTGAGCAGCGCCATGCTGGCGGCACTGGAGGTAAGCCCGTCCGCCCTGAGCAGCCTGCGCGAAAAGGGCTGGGCCGAGCAAATTCAAGTGGACACCCGCCCGGAGGTCGCACGAGAAACCCTTGCGCAGGCACCACTGGCAGCCAACGCCGAGCAACGCGCCGCCATTCAGGCGATTCAGGATGCCGACGGCTTCACCCCTTTCCTCCTCGACGGCATCACCGGCAGCGGCAAAACGGAAGTCTACCTGCAAGCCATGGCGCCACTGCTGGCCGCCGGCAAGCAAGTCATGGTGCTGGTGCCAGAAATCGGCCTGACCCCACAAACAGTACAACGCTTCAAGCAGCGCTTCGCCGTCCCGGTGGTCACCCTGCACTCCGGGCTCACCGACCGGGAACGGCTGGATAACTGGCTGGCGGCCCGGGAAGGCCAGGCGCGCATCATCATCGGCACCCGCTCCGCCATCTTTACCCCCATGCTCAATCCCGCCCTGATTATTGTGGATGAGGCCCACGACAGCTCCCTGAAACAGCAGGACGGCTTTCGCTACCACGCCCGGGACCTGGCCACCTGGCGCGCCCAGCAGCTAAACGTCCCGGTCATTCTGGGCAGCGCCACCCCGGCCCTGGAAACCCTGCACCTGGCCCGGGAAGGCCGCTTCCAGTGGCTCAAGCTATCCCAGCGCGCCACCGACCAGAGCCGCCCGCCCATTGAGATCGTCGATGCCCGACTGGCCGCCCCGGGCAACCCGCTACTGCCCCTGTCGCTGCAGGCGCTGAAACAATGCGTGGAGGCCGGCAATCAGGGACTGGTGTTCATCAACCGGCGCGGCTACGCGCCGATGATTCTCTGCCACGACTGCGGCTGGCAGGCGGAATGCAAACGCTGCGACAGCTTTCTTACTTGGCACCGCAGCGACCGCGCCCTGCGCTGCCACCATTGCGGTTACCAACAGCGCGTCCCCAGCCGCTGCCCGGATTGCGGCTCCAGCGCCATCCAGGAAGCCGGCAGCGGCACCGAAAAGCTCACCGAACTGCTGGAACAGTCCCTGCCGGTGCCGGTAATCCGCATCGACCGGGATGCCACCCGGCGCAAAGGGGCGCTGGATGCGCATCTGGCGCAAATTCAGAAAGGCGAACCCGCCGTCATGGTCGGCACCCAGATGCTGGCCAAGGGGCACCACTTTCCCAAGCTGACGCTGGTAGTGATTCTGGACATGGACGCGGGCTTTCTCAGTGCCGACTTCCGCGGCCCGGAGCAAGCCGCCCAGCTGTTATTGCAGGTCGCCGGGCGCAGCGGCCGCGAAGGCCAGGGCCGGGTCATCCTGCAAAGCCGCCACCCGGACCACCACCTGCTGCAACTGGCCGCCAGTGGCGACTATCCGCAACTGGCCACCACCCTGTTGGAAGAGCGGCAAATGGCCGGCCTGCCCCCCCACGGTCACCTGGCCCTGTTCCGCTGCGAAGCCATGGCCATGGGCACCGCCATGAACTTCCTGCAACAGCTCAGTACCATTGCCGTGCCGCCCGACGTCCACATTCTCGGCCCAATCCCGGCCCCCATGGAAAAACGCGCCGGGCGCTTCCGCACCCAGCTGCTGCTGCAATGCGCCCAGCGCGCGCCACTACACCAGGCGCTGAACCTGCTGCTAGAGCAAGCCCGCAAACTGCCCGAAGGGCGCCAATGCCGCTGGCACCTGGATGTGGACCCCATCGACATGCTGTGACGACGCCGCACGCAGCACGCGGCATGCAACACGCCGGAGCCCCGCATGGTGCGTGTTGCGTGAAGCCTGCTGCGTATCTTCGCCTTTTCCCGTACAATCGCCGGCCAGTCAAACGGCCCAGAGCCCTCCACAAAAGAATGTCATGAAAGAACGCCTGATACCCCTTATTGAAAGCGCCCTGGACACCCTGATCGACGACGGCATCCTGCCCGCTGACGCCAAGCGTCCGGTGCAAATCGACCGCACCAAGGACAAGAGCCACGGCGACTTTGCCACCAACATCGCGCTGATGCTGGCCAAACCCGCCGGCATGAAGCCCCGCGATCTGGCAGAAAAGCTGATCGCCGCCCTGCCCAGCGACAGCGCCGTGGCCAAGGTGGACATTGCCGGACCCGGCTTTATCAATTTCTTCCAGGCGGACGACTGGCTCACCGGCTTGCTGGAATCCGCCCTGGCCGACGACTTTCTCGGCATTGACCGGCCAGAGCAGCCCCAGACTGTGGTGGTGGACTACTCCTCGCCCAACCTGGCCAAAGAAATGCACGTGGGCCACCTGCGCTCCACCATCATCGGCGACGCCGTGGTGCGCACCCTGGAGTTTCTCGGCCACACCGTGATTCGCCAGAACCACGTAGGCGACTGGGGCACCCAGTTCGGCATGCTGCTGGCCTACCTGGAAGAACAGAAAGCCGAAGAAGGCGAGCGTGAGCTAAGTCGCGAGCTGGCCAACCTGGAAACCTTTTACCGGGCCGCCAAACAACGCTTCGACGAATCCGACACCTTCGCCGACCGCGCCCGCGCCCTGGTGGTAAAGCTGCAGTCCGGCGACGATTACTGCCTGAACCTGTGGGCAGAATTCAACCAGGTATCCCTGAGCCACTGCCAGGCCATTTACGACCGCCTCGGCGTCAGCCTGACCCCATCGGACGTGCGCGGCGAAAGCGCCTACAACGATGACCTGGCCCAGGTCGTCGCCGACCTGGACAGCAAAGGCCTGCTCAGTGAAAGCCAGGGCGCCCAATGCGTCTTCATGGACGCCTTCAAGAACAAGGAAGGCGAACCTCTGCCTGTTATTGTGCGCAAAGCCGACGGCGGTTATCTCTACGCCACCAGCGACCTGGCGGCCCTGCGCTACCGCGCCGGCACCCTGCAGGCCGATCGCATGCTGTACTTTGTCGATCAGCGCCAGGCGCTGCATTTTCAGCAAATGTTTACCCTGGCAAAGCTGGCCGCCTTTGTCCCCGAACAGACCGAGCTGGCGCACATGGGCTTTGGCACCATGAACGGCCCGGATGGGCGCCCGTTCAAGACCCGCGACGGCGGCACCGTCAAACTGGTGGATCTGCTGGACGAAGCTGAGCAGCGGGCCTTTGCGCTGGTGCAGGAAAAGAACCCGCAGCTGGATGACGACGAACTACGCACCATCGCCCGCTCGGTGGGCATCGGCGCAGTGAAATACGCCGACCTGTCGAAGAACCGCAGCAGCGACTACATCTTCAACTTCGAACAGATGCTCAGCTTTGAAGGCAACACCGCGCCTTACCTGTTGTACGCCTACACCCGTGTGGCCAGCGTATTCCGCAAGGCCGAACGCGACATGGCCAGCGTGAGCGGCGACTTCCTGCTCAACGAAGACGCGGAACAGGCCCTCGCCGCACGGCTGGTGCAATTTGCTGAAGTCCTCCAGAACGTGGCAGACAAGGGCCAGCCGCACTTGCTCAGCACCTACCTGTACGATGTGGCCGGGCTGTTTTCCAGCTTCTACGAGCACTGCCCGATCCTCAGCAGTGAAGACGAAGGCATCCGTAACAGCCGCCTGAAGCTGGCCGCCCTCACCGCACGCACCCTCAAACACGGCATGGAACTGCTGGGCCTGAGCCCACTGGAGCGCATGTAATGGCGAAGAACACCCGGCGCGGCGCCAGCCGCGGCCCCGCCCGCAAGAAGAAACCCCAGCGCCAGGTACCCGGCTGGGTGTGGCTGTTTACCGGCCTGATGGTTGGCCTGTTCGGGGCCTTCCTGTTCCACTTGGGCAAAACCCAGATGGAACAGGGCGGCAGCACACCGGTGGCCAGCAGCAACGACAAACCGCCTCAAGCAAAGCCCGAGCCCAAAACAGAACCCAAGAACGAACCCGGGGAGGATTCCCCCCAGTTCGATTTTTATGCGGTGCTGCCGAAGATGGAAGTGATCGTGCCGCAGAACGAAACCGACAGCGGCACAGGCACCACCCGCAAACCGGACACCACCAAACCCGCCAATACCCGCAAGCCGGAAACCAGCACCCGCAACAACGAAAAATACCTGCTGCAGGCCGGCAGCTTCCGCCGCAACGAAGATGCAGACCGCCGCCGGGCCGAACTGATCCTGAAAGGCTTCGAGGCCAGCATTCAGTCAGTCAATCTGGACAGCGGCGACAGCTGGCACCGGGTCATGATCGGCCCCTACAACAATCTCAACGCCATGCACCGCGCCCAGGACCAACTGGCCGGCAACGGCATCGAGACCCTGCCGATCAAGATGAAAAAGTAGACGCCCGCACGCTTTCACGCCCCACGCCGGCACGCCTTCTTTGCGTGTCGCGTGGTCGCGTGCAGCATGTATGCAGTCTTGATCCTTGAAATCCCCCACCTGCGCCCACACTTCCTTTTCTACGCGTAAAAAGGAGAATTCCCGTGGAGCAGTATCGCGGCACTACCATTGTTTCTGTTCGTCGAGGCAACAACGTGGTCATCGGTGGCGATGGCCAGGTCAGCCTGGGCAACACTGTCATGAAGGGCAACGCCCGCAAGGTTCGTCGGCTTTTTCACGGCAAGGTGATTGCCGGTTTCGCCGGCGGCACCGCCGACGCCTTTACCCTGTTTGAACGTTTCGAAGCCCAGCTGGAAAAGCACCAGGGCCATTTGGTGCGCGCCGCCGTGGAGCTGGCCAAGGACTGGCGCACCGACCGTGCCCTGCGCCGTCTCGAAGCCCTGCTGGCGGTGGCCGACAAGGAAAGTTCGCTGATCATCACCGGCAACGGTGACGTGATCGAGCCAGAAAAAGATGGCCTTATCGCCATCGGCTCCGGCGGCCCCTTTGCTCAATCCGCCGCCACCGCCCTGCTGGATAATACCGACCTGCCGGCCCGCGATATCGTCGCCAAGGCGCTCACCATTGCCGGCGACATCTGTATTTACACCAATCACAACCACACCTTCGAAGAGCTGGACGGTTAATCATGGCTTCCCTGACACCCAAAGACATTGTTTCCGAACTCAATCGCCACATCGTCGGTCAGGACGCGGCCAAGAAAGCCGTTGCTCTGGCGCTGCGTACCCGCTGGCGCCGCATGCAGCTGCCCGCCGAAATGCGCGCGGAAGTGGCTCCCAAGAACATTCTGATGATTGGCCCCACCGGCGTGGGCAAAACCGAAATCGCCCGCCGTCTGGCAAAACTGGCCGACGCCCCCTTTATCAAGGTGGAAGCCACCAAGTTCACCGAAGTGGGCTACGTGGGCCGCGATGTGGAATCCATCATCCGCGACCTGATGGAAATGGCCATCAAACTGCTGCGCGACAAGGAAATCGCCCGTGTGGGCAGCCAGGCCGATGATGCCGCCGAAGAGCGCATCCTCGACGCCCTGCTTCCCGCCGCACGGGCAGAAGACGGCAGCACCAACGACAACACCGATAGCAAAACCCGCCAGATCTTTCGCAAAAAACTGCGCGAAGGGGAGCTGGACGACAAGGAAATCGACGTGGACGTGGCCAGCCAGCCCGCCGGCGTCGACATCATGGCGCCCCCCGGCATGGAAGAGATGACCAGCCAGTTGCAGCAGATGTTCTCCAAGATGGGCGGCAACCAGCAACGCAAGAGCCAGAAACTCAAGGTGCGCGAAGCCTACCGCCTGATCCGCGACGAAGAAGCCGCCCGTTTCGTCAATGAAGACGAACTGAAAGTGCAGGCCATCGACGTGGTGGAAAACAACGGCATCGTGTTCATCGATGAAATCGACAAGGTCGCCAAGCGCGGCGAAGGCGGCGGTACCGACGTGTCCCGCGAAGGGGTACAGCGCGATCTGCTGCCGCTGATCGAGGGCTCCACCGTCTCCACCAAATACGGCATGGTGAAAACCGATCACATTCTGTTTATCGCCTCCGGCGCCTTCCACCTGTCTCGCCCCAGCGACCTGATCCCCGAACTGCAGGGCCGCCTGCCGATTCGCGTGGAGTTGAGCCCGCTGAGCCCGGACGATTTCCAGCGCATTCTCACCGAGCCCAAATGCTCGCTCACCGAGCAATACAAGGCGCTACTGGAAACCGAAGGCCTGAACCTGGAGATCACCGACGACTGCATCCGCCGCATTGCGGAAGTGGCCTGGCAGGTCAACGAGCGCACCGAAAACATCGGCGCCCGCCGTCTGCACACGGTGCTGGAAAAACTGCTGGAAGAAATCAGCTTCGACGCCGATTCCCTGGCCACCCAGTACCACGACAAACCACTGGTACTGGACGCCGAAGCCGTGGATCGCTACCTGGGCGAACTGGCCGACGACGAAGACCTGAGCCGGTATATTCTGTAAATAACCGCAGGCATGCCTCACGCTGCACGCACCACGCTTTTGCGTGCCAGCGTGATGCGTGGTGCCTGCCTGCCCCTCACTTTGCTATTATTCCCGCCGGAGGGAACACCATGACCGCCGGCGAACAACTGCAACACTATCTCGAACGCTTTTTTGCCCTGCGCCAGCACGGCGACGATACTGTCTTTGTGGCGCGACTGCGTCGGCTGCAGGACTGGCAAGGCAAGCGTCTCAGGCACACCCATGCCCACCTTCTCGATGACCCGGTCACCGCCGAGGGTATCCGCTTCCTGTTGGACGAAGTCTACGGTGGCCGCGAGCTGCTGCCGGTGGCGCGGGAAATCCGCCGCGCTCTGCCCAAGGCCATGAAGCTGCTGCCCGACAAGGTCATGGCCACCTCTGCCGCCGCACTGGAAGCGGCCATCCTTACCCAGGAACTGGACGAAGCGGTCACTGACATCCTCGGCGATCAGCTCGATCAGCCCATTGATGAAGCCATCTATCTAGCGGGATTCCGCCAGCCGAGCCATCACGACGACCGCCAACGGCAGCTGCAGCTGGTGGCCGAACTGGGGCATCGGCTGGATCGCTATATCCGCTCGCGGATGCTCCACGCCACCTTCCGAATGGTTCGCAAACCGGCCCATGCGGCGGGCTTTGCGAACCTGTATGATTTCATGGATCGCAGTTTCCGGGTGATGAAACCCGTCCCCAGCGTTGGTTTGCTGCTGGAGCAGCTGGCCGCCCGGGAAGACACCATCATGGAAAAGGTTTTCGCCTGTCACCCATCGCCTTTCGAGAATTGATATGTCCGACGACAGCAAGGTCACACACTTCGGCTACCAACAGGTGCCATGGCAGGAAAAACAGCAAAAAGTGGCCGGCGTATTCCGCTCCGTGGCGGGCAAATACGATGTGATGAATGACCTGATTTCCATGGGCAGCCATCGCATTCTCAAGCGCATGACCATTGAGCTGGCCGGCATTCGACCGGGCCACAAGGTGCTCGACCTGGCAGGCGGCACCGGCGACCTGGCCATCAAATTTTCCCGGCTGGTGGGCGAAACCGGCCAGGTAGTACTGGCGGACATCAACGACGCCATGCTCGACGTGGGCCGCGACCGTCTGTTCGATGCCGGCTGCAGCCACAACACCCAGGTCACCCAGGTGAATGGGGAGTGCCTGCCCTTTGAAGACAACAGCTTCCACTGCATCACCATTGCCTTCGGCCTGCGCAATATCACCGACAAGGACGCGGCCCTGCGCTCCATGTTGCGAGTGCTGAAACCCGGTGGCCGCCTGCTGGTGCTGGAGTTCTCCACACCCACCAACAAGCATCTGGCCAAGGCCTACGACACCTATTCCTTTGCCGTCTGGCCCAAACTGGGCAAGCTCATCGTCAACGACGCCGACAGCTACCAGTACCTGGCGGAATCCATTCGCATGCACCCGGATCAGGACACCCTGCAAGGCATGATGGACAACGCCGGCTTTGCCCGCACCGAGTACTTCAACATGATCGGCGGCATCGTGGCCCTGCACAGAGGATTCAAGTTTTGAGCCTGAAAGACCAGTCACGCTCTCCCGGCCTGCTGTCCACCACTGCCCTGGCCACCGTGGAACGAGCTATCAACACCGCCCTGCGTTCCGATCCGGCCAGCGCCGATCGCCTGGCCGTACACGCCGGGCGACTCATCGCCATTGAGGTGACACTGCCGCCCATGGCCATCTACGGGCTGATCGTGGAAGACGGTGTGGAGCTCTACCACCGCAGCGACGCCACCCCGGACGTGGCAGTGACAGGCAGCCCCATGGACCTGGCCTCCCTGCTGCTGAACTGGAAAACCCGCCCCGGGGTGATCGGTGGCCCCGTGGACATCACCGGCAACCGCGATTTTCTGCAAGAGTTACAGCAGATCGCCAACGACCTGCAGATCGACTGGGGCGCCATTCTGGAGCCTGTCACCGGTTCCGAGCTGGCCCAGCAATTGGATTACAGCGCTCGCCGCCTGTTCGGCTGGGCGAAGCAAGCCGCCACCCGCCTCACCGAACAACTGGGCGATTATGTGGGCAACGAATCCGGGCTGATTCCCAGCCGCCGTGACGTTTATGAATTCGGTCAGGACGTGGATGAACTGCGCATGGACGTGGATCGTCTGGATGCCCGCATTCAGCGGCTTAAAACCCGCGCGCCGTCCGCATCATCCTCTTCGCCCTCATCGCCACAGGATTCCGGGAGCGCACCACACTGATGCCACCGATTACCCGCATACTGGTGGTGATCCATGTGATCTGCCGCTACCGGCTGATATCCCTGCTGCCCAGCCACCCGGCGCGTGGCCTTTTGCTGATTCTGCAGTACCTGATGCCCGCCAGCTGGCTCGGCACCGGCGAGCTGAGCGAAGGCGAACGCCTGCAGAAAGCACTGGAACGGCTGGGCCCGATCTTCATCAAATTCGGCCAGCTGTTGGCCACCCGACAAGACATGCTGCCCCCGGAGTGGACCGCCGCCCTCGCCCGCCTGCAGGATCAGGTCGCTCCTTTCGATGGCGAGCAGGCAAAAGCACTAGTGGAAGCCAGCCTGCCGCAGCCCTTTGACCAGGTGTTCCGCGACTTCGACAGCACCCCCATGGCCGCCGCCTCCGTGGCACAGGTCCATGCCGGCACCCTGCACAATGGCCAACAAGTCGTGGCCAAGGTGCTGCGCCCCACCATTCGCCCGGTGGTGGAGCGGGACCTGAAGGTAATGGCCTTCGGCGCCCGCTGGCTGGAACGCCTGTGGCGTGATGCCCGCTATTTCCGCCCGGCCCGGGTGGTACAGGACTACCGGGACATCATCCTCGGCGAACTGGATCTGGCCGCCGAAGCGCGCAACAGCGAAACCATGCGCCGGCATTTTCTGTTCAGTCCACTGCTGCACATTCCTGCCATTCATCTTGAGCTGTCCAGCCCCACCGTGATCATCATGGATCGCATCCATGGTATTCCGGTGAACGATATCGAGCGCATCAAGGCCGCCGGCATCGACCCGAAAGTGCTGGCCGAGCGTGGCGTGGAAATTTTCTTCGCCCAGGTCTTCCGCTTCAACTTCTTCCATGCGGACATGCACCCGGGCAACATTTTCGTTAATCCTGAACACCCGGAGTCGCCCCAGTACATGGCCGTGGACGCCGCCATCGCCGGGCGCCTGTCCAAGGACGATCTGAACATCCTCGGGCGCATGGTGCTGGCGGTCATGCGCGAAGACTACAGCGCCCTGGTCGATGCGGTGATCCGTGCCGGCTGGAACACCGCCCCCATCGATCGCCCCCGCTTTGAGCGAGCGGTGATCGACATTGTTGAACCGGTTCGCTCCGCGCAACTGGACCAGCTGGAGTTCGCGCCCCTGGTAATGAAGCTGTTTGATATGGCGCGCACCTACCATATCGAAATGCCGGTGCAGTACATCCTGCTGATGAAAACCCTGGTTCACATCGAGGGGCTGGGGCGCAGCATTTACCCGCAGCTGGATATCTGGAACACCGGGCGCCCCTTGCTGGAAGCCTGGATGCTGGCCGAATACGGACCCAGCGCCACTCTGAAGAAACTGCAGAATCGCCTGCCGGAATGGACCGCCCAGCTTCCGGACATGCCCGACCTGCTCCGCGACGGGCTGGAAAGCCTTCGCGACCTGCCCTACCAGCAGGACCGTCTGGAAGCCCGTTTCGAACAACAACTGGTCCGCCATCGCCACAAGCTGTTTGCCGGCCTCGCCGGGCTCGGTTGCGCTGGCGCCGCCCTGTGGCTGGCCAACCCCTACAGCTGGGCACTGGCCGGAGCCGCGGTACTCCTGGGAAGCTGGAGCTGGCGCCGCTGACAGCGGGCACGGCAAAGAAAAAAGTGCCTATGGCCCCTTTCAGCACCCTGATAAACTGGGCTCCCTGCGGGCCCGGGCAATAAGGAATACACTATGTCAGAGATACTCAGCGAGCTGCACCAGGTACTCGAATCGCGCAAGGGCGCGGACCCGGACAGCTCCTATGTGGCCAGCCTCTACGCCAAGGGCCTGAACAAGATCCTGGAAAAAGTCGGCGAAGAAGCGGTGGAAACCATTCTTGCGGCCCGGGATGCCGAAGTCAGTGGCGACAACCAGGCACTGATCAGCGAAACCGCCGATCTATGGTTCCACTCCCTGGTGATGTTGGCCAAACTGGGCGAACACCCGGACAAGGTTCTGGCAGAATTACAACGACGTTTTGGCCTGTCCGGCCATGATGAAAAAGCCGCACGTAGCGGTAAACACTAACGCGGCCCTTAATTTTTCGGAGAGAAAGCCATGTTTTCCGGCATCAGCATTTGGCAGTTACTGATTCTTCTGGCCATCGTGGTCCTGTTGTTCGGCACCAAGAAACTGCGCAACATGGGCGGTGATCTGGGCGGCGCGGTGAAAGGCTTCAAGAGCGCCATGAAAGATGGCGAAGACGAGCAGGACCAGAAACGTCTGGCCGACGACGAACAGCCTGATAACGAGCAACAAGCCGAGCAAAAAACCGAACAGAACAAGGAAAAGGACAAGGCCTGATTCCTGCCGCCTTTTCGGCGACACAGTCCGGACCAAATCCTGCTAAACCGAGGTTGCGATGTTCGATATCGGCTTTGCCGAACTCACCCTGATCTTCATTATCGGCCTGGTGGTACTGGGGCCGGAGCGACTGCCCACCGTCGCCCGCACCCTCGGCCACTGGATCGGTCGTGCCCGTTCTACCTTCAACCACCTGAAGAACGAGCTGGAACGTGAAGCCGTGACCCAGGACATGCAGGAGCGCATGGAAAAGCAGATGCGCCAGATGGGGCTGGATGAAGACAGCATCCGCGAAGCCAAAGACAGCCTGCTGAGCCCGGAACAAATTGCCCGCTCACGGGCACCGCGCAGCGAACAGCCCCATAGCGACGCTCCGAACGCGGATGATGCCGACACCGGCCAGCGCACCAACGACCAGCCCCAGGACTCCACCCGCAATGACTGATGCCAGCAACGACGCCGGCCAGCCGCTGATTGCCCACCTGCTGGAACTGCGCAATCGCCTGCTCAAGGCCATGGTCGTCATTTTTATCGTCTTCCTGTGCCTTTTCGCGTTTTCCCGCGAGCTCTATACCCTGGTGGCCAAACCGCTGATGGACGCCATGCCTGCCGGCACCAACATGATTGCCACCGGCGTGGCCTCGCCCTTTCTAGCGCCGTTCAAGCTGACTCTGTACCTGAGCGTCTTCGCCGCCATGCCGTTTATTCTCCATCAGGCCTGGGCCTTTGTGGCTCCCGGTTTGTACAAGCATGAAAAGAAATTGGCGATACCGCTGCTGGCCAGTAGCGTCCTGCTGTTCTATGGCGGCGCCGCCTTTGCCTATTTCGTGGTATTCCCGCTGATGTTCCAGTTCTTCACCGCCATCGCCCCGGAAGGGGTAGCCGTGACCACGGACATCAGCAGCTATCTGGATTTTGTGCTGGCGCTATTTCTGGCCTTCGGGCTGGCGTTCGAGTTGCCCATTGCCATCGTGCTACTGGTGAGCACCGGGGCCACCACGGTGGAAAAACTGAGCAAGGCCCGCGCCTATGTGGTGGTGGGCTGTTTCGTGATCGGCATGCTGCTGACACCACCGGACATCATCAGCCAGACCCTGCTGGCGATTCCCATGTGGTTTTTGTTCGAGATGGGCCTGCTCGCAGCCCGGATGGTAAAGAAACAGGCAGAGAATCCGCCCGCCTAGGTGATTGAAGCCGCCCCCTGAACAGGGGGGGGGGGCGTCAGCCCAATGTCGGATTACGCCTTTAGGCTCTCTGTGCCGCTACATTCGTAGATCCGTAGGTCGAATTAGCCTAAAGGCGTAATCCGACATCCAAAGCTAACTCAACCTACAAAGCCCACTAGAATCGATAGCCACTGTCCGGCGTGGAGATGGGCGCAGGCACAGGTAACGCTGGCGGCTCCTCACCCTCACCGGACGACTCGGGCACCTCTTCCGCTTTTGTCACTTCGGCAGCACAATCATTGTCCTGCATGAAATCCACCAAGCGCTGCTGCACCGCCGGATCCCGGGTACTTTCCGTGTGTCCGCCACGCAGTTTCTGGAAGGTTTTGGGTTGCGACGCCGCGGCATACAGCCGCTCGCCGTGAGCGTAGGGAATCACCGGGTCATCTTCACTGTGCATCACCAGCAAGGGCGTCGGCGCGATGTCAGCCACTCGTTCCTCCGGGTCCAGCGCACGGTCCGGCATGGTGGGCACCACCATCCAGCGCAACGGCCACAGCAGCCAGCTACGCTTCATCACGTCGCTGGTGATATCCCGGTAGCTGGCAAACGCCGCTTCCAGAATCACGCAATCTGCCGCCCCGGCATTGCCCTCTTCGCCCAATACGCTGGCGGCCATGGAAGCCCCCAAGCTCTGCCCAAACACCACCAGCGGCGCACCGTCCGTGCGCTGGGCATGGCGTAGCCAGTCCAGCCCGAGTTGCACATCATCGAAAACGTCCGGCAGCCGCGGCTTGCCTTCCGACAAGCCGTAGCCTCGATAATCCAGCAGGAAGACGTTATAGCCCAGCGCCGGCAACCACTGCACATTCGCCAGATGGGTGCTGATATTCTGGGCGTTACCGTGCAGGAAATAGACCGTGCCACGGGCCGGCGCATCATCGGCCGCCGGTAGCCACCAACCATGGATACGCATGCCGCGCGGATGTATCAGTACAATATCTTCGTACTGCAGCCCCTGGTTTTCCGGGTTCTGCACCCACGGAGACATGGGGTAGAAAAACAGTTTACTGCACCCAGCCAGCAGCAGGCTCAGCAGCAACGCTGCGCTTAATCGTAATACCATCGCCATTGGAGTTTGAACTCGTCATCGTAACCACCCCGCCGGTTCTCGCGCTCCAGCGAAGCGCGCAAGCCGTGCTGCCGGGTCATTGCCCACTGCACCGCAAACTGGGAGGAGGATCGATATTCATCGTTGGTGAAATAATGCCCCACACTGCCTAACTGCCACTGCCAGTCGCCACGGTGATACAGAATACCCGCGTCCAGACCGGCCCCCGGGGTCAGGAAGGTGCCGAACTCGCTATTATTCTCCATTCGCACGCTGGTTAACAGATACGGCTGCCAGTTCCCCCACAGCCAACTGCCGCCAGCACCGCCCTGTATGTAGCGCACCAGCCGGCGCCGACCCGCCCAGGCACGCTCCAGCCCGCCTTCCACATACCAACTCAGCGGCTTGATAAAGCGGTTTCGCGGTGCCAGCGAACGGATGCTCACCACATCCAGCTCTTCCAGCTTGACCTGCCCGGATTCGGTGCTGCGCAAGGTCAGGTCCAGCCCTTCAATCTGCGCCCCGCGCAGGAAACCGTACTGATTATCGAGCAAATCATGGTAGGTCAACCGGTAGGTCAACTCGCCGAAATCCTGCTCGCCTTCGCGCTGACCGCCACTGACCCCCAGCATCTGGGTGCCATGCCCTTTTTCCGGCGGTTCCGGGTTCCTGGTTTCCGGTACTGGTGCTGCGGGCAGGCTGTTCATCAGCGTCAGTAGCGCAAAAGAGCGTTTTGCCACTTCCGGGGTTCGCTCTTCCTTGCGATGAGTCAGCCTGATGTAGCGATAAGCCACTGCCGCCATAATCGCCCGGGTTGCTTCCGGTTCAGCCTTAAAGGCAGGCGATTCAGCCAGGTCTGGATCCTCAGCCAGCGCCCTTGCCAGTTTTTGCTGGGCGCCATCCAGCTGTTTACGCAGATTATCCAGCTCCACGGATTTGGATGGCCGGTAATGGCGGCTGCTAATGATGTCGCGCTCATCCAGTGCCCGCACCGTATTTACCGGCACTTCGGCAAACCGCAATTCACTGAGCAATTCGGATCCCGGACGCGCCACTTCTACCAGCTCGAGCAGGCGAAACGAGCAGTTCTCATCAAAAAAGTAGTAATCAAAATTGATGTCTTTCAGTTCCCACAGATGATCAATCAGCCAATCCAGTTCCGATTGATCCAGATCCAGGGTGTACTCCCACATGTCCCGGTTTTCCATGTGCGAATATTCCTGGATTTTCTGCACATAGGGCACAAGGGCAAAGCGACCCGGGTAGCCCCCCGCCAGACCGCGATACATATAGAAGAAAGAATTATCGGCTTCGGTTGAAACCGCGCCAAAGTTTACCGCCCACGACAACCAGACGGCGCTGTCTTCGCCCTGATCCAGCCTTAGCAAGGTATGTCCGAACATGGACGAAGGGCTGTTCAAATAGGCTGCGGGAAAAACCAGCACCGCGCGTTTGGCATGAATCGCGCCGCGCCATTCGTTGTAGTCATCACAGTGTGAAAAGGGTGCCTCGTGCTGCCAACCCAGGTGCTCGGACAGAAAACGATAGCGCGCAGGAAAACGGCAACGCGCCGGCGAGTCCGCAGCACGAAGAGCCCGCTCGGTCGCCTCAAGTTCGGCTAACGGATCGGTCTTACCGGAATCGGCGAGAAAAAAAGTGTCGTCATCCACATAACTCTGATGCTTGTCACGCAGGGTCGCACCGGGATTGATATGCAATAATGCCTGCCAGCGGGACGTTTCCGCCAGTTCGGACAGGGAAGGGGTTGCAGCAAACGCCGGCATAAACCAGCACAGCAGCACACAGAAAAGACCAGTGCGCATCCGGATTCATCCGTCTCAATTACAAGCCGACAAAAGTGTCAGAAAAGAGGGCCCCAAAAACAAAACCCCGCCAAAAGCGGGGCTCTGATGGATCTTTTGTGCTGATTAGGCCAGGTACTTGGACAGCGCCTGATCCTGTTTCATCACGTCAGTGATGCTCGCCATCACTTCAGCAGCAGTCACGTCCTGGTTCGGGAAAATCGCCGCGAAGTTTTCATGCATCAGCGCGTTGAAACGTGCGCGGTCTTCAGTCTGAATACCCATGGAAACAGACAGAGCAGTCAGGGCTTCACCGTCACCGGTAGCCATGTCCTGCGCCACTTCTTCCATTACGCCAGTCATACCCAGCAGGCTTTGCCCGCTGTAGGTCAAGGCGCCGCTGGTATCACAACCGTTGGTCCCTGTGGTCATGCCGAAGGTAGCGTTACCGGTAGTACCGTTAACCAACGTTGCCAGAAGGTGCATCGGCATGCCGGATTGACCTTCAAACAGCATGTTACCCCAACCACAGCCTGGTCCACCTGGTGCCACAGCCATGGCAGATGTTGAAGCGCCCAACAGAGCGGCAGCGATAAGTGTCTTTTTCATCCTGAATTCCTCCAAGTTTTTATGAATCTTCCTTGGGGATGCAGCGATCATATTGATCGGCCACAACGACTGTCAGCAAATGCCGGCAATGCTCTCCCCGTCACCTTTTCAGGCAACTGAACTCATCATAAACAAGGAGAACGGCTTTGCAATAAGCTTATTCAGAATAAGTCACATCTCAAGCATAAAGGTAACCGGGCCATCATTGACCAAAGAAACACGCATATCAGCGGCAAAAACTCCGGTCGCGACGGGCACATCGTGGGTCCTCAGCTGCGTCACGCAATACTCGTACAACCGCCGGCCCAGCACAGGATCAGCCGCATCACTAAAGCTCGGTCGGCGCCCCTTGCGGGTATCAGCAGCGAGCGTAAACTGGGAAATTGCTAACAGCTCTCCGCCCACGTCTCTCACATCCCGATTCATTTTCCCTTGCTCATCCGCAAAAACCCTATAGCCGACGATACGCTCCGCCATCCGCTCTACCAAGGCGTCGTCATCGTGCTTTTCTATGCCGATAAGCAATAACAAACCACTGTTAATCTCCCCCACGGTTCTACCGCCCACATCAACACGGGCTTCGCCAACCCGCTGCATCAACACTTTCAACGCCTATCTCTCCCCTCAAGTCGAATCACCGCTTTAACCAGAGCCTCTGCAACCGCCGGATCCATGGAAGAATGACCGCCTTGCTCGACCCAGTTGAGCACACTGTTTGGCAACACCTGATGCAACGCCAGCGCCTGCTCCGGCGGGCAGACAAAATCCCGGCTGCCATGCACAATTTCCACCGGCACGACACTGCCGGCACAAGCCTCCAGCAACGGTTGCTCCACAAAGCCATCAGCAAGGAAATAATGGGTTTCCTGGCGAGCCATGCATAACTCGTCATCACTGCCCGGCCCCGGCGGCTGGGTCGGCATCAGTGCCAGGGTGGATTCCCAATTACACCAGGCCCGGGCATAACGGCGAGCGTGCTCGCCTTGCAGCCCCAGATAGTAACGCTCCAGCAAGCTGCCGCTGCCCGGCGGCGCTTGCTGTTGCAAGGCTTGCCAGGCCTGCGGGAACATTCTGGCCGCTCCCGCTTCGGTATAAAGCCAGTCGCGATCCTGGCGACGACACAGAAAAATACCACGCAGCACCATGCCGATAATGTGCTGTGGAAACGCCGCCAGATAAGCCAGCGCCAGAGTGGCGCCCCAGGAACCGCCAAAGACCATCCAGCGTTCGACGTGTAACGCCTGTCGAATCTGTTCGAGATCTGCCAGCAAATGGCTCAAGGTATTATCATCAATGGACGCCAGCGGCCGGCTTTGACCGGCTCCACGCTGATCAAACAGAATAATTCGAAACCGTTGCGGGTCGAAAAAACGCCGCAATGCCGGAGAGCAACCGCCACCGGGGCCACCATGCAACACCACCACGGGAATGCCCTGCGGATTACCGCTCTCTTCCACATACAACTGATGCCCCTGCCCAACCGGGAGGTAGCATTGCCGATACGGCTCGAGAAAAGGAAATAACGCCATGGGTCAGGTTCTGACAGGAAGAAGAATTTCAGCATACCTGTTGCTGATTTTGCTGCAAGGGTTGCTGGTAGCGTGTGACAACACGCCCCCTGAGCAGGCCATCAAGGATGCTCTTGCTGAAATCGAAACGGCCATCGAAGACGGCGACACCGGCACAGTCATGGATAGGCTGAGCGATAATGTGGCCATTGAACGGCGCGGCAGAATCCTGCAGCGCAAGGACATTCACCGCACCCTGGTGGGCATTTTCTTTCGCTACCCGAACCGCAACCTCACCTTTACCCGCATCCAGATTGATCTGGACCCGGTGACACAAAAGCAGGCCCGGGTGCAATTTACCGCTCTGGCCTGGGGCGGAAAAAATGTGCTGCCGGATGATGCCGACAGCTACCAGGTGGACAGCCATTGGATCCAGGACGGCGGCTGGAAGATTGAGAGTCTGATTAATTAATAGCTACGCGTTTCTGGTTAGTCTTTTCAGAAAGCAAAGAGGCCGCACCCAGTATTGGGCGCGGCCTCTTGCGTTTCAGATCGAAACAATGCGCTTTCGCGCAGTTATTAATTATTCATTATTAACTATTAATTACTTCCATCAGTCGTCATCACTTCCAAGCTGGCTTTCCATATCCAGTTCCTTGATCTTGCGTGTCAGGGTGTTGCGCCCCCAGCCCAACAGCGCCGCTGCGTCACGCTTGCGTCCGCCGGTGTGCTGCAAAGCCACTTCGATCATGGTGCGCTCAAAGCCCGGCACCGCTTGCTCAAGGATACTGCGCTCGCCCTGAGACAGCGCCCTGTCAGCCCAGTTGCGAAGGGATTTGAGCCAGTCACCGCTGACATCCGTGCCTTTCGCGGCACCGGTTTCTTTCAGCTCCGGAGGCAGATCATCCACCAGCACTTCCCGGCCGGATGCCATCACGGTCAGCCAGCGACAGGTATTTTCCAACTGCCGTACATTGCCCGGCCAGGTTTGCGCAGACAGGTATTTCTCCGTGTCCTTGTGCAGGATTTTCGGCTCCACCCCCAGCTCACTGCCGGCACGCTGCAGAAAGTAATTGGCCAGGCGGGGAATATCTTCACGGCGCTCCGCCATGCGCGGAATATGGATACGAATAACGTTAAGGCGGTGAAACAAATCCTCGCGAAAATCGCCTTCTTTCACCAGCTTTTCCAGATCCTGGTGAGTAGCGGCAATAATGCGCACGTCCACGTGAATCGGCGTGGTCCCGCCCACGCGATAGAATTCACTTTCCTGAAGTACCCGCAACAAACGGGTCTGGGCTTCCAGTGGCATGTCGCCGATTTCATCGAGAAACAAAGTGCCGCCATTGGCCTGCTCAAAACGCCCCACACGCTGATTATTGGCGCCGGTGAAGGCCCCCTTTTCATGGCCGAACAGCTCCGATTCGATCAGGTCTTTGGGAATCGCCGCCATGTTCAGGGCAACGAAGTTTTTCTCGCGCCGCATGGAATGGCGGTGCAACGCGCGAGCCACCAGCTCCTTACCGGTACCGGACTGACCATTGATCAGCACTGTCACATTGGAGTGACTCAACCGGCCAATGGCACGAAACACCTCCTGCATGGCCGGGGCTTCACCGATAATCTCGGTGGGCGCCTCTTCAACCGGTTCAGGAAAGTCGCCACGGGACTCTTCCCGATGCTTGATGGCCCGGCGCACCAGGGCCACCGCCTCATCCACATCAAACGGTTTGGGCAGGTATTCAAACGCGCCCCCCTGGTAGGAGGCCACGGCGGAATCCAGATCGGAATGCGCCGTCATGATGATCACCGGCAGATCCGGATTCTTGCGCTGCAAAATTTTCAGCATCCGCAGCCCATCCGTGCCGGGCATGCGCACGTCGCTGATCAGCACTTCCGGCTCCTGCCCGCCCTGCTCCAGGGTATTGAGCGCTTCATCCGCATCTTCAAAGCAGGTCACCGCGTAGCCTTCCTGGCCCAGCGCCTTTTCCAACACCCAGCGAATGGAGCGGTCATCATCCACAACCCAAATACTGACACTCATGACCTGCTACTCCTGTTGTTTCCATCGCCACCGCAATCAGCGGCCGGCTTGTATGGCGTCGCTCTGTTCAAAGCAGCGCAATTAACGCTATGTCGGTTTCTCTGTTTCATCCAGCTGCTCCATGGGCAGCAGGATGCTAAACACGGTTTCGCCCGGCTGGCTCTCGCACTCAATCAACCCCTGATGCTGGCTGATGATGGACTGCGCAATGGAAAGCCCCAGCCCGGTGCCGCTGGCACGGCCACTGACCATGGGATAGAACAGGGTTTCCTGCACATCCTCGGCAATGCCCGGGCCGTTATCGATAATGTCCATGCGCAGCACCAAACGGTGACGCTGGGCGCCAATGGTGAACTGGCGCAACACCCGGGTACGCATGGTGATGCGCGGTGCCCGCGTCTTCGATTCCAGCAACGCCTGGGTGGCGTTGCGGATAAGGTTCAGCAATACCTGAATCAGCTGGTCCCGGTCGGCGATCACATCCGGCAAGCTGATGTCGTAATCGCGCCAGATCGCCACGCCTTTGGGGTATTCCGCCAGCAGCAACTGGCGCACATGCTCCAAGCACTCGTGCACATTCACGGCACGGAACTCGGGCGGCTTGCGCGGGCCGAGCATGCGGTCCGCCACCGACCGCAGCCGGTCGGCTTCATCGATAATGACCTTGGTGTACTCGGTCAGCTCCGGGTCAGGCAGCGCCCGCTCCAGCAACTGGGCCGCACCGCGGATGCCACCCAGCGGATTCTTGATTTCATGGGCCACACCTCGCACCAGTGCCCGGGTAGCCTGGTGCGCATGAATCAGCGCTTCTTCACGACTGATCCGCAGCAAGCGATCCAGCGACTGCATTTCCATCAGCAGACACAAAGGCTGGCCCGGCTCGTTAATCGGGCTGACCGAATAATCCACCATGATTTCATGGCCCGGCGCCACCGACAGCCGCGCTTCACGCTGGGTGAAAGGGTGCTCATCATCAATGCACTGCTGAATGGCGAGGCGGGCTTCTTCATCATCGAAAAAGTAATCGGGCAGAGGCTGGCCGACGGCACGGCTGGTACTGGTCGCCAGCAACATTTCCGCCGCCGGGTTCAGGTAGCGCACGCACAAGGCATCGTCCAGCATGATCACTGCGGTACGCAGGTGATCCAGTAGTCGTTTGTGCAACGTAATGTCACCCATCAGAAATTGGCCCATAACAGGGCATAAGCAATTATCAGGCCACCTGCAGATCAGCCCGACAAAGCGGGTATCAGCGGCCTGCAGCACAGGCGTAAAAGCCTGCTATTGATGAGTTTAAAGGGAAGGAGGGGCGGAATGCACCATTAGGGTGCATTGTTAGTTGCTACGGATGCTCCGATTCGGTTTTGCCGGCTGGGCAGCGGTGCCCCGATCTGCACCACCACCTACGCTGGCAGCGCCCCCGGTTGAAGCACTGCCTCCCACATTGGCCGAACCACCACGGTCCGCTGCACCACCGACTTGCGCAGCACCACCGTTACTCCCGCCACCGGGGAAATTGCGGAAATCACTGACCGTGCTGCGGTGAATGTACACTTCCACCGGCTCGGAGGTGATGCGGGTTTCGCCCTCCTCGCTCACCACTTTCACGATCAGGTTATGCACCCCGCGTTCCGGCGCATCCAGCTGCAGGGCGGGCTGCTCCGCGCCATTATCCAGCAACACCAGGCTATCGCCGGGCTGCAGTCCGGGCTGCAGATTCACGGATACATACACGGCATCGGTCGGGTTACGCAGCGTCGAGCCGCTTTCCGGGGACGTAATGGTCAGCGATGTGTACTCCTCCACCGCGGGGTCCGCCGCCTCTTCCTCTGGCGCCGACACCGCCTCCGGCATTTCCACCTTCTTGATTGGCACTGTATTGGTGGTTTTCAGTTTCACTTCCTCGGAGCGGCTGTTCTCTCCGGGCTGATCCGTGAATACCACATTGCCCTTTTCATCGGTGGTCCGGTAAATCTTTGACGCCGGCGCATCAGCGGCGTCTACCCGGCCGGCACCCTCTTCCGCTGTGGCCGCCAGGCTCAGTCCAGACACCAACCCCAGGGCAACAAACGCAATCAGCGACTTTTTCATTGTTATCTCCATATGACTGTCCTTGATTCTGGCCTGACTCGCCCCTTCAGAAAAGGGGTAAGTGCACAAAATGGCCGCCTTTTCACAGGCAAAAAAAACCCCCGACAAGCGGGGGCCCTTTTCTGCTAGGTGCCGAAAGGCATTAGCAAGAGTAGTACATGTCGAACTCAACCGGGTGCGGGGTCATGTTCAAACGCTCAACCTCGGCACGCTTGAGTGCGATGTAGCCATCCAGCATATCCTTGGTGAACACGTCGCCCTCGGTCAGGAAGTCCATGTCTTCTTCCAGACAATCCAGCGCCATGGTCAAGGTGTGAGCCACGGTGGGGATGTCTTTGGCTTCTTCAGCCGGCAGATCGTACAGATCCTTGTCCATAGCATCGCCAGGGTGCATCTTGTTCTTGATGCCGTCCAGACCAGCCATCAGCAGGGATGCGAAACACAGGTACGGGTTCGCAGACGGATCAGGGAAGCGCGCTTCCACACGACGGGCCTTGGCGCTGTTCACAAACGGAATGCGGATGGACGCAGAACGGTTGCGAGCAGAGTAGGCCAGCATTACCGGCGCTTCAAAGCCGGGTACCAGACGCTTGTAGGCGTTGGTGGAAGCATTGGTGAATGCGTTCAGGGCGCGGGCGTGCTTGATGATACCGCCGATGAAATACAGCGCTTCGTCAGACAGGCCAGCGTAGCCGTCACCGGCAAACAGGTTTTTGCCGTCTTTGCCCAGGGACACGTGCACGTGCATACCGGAGCCGTTATCACCGATCAGCGGCTTGGGCATGAAGGTAGCGGTTTTGCCGTAGGCATGTGCCACATTGTGTACGCAGTACTTGAGGATCTGTACTTCGTCCGCCTTGGCGGTCAGGGTGTTGGCGCCAACGCCGATTTCACACTGGCCCGCGGTGCCCACTTCGTGGTGATGCACTTCGATTTTCAGCCCCATGGACTCCATGGCAGAACACATGGCGCCACGCAGATCGTGCAGGCTGTCTACCGGCGGAACCGGGAAGTAACCACCTTTCACGCCCGGACGGTGACCGATGTTGCCGCCTTCGAAGTCTTCGTGGGACACCCACGCAGCTTCTTCAGAGTGGATGTTGTACATGGAACCCTGCATGTCGGATTTCCACTGCACGGAATCAAATACGAAAAACTCAGGCTCAGGACCGAACAGAGCGGTGTCTGCGATGCCGGTAGACTTCAGGTATTCCTCGGCACGACGAGCAACGGAACGCGGGTCGCGCTCGTAACCTTGCATGGTGGTCGGCTCAAGAATGTCGCAGCGCAGGTTCAGGGTAGCCACGTCGGTGAACGGGTCCATTACGGCGGACTCGTCATCCGGCATCATTACCATGTCGGATTCGTTGATGCCCTTCCAACCAGCGATGGAGGAGCCATCAAACATTTTGCCGTCCTGGAAGAAATCTTCATCGATTTCGCCAACCGGAAGGGTGACGTGCTGCTCCTTGCCAGAGCTATCGGTGAAGCGCAGGTCCACCCATTTCACATCGTTTTCTTTGATCAGTTTGAGGGTCTTAACAGACATTATCGTGCGTCCTCCTAAGGAACAGCGGGTTTGTCTCTGACTCGTCGTGCCACTCTGGGTAAGCGCAACACAAAGAGCCGGTATTCTCGGCCACTGGGCCAGCTTTGCCAATAGGGAGGCAAATACCGTGCCAGCCCTTTTTTAGCGCATTCCCCGCCTAAATCGCAAAAACCAGGGAAGATGATTCATTTTGGTGCACAGCAACGGTGCACTCAATAAATGCAAAGCACTAAAACAGTGCACCGTTATCTTCGCCCACTCGCAGCACCACAAAAACCTCGTTGCCCTGCTCGCCCATTTCCAGCACCTCGTGGCCGTTAATCCGGCACCAGGCCGGGATATCGCTCAACGCGCCGGGGTCGGTGCAGACCACTTTCAGCGTGTCGCCGGTGGCCAGGGTTCTTACCTTGTTCTGGGTCTTGATCACCGGCATGGGGCACAGCAACCGACGCACATCCAGTTCGTGAAGGGGAGAGGTCATCGTCGAATCAACCCACATTCCAGCTGGGCAGCACGGCATCCGGCTGCGCCGGCGCCACGGTAATCTCCCGCGCGACCCCGTCAGGGCTGCGCACTTCCAGGGTCACAGCCTCTTCAACCCGCCCCTTGGAGTAACGGGCCACAATGGCGGCAGCCTGTTCCAGCTCCGCATCGCTGCCGAACTGGCCATCCACCAGTGCCAGCGGGCCAGGGCAGCTCACCGTGGTGATGCTGGTAAACTGGTAGCGATAACCTTCCAGAAAGCGGTTTTCGCCTTCTTCACGGCTGATGATCAGCTTGTAATGGGGCTGCGGACGCAGGTGACGACCCACTTTCAGCAGCATGATGTCATCCAGCTCGTAGCGACGCTCGTTGCGGGCCTTCCACAGGTCGGCCAGCTTGTTGGAATAGGATTCGTCAGTCAGGAAACAACAACCACCGGCGGGCTGGGCAAAGTCATCCAGCCCGAACTTGGCAGCCAGCGCCATCTGCGGCTTGCGATTGCGCCCGGAAAAATCGTGCAGCTCATCGCGATTCACCCAGCCTTCTCGCTCGGGCAGGGTAGGCGGCAGGTTCTGGGCACACAGGGGGCGCAGCAGGCGATCATCCGCACCGGACTCCTGGCTGATGATCGGCATGGTTTCCTTGCGCTGGCTCTTCGGGCGCTGGCCAATTACCTCACCGGTAACAATAAAATCGAAGCCCCGGTCACCCGCCAGCTCACGGGCCTTGTTAATCATCAGCGTGGCCTGGTTGACCATGAAGATCTTGCAGTCCAGGCAGGGATTCAGGTTGGCGCCGTAGCCATGCTTGGGGTTAAGCACCACATCCTTGTACTCCTCGGAGATATCAATGATGTGCATCTTGATACCCAGCTGCTCGGCGACCCACAAGGCGTTGTTGCGCTTTTCCTTGTCCTTGTCCTTTTTGCGGATGGCATGGGTATGCCCTTCCACGCAGAAGCCGGTGTAGAAGTTGACGCCTTCCACCTCGATGCCCTGCTCCTGCATGACTTTCACCGCCAGCATGGAGTCCAGTCCACCGGACACCAGAGCAATGGCGCGGCGCTTGATTGGTTGGCTTGCCTCTGTCATCGAAAAACCTGCGTTGCTGTGGGGACAGCTCAAAAATTGGGCGGCGCAGTATAGCAATCGCGGGCCAAGGGCGCATCCTCCCGATGGCTGCCACACCGACCGGTTGTCACTTCACCGTCATGCCGGTCCGCCACACTCGGCCACCCATGTAATTGAAATTGCTTTGCTTTATGCGCTCAAGACTTCGCTGGCTGCTGATGGCGTCACTGTTTTCCCTGATCGCTGCCGCGCTGGGCTGGTGGAGGCATACGCCCCACGGCCCCTGGCTGGTTCATCAGGAGCCCCTGGCCGGGCAGCGAATCTGCGCTGTGGGCGATGGCGGCTGGGGCAATGCCCCGTCCATGGCCGTGGGGCAGGCGCTGGTGCACCTGGAATGTGACCAGGTGCGCTACCTGGGGGATCTTGTCTATCCGGACGGCATCACCAGTGCCGACGACCCCTTGCTGGAAAGCCGTTTCCTCACCCCCATGAAACCGGCCATGGACGCAGGCATTCCCTTCTATCTGGTGCTGGGCAATCATGACTGGAAAGGCAGCGGCGAGGCCTGGCTGGAAGTGGCACGACGCTACCCGCAAGTCCACTTTCCTCACTTCTATTATTTTGAACAATGGCCGGACGCTTGCGCCTTCAGCCTGGAAACCACCTGGTTCGAAAAATGGTATTACTTCCGCCGCCAGGGCAGCTGGCTGGAACAGGCCAAGGAAACGGCCCGCCAGCATGGCTGCCGCTTCAGCCTGGGTTTTGCCCACCACCCCATGTTCAGCACCGGCTCCCACGGTGATGCCGGCGAGATGATCAACCTGTCACTCAAGCCAAAGCTGCTCGGCCACCTGGACCTGCTGGTGGGCGGTCATGACCACGTGCTGTCCGATGAGGGGGAATACCAGGGCACCCGCCAGCTGATTTCCGGGGCCGCCAGCATCAACAACGACCTGGGCCCTCCCAGCAAGCAGCAACGCTTCACCCGTGCTACCCACGGCCTGGCCACCATTGATCTGCAGGATGATAACGGGGCGATGCACGCGGAGTACCGTTTTTACAGTGTGCTGGGGGACCCACAGGATCCATTGATCACACTACTCTGGCAGGGCACTCAACAGGGGAAAGGGATTCGCTGAAAGCGGCTGACGAAGCCAGCAAGCGACAGATTTGCCGCTTGCCGACCTTTATTCTTCTTCCGCCGGCACCGGGCCGGCCACCGCAAATTGCTGTTTTGCGAAGGCCACGCGTTCGGCCACCGGACGGGTTTCGTCTTTCAGGGCCTCGAGCTGTTTCTCGATAATCTGACAACGGCGCAGCAAGCCGTCATCCATGGCGATCTGGATATTCAGGCCCGGACGGGCATTCAACTCCAGCATCATCGGTCCATGCTCCGCGTCCATCACCAGATCCACCCCCAGATAACCCAACCCGGTCAGGTCGTAGCAACGGGCCGCCAGCTCCAGGCATTCCTGCCAGTCCGGCACGGTCAGCCCGGCCACCGGGTTGGCGGTATCCGGGTGACGTTCGATTTTCAGGTTGTGCCAGGTGCCATCCAGAGTGACCCCGGACGCCAGATCCAGGCCCACGCCGATGGCGCCCTGGTGCAGGTTCGCCTTGCCCTGGGATTGCCGGGTGGGCAAGCGCAACATGGCCGCCACCGGGTAACCCTTGAGCACGATGATGCGGATATCCGGCACCCCTTCGAAGCTGATCCGGTTGAACAGCTCAGTAGAACGCACCCGGTATTCGATCAGCGCCTGGTCGCGATGACCGCCGAGGGAATAGATACCGGAAATGATCCCGGAGATATGGTGCTCCAGCTCTTCGGTGGTAATGATGCGCCCGGAAGCGGAGCGGAAATAATCCTCGAAGCGATCGGCAATCACCATGATGCCGTCACCGCCGGCCCCTTGCGCGGGCTTGATTACGAAATCCCGGTGCTGCTCCACTACCCGGTGCAAGGTGCTGATGCCCTGCTCGGTGGCGATGGTGCCGTACATCTGCGGCACACGGATTCCCGCATCCAGCGCCATTTGCTTGGTCTGAATCTTGTCGTCCACCAGCGGGTACAGGCTGCGCTTGTTATAACGCAGGATGTAATCGCCATTGCGCTGATTAATGCCCATGACGCCACGGGCGCGCAGGGCCTTGCGGGTTTTCGACCAGAACATCAGCGTTTATCCCCGTCCACCATGGCACGGAACCGCAACAGCTCGGTGAGGCGATAGCCCCGGTAGTGTCCCATCAGCACCATGATTGCGGCCAGGCACAGCAACACACCCGGGAAGGTGAACACGAAATACACCAGCGGCTGCCACACCATCAGCAGGTGACAGAAGATGGCCGCCACCAGCGTGCCCAGCGCCACTTTCAGCGACTGGGTGCCGCCGCGCTCTTCCCAGACGATGGAGGTCCGCTCGATCACCATGGTCAGAATCACCATGGGGAACAACGCCACCGACAGGCCCGAGCCCATGCCCAGCTTGTAGCCCAGCAGGCTGATCAAGGCCATGGCGATCACCACAAAGGTCAGCACCACGGAAAGCCGGGGCAATAACTGTAATTTCAGATGTTCGAGATAGGAGCGCACCGACAACCCGATGGCGGTGATGGAGGTAAACAGCAATACCCCCCAGACCACCTGCGTCTCACGGAATGCCAGGGCGATCAACACCGGGGTAAAGGTCCCCAGGGTTTCCATGCCGATCAGCGAACGAATAAACAGCACCAACATGACCCCCACCGGGATCATCACCAGGATGCGGTATAGCTGCTGGGCAGGTAAGGGCAATTCGTAAAGGGAGAAATCGATAAAACTGCTTACGTCTTTCAAACGCAGGGACTGGGCCAGCTGCAACGCGCTCATTTCGTTCTCATGCACGCTAAAGCTCACGTCCGCAGACTTGCCGCCCTCGATATTCAGCAGCGGCCCGGGGCCGCTCCACCAGACCAGGCGATCTTCCGGCAGGCCTTGCTGGCCATTGAGCGGATTGAAGTACAGCCATTTTTTGCCGTTAAAGCTGCGCAGCCACAGCTCCGGCTGCTGCTCCTGGGTTTCCGCCAGGCGCAACGTATGCACTGGCTCGGCCGGGATATGCGCCACCGCCAGCAGCAAGTCGATCACGCTGGCCCGATTTTCCGGACTCACATCGCTGCCCAGCAGCAGCTGGACATTATCGTTTTCCAGCTCGTTGACCCGCTTGATGGTCTCGCTGATAAAGGTTTCCACATCCGCCGAGTGCTGGCGAATCGGCTCCAGCAACGCGTCGGCTGCCAGCTTGTCCGGGCCATCCAGTGTCGGGGCCGGGCGGAATTGGGGGCCGGGATCATTTTCCGGGGCATCCGCATAACGCGGCGTGAGCATGAGGCGGTAATAGAGGTACTGGTTGCCTTCGGCGCGACGGGACGACCAGGTCACCTGCCGGTTGCCTTTCTCCACATTCACGTTCACGCCGTAATTGTTGGAGATAAAGCTTTCATTGAGGGTGGTATAGCCCACTCCCAGCGGCGGCACGAACATGCGCACCTTTACGGGCTTGTTAGCCTTGGCCGAAAAAGACACTTGGGCATCAACGACCCACACCGGGTCCTTCTCGTCCTGGCTGAGCGGCACATTTTGTACCAACAGCTGGTAAGCGATACTGCCGCCCCCCAACAAAAGCAGGAAAACGGCAAGCAGCCGCGCTTGCAACTTCACAGAACCCATTATAGCGCCTCGGCAGCCTCCATCGTCTCGTCGTCGCTCTCGACAACCTTGTCTTCACTATTGTCTTCACTGGCCTGACAACCGGGTTCGCCCACCGCCATTGATAGCGACGGATCCACCAATGCGCCCAGGCCTTGCAGCGCCTCGGAACCCATCAGCAACGGATAACGAAACTCGCTGCGGTCTGTCAGGTTAACTTCAATTTGCTCCTGCCGGTTGCCCATACAAACCGTCAGGGTTACCACCGGACGACGGCTGTAGTCCCGCTCACCCGGCGACACACTTTCTGCCCGTCGCTTGATGCGCACATGCCCTGACAGTGGCAGCTCCACATCATCCCATTGTTCCGCGGTAATACCCCAATCTTCCCGGTCATCGCGGTCGATGGACAGGTCGAACTCGACCATTTCCACGCCATCTTGCTCAAAAGTACGGATGTAACGGGCGCTCAGGGAGGCAGAATCCGCCCCCGTATCCAGCTTGGCAGGTACCGTAATGCCCAACTCCTTGATGTGCACTTTCTCGTGCAAGCCATAAATCATCTTGCCGGATGAGTCGTCAGCCACCACCACCAAGGGCGCCAGCACCAACAGCAAAGCAAGGAATGTGCGCATTATAACAACCTGATTGTAAAAGCATTACAGCCTGATCTCGGGATTTCCGACCCAGCCTCTGACCGGTCCCCCGGAAAATGGTTGCGCCATTCTAGGCGATCATCGGGCCTCTCGCAGGCTCAACCGTGAAATTTTGAACTTGTTCACAATTGCCAATCTTACGATAAAGGCTGACCGGCGGGCTATCACCCACACGCTACGCTGCTATAATGCGCGCCCCTGCGAAACCGCTGGCACGGTTTCGCCCACCATATTTGGAGCATCACTAGTGATTGAACGTCTGCGCAATATCGCCATCATCGCCCACGTTGACCACGGCAAGACCACCCTGGTGGACAAGCTGCTGCAACAGTCTGGCACCCTGGGAGATCGCGCCGGCGACATCGAACGGGTCATGGACTCCAACGATCTGGAGAAAGAGCGGGGCATTACCATTCTGTCCAAGAACACCGCCATCCAGTGGAATGACTATCGCATCAACATCGTGGACACCCCCGGCCACGCCGACTTCGGCGGTGAGGTAGAGCGTGTCATGTCCATGGTGGATTCCGTGCTGCTGCTTGTAGACGCAGTGGACGGCCCCATGCCACAAACCCGCTTCGTGACCCAGAAAGCGTTCGCCGCCGGCCTTCGCCCAATTGTCGTGATCAACAAGATCGACCGCCCTGGCGCTCGCCCGGACTGGGTAATGGATCAGGTCTTCGACCTGTTCGACAACCTGGGCGCCACCGACGAGCAACTGGACTTCCCGGTAATCTATGCCTCTGCCCTGAACGGCATTGCCGGCCTGGACGCGGATGATCTGGCCGACGACATGACCCCGCTGCTGCAGGCCATCGTCGACAAAGTGGATTACCCGAACGTGGATGCTGACGGTCCTTTCCAGATGCAGATTTCCTCTCTGGACTACAACAGCTACCTGGGCATCGTCGGTATTGGCCGGGTCAAGCGCGGCAACATCAAGGCCAACAGCCCGGTGAAAGTGATCGGCGCCGACGGCAATGTCCGTAACGGCAAGATCCTCACCATCATGGGCTACCACGGCCTGGAACGTGTCGATGCCACCACCGCGTCCGCTGGCGAAATCGTCTGCATCACCGGCCTGGATCCGCTGAACATTTCCGACACCCTGTGTGATCCGCTGAATGTGGAAGCGCTGACCCCGCTGAGCGTGGACGAACCCACCGTCAGCATGTTCTTCCACGTGAACACCTCACCGTTTGCCGGCCAGGACGGCAAGTTCGTTACCAGCCGCCAGATCCGTGAGCGCCTGGAAGCCGAACTCAAGCACAACGTGGCCCTGCGCGTGGAAGAAACCGGCAGCGCCGACCAGTTCCGCGTCTCCGGCCGTGGCGAGCTGCACCTGTCGGTACTGATCGAGAACATGCGTCGTGAAGGCTTCGAGCTGGCCGTAGGCCGCCCGCAGGTAATCATCCGTGAAGAAGACGGCGTGAAGCAGGAACCCTACGAAACCGTTGTGGCCGACGTGGAAGAACAGCATCAGGGCGCCATCATGGAGCATCTGGGTCTGCGTAAGGCCGAGATGACCAACATGGAACCGGACGGCAAAGGCCGGGTTCGCCTGGAATTTCTGGTACCCAGCCGTGGCCTGATCGGCTTCCGCAGCCAGTTCCTGACCCTGACTTCCGGTACCGGCATCCTCAACAGCACCTTCAGCCACTACGGCGAGCACAAGGCCGGCGACATGGCCAAGCGCATCAACGGTGTGCTGGTATCCATGGTGAAAGGCAAGGTGCTGGGCTTCGCCCTGTTCAACCTGCAGGAACGTGGCCGCATGCTGATCGACCCGAACGTGGATGTGTACGAAGGCCAAATCATCGGCATCCACAGCCGTGGCAACGACCTGGTGGTCAACCCCACCAAGGGCAAGCAGCTGACCAACATGCGCGCCTCCGGCACCGATGAGAACATCGTTCTCACCCCGCCGATCCGTTTCAGCCTGGAACAGGCGCTGGACTTCATCGAAGACGACGAGCTGGTGGAAGTGACCCCCAACTCCCTGCGTATTCGCAAGAAGCTGCTCACCGAAACCGAGCGCAAGCGCGCCGGGCGGTAATTAAGAGACGCAACACGCTGCACGCATCAAGCGCCACGCCTAAAAACGTGGCGCTTTTTGTGTCCGGTGGGTGCACCCACCGCCAACGCGACTTTAACGCAATAGCATCAACACCAGCACCGCACCGATCACCAGCCCCACTATCAAACCCGCCATAAATCCCTGCCCGGCCAGCGGCGCTGCACCGGTAGTGGGCGCCCCCTCTCCCCGATCTGCCGGCTGGCTGGCCTCGAACTCAGCAATCACTTCCCGGGCCCGTGTTTCATCGTTGGCGGCCACCCATACTGTCGCCAGGCCCGCCGCCGGCAGCTCACCCATGCCGCCCTGCAACATATCGCCATGCACCTGGGCCATGATGCCCACCTGGTCCAGCAGGTTGGCCAGCATATGGGCTTCAATCATGTGCCGTGCCTGAAACACACACTTCACCAGCCCTCTCCTCTCGTTACGGGTTCACCGGAGTTTTCTCCACCACTTCCAGCAGTGTATAGCGCAAGCTGCTGCCATCCGCCGGTGGCGATTCCACGTTTTCGACCTTCACTCGCAAGGTGTACTGAAACCCCTCTTCGTAAGTAAAGCCCTCTACGTGGTTATAGAATAGCTCCCAATTGGCATCGGCCTCATGCTTGACCCGCAAACACTCCATCACGCCGACACCAATACATGCCGAGCCATAGGGCGCCACATACAGGAGCTGCCCCGGCTTGTCCTGCGGCGAAGGCTCATTGCAACCGGCCAGTAAAAACAACAACACCAAGGTCCCGCGTTTCCACATCATCATCCATGTCCTGTTATTCTTGTCGTAGCGCTTATCGTAGTTCTGATCAGTACCACGCCCACCCCGCCAAGGCAAAACCCGACATGCTGCATATCGCCCTGTTCGAGCCGGAAATCCCCCCCAACACCGGCAACATTATCCGCCTGGCCGCCAACACCGGCGCCCAGTTGCATCTGATTGAGCCATTGGGGTTTTCCCTGGAAGAGAAGAAACTGCGCCGCGCCGGCCTCGACTACAGCGAGTTCGCCGCATTACAGGTGCATCGGGATTTTGCCGCGTTTCAGGAAAGTGTCGCCGGCCAGCGGCTGTTCGCCATGACCACCAAGGGTAGCCGCCCCCATAGCGAAGCCTGTTTTCAGGACGGAGATGTTCTGTTATTCGGGCCGGAAACCCGCGGCCTGCCGGACCCCATTCTGGAAAGTCTGCCGCCAACACAGAGATTGCGCCTGCCCATGGTGGCGGATAGCCGCAGCCTTAATCTCAGCAATGCCGTTGCCGTAACGCTCTATGAAGCATGGCGACAGCTGGGATACGAAGGTGCAATTAATAATGAATAATTAATAACATCACGGGATAGATTTTGTCCGTATTGAAACGCAAGAGGCCGCGCCCATACTCTGGGCGCGGCCTCTTGCATTCCGGCATAACAAACGCTGCTCTCGCAGCTTTTAATTATCCGTTATTAACCATTAATTGCAGTTTACTGAACGGTCTCGCCCGCCGCCGCAGCATTTTCCTGTTGCTGCTGACGCTGCTGCTGATACAGCGCATCGAAGTTGATCGGCTGCAGCACCATCTGCGGGAATGACCCCTTGGCCACCAGGTCCGACACCACTTCACGCACATACGGGAACAGCAGATTCGGGCAATACGCGCCGAGCAATTGCGCCCGCTCTTCGCCTTCGATGCCTTTCACGGTAAAGATACCGGCCTGCTTCACTTCCACCAGATAGAACGTCTTTTCTTCGGCTTCGTCCTTGGCGGTCACCGTCACGGTGATTTCCACTTCGAACTCATCGCCTTCACCAACACGGCGGGCGCTGTTGTTCAGTTGCACGTTCACCTTGGGTTTCCATTCCTGCAGGAACACTTCCGGCGCACCCGGGCACTCGAAGGACGTGTCTTTCAGGTAAATACGCTGCAGTTGGAAAACCTGTTGCTGTTCATCAGCCATGTTCTTCTCCTGTTACTGGCCTGCTCCGAGCAGAGCATCGAGCTCCCCCGCCCGCTCCAGAGCAAAAAGTTCATCACAGCCACCGATGGCGTGATCATTAATGAAAATCTGCGGCACCGTGCGGGCACCGCCGCGCTGCATCATGACTGCACGCTGCTGGGGCTCGCGATCCACATCGGTATCCTCGAACGCCACATTCTTGCTGTTCAGCAGCTGCTTGGCACGCACGCAAAACGGGCACCAGGCAGTGGTATACAGTTCGACTTTGGCCATCTCTGCCTCCTGCTTACTCTTTGACCACCGGCAGGCTGGCTGATCGCCAGGCGTTCAGGCCACCCTGAATACGATACAGATCAGAAAAGCCCTTGGTGCGCAGTTGCCGCCCCAGATGTGAGGCCTTTGCCCCCATATCACAAGTCAGGATGAGGGGTTTGTCCTTGTATTTTTCCAGCTCTGCAATACGATCAAGCGCCTGCCCGGCGGGAATATTGATGCTACCGGCAATATGCCCGGTGCGGAACTCATCGCTGTCGCGCAGATCCACGATCACCGCGTCTTTCTGGTTCACCATGTTGGTGGCCAACTGCGGCGTTAGAGACTGGCCGCCGCGGCGGGACTCAAGCACAAAAAACAGTGCCCACAACAGGAAAAAGGCGGACACCAGAATATAATGGTTGCTGGCGAATTCAATCAGATTGCCCATGGAAACCCCGGATCATTAGCGTTGGCTCTAATCGGCGCCAATGGTGCGGCGCCACTGTTTCCCCCGGGAAAGAAAGCCGAAGGAAAATCGGCGCCAAGTATACACATCCCCGGGCCGTTAAGGTAAAACCTCGCCATGACCCGACGATTACTGCTGCTTCTACTGCTCCCGGCCCTGCTCCCTGTTAGTGGGGTGGCGGACACCGCGCCCAGCAAGGCCCAGCTGGAGAAGCTCAAATCCCGCATCAGCGAATTGAGCGAGGCCCAGAGCCGCGAATTGCGCGAACGTGATTCCGTGCAGGCCAGCCTGCGCGAGGCGGAACTGCGCATCAGCCGGCTGACCCGGGAACAACGGAATCTGGAAAAAAAGGCAAGCACCGCCCGGCAACGCCTCGACGGCCTGGAGGCAGAACAGGCAGTGCTGGCCGCAGAAAAACGCACCCAGCTGGACTGGCTGGGCAAAACCGTGCGCGCCAGTTATCAGGCCGGCCGCCAGGAACGCATCAAACTGCTGCTCAACCAGGAACAGCCCGACCAGATCGCCCGCCTGCTGCGCTACCAGGAATATTACCAACGCGCCCGCAGCAACCGCCTCAAGGCCGTCAACGGCGAGCTTGATGAACTCAAGGCGATTGCCCTGCGGGTAGAGAAGGCCCGCCAGGTGCTGCTGGAAAAACGCACCGACGTGCAACGCCATGCGGACAAACTGCAAGACGCCCAGAAAGAGCGCCAGGCCACACTGGCATCACTGAACCGCTCACTGGATGATCGTGGCAGCAATCTTAACCAGCTCAAGGCAGATCAGCAGCGCCTGCAAAAGCTGCTGGCAGACATGCAGCGCAGCCTCAATGACATCCCTGCCGACCTGGGCGGCAAGCCCTTCGGCAATCTGGCCGGCAAACTCCCCTGGCCCGTGGAGGCGCGCATTTCCACCGGCTATAACAGCCGCCGGGAAGGGGCGCTACGTTGGCAAGGCGTCATTTTCAATGCTGCCCCGGGCACCCCGGTCCGGGCGATCCATGCCGGCCGCGTGGTATTTGCCGACTGGCTGCGCGGTTATGGCCTGCTGACCATTGTTGATCACGGCAACGGCTACCTGACTCTTTACGGCTACAACCAGAGCCTGTTACGCGAGGTCGGTGAATGGGTCTCCGCCGGTGACAGCCTGGCCCTGGCCGGCAATTCCGGCGGCAACCGGACCAACGGTCTCTACTTCGAGATACGCCACCGGGGCAAGGCTGTGAACCCCACACGCTGGTGCAATCAGCGTGTTACACTGCCGCCATTGGCGCAAAATTGATGATGAACTTTGAAACGCGCACACCTTTTTTCTGTGCCCGCCGGGGATCCTGAATGCCAACAACCATCCTGCCCACGCTCCGTTCTGTCGCGCTCACCGGCCTGCTTGCCCTGAGCCCGCTCACCGCACTTCACGCCCAGGACCCTGCCCTTGATGAGCAGGCCCGCCAGCAAGGCGTCCCGGTGGACGAGCTGCGCGCCTTTGCCGAGGTCATGGAACGCATCCGTGCGGCCTACATTGAAGACGTGGATGACCGTGAACTGCTGGAAGCCGCCATCCGCGGCATGCTCCACGATCTGGACCCGCACTCCAACTACCTGACCCCGGACCAGTTTGACGACCTGCAGGTGACCACCACCGGCGAATTCGGCGGCCTGGGCATCGAAGTCACCATGGAAGACGGCTTTGTCAAAGTGGTCACCCCGGTGGACGACTCGCCCGCCAGCAACGCCGGCATTCTCGCGGGCGACCTGATCCTCAAGATCGACGACACCTTTGTAAAAGGGCTGACCCTGGGCGAAGCCGTAGAGCTGATGCGCGGGGAAATCGGCACCAAAATCGATTTGATGGTCCTTAGCGAAGGCGACGAAAAACCCCGCCAGGTAAGCCTCGAACGCGACCGCATCCAGACCCACAGCGTGAAATCCAAAATGCTGGAACCGGGCCTGGGCTACCTGCGCATTTCCCAGTTCCAGAACAACACCGGTGACGACGCCCGCAAAGCGCTGGACAAGCTCAACAAGGACACCGCTCTTAACGGCCTGATTCTCGATCTGCGCAATAACCCCGGCGGCGTGCTCAACGGCGCCGTGGAAGTCACCGACCTGTTCCTGGATGCCGGCCTGGTGGTGTACACCCAGGGCCGCGACAAGGCGAGCCGAAACGACTTTGATGCCAGCGCCGGCGATGCCCTGAACGGCAAACCGCTGGTGGTGCTGGTCAACGGCGGCAGCGCCTCCGCCTCGGAAATCGTGGCCGGCGCCCTGCAGGACCAGGAACGCGCCATCGTGGTGGGCAACCGCACCTTCGGCAAAGGCTCCGTACAAACGGTATTGCCGTTGAGCAAGGACCGCGCCCTGAAACTCACCACCGCCCGTTATTACACCCCAAAGGGGCGCTCCATTCAGGCAGAAGGGATTGAGCCCGACATTGCCGTGGATGTGGTCACCAAGATCGAAGTACGCGAAGACATGCACCTGCGTGAAGCAGACTTGCCTCGCCACCTGGACAATGAAAACGGCGACAGCGAGAAAGAGAAGAAACGCAGCTCCCTGGCCGAGGACGATTACCCGCTGGCGCAGGCGCTCTCCATCCTCAAAGGCGTCGTCCTCACTCAGCGCCCCGCCCACGCCTCACAGCCCGACCAGCCTTGATGACAGGCCGGTTACTGGCCCTGGGGTGGCTGCTCCCGGGGCTGCTGTTGAGCGCCAGCGCGCTGGCCGCACCACGCATTGCCATCATCATTGATGACCTGGGCTACAGCCGGCAACACGGCCAGGCCATTGTGGACCTGCCCGCGCCGGTCACCTGCGCGGTGATCCCCTTTTCCCCCCATGCCCGCCGACTGGCGGAGCGGGCCAGCCTGGCCGGCAAGGAAGTGCTGGTGCACATGCCCATGGCCGCGCAACGCCATCAGATCCTTGATCAGGGCGGCCTGCGGGACGGGATGGATGAGCCTCAACTGCTGGATGCGGTGCGCCAGGCCCTGAGCCAGATTCCCCAGGCCCGCGGCCTGAACAACCATATGGGCAGCGCGCTTACCGAACAGCAACAGCCCATGGGCTGGCTGATGACGGAATTGAAGGCGCACCAGCTATTCTTTGTGGACAGCCGCACCAGCAGTCATTCCGTGGCACAGCAGGTGGCCCGGCAGGTGGGGCTTTCCCACGCCGGGCGCGATGTCTTTCTGGATAATGAACGCAATCTGGTCAGCATCAATGAGCAGTTCAACCGGCTGATCCGGCTGGCCCGGCAGCGCGGCCAGGCGATTGCCATCGGCCACCCGTACCCGGAAACCGTGCACTACCTGCAGCAGGTACTGCCCTTGATGCAAGACGCCGGCATTGAGGTAGTGCCGGTGTCCACGCTATTGAGCACCCCGGCAGTGACCACCGCCACCACCGGGAGCGAAGCTCACGCCGGGTCCTGATCCCGGTTTTTGCCGATACCGGTAAGTTTGGCGTAACCGATCATCAGGAAACCGAAAGCAAACATCAGCACACCGTAAACCGCAGACGGCACAGACATGGCCTCGGAATGCAGCAGGGTCAAGGTCACCATCAACCCCAGCGTACCGTTCTTGATACCCAGCTCGATGGCCACAGTGAATGCCTGATCCCGGCTCAAGCCGATCACCCGGCCACCCACCATACCCAGAATGATCCCTGCCACATTGAGAATAATGGCGGACACACCAGCTTGCTTGAACAGCACCAGAGCTTCATCGCCCAGCTCCACCAGCAATAGCGCAATCACCGCCACCATCACCGCCAGCCCCAGCAGCCCCACGGCCTTTTCGCCCTTTTCCGCCCAGTGCTGGCGGAAGTGACGAATAGCCATGCCGATGGCCACCGGCAACAGGATAATCACGAACAGGGTAATGATGGTGCGCATCACCGGCAGTTCCAGCGCCCTGGCGGTGTCCTGAAAACGCTCCAGGGCCCAACCGGTAAACGCAGGCAGCGTGACAATGGTGATCAGGCTGGCAAGCACGGTCAGCACAATGGACAGGGCCACATCACCGCGCCCCAGATAGACAAACAGATTGGAGGTGGTGCCGCCCGGGCAGGCGGCAATCACGATAAGGCCCACCGCCAGCGCCGGCGACAGATCCAGCGCCAGTGCCACGCCCAGGGCGATGAGCGGGAGCAGGAGTATCTGGCAAACCAGGCCATAGAAGGTGCCACGCGGGGCAACAACAACTTCGCGGAAATCTTTGGGGGTCAGGGTCATGCCCATTCCCACCATGATCAAAAACAACGATAACGGCAGCCCGATATCAATCAACGCACCTGAACCCATTACAACTCTCCCGTGATTTTTTTATGGTCTTTCAACGGGGGCAGCGCCCCCAAAACCTCGAGAGTAAAACAGGGTTCCATTTATAGCCAGTACGTAACGGCTAAAGTTGTGACAGGAGGTTAATCCAACCGAAAGAAGGCCGGGAGATGATCAGCCCAGGCGCATTTCCACGCCGGCCGACTGCATAAATTCCTTGGCCTGCTGCACCGAATATTCGCCAAAGTGGAAAATCGACGCCGCCAGCACCGCATCGGCGCCGCCCTGCTGCACACCGTCCACCAGATGCTGCAGGTTGCCGACCCCGCCCGAGGCGATCACCGGCACCGGCACCGCATCGGAGATGGCACGGGTCAGCGCGATGTCAAAACCGTTCTTGGTGCCATCACGATCCATGCTGGTCAGCAGGATTTCACCGGCACCGTAGTCGGTCATTTTGCGCGCCCACTCCACCGCATCCAGGCCCGTGGGTTTGCGGCCACCGTGGGTGAAGATTTCCCAGCGATTGGTGTCGCTTTCCGCGCTGACTTTTTTCGCGTCGATGGCCACCACAATACACTGGGAACCAAACCGCTCCGCCGCTTCACGGACAAACTCCGGGTTATGTACCGCCGCCGAGTTGATCGCCACCTTGTCCGCACCGGCATTCAGCAGGTTACGAATATCTTCCAGCGCACGCACGCCGCCACCCACGGTAAGCGGAATAAACACCTGGCTGGCGATCTGCTCCACTGTGTGCAGCGTGGTATCGCGCTCCTGATGGCTGGCGGTGATATCCAGAAAGGTAATTTCATCTGCACCGGCATCGTTATAGCGCTTGGCAATTTCCACCGGGTCACCGGCATCTCGGATATCCACGAACTGCACGCCTTTGACCACGCGGCCGGCATCCACATCCAGACACGGAATAATGCGTTTGGCTAAACCCATAATACGTCCCCGGCGCTCAGGCGCCGCTCAACTCATCAGACAGTGCCTGGCCTTCGGCAAAGTCCAGGGTGTTTTCGTAGATGGCACGGCCGGTAATGGCACCACTGATGCCCTGGTCAGCCACCGCACACAGGTTGCGCACGTCATCCAGATTGGTAATGCCGCCGGAGGCGATCACCGGAATCGACATGGACTGGGCCAGTCTCACGGTGGCATCCACATTCACGCCCTGCAGCATGCCATCGCGGCTGATATCGGTGTAGACGATGGCGGACACGCCGTCGTTCTCGAACTGTTTCGCCAGATCGATCACATCCACATCGGTCACGTTCGCCCAGCCATCGGTGGCCACTTTGCCGTCTTTGGCGTCCAGGCCCACAATGATGTGGCCAGGGAACTGTTCACACATGGCTTTGACGAATGCCGGCTCATTCACCGCCTTGGTGCCGATGATCACCCACTGCACCCCCGCATCCAGGTAGGCCTGAATAATTTCCGGGCTACGGATACCGCCACCAATCTGGATCGGCAGGTCCGGGTGGGCCTTGGCAATCGCCTTGACGATTTCGCCATTCACCGGCTCACCGGCAAAGGCCCCGTTCAGGTCGACCAGATGCAAGCGGCGAGCGCCACGTTCCACCCAATGACTGGCAACGGCAACCGGGTCGTCGGAGAACACGGTGTCGTCTTCCATACGGCCCTGCTTGAGGCGTACACATTTACCGTCTTTCAGGTCGATGGCGGGAATCAGTAACATCAGAATCTCTTTATCAAATTCATGGAAGCCCGCCTTCCCCGGCCGGGAGAAGGCGGGCCGTGCAAGCCTGTTGCGTGCCGCGTGTAGCGTCTGCTTATGGCTGCCAGCGCAGGAAATTTTCCAGCAGCGTCAGACCGGCGTCAGCACTTTTCTCCGGGTGGAACTGCACGGCAAACACATTGCCCTGGACTGCGGCAGCGGCAAAGCTCAGGCCGTAGTCGCAACGCCCGGCTACCGCTTCGTCGGGCAAGCCGGTGACACAGTAACTGTGCACGAAGTAAAAGCGGGCATGGTTATCGATCCCCGCCCACATGGGGTGCGCCATGCCCTGCTGCACCTGGTTCCAGCCCATGTGCGGCACTTTCAGGCGGGCGCCCGTATCGCTGAACTGCTCACCGAAAAAGGTGACCTGCCCATCGAAAATGCCCAGGCAATCCACCCCGTTATTTTCTTCACTGCGGGCCATCATCGCCTGCATGCCGACGCAGATCCCCAGCAATGGCTTGCCGGCTTTCGCCACATCCCGGATCGCCTGATCCAGGCCGGTGTCTTTCAGAACGGCGATGCAGTCACGAATGGCGCCCACACCAGGAAAGACCACCCGGTCCGCCGCCCGGACCTGATCCGGGTCGCCGGTGATGATGATGGTCTGGCCATTGGCGACCTTTTCCAGCGCCTTGCCTGCGGAGTGCAGGTTACCCATGCCGTAATCAATAACGGCAACGACTTCACTCATATTCGGGAGCCTGTGCTGTACGGTTACTCGCTTTCGCTGAGGGTACCTTTGGTGGACGGGGTAATGCCGTCCATGCGCGGGTCCGGCTCCACCGCCATACGCAGCGCGCGGCCAAAGGCCTTGAACACGGTCTCAGCCTGGTGATGGGCGTTCTTGCCGCGCAGGTTATCAATATGCAGGGTAATCATGGCGTGGTTCACGAAGCCCTGGAAAAATTCGTAGAACAGGTCCACGTCGAAGCCACCGATGCTGCCCCGGGTGAAGTCCACAAACATTTCCAGGCCCGGACGGCCGGACAGGTCCAGCACCACCCGTGACAGGGCTTCGTCCAGAGGCACGTAGGCGTGACCGTAACGGCGCACCCCTTTCTTGTCACCGATGGCCTTGGCGAAGGCCTGGCCCAGCGTGATGCCGATATCTTCCACCGTGTGGTGGGCATCGATGTGCAGGTCACCCTTGGCCTTGATGTCCAGATCGACCAAACCATGACGTGCCACCTGATCCAGCATGTGCTCAAGGAACGGCAACCCGGTATCCAGTTTGCACTGACCGGTGCCATCCAGATTGATGGTGGCTTGAATCTGGGTTTCCAGGGTGTTGCGCTCTACGGTAGCGCTTCGCTTGCTCATCTATACCTCCCAGGCATTGGACCGGCTATTATACGCAGCCTGAGGGCCCGTTGACACCATTGCAGCAGCCCCGACCACCCAAACCAGCGGAGTTTCACCATGCCGATCAGCGTTCAGGCCCACCCTCTCTCTCAGGAAGAATGTCAGACCTTTGAGCAGGTACTGCGTGATGCCCCGCAATACCGCCAGAAGCTGGCCGATGCGGTGGCTGGCGGGCAAGGGCGGCTGTTCGCTGCCCACTTCAATGGGCAGCGCGTGGCTATCGCCCTGATAGAAGAAAACCAGCCGCAGCTGGCCTGGATGGTCGTACATCCCGCCACTCAGGGGCGCGGCGTGGGCAAGGACTTTCTGCGCCTGATCGGCCAGCAGCTGGGAGAAACGCTCACCCTGCCCGAACACTGCCAGCAGCAGCCCGGCCTATAACTGAGCCAGTGGCAGCCGGATATGCAGCGCAAAACCCCGCCCGGGTCCGGCGCTTTCCGCCCACAGAGAACCGCCCACCTGCTCAACCATCACCCGCGCCATGGCCAGGGACAGGCCAAAACCTTCTTCATGGTGACGTGATCCCATCACGAAGAATGGTTCGAGGATGTGCTCCAGCTGCTCCGCGGTAGCCCCCCTGCCTTCATCACGAATACAGAGTTCGGCATGGCCCGCCGGCACATCCACGGTGCTGCTGACTTCCACGCTATCGCCTTCGGCACTGAAGCGCAGGGCATTATCCAGCGCCATGGTCAGCACTTCACGCAACTCCCCTTCACAGGCTCGCACCTGCAAATTCGGTGAAATCCGGTTACGCACCGCCACACCGCAAGTCTCTATCCGCGCCGCCTGGTCACGCAAAATGGCGTCGAACATCCACATGGGCTGACAGCTGGCCTGCAACGGCGGCTGGTGGCGGTCGGAGAGATCAAAATACCGCAGTGAGGTGCTGACGATCCCCGTGAGGCGCCGCTGCCCCTTGCGCACCATGGCCCACACATCCACCTCTTTCTCACCCGGCCCCTGCCCGGATTGCCCCAGTGAATCGGCCGCGCCAATCCAGTTGATCGGCGTATTCAGCTCATGGCTGATGTACTGCAGGAACATGGATTTGTCCTGGTTCATCTGTTCGATATCCGCCAGGTGTCGCTCCAGGTTCTGCTGCGCCTCCACCGACAACTGCTTGCGCTCACTTTCCAGAAACCGGATCCGGTCCCCCAGCGCCAGTGACAACATCACCACCACCCACAGGGCGCCGAAATGCGGCAGGTAAGGAACAATCACGCTATAGGGAATCAAGCCCAGATTGCCGATGGCATACAGGAACACTGTCAGCAGAAATACGGACCAGGCCAGCACATACAACCGCGCCACCCGAAAGCCCTGGCGCCACACCACCCAACCCAGCCAGCTGAACAGCACCACCGTCATCATCACCACCACCGTGGACAGGTGATAGGAATACGGCGGCGGGATCACCCACTGCAGCAGGAACGCCAGTCCGATCAGGATCAGGTAATGCTTCAGCAATCGGTCATAGCGCGGAAACCGCTGGGCCAACTGCAGAAACTGCCGTGAGTACAGCGCCAGCGAGAGCCCGCAGGTATAGGTGGTCAGCCAGAAATATTCATTGATCTTGGGGGTCTCCGGCCACAGATACTGCAATCCAAAGCCGCTGACGCAGATATTGAAAAATAGCACCCCGGTCAGAAACACCACAAAGTGCAGGTGCACATTGTCACGCAGGGACAGAAACAGCAGCAGGTTGTAAATCAACATGATGGTCAACGAACCGTAGAACAGCCCCTGCAGCAACTGCTCCAGATAGGTGTACTCCACCAGCCCCTTGGCACTGTAGAGCATGGGCATCATGTTCAATGCGCCCTTGCCGCGCACCTTGAGATAGTACTCACTCACCCCGTCTGGCAGCGATTCCAGATTGAACACAAAAGAGCGGTGGTCCATTGGCCGCCGCCCAAAGGGGCGTGTATCCCCCACCGCGTATTCCCGGAACTCGCCACCCGGCTGCGGCACGAACAGGGTCAGCTCATCGAGAATCGGATAGCGCTCCACCAGGAACCAGCTACGCCCATCCATCTGGCTGGCATCCAGCTGAAAACGCAGCCAGATCGTGCTTTTGGTAAAACCGAAATTCAGGGTGTTGCTGTCACTTTGGCGAAAACGACTGGCAAACTGGTCGCGAATCTGGCTCAAGGTCCAGTTGCCTTCCGGGTCCTCCAGCACATCCACCCGGGCCCCCAACTGAACGCTATCCCCCGCCGAAACCAGTGCAATGGGCTCGGCACGCGCCATGCCCCCCACCAACAGCAGCGCCATCAAGACAACAACATGGAACTTTCGCAAACGCTCTTCCCCTAACGTCACAATAACAATCACGAATAATGCTACGGTATGGTCAGTGAATCCCCACTGCTATAATCACGGTCCAACGACCAACGCGCAAGGAGTGCTACATGGGACGCCTGTTAAAAATTTTGCTGATCACTTTGTTTGCCATCATTGTGCTATTAGCTATTGCTGTTTTTGTGATCACGCAGGTGATTGATCCCAACGAGTTCAAGCCGGAAATCGAGAAACAGGCACAGGAACAGGCCAACCTGACACTGGACATTCAGGGTGACCTGGCCTGGCAATTCTGGCCCTCGCTGGGCGTGAGTCTTGGCCGCACCGAAGCCCGCATTGCCGATGACGAAGAGCTGTTCGCCGCCCTCGACGAAGCCAGCGTCAGCGTTGCCGTATTGCCGTTGCTGTACGGCCAGGTGGAAATGGACGGCATCACCCTGGCCGGCCTGAATGTAAACCTGGTGGACGGTCCGGACGGCGCCAACTGGGAGCAGATTGGCCCGCAGACGCCGGCGGAAGACACCGCCGCTGAAGAAGAACCGGCGGCCGAAGACGAGGGCAGCAGCAGCCTGGACATTCCGCTGACCATTCCCAAAGTCGTGGTCAGCGACGGCAAGGTTCGCTACCGCAGCACCGCCGATGGCACCGACATCGTCGTCGAGCACTTTAATCTGAATGCCCAGGACGTGAACCTGGATGAACCCTTCCCGCTGCAGATGTCCCTGCGCTATCAGGACCAGAGCGACATGCGCGTGGACATGAATCTGGACACGGTACTGGCCGCCGATATCGACAATAACCATTTCGTCCTCAACCCGATGACACTGGATGCCAATATCGCCGGCGCCACCACCATGCCGGTGGATGTGCATCTGGAACAGAATCTGGATGTAAACCTGAACGAGGACACCGTCTCCATCAAGGACCTGCTGCTGCAAGCCGCCGGCACCGAGACCAAAGGCAACGTGGACATTAGCGGCCTCACCGGCGACATGCAGCTCAGTGGCAAGCTGGCCACCGCGCCCTTCGATGCCAACAAGGTGCTGGAAGCGATTGGCGAAGCGCCCATCGAAACCACCGACAGCCAGGCACTGAGCAAGATTGCCCTGGACGCCACCCTGGGCGGCAAGCCCGGCAGCGTCATGGCCAGCCCGCTGACCCTGACCCTGGATGACAGCACCCTAAGCGGCAGCGCCGGCCTGGCCAGCCTGGAAAGTGGCAAGATCATCTTTGACCTGGTGCTCGACAAGATCACCCTGGACGGCTACATGCCGCCTGCCAGTGGCGATAGCGAAACCGCCGCAGCCGGCGGCGGCAAAACCGGCGGTACCGCCAGCCTGTCCAGTGACGAGCTGATCCCGGTGGACACCCTGCGGCCACTGCTGGTGGACGGCGAACTGGCCATTGGCACCGTGAAATACGACAGCATTACCGCCAGCGACATGAAATTTGCCGTCAGCGCCAAGAACGGTGTCTTGCAGCTGACCCGCGCCAGCGGCAGCACCCTGGGCGGCAGCTTCAGCGCCAAAGCCAAACTGGATGCCTCCGGCAGCACCCCGAAAATCACCGCCAGCAACACTGTCTCCAGCGTTCAGATCCAACCGCTGGTACAAATGGCGCTGGAGGATGATCTGGCCAAAGGGGTGTTCGACATGAACGGCAGCTACAGCGCCAGCGGCAACAGCGAAAAAGCGCTGATGAACTCCGCCAAAGGCACCATCGATCTGTCCCTGGCCGACACCACCGTGCGCGGCCTGAATCTGTACAGCACCCTGGTTGGCGGCGTGAATGACATGCTCGGCCAGTTCCAGGGCCTGGCCACCGCCCTGATTCCCAGCCAGGAATCCGGCAAACTGCCCAGCGCCCTGTCCGAAGACACCAAGATTCTCGACCTGAAATCCAAGGCGCGGCTGGACAAGAACGTGGCGTATCTGGACAGCCTCTCTGCGGTACTGCAAAAAGGGGAAATCACCGGTAATGGCTGGATGAACATCCTCAACCAGGACTTCGACCTGAAGATCGGCATGCAATCGCCGGAACTGGGCACCTCCAAATACCTGACCGGCACCACCTGGCCGCTGCGTTGCGAAGGCAACCTGGGTGGCAGCCCCGCCAAATGGTGTGGCCCGGACAAGGATGGCTTCAAGGACATCGGCAAACAGGTCGCCGCCAACGCCACCAAAGACAAGCTGAAAGAAAAGTTCGGCATTGAAGGCGAAGGCGACACCACCGAAGAAGTGCTCAAGGATGCCGCCCAGAAGAAAGCCAAGGAAGAAGTGAACAAGCAGCTGCAGGACGGCCTCAAGAAGCTGTTTAATTAAGAGACGCTGCAGGCTTCACGCAGCAAGCGACACGCAGGCGGAAATGAGCGTTTGCTCATTTCCGCCGTTTTTTGTCCGGAGTGTCATGCCCAGCACATCCCTCACCCCGCAAGACTTCAGCCAGGCTCTACTCGACTGGTACGACCAACATGGCCGCCAGGATCTGCCCTGGCAGCACCCGCGCACGCCCTATCAGGTGTGGGTGTCGGAAATCATGCTGCAACAGACCCAGGTCAGCACGGTCATTCCCTACTTCAAGCGGTTTATGGCGCGCTTCCCGGATGTCAAAACACTGGCACTGGCGGAGCAGGATGAGGTACTGCACCTGTGGACCGGGCTCGGTTACTACGCCCGCGCCCGCAACCTCCATAAATGCGCCCAACAACTGCTGGAGAACTATCAGGGCGAATTCCCGGACACCGTTGAGGAAGTGGCCACGCTACCCGGCATTGGCCCCTCCACCGCCGGCGCCATTCTTGCCCAGAGCCGCGGCGTGCGCGCACCGATTCTCGATGGCAATGTGAAACGGGTGCTCGCCCGGCTGCATGCGGTGCCCGGCTGGCCGGGCAAAAAACCGGTCGAAAGCCGACTCTGGGAGCTGTCTGAACACTACACGCCTCACGCACGGCTGGCGGACTACACCCAGGCGATCATGGACCTGGGCGCCACCCTGTGTCGCCGGGGCAACCCCGACTGCGCTAGCTGCCCAGTAAACCGCGGGTGCGAAGCCCACGCCAACGGTAACCCACAGGATTACCCCGGCAAGAAACCGAAAAAGGCCCTGCCAGTACGCACCACCGTCATGCTTATCCTGCGCGACCGTAACGGCCGGGTCTGGCTGGAACAGCGGCCCCAGCAAGGCATCTGGGGCGGCCTGTGGTGCTTTCCACAAACCGACCATGAGTCACAGATGGACGACGCCCTGAAAGTCCGTGCGTTCGATGCCCGTGCTGATAGCCAGCCACTGGATCCGTTCCGGCACACCTTCAGCCACTATCATCTGGACATCGTCCCGCTGGAAGTGGCCGTGGACCCAGCCGGCACCCGTGACAGTGACGGTCGCTGGGTGGACCCGCAGTCTCCCGGCACGCTGGGCCTGGCCGCACCGGTGAAGAAACTGCTGGCGGGTCTCGACGCCCCACGCCAGTCACGCATGTTATAGTCCACCTCACATGTACCCGCCTACGGAGTTGCCATGAGCCGCACGGTAATGTGCCGCAAATACCAGACTGAACTGGACGGCCTCGACCGCCCCCCGTTCCCTGGCCCCAAGGGGCAGGATATCTTCGAGACAGTCTCGAAAAAGGCCTGGCAGGAATGGCTGCACGAACAGACCATGCTGATCAACGAAAAGCACCTGAACGTGATGGACCCACAGGCACGCGCCTTCCTGGACGAACAACGTGATCGTTTTCTGAACAACGAAAACTACGAAAAAGCAGAGGGATACGTGCCACCTGCTCACGATGCGAACAAATAAACGCCCACGGCTTGACGCCTCCGGCCCAAGCCGCTTTAATACGCGCCCTGATTGCCCGGATAGCTCAGTCGGTAGAGCAGGGGATTGAAAATCCCCGTGTCGGTGGTTCGATTCCGCCTCCGGGCACCATACAAGAAAGCCCCGCTCACAAGAGCGGGGCTTTTTTTATGGCCACTGGTTGCGCATTTCCCCCATCAAGCCGCGAACCGGCCTCTACCCTCGCCTGACCTTCTGCGCTAACGTGCACACATCTCTCGCACTCCAGACAGGCCCTGTCACGTGTACCGTTTTATTGTATTTATTCTGTCACTGATGCTGTTCGCCGGTTGCGACCAGACGCCCACCGGGCGGGACCAGCTGGCCCTGATGCCGGACACCATGATGGCGGATTTTGGCCGGCAGACGTTTCTGCAAATGCAGCAGCAGACTCCGGTGAGCGACGACGAGGCCGCCAACCAGGAGGTACAGTGCGTCGCCACACAGATACTCGCCCATCTAGCCAACCGGTTTCCCGGCAACGCGCTACCCCAGCGCTGGGAAATCGTGGTCTTTGCCGACCCGAGCCCCAACGCCTTCGCCTTGCCTGGCGGCAAGATAGGCGTCAACGAAGGCCTGCTGGCGGTGGCCACCAGCGATGACCAACTGGCGGCCGTGATTGGCCACGAGGTGGGCCATGTGCTGGCACGACACAGTAACGAGCGGCTGACCCAGCAGTTGGGAATCCGCACGGTGCTGTTTCTGGTCGGCATGTTCAGCGAAGGGGATGCAGATTCAGAGCGCATTATTCAGGCGCTGGGCATGGGCGCACAGCTGGGCATTGCCCTGCCCTTCAGCCGGGCCCATGAAGAAGAAGCGGATTTGATGGGGCTGGAGCTGATGGCCAGCGCCGGTTTTGACCCGCGCGAAAGCGTGCAGCTTTGGAAGAACATGGCTGCCACCGGGAGCGGACAGCCCCCGGAGTTCCTGTCCACCCACCCCAATCCCGGCAGCCGGATCGGCGCACTGGAAGAAAAAATGCAGGTGGCGCTACCGCTGTACCAGAAAGCCACACCGGCGGAATGCGAACCACAGTAATTCAGAAGCGAGCCACGCGTTTCGAGTAGCGAAAACCTGACCTCATTATTTTCTGGTTTTACCTGTCGAAACTCGCTTCTCGCTACTCGAGACGGCCTTTGTCAGCCAACAACCGCCTCTTTCACGGGCACGCTCTCAACCGCCGTCTGCCAGTGATAGTCCTTCATGCTCACCGTCCAGGTACGCGCCATAAACTGGAAAGTGGCATGGGGCCACAGGGCGGTATTGCGGCCATCGGCCTGCTGGTACCAGCTCATGCAACCACCGTTCTGCCATACCGTGCCTTTCAGCTCTTCCTGCAGTTTGTCGTTATAGCGATCCTGCACGTCCTGCTTCACATCCAGCCAGGCATCACCGCGCTTATCCAGCTTGGTGATGGCATCCATGATGTAGCGCACCTGACTCTCGATCATGAAGATAATGGAGTTGTGGCCCAGGCCAGTGTTTGGCCCTACCAGCTGGAACATGTTCGGGTAACCGCTGACCGTGGTGCCCAGATAGGCTTCCGATCCTGCTTTCCAGTCGTCCTGCAATCGGTGCCCCGGTAACCCGGTAATGTCGAAATCCTTCATGTAAATACGCGGATCCACGATAAAACCGGTACCCAGTACCAGGCAGTCGGCCTGCTGCTCACTGCCATCGCTGAACACGATGCTGTTTTCACGAATTTCCTTCACGCCTTCGGTGACCAGCGACACATTGTCGCGGTTGAAGGTGGGGTAATAGTTGTTGGAAATCAGGATGCGTTTACAGCCCAGTGTGTAGCTTGGCACCAACTTGCGGGCCGTGGCTTTGTCTTTCACCTGGTAATGAATAAACGCTTTCAGGGCCGGCTCGGCCAGCTTGGCAAGGCGTGGATTGAAAATCGGCACCACCCGCGCTTCATTGCTCAGATACAGACGCAGACGGTGCAGCTTGCGCAGGGCCGGGAAGCGGCGGAACATCCACTTGCTCAGGCCGGAATAGGCGCGCTCATCGCGGGGAATGATCCACGGCGGCGTGCGCTGCACCACCGTCAGCTGGCCCGCTTCTTTGGCCACGTGGGGCACATACTGAATGGCGCTGGCGCCGGTACCGATGGACACCACCTTCTTGCCGGCCATGTCATAGTCATGATCCCACTGGGCGGAGTGGATGATCTTGCCTTTGAAGTTTTCCATTCCCTTGAAGTCAGGAAAGGACGGCACGTGCAAGGGGCCGCTGGCCAGCACCCAGTGCTGACAGACCACCTGGGACCCATCGGCCATATCCAGCGTCCACAGGGCCGCCTTGTCATCAAAATGGGCCCCGGTCACTTCGCTGTTGAAACGGGTGTACTGATGCAGGCCGTGCTTGTCGGTCACGCCCTGAATGTAGTTGTGGATTTCCTGCTGGCCACTGTAGCGATGGCTCCAGTCCGGATTCCCCTCGAAAGAGAAGGAGTACATGTGCGACTGCACATCACAAGCCGCCCCGGGGTAGCTGTTGTGATACCAGGTGCCCCCCATGCCGCAGCCTTTTTCCAGCAGCACAAAGTCATCAATCCCGGCTTCGCGCAGCTTGATGGCCATACAGATGCCACCGAAGCCACCACCAACGATGGCCACTTTGACGCGACGGGTTTTCACATTGATACGGGCCTGACTTGTCATAGGTATTCTCCTTGGGATGCCGATGCATCTATCAATGCATGCACTCTAGCCTTGTCAGCGCCCTGTGAATACGTGTTAACCTGACTAAAAATTGATAATTCCGGCCATGTCTGAACGCTCGATTCTTGCACTGATCTACACCATCGACCTGCTCGAGACCGAGAAAGGAATCGACTGTGGCCCAGTGCTCGCCCGCCACGGGCTGGACCGGGGCAAGCTGGATCCCAACAGCGAAATCGGCCGGGACCGGGAGCTACTCATCTTTACCGAGCTGCTGCCCCGGGTAAACGACCCCATGCTGGGCTTCGATATGGGAAGCCGGTTCGGCTTTGCCGGCTACGGGCAGCTGGCCATGCTGCTGATGACCAGTGAAACGGCGTTCCAGGGATTCCAGTTCGGGGTCAAGTACCAGGCCCTGACCTACTTGTACGGCGAAATCGCACTGGTGCCCGGCGAACAGACGACCGCCCTGGAGCTGTACCCGATCCCTTTACCACCTGAAGTGAGCCGTATTCTGATCGACCGGGACATGGTGGGCACCTTCAAGCTGATCAACGACATCCAGACCCAGCTCAATCTTGACCTGAAACCGGTGGAGGTGTGGATGCCCTACCCGCGCCCGGCCCATGCAGAGGCTTTTGAGGACTATTTCGGCTGCCCGATCCGTTACGACCAACCCCATTGCAAGGCGGTGATTCGCAACCAGGACATGGGCATCCGCATGCCCGGCTATAACAAGATGGCCCAGGACATGTATCGCGAGCAATGTGATGCCATGCTGGCCCGCCGCGAAGCGCCCACCGCTGACCTCGGCGGTCGCGTCGCGGCGTATCTGAATCTGTTTGTACGAAGCTTCCCCACCGCCGAACAAGTCGCCCAGGCCTTCGGTATTCCCGAACGCACTTTCCGACGCCAACTCAGCAAGGAAAATCGCCCTTTTCAGGGCATCATGGACCAGGTCCGGAAAGACAAGGCCCGGCGCTATCTGGAGGATTCAGAGCGCAGCGTGGCGGAAATTGCCGAACTGCTCGGCTACAGCGAGTCCGCCGCCTTCGTTCGGGCTTTTGAAAGATGGACGGGCGTAACGCCTGCCCGCCATCGTAGAGACAGGAACGGAATGAATAATTAATAGCTGCGCGAGCAGCTTTTATCGCTCTCTCAAACGAATGAGGCCGCGCCCAGACCATGGGCGCGGCCTCATTCGTTTCAACGCGACACAGCACTGATTTCGCGACGTTATTAACTATTCATTATTAATTATTCATTGTCTTTTCGGATTCGTTCAACGATCTTGGTGGTAGAAATGTCATCGATAAAATCGAGCACCTTCACCTCGCCGCCGTAGCCTTTCACAAACTCGTGGCCCACCACCTGATCCACGCTGTAGTCACCGCCTTTCACCAGCACATCCGGCTTGATGGATTCCAGCAGCGGCTCCGGTGTATCCGTATCGAACGCTACCACCCAGTCCACCGCTTCCAGCGCGGCCAGCACCGCCATGCGACGCTCAAGCGGATTAATCGGTCGGCCCGGCCCTTTCAAGCGGCGAATCGATTCATCACCGTTGACCGCCAGCACCAGGCGATCCCCTTGCCGACGAGCCGTATCCAGATAGCCCACGTGGCCAGCATGAATGATGTCGAAGCAGCCATTGGTGAAGACAATTTTCTCACCCTGGGCACGGGCATCCTCGATGGCGATCAGCAACTGTGCTTCGGTCATCACACCACGGCCCAAGCCTCCTTCCTGGTGCACCGCACGGCGCAGTTCCGGCGCAGACACCACAGCGGTGCCCAGTTTGCCGACCACGATACCGGCGGCAATATTGGCCAGCGCCACCGCATCTTCCATGGCAGCACCGGCCGCCAACGACACCGCCAGCACGGAAATCACCGTATCGCCGGCGCCGGTCACATCAAATACTTCCCGGGCCCGGGCCGGCAGGTGCAGCTCCGGCAGCCCGTCGCGAAGCAGGGTCATGCCCTTCTCGCTGCGCGTGACCAGCATGGCTTGCAGATCCAGATCACGGATCAGCTGCTGCCCCTTTTCAATCAGGTCCTGCTCATCCTTTACTGCCCCTACCACCGCTTCAAACTCACTCAGGTTCGGTGTCAGCAGGGTCGCCCCGCGATAGGGCTCAAAGTCGGTACCCTTGGGATCCACCAACACCGGCACACCCGCTTCGCGGGCCAGCGCAATCAGACCGGGACAGTCACGCAGGGCGCCTTTGGCATAATCCGACAACACCAGCGCACCGCAATGGGCTAACTGCTGCTTAACCTGCTCGGCAAAAGGCGCCGGGTCCTGGTTGTGGAACGCTTCTTCAAAATCCAGCCGCAGCAGTTGTTGCTGACGACTAATCACCCGCAATTTGGTAATCGTGGGCAGCCCGTCCACTTTCTGGAAATGGCAGCCCACTTCCGCCGCCGCCAGCCGCTCTTCCAGAATCGAGGCAGCTTCATCGCGGCCCGTCACCCCAACCAGCTCTGCACGGGCACCGAGGGCGGCCATGTTCAATGCCACGTTGGCGGCACCACCGGGGCGGTCTTCCAGCTCGGTAACGCGCACCACCGGCACCGGCGCTTCCGGCGAAATACGGCCGGTTGGGCCGTGCCAGTAACGATCAAGCATGACATCGCCAGCCACCAGAACGCGGGCCTGGGCAAAAGAGGGAATTTGCGGGTTTTGCATCAATGTCTCCAAAAGACAACAGAGCCGAATTGCCCGCAATTGTAGCATAGCGGTGGAGGCAAACAGGTTCTGACAGTACACTTCGCGGCACGCTGCTACCTGCTGACCGGGTACAACAATTACGCATCGCCACGCTGTCAGGGTATCATTCAGCAACTCTTGGCCAATTTCGGAGCAACAGGACACTCTATGCCGCCACTGCCCCCCAACATCATGCAAGGTCGCTGGTTACGCTGGTGGCTGACATTGTCATTTGCGGTGATGTTCAGCGGCGTATTCCTGTTCAACTCCCGCATCGGCCTGCTCAACGTGCTAGATGTACTGTTCTTTCTGCCCGGGCTGACCCTGCTTACCCGCGCGGTGGTCAGTGGCGACCACCGACTGATGACCTCGCCCTTTCTGGTTCCGCTCTATCTGTTACTCGCCTGGGCCCTGCTCAGCCTGGCCTGGGCGGAGGAACCCAACTCCTCGCGGACGGTGCGCGGCGTGGTGCAAATCGTGGTCATGGTGGGCCTGTTCCGCTGGTTGCACCTCTATTTCCGTAACACCTTCAAGCAAGCCATGGCCAACGGTGCCCTGTGCGCCATGGTGGTGGCCACGGTGGTAATGGTCAGCTATTACACCACCCAGCCGTTCAGCAGCCCTCTCTTCAGTGAGCCTGCCAACCTGATTTTCCGCATGCCCTCCCTTGATCCCTCCCTGGCGCTGATGGCCATGGTGGCACCGACCTTTATCCTGCTGGCACAGGGCATGGAAGAAGGCGCATCCGGCAAAGGCGGTCGCCGCCTGGTCGGCGCGGGTGTCGGCTTCGGCTTTTTATGCCTGACGTCTTTGCCGCTGGGATTGATGAGCCTCCTGTTTGCTGTCGCCTGGCTGATCAGCCGGGGCTCTCGCCGTTGGCTCAGCCTGATCCCGCTGGCCGCCGCCTTCTACCTGATGCTGCAGGGCAGCCACAGCGTGACGGTGAGTAATTATTTTGCTCATCCACTGATCGGCAATGGGCTGAACCACGAAACGCTGAATGGCGTGCTGGGGCGGAACGACAGCCATTTGCTGACGCTTGCCCATCCGCGCAATATCTTTTTGCTGCTGATCCACGGCCTGGGGCTGATCGGCCTGGTGCTGTTTGTCGCCAGCTGGGTGAGCCCGTTTACCGCGCTGCTGCAGCGCCAGATCAACTGGCATGACAATGCGGCCTACACCATTGCTGTGGTGCCCGGCCTGTGCATGACTTACGCGGCCGGCGCCTATTTACTGGTGCCGTTCCAAGCCAGCTGGCTCAGCCTGTGGCTGCCGTTAGCGCTCTTGCTGGCCCGCCTCAGTGAGCGCCCCGCCATCCGTCCGAACAGCCGCTGAGAGCCTCATGGGAAAACGCACCAACCGGCCTTCACGGCTCTCCGACCCTCGTCTCTACCCTAGCTGGCTGGGGGCAGGCGTTTTCTGGCTGATCGGGCAGCTGCCCTGGAATCTGCTGCTCGCCGCAGGACGAGGCCTTGGCCATCTCGCCTGGCATCTGGCAAAAAAACGCCGTCATGTTGTGCAAACCAACATCCGGCTTTGTTTTCCTGAATTACCCCCCCAAGAGCAGGAAGCATTGGCCCGCCGCTGCATGATCAGCACCGGTGAAGCCATTCTGGAAATGGCCGGCAGCTTCAGCAACCACCGTATCAAGCTGGGTGAACGGCTGACCATCAAAGGCATCGAGCACATCAGGAGTGCTCAAGCGGCGGGGCAAGGGGTGTTATTGCTGGGCATGCACTTTAACAGTGTGGATGTGGGCTCGCGCCTACTGAGCTACGCCCTGGACATTAATGCGGTCTACCGCCCCAACGACAACCCGGTGATTGACCGCCTGATTAACAAAGGCCGCCAAAAATACGTGGAAGGGATCGTCGATCGCATGGATATCCGCCAAATCGTGCGCCTGCTGAGAAACGGAAGAGTTGTCTGGTACGCCCCGGATCAGGACTATGGCACTGCCCATGCGGTCTATGTGCCCTTCTTCGGCGTCCCCGCCGCCACCATTACCGCCACCAGCCGCATCGCCCGCATGGGCAAGGCCGCAGTCATCCCTTGCGCTCACTATCGCTTACCCGGCGGTCGCTACGAGATCGAATTCGGCCCGGCGCTGGAAAACTTCCCCTGCGGTGACGATGAGCAAGACACCGCTCGCATCAATAGCACCATCGAAGGCTATGTACGCAAGTGCCCGGAGCAGTATCTATGGGTGCACAAGCGGTTCAAGCACCAGCCCGCTGGCCAGCCGAGGCCTTACTGATGGGCTTGTCTTCGTCACAGTCTCGCAGCGAGCGCGTTTTCTCAATCTGGCTAATCACCGGCCTGTTCCTTTACGTGACAGGTTTTTATCTTTCCCCAACCAGTAAAGGGCAGTATCTGACCCTTTATATTGGCATGATTCTGCCCGCACTCTATTTTTCCTTCTGGCGGTTCCGGGATTATTTTCTCCGACCGAACAACGCCCTGCTATGGGTTTTTGCTGCTGTATTGCTGCTATATTTGCCGTCAATGTGGGTTAGTGGTGACATTCTCGACACGCTGCGCAAGAACCTCAAACATGTCATTTTTGTACTGAGCTTTGCTATCGCCATCCGTCATGGTTATCTCCACTATCCATCCCTGATGGCTCGTCTACCCTGTCTGCTTTTCATATCCAGCACCGTGGCGCTTGCCTGCTTCTTCATTGCACTGGCGAAAGCAGGCATCACCCCTGGCGGAAATATTGGCATCGGCAATCTGGGGGAAAACCCCAATGAAACCGGCCTGGCATTGTCTGTGGGGCTAATTTGCCTGTTATCGCTCTGGCAACAGCATCCCAACAAAGCGTTACTGATACTCGCAATTCCATTGTGCATAGCAATTTACCTGGCCTATAGCCGCGCTGCCTTTCTCGGTTTGGCGGTTACACTTCCCTTTGCCATTGTCTTTTACCAAGGAAAATTCAAGCTCGCACTGATCTATCTGACGATGTGTGCTCTGGGGGCTACGCTTATCTGCACTCTGATGGCATTGGGCTACCTGGACGCGGACCAGCTGTTAAGTCGCAGGCCGACCGTATGGGACGCATTTCTCAGCGCCAACCCTGACTTCCACTGGCTTTGGGGGGCCGGGCTTGATGGTAGCGTCTCCGTTTTCTCCAAGACCCTGGGCTTGAAACTGGAGGCCCACAGCCTTTTCTTTGCGCTGTGGTTGCGAGGCGGACTATTCTCGCTTGCTGTTTTTATCGGGCTGGTTGCAGCATCTGTCCGACAGCAACAGGCCGGATCATCCCCAAGCAATGTCTGGCTCTATATACTTCTCTTTGGCCTGGTTACTCAATTCTTTGAAGGCATATATCCTGTCAGAGCACCAAATAGCTTTTGGCTATACACTTGGCTTCCTCTATTGATGCTAGCCTTGAGAGTTCCACCAGCCAACAATAGCCCCACTTCTCAGCCAGACACAGAGCGATAATAAAATGGCAGCCCCAAACCCGGCTCTATCCAGCATTGACAGCCCGGCCCGTCAGCAGGCTTTTGATGTGACTGTCATCGCCATGAAACATGAGATAGAGCGCCGCAACACCATAGAGAACAACCTGTCAGCCATCGGCCTGCGCTTCCGGTTTATTGATGGACTCAATTACGATGAGACGACAACGTGCAAGATAAAGCTCGGCTACCGGAAAGAGATGTCAGTAAAAACCATACAAAGAGAGCTGACCGCTCCGGAGATAGGCTGCTTTGTCAGTCATAGAGAAGCCTGGATTCAGGCATCCAGGAAAAACCGGCCTACCCTGATCCTTGAAAGCGACGCTCTCCTGGACTCTGAATCCGTGGAGATCATTGAAAGGTTGTGCAATCAGGCAGCACATCATGACCTGGTAATGCTTAATTATCACAAATGCATACCGTCTTTCTGGAAGCGGTCCGCCATTAACAGCAGGTACAGTCTGGTCAAGTTCGCCAATCGCCGTGTCCACTGTCTGGCCAGCTACCTGGTCAGCCCGGAAGGTGCCAGGAAATTGGCAGATCAAGCATCCACTTTTTACCTCACTGCAGACGACTATGCGACTGGCGGCTACATCGACAAGGACATTGACCTTTTTGCCGTCTTTCCCCGCTGCGTATCAATGTCTCATTTGGCAGATCAGTCAACCATTGAAGAAGCACGGCAGGAAGCCAGCAAACGAAAAAAGAACCCCGACAAGAACAAGGCCTCTCTTTTCAGAAAAATCGAGCTATATCTCCGCAACCTCAGAAGGGCTCTACTCCCTCCATCAAAAGGGCTTTAACCCTTGCCCCTTATGAAAAAGACCGCGCCCGAACACCATAACCGCCTTCTTATTCTTAGCATTGAGCAACGCAGCATCGCCATCACCGAAGCTTTTGATGCCATCAAAACGCAGATAGATGCAGACATCGTTTATCTAACAAAACGGCAAATTCGCTTTCTCCCCTGGACACTAGCCAAGCTCGGCGCGAAGCGTTACCACCAGGTACTTGTCGACCTGCCATTCAAACGGATACATAAAAAACGCCGAGCGTTAAAAAAAATCAAGCGACTCTACGTCTACGAGGAAGATGCCTGCCAGGAAACTATGCCTGCCTCCAAATGGCGGGGAAAATTCAGCAACTTCTATCAGCACATTGCCCCTGAGAAAGTCCTGGTTACCGGAAGCGCAACGGCAGACAACCTCAAAAAAGAAGGCATCCCTGCGTTTTTTATTCCAAAAGGATACTCAAGCCACAACACCGGGCTGCTCAATACAAAAAGAGACATTGACGTTGGCTTCATAGGCCGCGTAAACAATGACGCCTACAAGAACCGGGCAGAGATCTTGAGGGACGCTCAGAGCGAGCTTGAATGCGAGATTATGCGCACAAGCACTCCCGAGGAATACAGGCGTACGCTCAACCGCATACGCTTCTTCTTCAGCGCAGATATAGGTCTAAACGAATACATGGCAAAGAACTTTGAAGCCATGGCTTGTGGCTGCATCCTCGTTGCCTACAGGCAAGGCAACAACGAAGAAGCTTCCCTGGAGCTGAAAGATATGGAAAATTGCATCCTCTACAACAACCTGGAAGAGGCAAAACAGAAAATTACCGAGATAAGGTCCAACCCGGAACGGGAAAACAAACTGAGGGACGAGTCCATCAATTTTTCCCGGAAATTCTCGCACTGGAATATGGGATTAACAATCAGTGAAGCCTTGAAGAGCTAAACTGGCGCCAATTCTTCTCGAAACGTTCTCGATCCTTTCTATTCCTCGCATTAATAATGCCAGGAACAAAAGAATGCGCCGCTCCATCAAGATCAATAAAGCTAACCACCCCGGTCTCGCTTGCCAATATATTCTGGGCCTTCATGTCACCATGACTGATACCTGCCCACTGAAAATGAGCCAGCCACTGGCGAACACTACCGGCAAGGCATTCAGCTCGGGGGCGTTCTTTCTCCATAAGTTCACTGAGGGGGCGCCCCGCAAGTCGAGGAAAGACAATCACACTGCTTCCTGCCTTTGCGCCCCGGGAAAACTCCGCCAGCATCACCGGTCGCGGAGTGGGAATGCCCAATAAAGCCCACAACCACCCTTGCCGCCAACTGATTGAAGCCCGGGACAAACCCAGCTTCTGTCTGGTGCGCGCCTTGATACCTGTTGCATGATAATGCTTCACCACCCAGTCATTATTGGCATACACCGAAACGCGGCTCCCGGCTTTCAGCAGCGACAAGGCATCAGGCTGTCGGCAATAGGATTTCCAGAGCTCGGAACACCTTCCTCCCCTGTCGCTAAAGTAGGTGACCTCAGGCTCTGGTTCCACCCGAATCGCGGTACAGTTTCTTTGCCACTTGCGGTGAGCCTTAACCATCCGGCGCTGTAGCGACTTGCGACAACGGGCTTCAAACCGGGGCATCTTAACCCCCTGCCGCGCCATAAACGCCAGACATTGGGTAATCAGTGTATGCTGCATTGCCAGGGGCGCCTGGGCACACATCAAGGCCAGATTATCGGCAAGCACGCCATACTTTCCCGGCCCAGGAGCGGGCTTCATCGCACCGGCATCAAGGCAAACAATGTCTCCACTATCCTGCACCAGGAAGTTCCCCAGATGCAGATCACTCTGCAACCAACCGGCATGATAAAGCTGCCACAGAGTTTCCAGAAAACGCTGAAACAAGGCGGGGTCAAAGGCGTTTTCCAGTTGCCCCCCCAAGCTCCGACCTGCAACCCGATCCATCAAAAGAACAGCATGAGCGCCCTGTTCAAGCAATGCCTGGGCATGCGGCACCCGAACCCCCTCCTTCGACAGGGTCTTCAGCAAGGTATATTCATGCTGCCCAGCCCCCTTCTTGTCGCCGAAGAACAGTTTGGCTACGACCGGCTGCCCCCTCCATGTACCATCAATCACCAAGCGCTTGCCCGGCAAATGTCGCAACACCCTGTCAGCGGCAAGAACCCCTTCCTCCAACTCGAGAAGGAATGGCTTCGCCTCATCCAGGCCCCACTGCTGCAAGTCGGAAAGCATCATCTTTTAACCAGGCTCATGATAAAACGACGAACATAGCGGGGCTGGATAGCCACACCGGGAGCCACACGCATCAACTGGCCATAGAGCTGGCGCACTTCAGAGAACCGCCGTGCCTGGTAGCATATTTTCAACAACGAAAGCAGCCGCCGCACACGATAAGGTTTGCGCAGCGTCTGCGCCCACGAAGGCATGACAGGATCATCAAAGATTGCCTCCTCCAGGGCCATACCGACCACCAGGGCAGCATTAACATCATGCCGACGACTATCCGGGTGTTTATGGATTCGCGCCAGCAGCGCTGGAGTCGCTACCGCAGGGAAATTTGCCAGCACCTTGGCGAAAACCGGCAAATCCTCTGTATGGCGAAGGTCGGGATCATAATGAATATCATTGAAAACCTGCCGATGCATGGCACAGGCACCATTGGACAGACTTAACCGCTTATCAAGATAGGCGGACAGGTTCTTTCTGCAATCGCGGGACACCGGTTCAGGGCGAGATTCTGAACAGCCGCCATCCACGCAGGAATAATGACCACCGACAAGCAAGCGAGCATCAACATTGTCATTGGCGCATGTTTGCAGGGCTCTCAAGGCATCCGGGCACAGCTCATCATCGGCATCCAGAAACAGCAACCACGGGTACCGAGTCTCTCTCACCCCCAAGTTACGAGCAGCGGACACACCCTGATTCTCCTGATTTATATAGCGCAATGTCGATGAATGCCTGGCCTGCAAGCGACGCATCACTGCATCGGTGTCATCCGTTGAGCCATCATTGACCACCAGCACCTCAAAATCAGCACCAGACTGATTCAATGCGGAAAGTACGGCACGTTCGACGCAGTGGCCATAGTTATAAGCAGGAATAACGACCGAAAACCCGCTATTCATATGTCTTTCCCGGGATGCTCGTTGAACTGCAGAGGAAACCGGGGCTCCACTTCATAATAACGCCGGTAGACCTTTTCCCCCTCGCGCTTGCACGCCCGCCACAGGGACGGGTCCTGCTCAAACGCTTCACGCAATGGCAGACCACTGTATTCGCGCACAAAACGCAGCATATCCCGTCGTGTCAGACCAAAACGAGCCGAAGAAAAATACAGCCCTCCCAAGTCTTTTACCCGCCAACGACGTGGCACAGAATGGCGCACCTGTGAACGGTGCAAATCAATCAGGAACAAGGGGGCGGTAGCATCCCGCTGCTGTACGGCGACAACCGGCATCAAAAAATGCGCCAAATAGAAATCACGGTGATTAATCCCTGCCCGGTGCATTCTTCTGGCAATTTCAGCCACACGGCGAATCAATTGCTGCTTGAACACCACAGGCACGTTGCCCGTCTTTAGCCAGGCCTCACCAACCTCTTCCAGGCTCAAGGTGTTGACCAGCTCGTCGGTCACCAAAAACGACTCCTGCCGGGCCGGGTTTCGCCCACGCCAGCCATAACCGGCCACCGTCATGGTATCCAGGCCCGCCGCCCGCACCGCGTTGATAGCACGCACTTCCTGCATGGCCCCCACTACCGGCAGTTTTCCCTGGCTGATATTTTTGCTGATTTCGCGCCAGCCAATGCCACCGTGGTATTTCAGAAAATAACCCGCCCCGTCATGGAAAAAACGCAAGGTACGCCGCCCCTCCCGCTCACGAAATACCTCTCCTTGCTGACGAATTGCCTGCTCAAATGGATCCCTGCCCGCCCAGGCTAGCGCCAGGTCCTCGCGCAAAAACTGTCTCACAGCCCTTCCCCATGACAAGATTCCAGTGCTGACACAGCATGTTCGACCAAATCATAGATATCGGCAGAAGCAGCGAACGCTCTTCCTCTTTCCCGCCAGCCGTCCCGATCTGCCTCTACCAGTGAGCGAGCCGCAGCTACCATTTCTGAGAGTAACGCGTCATTCTCCATTACCCGCCCCATCATCGCGTTTTCAATGTAAGGTGCATAACCGCATGCCCGGGTCGTCAGCACCGGCAAGCCGGCAATAGCCGCTTCCAGAAGCACCGTCCCTGTGTTCTCCGCATAGGCCAGATGCAGCAACAGATCGGCGGACCACAGCCACTGGGGAACGTTGTCCTGCCCTCCCATGAAATGCAGCCGCGCCGTCACTCCGAGTCGACGAGCTTGCGCCACAAACCGATCAGACCGGTCATGGCCCACCACAAACAATTGCGCTTCAGGCAAGGCCGCGAGCATCTGAATAGCCCGGTCCAGCCCCTTGGTACGAAACCCTGAGCCAACGAACAGAAGCATGGTGTCATCATCATTCAGCCCTTGCCCCTGCCGGTGCTGAGCACGTGCCAGGGTAAAATCATCCGGCAATACACGGTCGCGGCGAATGCCGGGCGGAAGATCCACAAACCGTTGCGCTGCAGTGCCATAATGTTGCTGAAACAAGGCTTTCTGCGGATGCGAAATGGACAGGATGCGGGTGGCAGCGGAAGCCACGAACACCGCTCGTTCCATATTCAGTTTGCTGCGGTAACGGGGGAGCCAGGCAAGCGGTGGCGAGTAACGTTCCGCCAGGCACCCGTCTGCCGCATAGTACCAATCCAGCCCAGGCATCTTGTTAAACCCAACCCGCAGATCAAATTCTTTCCATAGCGCGGTCATTTTATTTGCGAACAAGGCATCGCGCTGATGATTACTGCCCGCGTTTACCGACACAAGTTGCACAGGAATTCCGGCCGGTCTGTCACCCTCCCAACGGCGGGTAAAGATGGTGACGTCATGCCCTCGCGCCACGGCAGAACGGGCAATGGCAAGCATATCCCTCTGCAGCCCCCCAAAAGGGAAGTACTCGAATAGCACAAACGCCATCTTCATGAAGCCACCCGCAACAGTTGTTGCCAGACGTGCCTTGGCTTGAGGCTACTAAAGCAAGGCGGCTCGATCCCTTTACCCAGTTCTCCACGGTAAGTGCACTTCTCCTGCACGCAGGGCGCGCAGGGAAAATCCGCCGCCAGCGACGAAGCACGCAGGCCTTGCACCCCGGTCAACATCGGGTCCGTAGGACCATACAGAGCCACCCCCGGCAATCCAGCCGCCGCCGCCAGATGCGCCAACCCGGTATCCACGGCGACGAAGGCATCCCAGCTCAACAGTTTGTCGGTAAGCGCATCCAGCCCCATTTTTGGCAACACACAAACGCACTCCAGCCCCGCGGCCAACCGCTCGGCGCGAGCCTTTTCTTCGTCATTACCCCAGGGCAGATGGACACGGTGGCCATCACTGCAGGCCAGCTCGAGAAGCTGACGCCAGAAGGCTTCCGGATAATGTTTGGTGGGCCAGGTAGTGCCATGACAGAACACCAGTTCTGCCGGCTCACTCAAGGGCGTTGGCACATGCTCACGGGGTAGGCCATAGTCTGGCGCAGCATCGGGAAGGGTGTAACCCAGAGCCTGGGAAAACAATTGGCGAACCCGCTTAATGGCGTGCTGACCACGGGCCACGGGGAGCGGATGATCCAGTACTCTGGCCGACAACCCTTCCCGCGCAGAGTGCTTATCCAGGCCGAATTTGGGACCACGGGAAAGGCGCGTAATAAACGCGCTTTTCAGCAAGCCCTGGGCATCAATCACCGCATCATAGGAAGTTGACTGAACGGCGGACTTGAAAGCCGCCCACTCCCCGGAGCGGCGCGCCTTGATGGGATGCTTACGCCAGCGGCGCAGGGCACAGGGAATGACAGTGTGAACGACAGGGTGACGGCGGGCCAGGTCGGCAAAACTGTCTTCCACTACCCAGTCCACCTGCAGATCAGGAATGGCAGCCCGGGCATCGGTGAGCGCCGGCAGGGTGTGGATCACATCCCCCATTGAGGAGGTCTTGATCAGAAGCACGCGCATGTCAGGACCCGTCGATTCGTTCAGGCATCCGCTGTTTCCAGTTGCCCCAGAGCCTCAATAACCTGCGAGGGTGGCAGCTGGCGCAAGCAGTTCAGGTGGCCCAGCGGGCATTCACGCTCGAAACAGGGGCTGCACTCCAGCCCCAATCGTACCACTGCCACCCGGTCGCCCAAGGGCGGCGTAAAGCCGGGGGACGTTGAGCCGTAGACGGCCACCAGTGGCCGCTTCAGGGCGGCCGCAATATGCATCAGGCCAGAATCATTGCTGACCACCGCCATGGTGGCCGAGAGCAGGTCCACGGCCTGCTCCAGGGACGTATTCCCCGCCAGCACTACCGCATGTTCATCGGCGCCGTTCGCCAGCGACCCGACGATCACATCGGCCACGGGCTGGTCTTTCCCGGAACCAAAGATCCATACCTGCCCGCCACGCTCGATCCAGTGCTGGGCCACCGCGGCATAGTGATGCTCTGGCCAGCGTTTGGCCGGACCGAATTCAGCCCCGGGACACAGCCCCAGCACCGGACGGTCCAGGTTCAGATTATGCGCCGCCATGGCCCCATTGCGAGAATCATCGCTGACCTGCAAGTGTGGAGCGGTAATCTCATCCAGCCCCGGAACCGGCGCGCCTTCCGGCAATGCCAGCGCCACAAAACGCTGCACCATCAAGGGGTAGCGCTCCTTGTCCAGCTTGCGCACATCGTTGAGCAGGCCATAACGCATTTCGCCGCGCCAGCCGGTGCGCACCGGAACTTTCGCCGAAAACGGTACCAGCGCAGACTTGAGCGAATTGGGCAGCACATAACTTTGCTGATAGTGGCCGCGCAGGGATTTCCCCAATGCGTGCCGCTCACCAAGACGCAAATCGCCATGATCAAACGGCAACGCCAGCGCCTCACGCACTTCAGGCATGCGTGACAGCAGCGGCCGGCACCAGGTCGGCGCCAGCACATCGATAGCACAATCGGGGTATTGATGACGCAGTTCGGAAAACAGCGTTTGCGCCATCACCATGTCGCCGACCCAGGACGGGCCGACGACAAGGATGGCGGAGGGCGAGTCGGTCAAGGTAGCCGGCATCCGCCTGTTTAGCTCACGTAAGTGAGCCAGTCTCCGTAGTCGTCATCCAGTTTGCCGCGCACCAGATCGAAATACACCGCCTGCAATTGCTCGGTGACCGGGCCACGCTTGCCGGCACCGATAATGCGGCCATCCAGTTCGCGAATCGGCATCACTTCAGCGGCGGTGCCGGTGAAGAAAGCTTCGTCGGCAATGTAGAGCTCGTCACGGGTGATACGCTTCTCACGCACCGGATAACCACGCTCTTCTGCCAGTTGCATGATGGTTTTGCGGGTAATGCCATCCAGGCAAGAGGTCAGTTCCGGGGTGTAAATGATACCGTCGCGAACCAGGAACACATTCTCACCGGAGCCTTCCGCCACATAACCTTCGTTATCCAGCAGCAAGGCCTCATCGGCGCCGCCGGATAGCGCTTCGTTCAGCGCCAACATGGAGTTCATGTAGTTGCCGTTGGCTTTTGCCTTGCACATGGTGATGTTCACGTGGTGACGCGTGTAACTTGAGGTACGCACCTTGATGCCCAGCTCCAGCGCCTCCGGCGACATGTAGGATGGCCATTCCCAGGCAGCCACCATCACGTGCACTTTCAGGTTGTGGGCACGCAGGCCCATGCCTTCACTGCCGTAAAACGCCATCGGGCGCAGGTAGGCGTGGGGCAGATTATTTTCGCGAATCGCCGACAGATGCGCCTCATTGATCTGCTCCTTGGTATAGGGCAGCTTCATGTTGAGGATATGCGCACTGTTGAAAAACCGGTCAGTGTGATCCTGCAGGCGAAACACTGCCGGCCCGCGATCCGTTTCGTAGGCCCGCACGCCTTCGAACACGCCCATGCCATAATGCAGAGTGTGCGTCAGTACGTGGACCTTGGCCTCCTGCCAGGGAACCAGCTCGCCATCCAACCAGATAAAACCGTCTCTTACAGCCATCGACATGGCAGTGATACTCCCAGAACTAAGGACCTTTGAGCGAACGCCCTACAGGTCGAACCAATGCTTCCAGATCGTTCGCACGCCTTCACGCAAATCGCGGAATTGGGTGTCGTCGACAATGGATTTCTCTTTGCGCAACGAGGCGCGATGAGCCGCGGACCGGTAAGCCAGGTAGGCTTCCCGCAGCAGGCCGGCATCCTGAGCCGACATAATGTCCAATGCGGCCAGTGTTTCCAGCAAGCGCACATTATCGGTGAAGCGGGTGAGTTCACCGTGGGAGGAGGCCCATCTCAGAACCCCGTATTGCACCATAAATTCGATATCAACGATACCTCCCGGATCCTGCTTGAGGTGAAAAGTGTCCGGGCTTTTGTCGGCCAGGTGATCCACCATCTTGGTGCGCATGGCCAGTACATCCTCGCGGAGTCTCTCCTGCGGACGTGAATCGCACAGCACCTGATGGCGAATATCGTTAAAGCGATTACGGGCACGACTGCAGCCAGCCACGACCCGGGCGCGGACCAGCGCCTGATGCTCCCACGTCCAGGCATCGTTGCGCTGGTATTTTTCGAACGCATCCATGGAGCTCACCAACAGGCCGGCGCTACCGGACGGACGCAAACGCGTGTCCACCTCATAGAGCTGGCCGCTCATGGTACGCGTGCCGATGATATGCACGATGCGCTGCCCCAGGCGGGCATAAAACTGCTCGTTGGAAACAGACTTGTCCCCGTCGGTCATGCCGCCACTGGCTGCATCGTGCAGGAACACCAGATCCAGGTCTGAGTTGTGACCCAGCTCGATGCCCCCCAGCTTGCCGTAGCCCACCACCACAAAATCCGGGCTGCAAGGCTGGCCGTCATCCCGCGATGGACGCCCGTGGCGTTCCACCATGGGCTCCCAGGCCAGCATCACCACCTGATTAAGAATGCTCTCGGCCAGCCAGGTCAGGTAATCGCTCACCTTCATCAAGGGCAGCACTTCAGTCACTTCCGACGCGGCCACCCGCAGCAGGTGAGCCTGCTTGAAGTTGCGCAGCACTTCCATCTGCTGTTCCAGATCGTCCTCCGCAACCCGCAACAGCTGCTGACGCAACTCGTCATCCAGCTCTGCCCGCTCCGGCGGCGAGTAAAGGGTGCGCACGTCGAGAAGCTCGTCGAGCAATACCGGGTGGCGGGTGAGCCGCTCGGCGATCCAGGGGCTGGCGCCAGACAACTTCACCAGCTGGGTCAACGCACTGGGGTTTTCCACCAGCAGCGCAATGTAGGCACTGCGCCGCAGCACCGCTTCCACGAAGGCGATCAAACGCGTGGCGGTGGTTTCGCCATGCCCCTGGTACCCCAGGGCCTCGAGCATCAGCGGCATCAACCGGTCCAGTCGCTCACGGCTGATGGTCTGCATATTTTCCACCGCCCGGCTGTTGCGGAACACATCCAGCCGGGCATACACGGCCTGCGCATCCTGCACCCCAATGGCACCGAGCTGAGCCACGGCAGCATCGTCTTCCAGCTCGCCCAGCCACAGATCCAGCAGCTCCTGATCCGCCCCCTGGGCGGCATCGGTTTCCTGCTCCGGGTCGGCGATCACCTGACTGAAATGATGGCGCACACTTTCCCGATAACGGCGCAGCTTGCGCTCAAAGGCAGCCCGGGCGGAAAAGCCCATGGCAAAGGTAAGCCGCTGCCAACCCAGCTCGTCATCCGGCAGGCGCTGGGTCTGTTTATCTGCCACCGCCTGCAGGCGGTGCTCCACATCCCGCAGGAACAGGTAGGCTTCGGTAAGCTCGTCGGCCACATCCTCGGGCAGCAGTTCCAGCTCCACCAGTTGCGGCAACACCTTGATCAGGTTCGGTTCACGCAGGGCCGGCAGCTGGCCACCACGGATCAGCTGAAACGCCTGCACAATAAATTCCACTTCACGAATGCCACCGGCGCCCAGCTTCACATCCGCCTGCATGCCCTTGCGGTTCACTTCCCGCTCGATCAGGGACTTCATTTCCCGCAGGGACTGGAAGGCGCCGTAGTCGATATAGCGGCGATAAACGAAGGGGTTCAAGCGCTTAATCAGGCGATCACCGGCCTGCAGATCGCCGGCCATGGGGCGCATCTTGATCAGCGCATAACGCTCCCATTCACGGCCCTGGGTCTCGTAGTAACCCTCCATGGCATCAAAGCCGATGGCCAGCACGCCACTCTTGCCCCAGGGGCGCAGGCGCATGTCCACGCGGAAGACAAAACCATCAGCGGTGGTCTGGTCCAGCGCCTTGATCAGTTGCTGGCCCAGGCGCACAAAGAACTGATGGTGGGTCAACGCACGGCGCTCGCCTTCGATTTCACCCTCATGCTCGTAGGCAAAAATCAGGTCGATATCGGAAGACAGGTTCAGCTCGTGGGCACCCAGCTTGCCCATGGCCAGCACAACCAGCCTGACCGGGTTACCGTCCGGGTCCAGCGGTGCACCACTGCGCTCACAGGCCCAGCCGTACAGCACCGACAGCGCCTCGTCGATGAGGGTGTCCGCCAGCAACGACAGGTCCGCCACGGCACTGTGGTAATCACCAATCCGGGCCAGATCCCGCCAGACAATGCGCACCATATGACGATGGCGCAGGCGGCGCAGGGCCCGCTTGAGGTCGTCCTCGCTGTCGCATTGCGCCAGCAGGGTGCGGATTTCCTCTTTCAGGGACGCCGCCGCCAGCGCCTGGCTCAGGTCACTGGCCAGCAGCCACTCCCCCAGCCCCGGATCGCGCTGAAACTGGGCCGCCACGTAGTCAGAGCCCGCCCATACACGGGGCAAGTCGGCCAACAGAGCGTCGGGGATACGGTGGCCGGATTCAACAAAGTGCATCCAGTGCTGGCTGACCAGCACCGAGAGTTCATCCGGCAGGGAGTGATATTGGGGTTCATTCATGGGCGGCTATTGTCGTACGGCGAAGGGAAAGCTACAAGCACAACGCCTGACGCCTGACGCCTGACGCCTGACGCCTGACGCCTGACGCCTGACGCCTGACAAGGATTCCGGTTTCCGGATTTAAACGCCAGGCTTTTGCTCACCCCATCAGGATATCCTGGGATGGAGTCACCCGCATCACCTCTTCAATGGTGGTCAAGCCTTTCGCCACTTTCATGGCACCGCTGATACGCAAGGGTTTCATGCCCGATTTCAGCGACGCCCGGGTGAGGGTTTCCAGGTCTGCGCCACGGGTGATGTGATTCTTCAGAGTGGTGCGCAGCGGCATGGTTTCATACACCCCCATACGGCCCCGGTAGCCGGTACCCCGGCATTCCAGGCAGCCCACCGGCTGATAGAGGGTCTCCGGCATTTTCATCTTGAAGGGGCGCACCAGCTCGTCCCAGGCTTGTGGGTCCGTTTCACTGGGCGCCTTGCAGTTCGGGCACAGGGTCCGCACCAGCCGCTGCGCCATCACCCCCAGCACCGTGGCACTGATCATGTAGGGCGGCACGCCCAGGTCAATCAGACGGGTCACCGAGGACGGCGCATCATTGGTGTGCAAGGTCGACAGCACCAGGTGGCCGGTAAGCGCCGCCTGAATGGCCATATCGGCGGTTTGCAGGTCGCGAATCTCACCGATCATGATGATATCCGGGTCCTGACGCAGCATGGCCTTTACCCCCTGGGCAAAATCCACATCGATATTGGCCTGAATCTGCATTTGATTGAAGCTGGGCTCCACCATTTCGATGGGGTCCTCAATAGTGCAGACATTCACCTCGCTGGTGGCCAGCTGCTTGAGGGTGGAATACAGCGTGGTGGTTTTCCCCGAACCAGTAGGGCCCGTCACGAAGATGATGCCATGGGGGTGGCTGGTCATCTTGTTCCAGGTATCGTGATCCTCTTTGGTAAAGCCCAGCTGCTCGAAGCTGCGCACCAGCACGTCCGGATCGAACACCCGCATCACCATCTTTTCCCCAAACGCGGTGGGCAGCGTGGAGATACGCAGTTCGATCTCATCCCCTTCCGGCGACTTGGTCTTCAGTCGCCCATCCTGGGGCTTGCGCTTTTCCGCCACGTTCAGGCGGCTAAGGATTTTCAAACGGCTGGTCACCGCCGCCATGATGGCAGCGGGCAACTCGTACACATCGTGCAGCACCCCATCGATGCGAAAACGCATCTTGCCGGTTTCCCGGCGTGGCTCCAGATGGATATCACTGGCTCGCTGGGAGAACGCGTACTGCAGAATCCAGTCCACAATATTGACGATATGCTGATCGTCAGCGTCGTGATGCCCCTTGCCCACTTCCAGCAATTGCTCGAAGTTGGTAATCCCCGACATTTCCTGCCCGGTATTACCGGCCGCACCGGCGATGGAGCGGCTCAGGTTATAGAACTCGATCCGGTAACGGCGCATCTGCTCCGGATTGACCAGCACCACTTCCAGCTCACGATCGCGCAACACCTGCTGCAAATGCGGCTGCCAGTCACGTACGAACGGCTGATCGCAGGCCACCACCACCTTGTCACGATGCACTTCCACCGCCACGATGCCGTGGCGCTCGGCGAAAGCGTAGCTCATCACATTGGTGACCTGATCCACATGCACCTTGAGCGGATCAATGTTGTACACCGGCAAACCACTCTTGGCCGACAGCCACTGGGTCAGAAAATCCACATCCAGCAGCTGATGGGTATCGGTCCGGTCCGTGAGGCGGTATTTGGCCAGCACCTGGATGGCGTGCCAGTTCAGCTCTTTCTTCTCGCGCGGCGTGGTAGAGATGACGTTGAAATCTTCCTGGCTGACGCGCCCCTCATCCAGCAATTCGCGCATCAACCAGCGCACATCAATCAGCAGCCCGTCCAGCTTGGCGGGATCAGCGGGGGCGTTAACGCTTACTTTCGTCACTCTCTCTACTCTCCCAAATTCTTCACAGCACGCGGCCACTGCCCGCACCACAACGCAGGAACATGCATACAGCCCCGGTGAACCGGAGTCATCTCATTATTCTGGCGTAGACCAGGGCGGCCTATCAGCCTCTTTACTGTAACCCTAACACTGAACCCCTGACAGCCCCGTCCGCTTTCTCTATACTCGCGACCCAATTCATGACGGAACTGTGACATCGTTGTCACCGTCCCGCCGCCGCTACCCGCCAGCAGCGAATAGCGGCATGATGGGAAGCTGTTTCCAACCCTAAAACTTGGACCCGAGGCGCCTATGTCCTTTGGAAGCTCCATTGCCGGCCTGTTCGGCCGCTCGCCAATCAAACCCCTGCAACAACACTACGACACCGTTCACGACTGTGCCCGCACGCTGGCGGACTTCTTCGCCGCCGTGACTGATAACGACTGGGACAAGGCCCGCGCAGCACGCAAGCGCATCGCGGAGCTGGAAAACCAGGCCGACGAGCTGAAAAAAGAGTTCCGGCTGAATCTGCCCAAAAGCCTGTTCCTGCCCATGCCCCGCACCGACCTTCTCGACCTGATCAGCGTGCAGGACAAGGTGGCCAACAAGGCCAAGGACATCTCCGGGCTGATGCTGGGCCGGCAGATGACGATTCCTGCGGTACTGGCCGATGTCATGCTGAGCTACGTACAAGGTGCCATCGACACCTCCGCCCAGGCCCAGAAAGCCATCAACGAACTGGATGAGCTCATCGAAACCGGCTTCAGTGGCCGTGAAGTCCAGATCGTGGAAGAGCTCATCGAAGAGCTGGACCGGCTGGAGCGCAACAACGACGAGCAGCAGATCACCATCCGCTCCACCCTGTTCAAGCTGGAAAGCGAACTGCCCCCGGTGGATGTCATTTTTCTCTACAAGATCATCGAATGGGTAGGCGATCTGGCTGATCGCGCCCAGAAAGTGGGCGGCCGCCTGCAGATGTTGGTCGCACGCTAGGAGAGTTCTTATGGAGTGGATGTTAGAGCATAGCTACATGATGCTGCTGCTGGCTGGGGCCTTCGGTTTCCTGATGGCCTGGGGCGTAGGTGCCAACGATGTGGCCAACGCCATGGGCACCTCGGTGGGTTCCGGCGCCCTGACCGTGAAACAGGCGGTAATGATCGCCATCGTCTTTGAATTCTTTGGTGCCTACCTGGCCGGCGGCGAAGTGACCGCCACGGTCCGCAAGGGGATCGTGGATGCCGGCGTCTTTTCAGAGTTCCCCCACTATCTGGTCTACGGGATGATGTCCGCGCTACTGGCCGCCGGCATCTGGCTGATTGTTGCCTCCTGGTTCGGCTGGCCGGTTTCTACCACCCACTCCATCGTCGGCGCCATTGTCGGCTTTGCCGCCGTAGGCGTGGGCGTGGATGCGGTTAACTGGAGCAAGGTGGGCAACATCGTCGCCAGCTGGGTCACTTCGCCCCTACTGGCCGGCTTTATCTCCTTCGCCCTGATCAAGAGCGTACAGAAACTGGTTCTCAGCCAGGACGACCCCTTCCAGCGAGCCAAGCGGGTTGTGCCCTTCTATATGTTCCTGGTGGGCTTCGCGATTAGCGCCGTCACCTTGCTGAAAGGCCTCAAGCATATCGGCCTGGACATCAGCTATGCCGCCAGCCTGGGCTGGTCTGCCGTTGGCGGGCTGATCGTCGCCCTGATCGGCGCCGCCTTCCTCAGCCGCATTCAACCGGACCCGGAAGCCGACAAGAATTTCCGCTTTCACTCCGTGGAGCGCATCTTTGCGGTACTGATGATTTTTACCGCCTGCGCCATGGCGTTTGCGCACGGCTCCAATGATGTGGCCAACGCGGTAGGGCCGCTGGCTGCCATCAACAGCGTCATCGTCAACGAAGGCATGATCGGCGGGGAAGCCGCCATGCCAGGCTGGATCCTGCTGGTCGGCGCCATGGGCATCGTCTTCGGGCTGGCCATTCTCGGCGCCCGGGTCATGGCCACGGTGGGCAAAAACATCACCGAGCTTACCCCCAGCCGGGGCTTTGCCGCCGAGCTCGGCGCTGCCGGCACCGTGATTCTGGCTTCCGGCACCGGCCTGCCCATCTCCACCACGCACACCCTGGTCGGGGCGGTACTGGGCGTAGGCATGGCCCGGGGCATTGGCTCTCTCAATTTGCGGGTGGTAAGCACCATCTTCACCTCCTGGGTCGTCACCCTGCCCGCCGGCGCCTTGCTATCGATCCTGTTCTTCTACTTCTTCAAGGGACTGTTTGGGGCATGAAACGCCTGACGCTCGACGCCTGAAGCAAGACGCTCACGCCGCCCCTTCGGGCGGCGTTTTTATTTGGCGTCGAGCGTCCGGCATCTGGCCTCAGGCGTAATTCGCTGGCTATACTGGCCTGTCAGTCACTTAGAGCCGAGACGCCCGTGTCCACTAGCACAATCCCGAACACCGACAGCCAGGTTCACTGGTTCCGCAATTCGTCCCCGTATATCAATGCGCACCGGGGCCGAACCTTTGTGGTCATGCTGTCCGGGGAGCTGCTGGACGGCCCGCGCCTGCCTGCCCTGATTCACGATCTGGCACTGTTGAATAGCCTGGGAATCAAACTGGTGCTCGTGCATGGCGCCAGGCCACAAATATCGGCCCGGCTGGCAGAATCCGATATTGAGTCCACCTTTGAGCAGCACATGCGCATCACCGACAGCGCCGCGCTGGATAGCGTCATGGCGGCGGTCGGCGCATTGCGCCTGAAGCTGGAAGGCCTGTTCTCCATGGGGCTGGCCAACTCGCCCATGCATAACGCCAGCATCCGTCTGGTCAGCGGCAACTTCGTAGTGGCCAAACCGGTAGGCGTACGCGGTGGCTTCGATTACCAACACACTGGTGAAGTGCGGCGCATCGACGTGGATGCCATTCGCCAGCAACTGGGCAACGGCAACGTGGTGCTCCTCTCGCCGGTTGGCGGCTCGCCCACCGGCGAACTGTTCAACGTCAACGCGGAAGAAGTGGCCTCCACTGCCGCCATCGCCCTGGGCGCCGACAAGCTCATCATCATGGGCGAGCACCTGCGCCTGGCCGATACGCAAGGCAACCTGGTGCGCGAACTCAGCCCCCAGCAAGCCGGCAAACTACTGGCCGGCGATCAGTACGAAGATAACGGCGTGGACCGGCAACTCACCGCCGCCTGCCACGCCGCCAGCAATGGCGTGGCCCGGGCCCACCTGCTCGACGCCCAGGTGGACGGCGCACTGATCAAGGAACTGTTCACCCGCGACGGCTGTGGCACCCTGGTGACGAGGGAAAACTACGAAACCATCCGTGGCGCGCGCATTGAAGACGTGGGCGGTATTCTCGAATTGATCGAACCATTGGAAGAAGACGGCACCCTGGTGCGCCGGTCAAGAGAGCTACTGGAAAACGAAATCCAGCGCTTCGCCATCATCGAACGCGATGGCATGGTCATCGCCTGCGCCGCCCTGTACCCCTTCCCGGAGGACAAGACCGGCGAACTGGCCTGCGTCGCCGTTCACTCCAGCTACCGCAAAGGCGAACGGGGCGCCCAGGTACTCGCCTACCTGGAACGGCGGGCACGGGAACAGGGCCTGCACAGCTTGTTCGTGCTCACCACGCTGACGGCGCACTGGTTTCAGCAACAGGGGTTTGAAGCGGCGGGCGTCGATGCTCTGCCCGGCGCCCGGCAGTCGCTGTATAACTGGCAGCGGAATTCGAAGGTGTTTGTGAAGGGGCTTTGAAGATTGTCGCCGGTTTTCTAACGCCGCCAGCACGCGCGGCTTTGTAGTGGAGGCGAAGCCGCAACGGAAAAGCCGTCGCAGTGCCTGGTTTTGTTAGTCATTCGCCTCTTCCACCTTGTCCTTAAATACTGTTTCGATAGATTCTTTGGCGATAGGATCAATTATATAGGTGTAGTTTCTCTGAGGCTGCGCAAAAATTATACTGCTTGAATAATTTGAGAACACCCGTTCGTTGTCATAGTATTGACTGCCTCCCCGGGGCGCATTATATCTCTTTGTTCTTATTGAGTCTTTAGCGAGAAAGTCTTGAAAATGCCTTGCATCTTCAGGCTGAATTCCTTCAAAGAACCTAACCAGGGCATTGAATTTTAGCTCATCAAATCTGCGCCACAACTCGTTTTCTAAAATATCTTTTGCAACTGCAGTTAGAGACGCAGACTCATACCTTTCGCCAACTGCCGGAGTATAAATAATGTTAAATTTCTTAAGAGTGAATAATGGGGCTCCCTTTTTAACCTGAACATGATTTTGCCTCTTCAATTCTTGAATTATATAAAGCTGAAATATGTCCAATGTTTCAAATGCACTTCGGATCTTTTCTCGATCTCTTAAACTCTTAGATTCTGCATTTCTAGCATCCTCGGCTGCCTTATCTAACTTTTCTTTTTCTTCCTTCCGCTTCTGAAGAAAAGAATACATTAGTCCTATAACCCCGTAGACCAAACGAACTGAGGTTATAAAAACCAAGCCCCTAAGAACCGTTTCAGAAACAGAGTCAATTGTGACTAAGCCTTTAGAGGAACAAAGCAATATAGCTACCGATACCAAAAAAATTGCTATATTAAGCCGCATATCCTTTGCTTTTGTAAGAAGCTCCAAAACCTCCTTATAACTCTGCACTCAGATTAACTCCTAGTTGATGACTAACGCTTTTGTTTAGCGGGGCCCCGACAGGAGCGTCCGGTGGAGGCCGTAGGCCGGAACGAACTAGAAATATTTTTTATGTTTCGCCCTTCAGGCGGGCAATTTCTTTCGACGCCCGGGCCTCAATTTCAATTCTGCTCATACCTTTTGCGACCGAGTATTCAATGACTAATTCACCGATATGTTTATGAATACTCTCTGCCTCATCCACGAATCGCTCAATTCTAGAAAAAAATTGGTTTCTGCCGGACTCCGTGTACAAATGGTCACCAGATTCACGAACGGAATTGTGAACAACCCATTTTCGTTCATTGTTAAACTCCCTGAGGCGCTCAATGAAATCGGACTCGACTAGATCAAGCTCCGTGAGCCTTCCTATCAGCTTTCCCAATGTAAGCTTTTTCAGCTTCGCCTCATGTCGAAGAGCTTCCGACTCTTCAAGTGAATTTGGCTCAACTGCTATGCCTTTGATGATAATCAGGGGGATTAGAGAATCTTCGACATTCTGCAAATGCCAAATGGCCGTCCCGATTCGATGAAAAAGGTAATCCAGTTCTATCTCATTAATCTGGCGCCTCATAACCTTCCTCTAAGAAACATAACAGGTATTAGGAAGCCGGCTCGCAAAACACCATTGAGGGTCAGGCCTTTCATCGTGCATTCGATGCACGATGAAAGGTCTGACACCAGAGTTTCCGCTGTAACATCCACTCTCAAACTCTCAGCTGGTGGAAAATCCTAGAATTGCTAACGCCTTGCTCAGCGACGGCTTACTTTATGTGAACTTTGTGCAAAAATGGGAGCGAAGTGACCGTGCAAAGGCGCATAAAGTAAGCCGTCGGCTGCAGCAATTGTCATACCTTGACTCCAAGCTCTTCTCTGAGCCTGATAGCATTTAAACAGTTACCTTGAATATACTTTTTGTCATTGGCAATAAAAGGAAGCTGCTGCCAATCCTCACCACCAACACAGCCAATAAGGCTACTTTCATCAACAAAATCTTTGAAATTTTTAGCCAACTCTACTCCATGCCCTTCGCCACCATCATGACTTAAATAAATGACGGGCTCAGCATCAGGAGAAGACAAATCAATTGCTAAATAATCTCCATTTCCTACTTCATGGAACGCAAGCTTGTTGTGCCAAACGATATCGTATGGATCTTCTTTGTTAGGGAAGCATTCTTCAATCCAACCATTTTTGTATTCATTGAAATCATAGATCCAATCTAGTGACCAGTGCCGATCACCCGAAAAAATTTCAGATAGATCACCTTCAATCTCATACCTTTCCGGAAAAAACCAACGGAACTCAACTTTTCTTGAAAAGTTAAGCAAAACCTCTTTCAATGATGAGGGCAACGAAAACCCAAGCCTTTATTCTAACTCAACAATTTCCATTTCAGTTGCAGGCTCCTCGATGGTCAGAGTTCTAACATCACCTCCATTAACCTCGACTGCATTTGCGAAGGCTTTCCATTTTTCTACAACTTCACGATATTCCATAATTCACTCTTGAGGCATAACAGGCATTAGAAATGCCGGCTCGAATATCCTATGAACGTGCCAGCTTCACATCACAGTTACAAATTCTGTATATAAAAAAGAAAACCTTGTTTATGAGCATGTTACACAGCCCAGACTGGTCGCATTATTCAATATGTTGACTTCTTCGTTTGCCCGGACCAATAACACTGTCCAAACGCCAGATATTCCCTCTCCGCTTTAACGCTTCCATTCTTCCTCACAAACACCTCATAAAGGCTCGGCGCCCCCAAGGAAAAGTCAGAATACTTAATGTTGTGGCCGCAAGCCGGAAGCCTCTCCCATGCGGCTTCTCTCAGGCCTTCGCGTTTAACGGGAAAACTCACTTTATCTCAGCAACTTATAAAACGCTGTAAGCCATATCCTACATATTCAACTGGCACGCGGGTGAACAACGGCTTTGCCGCCCTTTGCTGTCACAAACACTTTCGCCTGCCCTGGAGATCGCCCACGAAGAAACCTTGAAAGCGAGTAACGAGTTTCAAGTCACGAAAACCGGAAAGACGAGCCCACTGAGGGTTTTGCCTTTCGAAACTCGCTTCTCGCAACTCGAAACGCCATTTTCGCGCCTCACCGAGCGAAGCGAAGGAACGCCGGCAAGGCGGCCCCGAAGGGGTGAGCAGAGCGAATAACTGGCGCTCCTACAGCTTGGCTCGAAGGCCGACCGAATCCCTACAGCCCGGCCCCTCTCTGGGTTACAATGCCCGGCTTAGTCCCGCTATTGACCATTACGAGGTTCCCATGCCGCAGTATCGCTCCCGTACCACCACCCATGGCCGCAATATGGCCGGCGCCCGTGCCCTGTGGCGCGCCACGGGCATGAAGGACGGGGACTTCGGTAAACCGATTATTGCTATCGCCAACTCCTTTACCCAGTTCGTGCCAGGGCACGTGCACCTGAAGGACATGGGCCAGCTGGTGGCCGGTGAAGTGGAGAAGGCCGGGGGCATCGCCAAGGAATTCAACACCATTGCGGTGGATGACGGCATCGCCATGGGCCACGACGGGATGCTCTATTCCCTGCCCAGCCGCGACATCATTGCCGATTCTGTGGAATACATGGTCAACGCCCACTGCGCCGACGCCATTGTCTGCATCTCCAACTGCGACAAGATCACCCCCGGCATGCTGATGGCATCCATGCGCCTGAATATTCCGGTGATCTTCGTGTCCGGCGGCCCCATGGAAGCGGGCAAGACCAAACTGGCCGAGGGCAAGCTGGATCTGGTGGACGCCATGGTGATGGCCGCCGATGACAGCGTGGACGAAGAAACCCTGAACGAAGTCGAGCGCTCCGCCTGCCCCACCTGCGGCTCCTGCTCCGGTATGTTCACCGCCAACTCCATGAACTGCCTGACCGAAGCGCTGGGCCTGTCCCTGCCCGGTAACGGTTCTCTGCTGGCCACCCATGCCGACCGTCGCGAGCTGTTCCTGGAAGCCGGTCGCCGCATCGTGGATATCACCCGGCGCTATTACGAGCAGGACGAAGACGCTTTGCTGCCACGCAATATCGCCTCGGTGAAAGCGTTCGAAAACGCCATGAGCCTGGACATCGCCATGGGCGGTTCCACCAACACCGTACTGCACTTGCTGGCAGCGGCGCTGGAAGGTGAAGTGGATTTCACCATGGAAGACATCGACCGCCTCAGCCGCAAGGTGCCGTGCCTGTCGAAAGTGGCCCCGGCCACCCAGAAATACCACATGGAAGATGTGCACCGCGCCGGTGGCGTCATGGGCATTCTCGGCGAACTGGACCGGGCTGGCCTGCTCAACCGGGATATTCCCATGGTGCATTCAGCGTCCGTGGCCGAGGCCCTGGAACATTACGACATCATTCGCACCCAGGATGAAGGCGTGAAAAAGATGTTCACCGCCGGCCCGGCAGGCATCCCCACCCAGACCGCCTTCAGCCAGGAAACCCGTTGGGACAGCCTGGACGACGACCGCGAAAACGGCTGCATCCGCAACTACGAAAACGCCTACAGCAAGGACGGCGGCCTGGCCGTGCTGTACGGCAACATCGCCGAGCGCGGCTGCATCGTGAAAACCGCCGGGGTGGACGATTCCATCCTCAAGTTCACCGGCCGCGCCCGGGTCTTCGAATCCCAGGACTCTGCGGTACGCGCCATCCTTGGTGATCAGATCGTTGCCGGCGACGTGGTGGTGATTCGCTACGAAGGCCCCAAAGGCGGCCCGGGCATGCAGGAAATGCTCTACCCCACCAGCTACCTGAAATCCAAAGGGCTGGGCAAGGAATGCGCATTGCTGACTGATGGCCGTTTCTCCGGCGGCACCTCCGGCCTGTCCATCGGCCACGCCTCTCCGGAAGCGGCAGAAGGCGGCGCCATTGCCCTGGTGAATGAAGGCGACACCATCGATATCGATATCCCCAACCGCACCATCCGTCTGGATATCAGCGATGAAGAGCTGGCGCATCGCCGCACCCACATGGAAAACCGCGGCAAGCTGGCCTTCAAGCCCAAGGAAATCCGTCCTCGCCGGGTCTCCACCGCGCTGAAAGCCTACGCGGCCCTCACCACCAGCGCCGACCGTGGCGCGGTACGTGACCTGAGCCAGATCGGCGAGTAAGGCGCGAAGCAAATAAAGAGGCGGCCCCATTCAAATGAGGCCGCCTTTTTTGTGCCTCGCAATCGCAACCCGATGACTCAGAACTTACCGTAGGAGCGTCGCTGGCGGCGCGATCAACGTTGTGTCGAGTTGCGAGAAGCGAGTTTCGTAGAGCAAAAACGTATTCCGCGCGGAACGGTTTTCGTAACTCGAAACTCCTGACTCGCTTCTGAGGCAGGTCTATCGCGCCGCCAGCGACGCTCCTACCCGGCAGCCCTTGGCTTGCTGACACGCAAGGATTGCTGCGTTTTTTACCCCTTTTCACGGAAACAGCTGGATGGCTTAAGCTATAGTCGACAGTCTGGCCAACAATGCGCCATGCCAAAGGAGCCATCATTCGCATGAGCCTCAAACACAAGCTGATGCCCCTGTTTGCCCGCCTGATCACCAGTGAAGGCCTGCAACAGTTACGCCGCAGACTATTGGAGTGGCGCCGCATATTGCGCCGCCAACCCCACCAGGCCACCTTCTACTTCCGCATTGATGATCCCTATTCGGTGCTCATGGCGCAGGTAATGCCGCGCTTTGCCCAGCACTTCGGCATCACCGTCACCCCCCGGGTAATGCTGTATCTGGATCAGCAAATGTACCCCGCCGCCGACATGCTCGCGGAGCTCGCCCCCCGTGACGCGGTCAAGCTGGCCGACCTGCACGGGCTGGACTTCCCAAAAGACTGGCAGCTGCCTCCCCGCGAAGTCAGCCTGGCCGCCACCCGCTGCCTGCTGAAACACGAAGGCGACGAGCGCTTCTGGAGCCTGGCCGCCGCCCTGGCCGATGCCCTGTGGCGCAATGATCACGACAAGCTGGAAGCCCTGCTCAGCGAGTATGGCCAACAGGCTGCCGATCGGGCCCAGCTATCGCTGGAAGCCCGCCGGGACCAGTTCCTGAAGGACGGCCACTACCTCACTGGCACCCTGCACTACGCCGGCGAATGGTACTGGAGCGTGGAACGGCTGGATCATCTGGGCCACCGCCTCAACGAACTGGGGCTGGGCGGCGCCGACTGGCCATTACCCTACGGCCGCGCCAAACGGGCCCGCCTGAAAGACACCCCGGAAGCCCTCAAAGGCACCCCGCTGGCGCTGTATTTTTCCTTCCGCAGCCCCTATTCCTACATCGCCCTGGCGCGCACCTATGCGCTGGCCGACCACTACGGGCTGGACCTGAAAATCCACCCGGTGCTGCCCATGGTGATGCGCGGGCTCACGGTCCCCAAAGCCAAGCGTTTCTATATCCTCAAGGACGCTGCCCGGGAAGCCCGCCTGCACGCGGTGCCGTTCGGCAAGGTCTGCGACCCGGTGGGCGCCGGCGTGGAACGCTGCATGGCGATCTGGCCCTTTGCCGAAAAAGAAGGTCGCCTGCGCGAATGGTTGCGCGCCGCCACCACCGGAATCTGGAGCCAGGGCATCAACGCCGCCAGCGATAATGGCCTGAAGTTTCTGGTGGAAAACGCCGGCCTGGACTGGAACCGGGCCCGCCGCTGGCTGGACGACGACGATTGGCGCGAACAGGCAGAAGCCAACCGCGACGCCATGATGGCCGCAGGCAGCTGGGGCGTCCCCAGTTTTATGACCCAAGATGACATGACCTGGGGGCAGGATCGTTTTGCGATCATCGAGCAGAGGCTGCTAGCCTCACAGGCCGATGACAGCGCCTGAACTACCCTGATGGCATAATCACAGTAGCCTCGCTGGGGACGAGAAAAACAGGAGCGAGTGACGAGGAGTGAGTCGCGAAAGGCAAAACCGATTTGGGTTTTCAAAACTCGCTCCTCGTCACTCGCCACTATCTCTTGTTTCGAACCGCCAGCAGCATCCCAACAACCCCCATAACAACCGGAGAACGTCATGACCATTGCTTACTGGTGCGTGCTTGCAGCCATGTTCCTGCCTTATCTATCCACCGGCATCGCCAAATTTCAGGGCGGGTTCGGCCCCAGACAGAATCACAACCCCCGCGAGTTCCTGGAAACCCTGGAAGGCAGCCGCAAACGCGCGCACTGGGCGCAGCAGAACGGTTTTGAAGTCACCCCGGCCTTTGCCGCTGCGGTGATCATCGCCCACCTGGCGGCCACGTCTCCGCAGGGCACCATTGATGGTATCGCCGTGGCCTTCGTCGCCAGCCGCATCCTCTTCACCGTCTGCTATGTGGCGGACTGGGCCAGCGCCCGCACCCTGGTCTGGGCCTTTGGCATGGGGTGTATTGTGGCCCTGTTTGTGGGCGTAGGCAGTTAAAACAGTGGCGAGTTACGAGTATTGAGTTTCGAAAGGCAAAACCACAACCGGCAACAGCGATTGTAGATCTTCGCTTCTCGATACTCGTAACTCGCAACGTTTCCATGCCCCAGACCTTCACCATCACCGTCAGTGGCAAGGGCCATTTCCCCTGCCGCACCGACCAGAGCATCGTCGACGCCGGCCAGCAGGCCGGTTTCGGCTTCCCCATTGCCTGCCGCAATGGCGTGTGTGAGCGCTGTATCGGCCAGCTCAGTCATGGACAGGTGCGACAGAAAAACCGCACCATTCACGCGGGCGATGCCAGTAGCTCCCAGGTGTTATACTGCGTCGCCCTGCCACTCAGCGACTGCGAGATAGATGTGCCCGAGGTAACCGCGCCCGGTGAATTGCCGGTCCACCAGATTCATTGCCAGATCCAGCAGATCGACGCGCTCAACCATGACGTCAGTCGAGTCTGGCTGCGCCTGCCCGCCGGCAAGAAAATCCAGTGGCATGCAGGCCAGTATCTGATGCTGAACCTGCACGGCGAAAGCTATCCCTTTTCCATCGCCAACCATTGCGATGGCCGCGATATTGAGCTGCACGTTCGCCATGGCGATAACAACAGTGCCGCCCAGGACATCATGGCCAGCCTGCAGGCAGACAGCACCGTCAGCACCACCCTGCCCGCCGGCCTGCGTTTTATCGACAGCGCACCGGATCAGCCGGTGTGGTTTATCTGCGGTTCCACAGGTTTCGCGCCGGTGAAAGCCATGATCGAACGCCTGATCGCGCTGAATTTCACCCAGCCCGTGCGGCTGTTCTGGGGCGCACGAACCGACGCTGACCTGTATCTGCCCCACCTGCCGGCCCAATGGCAGGGCGCCCTGGCCGACTTCGATTTCGTCACCTCCCTGTCGGACATCCGCCACCCGGACCACGCCGAAGGTCTGGTCCATGAAGCCGCACTGGAAGCGCTCAGCGAACCCGACCTGCCCCTGTTCTTTCTGGGCGGTTCCCCGCCCATGGGCTGGGCGGTTTTCGATGCACTGGTCGCCGAAGGTGTTCCCGCCGGCAACATCCACTGCGACGTGTTTGATTACGCGCCACGGGATTAGCTGCAAGCTTCAAGCTACAAGCGGCAACACGAATTAAGTCCAACGCTAACCGGAAAGGGCCTTGCCACGCGCTACAAGTCTGGCTGCTCAGACAAAGCCAGGATCCAGCACAAATCGCGGCCAAAATGCTGTCGGGCTGGCAACAACCCGGCTCGCGTTGTAGCTTGTAGCTTGAAGCTACACCCCAGGGAAAGGATACGATGGCAGACTCCCCCTCCTCGGCTCACGACGGTCAAGTGCTACTGCTGCCTTGCCACGAGTGCGACCTGGTTTCCGAGGTAGTGATTCACCGGGACGGCCAGTGGCTGCAGTGCCCCCGCTGCCAGCACCCGCTGATGCGGCCGGCGCAAAACGACCAGCTCACCCCTGCCCTGGCGTTCACCGCCCTGCTGCTGCTGACGTTGTCCTTACTGTTTCCCTATCTGGGCTTCGAGAAGAATGGCATTGAACGGGCCATGACCGTCACCGACGCGGCCTACGAGCTGGCGATTTATCACCACCCGGCCCTGGCCGCTATCGTGATCGCCACCATCATTGTGATCCCGGGGCTATACCTGCTGTCGGTGTGCTGGATTCATATGAGCCTGGCCAGCCCCGGGCGCTTGCCCGGCAGCCTGTTTCTGGCCCGCTGGCTGCCACGCATGCAGCCCTGGATGATGGCGGATGTCTTCGCCATCGCTGCCCTGGTCAGCCTGGTGAAGATCATCGCCATGGCCCATATTCAACTGCTGTCCGCCTTCTGGACCTTTTCCGGGTTCGCCTTGATCCTGCTGATCACCGTCACCCGCATGAACACTATCGGCCTGTGGCAGCGACTGCTCGGCGACCTGCAACAGCCAGCGCAGGCACAAGCCGGCGACACCGCCCAGCGCCAGGGCCTGATTGGCTGCCAATGGTGCGGGCAACTGCAACCGCTGGGACAATCCCATCGCTGTCATCACTGCCACAGCTTTCTCCATGAGCGCCATCCCTTCAGCCTGCAGCGGGTCTGGGCATTGCTGGTCACCGCCATTCTCTGCTGCTTTCCGGCGCACCTGTTCCCGATCATGATCACCACCAGCCTGGGCAAGACCGAGCCGTCCACCATCATTGCCGGGGTCATGCTGTTTCTGCGCCACGGCGACTGGCCCATCGCCCTGATCATTTTCACCGCCAGTGTGCTGGTCCCCTTCGGCAAGATCCTCGCCCTTGGCTGGCTATGTATCGCTGCCCGCCAGCGACAGGCACTGGACATGACCAGCCAGATGAAGCTCTATCGCCTCACCGAGTGGATTGGCCGCTGGTCCATGATTGACGTCTTTGTGGTGGCCATCATTGTCGCCCTGTTTCAGATGGGCAATATTCTTACGGTCACACCCGGTGTGGGTGGGCTGGCGTTTTCTGCCGTGGTGATTTTCACCATGCTCGCCGCACACCAGTTTGATCCCCGCCTGATCTGGGACCGACAACAACAGCTGCAGCAATACTCAAAACAACGCGCAGAACAACGCCTGCCCCCCACTCTCGAACCGGAGAAATCCTCTTGAACCAGGCCGATTCGCCACCGTCACATCGTCGCCCGCGGTTATCTGCTGTCTGGCTGATTCCGTTGATGGCCGCACTGATCGGCCTGTGGCTGGTGTTCAGCTACCTCTCCAGCCAGGGCCCGGTCATTACCCTGGAACTGGAAGATGCGGAAGGCATCAACGCCGGTAAAACCGCCGTCAAAATGCGTAATGTACAAGTGGGTGTAGTAGAAAGCGTCAGCCTGTCCGAAGACCTGAGCCACACCCTGCTCAGCGTACAGATGCAGGCCGACACCGAGCGCATGCTCAACAGCGACACGCAATTCTGGGTGGTCAAACCCCGAGTCGGGCGCGAGGGTGTCAGCGGCTTGAGCACCGTCCTGTCCGGTGCCTATATCGAATTGCTGCCCGGCAACAGCAGCAAGAAGGCCAAAACCTTTACCGTAGAAAATTCGCCACCGCCGGAGAAAACCGGCGACGGCCTGTTCCTGAAACTGATCAGCGAACCGGGCACCAACATCAACAACGGCGACCCGGTGAGTTTCCGCAGCCTGAAAGTGGGCCGCGTGGTGGACACCACCTTCGACCCCGATGCCGAACTGTTTCGCCACCGCCTGTTCATTGAAAAACCCTACGATGTACTGGTCAGCGACAGCAGCCGCTTCTGGAAGGTTTCCGGCATCGGCTTTCAGCTGGATGCCCGCGGCTTCCAGGCACAACTCAGCTCACTGGAAGCCCTGCTTGGCGGCGGCATTTCCTTCTCCGTACCGGACCCCAACATGAGCACGGGCGCCCCCGTGGAAGACGACCACCAGTTCGTGCTGCATGACAACCAGGAAAGCGCCAGGCGGGCACTCTACACCCAGACCCTGGATTATGTGCTGCTGGTTGAACGCAGCGTGCGCGGCCTGCAAGCGGGAGCGCCCGTCGAATACCGCGGCATCCGCATCGGCACGGTGGAGCAGGTCCCCTGGGCCTTTGGCGCCGAAGGCCCCAACGCCATGACCGACAGCCCGATTCCGGTACTGATCCGCCTGGAACCACAACGAGTCACCCATCAATCCGCGATTGCATTGCCCTCGTGGGAAAGTGAAATCCGCCAGATGGTGGAGAACGGCCTGCGCGCCAGCCTGAAAGCCGGCAACCTGCTGACCGGTTCCCTGTTTGTTGATCTGGAGTTCCACAAGAACGTCACCGCAACCGACACCGCCCTCACCTACCGCTCCGTACCCGTCCTTCCCTCCGTGGACAGCGGTGGGCTGAGCAAGCTGGAAGATCAACTCCACGCCCTGCTGAAAACCCTGAATGGTCTTCCCATGCAGGACATGGCCAACAACCTCAACAGCAACCTGAAACACCTGTCCGGCGTGACCGGCCGCATCGAAAACCTGCTGGATGATCCCGCCCTCAATGCGCTGCCCCAGCAGATTTCCGACAACCTGAATGCGCTGGAAAACACCCTGCAGGGCTGGCAGGCAGGCGGCGATGGCTACCGGGAACTGCAAGGCACCCTGCAGAAGCTCAATCGCCTGCTGGATGACGCCGAGCCATTACTCGACACCTTGAATGAACAGCCCAACGCGCTGATCTTCCAGCGCCACCCGGCCACCGACACCCAACCCCGAGGTGCACAATGATCCGCCTGCTAGCCATCGCCGCCATTCTCACCGGCCTGTGGGGCTGTAGCCACGCCCCCGCCACATCGCCACCGGGCTACCTGTTGCCCTCCGCCACCGGGGCAGTGCATTCACCGCTAACCATCAAGGTACACCTGGCCAGCTACCTGAACCGGGGCGGCATTGTCATGCAACTCAGTGATAGCGAGATACAGGTGGGCCGCCACCATCGCTGGGCCGAACCGTTGGCCACGCAATTACAACGTTCCCTGGAAGCCCGCATGCCCAGCGGAGACGACAAGACGCTCACCGTGGAGCTGACCCGTTTTCAGGGCCTGCAAGGCAAAGACAGGGATTCCGCCGTCATCACCGGCCGCTGGGCGCTGACTGGAAACAATGGGGAAGCAACACAGGGGCGTATTCAATGGGAAGCCGCGCTGGACAACGGCGGCTATGCGAATCTGGTGAGAACGCTGGATCAGGGTTGGCAGGCAGTGGCGGCGGAAATTGCCACCGCTATGGATTGAAGGGGGGCTTGCCTGCACATCCCCCTAATGCGTTGTCGGATTACGGCCTTCGGCCTAATACGACCTACAAGGTGCTGCGGTTTTTGTAGGTCGTGTTAGCCGCGTAGCGGCGTAACCCGACAAAACGACATTCAACACTACTGCACGCTTTTATCAGGTAACGGCAAGGCCGGCAGGCTGCCTTCCAGCTGTGCCAAACGTCGATCGAAGGCAGACATGGCCTTGCTGGAATCTCCCAGCGCCCGGTACAGGCGCGCCAGTTCTGCCAGCGCCGTGGCACTCTGGCTGGAGTTGGCCGCGGCCTCGAAAAAGCCCTGAGCCTTGCCCCACAGACGCGCTTTCAACGCGACGCGACCGGATGTGATCAATACCGACGCATTGCCCGGCCGTTCCACCAGCCACTTTTCCAGCACCTGTAGCAGGTCGTCCGGGGGAATGTCGTCGATGGCTTCCAGCACCGGCGGCAAGCGGTCATCCCACTGGTTACCCAGTTGCTCGCGGACCAGATTCAAGGCACCACGGCCACCCCCCAGCTGGGCCAGAAAGCCGGCATAGCGTGCCACCATGGCCGGATCGTTTTTCAGGTGAACCGGCACATCTTTCCAGAGTTTGCGCAATTCATCCCGGCGACTATCGGCATCGTTGAAACCAGGCTTGCGGGCGGTTTCCTGCAACCAGGCCAGCCAGGCCCGGCGCTCACGACGAGCCTGATTCGCCTCGCCAAAGGCCCGCTTCAGACGCGGCATCAGTGCACACAGAGCCTGCCAGTCTTTCTGGCTTTCCAGCACCTCAGCGTAGGTATTGAGAATACGCTTGTTGCGCGGAGCCATATCCGCCAGCACTTTCAGCTCGCTGCGTGCCTGCTCCGGGTAGCCGTCATCCAGGGCGAAGCGCGCTTTCATCAGGCCGGCGACCAGGCGTCCCCGCCGGTCGGTGCTGGCCTGTTCAAGATAATGCTGCGATGCCTCTACCTTGTCCTGTTCCTGGGCCGCTTCCGCCGCCAGCAACCAGGCCACCAACGGCCAGTCGCCGTCTTCACCGGCGGCCACCAGCAAGCGCTCGGCTTTTTCCTGTTCACCATCCACCAGCTGCAGGAAACCACTGCGCAAGCGACGCTCCGCCACCGCTTTTTTCCAGCGTCGGGTGGCCCGCACCGGCTCCATGGCATTCCAGGCCGCGTTGCCCAGCAAGGTCAGCACCACCAGCGCCACCGCCCCAAGCAGGGCCATCAGCACCACAAACCCCAGGGTGGTATCCACGGACACGGAGTCACGGATGATCAGCACATAACCGGAATCCGCTGCCATCCAGCGCCCCAGCGCCAGCGCGGCAACCAGGGCGATAATAATCAGCAGGACGACTTTCTTCATGCGCCGCCCTCCTTGCGTTTCAAGGCCTCGATGGCCGCCAGACCATTCCCGATCTGCGGCAGGGCCTGGGCCACACTGGCACCACCCATTTCTTTCAGGGTTGTCTGCATTTGTGCTGCACGGGGATCATCGTCCCGGAACCATTGTTTCAGCGTGCTCCGGGCATTTTCGACGGCTTGACCATAGGCATCGGCACGGCCCTGCATCAGCGCCAGCTGCGCCTGCTGCAGGCTGCCATCCAAAGTCAGGCGCACCAGCGAGGCCTGTTCACCCGACAACGGCAGCGGCACCGCCCCTTCGTGGCGACGCACGGTCACCGGCATCCGGTCCAGCACATCTTGCCACCAGGGTTGATCTACATCCGGGGTATCACGCTCCGGTGGCGACGCTTCTGCGGGTACCGCCAACTCAGCGACCAGCTCCCGCAAGGCCCCCAGGCGCAGCACCATGCCCTGCACGTCCACCTGGCTGGCCCCACTGAGGGTTTCCATGTCCAGAGCCAGCGCCTTGCGGGCCGGCAACACCGCGGGGTCATCCAGGCGGGCCAGTGTTTCGTCCGCCGCTTTCAACAAGCGACGCGCGGCCAGGGCATCCTGGGTGAGCAACAGACGCTGGCTGGCCAGGCTCGCCAGGGCACGTGCTTCATTGATTAACCACAGACGCTGGCCACCACTTTTCAAGTCAGTCAACGCAGCACGATCCTTGGTCATCTGTGCCGCCAGTTTGGCCTGCTCTTTTTCCAAACCGGACAGGGCAGACTGAACCTGGGCGCGCTGGCTGGCCAACTCGCCTTTCACGGTCGTCACTTGATCCGCCAGGCTGCTCTTTTCACTCTTCAGCCGGGAAAACTCCTGCCACCCCCACCAGCCCGCTGCCCCGAGTGCGGCCAGCACCACCAGTACCAGCAGCACAGTCAAAAGGCTTACTCCTGCCTGGCGGGAAAAAGGACGATCCTGCGTCATGTCAGCTCCGTTGTTGTCATAGCGAGGCGTGCGCGAGTCTCGAACCCCCTGCGCCCTCGGTGTGGCGATACCCGATATCATTGCAAAAACCTTAAAGTGAGCGCCCATTGCTGTCCAATCATTAACGGTTAGATCGGGTAAAAAGTTCTACGCGGAATGGCGTGACACGCCGGTTTCAGGCGTTGCGTGTGCAGTAAAAAGGGAGATTCGCAGCCAGGCCGGCAATCGCAAAGACACAGAGAGAATTCAGGTTCGCCTTAACAGCCGGCCCCATCCATCAAGGCCGCCAGCATATCCTCGTCATGGGCGCTGGCCGCCACCCGCACAGGACCGGCGTGACAGGCCTGCACCGCCGCGGCCACCCGCGCTCCAGCCGCCACCACGCCGCACCCGGCGTGCAGGGCTGACTGTAACGCCTGCCAACCCTGCACGCTGGTAACCATTACCCAGTCAGTTTGCGTCGAAAGGGTGATGCCGCTGATCCCATGGCGCCGATAGAAAGCCAGTGCATCGACACGGGCACCACGCGTTTCCAGGCTTTGCGCCAACAATTCGCGGCCGCTGTCGCCCCGACAGATCAGGACCTGTTTTTCGTGCAGCTGTTGTAGGCAGGGCAGCGCCAGCACCGCTTCGGAATTGAAGCCATGCTCTGGCACCGTGGCAGGCAGATGCCAGGACGCCAACTCCGCCGCCGTGGCCCGACCAACCGCCAGCCAGTGCACTCCCACCGGCCACTGCGGCCACAGGTCCGCCATGGCCGACAGGGCCAACCGGGCGGCATTCACGCTGGCAAAAAATACCGCGTGGTAACGATCCAGTTCCATCAGGGTGCGTTGCATGGCGCCATCCACCGGCACCGGCTCTATTGTCAGCGCCGGCTGGTGAAGAGGCTGGTAGCCCGCCTCCGTGAGCAGGGCCATCAGCCGTTGCTGCTGGCCCGCGGGGCGGGTCACGACGACCTGTTGCTGCCGTCCTTGCAGGGTCATTGGCGTGCGTACAGAGCCTTCAAAATGGCATCCGCACCCTGCGCCAACAGCTGTTCGGCAATATCGATACCCAATTCGGCACCCTTGGCGCGCGGCGCCGAGCCTTCCGCCCGCAACACCCGGCTACCATCTTCCTCTGCCACCAGGCCGCGCAGCCACAACTGGCCATCTTCCAGCAACGCAAAACCCGCGATGGGGACCTGGCAGCCCCCTTCCAGGCGGCGGTTCATGGCCCGTTCGGCCACCACGCGATCCCAGGTATCCACATCACTCAACGGTGAGAGCAGATCAATGGTGCGCGTATCCGCTTCGCGGCATTCGATACCCACCGCGCCCTGCCCTACGGCGGGGAGCGATTCTTCCGGCGGCATTTCATAGCGAATGCGGTCGTGCATTTCCAGGCGCTTGAGGCCCGCGGCAGCGAGGATAATGGCGTCGAATTCGCCGGCATCCAATTTGCCCAGCCGGGTTTGCACATTACCGCGCAGGCTTTTCACCACCAGATCCGGGCGATTGGCTTTTACTTGGGCCTGGCGGCGCAGGCTGGAGGTGCCCACGCAAGCGCCATGGGGCAAAGACGACAGGCTATCGAATGTATTGGAAACAAACGCATCCCGGGGGTCTTCGCGTTCACAGATCACCGGCAGGGCAAACCCTTCCGGCAGCTCCATGGGCACATCCTTCATGGAGTGCACGGCAATGTCCGCGCGCCCGTCCATCATCGCCTCTTCCAGCTCTTTCACGAACAGGCCCTTGCCACCGATCTTGGCCAACGGGGTATCCAGAATCTTGTCCCCCTGCGTCTTGATCCGCACCAGCTCCACCGCCAACCCTTCATGCAGGCTTTCCAGACGCTGCTGAACATACTCGGCCTGCCAGATAGCCAGCGGGCTGGAACGGGTAGCGATACGCAAGATTTCGCGGGACATGGGGCATCCTGTTGTTCAGTTAAAAAGTGGGCTTAGTCTACAGCAAAGGCGCGCGGGGGCCGAGACGAGGAGTTAAAAGTGAAAAGTTCAAAGTTTAAAAGCGCGGGCACAGTAACCGGATTCAGAAACGTCGAAGCCGCGCCCATAGTCTGGACGCGGCTTCGAGAGCAGGCCCAACCTGGTGCAGGCCCGCGTTTCAACTTTGAACTTTACACTTTCAACTTAATTCCCGTAGACAACCACGGTAAATTCCGCCAGCACCCCAAAGAAGTTCTGGGATTCATAGTCCACGTGGTGGATTTCGGTAATGCCGCCATTGCGGGCAGCGGTCTGGATACTGGCATCACCGGAGGCGATCACACCGAGGATGGAGCGGGCACTGGCGCGGCCTACACGGGTCGGTTTTTCCGACGAAGCGGTGGCCGCCATGGGCGCCTTCACGTTGCCGTACAGGAAGCCGGTAACCGGCATGGTGGCACTGGCACAGCCGCTGAGCACAACCGCGCTGACCAGAAGAAGCAGAGTCTTTTTCATTACAGAGATCCTGTTTTTGTTATTCGTTATCGTTCACTTTTCGTGCAATGCAGCAGGCCCAAGGCTAGCACGCGGCCCGGACCTTGTTAATTACCCCGACGCCCGTTACAGGCTTTGCAGCACCCGCCGCAAGCCCGCCACATGGCGGCGGCTCACAGTCAACCGTTCATCCACCCCGCGCAGACGCACCTGATGATGCCCGGCGGTGGCCATTTCCATGCCCTCGATATACCGAAGCGCCACCAGCGCATTGCGGTGAATACGTACAAACTGGTCGCCGAATTCGGTTTCCAGCTCTTTCAGGGTTTCGTCGATCAGCACTTCGCCTTCACTGAAACACACGGTCACGTATTTTTGATCCGCCAGGAAGTAGCGCACATCATCCACCGGCACCAGCTCCAGCCCCCGGTGGGTACGGGCGCTGATATGGCCGCGACGGCGAGGCTTGTCTTCGCTCACCTCATCGCTGATTTCCGCCAGTTGCACACGGTTAAGCGTTTTCGCCTTGGTCAGCGCCGTCGTCAGGTCGGCCGCATTGACGGGCTTGAGCAGGTAATCCACTGCGTGGACCCGAAATGCCTGCAAGGCATGCTCGTCATAGGCCGTACAGAAGATCACGGCCGGCGGATTATCCATCTTGCCCAGATGCTCCGCTGCTTCCATGCCATCCATTTCCGGCATGCGGATATCCATCAGCACCACGTCCGGCTTGCAGGACTGGGCTTCAATGATGGCTTCACGGCCATTGGCCGCCTCTGCCACCACCTCGGCATTCTCGATTTTATCGACCAGCCTCTTGAGCCGGTCCCGAGCCAGTTGCTCGTCATCGCAGACAAGTACCCGCATAAGTCCCATCCTTTTTATTGCAGCGGATATCGAATTTCGATCTCGTATTCTTTTTGTTCCGGGCGGGATTCCACCGCCACCTCGTCACCGTACAGGGCTTCCAGCCGGTGACGTATATTTTCCAGTGCCATGCGGTTGCCTTTGTGATGCCCGTCGCCTTCCGGCTTGGGATTGCTCACCGACAGCACCAGGTTGCCATTGTGCGCGAGGGCACGAATCGTCACCATCCCCCCCGCCGATAATGGCTGTATGCCATGATAAATGGCATTTTCAAGCAAGGGTTGCAAGGTTAATAACGGAATCTTCAGGGATTTTGCGTCTACCTGGATATCCCATTCCACCTGCAGCCGCTCGCCCATGCGTAGCTGTTCAATGTGAATATAGCGCTGACACAGCTCCAGTTCCTCTTCCAGAGAGGCTTCATTCCCGCTGTTCTTGAGGCTGGCGCGAAACAGCACCGACAAGTCTTCCACCACCTGCTCGGCCCCGTCCGGGTCCACCGCGATCAGGCTGGCGATGATGTTCATGGAATTGAACAGAAAATGCGGGCGAATCCGTGACTGCAGGGCCTGAATACGCGCCTGCAGCTCCGCCTGGCCTTTCTGGCGCAGCTGCTCCTGCACATAGAAATAACGCATCACCAGCCCGGCGATAATCGCCGCAATCAGGCCATTTACCGGAATATCTGCCGACCACAACCCCGTTTCCAGCGCGCCGCCGCTAACCCAGGCCATGATCAACCGGGCCAGAACGCTGAACAATAACGTATCGGCCACCACCAGCAGCACCACCACGGTGGATGTCCAGGCAGGCGGCAGACGATTCAGCCGATTGCGCAGCTGGCAAATCAACGCCGCAGAGCTCAGCCCCACCCACTGCACAAACAGGGAGGTAATCGCCAACCGGCCAACGCTGAAATCGTCGTAGTAAGTGGCCACCAACGTCACCACCAACGCCATCAGCTCGGCCACCACCACCACCACCAGCACGGCACGGGTGCTGCACAGGTCGGGCAGGAAACTGTTATTGGCCGGCACGTCCATGGCCACAGGCGATCCCCTTTATACGGAAAAAGAACTAATTATTAAGATGTTATACCTGAACCAACCGCCACTCCCAAGGAATAGTGTCTCCCTGCTATACTTGCGCCCCCCGCAAACCAAGCGTTGAGCAAGTACGATGACTGACAAGCAGCAGAACAAACTCTGGGGTGGCCGCTTCAGCGAGTCCACCGACCAGTTCGTGCAGGAATTCACTGCCAGTGTGAACTTCGACCGCCGCATGTACCGTCAGGACATCTACGGCTCCCAGGCCCATGCCACCATGCTGGCCGAAGTGGGCGTGCTCACCGATGAAGAGCGCGATGCCATTATCCAGGGGCTGCGTGAAATCCAGCTGGAAATCGAGAACGGCGAGTTCGAGTGGTCCGTGGCCCTGGAAGATGTGCACATGAACATCGAGGCCCGGCTCACCGACAAGATCGGCATCACCGGCAAGAAGCTGCACACCGGCCGCAGCCGTAACGACCAGGTGGCCACCGACATCCGCCTGTGGCTGCGTGACGAGCTACTGATTCTGGAAGAGCAATACCTGCACCTGATGGTCGGTCTGCTGGACCTGGCTGAGCGCGAAGCGGCCACCATCATGCCCGGTTTTACTCACCTGCAGACCGCCCAGCCTGTGACCTTCGGGCACCACCTGCTGGCCTGGTTCGAAATGCTCAAGCGTGATCGCGAGCGCCTGCTGGATTGCCGCAAGCGGGTCAACCGCATGCCCCTGGGCGCCGCCGCCCTGGCCGGCACTACCTACCCGATCAACCGCGAGCGCACCTGCGAGCTGCTCGGGTTCGACGGCGTCTGCGAAAACTCGCTGGACGCGGTGAGCGACCGGGATTTCGCCATTGAATTCTGCGCCCTGGCCGCCCTGACCATGACCCACCTGTCACGGATCAGCGAAGAGCTGGTGCTGTGGACCAGCGCCCAGTTCAACTTCATCAACCTGCCCGACCGCTTCTGCACCGGCAGCTCCATCATGCCGCAGAAGAAAAACCCGGACGTGCCCGAGCTGGTGCGCGGCAAGACCGGCCGCGTCAACGGCCACCTGATCAGCCTGCTGACCCTGATGAAAAGCCAGCCGCTGGCCTACAACAAGGATAATCAGGAAGACAAGGAACCGTTGTACGACGCCGTGGACACTCTCAAAGGCAGCCTGCGCGCCTTCGGCGACATGATCCCGTCCCTGGAGCCTAATCGTGAAGTGATGCGCGAGGCGGCCCGCCGTGGCTTCGCCACCGCCACCGACCTGGCCGACTATCTGGTCCGCAAGGGCATCGCTTTCCGCGACTCCCACGAAATCGTCGGCAAGGCCGTGGCCTATGGCGTGGAAAAGAAGAAGGATCTGGGCGACATGACCCTGTCTGAGCTAAAGCAGTTCAGCGACCAGATCGACGACGACGTGTTCGACGTGCTGACCCTGGAAGGCTCGGTGAGCGCCCGCAACCACATCGGTGGCACCGCGCCGGACCAGGTACGGGCGGCCGTCGGCCGTGCCCGCGAAGCGCTGGACAACACCAGCCACTAACGCGCCGCGACAAGCGCTTTCTTCGGAAGACGCCGTACGATAAAAAACGCCGCCGGCTCCAGAGAGCCGGCGGCGTTTTCGTTCCGGGCAACCGGCTTGCGCAGCCGTAGCACGCCCGGCAGCAGTCCCATCCCGGCGCTACTCCAGATCCTCACCATTGGCTTCCGGCTGATATTCAACAGCAAGGATTTCCAGTTTCAAGATCTTGCCGTTGGGCGCCGGCCAGTCAATGCTCTGCCCCACCGACAACCCCAGCAACGCCGCCCCCACCGGCGCCAGTATCGACACCCGCTCCGGACCGTTATCCTGTGGGTACACCAATGTCAGGCTCATTTCCCGACCACGGGCCTGCTCCCGGCAGCGAATCCGCGAATTCATGGTGACCACATCCGCCGGCATTGCCTCGGGCGCCACCACCGTGGCTCGCAACAGTTCCTCTTCCAGGCCTTCGGCCACCTCGCCATGGGCGGTCGCTAACAATGCTTCCAGGCGCGCAACATCCAAACGTGAAACGGTAATGGCCGGTAACGCCATGGCTTTCTCCTTACAGGGTCAATCATTCAGAAATGCCCCACGCATACACGCCCGCCCGCATGCCGGGGTATCCAGGCGCAGGCAGGGCAAGTACGAGAAAGGGGCGAAAAGATCAGCAGAAATGCGTCCACGCGGAGCGGACTATCCACAGATAGTAAACCGGACCGTTTTTTTCTCAAGCGGCGTTATCGGACATCGCCATCACCGGATTTCACATCGCCCCTGCATTACCTCCAGAGTCACGAACCGTTATACTCACACCCCAGCAAACGGAGTACCCCATGCGCCCATTCAGCCTGTTACTGTTCCTGCTCCTGGCCGGCTGCGGCCAGAAAGGCCCGCTGTATTTTGATCAGGAACGCAACGCCGCCGCGTCGGCCGGCAACGCCCAGGCGGCGCAAGCCGACGCCACTGACAGTGACGACACCCAAGACGAAGACGACGCCAACGCGTCCGGACAGGAATAATCATGGACCCCTTTCAGTACCGCGACGGTGAATTGTTCGCCGAAGAACTTCCCGTAGAGCAACTGGCGGATCGCTTCGGCACGCCGCTCTACCTGTATTCCCGTGCGGCTCTGGAGCGTCATTATTTGGCCTTCGATGAAGCCTTCGGCGACCACCCTCATCAGGTGTGTTACGCGGTGAAAGCCAACTCCAACCTGGCGGTGCTGAATGTACTGGCTCGTTGTGGAGCGGGGTTCGATATCGTCTCCGGGGGCGAACTGGAGCGGGTGCTGCGCGCTGGTGGCGATCCGGACAAGATTGTCTTTTCCGGCGTGGGCAAAACCGCCGATGAAATGGCCGCAGCCATGAAAGCCAACATTCATTGTTTCAATGTGGAATCCGCCGCGGAGCTGGAGCTGCTGAATCTGGTAGCCGGCGAACTGGACCGGGAAGCGCCCATCGCCATTCGGGTGAACCCGGACGTGGACGCCCAGACCCACCCCTACATTTCCACCGGCCTGAAAGACAACAAGTTCGGCGTGGACATCACCAAGGCGCCGGCCCTGTATCAGCGCGCCGCCGAATTGCCGCACATCCGGATTCTCGGTATCGACTGCCACATCGGCAGCCAGCTGACCAAGCTTGCGCCCTTTGAAGATGCACTGGAGCGGGTATTGAAGCTGCTGGCCCAGCTGCAGGAACACGGCATCGAAATCCATCATCTGGATCTGGGCGGCGGCCTGGGCGTCACCTACGACGACGAAACCCCGCCGGACCGTTCAGCTTATGTGCAGGCCCTGCTCAAGCACATCCCCGGCGAATTGCCCGTACACATCGAACCGGGCCGCTCCATTGCCGCCAACGCCGGCCTGTTCATTACCCAGGTGCTGTTCCTCAAGCCCACCGAGCACAAGAACTTCGCCATTGTCGACGGCGCCATGAACGACCTGATCCGTCCCAGCCTGTACTCCGCCTGGCAGAACATTGTCCCGGTAAAACCCCACGACGCCGATTGCCGCGAGTGGGACATCGTTGGCCCGGTGTGCGAAACCGGCGATTTCCTCGGCAAGGACCGCGCCCTGTCCCTGGAAACCGGCGACCTGCTGGCCGTGCGCAGCGCCGGTGCCTATGGCTTTGCCATGGCCAGCAACTACAACAGCCGCAACCGCCCCGCCGAAATCATGGTGGATGGCGACCAGGCCTTTGTGGTGCGCCAACGGGAAACCTATGACGATCAGCTGAAGCAGGAATCACTGCTTCCCTGATATGGCCTGACAAGGCACAGAAAACGGGCTTCGGCCCGTTTTTTGTTTTACGCTTTGGCTGTCACGGTCAACCCCCTGGACCTCTCCCTGCCATCATGAATTTCCGTGCTGCGCTGTCATCACTGATCCTGCCCGGGCTGTTACTTGCCGCCGCTCCCGGCAAAGCGTCAGCCAACGACGCCGTTAACCGTGCGATTCGGTTAAGCCTTGCGGAAAGTTTTGTCACCGCCAACCTGCTAACCAGCGGCGACGCCGTACGCTTCGGGTTCTGGGATTTTGACCCCAACACACTGCTGAATCTGGACGACGATAACTTCGGCTCACTGGAATCCCGGGAACTGCGACAACGCATCGCCACCTTCAGCCTGCCCTACACCTGGCAAACCCCTCTGGCGGAAACCGGTAATACCCTGTCGCTGGGCGTGAAAGCCGCCTATGTGGAAAACAAACAGCAGACCCAGATCATCAATAGCACCAGCCGGGCCAAGGACGAAATCAACAGCTCGGTCACTTCCCTGAGTGTCGGCGGGACCTTTAGCCGCCGGTTGTCCACCCACTGGGACCTTGCCTTCTCCACCCACGCGCACTGGATGCGTTACCGCAACGACACCGACTTCAATACCGCCGATTCCCAGGCCATCGCCCCCGCCGTCGACGGACTCATTACCAACTTCAACGCGGATGCCTGGCTACTGGAACCCAGCGCCCGGCTGACCTATTTCATTGGCGGGGAACAGTCGGAAGTACAGCTGCTCAGTGACATCCATTATATGGCCGGGCACACCTTTCATACCGACCGCGCCGCCCATGACGTCGCGCCGGAAGCCTGGCACTGGTCCAATGGGGCACGCTGGAAACACCCCTTTGTCACCCGCATCCTGCCCGGCCAGAACGTGTGGATGCAGGCATCCCGCTTCGACCTGGGCGGCGATCTGGAGGGGTCACTGGGGAATCATTATTACTACGAGGCAGGCGTAGGCTGGCTGCTGGATATTCACGAGCGCATCCCGTTCATCGACAACATTGGCATCGGGATCAATCTGAACTACGGCAGCCTGCTGCGTGGCGGCACCCTGGTGCTGTTATTCAACGAGACGTAAACAGCCACCAGGGCGACAACCGGATCAGGACTGGCCCTGTTCCCCGGTGAGCATTTTCACCAGCGTATGGCCGTTGGCATCGCAGAGCGCGTCTTTCAATAACGGCATGGCCTGGGCCATGTGCTGGGCCAGGGTATAAGGCGGGTTGATGATCAACATGCCGGTACCGGTCATGCCACGGCCGGAAGCATCCGGGCGCACGCAACACTCCACCCGTAGCAGGTTGGGAATGCCGGCTTTCACGAAACGGCGAATAAAGCTTTCTGTGCGGTTGCGGTCCAGCACCGGGTACCAGATGGCATAGGTGGCGGTGGCAAATTTCTCCATGGCCATTTGCACCGCAGGCAGCACGCCGTTGTAATCCGCTTCCATCTCGTAGGACGGATCGATCAATACCAGACCACGCCGGTGCTGCGGTGGCAACAATGCCTTGAGCCCCTGCCAGGCATCTTCCTTGAGCACCTGCACGCGCTTGTCGTCGGCAAACTCACGCTTGAGCAGGGCAAAGTCGGTGGTGTGCAGCTCCGTGCATTGCAGCACATCCTGCTCACGCAGCAGGCGGGCACTGATCTGCGGCGAACCGGGATAATCGGTCAGCCGCCCCACCGGGTTCAGCTTTTCCACCAGTGACACGTACTGGTCAATCACCCCCACCCCGGTGCGCTTGCCAAACAGTTTGGCAATGCCGTCCTGGTACTCACCGGTCTTCTGCATATGCTCGCTGGCGATGGCATAACGGCCCGCGCCGGCGTGGGTATCGTGCACGGTGAAGGGTTTGTCCTTCTTCTTCAGGTATTCAATGATTGCCACCTGCACAATGTGCTTGAGCACATCCGCAAAATTGCCGGCGTGGTAACTGTGACGGTAGGAAAGCATGACGGACACCTGAACTGGGAATGAAAAACGCCTCACGGCGGATTCGCGACGACAGATTCGCCACGATCAATGGACAATTGTACCTTGCTCGGCCGACGTAGGGTCTGTTTTTTGATGGATTGTGTCTTTTGCAAGGCACTGAAGCCCCGCGCATGAAACCGTATAACCGGCGCCAGCGTTCGCAGCAGACCCGCAATTCATTCCGCGTATCGCCGGAAAGAATCAGTCCCATAGACATTTTGCACCGCCCAAGGCACTGATTTCAGCCCCGGGAGGCCGTACAATAGACCTTTAATTACGACCTCACCGGACAGCGGTATGAACCTGCGCTTTACCAAAATGCACGGCCTGGGCAACGATTTCATGGTCATCGACGGCATTCGCCAGACATTACCGGAAACCGGCCTGCCCCTGCCTGCGGATGAAATTCGCCGCCTTGGCGACCGCAATTTTGGCGTGGGCTTCGATCAGATGCTGATCGTGCAACCCTCCCGTTCCGCTGACGCCGATTTTCGCTACCGCATCCTCAATGCCGACGGCTCCGAAGTGAGCCAGTGCGGCAACGGCGCCCGCTGCTTTGCCCGGTTTGTGCGCGAACAGGGGCTCACGGACAAGCGTGAAATTCAGGTGGAAACCGCCGCCGGCCAGATGACCCTCACCGTCACCGACGATGAGCAGGTCACCGTGGACATGGGCGCGCCTCGCTGGGCGCCAGACGCCATCCCCATGACCGCCAAAGCCGAAGCGGACAGCTATTTCCTGGTATCCGGCACGCAAGCCTGGGAAGTGGGCGCGGTTGGCCTGGGCAACCCCCACTGCACCCTGCTGGTAGAAAACGTGGATAACGCGCCAGTAGAGAGCGTCGGCCCGCTGCTGGAAAGCCATGAGCAATTCCCCGAGCGGGTGAACGTGGGCTTTATGCAGATCGTCAGCCGCAACGAAATCCGCCTGCGCGTCTACGAACGGGGTGCCGGCGAAACCCTGGCCTGCGGATCCGGCGCCTGCGCCGCTGTGGTCATTGGCCAACGTCGGGGCTGGCTGGATGCCGCCGTCACCGTGCACCTGCCGGGCGGTACGCTGCAAGTCTGCTACGATGGCTTCGGCGGCATCCAGATGACAGGCCCCGCCAGCCATGTCTATGATGGCGCTATTGAAATCACTCTTTAGCAGGCGATTACGAACACCGGCGATGTCAGTGCCGACTGACCCGAATGATGACAAAGGACAGGATTGATGACGGATCAGACCCCAGCCAGCGCCGACCAGGTCGCCGCCTACCTGCGAGAACATGCCGATTTCTTTCAGCATCGCCCGGAGCTGCTGGAGCTGTTACGCCTGCCCGATTCCAAAGGCCAGGCGGTATCGCTGCTGGAGCGCCAGGCGTCGATTCTGCGCGAGCGCAATACCGAGCTGCGCGACCGGCTCAACGGCCTGCTGGATGTGGCACGGGAAAATGATCACCTGTTCGACAAGACTCGCCGCCTGACCCTGTCGCTGCTGGAAGCCCGCGGCGCGGAAAAACTGTTCCGCAATCTCCTCACCAGCCTGAGCACGGACTTTCACTGTGATCAGGTGGCGCTAATGCTGTACGACCGGGAAGTGCCCATTCTTGGTGACCTGCGCAACCAGATCCGCTGCGTGGACAGCGACGCCCTGCCCAGCGCGCTCAACCATCTTCTGCGCAGCGGCAAAGCTGTGTGCGGTGCCATGCGCACGGAAGAAATGGAAGCCCTGTTCCAGGACAATGCCACCGACATTCGCTCCGCCGCCATGGTGCCGCTGGAATACCAGGGCCGCCTGGGCCTGCTGGCCATTGGCAGTAAAAGCGCCATGCACTTCCGCAGCTCCCTGGGCACCCTGTTCATTACCCATATTGGCCAGGTGCTGAGCCGCCGGCTCCACGAAGTCGTGCGCCAATACCCCCATCAGGCAGCCAAGAAAACCAGCGATATCAGCTGAACGAGGGCCGTTAACCGTGGACAGCGACAGCACTGGCACAGCGCCAACGGTTAACGCCTTCCTGACCCATCTGGCCAGCGAGCGCCGCCTTTCCCCGCACACCGTCAGCAGCTATCAGCGTGACCTGGTCGAGGCCCGAAAAGTCCTGGGCACCCAGCCCTGGGATGCCCTCACCGTGCACGACATTCGCAGCCTGGCGGCCGCACTCCACCGCAAGGGGAAAAGCGGCAAAACCATCCAGCGCATGCTCTCCACCCTGCGCACGTTTTTCCGCTACCTGATGCGCGAAGGGCTGGCCCGTGATAACCCGGCCATGGATATCCGCGCCCCGAAAAGCGGCAAACGCCTGCCCAAGGCGCTGGACGCGGATCAGGTCAGCCACCTGCTGGATGCCGGCACCCACAGCAGCGAACCGCTGGCCCTGCGCGATCAGGCCATGATGGAGCTGCTCTACGCCTGCGGCCTGCGGCTGGCAGAGCTGCTGAGCCTGAATCTGGACAGCATCGACCTGCGTGACGGCCAGCTACTGGTCACCGGTAAAGGCAACAAAACCCGCCAGCTGCCGGTGGGCAAACCCGCCCTCACCGCCGTACGCCGCTGGCTGAAAGTACGCCCCCTGCTGATTAAAAGCGGCGACCAAACCGCCCTGTTCATCAGCAAGAACGGCCGTCGCCTGTCACCTTCCAGCGTGCAGCAACGGCTCAAGCGGCACGCCCTGGAGCGCGGTCTCGACGACCATCTGCACCCGCACAAATTACGCCACTCCTTCGCGACCCACCTGCTGGAATCCTCCGGCGACCTGCGTGCGGTACAGGAACTGCTCGGCCATGCCGATCTGGCCACCACCCAGGTCTACACCCATCTGGACTTCCAGCATCTGGCCCAGGTCTACGATGGCGCCCACCCAAGGGCCCAGCGCCGCAAGGACGAAGACGAATAATCCCCGGCACTCGCCCCATCTCTGACACAAGCAACCCGGTGTGCTGCCATTAGCGGTTTTACGATAAACTACCGCCCATGAGTACACTCAAGCTGATTACCTTCGATCTGGACAACACGCTGTGGCCTGTGGATGAGGTGATCCGCAAGGCCGAGAAAGCCTGTAGCGACTGGATCGCTGACCGCCACCCGGATGCCGCCCGCGCCCTCAACGCGGAGCGGGTACGCATGGTGCGCACCACCCTGCTCAAGGAAAACCCCGGCTACCTGGACAACCTGACCGCGCTACGCCAGGACGCCATGACCCGGGCCTTCTTGGACGCCGGGTTCAGTAACGCCGAGGCCCGCAAGATCGCCCTGGACGCCTTCGCGGTCTTTCATCAGGCCCGAAACCAGGTATCGTTTTTCCCCGGTGCCCGAGAGGTACTGGAGCAACTCGCCGACAGCTACACCCTGGGCGCGCTGACCAACGGCAACGCCGACCTGCGCCAGATCGGCATCGCCGAACTCTTCGCGTTCCATCACTCTGCGGAAACCATCGGCAAGCGCAAACCCGCCCCGGACATGTTCCATGCCGCGCTGGAATCCGCCGGGGTTCAAGCCCACCAGGCCGTCCACGTGGGTGACCACCCGCTGGAAGATGTGCACGCTGCCCGCGAACACGGCATGCATGCCGTCTGGGCCAACCTCATCGATCTGGCCTGGCCGGTTGAACTGGACCGTCCCCGTCACCATATCCACAACCTGCATGAGCTACCGGATCTGGTGCCGCTCTTCGACGACTGACCGCGGATGATTTCCCCATGAGCCAACGCGCCCAACTTTCCTCGTTACTCGATGACCTGCAAACGGAACTGGACCAGCAAGGTCTGTGGGCCACGCAGCCGCCGGCACCATCGGCTTTCGATAGCAGCACGCCATTTTTTGCGGACACCATGAATTTCAGCGAGTGGCTACAGTGGGTCTTCATCGCCCGTTTCCGGGCCATTCTGGAAGCGGACCATCCCCTGCCCGGACAATGCGATATTGCCCCCATGGCAGAGGAAGCCCTGAAAGGCATGGAGCAGGACGTGACCGGAATCATCAATCTGATCAAGCAATTCGATGATCAGTTTTAAGGTTCATCGCGCATTAAAGTGAATAACAGCAGACTTGCCGCCATTGGACTGACTTATCGCGAATACCCCGCACTTTGCCAAACGCTCGACGCCAGATGCCTGACGTAAAACCCCATAGCCTGAGAGCATGGCGGCCAAGGTTTTCAGAGCTGGATAAGGAGCTAACACCTGAATCGGCTCATCACTCAATTCTGCGATGAGCCACTGTTAAGGAACGTTGCGCAGCAGCCGCCTACCGCCACCCCCCTCAACAACAAAGTCCAGCCAACTGTTTCCCTCTCTTGAAGCCAGGATAAACGGCGCGTATACAAAAGAAACTGCACACTTATTGTGGGAGTTTCCAGCATGCGTAAACCGTCACTGATCCCGGACGATGCCCCACTGCACGCCCGGGGATTTGAGAACCTGGAAACAGAAACCGATCTACGCATTCCCAATGCGCGGATTCGCGGGCGCATTCCCGATACCGTGCGCGGCACCTTCTTTCGTATCGGCCCCGGGCGCAATCAACTGGGCGGAGAAAAGTTCGGTCACTGGTTCGATGGCGACGGCATGATGCATGCCATGACCTTTACCGATGACGGCGCCAGGTACCGCAACCGTTTTGTGCGCACCCCGAAATACAACAAAGACACCGCCGCCGGCAAAATTCGCTGCCGCAGTTTCGGCCACAACGCTCCCGGCGGCATACTCGCCAATATCGGCCGCCCCCCGGCCAACGCCGCCAATACCAGCCTGACCTGGCACGGAGGCCGACTGCTGGCGCTCTGGGAAGGCGGACGCCCCTGGCAACTGGACCCGGCCACACTGGCGACGCTGGGCGAATGCAATTTCGCCCAGGGCCTGCGCCCTTTCGAGCCTTTCAGCGCCCACGGGCACCATCATCCCGGCAACGACTGCTACTACAATCACGGTGTCAGCATCGGCCGGCATGGCCCGCAACTGAACCTTTACGAAATCGGCCCGAACGGCGGCATGAAACGGCGCAGCACCTTGCCGCTTCAGCGGCTGGCTTTTCTGCATGGCTCGGCCATGTCGACCCGACACTGGCTCTTTCTGGAACATCCGCTGGGCATCAAGGGGCTCCCCCAGGCACTGCTGGGGAGACGCACCATCGATGATTGCCTGCACTTCAATCCGGGCTGGGGCATGAAGGCCCATGTGGTGGACCTGAATACACTCACCGCCTCTCACACTTTCGAGCTCGACCCTTTTGCCATTTTTCACTTCGGCAATTGCCGCGAAGAAGGAGATGAACTGGTAGTGGAGCTGGTGCGCTTTGATGATTTTTCGGTGAACGATGCCCTGCGGAATATTTTCACCCACCACCAGGATGAAGCCGGTGAACCGGGGCAATTGCGCCTGAACCTGCGCACCGGGCAACACCAGTATCGCCCCCTGCCTTGCCTGGCCGGTTGTGAATTCCCGCAGTTCGATCACCGCTACAGCGGCCAGCCCAGTCGTTACCTGTACAGCGCCGCACTGGCTAACCACGGCGGCTTTTTCAATGCCATTCAACGGCTGGACACTCACAGCGGTCACGTGGCCCTGCACCCACTGGAAATCGGGCGTTTTACCTCAGAGGCCGTGTTTATTCCGGAAGGAGAAGAAGAAGGCGACGGCTACCTGTGTGCAGCGATTTACGATGCCAACCAGCATCATAGTGAAGTCATTATTTACGATGCCCGCAGCAACGCACTGGAAGAAGTGGCCGCCGTTCCCTTACCCCACCATATTCCCCATGGCTTTCACTGCGGCTGGGTAGGCCAGGAACGGCTGGCTTTCTAGGGAGCCTTGCCGGGGTAGCCACGCCCGACATCAGCGAATAATGCTGTCGCGCAATAGCGCCCGCCACTGGCTTTCCTCGTCACCGGCGGACAGGGTCCACAACCACTGACCTCGATCATCCAGGGCTTCAAGGGCGGTAACCACCTGCCCATCACCGGGCTTGCGCAGACGCCACAGGCTGTCCATCTTTGCCATGTCCAGCGACACCAACGCGCCGTTATGGGCCAGATGGCAATGGCTGCCCTGCCAGCGCGGCGACGACCAGGGCGCAGTCATGCACAGGCGCACCCCCTGATTACCCACGCACAAGGTTGTTACCGTGTCTCGAACAGCCGCTTCCGCCAGCACCGCCGGCAACGTTTCCGGCCTTACTTGGCAGGCAAAGCTGTCGCGCACCGAGCGATACAAGACGTCGCGCTGTTGATCGCAGCGCTGCAACAAGCCGGCAAAATCTTCGTCATCCGTGCTGCTCGCCCAGTCGCGTTCCAACTGGCTGAGCGACCCAAGTTCACCGCCCACACCACACGGCAACACCGCCGGCAGATTGAGCGTTTGCTGGTCCGGGTGAAGCATGGCGCACACCAGTTCCTCGAACGCCAGCCCGCCACTGTCCGGCGCCACCGCCATTTGCTGTAGCGGCTGCCCATAACGGTCAAAGAACACCAGGCTGCGGGCCGGCAAGGCACCTGTGGGTTCCAGCACCGCAAGCACCGAATGCCACTGGCCGACCTGCAAGCTCTGGCGCAGCCGGCAGCGCTCCCCCACCGACTCCAGCCACCATTCACCAGGCACCCCGGACTCGCCGTCCTGAAGGGTCGGGTAATGCATGTTCTGGGAAATGCGCGAGCCACTGGAGAACGTGGTTACCACCAGTGAACCCAACCGGTACAGCGCTTTAAGAATTGCCAGCGGTTCATCCTGCAACCGCAACACCCGGTCACCGAGCGCAGCACCACATTGCCTCAACAGAGGGGATGTTGCCGGGGCCGCGGGCCATGCCATGACAGCCATACTGCCTCCAAAAATAGCGCAGCAGGCAACATGCTTCACGCCACAACGCGGTCACAGGATCATGACTATTACCGCTTGCTGCCGCGCCGAAAGAGTGGGCTCGGCTGGCAGACAACCTAATGACAACAGATCCTGTGCGTTGCGGCAGGTGGCATGCTGCATGCCGAAGAGCCTTAAATTAGGTGTGGAAAGCTGGCTGCGGCTGGCGATCCACGTCAGGGAGAAAGATGAGACGCGACACGCAACACGCTCCACGCAACAACGCGATTCGTTGATTGTCGGTTTTTAAACGCCTTGCCCCGCGCTCACGTTTTTACGCGGGATTGGGACCTTGAAAACCAGAAGCGCTTTCTGCGTGTTGTTGCGTGGAGCGTGTTGCATGCCGCGTCACTTGGTAAGTATCAACTTGTTGTTGGACGTACGGCGCAGCTGGTAACGCTCACCGGCATGCTCAATCCACAACTTGCCCTGATGGTTAAGCAGCAAACCACTTGCCACACTGCTCTCCGCATTGATGGCAACCTGGCGCGTGGTAGTGGCAACGTTTTTCTTTACCTGAGACATGCTGACCTCCTTTTCGTATATGAGAATCATTATCATTATTGATTAGACAGTCGTCAACGCCTGTTTTTCATTTTCTGATGAAGATCTCATTTCAGTGGCCCAGCCCGATGGCGCACCGGTCAAACTCTCCCGGCACCCTGCCCAAAACACCCCCCTGTAAACCACCCGGGAAGCCATAACGGCAATGCATCAAAAACTGCAAAACGCGACCCAACCCCCTATCGAAAGCCACCCACATTGGCGTTAGACTGAAATCATGAATATTGCGACGGCACACTCCATGACCGAATCTCCACAGGAACGTCTGGCCGCTATTCTTGATAGCCACCAGCCCACCTCCATTCTCACTGTCAGCCTCAACCCCATCCCTGTCGTTGCCCAGTGGTGCAAAGACCACAACTGCACTCTGGTAGAAATTCAGGAACAGAACCCGTTCCCCGCCCTGGATGACATTAACCGGGTGGATATCGCCATCGTGGCGGATCAGCTGGAATACATGCCCCAGCATGACGGCGAGGCACTGATGGGGTTGCTCCGCAACCTGCATACCGACTCCATGGTGGCCGTGTATCAACCCACCCTGGCCCCGCAAAAATTGCGTTGGCCGGCCAACGGTTTTCTGGCACTGGGCTGTCGTGAGCAGGGGCATTTTGCTGAAGACGGTCGCGAGCTGAACATCTATAGCTACGACCTGGATAACTACAATTTCGAACGCAAGTGGAATAACCCGCGCTTCTGGGCCAACCCGGAAAACTGGGGAAAATACTGGTGGTAGCCCCGGGATGGCGCTGCGTTCTGGAAATGGACGCAGCGCTGTCGTATGGTTGCGCCGTCGACTGAATTGATGGCTCACCATGATCGGACACCGTTTTCGCGAAATTCTCCTCTTCTGGTGGCGGCACCTTGGCCCGCTGTTTCTGGTCACCGCCCCCTTTGCCCTGATCACTGAAGCTACCCAGTGGATTTTCGGCCCCTCCTTCGTGCTGCCGGAAACCGAAGGGGCCGCCCTGCAATTCAGCGGCATCAGCCTGGCCATTATTCTGCTGGTACGCCCGCTGGCCGAAGGCGCGCTCTATGTACAGCTGTCCGCCATCAGCAACGGCAAACCACGCGGCCTGCTCGCTTGCACCGCCCCGGCGTTACTGGTTTATCCGCCCTTGCTGCTCAGCTATGCACTGATGGCCATTGGTGTGTCACTGGGCTGGATGGCCCTGTTCTTCCCGGCGGCGTGGGTCTATACCCGCCTGTGTTACGCCCCCCTGCTGGTGGTACTCAAGCAACAAAACCCCATAGCAGCCCTGCGCCAGTCCTTCCAGATGACACAGTCCCAACAATGGCCGCTGCTGCTGGTGCTGGTGCTGGTATTCCTGGCGTACCTGATGATGAGTAGCCTGGTGGCCAGTGCCATCCTCGGGGTGGTCAGCCATACCACCGCCGCTTCCTTGCTCGCCGCCCTGCCGGTATCGCTGATGAGTGCGCTGGTGAATATTGCGGTATTCCGCTACTGGTCATTAAGCCAACCCAGCGGCCCCTCCGGCACCGCCTGACAGCGAGATAGCAACACTGGACCCAAGACGTCATGGCAAGTGGCTCTTTTGATGGCATACTGCCCCAAAGGGGTTCACAACAGCCTGCTAATGACGGATCAACCGGGGAAATTTCGTGTCACAACACACCATGCATTTAAGCTGGACCGCCCACGGCGACCGGGAACATTACCTCTGGCATCTTGCAGACGGCAATGAAGTGCGCGTGGTCGATGGCCACCACGGCCACCAGGAATTCATGGAACCGGAAGAAGCCTTCCTGGCCGCCCTGGCCAGCTGCCACTTGCTCTCGTTCCTCACTGAAGCAGCCCGCGAAGGGTTGTCGGTGGCCAGCTACGATGACGACCCCAAAGGCGTACTCGGGCAAAACGATCAAGCCAAGATTTATATGCAGACCATGGTGCTGCAACCGCTAGTCACCTTTAATGGCGAACAACCGGACGCTGCCAAGATTCAGGCTCTGCACCAGCGTGCCCACGAAAAGTGCTTTATCGCCCAATCGGTGCGGAGTGAGGTTCTGATCGAACCGCGGCAGTAAAAGCCAAGCTGCAACGCGGGTTAGGCTGGTACTGCACGATAGTCGCCGTGCCCGCGAAACATCAGTTGAAAGTTCAAAGTTGAAAAGGAAATAGAGTCCGGTCTGTATGGCTGCGAGCGAAAGAGGACGTTTTCCTGAAAAGGGTAAGCCCAAAAACAAAAAGGCCACGTCCTGATTCTGGACGCGGCCTCTTTCGGTTAGGAGTGCACCCTAACCTTCAGCGCGTTTGAACTTTACACTTTCAACGTTGAACTCATTTCCGCTCGTACACCACGAAGGAATAATCGTAGGGATTCGGGCCTTCCGCGGCGAAATCTTCACGGCCGATTTCTTGCCACTCAGCCGTGGCGTATTCCGGGAAAAACGTATCTCCCTCCACGTCAGCGTGAACCTCGGTGAGGTAGAGCCTCTCGGTCTGCGGAAGCGCCAGCGCATAGATTTCCGCACCGCCCATGATCACTGCTTCTTCCTGGCCTTCAATAAACGCCACGTTTTCCGCCATGGTGATGGCGTCCTCCACGGTGGCCACCACCTTGGCACCTTCGGCCCGATAATCCGGCTGGCGGGTAATCACGATGTTGGTGCGCCCGGGCAACGGCCCTTTCAGCGACTCCCAGGTCTTGCGGCCCATGATCACCGGCTTGCCGAACGTCACCTGCTTGAAGTATTTGAGGTCATTGGGCAGATACCAGGGCAGCTTGTTATTCCGGCCGATGACATTGTTGCTGGCCTTGGCGACCATCATGGAAAGACGAATGGACATTTTAACCTCGCAGCAGGCAGCACGCTTCATGCATCACGCGTGCTGGCGTGTTGCGCGAAGCGTGAGGCGTCTTTTAAATCGCCACCGGCGCCTTGATGTGCGCGGCGGGTTCGTAATTGCTGACGGTGAAATCGTCAAAGGTGAAAGCGAACAGATCCTTCACCGCCGGATTCAGCGTCATCGTCGGCAGCGGACCAGGCGTGCGGGCCAGTTGGGTGTCAGCCTGCTCCAGATGGTTGGAGTACAGGTGCGCATCACCCAGGGTATGCACGAAATCGCCCGGCTGCAGGTCACACACCTGGGCCATCATCAACGTCAGCAGCGCATAGGAAGCAATATTGAACGGCACGCCGAGGAAGATATCACCGCTGCGCTGATACAACTGACAGCTCAGCTTGCCGTCGGCTACATAGAACTGAAACAGGCAGTGGCACGGCGGCAGCGCTTGCTTGCCCGCCGCCGCATTGGCATCCGGCGAGATGGACGGATCCGGCAATACCGCCGGGTTCCAGGCGCTGACCACCAGGCGTCGGGAGTCCGGGTTGCGCTTGATTTCTTCCAGCACCTCGCTGATCTGGTCAATCACTCCGCCGTCCGGGGTTTTCCAGCTACGCCACTGCTCACCATAAACCGGGCCCAGCTCGCCCTCAGGGGTCGCCCAGCCATCCCAGATGGATACCCCGTTTTCTTTCAGGTAACGGATATTGGTATCACCGGACAGGAACCACAGCAGCTCGTGAATAATCGAGCGCAGGTGCAGTTTCTTGGTGGTGAGCATGGGAAAACCCTGGCTCAGGTCGTAACGCATCTGATAGCCAAACACCGCATAGGTGCCGGTACCGGTACGGTCTTCCTTGTAGGTACCGTTCTCGCGGACGTGACGAAGCAGATCAAGATATTGCTTCATGACTTCACTCCTCGCTCATCGTTTCGATACGCCCAAACCAGCATGGCAATACCGAGAATAATCATCGGAATGCTCAGCAACATGCCCATGGTTAACCAGCCGCCAGCCAGATAACCGATGTGGGCGTCCGGCTCCCGGAAGAATTCCACAAAGGTGCGCGCGCAGCCATAACCGATACCGAACAGGGCCGTCACCGCCCCCGCCGGGCGAGGTTTGGCCGAATAGACCCACAACACCAGAAACAACAGCACGCCCTCCAGCAGCATCTCGTACAGCTGGGAAGGATGTCGCGCGATCTGCAGCGGGTCGGTGGGGAACACCGTGGCCCAGGGCGCATCACTGGCGCGGCCCCACAGCTCGGCATTCATGAAGTTGCCAAAGCGCCCGGTGGCCAGCCCGATGGGCACCATGGGCACCATGAAGTCCGCCACCTGAAAATACCGCTTGCCGGTTTTTCGGGCGAACAGCCAGAAGGCCACCAGCACCCCGATGGCGCCACCGTGGAAACTCATGCCCCCGGTCCACACCGCAAACAGCCACAGCGGGTCGGCCAGGAACTTGTCGATATTATAGAAGAACACGTAGCCCAGCCGGCCACCGACGATCACGCCCATGGCGCCGTAAAACACCAGATCGCCCACCTGATCCTTGGTCCAGCCGGAACCCGGCTGCTTCGCCCGGTACATGCCCAGCAACCAGGCGGCGGCAAAACCGAACATGTACATCAGGCCGTACCAGTGCACTTTCAGGGGGCCGATGGCGAACGCCACCGGGTCGATCTGCGGGAAATCCATAGGTTGTTATCCAAAAGCCAGTTTGAGGCCAAGCACAAAAAGCACCAGAGCGAAGACCTTTTTCAAGGTGGCGGACGGCAGCCGGTGGCTGAGCCGCGCACTCAGGCGCGCAAACGGGAAGCTGGTGAGCACTATACCGGCTGTGGCGGGCAAAAACACATAGCCCAGGGCGCCATCCGGCAAGTGCTGCTCATTCCAGCCGGCCACCGCAAACCCCAGCGTGCCGGCAATGGCAATGGGTAGCCCACAGGCGGAGGAAATGGCCACCGCTTCCTGCATTTTCAACCGGCACCAGCTCAGAAACGGCACCGTCAACGAGCCACCGCCGATACCGAAAATCGCAGAGCCAGTACCAATCAGCAACCCGGCCAGGCCCAGCCCCGGCGCACCGGGCACCCGTTGCGGCAGGCTTTCATCCAGCGCCTTACGACCGGCCAGCAACATCTGCAGGGCAATCAGCATGGCAAACAGACCGAACAGACGGGCCAACAGTTCCCCATCCATGGCATCGGCGATAAACGCACCGGCAAAGGCACCGAGTACAATTCCCACGCCCAAACGTAATGCCACCGGCCAGCGCACGAAGCCAGCCTTGTGATGAGTGCGCACGGCGCTGATAGAGGTAATGATGATGGTGCTCAAAGACGTGGCCACCGCCATTTTGGCGACCAGGTCGTCAGGAAAGCCCAGCCCGTGAAACAGGAAAATCAGGGCCGGCACGATGACCACACCACCGCCCAACCCCAGCGCCCCCGCCAGCAGCCCGGCGCCCACACCCACGCCCAGACAGATCAGAAACAGTTCCAGCACAACCTCTCCAACACAACTCGTGGCAAGGCAGGTATGCTAGCACGGAGTAACGCGACACGCTGGACGCAACACGTCCCACGCTAACCGCAATGAACAGCCTGGAAAAAGTGAATGTGTATTGTCTTGCTCGACTGGCAGCCTGAATCAAACACGCCATTAAAAGTAGCCGCCAATCGGGATGAATTTCATGCGCGGCCGGCGGAAGCGGCGCGCTGGCGCGGGGATATCTTCTGCGGGCTGGACCTGACGGCCGGCGGCACCTGGCTGGGCATCCACCGTAATGGCCGCTTCGCCGTGGTCACCAATTACCGCGAGCCGATCACCGGCCGCCAGCGCGGCGAACGCTCCCGGGGCCTGCTGCCCTTCGCTTTTCTGGAAGGGCAACAAAGCCCGGAACAGTTCAGCCACACCCTCGCAGAAGAGCAGCATCACTACGGCGCCTTCAACCTGCTGGTGGGCACGGTAAGCACAGACACCACCCGCGACAGCCTGTGGTATCTGGGCAACCGTGGCGCGGCGCCGCAAGCGGTCCAGCCCGGCATTCACGGCCTCAGCAATGGCCTGCTGGACGATCCCTGGCCCAAGGTGGAGCGGGCCAAACAGAACCTGGCCGACGCCATCGCCGCAGGCGGAAACCTGCAGCAGCTACTGCAGGTGGTTAACGACCATTATCAACCCCGCGACAGCGAACTGCCTGACACCGGTGTGGGGGTGGAACTTGAACGGCTGGTGGCCCCGGTCTTTATCCAGTCGGAAACCTACGGTACCCGCGCCAGCAGCGCGGTGATTCTGGACCGTGAACAGGGCCCGCAAATGCTGGAGCAAGTGTGGCAGCCGGACGGTCACCCCGCCGGCCACCCGAATCGCAGTTTCAGCAACGCTTAGCCGCTGTCAGAGAAAACCTTGTTGTCGGCCGGCCGAAAGACGGCCAGCTCTTACTCCTCGCCCAACATCACCCCGGCATAAAAGCGCACCATCCGCGGATACTGCTCTCTGGACAGGCGTTCGTTGTGGCCATGGAAGCGTGGCAAGTCGTCCTGACTCAGGGCAACAGGCATAAAGCGGAAAATCTGATCGGACACGGGCTGATAATGGCGCGCATCCGTGCCGGCGATCAGCAGGAAAGGCGCCACCACCGGTTGCTCCGGCAAAGACCGGGCAAGGCCCGCCAGACGCTCAAAGGCAGGGGAAGGAATCTCGCTGGTCGGTGACGGGTCAGACAGAAAGGTGTCCAGGGGCGTCACGGTGATCGAATCCGGCAACTGCTCTTCCAGATAGGCCAGCAAGGATTCACGGCTTTCCCCCGGCGCCAAGCGGAAGTTGATGGTCGCTTCGGCAGTGGCGGGAAGCACATTATCCTTGACCCCGGCACGCAACAGCGTCGGCGACATGGTGGTGCGAACCAGGGCATTGGTTTCCGGTTTTCCGGCTAACTGTTTAACGATTAATGGCTCAAACAACCACAAATTGGCAAACACCATTCGCTTGGCAAACGGCTGATACGGCGCTACCTGCTGCAGCATTTTGCGGGTAGGTTCGCTCAACCCGGCGGGGCGAGGATTTTCCTGCAAGGCCGCAATAGCGTTGGCCAGATCCCCCACCGCCGTTTTCGCAGGCGGGCGGGAGGAATGCCCCGGTTCCGCGCGGGCTTCCAGGGTCACGGTCATGTAGCCTTTCTCGGCAATGCCGATCAGCGCCACCGGCTGCTCAATGCCCAGGGTGCTGCCGGGCAGCATCATGCCGCCTTCGTCCAGCACCATGCCAAATCGCAGGTCCTGCTCTGCCATCCAGTCCGCCATGCGGCTGGCGCCTTCACTGCCACCGGTTTCTTCATCGTGACCGAACGCCAGCCACACATCACAGGCCGGTGCACGCCCATCCGCCAACAAGGCTTCGGTGGCTTCCAGGATCGCCATCAGGCTGCCCTTGTCATCCATGGCGCCACGGCCCCAGACAAACTGTGAATCCACCACGCCGGCGAAAGGCGGGTGTTCCCAGGCATCCGGGGACGACACCGGCACCACATCCTGATGGGCCAACAGCAAGACAGGCGCACAGTCTTCCCCGGAGTCCCAGTGATAAAGCAGGCTGTGACCGAAGGTTTTCAGTGAGAGAGCTTCATGACTCAACGGGAAAGACTGGCGCAGAAAATCATGGAAGCCGTCAAAGGCTTGTGGCTGATCCGGCAAGGTAGCAAATCGCAGGGCACGGGAGAGACGTGCGGTCATCTCGGATTCGTTCAATGCAGATTCAAAAACCGGCAGAGGGATAACCGTTTCGTTGGGCTCTTTTACCTTCAAGGTGTTGAACAACAGCACCGCCAGCAACACAAGCAACGACACCACGATCAACAAGAACGCGCGCTTCATGACTCTCTCCCGATAAGTTTTTTATTTGCTTCATCACGTATTAGAGTGAATAACACGCTTCACGCCGTCTTATGCTTTTATCGCGAATACCCAGCACTTTGCAGAGAACATGGCGGCCAAGGTTTTCAGATTTTGAAGTCACCGTCCGGCGTCGGGCATCCGGCGTCCAGCCGTTGCCAGGGCGGAATAATGAGACAAGTCCTGAAGCCGACGTATCACTCAAGTCCGCGATGAACCTTTTATTTTTAACGCCGACACGCTCGGTGTGTGTCAGGACAATACCTTGCGGTTTCGCAACAGGTCACCCAGCCCGGCCTTGGTGAGCTGCAAGTCCACGTAAGAGGCGATCACTTCACCGTTATCCATGGCCAGCACTTCATTGAGAAGACGGCGGACAAAGCTGATATTCACCTGACGAATAGCGGCTTTTACCTTCAACAGGTTAGACGCATTCATGGAGAGCACGTCCACGCCCATGGCCATCAAGAGCAGAGCCGCACTGGGCTCCCCTGCCATCTCGCCACAGACCGACACCGGCGTATCTTCCTCGCGAGCCTGCTCCACCACGTGTAGCAGCGCATGCAGCACCGCCGGGTGATAGGAGTTATAAAGCGCCGCCACCTGGCGATTGTTACGGTCCACCGCGAGCAGATACTGGGTGAGATCATTGGTGCCGACGGAAAGAAAATCCACCCGCTGAGCCAGTGCCCGGGCCTGATATACCGACGCCGGCACTTCGATCATCACGCCCACCGGCGGCATGGACACATCCAGCCCTTCATCACGCACTTCCAGCCAGGCACGGTGAATCAGGTGCTGCGCTTCTTCCGCCTCGATCACGCTGGTGATCATGGGCAGCATGATGCGCAGATTATTCAGCCCCTCGCTGGCCTTGATCATGGCGCGCACCTGCACCATGAAAATTTCCGGGTGGTCCAGGGTGACACGAATACCGCGCCAGCCCAGGAAGGGGTTTTCATCTTCAATAGGGAAATAGCTCAGGGATTTATCGCCGCCGATATCCAGGGTGCGCATGGTCACCGAATGCGGAGCAAATGCCGCCAGCTGCTCGCGGTAAATCACCCGCTGCTCTTCTTCCGACGGGAAACGGTCGCGGACCATAAACGGAATTTCCGTCCGGTACAGGCCCACCCCTTCGGCACCCCGCTCCAGTGACCGGTTGATATCGGTCATCAGCCCGGTGTTCACCTGTAATTTGATCCGCGAGCCATCGAGTGTTTCCGCAGGCTCATCGCGCAGCTTTTCCAGGCCGGCCTGAAGGCTCTCTTCCTCGGCAATAATTTCCTGGAACTGCAGTTTCAGTTCCGGCGAGGCATTGGCCACCACCCGGCCCCGGAAACCATCGACAATGATTTCCTTGTCGTCCATTTGCTTGAGGGGCAAATTCTGTGCGCCCACGACGGTGGGAATACCCATGGCACGGGCCACAATGGCCATGTGCGAATTCCGTGAGCCACGGGTAGTAACAATGCCGCGGACCCGCTCACGGGGCACTTCCATCAGCATGGGCGCGGAAATATCTTCGCCGAGTAAAATACATTCGTCGGGAAAGATGACATGACGCCGGGTCTGGCTCTGCAGCTGGGCCAGCACCCGGCGCCCCAGATCACGCACATCCGCCGCCCGCTCACGCAGGTAGGGGTCATCCATCATTTCGAAATTACGCACATGGGCATCGACCACCGTGCGCAAGGCGCCCTGGGCCCATTGCCCTTCGCGGATCTGGGCGATCACTTCCGCCGGCAGGGCGTGGCGATCCAGCATGCGCAGATAGACATCAAACAACGCTTGCTCTTCAGCCCCCAGCGAGCGAGAGGCCCGCTCGGCCAAATCACGGATTTCCTGACGCACGCGTACCAGCGCATCGTCCAGCCGGGAAATTTCGTCACTCACATCAGCAACGGCCCGATCCGGCACGGAGGCCAGGTCCGCTTCCGGAAACAGCAACACACCATGGCCAATGGCCGCCCCAGGGCAACCGGGCAGGCCGTCATAGAAACTGGGCAAATCGCCGCTGCCACCCAACTGGTCGAACAGCACACCCGAGGCATGGGCATGGGCAATGACCGCCGACAGCTGGGCGGAGATCGTCACCAGAAAGGCTTCTTCGCTCTGATCAAAACGGCGTACATCGCGCTGCTGGACCACCATGACGCCCAGCACCTTGCCGTGATGCATCACCGGCACACCCAGGAAAGCATGGAAGGCATCTTCCCCGGTTTCTGCCAGATAATGGAATTTGGGATGGGTAAAGGCGTCTTCCAGATTGATGGGCTCTTCGCGCAGGCCCACCTGCCCCACCAACCCCTCCGACAGGCCCAGACTCACCTTGCCCACGGCTTCCTGCTTCAACCCTTCCGAGGCCATCAGCATATAGCGCTGCTCTTCCTCGTCGCGCAGATAGATGGAGCACACTTCCGTGCCCATGGCATCGCGTACCCGCTTGGCCATCAAATCCAGCGCGCTGGGGATGTCCGCCGCGTTGTTCACTTCCTGAACAATACGCCGCAGGGTCTCAAGCATCGGACGTGTCTCCAGATGTAGAAGGGTTCGAACGCTCGCCTGGCGCCCCCTTCTTCAGGGCCGGAGCCAGTTCACGCAAGGCGCGGGCGTATACCCCGCGCTTGAAATGCACCACCTTGCGAATCGGATACCAGTAATTAACCCAGCGCCAGTCCTTGAACTCCGGACTATCGCTGGCGAACAGGTCAATAGCCTGCTCCTCCGCCGTCAGCTGCAACAAAAACCATTTCTGCCGCTGGCCAATGCAATGCGGGCGATTACGGGGGCGGCGCAAAAACCGCCGGGGCAGACGATAGGTCAGCCAGCCTTCGGTACTGGCAATAATGTCCACATGCTCCGGCAGCAGGCCCACCTCTTCTTCCAGCTCGCGAAACAGCGTTTCTTCCGGAGTTTCCCCCGGCATCATGCCGCCCTGCGGAAATTGCCAGGCATCACGGTTGCCCACCCGGCGACCCCAAAATACCCGGCCATCCTGGCCGGCAATAATGATCCCGACATTCAGCCGGAACCCTTTGTCATCAATAATGCCTGTCATGTTGTCTCTTCGAATCCACGCGCAATCGTGGACTCTGGCTCCTTGTCAGCCCATTAAACCTTGCCGGGCAACCTGCGATCAATGCACAACCGTGCAACAAACGCACCAAAACAAACCTGGAGCGCGATGAATCCACCGGTATGACTTGTCATCCGCTTCGCATAAAATGGCCCCTTCACGTAAGGAGAGGCCATGACGCTCGCGATTTTCGACCTGGACAACACCCTTATCGGCTGCGATTCCGACCACCTGTGGGGAGACTGGCTGGTAGAGAAAGGCATTGTTGACCAGCAGCTCTACAAGGAAACCAACGACCAGTTTTACGTGGATTACCAGAATGGCCGCCTCGACATCATGGCCTACCTGCGCTTTTCCCTGAAGGTACTGGCTGATAACGACATGGCCCAGCTGCATTTCTGGCGCGAACAGTTCCTGGCAGAAAAGCTCGACAGCATGTGGCTGCCCAAGGCCGAAGCCCTGCTGCAAAAGCACCGTGACCAGGGCCACACCCTGATGATCATTACCGCCACCAATGACTTTGTGACCGCCCCCCTGGCGGATCGCCTTGGCGTGGATCACCTGATTGCCACCGTCGCAGAATGCCGCCGCGAGCGCTATACCGGCGACGTGGCCGGCACGCCCAGCTACCGCGAGGGTAAAGTGGAGCGGCTGGCCGAATGGCTGAACGCCAACGATGAAACCCTGGAGAACAGCTGGTTCTACAGCGACTCCCACAACGATCTGCCATTGCTGCGCAAAGTAGACAACCCGGTCGCCGTGGACCCGGACAGCGCCCTTGAGCGCGAAGCCCGGGAACAGGGCTGGCCCGTGATCAGCCTGCGCTAACCGGAATTGTTTATGCGTTTTTTCCTTATGGCATTACTGGCAGGCCTGTTACTGGCCTGCGACAGCGGCAGCAAAGACGACACCCAGGCCGCCCCCGGGCCTGCCAGTGCCCACACCCTGACAGACATTCCCGCCGCAGAGTGGCAGCAGCAGGCCGACGAGCGTTTCACGGCCGCCGCAACGGCATGGCAACAGGCGCTGACCCGGTTCGAGCAAAGCCCCAATGCCGACAACCTGGCCGCACTACGCGATGCCCTGGCGCAGTGGTACCAGCGTTTTGCCAACCAGTACCTGCTGCTGGCCAGCCGTGCCTGCCAGCAGGACGGCAGCGCCAACCGGCAGGCGATTCTGTCACGGCTGGACAGCTGGCCGCTGTACCCCGGCTATCTGGATGCCCTGCCCGAGTGGCCAGAATCCGGGCTGATCAGTGATCCGTACCTGGAGCTGACCCGCCAGAATCTGCGCCGCCAACACGGCGCCACCGACCCGGCGGAAGCCAGCCTCGGTTTTGCCGCCCTGGCCGTGGCACTCAACGGCACCACCGACACCCCCAAAGCACTGACAGCGTTCACGGGAGAGGAAGACACCCCCGCCCGCCGTCGCCAATACCTGAAACTGGCGGGCGAACAACTGCTGGCGGACCATCAACAGCTGTCACTGAGCCGTCCCCTGAACGAGCTGGCACTGCAATGCGGCCTGATGGAGACCCTGGCGCACTGGCAGCAATTGACCGACCCGGCCAGTGAGCAGGAAGACGGGCTGCTGATCCCCGCACTGAGCACCACCGTTAATAAAACCGAGCTACTCAACGCCGTACAGAGCATGGACCCTGCGGTCCTCGCCCGCTGGGACCAGATCAACCCCGGCATTGCCGGCTCGATCAAGCAAAGCGAAGAGAAAGGCTGGGCCCCGATTAAAGCCTGGCTCACCACAGTGAGCATCACTCGCCGGTAAGCTGGCGCCGGCAAGGGCAGCTCGAATTTACCCAAGGGCACAGAGAGCCTGAAAGGCGTAATCCGACATTATTCGGCTTAAGGTCTTGCACCCCTGGGTAACGTCGACCCAAGAGGTCGGACAAGTAGAGCCATACGCCAAACACAAAAAAGCCCCGCCGGGCTCTCACCCGGCGGGGCTTTTTACTTCCAGACAAACGCCTTAGAAGTTGTAGCGACCGAAGACGCCGTAGGTATCACGATCACCACCAACGATGACGCGCGCACCCAGATCCACCGCCTGGCTCACCTTGAACAGACCCTGGCCATAAACACCCAAGTCATCATCGTAGAGGTCCTGGTAGGCCAGACCACCGGACAGTTCCAGCTTTTCGGTAGTGGCATGACGCACACCACCACGCACCTCGAAACCGATCTCATCGTCGTTGTTGCCCGGATCATAATCACGATCATCGTAAATAATGTCGGCGCTGGTGACGAAATCCAGACCGCGCTGCAGCGGGGTGTGGAAACCGATACCACCAGAAATTTGGCTACCGTCGAGATCGCCATTGCGGCCATAGTCCCCATCAAAGAAACCCAAGCTGCCGCGCAGGAACAGGTGCTCGTCCAAAGCAAATGACCCTTCCGCACTCAGCGAATCGACATCCACATCATTATCCAAGTCCCAGCGATCGTAGGCCAGCTGACCATAGCTGTAAGAAAAACCGTTATCACGCACGGCTGTGGTTTGTTGTGCTGCCAAGGCCGGGGCGGAAACCGCCAGAGCAATACCTGACACAAGCAATGTTTTCTTAAACATAAATCGTCCTCACTGATATCGAAAAATTCGGCATCCAAGATGGCCACACTATGTGGTCTTATTGAGCGCTCTGCATTGTGATGGTTCCGTTTTTATGACGTTTTTATAAAAATTTTCAATGTAGCCAGCAATTTATAGCATGGGTGTTGACCTTGGGGTTACCCGCAGGTTTAACAATATATGCTGAAATATCCCTTTGGCATCAGATTGCTTCACAGGAGCCACCATGCCGACGCAAACGCGCACCCAGACCCTGCCCATCAGCGGCGCCACCTGCCAGGGATGCAGCCGCACCATCACCACCGCGATGGAATCGATTAGCGGCGTGGAAAGTGTGGTCGTGGACCTTTCATCCCAGCAGGTGTCCGTGACCGGCAACGCTTCCAGAAGCACGCTTCAGGACGCACTGGTGCAGGCGGGTTACGACGCCGACGACGATTCGCACGCCCCACCCGCACACGGCCACGACAAAGCGAATGAACCAAACACCACAGCCGCGCAATCCGTGCAACTGAGCATCAGCGGGGCGACCTGCGCCTCCTGTGTGCGCACCATCGAAAGCGCTCTGCGCAACACCCCCGGCGTGGACAACGCCGACATGAATTTTGCCGACCGCACCGCCCAGGTTACCGGTACCGCCAGCACCAGCGCGCTGATTAACGCAGTGAGCGATGCCGGTTATGGAGCCGAGCTTCTCGATAACAGCGCAGACCAACAGGAACAGCAGGAGGCCCGCGAACAGGCCCACTACCACACCCTTCTTCGCCACATGGGGCTGGGGCTTGGCCTGGGTGTCCCGTTGATGGCCTGGGGCCTGCTGGGTGGCGACATGATGGTCCGCGCCGGGCAAACCAGTCAGTGGATCTGGCTGGGTATCGGCCTGTTTACCCTGGCGGTGCTGGCCACCGCCGGGCGCCACTTTTTTGTCGGCGCCTGGAAGGCGTTCCGTAACCACAACGCCAACATGGACACCCTCATTGCACTGGGCACCGGCGCCGCCTGGCTCTATTCCATGGTGGTCGTCCTGCTGCCCGGCGCCCTGCCGGAAGCCGCCCGGCATGTGTATTTCGAAGCCAGCGCCATGATCATCGGCCTGATCAATCTTGGCCAGGCCCTGGAAGTACGCGCCCGCGGCAAAACCAGTGCGGCAGTAAAACGGCTGCTGGATCTGGGCGCCAAAACCGCACGGGTTGTCCGTGAAGGCCCGAATCAGGAAAAAACGGAACAGGATATCCCGGTAGAACAGGTCCAAACCGGCGACATTCTGCGCGTTCGGCCCGGCGAAAAGATCGCCGTGGACGGCACCGTGAAAGAAGGCGAGAGCCGCATTGATGAATCCATGCTCACCGGCGAGCCCATGCCAGTGAACAAGAGCACAGGCGATACCGTCAGTGCCGGCACACTTAACGAAGGCGGCACGCTACTCTACGCGGCCACCGCCGTGGGCAAGGACACCGCCCTTTCACAAATTGTCGCACTGGTGAAAAAAGCCCAGGGCAGCAAGCCACCGATTGGCCGCCTTGCCGATCAGGTGTCAGCGATTTTTGTTCCCACCATCATGTTGATCGCCATTGCCGCTGCGCTGGTGTGGTTCAACGTGGGCCCGGAGCCACGCCTGACGCATATGCTGATCAGTGCCACCACCGTGCTGATCATCGCCTGCCCCTGTGCCCTCGGCCTGGCCACGCCCATGTCCGTGATGGTGGGTGTCGGCAAGGCCGCCGAGAACGGCATTCTGATTCGTCAGGGCGAAGCCCTGCAGACCAGCAGCCAGCTGGACACCATCGTCCTCGACAAGACCGGCACCATCACCGAAGGCAAGCCTGCCGTCACCGATATCATCTGCGCAGAGGGGCAACAGGAAAATACCGTGCTAAAACTTGCGGCCAGCCTGGAAAGCGGTTCAGAACATCCGCTGGCCACAGCGATTCTCAACGAGAGCAAACAGCGAGAAGTATCGCTGGACGACGTCACTCAATTCCAGGCCCTGAACGGCAAGGGAGTCACTGCCACCCTCAATGGCAAAACGTATCGACTGGGCAATCGGCGCTGGCTGGAGAATGAAGGGGTGAACATCAACCTCGACAGCACGCCCCTCACCGACAAGGGCGCCACCCCGCTGTTCTTGTCGGAGCAGCAAACCCTGCTCGGCATCATCGGTGTCGCTGATCGCATTAAAGACGACTCCAAAGCCGCTATCACCCGGCTTAAGGAACAGGGACTAAAGGTCATCATGATTACCGGCGATATTGCCGCCAGTGCCAACGCCATTGCCAAACAGGCTGGCGTGGATGAAGTGATGGCGGAAGTGCTGCCGGAAGACAAGGCAAAAAAAGTGGCCGCCCTGCAGAAAGAAGGCCGCACCGTGGCCATGGTCGGCGATGGCATTAACGATGCCCCTGCTCTGGCCCAGGCCGATGTGGGCTTTGCCATTGGCACCGGCACCGACGTGGCCATCGAATCCGCTGCCATCACCTTGATGGGGGGCTCATTGCACGGCGTGGCCGATGCCATGGCCATTTCCTCGGCCACGGTGCGTAACATCAAACAGAACCTGTTTGGCGCCTTTGTTTATAACAGCCTGGGCGTGCCGGTGGCCGCCGGCATCCTCTATCCGCTCACCGGCAACTTGCTCAGCCCGGTGATCGCCGGCGCCGCCATGTCGCTTAGCTCGGTTACCGTAGTTACCAACGCCAACCGGTTGCGGTTTTTCAAACCCGGACATGGCAACGCCAAACCAGACAAAGAGAGCAACGCATGACCCCAGAACAACTGGCCGCACAACTGCGCCACCCCCAGGGCGAGGATGGCAACAAGGTGGCAGGCAACATGGATGACCGTAACAGCCCGGTGATTCTTGCCGCCTATGACGCGCTAGCCCCCGAGGACGGAGATCGCATTCTGGAAATCGGCCCCGGCGCCGCCGGCCACCTGCCCAACCTGTTGAGCCGGGCAGACAACCTGCACTACACCGGACTGGATGCGTCCCGCGACATGGTGCTGCTCGCCCGGGAACGCTACCTGGGCGAAACCCGCGCCGCCTTTATCCACGGCGAACTGACGCAAGCACCGCTCGCCCCCACCAGCATGGACCGCATTGTCGCCGTAAACGTGGTTTACTTCTGGCAACCGCTGGCGCCGGCCCTGCAGGCCCTGTTTCTATTGCTGCGCCCCGGCGGCACCCTGGTGCTGGGTTTGCGTGATCACAACAGCATGGCCAGCCTGCCAGTGTTCCAGCACGGTTTTTCCACCTATCACGGCCCCGAGTTACAACAGGCCCTCGAACAGGCCGGCTTTACTGATGCCACGCTGAGCACCTTCGCCGAAGACAGCGTCAATGTGCTCGGCGATACCATGCACAAACAATCGCTGATACTCACCGTTCGTAAACCCCGGGAGGCGACACCATGAGCCTTTTCGTCAATCTTGTCGGTCTTGTTTTGATGGCACTGGTGGTCTGGTGGTTCTGGCTATCGCACCGCAAAAGCACCGCACAGGCCGCCACTCAGGAAGCCACCATCATTGTCGAAGACGGGGTCTACTCTCCGGCATCCATTCGCGCCAACACAGGGCAGTCCCTGACACTGCATTTCGATCGTCGCGATCCATCCCCCTGCGCCGAACAGGTAATCTTTCAGGGACTGGATACCAGTGCATTTCTGGAAACCGGAAAAACCACCACCCTGACACTGGATAACCTGCCCGCCGGGAAGCACCGCTTCACCTGCCAAATGCAGATGTATCAGGGCACACTGATTGTAGACTGACCGCAACACGCAACACGCAACACGCAAACAATGATGAGGACTTGCTGTGAAAAAAATACTGATTGTTTTAACTACCCTACTGATGACTGCCTGTGGCGAAGAAGTAACGACGCCGGCAGAAACCCCCTCTGCCAACCAACCGCCCGCCAAGGTGGCAGCCACCACCGACAAGGTACTGGAAGTGTATAAATCCCCCACCTGCGGCTGCTGCGGCGCCTGGGTTGAGCACATGGAAGCTAACGGTTACACCGCTAATGTCCACGAGCAGCAGAACCTGCAATCCATCAAGGAAAAAGCCGGCATCCTGCCCGGCACCGGGTCCTGCCATACGGCCTTTATCGACGGCTACGCCATTGAAGGCCATGTCCCCGCCAGCGACGTGGACCGCCTGCTGGAAGAACGCCCCGAAGGCAAAGGCCTCACCGTTCCCGGCATGCCCGCAGGCTCCCCCGGCATGGAAATGGGCGACCGCAAAGACGCCTACGACGTGCTGCTGTTCGATGAAAACGGCACCGAGGTCTTCAGCCATCATCCCGGGAATTAAAGCCCAGTGGCGAGTAACGAGTGGCGAAAGTCAAAATCAGCTTTCGAAACTCGTTACTCAACACTCGCATCCTGGCAACGCTTCAACCTGTCATGGCAACCCGCTAAAGTGTCGGCTTTGCGCGTAACGAGACTCTGAATGCTTCCCTTCCACGACTGGCTGTTGCTGGCCAGCATCTGTGCCCTGGGGGCCATGGCCCCCGGCATTAGCCTGGCGGTGGTGACCCGCCACACCCTACACGGAGGCCACCGGGCCGGCGCGATCGCAGGCGTGACCCACGCCCTTGGCATCGGCATCTGGGCGGCGGCCACCGTCACCGGCATGGCCATCCTGTTCCACCGCTACCCGGTACTGGAGCAGCTTTTTTCCATGGCCGGGGCCCTGTTCCTGTTGTGGATGGCCTGGAAAAGCTGGCAGGCGGGCCGGGCGCCGCTGCCCCCCGCCGATTCAGGCGAGCGCAGCAGCGTGCTTCATGGCGCCGCCTGGGACGGATTCATGGTGGCTTTCCTCAACCCCAAGGTGGCCCTGTTTTTCCTCGCCGTGTTCAGCCAGTTTCTTGAAGCGGACATGAGCCACCTCGCCCGGGCCCAGATAGTACTCACCGCCATGTTTATCGATGGCGGCTGGTATGTGCTGGTGGCCATCCTGCTGGGACGCAGCCGCTTTCTGCCCTGGTTACGCGACCACCACCACTGGGTGGAGCGAGCCACCGCCGTGCTACTGGTGATCATCGCCGCCAGTATGGCCATCAATTTACTGATCCGAACCGCTTGACCTTGGGGTTACCCCAAGGTCAATAATGCAAGCATGTCACGTGTATCGAGAAGACAATGCCGGGCGATGATCGCCACCTTGCTCGCCACCACCCTGATGGTGGTGAGCAGCTTGCTGTCTGCCAATACACTCACCATGGCCATGTCCACGGCTACCGACAGCCCCATGACGCCCTCCTCCATGACACACTGTCACCACTCTGCCGACACGCCCGACGGTGACATGACCGCCGGCCACGACATGGCGCAGATGCAGGCCTGCGAAGGCAGCGACAGCTGCCAATGCATCACCCTGTGCCAGATCACCGCTGCCAGTGACGCTGCCTTCGTGGCAAATGCCTGTATCCCCTCGCCCCCTGGCACAGATTCCCTCATTACAACGATTCACGCCGGCATCCACCGCCTGCCGTTACGCCCACCGTCCCTGTCTGTTTGAGCTGATTTTTTTCTCAAACAAACAGGAGTATCCCAATGAAAACGCAATCGCAGATTTCCCTGCCACGACGTCGTTTCGTGCAGGGCCTGGCACTGGGTGCCGCCGGGCTGGGGCTTGGCCTCAACGCCCGTCAACTACTGGCCAGCCAGGGCCATACCGGCGCCCCGACCCTCACCGGTGATACTTTTCACCTGACGCTGGGCGGAACCGACGTCAATATCACCGGTAAGACCCGCCCGGCCACCACCATTAATGGCGGTATTCCCGGCCCGACCCTGCGCTGGAAAGAAGGTGACACCATCACCCTCAAGGTGACCAACCTGTTGCCTGAAACCAGCTCCATACACTGGCACGGCATTCTGCTGCCCTTCCAGATGGACGGCGTGCCGGGGTTGTCCTTCGATGGCATCGCCCCCGGCGAAACCTTTACCTATCGCTTTACCGTAAAACAAAGTGGCACCTACTGGTATCACAGCCATTCCGGCTTTCAGGAACAAACCGGAATTTATGGCGCCATCGTGATTGACCCTCGCGAGGCGACCACACACACCGAAGCGCGTTATCACGCGGACCGTGACGAAGTGATTCTGCTCTCTGACTGGAGCGATGAAGATCCTCAGCATATTTACGCCACACTGAAAAAACTCAGCCATTACTACAATTTCAATGAGCGCACCGTATTCGACACGCTGAGTGATTTCCGCAACAAAGGGGTGATCGAAACGCTCAAGGACCGGCAAATGTGGAACAGCATGCGCATGAGCCAGAGCGACCTGGCGGACGTGACCGGCTACACCTATACCTACCTGATGAACGGGCAAAGCCCCGCCAACAACTGGACCTGCCGATTCAAACCCGGCGAACGCATCCGCCTGCGCTTCATCAACGCCAGCGCCATGACCTTCTTCGACATTCGCATTCCCGGCCTCGACATGACCGTGGTCGCCATGGACGGCCAACCGGTAAACCCGGTGGATTTCCATGAATGCCGACTGGGCGTGGCAGAAACCCTGGATGTGATCGTGGCCCCGAAAGCCGATCAGGCCTACACCCTGTTCGCCCAGAGCATCGACCGCAGCGGCTTCGTACGCGGCACGCTAACACCGGATGCCGCCCTCTCCGCTGCGGTGCCTGACATGGACGCGCCCCCGCCACTGGGCCACACCGAAATGGGCATGGGCGCTATGGACCATCAAGCGTCGGGTCATCAATCCATGAGTCATGGCGACATGGACCATGACGGCATGAAAATGGGGGATATGAAACACCACGGCACATCCCCTGCCCGCCCGGCTCCCTTTGCCGTGGACAGCAATAACCCGGACCTGCCGCCACGCGACAGCGCCATCGAACATCCTGCCAGTGAATTTGGCCCCGGCGTCGACATGCGCGCCATGGCGCCCGGCGACATGCTGGCCGACCCCGGCATTGGCCTGCGTGACCGGCCCTGGAAAGTGCTCACCTACGCCGACATGGAAACCCTCGGCAGCACTCCCGACAACCCCATCGACAGCCTTCAAGCGGACCGGGAAATCGTGCTGCATCTGACCGGCAACATGGACCGGTACATGTGGAGTTTTAACGGCATCAAGTTTGCCGATTCCGTACCGCTGGAACTGTTCCACCACGAGCGGGTGCGCATCACCCTGGTGAACGACACCATGATGACCCACCCCATTCACTTGCACGGCCTATGGAGTGATCTGGAACTGGGTAACGGGAAACTGCTGCGCAAGCACACCATCACCGTCAAACCCGGCGAAAAACTCAGCTACCTGGTGCGCGCCGATACCCTCGGTCGCTGGGCCTATCACTGCCACCTGCTTTATCACATGGAGGCAGGTATGTTCCGGGAAGTGCGCGTCGTTGATAGCAGCACCACCCCTTCCATGCCAGATACACAGACACAGGGCATGCACGACACACATGGCAAAGATCATGGAGGGCACCGCTCATGAAAACATTGATGACGCTCCTGGCAGGCAGCATCACACTGGCGGCCACCTCGCCAGCCCTGGCCATGAATAAAAACGAACCGCGTTTTACCCGTGTCATCGTCGACCAGCTGGAAGCCCGTGACAGCGACGAAGGCACCGTCATGGCCTGGGAAGCCAGCGGCTGGCATGGCGGCGACCTGAACAAGCTGTACTTCAGCACCGAAGGCGAACGGTTAATGGATCCGGAGCACGACGGCGAGGACGCCAGCACCGAGGCAGCAGAAACCCGCCTTGCCTGGAACCGGGCCTTTGCTCCCTTCTGGGACTGGCAGCTGGGCGTACGGCGGGACTGGCAACCGGACGATCCCAACCGGGACTGGGCCAGCATCGGTGTTCAGGGCGTCGCGCCCTACCTCTTCGAAGTGGACGCCAACCTGTTTATCGGCGAAGAGGGCCTGACCAACCTGCGCCTGGAAGCCGAGTACGAGTTGCTCCTGACGCAAAAGTGGATACTGGTTCCGGAGATCGAAGCCAACCTCTATGGCAAGGACGACCCGGAACTGGGCATCGGCGACGGGCTTGTAAGCCTGGAAGCTGGCCTGCGCCTGCGTTATGAAATTCGCCGGGAAATTGCGCCCTATATCGGGGTCAACTGGGAAAAACAGTACGGCGACACGGCGGACATGACTCGGGCAGCCGGCGGAAAAACGGAAGAAGGCACCGTTGTTGCGGGCATCCGTTTCTGGTTCTGATCTTGCCACGGATGTGCCCGGCCGCCATGGCCGGCGCATCCACCAATTCTTTCATTGTCAGGGAGAACACGATGAAAACCGTCATTAGGGAACCTCTGAAAAACTCCTTACATGCTCAGTCTTTCAGGCTGGTTCACAATCTAGGCGCAATTTTGAAGGTGTATGTCGATCCATCGAGAAATTGCGACAACGAGTGTGGGCCAGCCTGAAAGACCCGGAGGGCGAGGCCTGAAGCGCCCATCTGCTGCGCCTTGTCTCTAGGAAAGGGAACCACCCTGTCCGTCGAGGCAAGACACAACAGCTGCACGCTTCAGATCTCGCTGAGCACGCAAGGAGTTTTTCAGAGGTTCCCTAACTCTGCTCGTTATCGCGCTGCTTGCCACCGCCATCATCGGCATCGCCATTGCCACAGGCAGCTACAATTTTGCGGCCGACGAACCGCACTGGAGCGTGACCGAGAAAATCATCGGTACCGCTCGCCACCGCTCCATTGACCTGCGTGCAAAACATATTCCGGTACCCAACGACCTGGATGATCCGCAACGAATTGGTCGGGGCGCAGAGCACTACCAGGCCATGTGCGTGGGCTGCCACCTGGCGCCGGGAATCGAGGAGAGCGAACTGCGTGAAGGCATGTATCCGCAACCGCCAGCATTGGCGGAACACGGGATTCATGATCCGAAAGGCACCTATTGGGTCATCAAGCACGGCATCAAAATGAGCGGCATGCCCGCTTGGGGAAAAAGCCACGACGAGCAAAGCCTGTGGGACATGGTGGCGTTACTCAGCGCCCTGCCCTCACTGAGCGAAAACGATTGGCAGGCACTACTGGACGACTCAGGCACAGCACCCACCGGCCAGGGGCACGGCGGTGCTGGCCATCATCACTGAAAACCATCGTCAACGGTACCGTGCCCTTGATCATTTCATTACAGCGACCAAGGGCACTCACCTAACCGGAGCAGTTGTCGTACTCGTCTGTTTCCAGGCTGCGCAGCTCGCCATTATTCTGAATCTGGATATCCAGGTCCCGCAGGTGCCCATCACCGATACCGTAAATCCAGCCGTGAATGGTCAACGGCTGATCGCGACGCCAGGCTTCCTGAACCACGGTGGTGTTGGACACATTGATGACCTGGCGAGCCACGTTCAGCTCACACATCTTGTCCACCCGCGCCTGGTCATCCGGCAGCTCGGCCAGGTTCTTGCGATTGCGCAGGTACAATTCGCGCACCTGCCGCAGCCAGTTGTCGATCAGGCCATGGGGCACATCTTCCATGGCCGCCTTGATACCACCACAACCGTAATGCCCCACCACCATGATGTGTTTCACCTTCAAAACATCCACGGCGAATTGCAGCACTGACAGCAGGTTCAGGTCAGTGTGGTTGACCAGGTTCGCCACATTGCGATGAACAAACAGCTCACCGGGCATCATGCCTACCACTTCGTTGGCTGGCACCCGGGAATCGGCACAACCGATCCACAGATATTCCGGGTTCTGCTGTTCACCCAGCGCCTTGAAGAAGCCGGGGTGGCGCTCTTCAATTTCGTGGCGCCATTTTTCATTGTTGGAAAACAGTTCAGGTAGGGATTTCATGGTCTCTCGCTTTTTTACGCAATCATGCTACACGCGGCACGCTAACACGCCGCCTTAACCACCGGTCATATTCATAAATCGTACCAGTTGCTCACCCGGGGCCAGATTAAAGTCGTGCCGCTCCGGCTTGATGGCCATGGCATCAATGATCGCCTGGCGCAGGGGGGCATCATCCGTGGGGTGCGCCCGCAGTACCGCACGCAGGTCCACACTGTGTTCGTGACCCAGGCACAGAAGCATACGGCCTTCGGCGGTAATTCTCACCCGATTACACAAATGGCAAAAGTTTTGTGAATGGGGCGAAATAAAGCCGATGCGGCTGCCACTGCCCGGCACCTGCCAGTAACGGGATGGCCCGCCGGTTTTTTCTGCCATGGGCACCAGCGTCAGTCGCCGGGAGAGCTGGTCGCGCAGCGCCTCGGAGGAGACGAACTCCAACGCCCGGTCATGTTCGCTGATGGCCCCCAACGGCATTTCCTCGATAAAGGAGATATCCAGCCCCTTCTCAATAGCAAAATCCACCAGCGCCGGCACCTCATCCTGATTGCGCCCCCGCAGGATCACGCTGTTCAGCTTGATGCGGCGGAAGCCGGCATGGCGGGCCGCCTCGATCCCCGCCAGTACCTTGTGCAAATCGCCGGTGCGCGTGAGGGCGCGGAAGCGCTGCGGGTCCAGGGAATCCAGGCTGATATTGAGCCGATCCACCCCCCCCGCCTTCAGAGCCTGCGCGTGGCGGGGCAAGCCAGCGCCATTGGTGGTCATATTCAGTTCACGCAGGCCGTCAATGGCACCAATATCGTGCACTAACCGCGCCACATCCCGGCGCACCAGGGGCTCCCCACCGGTCAGGCGAATGCGCTTTACCCCCAGCTGCACCAGCACCCGTGCCAGCCGCCCCATCTCTTCCAGGGTCAGCACCTGGGCGCGGGGAACAAAGGTCATATCCTCCGCCATGCAGTACACACAGCGGAAATCACAGCGGTCCGTCACCGACAAGCGCACGTAATCAATGGTGCGCCCGAAGCGGTCCTGCAGTACCGGATTGTCAGTGGAAGCATCAGCATTCATGCCGGTACTGTAGCAAATGCGGGGCCAACCCGGACAATCAGCCCCCCTTACGCCTGTCGGGCCAGCCCGGCTCCGGTTGGTCAGGCCCTTGCCGGTCTTGTTAGAATGTTCGCCGACCTGAATACAGGGCGCGATCAGGCCATGAAAAACGTCATGACCGCCACGCCTCTTATTCCGAATTCATCTACCCCTAAAGGGTTTCCATGCAAATTTCTGAAAATGCCGTAGTGTCCATCCACTACACCCTGACCAACAACGCCGGTGAAACCATCGATTCTTCCGTCGAGCGTGGCGAGCCCCTGGCGTACCTGCACGGCGCCGGCAACATCATTCCGGGCCTGGAAAACGCTCTGGTCGGCAAGGCCGCGGGCGACAAGCTGGACGTCACCGTGACTCCGGAAGAAGGCTACGGCGAACGTCACGAGCAGCTGATTCAGCAAGTGCCGAAAACCGCCTTTGAAGGCAACGAAGACAACCTGCAGCCGGGCATGCAGTTCCAGGCGCAGACCGAAGCCGGTCAGCGCGTCTTCACTATCACCGCCGTTGAAGGCGATGAAGTGACCGTCGATGGCAACCACCCGCTGGCAGGTGAAACCCTGAACTTCGCCGTGGAAGTGACCGACGTACGCGAAGCGTCCGACGAAGAAAAAGAGCACGGCCATGTACATGGTCCGGAAGGTCACGATCACTGATCGCTGACGGCTCGCAAGAAAAAGGCTCCTTCGGGAGCCTTTTTTTATGCCGTTTTGCGGCTGCAGCATCCTTCATTGACCACACCTGACCCAAGCGCACGCTCCTATACCTGTCCGTCTTGGTATATCCTTGGGCCTTCGTTTCCATCCGAATAGTCGTATGACCCACCCCGGCCCCATTGGCATTTTTGACTCCGGCATCGGCGGCTTGTCTATCGCCCGCCGTATTCGCGAACTGCTGCCCAACGAAAACCTGCTCTACGTGGCGGATTCCATCCACGCGCCCTACGGCGAAAAATCAGAGCACTACATTCAGCAGCGCTCCGATGCCATTACCCGGTTTCTCATGGAAAACCAGGCGAAAGCCATCGTGGTCGCCTGCAATACCGCTACCGTCTCTGCCATCCGGCAACTGCGCGCCGATTACACCTTGCCCATCATCGGCGTCGAGCCAGGCATCAAACCGGCGGCCCTGCAAAGCAAGAGTGGCGTTATCGGGGTACTGGCCACCAGCCAGACACTGAAGAGTGAGTCGTTCAACAACCTAAGCCGGCTGTTCTCAGAAAACGTGCGCGTGGAAATCCAGCCCTGCCCCGGGCTGGTTGAACAGATCGAAGCGCTGGAGCTGGACAGCGAAGCGACCCAAACCCTGGTCGCCCGCTATGTGCAGCCACTGATCCAGAAGGGGGCGGATCATATCGTCCTGGGCTGCACCCACTATGCGTTTCTGGCGCCGCTGATTCGCCGGGCAGCGGGGGCCCACGTGGAAGTGGTTAATACCGATATGGCGGTAGCCCGCGAAACCGTGCGGCGACTGCAGATGCACAATTTGCTATCCGATAGCCCACAAGCAGGCAGCGCCACGTTCTGGAGCAGCGCCGAACCGTCCCTGGCTCACCGGCAGCTCTCAGAGCTCTGGGGCGAACGACTCATCGTCCACCCCATGCGCTAGGCCGCCTCAAACAACGTCAGGAATCGACGGCAAGCACCTTGTTCTGGCTGGTGAAATGCTTCCGGTATTCCACCATTTCCTCCACGGACACCGGCAGGTAGCAGCGGAACAGGGCGTTCCAGTTTTCCTTCACCTGGATGTTGTTCTTTACATCCTCTGCGCCGTTGAAGTTGAGGGTGATAGAGCCGTCAGCATTTTTCTCCGCCTTGTTACTGTTGGTATTGAAAGGCTCCGTCACCACCCAGCCTTTTTCATCGTAGATGGTGATCGACCAGTAACCCGAATCCTCGTAACGCAGATTGGGCGGCATAAAGGTGACACTGCTGGGCTCACCCTTTTTTGCTCCCTCATCACCGGGCAGCACCACAAAATAATAGGCGTGCTTGGCCGGTAGCCCCGCCCATCCAGCCAGATTGATCATCTGATACTGCGGTGTCTTGATATCCTCGATGTCATCAATAAAGCCTTCTTCGATCACTCCTTCCGTTACCGCCCGGGTGATCAGCTCCCCCCGCAGTTTGTTGAAGGATTCCACATCATATTTCACTTCCGATACATAGGGTTTTGCTGAACCGGCTTTGACCGTTACGGCATCCTGCCGCTGGCGCATTTCTTCCATGCCTTTTTCATCATAACTGCGCGGCTGGGTGCGCATGAAAAGGTAGACATGATCACCGTAGGACACATCACTCTTGTCCAGGGTCAACGTATCACCGGGATAAGCCACACCGATGGTCACCGAGTTTTCATCCAGCACCTGAACCAGGTGCAGCAGGTCATACTCTGGGATCGTGATGGTCAAGCCATCAGAGATATCGAACACGCCGTAGGAATAGATGGCATCGAAGTTGGAGCGAATCACCGTCTGGTTTTCCAGATCAATGCCCTGGCGTTCGTGACGGAAAGTATTGGGGCCACTCTGCAGGGTTTCTGCCGCCAGGTATTTTGCAGTTTCTGCACGCACCACGTTTTCCATGGTGGCCATTTCACCGCCGCTGGCCTCAAAGGCCGGGCTGCTGGCCAGTGCCATGCCATTTTTACCCACGCCGGTATCCAGTGATGCCGTGTCAGATCCGGACTGAGTCTTTTCAGCGTTTTCCGTTTTTTCTGTGGACGCTGCATCCCGGTCATTACAACCCACCAACCCCATAATCAGAAAAGCGATGGACAAACCGAAAACTGTTTTCATATTCATTTTCTGCTCCTTTGGCACAAAATCCTGATACTGGGCATCAGGATCGTTCGTAAGTGCGCCTGCTAAACCGCGTGCCTGTCAGGCACCAGGAAACCCTCAGTCCAGAAACTGCATGTTAAAGCCAAGGTAAATCTGCCACTCGGGCTGCCCCGGGCCTTCATCCGCCACGGAAAACTGGGGCTCGACGAAGACGTTATAGACCGTCTTGTCCTTCTTGATGACCTGGCCGATACCAATCCCCAAGGGCATGCTGTAGTCGCCATCTTCAAGATCGAATACCCAGATCGGCGCCGAACGCAGGTACTTGCCACCGCCCAGCTGATACATGGCAAACGGCTGGAAGGCCGCCATATTCACATCATCACGAGCATCATCACCGGCGAAGCTTTCCTGCCAGGTCAGCAGATAGCCGTACTGCAACTTGGGGGAATTCGCGTTAAACAGCACATTGGCAAAACCGGCAGACCATTTCTCGCTGCCGAGCTCGTCTTTTCCTGCCGTCGGCGCCGTTATCTGGGGGCCGATCCCGAAACTCACTGCCGGATTACCGGTATCAATCAGGTAAGCGGCGAACATATTCAGATCGCCGACACCGGTCTCCTTCTCCCCCCGTGGGGGCGTCGGGAAGGTATTGATCGGCAGAGACGCCCGCATGATCCAGTTGGAATCCCCCACCGAGAAAGGCTTGGCAAAACGCAGCCAGGCCTGATTGGCAGAGTCATCGGATTCCGTTAGCTCACCGATGTAGTAATCCTGAATATTGAAAGCCGTCATATTGGCCAGTGGATTATTGGCCTGGGCCGCGGCACTGGATGCGTCCTGAGCCGTGGCGGGAGCCGTCAGCGCAAGCAAGAGACCGCCCCCAATCACATTGATTTTCTTCAGCATATTCTTCTCCTTGAAACAAAATGACCAAACCCCTTTTCTGTGCACCCTCTATCTTTTTGGCAGCAAGCTCATGTCCGAAAAACCGCAGTTACCAGAGAATATTCCCTCCTCTGGCTTTCGCCAAAAATAAAAACGCCCGACTCCGGTGACACGGAAATCGGGCGTCTCTGCTACTTCACGCGCATGTCTCTTGCACGTTCTCAATCATCGCTATGGCGTTACGATGTTGAACCAGAACTCGAAGTCATCCAGGCAGGACATCATTTCATTCAGTGCGCCCTGCTCTCCGGAGACCGTCACATCGCCCTTCTCCATGGCTTCTTCCAGGGTGATCTGCTGAAGCATGAATGTATCCAGTGTCTCACGGCTCAGTGAAACGGTGGCATCCGCCTCGTCAAACTGGCGACCTTCGGTGTGATTCAACACCCCATGCACCATTTCCACCGCATACTGTTGCTCGATGTCGGTAAAGTCGAAGTTGAGCTTGATATGCTTGCCTTCGGCCTTGTCGCTGTTCAAGCGTACGGCCAGGAAATCGAAGAACAGGCCCAGGTCCATGGCACGAACGGTATCCGGGCTGGCGGTATTGGGCGTCGGCAATTGCGCCACACCATTACGCAGTTCCTGGGCGCCGCTCAGGTAGAAGTTACGCCACGGACCACTTTCTGCCTGATAGCCCATCTGCTCCAGCGCGTCGGCTTGTAGGTTCTTGGCTTCCTGGTTCTCCGGGTCGGCGAAGACGGCATGATTGACCACTTCCGCCACCCAGCGATACTCCCCTTTTTCGAAGTAGTCACGGGCCTTGTCCAGCAACGCATCCACACCGCCCATCATCTCCACGTAACGCTCGGCCGCATCCGCCGGAGGCAGTTCATGCAGGGTCGCCGGGTTGCCGATAAACCAGCCCAGGTACATAACATAGGTGGCCTTCACGTTGTGGCTGATGGAGCCGTAGTAACCGCGGTTGGAAAAGTTCTTGGCGATGGCATCGGGCACTTTGATCTGCTCGGCAATCTCCAACATGGTGTAGCCCTGATTGGCCATGCGCAGGGTTTCATCATTGATGAAGCGATACATATCGCGCTGCAAGGCAATGTGTTCGTTTACCTTGTCCTGCCCCCACACCGGCCAGTGGTGCATGGCGTACATGACTTCCACCTCGTCGCCCCACATGTCCAGCGCCTGGTTCAGGTACTTGGACCATGCCAGCGGATCGCGGATCTTGGCGCCACGCAGCGAGTAGGTGTTATGCAGGGTATGGGAGGAATCTTCGGCCGTGTTCAGCGCCTTCTTTTCCTTGATGTAGTAGAGCATCTCTGATGGCGCCTCGGAGCCCGGCGCATAGAGGAATTCATAAGTCAGCCCGTCAATCTTGTGCACCTCACCGGTCTTCTCGATGATCGTGGTGGGCGGGATCAGGGTCACCGTACCGGCAGAGGTCGTGGAGCCCAGGCCGGCGCCAACCTGGCCTTCCTCGCTGGGCGGCAGCAGGTTGCCATACATGTAGCTGGCACGACGGCTCATGACGTTACCGGCCATGACATTCTCGGCAACGGCAGCCTCAAGGAACCCCACCGGAGCGTAAATTTCTACCTTGCCGGCTTTCACATCGGCTTCGTCAACCACACCACGCACGCCACCGTAATGATCCACATGGCTATGGGTATAGATCACCGCCACGACCGGTTTTTCCGGCCGGTGCTCATAGTAGAGATCCAGAGCCACCTTGGCTGTTTCCGCAGAGATCAGCGGATCCATGATAGTCAGGCCCTTGTCACCTTCCACGATGGTCATGTTGGACAGGTCCTGATTACGCACCTGATAAATGCCCTCAGCGACTTCGAACAGGCCGGAAATATTCAGCAGCTGGGACTGGCGCCACAGGCTGGGGTTGACGGTGTCCGGTGCATCGGCGCCTTCCTTGATGAAATCGTACTTGGCCGGATCCCAGATCAGGTTGCCGTCTTCACCCTTGATCATGGCTTGCGGCAACGGAGCGATAAAGCCCTTGTTGGCCAGCTCGAAGGAGGTGTTATCCGAGAAAGGCAGATAGTCTTTCAGCGCCTGATTACTTTCCTTGGTAGCGGCCTCAGCGGGCTTGGGGCCTTCTTTCTCTGCCGGAGCCTTGTCAGATTTTTTCTGCGGCGCCTTTTCCGCTACCGCCGGTTGGCCGGCCTCTTTCTGTTGCCCGGCCGATTGTTCGCCTTCGTCACCACAGCCTGCAAGCATCAGGCAGGCTGTGAGACTGGAGTAGAGCAGTACGCTTTTCATAACAGCATTCCTTGTTGGAGAGTCCTTGTTCAAGGTCCGGCAATAGCTGTACCCATATGCCCACCTGAAAATCCATCATCCCGAAAGGTATTCAGGGTGTAAAGATTTGATATTTGCGCCCTCCAGCCAGCCTGATAGCCAGGGAACACCAGCGCTAGCGGGAAGGTATGCAACAAGGATCCCAGCATCCAGCACGGTTATTTCAATGCAGTGAATCACCGTGAATAGCCCTGAACAGAGAGCCAGTTCACGAAAAGCAAAAGACGAACCGCTTGAGCGTAATGCTCTGGCTCATGGTCAGGACTGCAGCCTGAAGGAGGGGGGACAGCCTAGTCAGCCCTTGAGATGGTTTCCTGCAATATCGTCATGTCCATATGGCTCTCCACCATATCGGCAAGCCTGTCCAGTTGCTGCTCCCGGTGAGCGGCATAATCTACGCTGCGATTATCGTGCAGACCGGCCCAGGCAAGGATGGCGTTGCCACTGTCTGCCACATCAAACAAACCGTGCAGGTAACAACCCATCACCTGGCCATCCTCACTCATGGCCCCATCGTATCGACCACCCAGCATCAGCATGGGGCGGCTCAGAGCCTCTCCGCGGGTAATGCCGTTATGAATCTCGTAACCTTGAACAGGCAAACCTGAGGGCAGCAGCTTTCCCGCTGTGTTGGCAAGCTGCTTGCCCGCTATCAACTCGGTGCTCATGGCCAGCCAGCCCAGCCCCTGGCTGCTACCTGGATCACTCTCCAGCCCCTGAGGGTCATCAATCCGCTCGCCGAGCATCTGAAAGCCACCGCAAATACCCAGCACCTTGCCGCCGTAACGCAGATGCTTTTCGATCTGTTTGTCCCACCCCTGTTCACGCAGGAAAGCCAGGTCCGCACGGGTGGCCTTGCTGCCGGGGAGGATCACCAGATCCGCCGCCGGCCAGGGCTCGCCCATTTTCACAAAACGCAGGTTGACCTGCGGATGTAGACGCAAGGGATCAAAATCATTGTGGTTACTCATACGCGGCAATAGCGGGACAACCACATTGAGCGCATCACTTTCGTGTTCGCCCTGTTCATCCACCGCATCTTCCGCATCCAGGGTCAGGCCATGGAGATAGGGCAACACTCCGAACACCGGCTTGCCGGTGCGCGCTTCCAGCCAGTCCAGGCCGCCTTGCAGCAAGGAAATATCGCCACGGAAACGGTTGATGACAAACCCCAGGGTGCGCTGCTGTTCGCTTTTCGACAAAAGATCCAGCGTACCGGTGAGGTGCGCAAAGACACCGCCGCGATCGATGTCCGCCACCAGGATTACCGGGCAATCCACCATTTCGGCAAAGCCCATGTTGGCAATGTCGTTATCGCGCAGATTGATTTCCGCCGGGCTGCCCGCGCCTTCGGCGATGATCACATCGAACCGGGAAGACAAATCCTGCCAGGCCGCCAGCACCGCCTCCCGGGCGGTTTCCTTGTAGGCGTGGTAATCCAGCGCCTGCATATTGCCCAGCACCTGGCCGCGAATAATGACCTGCGCGCCCATGTCGGTCTGCGGCTTGAGCAACACCGGGTTCATGTCACTGTGTGGCTCCACCCCGCAGGCCAGTGCCTGCAACGCAGTCGATCGGCCGATCTCGCCCCCATCCACGGTCACCGCACTGTTCAATGCCATGTTCTGCGGCTTGAACGGCGCCACCGAATAACCGCGCCGGGCAAACCACCGGCATAACGCCGCCACCACCGTGCTCTTTCCCGCATCGGAGGTGCAGCCCTGCACCATTAGCGCAATCATGAGCGACAAGCCTCAAGCCGCAAGCTACAACATGAAGAACACCATGAAGAAGACCGCAGCACTATCGCCGCTTCGCAAACGCTAGAGGTTATTCGCGTGGCATGACATACCTGCTTGCAACACCTCTCTCGCGTTGCAGCTTGTAGCTTGTAGCTTGCAGCTTTCCTCACAGCCCCTCCCCTTCGGCTTACCTGGTTTCGCTATTAATTATTCATTATTAACTATTAATTAAAGTTCGACTCCCTTCTGCGCTTTCACTCCCAGATCCTTGAACGCATGCTTCACCACTTTCATCTCGGTCACCGTATCCGCCAGTTCAATCAGTTCCTTTGGCGCATAACGGCCGGTGACCACGGCGTGCTGCATGGCCGGGCGATTTTGCAGGTCGTCCAGCACCCGATCCAGATCAAGGTATTCGTAGCGTAATGCGATATTGAGTTCATCCAGCAGCACCATGTGGTAGCTATCGTCCTGAAGCATGGCACTGGCGATATCCCAGGCGGCATTGGCGGCCGCCACGTCGCGCTCCCGGTCCTGGGTATCCCAGGTATAACCTTCGCCCATCACGTGATAATCCACATTGGGAAGTTCTCGGAAAAATGCTTCTTCGCCGGTACTGAAGGCACCTTTAATAAACTGCACCACGCCCACTTTCATGCCATGGCCCAACGCCCGCGCCACCATCCCGAAACCGGAACTGCTTTTGCCCTTGCCCGGCCCGGTCAGCACCAGCAGGATGCCCTGCTCTTTGTCGGCATTGGCGATACGGTCGCGCATGATTTCCTGTTTTTTGGCCATCCGCCAGGCATGGCGTTCGGGGGTTTTCGCATCGTCACGCATGGTCGTCTCCTGTGCGGGAAAGGGAATCCTGATCGGAAAAAATCGCTTCAGCTCGAAAATGGCCGTTAAAGATATCCGCCACCACTTGCGGGGCCGACGGAAAATAGCCGTGGAAGAAACTCGCCACCAGGCCCTTATCCTGATAGATCGGCTCGCCTTCCGTACCGGTTTGTTTCTGGCTGAAAACAGTGGGCGTTAACGGCGTCGATAAACAGCCATGGTGGAAGGTATGCCCACGCAGCTCCCCCTGAGGTGTGGCCAGCGCCTGCATACCCAGCCCCTGCAGTTTTTTCGTCAGCGCCGCTTCACCCGGCAACAGCCCGAAACCGGCATGGCGTTTTTCGTCGCCGTCTACCAGGGTAGCCATGCAACTCATCAAGCCGCCGCACTCGGCCAGAATCGGTTTGCCGGCAGCGTGGTGGTCGCGAATGGCGTCGCCCATGAGCGTATTCATCGCCAACGCTTCCCCGTGCAGTTCCGGGTAACCGCCCGGCAGCCATAGCGCATCTACTTCAGGCAGTGCCGCATCCTGCAATGGGGAAAAGAACGTCAGGGTTGCCCCCATCTGACGAAGCACATCCAGATTGGCGGGATAAATAAACGCAAACGCGGCATCACGGGCAACACCGATATGGCAACCTTCCAGCAGGAGCGGCAACGGCTCAGGCGCCGCTGCGGAAAAGCTCACCGGCTGCGGTAACCGGTCCAGCCCCGCCTCCTGTAATACTGCCGCCGCCTCATCCAGACGCGCATCCAGATCCGCCAACTCACTGGCCTGCACCAATCCCAGATGTCGCTCGGGCAGAGTCATGGCCGCGTGCCGTGGCACCGAGCCCAGCAAGGTCAGCCCCGCCGGCATCCCTTCACGTACCAGGTCACCATGGCGCTGGCTGGCCACCCGGTTGGCGATCACTTCATTTACCATCAGGTCATCGCGATAACTGGCCAGCCCCAACGCGACGGCACCGAACGTTTGCGCCATGCCCCAGGCGTCGATTACCGGCAAGGCGGGTATACCCGCCAGCACCGCCAGATCCGCACTGGATGGCGTGCCGTCGAATAGCCCCATGGCACCCTCTACCAGAATCAGATCAGCCTCTTGCGCGGCCTGCGCCAACCGCCAGCGGCATTCATCCTCCCCGGTCATCCACGGTTGTAACTGGTACACCGGCGCACCGCTGGCCTGCTCCAGAATCATCGGATCCAGATAGTCCGGGCCGAACTTGAACACGCGAACCCGGCGCCCCGCATTGCGGTGCAGCCTTGCCAGCGCTGCGGTAATCAGGGATTTACCCTGCCCGGAACCCGGTGCGCTAATCAGCGCCGCCGGCACCGTGGCATTCAGTAAGGTTGCCATCGTAGAACTCATTCTCGTTTGATTTTCCAGCCACGCCGGATGCGCTAGCCAGGGACAAACACCGGCGCACCATTCACTTGTGCCACCACCAGCTTCTGATCGTAAAGACGTTCCAGCGCCGCCGGCACCAGCATGGCGGGCGCCGGGCCGAAGCACAGCTCGCCGTCCGGATAGAGCAGTAGCAGGTGATCACACCAGCGGGCGGCCAGGTTCAGATCGTGCAGGCACATAAACACCGCCGCACCGTTATCGGCCTGTTGATTCAACAGTTCCATAACGGCCACTTGATGATGTAAATCCAGGTGATTGGTGGGCTCATCCGCCAGCCAGATCGTTGGCTGCTGGGTCAGCGCCGTGGCAATGGACACCCGCTGCCGCTCGCCGCCGGACAAGGTACTCACCAGGCGATCCTTGAGCAGGTTCAGCGACAACGCAGACAAAGCCTCTTGAGCGAAACGAATATCCTCGGCGCTCTCGCGTTGCCAGGCAGACAAAAAAGGATGGCGGCCAATCAAAACCGTTTCCATCACCGTGGCGGGGAAGCTGTCCTGGCGCTCCTGGAACACCACCGCTACCTGCCGGGCCACGTCCCGGCGCGACAGGCTTGCCAGCGGCGAACCATTGAGACTCACCCGACCACGCCGCGGTGGCCGCAAACCCGCCAGGGTATGCAGCAATGACGTTTTGCCCGCCCCGTTCGGCCCCAATACGCCCCAACGCTGGCCGGATTTCACCTGCAAACCAAGAGGCTCACCATCCGCGCGCCCCGGGATATCGACAATCAGATTTTCAATGTCCAGCACCGCCATGGCGCTCTCCGTTTGGTGTCACAAGTTCCGGGCAATGCCTTTGCCGATCCATCAGCGGTTTCGATGCAGCAAAAACAGGAAAGTGGGCACCCCCAACAGGGCCGTAATTACCCCCACTGGCAACTGTTCCGGCGCCATCACCGTGCGCGCCAGGGTATCGGCCACGGTCAGCAGGGTACCGCCGGCCAGCACACTGGCCGGCAGGATGATGCGCTGGTCATTGCCCAGTAACAGGCGCAGCATGTGCGGGACAATCAAGCCGACAAAGCCCACGCTACCGGCCGTGGTCACCGCCACCGCGGTCAGCAGGCTGGCGAGGATATACACCAGCCACTCCAGCGGCTTTACCGCAATGCCCAACGCAGCCGCCTGCAACGGCCCCCGCGCCAGCACATTAAGGCTGCGCCCCAACGGCAACGTGAGCAGCACCGCCGGAACCAATACCAGCCAGGCACCATAGGGCGCACGGGCGTAACTCAAATCGCCCATCAGCCAATACAGCATGCCCGGCAGTCGATCCGCCGGGCTCATGGTCAACATGAACGTAATTACTGCGCCCCAACCAGCAGCCACCACCACGCCGGTCAGCAACAGTCGCGTCGGGGTCCAGCCACCGCCACCTTGCGCCAGACCAAACACCAGCAGGGTGGACAACAGGGCGCCAGCAAAGGCTGAGCCGGACACCAGCGCCAGCCCACCCCCAATCAACATGGCCCCCAGCGCGCCGACGGCCGCACCACCGGAAATACCCAGCACATAAGGATCCGCCAGCGGATTGCGCAACAGCACCTGCATCAGGGCCCCTGCCAACGCCAGCAGCCCCCCGGTAGAAAAGGCCGCCAGCGCACGGGGGGCACGCAACGACACGATCAGTTCCCGGTACAGTTCACTGCCGCCACCGGTCGCCACGGCCCACAGGTCCTGTAGCGAAATCGACACACTGCCCACCGCCACCGACAGCAACAGCGCCAGCAGCCCCAAACCCGTCAGCCCCAACAGGGCGGGAAGCGCCCGCTGCTTACTGGCGGGCACGGGCAGAATCCAGATGCCGGCACAGGGTACGGGCACCGGTCAGCATTTGCGGCGTGGGCCGCTGCAATGTGGATGGGGAAACAAAAAACAGGTTGTCGTTTTTCACCGCCTGCAGGGTGGCAAACTGCCGCCAGGGATCCAGCCAGCCGGGGTCATCTTCGCCCATGCCCCCCGCCACAATGGCCTGCGGGTTTTTCTCCAGCACCGACTCCTTGCTGATACGCGGCGCCAGCGTGGGCAGATCGGCAAACACATTGACCCCGCCGCATACCTGGATGGCCTCACTGATCAGATGCTCGCGGTTCACCGTCATCAACGGCTCTTCCCACACCTGATAGAACACGCTGACTTTCGCCGCATCCGCGTAACGTTCACGCAGAGCATCAATGCCGGCGCGGAAAGCATCCGCCGCGCCCTGGCCAACCTGTTCCGTCCCGGCCAGCCGGGCAAACCGTTCCAGCGTGGTGCTCACATCGGCAAACCGGCGAGGTTCGCTGTAATACACCGGCAAACCCAGGGCCTGCAGACGTTCCACCTGGGGCAACGGATTGCCACTGTGCCAGGCCACAATCAAGTCCGGCTTCAGCGCCAACACCGCCTCCAGATCCAGACGTTTGTAACTCCCCACCCGCGGTAATTTTTTCGCCGCTGGAGGGTAATCACTAAAACTCACTGCACCGACCATCTGCTCACCGGCCCCGGCCGCAAACAGCAGTTCGGTGGCTCCCGGAGACAAGGCGATAATGCGGCTGGCCGGTTTTTCCAGGCAGAGTTCACGCTGGGTATCGTCGGTGACACACACCGCCGCCATGGCCGTGTGAAACAGGGCCAGCATTGGCAGCAATAACCCCCAGCGTAAAACGCGCATCCACTCACTCCATCTGATGTTCCCTGCACTACCTATCGTAGCGCAGGCTCAACATTACCGAACGCCCCGCGTTCATATAGTTCCAGCCACCAAAGTTCTGTGCGGTGGTGTATTCCTTGTCGAGCACGTTTTTCACCGCCAGACGTGTGGACCAGTTGGGCGCGAAATTCCAGCCCGCCCGCAGATCCAGCAAACCGAATCCGGACAGCCGCACGTCGTTATCGGCATCGTTATAACGGTGCCCCTGCAAGACCACACTGCCGCCCAGGGAAAACTCGCCCAGGGCCCGGTCCAGGTCAAAACGGAAACTGCGCTGGGACTGACGCTGCAGCACCAAACCGGTGTCCCGGTCTTCCGGATCCTGAGCCGTAAAGGCCGCGCCGGCACACCACTGGTTGATCTCCATGCCAACGGCCACTTCGGCACCACGAATACGTGCCCGGTTCACATTGAACGGTGCGTACCGCCCTCCTTGCAAGGCATAGGCAATCAGGTCATCCACTTCCGTCTGGTAGGCGGCGATGTCCCAGAACCAGTGCTGATACTGGCCTCTTGCCCCCACTTCTGTGCTTTTTGAGCTTTCCGGGTCCAGTTGATCATTACCAAAGCCCGGGAAGTACAGATCATTGAAGGTGGGCGCACGGAAGGCGGTGCCATAGCTGGCCCGGAGCCGGTGGTGACTGTCCAGCTTGTAGCCCAGCGCCAGGCCTCCGGTGGTTTCACTGCCGTAGGCTTCGTTGTCATCGTAGCGACCGCTGGCCTGCACATCGACGTCACCAAAGTTCAGCAACAGCTGGGCAAAACCAGCGGTATTTTCGCGTTCGTCTTCCAGGTACAAGGTCGTGCTGTCCACCAGATCCTGCAGGTAATCGGCACCCACCACCAGCTGGTGGTCCCCCAGCGCAAAAACGTTCTGCCAGTTCGCCGCCCGGCTGCGGGTGTTGAAGATGCTGTCCCGGTCCCCGTCGGTGAAGTTTTCATTGTCGTCACGGGCATCGCTGAGAATCAGTTTGCTCAGCCAGTTTTCCGTCACCCACAGCTGCCCCTTCACACCGGCAATCTGCATGGCGTAGTCAGTCACTTTTTCCTGCTCGGGGGTACTGCCTTCAAATTCGGTACTACCCGCCGCGCGAAAACCGAACACGCCAATTTCCGCGTCGTTATCAAAACGGTGGGTCAGGCGAGCCACCGCAGACGTATTGTCATAACCGCGATCTTCGCTGCCCTCACGGATTTCCGTGCCATCGGTATCGAAGCGGTCCACGGCCACGTTATAGCGCGTGCCATCCTGCTCGCCCTGGGCGCCGGCGGCGACCCGGCGGCTGTTGAAGGAACCCCCGCCCAATTCCATCCAGCCGCTTTGCTCATTGCTCAGATTGCGGGCTCCCGGGGTAAAGACCTGCACCACACCGCCCACCGCATCGGCGCCATACAGGCTGCCACGGGGGCCGCGCACGATTTCGATACGGTCAATCAGCGTGGTGGGCAAAAACTGCCAGGAGGGGCTGCCAGCGGTGGCGGAACGCAACCGCACCCCATCGACCATCAGCAATGTGGAACTGCTACCGGTGCCCCGCAGGTACACGCTGGTGGCCTTGCCGAAGGCACCGTTACCGGTGATATCCACGCCGGGTTGCCCGCGCAGCATCTCGGTCATGTCCTGCGGCTGGCGCTCACGCAATTGCTTTTCATCGATCACCGTCACCGACGACAACGAGGCCTCCGTGGTGCGGCTGGTCAGCGTCGGCGTGACCACCACCGGATCGAGCATGGAAACGCGCAGGGCGGCAGAATGATCGGCCTGTGCGGGCTCGGCGTAGGCAAACAGCGGCCACACAGACAAAGACATCGCGGCGCAGGCCGCAACGGAACGAAACAACATTGGAAGATCCCCCTCTGCCGTGCCCACCCGCACGGCCTGGATTTAGCCGCAGCAGAACAAGCACAGGGAGACAGGCGCCATCGCGCCAACACACCCCGCATCGCCCACCGCAACACCTGGTTGGAAGTCGCAGAGAACTTCCTTGCCTTCTGGCCGGTCTCCGGGCTGATGAGCGAGGGGCAACCTCTCGACAGTCGCCTTCCCATGCAAAAGCACAGTGGCGTTTCGACTGTCGTTTACTCAATCACCGTTGCGGGGGCAGCGTCGGATTTAGAGCCAGAGGCTCTCACCGACTTCCCGTTTAACCCGCCCTGTGTTCAGGGAAGGCACCGAAAGGTGGCGCGAAAATACCAATGGCGGGGGGAACAAGCAAACACAAAAAGGCTTCATGAAAGGAACTCACGTTGGCTTGAGCAAAACCTCAAGCCAGCGCAGACAGAGCGGAGCGCAAACGATCCCATTGCGCCTCACTCCCTGCCAGGCCAAACCGCAGGGCTTGCGGCTCGGCAAAATACCGCACCAGAACGCCCTGCTTTGCCAGTGCCTCGAAGTGCACCTGCGACTGGTCGCCGGGGCACCAGGCAAACAAATGGCTGTCTCCCCGGGGAGACAACCCGGCATCGTTCAGCAACCCATCCAGGCGCTGGCGATCCTCTCGCAACCGCTGGCGCTGCTGTTGCTGCCAGGCCTGATCCTGAACCGCCTGCGCCATCACATACCGCGCCGGGTGGCTCATGGCCCAGGGGCCCAATGCCTGCTGCAAGGCGTGGCACAGCGCGGGTTCGGCGACCATCAGCCCGGCGCGTAATCCGGCAAGGCCAAAAAACTTTCCCAGGGAGCGCAACACAACCAGGCCGGTCAGGTGCGCATCCGTCGCCAATGACTCCCCCATGCTGGCATCCAGAAAGGCTTCATCCACCACCAGCCAACCACCGCAGGTGGCCAGCTGCTGGTGCCAGCGCCGCAGCGTGGCGGCCGGCAACAGGGTTCCGGTTGGATTATTGGGATTCACGCATACCAGCACGTCCAGACCTGTCAGCGCTTTCTCAACCTCGTCCACGGTCAGCAACACCACCTCATGGCCACCCCGTTGCCAGGCGCGGGCGTGCTCGGCGTAGGCCGGTGCCACAACGCCCACCCGGCAGGGCAATCGCAGGGCCGGCAAGGTTTGCAGCGCTGCCTGGCTACCCGCCACCGGCAGGCAACCGGCACCCGCGGGCAAGCCCAGCCAGTCACGAGCCACCGCGTCCAGGCCATCATCGCCCTCCGGGAGACGCTGCCAGACCGACTCAGGAATGGCCGGCACGGGATAACCATACGGGCTGATGCCGGTGGACAGATCCAACCAGTCGCTGCGCGGAATGCCCCACTGCCGTACCGCCTGGTTCAGGCCCCCACCGTGTTCCAGCCCTTCCGGCAATACACTCACAACAGCGCCCCCGCGATAAGCACCACCAGCCACAGCACCAGGCTACGCCGCACCAGCACAATGGCCGCGTCGATACTGTTCGCATCTGCTGTACCGCCTTCGCCCAGCAACGGTTTGTCTTTCCAGCCGCCGTGGTACGGGGCACCACCGCCCAATTGCACTCCCAGCGCCCCGGCACCCGCGGCCATCACCGGCCCTGCATTGGGGCTGTCACAGGCAGCAGCTTGTTGCCGCCAGCAGCGCAACGCCAACCGGCAACGCCCGTGCAATCCGCCCACCAGCGCATAACTCAACGCCGTCAGCCTCGAAGGCAACCAGGCAAGCGCGTCATCCAGTCGCGCAGCCACTTTACCGAAGCGCTCGAAGCGGGCCGTGCGATATCCCCACATGGCATCCAGCGTATTCACCAGCCGATGCAATACCGCACCAGGCAACCCCGCCAGCACAAACCAGAACAGGCTGGCGAACACTGCATCGGCACCATTTTCCAGCATGGATTCGGTGGCCGCCCGTGCCACCCCGTTGGCATCCAGCGCTTGCGTGTCGCGACTGACAATCCGCGCCACCTGCTCTCTGGCCACGGTCAAATCCTGCGCCCGTAACGGTGCGGCGACCGCACGGCCATGGTCGGCCAGACTGCGTACCCCGATCACCCACCACAGGCCCACCACCTGCAATAACCAGCCGGCCCATCCCGGCAGTACCACCAATAGCAGCATGATCAGCAACACCACCGGCATCACCAACAGACACAGCGCAGCAGCCCCATGGAGCACACCGCCCGATGCGTCCGTATTCCAGCGCAACTCCAGCCACCCGGCCAACCGGCCAAACATCACCAGCGGGTGCCCGCGACGCGGTTCGCCGACCAGCGCATCCAGCAAAACCGCCGCCACCGCAGCGCTAATCAGGGAAACAGAAAGCATGATTTCAGTGTCATTGTCCGGCATCGATGCGGGGCAGTGTACTTGACACTCCCGGTTGCGGGGCAGAGGATTTGCCGCTTTCCGGCCCTGTGCCGCCCCAACCGGAGACGCCCGTGAGCACGCCTTTGCCTTGGCAACTGCCAATTACCGCCCCCAGCGATAGCCATCGGCAAGCCGCCCTGCACCGCCAGACCCAGCTCACCAAGCCTGCCGGATCCCTGGGTCGCCTGGAGTCTTTGGCCGTCCAGCTGGCCAGCTTGCAGGCCACGGACCAGCCCCAGGCGCAACAAGTGAGCATGGCCGTTTTTGCCGCCGACCATGGCGTCTGCGAAGAAGGCGTTTCCGCCTTTCCTCAAGTGGTCACCGGGCAGATGATTGCCAACTTTGTCACTGGCGGCGCCGCCATCAGTGTTATGGCCGAACAACTGAACGCCGATCTGGAAGTCATCAACCTGGGCACCGTCGCGCCACCACCCATTAGCGACGGCGTTATTGATGAACAGATCGCCCCGGGCACCCGCAACCTGGCTCGACAAGCGGCCATGTCCGACACCCAGCTACAGGCCGCTCTCGCCGCCGGAGATCGCGCCGCCCAACGGGCCGCCGAGCGTAACGCTCACCTGTTTATTGGCGGCGAAATGGGGATTGGCAATACCACCAGCGCCACTGCCCTGGCCTGTGCGCTGCTGGGCGAAGACGCGGCCATCCTCGCCGGACCCGGCACCGGGCTGACACCGGAAGGGGTGTCCCACAAGATCGACGTGATTACGCAGGCGCTGGCCCGCCACGGCAAACAATCCGACCCATTGGCGACACTGGCCTCATTGGGCGGCTTTGAAATCGCCGCTCTGGCCGGCGCCTTTATTGGCTGCGCGGGCCGTGGCATCCCGGTATTGGTGGATGGTTTTATTGTCTCCACTGCGGCCCTCGCCGCCTGCCGACTCCGCCCGGAATTACGGGACTGGCTGTTGTTCGCTCACCAGTCACAGGAGCCCGGACATCAGCGCCTGCTGCAAGCATTGGATGCCAAGCCGTTGCTGGATTTGTCCTTGCGATTAGGCGAAGGCAGTGGTGCTGCTGTAGCGGTACCGTTATTACGCAGTGCCTGCGCGCTGCATAACCGGATGGCCACCTTTGCCGATGCCAGTGTGAGTAATCAGAACGGATAAATTGTCGGATTACGGCTACGCCTAATACGACCTACGTGAGCGGGAATAGATACCAATGAGCACCACGTTTTTTGACTTGATTCGCCATGGTGAACCGGCTGGCGGTCAGATGTATCGGGGCCACAAGGACGACCCCCTGAGCGACCTGGGCTGGCAGCAAATGCGTGACGCCATCCAGGCGGAGGATCAGTGGGACCACATCCTCACGTCACCCTTGTTACGCTGCCGGGAATTTGCCACCGCACTGGCCAGGGAAAAGAATCTACCGATCACTGTCGCTCACGATTTCAAGGAAATCAGCTTCGGCGACTGGGAAGGCAAAACCCGTGAACAGGTGGCGCAGGAATACGGCGATCATCAAGCCAACTTCTGGCGCGATGCAGAAAGCCATCCACCGAGTAATGCGGAAACCGTTCAGGATTTTCATCAACGCATTGGTGAAGCCTGGGCGCTATGGCAGGAAACGCTGAAAGGCCAGCGCGTGCTGCTGGTTTGCCACGGCGGCGTGATTCGCATGGTGCTGGCCCACGTACTGAGCATGGCACCCAGCAAAGCCATGGCCGGCTTCCAGGTGCCCTACGCCTGTCGCTCGAAAATACGACTGGATCAAACCGAATTTGGAACCTTGAGCTGCCTGGTATCACACGGCTAGTATTTTTGTAGGAGCGCCACTTGAGGCGCGAACCGAGCGTCAGCGAGTGACGAGTTGCGAAAAGCAATAAAAACCAAAACCTTTCCGGGTTTTGATTTTCGAGACTCGCTACTCGTAACTCAAAACTGTGTTGTTCGCGCCGCCAGCGACGCTCCTACGGGAAGGGAGTCTAGCCCTTCAACGTCTGCGTAAGCCCCGCCACTGACAGCAACACCGTATCGCATTTTTTTGCCAGTGACTGATTCAGCCAGCCCAGCTCATCGGCGAAGCGACGGGTTAACGGGTCCATGCCAATGGTCCCCAACCCCACTTCATTGCTGACAATCACCACATTACCGGGGTACTGCCCCAGCGCCCCAAGCAAACTATCCCGCTCCCGAACGAACGCCGCGTCCCCTGCATGCAGCAAATTACTCACCCACAGGCTCATGCAATCGATCAAGACACAGGGAGCCGGTGACAACGTGGCCTGGCGGTTAAGCAAGGCGCCCAGATGCAGCGGCTCTTCCACTAGCCCCCAGCTCGCCGGGCGTCGCATGCGATGGCGGCGAATGCGGTCGCTCATTTCACCGTCGCCCGCTGTGGCCGTGGCCACATACACCACCGGATCGTTTTGCTCGGTAACCCGCTTTTCTGCCAGTGAACTTTTACCGGAACGAATGCCGCCGAGAATAAGACTGTGCGGCATCAGTTTTTCTTCACAAACTGGGTCAGAATCACAATCCGCTGACCCTCTACCCGGCCTTCGATGTGCTCGGGGTTATCCTGAACCAGGGAAATATTGCGCACCGCGGTGCCACGCTTGGCGGTGAAATTGGCCCCCTTCACATTCAGGTCCTTGATCAGCGTGACCGAATCACCGGCTTCCAGCACGGCACCATTACTGTCGCGATGCAATTCCCGCGCTTCTTCCGTCTGGCCTTCACCGGTCGCCCGGGCCCAGGCCAGGGTATCGTCATCCAGATACAACATATCCAGCAGATCCTGCGGCCAGCCCTCTGCCTGCAAGCGCGTCAGCATACGCCACGCCAACACTTGCACCGCCGGCACCGGGCTCCACATGCTGTCGTTCAGGCAGCGCCAGTGGTTGGCGTCTTCATTACCCGGGTTGTCCAGCTGGGTCTGGCAGGTTTCACACAGCAGCACACTCTGCTCGGCGGTGCCATCCGATTCCGGCGGCACCGCATACACTGCCAGGGCATTACCCGAGCCACACAATTCACAACACGAATTGGCGCGGGCAAGCAGCGAGGATTCCAGGGTCATGTAACACTCCTTTGTTGGACGCGCAGTATAGCGGATTTGGTAGCCCCGAACCGGGCGCAGGTGACAGCAATGGTTTTTGGCCATTTCTGCCCCGGTAACAGGTTTCTCGCGTCTATCCGCCCAGCAACCCGGAAAACGATAAAAACGATAACGTATCGCCCGGCGATACCGTGCCGCCCACCGGCACCACCGCCAGGCCGTCGGCCCACACTGCAGAACTGAGCATGCCGGAGCTCTGGTTGGGATGCTTTTTCAGGGTCAGCTGGGCGGATTCATACACACACCGCACGCGCAAATACTCCTGCCGCTTGGCCGGTTTTTTAATGGTGAAATCCACGGGTAACGGCATGGCGGTTGGCAGCACCGCATCGGTACCGCAAGAACGACGCAGGGCGGGTAAAACCAGCATCAGATAACACACCAGCACCGCCGACGGGTTGCCCGGCAAGCCAAAAAACGGAATGTCATCAATACGCCCGTAAGTGAACGGCTTGCCCGGCTTGATCGCCAACCGCCAGAAATCCAGTTCACCATGCTCCGCCAGCACCGCACGCAAATGATCCTCTTCACCCACGGACACGCCGCCGGTGGAAATAATCACATCCGGGCGCTGCGCGGAATCGGTGAGCACCCGAGTGAGGGTATTGCGAATAATGGCCGGATCATCGGGCAGGTGCTCACGCTGTACATTCACAAACCCGCTTTGCAGCAACAGCTGCGTCAGTTGCGGCCCATTACTGTCGAAAATTTTCCCCGGTAGCGGCGTCTCTTCCGGCGACTGGATTTCATCACCGCTGGTCAGAATCAGCACCCGGGGAGCATTCACTTTTACCGTGGCGATCCCCACCGAAGCAATAAGACCCACCGCTTGCGGTGTCAGCCTGTCGCCCCGTTCCATCACCACGTCGTCGCGACGGGCATCCTGCCCCGCCGGGCGTATATTCTGTCCGGCAGTAACCGTGTCCTTGCCCGGCAACCGCACCCGGGCTTCCGCGACCTCACAGTCTTCCTGCATCAACACGGTATCGGCCCCGGCAGGAACCGGCGCCCCGGTAAATATCCGCGCCACCTGCCCCGGCGCCAGGGTGGCCGGTGCATCCCCCGCCGCCACCCGCAGCGGCATGGGCCGGGTCAGCCCCGGCTCGTCCAGGTCCGCATGGCGCAGCGCCACACCATCCACGGCGGCGTTATCAAACGCCGGCACATCCACCCGGGAAGTCACCGCCTCAGCCAGGTATTGCCCCTGACAATCCGCCAGCGGGATCTCCCGGACCGCCCGGAAGGGGCGCGCCGAATCCAGCAGGCGCGCCAACGCCTCTGCCACCGGCATCAATGTCTGTTTGGATTCCTGCACGTTTCCTCCATGGTGCCGTCGCAGCGGCAGTTTTATCGGCGCACCTGGGCCACAAAATTACAGGGACGGTGGCGGGCATCCAGCTGCTCCTGAATGATGCGGTCCCAACCGGTAGCGCAGGCATTGTTGGAACCGGGCAGACAGAAAATCACCGTGCGATTGGCCAGCCCGGCCAGGCAACGGGACTGGATAGTGGAAGAGCCAATATCCTCCAAGCTCACCTGACGAAACAGCTCACCAAACCCTTCAATCTGTTTGTCGAACAGGATCGACAACGCCTCCGGGGTAGAGTCTCGCCCGGAGAATCCGGTCCCACCGGTGGTGAGAATAATCTGGATGTTCTCGTCGGCAATCCAGTCCGATACCACCTTGCGCAGCTGGTATACATCGTCCTTGACGATCTGGCGAGCGGCCAGGGTATGGCCCGCGCCTTCCAGGCGCTGCACCAACAGGTCGCCAGAGGTATCGGTTTCCGGGGTTCGGGTATCGCTGACGGTCAACACCGCCACGGCCAGAGGCTCGAATTGCGCCGCAGGCTTGGACATAGACTCTCTCCTTTCAGATTGCCTAATACTACCACGCTCACCGCCCCGGGCTGGACAGAACAGCACCGATTGACCGTTGCCGACAGCCCCTGTTCTGCATTACATCCCGGGGGTAGATTCAATGGACCCGTTTCCATGGTCTCTGCGTGGATGCATGGCGCATGAATTTGCTGCCACAGGACGTTTTCTGCAAGAGAGATGTAGTTGGTCTACTTCCGATTAAAGAAGATGTTCTGTGGTAGTGAAGGCTTGTTCCAGGCGCCGCGCAGAGACCATGGAAACGGGTCAATACAAGGTGTTTATCGGAGAACCGTCATGAACCGTATGGAAGTCGCCCAGCAAGAGGCCGCACAACTGCCACGGATGCCCCAGCGCAAGCTGGAGGATATTCCCGGTGACTATGGCTGGCCGTTACTCGGGCATACCGTGCCGTTCCTGAAGGACTATCAAAAGATGGTCACCGAGCACGCCGCGCAGCACGGGCTGGTCTTCAAAGGCTCGGTACTGTTTCAGCGTGGTGTGGCCCTGCTCGGCCCGGACGCCAACGAATTCGTGCTCAAGGATCCTGAGCATGCCTTCTCCAGCCGTGCCGCCTGGAACCCGATTCTGGAAAAACTGTTTACCGACGGGCTAATGCTGCGTGATTTTGCCGACCATAAATTTCACCGTCGCATCATGCAGCAGGCCTTCAAGAAACCGGCCCTGGCCAGCTACCTGGACCGCATGAACAGCCACATCGGCAGCGAGCTGGACAACTGGCCCACCGGCGAAGAACTGCGTTTTCTGGACCATATCAAATCCCTGTTACTGGACGTGGGCGCACAGATCTTTTTTGGCCTGGAAATGGGCCCGGAATCCGACAAGGTAAACCAGTCTTTTATCGACGCCACCGACGCCTCCCTGGCGGTTGTGCGCCTGCCGATCCCCGGCCTGCTGTGGCACCGGGGCATGAAGGGCCGCCGCTATCTGGAGAATTTTGTCACCGGACTTATCCCGCAGAAACGCGCCAGCGATACCCCGGATTTCTTCAGCGAACTGTGCAAGGCGGCAGACGAGGAAGGCGGCCTTTCCGATCAGGACGTGATGAACCACATGATCTTCCTGTTGTTCGCCGCCCACGACACCACCACCAGCACCCTGTGCTCCATTATCTACATGCTGGCCAAACACCCTCACTGGCAGGATGTACTGGTCAACGAAATGGAAGGGCTGGGCAAGGACACCCTGGACTATGACGACCTGGGGAAAATGGAAAAAACCGGCTGGGTATTCCGCGAGACCCTGCGTATGCGCCCGGCACTGACCACCTTCCCCCGCCGCACCGTCAAGGATGTGGAATACCAGGGCTACACCCTGCCCAAAAACACCTTGGTCAACGTGTCCACGCTCTACACCCATTACATGGAAGAATACTGGAGCAACCCGACCACCTTCGATCCAGAACGCTTCAGCGACGAACGTGCCGAACACAAGAAGCACTTTTACCAGTGGGTTCCCTTCGGCGGCGGCCACCACAAATGCCTGGGGCTGAACTTCGCCGAACTGCAAACCAAGACCTTCCTGTTCCAGTTTCTGAAACGTTACCGTGTCAGCGTCAAACCCGGCTATGAACTGCCCACCCAACAGGTACCGCTGATCATGCCGAAGGATGGGTTACCGGTGGTACTGGAGAAGCGATAACCGAGCACGGCTTCGCCTACAGCTACGAGCTACCAGCTACGAGTTTTTACTCAAAGCTGACAGCTCGCAGCTCGAAGCTGCCTTTATGATTGCTGAAACAAATGCACATCCCGCTGCGGGAATGGAATGGTGATGCCGGCCTTGTCGAAGGCGTATTTCACCTGCTCGAACAAACCAAAATACACCGGCCAGTAATCCTCCGAATTCACCCACACCCGCGTCAGCATATTGATGCTGCTGTCCGCATGGGCGGAGACAAAAATATTCGGGTCGAATTGCTCACCGCTGAGGATACGGTCGTCATTATCAATGACCGACTGGATCGCGGCCCGGGCCTGCTCAATGCTGTCGCCGTAGCTGATACCAAATTCGATATCCACCCGCCGCTGCGGCTCCACAAAAATATTCTTGATGCAGCCGTTGGACATGAGACCGTTGGGAATCACGATGCGCTGGTTGTCATAGGTAATCAGGATGGTGTTGAAAATCTGGATATCCCACACCCTTCCGGTATATCCCTGCGCCTCGATAATGTCCCCCAAACGGTACGGCTTGAAGAACAGGATTAGCACCCCGCCGGCAAAGTTGCCCAGGCTGCCCTGCAGCGCCAGCCCCACCGCCAGGCCAATGGCACCGAGCATGGCAATAAACGAGGTGGTCTCCACCCCGACCATACCTGCCACGGCCACCAGCAACAGGATTTTCAGCAGCACGTCGATAAAACTGGTCATGAACTTCTGCAGGGTGTCGTCCACCGCCTTGTGGCCCAGTACCCGGTTCATGCCCTTGATCACCCGCTTGATGATCCAGAAGCCGACCACCAGCGTAACCACCGCCAGCACCACCTTCGGCAGATAGGCCATACTCAGCTCGATTGCCTTGTCCAGATACGGCTGGATTTGCTCCATATCCATGATTCCCTTCCTTAGTGAGTTATGTAGACCGTTAAAATACCACCAAGACGTCATCCGCAAACCGTCACTACGTCAGAATTTGCCAATATTTACCCTTGCCCCATTGCCCGCAGGGGAATGAATCCCCCGGCGGATTAACGCTATACTGCGGGCTCATTTTCCACCGCACAGACAGCCATGAAATACGCCATCCTGCCGGTCACCCAGTTTCAGCAGAACTGCTCCTTCCTGAAGTGCGAAGCCACCGACAAGGTCGCCATCGTCGACCCGGGCGGTGACCTGAACCAGATACTGGCAACCCTGAAGCAGGTGGGCGGCACCCCGGAGAAGATCCTGGTGACCCACGCCCATCTGGACCATGTGGGCGCCGTGGCCGAGCTGGCCGAAACCTTGGGGTTGCCCATTGAAGGCCCGCACCGCGATGACCAGTTCTGGATCGACATGTTGCCCCAGCAGGCACAGATGATGGGCTTTGCGCCTTCGCCGCCGTTCACCCCGAACCGCTGGCTGGAAGGCGGCGATACCGTCACGGTGGGCAGCACCCAGCTTGAAGTACGCCATTGCCCCGGGCACACCCCCGGGCACGTCGTGTTCTATCAGCGTGAAAGCAAACTGGCCGTGGTCGGTGATGTGCTGTTCAACGGTTCCATTGGTCGTACCGATTTCCCCAAGGGGGATTTCGACACCCTGATCACCGCCATCAAGGAACAGCTGCTGACCCTGGATGACGACGTCTCCTTTATTCCCGGGCACGGGCCCATGTCCACCATCGGCCACGAACGCACCCACAACCCCTTTGTTTCAGGCAAGCACGGATAGAACATGGATTCAGTAGTCATGAAATGGGGCCTCACCGTCGTCATCGCGATTCTGGGTTGGGCCCTGTCCATCCTGCTGCGCGGCATCACCAAGCGGCTGGGTCGCCGCCGCAATTACTCCCGCGCCCGTATCTTCCAGACAGCGGTGGTCATCAACAGCGCCTGCCTGATTATCAGCCTGATCGCCATTGGGGTGTTGTGGGGATTAAAAGGCGACGGCCTGATGGTATTTGCCACCTCACTGATGGCGCTGCTCGGCGTGGCGCTGTTTGCCAGCTGGTCCATGCTCAGCAACGCCACCGCGGCCATCATTCTGTTCTTCAGCGCCCCCTACAGAGTGGGCGACCGCATTCGCCTGCTGGACGGCGACAACACCGTCACCGGGCAGATTCGTCACATGGGACTGATCTTCATCACCATTCAGGATGAGCTGGGCCACCGTTACACCCTGCCCAATAACCTGCTGCTGCAAAAAGCCGTGATCCGCCTGCGCGGCGATACCCTGCCCCGGGATCAAAAACACATGCGGGCAGATTAACGGTCACAACGCTCGGCTCGTGCCCCCTTTGGCCCGCCCGGCACAAAACATTCTCGCTGCGTTCCATTCGCCCCCTGTAGGAGTTCCCTTCCAGGGGACGAACCGAGCGCAGCGAGGCGACAAGCTTTCAAACTCCATTTTTGATAGGCGGTCTTGATGGGGCAGAAAAGATAGAGCGAGCTGCAGACGATGTGCGGTTCGCGCCCTAAACGGCGCTCCTACAACAGCTCCGTAGCGACCTCCAGGGAGCCGAGCAAGCGCGTCGCTACATCCTGTAGCCAAAACTCAGCATGTACTGGGTGCCATCGTAGGGAAAATCCGCGATGGCATCGTTGAAATCCATCTCTACGGTCTGCTCGCGCACCACAACTCCGAACTCCGAATTGCCGCCCACGGAAAAGATCAGCCCCAGCGAGGCGTAAGCCCCATAGCCAAAACTGAAATCCCGGTCATCCCCGTTCACCACCACCGCCGTACTCAGCGGCTGGGGATAAGGCTTTTCCTGTTCCTGCTTCAGGGAGCCCATCAGCAACATGGGGCCACCGGACACAAACAGCCGCGCGCGATCACTGAAATTGATATCCCCGTAGCCACCCAGCAGGGTGCCGAACAGGAACATCTCATTCTCCACCTTGACGTTCACGGTGGCGCCGCCATTCACCACCCCGGAATAGCTCACCGAATCGTTCTGCCAGCTGATCACCGCACCGCCTTCATAGCCGTATCGGAAGCGATCGCCGCCTCCCAGAATTTTCTGCACCCCGCCGGTGAAGAACGGCAAATCATCGTAGTCCCCATCCAGCGTGGTGCCATTGGCGGTCACCGTGGTGTCCTCATCGTTCAGCTGCAGCTTGCCGGCCTGCAGGAACATGTATTGAGCATCCTGCGCCCAGGCCGGCGCCGCCAGCAGCCCACCCACCAGGCTGATAATCCGCAATCCTTGTCTCACCGGTCTCCCCCCTCTGCAACACCTTGATAGCAACAGCATAGTGCAGATTTTCTACCAAGAACATGAACCGGTTACCGCCGCATTCAGAGTCCGGTAAAGTAGCAGCAACGGAGAATACCCGGCCCCACGGAGGGAACCGGAAACCCATAAAGGAACTGCCATGCGAACCCTGCTGCTTCCCCTCATTACCGCCTTGATTGCCGCAGCCGCCCTGCTCAGTGGCTGCCAGAACAATCAGGAACCCGGCACCGCCACACTCCCGGATGCCTGCTCCCAGCCGCCGGAATCCGGCATGTGCAAAGCCGCATTCCAGCGCTATTACTACGATGCCGACACCGGCAGCTGCCAGACCTTTATCTGGGGCGGCTGCAAGGGTAGCGTGCCGTTTGAAACCCTGGAGGCCTGCACCCAGGCCTGTAATGCCACCGGCAGTCCAGCTCCCGCCAAGGGCGCCCCCGTCAGCAAGGAGGCCCAACAATGAGTAACACCAGCACCGCCAGCCTGGCACGTGTCGTCTACGTCCTGCACCTGGTCGGCCTGATCACCGGCGGGCTCACAGCCATCGTCGGCGTCATCATCGCCCACCTTCATGCCGGCGACGCCTCACCACCACTGCGCGAACACTTCCGTTTCCAGTACCGCACCTTCTGGATCGGCTTGCTGTACTGGTTCATCGCCGGCATTACCACCCTGGCCCTGATTGGCTGGCTGCTGATGGTGGTGATCACCATCTGGTGGATCGTACGCTGCGCCCGGGGCCTGAGCGCCCTGAACCGCAACCAGCCCCCCGGCAAGATCGACACCTGGGGCTTTTGATACCCGCCCGGCCCACCTGTCACATAAATGACATAGATGCCGGCCAGACTGGCCGGCTCGCGCCCCTCAACCCGCTCCCAAGGAGAAGTCATGTTGTCCCTGCGCCTGCTTACCCTCACCCTCTGCACCCTGTTTCTCGCCGCCTGTGCCCGCAGCCCGGTAGTCCAGCTGTACGACGGCCCGGCCAAAGCCGACAGCCAGGTGCTCACCGTGAAGGTGCCCAGCGAAATTGAAGTGTTCACCATCAACGGCAAGGAAGTAGAAGGCGTGAACACCTTCTTCGCCACCGACTTCAAGGAACTGAAACTGGCCCCCGCCCGCTATGAAATTCTCGCTTACTACAAGGAGCTGTGGCAGCTGGATGCGGACAACCATGAAATCGTGAAAAGTAATCCGGCCAACTTTGTCATCGACGGCAAGGGCGGCGATCAATGGCAGCTGGGCTTCAACCAGCCACAAGACGTGGAGCAGGCCCGCGCCATGGAAGACAGCTTCAGCGGCTGGGTAGCAAACAGCAAGACCGGTGAGCGAGTGGACGCCCAGGAATCCGGGTTGATCCTCAACCGCGGCTTTCTGGCCCCCATCGCCGGCGAAGAAGTGACCACTGCCACCAGCAACAGCGTAGCCCCCCAGGCCGCAGCAGGTGCTGCCGCCGGCGCCACCGCTGCCAGCGCAAAAAAGAGCACCACCGTGGCCCCGGAAGCCAGCTACCTGGACACCCTGAAAGCGCAGTGGAAACAGGCCACCGCAGAAGAACGCCGCGAATTCCTGCAATGGATTGCGGAATAACCGGCCACCGGATAGCGGAAATGGCGTAACGCCATTTCCGTCACCCGATACGAAGCCGCTGTAGGAGTGCCACTTGAGGCGCGAACCGAGCGCAGCGAGGCGACAAAATTTTTAGAGAATGCCAAGCCTGTCTTGAGAAACCTGTCAGGTTCGGCAAGCCATGATTGCCCTTTGAACGATCCCTTGCTTTGCAAGGTTCGCGCCTCAAGTGGCGTATTCGCTACGCTCACCCTTCGGGCCGACCTACGGTCGTTACTCCGCTTCGCTGCGTTCCTACAGCGGCCTTGTAGATGTCGTTGTAACAACGCCCGCCCCCTTACTCCCCCTGAATTGTCGCCACCAACCGCCTTGCACCACCGTGGTCGCGGTGTTCGCACAGATAAATGCCCTGCCAAGTCCCCAGCGCCAGCCGCCCGGCCTGAATTGGGATCGTCAGCGACGGGCCGATCAGCACACTCTTGATATGCGCGGGCATATCGTCCGGCCCTTCCAGGGTATGTTCATAGTACGGCGCGTTTTCCGGCACCATCACATTCAGGTGCCGCTCAAGATCACCGCGCACATCAGGGTCGGCGTTTTCATTGATGGTCAGCGAGGCGGAGGTATGCTGAATAAACAGATGCAGCAACCCCACCTCGATCTCAGCCAGCACCGGCAAGGCGGCCACCACGTCCCGCGTCACCAGGTGACAACCGCGCCGTTGCGCCGGCAACGTGACAATGTCCTGAAACCACATCTTCGTCCCCTTTAGACCTTGGCCCCTAATGCCGAACACGGCAGACTCGACGGTCTGTATTTTCACCGCACAGCATTCAAGGGGCATGCATGAAACTCAAAGGCCAGACCATTGTACTCACCGGCGCCTCCAGTGGCATCGGCGCTGAAGCGGCCAGGATCATGGCAAGAAAAGGCGCCACGCTGTGCCTGGTGGCTCGCCGCGAGGAACAGCTAAAAGAGGTTCAGCAGGCGATTGAGGCCCAGGGCGGCACCGCCTTTATCTACCCCTGCGACCTCAGCGACAACGTCGCCATCGACGCCTGCGCGGCACGCATTCTCGATGAGCACCCCCGCATTGATGCGCTGGTGAACAACGCCGCCCACTCCATTCGCCGCCCCATCGAGCAGTCTTTCGACCGCCTGCATGATTATCAGCGCACCGTGCAGCTGAACTATATCGGCGCCGTGGCCATGACCCTGCAATTCCTGCCCCGCTTTGTGCAGCAGGGCCACGGCCATGTGGTGAATATTTCCAGCCTGTCCACGCAGATTCCGATCCCGCTGTTCTCCGCCTACCTGGCCAGCAAGAGTGCACTGGAATCCTTCACCCGTTCACTGGAAGCGGAGATGGGTCATCAAGGCATCAGTACCACCGTGGTGTATTTCCCCATGGTGCGCACCCCCATGTCCTCGCGCACGGCGATTTATAAATACATGCCGATGATGCACGTGGAAAAAGCCGCGGGCTGGATTGTGGAAGCCTGTGAAAAACGCCCGGCGCGTATCGCCCGCCCCATGGGCAAGCTTGGCAGCGTCCTGCTTGCCGCCGCACCCGGGCCGGTGACGCGCCTGCCCCAACCCCTGTTTCGCAGCATGGACAAAATGCTCGCCAACCGGTTAAAGAAAAAGCGTTAAAGGCAGGAGCGAGTTCAAAGTTGAAAGTTCAAAGTTTAAACGCGAAGAAAAGGCGAAGAGGAACGGCTGGCGCCTTACTCCGCGCTGTACGCGGGCACGACAGTCTACGACATGAAGGGCCGCCCCGCGCTTTTAAACTTTCCACTTTGAACTTTCAACTCACCACATTGATCGGCGAACCTGCCTGCCACTGGCGAATATTTCCCACCACGCCATCCAGCACCCGTTGCCGGGATTCGCGGGTGCCCCAGGCGTTGTGCGGGGTAATCAGCAGATTGGGGATGCCGTCCGCAAGCAACGGATGGTCCGCCGGGGGCGGCTCGCTGCTGAGCACATCCAGACCCGCGCCACCGAGCTGGCCACTGCGTAGCGCTTCCGCCAGCGCCGGTTCATCAATCAGACCACCGCGGCCGGTATTCAGCAGCAAGGCGCCGGGTTTCATCTGCGACAGGAACGCCGCATCCACCAGCTGGTCAGTCTGCAGCGTTAACGGGCAATGCAGGCTGATCACATCCGCCGCCGGCAACAACGACGCCATCGGCACCCGCCCGGACTGATTGCCCTGGGCCTGAAACGATTCGGCAATCTGCACCGTCATGCCGAAGGCCTCCGCCAGGCGGGCGGCTTCACGCCCCAGATCCCCATACCCAATCACCCCAAAGGTTTTCCCTGCCAATTCCGTCATTGGATGGTCAAGCAGGCAGAACTGGGGCGCCTGACTCCACCGCCCCGAACGCACATCCTCATGGTAGGGAACCAGTCGGGCCGCCAGTGACAACAACAACGCCATCGTATGCTGAGCCACCGACGCGCGGGCATAGCCGGTCACATTGCAGACGGTAATGCCCTGGGCTGCGGCCGCCGCCAGATCCACATTATTGGTACCGGTGGCACAAATGCAGATAAGCTTGAGGGACGGGCAGACTTTCAGCGTGGCGGCATCAAGCACCACCTTGTTGGTCACCACCACCTGCGCACCGTCCAGCCGGGACACACGCTGGTCCGGGCGGGTTTGCGGGTGGAGCGTCCACGACAGCATGTCGTCGAAGGCGGTGAAGTCCAGCTCGTCGGGACCCAGGGTATCGGTATCCAGAAAAACGCCTTGCATAACCTGTCACCTTTGGGGAAGAAGGGAGACCTGCCATGCTAACGGATTTGCTGGAAAAAATGGGCTTCGACCTGCCGCAGCAGGAGTGGGAAAAACCCGTTGTCGGCGTCAGCGCCTGCCTCACCGGCCAAAAAGTGCGCTACGACGGCGACCACAAACACAACGCCATTCTGGTCCACCAGCTGGGGCCCTTGCTGCGCTTTCGCGAAACCTGCCCGGAAGTGGCCATTGGCCTGCCCGTGCCGCGCCCACCCATTCAGGTGGTGCAGCTCGACGACCGCCTGCGGGTGCGGGGCGTGGACCAGCCACAGCAGGATGTCACCGACGCCCTGGAAAACGTGGCCGCCACCCTGCAACAACCGTTGAGTGGGTTTGTGCTGAAAGCCCGCTCGCCCAGTTGCGGCTACCTGAGCACCCCGGTGCATAACCCCCAGGGCCAACAGATCGGCATGGCCTCCGGCGCCTTCGCCCGCAAGCTCCACGAACTGTTCCCGCGCATTCCATTGGCCAACGAGGAAGACCTGGAAAAACCCGCCTTCCTGCAGGCCTTCCTGCTGCACGTGTATTGCTACCACCAGTGGCATCACAACGACCACCAGGGGCAATGGCTCAATCACATGCAGGAGCAAACCGAACAACTGGACGAACCGCTACTCAGCGGCATGCGCCAGTACCTAGAAAAGCTCGGGCAGGCCATGCATTGAAATCAAGATGTCGGATTACGGCCTTCGGCCTAATTCGACCTACGAATTAGCAGCGCGGTTTTGTAGGTCGAATTAGCCTGAAAGGCGTAATCCGACACCACACCCGCATCGCTTCCAGACATAAAAAAACGCACGGCCCGAAGACCGTGCGTTTTCTTTTTACCCGTACCGAACTGTCAGGATGCCTTACGCAGCACCTCTTCATTGCGGTACGTCACTTCATAGTCATCCAGCTCAAAGGCACTCAGCTTTTTCTTCAGCTCAGCCAGCGACCAGGGCCAGGCGGCAAAGTTACGGCCGTTCTGGTCCAGGTAGTAGCTCTTGCAGCCACCGCTGTTGAACACCGTGCCTTTCAGGTGCTTCTGCACCTTGTCGTTGTGCTGCTTGAGCACATCCGGGCGAATGGTGATTTTGCCAATATCATTGGCCTTCACTTTTTTCAGCCCATCGATGATGTAGTCCAGCTGCGCCTCAGCCAGGCCGATAAAGGAGTCGTACACCAGAACGTTCGGCCCCAGCACCAGGAAGGCATTCGGCGTGTTTTCCAGGGTCGCGCCCAGATACGCTTCCGGCGAACTGTCTTTCCACAGGTCCGACAACCGGTCACCGTTGGCATTCACCACCTTGCTGCCAATCGGCGGATGCGACACGTCAAAACCGGTGCCCCAGATAATCACATCCACTTCATGGCGCTCACCGTTAGCGGCGATAACCGTGTTGCCATCCACTTCCACCAGGCCGTGGGGAATCAGGTTGGCGTTATCCGCCTGCAGGGCCGGGTAGTAATCGTTGGCAAACAGGATGCGCTTGCAACCCAGGGTAAAGTCCGGCGTTACCGCCTTGCGCAACGCCTTGTCACTAATCTGCACACGCAACAGTTGCTTTGCCGCCGTGCTGATGGGCTTCAACACATTGGGATTACGCAGGCCAAAGTTGATCACATTCAACGACGTGGCCACCGCCTTGCGCCAGCCACGCTGAATCACCGGCAACGCTTCGATGGTGCGCTTGCTTCTGTCACCCAGCGGCAGGTCCGGCTTGGGCAATACCCAGGGCGCAGTACGCTGGAATACGAACAGCTCTTTTACCTTGGGCTGAATCTGTGGCACGAACTGAATTGCCGAGGCACCGGTACCAATCACCGCCACCCGCTTTCCAGTCAGGTCGTAATCATGGTTCCATTTGGCGGAATGGAACATCTCGCCGGTGAAACTTTCCAGCCCGGGCAGCGCAGGAATCTTGGACTCTGTAATCGGCCCGGTGGCAAAAATCACGGTCCGCGCCAGGTACTGGCCGCTGGACGTATCCAGCACCCAGAGGTGGCGATTTTCGTCCCAGGTGGCGCCGTCCAGCGACGTATTGAATTCAATCAACCGGGTGATGCCAAACTTGGCGCTCACGTCTTCCAGGTAGTCGAGAATTTCCGGCTGCTTGGCAAACAGATGGCTCCACTTGCTGCTCAGCGCAAACGAATAGGAATACAGCGAGGAAGGCACATCACAACCACAGCCCGGGTAGGTATTTTCCCGCCAGGTGCCGCCCACACGATCGGCCTTCTCGATAATCTTGAAGTCGTTATAGCCTTCTTTCTTCAGCTTGATCGCAGCGGCAATACCGGAAATGCCGGCACCGACGATAAAGGAATCATGAATTTTTTCTGCCGTCGCCTTGCGCGCAGTGGTCTTGGTCTTTTTTGCAGCGGCCATGGTTATGCCCCCTTGTTACTGACAAAGCGGTAAGAAAAGCCCAGGAACTTGGCGTAAAAGTTCGGCGACGCCCGCTTCATCATCCAGAACAACTTGGCGTCAACCTGGGGCGTGGTGTACAGCTCGCCCTTGTCCAGACGGTTCAGGGTCAGCTTGGCCACATCGTCACTGGTGGTCATGGCGTAGTTCATCAACGCATGGTCCGCCAGCTTGGAGTAACGGCCGGGGATGCGGCCGTTCTTGATGATGTTGGTCGGCACCAGCGTCGGGCACAGCACATTCACGCGAATGTTGTCCCTGGCCAGTTCCGAGAACAGGGTTTCGGACAGGGCACGCACACCGGCCTTCGTCACGTTATAGGCACTCATTTCCGGTGCCGCCGTGTACGACGCCGCCGATGCCACATTGATAATGGCGCCGCGCCCCTGCTTCTTGAAACCGGGCACAAAGTAGTGGCAGCCATGGATCACGCCCCACAGGTTCACGTGCATGCACCACTTCCAGTCATCCAGGCTCAGCTCATCGAACTTGCCCCCCAGGCCCACGCCGGCGTTATTGATGACCATGGTCACCGGGTGTCCCAGCAAGGCTTCAGATTCCTCAGCCAGCTTTTTAACCTGTTCCGCCTCACCCACATCACAGTGAATGGCAAAGCCTTTGGTGCCCTGGGCTTCCAATAACGCCACGGTTTCCTGTGCCGCTTCCAGATTCACATCCGCACAAACCACGGCACCGCCACGCTTGGCCAGTTCCAGAGCAAAACTGCGGCCGATGCCGCTACCGGCGCCGGTCACCACTGCGTAGGCGTTTTTGCTGGGTTTGGCAAAACGCTGCTTCAAAAAAGTCATCATCACGATTATCTCAACAGGTTATCGGCAGCACGCCCCGAACCGGGCGTGCCACGAAAATCAGGCGCGCAGTTTCGGCACGAATTCCTTGACCAGATACGGCGACAGCAACCCGGTTTTCGGGTTCAGCAGCTTCTCCTTGTAATACTCAAGGTAGGCCGTGGTGTCGTGGTCGTTGGGGTGAAAGTCGCGGCGCATGTAATCCAGAATGTGCTTAACCGTACTGCCGTAAACCCCCTCTTTCGGGCCGGCCAGAAACACCAGGCTGGTTTTCACGTCTTTCCAGAAACGCAGGCTCAACAGCTTGGTCGGCTTGCGATACACAGGAATAGCGGCGCCGCCCAGCGGCACCAGGAACATGATGGTAAAAGCCGCCAGAGCAAAGCCGCTCACCCGCAGCGGGTAATTACCGGACAGGGTCTCGTAGACATCATAGGCAATGTCCTTGTGCTCGGACTCTTCCAGCATATGCCACATCCACAGGGCACGCTGCTTTTCGTCACCGGTTTCGTAGAAGACGGCTTCATTCTTCATCATGTATTCCGCCAGCACCGCCGTGAAATGCTCAATCCCGGCCATCAGGGACAGCTGCATGCGGTTGGGCAGTTTCTTGAAGCCATACTCGAACACGTTGTCCGCCAGGAAGCGGTACAGCGCCACCGGGTAACGGTGCTCGGCGAGGGTGTCGTTAAACTCGTCGTGCATTTTGGAGTGAATGGCTTCCTGGCCAATCAACGCCGTCACCCGCTGCTTCAGCACCGGGTCCTTGAGAAACTGGCGGTGGTAGCGGGCCGTGTCGATCACCAGCTCTTCGCCAAAGGTCAGGAAGATAGACAGCGCCTGAAAGTACGCAGTGGCAAACTCCGTATCTTTAAAGAAGGTGGTGTCGAGATCCTTGGCATCAAATTTGAAATCCATATGCCGGATGGGCACCTCGGGAGCTTTCCCGGCGGTTTTCGGCGCGTATTGATGAATGGTTGCAGTACTCATAAAGGTCACCTGTCCACGTAAGGCCAACGCCAGCCAATAAAAAAAGGGGGAGGCAGAAGCAGGCAGCACATTGCTTACCCCACCAACCGTTACATTAACTGATGGCACAATAAAGCGAATGCTTGTTCGGATTCAATTCGGATTGCTCTGTTTGCAGAAACCGCTCTACACAACGGGAACAGAAAAACGGGGAAACACTATAGATAAACGCCTACAGGGTAAGTAAGCGCACACAGATACGGTTATTTCGGGCCAATTATTGTCGGACAGCTTTGCCCGCCACCGGTCATTCGGGCAGGAAAAAGGTTCTTCGCGGATTAGAGTGACTAACGCGTTTCTCGCCATCTGCCTGGTTTATCCCGAATACCCGGCGCTTTGCCAAACGCCCGACGCCGGATGCCTGACGTAAACCGCCATAGCCTGAGAGTCTGTCGTTATCCCGGCCTCTCTTTTGAGAGGTGTTTTGAGGAACGGCCAGGGCCATCATTGATGGCAATAATCGGGTCATGCATTTTGCACAGAGAGTATGGCGGCAAAGGTTTTCAGGTTTTGAATGCAAGCGTCCTTCGTCGGGCATCCGGCGTCCAGCGGCTGCCAAGGCGGGATAATGAGACGAGTTCTGAAGCCGGATGATCACTTAATTCCGCGATGAACCGAAACAGGGGCTATCCGGCGCGGGCGCGCCGGTTCCCGGTTACAGAATCAGGGTCAATCCACCGGTGATCACGGCGAACAGCACCGTCAGCCAGACCAGCGTCCACCAGGGGAACGGCGGCGGGGGCGGCTCTACTTCCAGCTGCTTTTCCAGATAATTTTTCAGCAGTTTGGTGTTGCGGGTATTGGCCTTGTAGATGGCATCAAAGGCATCGCCCACCACCGGCAGCAAGCCACCCACGAAGTCGATGCCCATGTTGCGCAGCATGCGCAGCTTCACACCTTTACTGGCGCCGGCGCGGTGGGCTTCCACCACCACATAACTGCCCAGCACCAGGCCCGCCGCATCACCAACGATCGGCACCAGGCCAATAATCGCTTCGGCGCCAATCTGAAACTTGGTAAAGGGAATGCCAATACTGCTATCAGTGAAGCGACTGAACTTTTCCAGCCGCGCCAGCGCGGCTTCCTGCTGCGCTTTACTCGGGTTTGCCATTAGATCTCCACGTACAGCTGGCCGTCTTCTTCGGTTACCGGCCAGGTTTCCAGGGCTTTCTCGCCCCGCACCACATTCAGCATCTGCACCCCCGGCGGGAAGTTTGCCCACTCGGAGACTTCACCGGTGCGGATATCAAACTTCGCCCGGTGCAGCGGACACTGCACACATTGGTCCTTGAGAATCTTGCCTTTGCCCAGTGAGGCAAACATATGGGTGCAGCGCGCCTGGGTGGCGTAGAAGCCATCACTCAGGTGGTACACCACCAACTTGGTGTCCCCCGCCTTCATGGCACGGCTTTGTCCTTCCGGTAGATCCTGGCTGGCACAGAGTTCATAACGCATGGTGCTCTCCTTGCTGGCTGAAATTTTGTTGTGGGCGACGAAGCACCTGTAGGAGTTCCCTTCCAGGGGACGAACCTTGCGCAGCAAGGCGACAAAGATTAAAGCTACCCGTTATTCGTTCTGAAAACTGTCGCGCGCTTGTTATGCCTGATCGCCCTACGGACGATTTCCTTGCTTCGCAAGGTTCGCGCCTCAAGATGCGCTCCTACAGCGGCTTCGTCGAAACGCATTTTGTAGCTGCGTTTCGTTACTCTAAATAGGTATACCCTGCCAGCCCCTCGCGTACCAGCTCGATAAAGCCTTCTTGCTCGGCATTATTCAAGTGCGCCTGGCGGCAGTGCTGCTCCAGGGACGCCAGCAGCTTGTCGGTATCGTAGTTTACGTAGCGTAGCACCGAGCTCACCGTATCGCCGTGAATGGCATGGTCGAGCACGATGTTGCCGTTGTCATCCACGTCCACATCCACGGAATCCGTGTCGCCGAACAGGTTGTGCATGTCGCCAAGAATTTCCTGGTATGCGCCCACCATGAAAATGCCTAGGTGGCCGTTGAGCTGTTCCGGCAGCGGCAAGGTGGCTTCCACGCCTTCGCCATCCACGAACTGGTCGATGCGGCCATCGGAATCACAGGTAATGTCCTGAATCACCGCCCGGCGGGTGGCCGGCTTGTCCAGCCCGGACAGCGGCAGCACCGGGAACACCTGATTGATACCCCACACATCCGGCACCGACTGGAACACGGAGAAGTTCACGAACAGCTTGTCCGCCAGGGTTTCGTTGAGGCTGTCGAGCAATTCGCGCTGCTGCTTGCGCAGCGGGTTCAGGCGACCGCGCAACGCCAGCAGGCAATTGATATACAGCTGCTCGCCACGGGCGCGGGTGGCCAGGCCCAGATCGCCGGCGATATAGCGCTGGTGAATGTCCTGCCAGGCGCCGGTCACTTCCGAGAAACGCTCCAGCAGATTGCCCGGCTCGCCGGCCAGGGCCTGTTGCAGCTCCCACAGTTGTTGCAGCTCCGCCGCGTCATCCGCAGTGGGCGGCTCCACCGCCACCGGCGCCATCTGTTCCTGGTCGGTGATATTCACCAGCAACACCGCATGGTGGGCGGTCAGCGCGCGGCCGGATTCGGAAATAATATCGGGCTCCGGCACACCGTGTTCCGCGCACTGCTGTTGCAGGGTCTGCACGATATGGCGGGCGTAATCGGCCACGCCATAGTTCATGGAACAATAGGAACGGGAATGGGTGCCTTCATAGTCCACCCCCAGGCCGCCGCCCACATCCACGGTTTCCACCGCCGCGCCCAGGGCACGCATCTCGGTGTAATAACGGGCCGCTTCGCGCATGCCAGCTTTAATATCCTGAATATTGGCCACCTGGGAGCCCAGGTGAAAATGCAGCAGCTTCACGCAGTCCAGCCGCCCGGCGGCACGGCAATGCTCAATGGCCGCCATCAGCTGCGGCGCACTCAGGCCGAACTTGGACTTCTCGCCCCCGGTGTTCTGCCAGTTGCCCTTGCTAATGCTCATCAGCCGCACCCGCAGGCCAATGCGCGGCGACACGCCCAGCTCATCCGCCAGCGCCAGCAGCGCCGGCAGCTCGGACATTTTCTCCACCACAATTTGCACATGGAAGCCCAGCTTCTCGCCCATCAGCGCCAAACGCAGGTATTCCCCATCCTTGTAGCCATTGCAGACAATGGTGTCGCCCGGGTTGGACAGCGCCAGCACGGCCAGCAGCTCCGGCTTGGAGCCCGCCTCAAGGCCCACTCGCTCACCCTCATCGCGGGCACGCAGAATCTCGTGCACCACCCGGCGCTGCTGGTTCACCTTGATCGGGTACACCGGCGTGTAGTCGCCCTGATACTGGTGCCCGGCGATGGCCTCACGGAAGGCACCGGCCAGCAGCTTCACCCGCTGGCGCAGAATCCCGGAAAAGCGTGCCAGCACCGGCGCCCGCAACCCGGCCGCCCGGCAGCTTTCCAGCACCGCTTCCAGCGTGGCCTGGCCGCCCTGCTCGCCATTGGGGCGCACACACAGCTGGCCCTGGTCGTCGATACGGAAGTAACTGTCGCCCCAGCGATCCACGTTATAGATGTCGCTGGCGGGTACGGGAGAGTTGTCGGTCATTACGGGTCCTGAATAAGGGTGTCGTCTGGGGGCATTATGCCTGCCGGGACGTCGCGCTAGCATCCCTTTTTCCTGCTTTGACAGGCGCACGATAGGACTTACAATCGCGACTATCGTTCACCCGTCGAACACCCCTATTTGCCTTCACCGGAACCGCCCATGAGCAGCACCAAAGACAACTGGTTTTACGAGCACTTCGACACCGCCGGCACCGCCTTCGGCCTGCGCCTCAAACAAAAGCTGGAAGAAGTGCAGACCGAGTATCAGCACATCGAGATGTGGGAAACCGACACCTTCGGTTACCTGATGACCATTGATGGCGCCACCATGCTCTCCACCCGCGACAACTTCCTCTACCACGAGATGATGTCGCATCCGGTGCTGTTCAGCCACGCCAACCCCAAGCGCGTCATCATCATCGGTGGCGGCGACTGCGGCACCCTGCGTGAAGTGCTGCGCCATCCGAGCGTGGAAAAAGCCACCCAGATCGACATCGACGAAATGGTCACCCGCTACTCCGAGAAATACTTCCCGGAACTGTGCGAGTCCAACGGCGACAGCCGTGCCGAACTGCTGTTCGAAGACGGCGTGCAATACATGCGCGACTGTGACGACGGCAGCGTGGACGTGATCATCGTGGATTCCACCGACCCGGTGGGCCCGGCAGAAGGCCTGTTCAAAGCGGACTTCTTCCGCGATTGCCACCGCGTCCTGGCCGAAGGCGGTATCATCGTGCAGCAATCCGAATCGCCGCTGCTGCACAGCGATACCATCATCAAGGACCTGCACGCCAACATGCGCGAAGCGGGCTTCACCAGCACCCAGACCCTGCCCTTCCCGCAGCCGGTGTACCCCAGCGGCTGGTGGAGCTGCACCCTGGCCGGCAAGAACACCGACGTGAGCGAATTCCGGGAAACCGACGCCACCGGGAAAGGGTTTGATACCCGTTATTATTCAGCGGCGATTCATAAGGGGGCGTTAGTGATGCCGCCGTTTATGGAAGCGGCTATTAAGGGCTGAGTTGAAAGTTGAAAGTTGAAAGTTGAAAGTTGAAAGTTGAAAGTTGAAAGTTGAAAAAATAATGCCCTCGTCTTCGTTGGAAGCAAGGGCATTTTCGTTTAGATATACCGACCACCAGGAGCCAGAAGCGCACGGGGCAAGACCTGACCCTCACTCCGGGTAACTCACAGGTAAACACCCGACCTTATTACCCCCCAAATTTATCCCGATAAATACTCCAACAACTCCGCTGTTGCGGCATTTTTCATCAATCTCGCTCGAGCAGGACCAACATTATAGATGCTATCGATAAGACTCTCTTCGCTTTTCGAATGAAGGTCTTCTATAGATAATATCCCCGCTCCTTTGAGTTTATCCTTTTGCCAATCTGTAAGAAGCTCTAAAACATCAATGGGTTTTTCAAGCATAGACTTCAAAGAAGCTTTATACTGATCTTCGTCTGACTTCCCTAAAGAAAACTCAGTAATCCCAGAATACGAAGGATGCTGTTTCCCAAACTCCGGATGCTTCTTAACAGAAAGTGACTCATAAAAATGTTTGGATTCGCTATGAGGATTTGCCTCTAAGGAAAGGATGCAGCCAAACTTAACCTCGTACCGGACACCTAATTCTGACCGAGTTGCCCGCACAGAAGAGTCCAACTTATTAATGATCCCCGTGTAGGAAAGGAGCCTAAGAGCCTCTTTAACTGGTTCAGGGCTATTCTTGTGAACCCAAAAGTAAACACTTGTCTCATCTATACCTTTTTCTTTTCGCACCATATTATACTTTTCAATAGTTATAATAACCGTTTGCTCTAAAAAATCACGCCCCCAATCAACTATCTCCTGATGCCCTTTATACTTTTCCCCAAGCTCAGTATGTTCTGCCCATATCTTCCCTCGGTAAAATTCTTTAATAATCGCATTAACAGAAGACGTATTAACCTTATCAAGGTCCTGAATTGTTTTCAGCAAAACCCTTGGATTGCCACCAGCGCAAAAGGCAAGCGTATTAAAAAGTTCTTTCTGGTTATCAAATGCCTTTTTTATCTCTGGGCCGGCCTGCTTAAAAACAATGTCTTTAAAATATTGAAGATAGTCAGGATCCCTAATGTCCCGCTCAATCTTCTTATACGTACAGTCATGCGTAACCTCAAAGGACTCGCCAAAATATGTGACACCTGGGTAAATTGCAGCATTACATATCACATAAGGGGTCCTTAAGTCCTTAAAAAGACTAAAGAACTGCCTCTGCTGCTCTGGCCTAAACACATGGGCAGCCTCATCAAAGAAAAAGAATATTTTATCTAAATTATTTTCCGTGCATATTGATTCTATGGCCTCTTTTACATCTTCAATATCAGGAAGAGAACCAACATCAATAGCTGAATTTCCTTTGTAGGACTCCTCAAATAACTTCACTATTGCCTTTAAGTCTCTCTCCACCGTATTAGGATCATCAGATGCATCATTGCTAAGCAAGCCTGCCGAGTAACTAGATACCGACAAACCTTTTTTCCTTAGCTTATTTGTAAGTGCCTTTAATGTTTTAGCAAGCATCCAATGGTAGAACTGAAGATCATCATCGGTATTAATTAATGAACTTTTATTGAATGCAACAAAAACAGCCAGAGCCGCAGGATCTTCTTCAATTTCGATTTCCGCGACCTTCATCAGAAAGGATTTCCCGGTCCCCCTAGACCCTTCTAGCAAACACGGCTCTGAAGACTTCAGTGCGCCAATAATCCCTAAGTCATCAGAATTAACAACTGAAAGCGCTTTTATATCTGCAGTCTTTATACTTTCCGTACGCAAATAAAATTGAGTCATATTATTCTTTTGGACCTCCAAAGTACTGCCTAACATATCCAAGATGTTTCATTTCTTCAGGGATAAACTCTAGCGTCTCTAGTGCGTCTTGCGAAAAAGATTTCAGATAGCGGCAACTAAGAACAAACATTAATATTTCAGAAACCGACTTAGTGCTTTCAAAATAAGCATCAAGCCTTTTTTCATCGAATGAAAGCTCTATTTCAGAACTCTCCCATGTTTCATTGTTCCCATGAACATATTCGGAAAGCTTTCGGTATACATCTTTGGCCTTGCCTCGATACTCCTCCATATTTTCATCAAAATCACTAAAAAAAGCCTTTGAAAACCTATCCGACATTACACCTTCTTTTTCACACATAAGTGAAGACCATTTAATATCACCACGACCATCTAGCCACTCATGAAGCTCAAGCTTATGCACAGAAAAGTATGCTGACGCCAAACCCATCTCTAAAGCTAGCCTCAAAGAAACGAAAGCCTGCCGATACAGACCCTTGCAGGCGCTAAACGTTGCACTTTCGAGCTGAGAGCTAACGGTTTGAAGAATTTTCTTCTCCGCTGAGTCTGAAATATTTTCAGAAAACTCGTAAATACAAGATGATGAATGGTGCGCCTCACCTAGACAATCTCTGTATAGAATGGTTTTTTTAAAAATATTATTAGACTCATCATTCAATCTAGATAAATACTCTTCTATATTCATAAATTAAAATCTAAAAACCATAAAAAAAATATTTACTGAAATACAACCAGCATTCCGCATATTAGGCAAAATTCTTTTGGCTCAATTCATGCTAAGACACCGTTTCAGCTCCTGTGCAGACTTACTAACAGCCCCCTTTGAACTACGAACAACGCCTTGAATACTCCACGACGGAACTTTTACCTTACGGTCATTTGCTAGTTCTTTATTTGCTGCCAGCCCCAGCTGAATCAGATAGGACTCCGCATCATCAATTGCCGTTTTGTTTGTCGGTCCCTTTGTAGTCGTCAATGCAACAAAGAATAAAACCGGAGTTCCTTTCACTTGATCTGCTAACGCATCATTATATTTCCTGACTTTGTGATCAGTAAAAACCTCTTGAGAAAATGTTTTTGTTGCCTTTCCAACATATATAGGTTTAAGGCCCTTTGAGGCGCGAAAGGCAAAGACATAACACCCTCTAGTCTTTGCGATACCCGGCCGGGCATCCCAAAAACTTGAGATATCAGCTTTCGTAATTATTCGCCCAGCTTTCTTCGTTGTCACGGGGACATCAAAAGGCCCTCGCACAGTGAAATTAGCCATCAACATCCCTCACTATCGATCGCCCTCTTATTAGAGAACCTCTTATAAATCCTAGGGTCACAGGGTGCAGGTCTTGCCCCGTGCGCCGAGCCGGGGAAGGGAAATCATTGCTGGCGCCAGCCGCAGGCCAGCACAAAGACAAACAGACAGGCATCCCTTCCCCCGATTCGCTTTCGCAGGCCATGCCACCCTGGCTGACCGGTTGTTATTTGTGATCCAGTTCCGAATCTACACAATCCACCCGCACAAATAAATGCACATGGGGAAAAGTCTGTTTACGGCTGGTGCCCGGCCTTGTCGGCGGCGGCGAAGTGGGCCATTTGGTCGGCGTGGGCCTTGATAAAGGCCGGGCGGGCGGTGGCGCGGGAGATGTAGGCCCGGCAGGCCGGGTGATCTGCCAGGCCGTCGAAGCGGCCCACCAGGCGCAGCACGTCGGCCATGAGGATATCGGCGACGCTAAAGGTATCGGTGAGCCATTCGCGGCCGGTGAGTGCGGTTTCCATGTGCTGGAGACGGGCGGCGAGGAAGGCGTCCAGGTGTTGTCGGCCCGGGGTTGGCTGGTTATCGCCGGCGAACTGGTAGAGGGACCAGGGCAGGCTGGCGGCTTCCACGGAGTTGAGGGCAGCGAACAGCCAACTAATGACCGCGCCACGGGCATTCGGCTCTGTTGGCATCAGCGATTCGCTGCGTTCTGCCAGATGCAGGAGGATGGCACCGCTTTCGAACAGCGAGAGATCGCCATCGGTGAGCCAGGGCACCTGCCCGAAGGGCTGATGCGCAAAGTGATCCGCTCCCCGTTCGTGAAACGGAACACTCTGCACTCGATACGACAACCCGGCCTCTTCCAGCGCCCAGCGCACGCGCAGATCACGCACGTAACCCCGTGGCATGTCGGGCACCCAGTCATAGGTGGTAAGGACAAGATCCGTCATAGCGCGCTCCCTCGCGTTAGTCTCTTTTCAAGACCCTGAATCTACACAAGATCGCAGCGCAACACACATAGCAAACACGCTTGCCCATCACGAAAAAACAAAAGCCCGGAACACGTCACACGCGCCCCGGGCTTTTCTTTGCCTTATAGCTAGTAGCTATTTTTTGACTTCTTCCTCGACAAAATCCAGCCGGTCTTGCCCGAAGAACATTTCATTGCCCACGAACATGGTTGGCGCGCCGAACACGCCACGCTTGATGGCGGTCTCGGTGTTGGCCTTGAGTTGTTCTTTCACTTCGTCGCTAGCGGCCTTGTCCAGCCAGGCTTGTGCATCCAGGCCGGCGGCGGTAAGCACGCGGGTGATTTCTTCCGGCTCGGACAGTTTGCAGGGCTCGCGCCACATGGCGTTGTAGAGGGCGGTGATCACGGCATCCTGTTCCGGGGTGCCGATGGCGGCGGTGATGATGCGCATGGGGGTGATGGTATTCACCGGGAAGTGCGGGTTCATGGTGAGCGGCACCTGGTAGCGCGCGGAGTAGCGAGCCAGGTCGCGCATCATGTACATGCCTTTGGCAGGCACGGCACCGGGCGGGTTGTTGCCGGTGGCCTTGAAGATACCGCCCAACAGCACCGGGGTATAAACCAGCTCGGCACCAGTGCGCTCACAAATGGCAGGCAGCTGGCTCCAGGCCAGGTAGGCAGTGGGACTACCCACGTCGAAGAGAAATTCGATTTTTTGGGTCATTGGTTTTTCCTTTCAAAGATTGTCGTAGGAGCGTCGCTGGCGGCGCGATAGCCCAACGTCTGGAATCGCGCCGCCAGCGACGCTCCTACGGCCGGCTTTTGTGGTTTCGTGTTGCGTGCAGCGTTGTTCAAAACGTCTCCATCCACGGGCGCAGGTCGATTTCGTGGGTCCAGGCGTCGCGGGGTTGTTGGTGGAGCATCCAGTAAGCGTCGGCGATGTGTTCCGGGTTGAGAATGCCATCCTGTTCTTTCTGGGCATACTTGGCCGGGAAGTTGTCGCGGATAAAGGCGGTGTCGATGGCGCCATCGATGATCGGGTGGACCACGTGGATGCCTTCCGGCCCCAACTCCCGGGCCATACTTTGCGCCAAAGCACGCAGAGCAAACTTGGCGCCGGCGAAGGCGGAGAAGCCCTTGCCGCCACGCAGGGAGGCGGTTGCACCGGTGAAGATGATGGTGCCCTTGTTGCGCGGCACCATCACGCGGGCGGCTTCGCGGCCTGCCAGGAAACCGGCAAAAGCGGCCATCTCCCAGACCTTGCGATATACCCGGGCAGTGGTTTCACGGATGGAGAAGAACACGTTGGCGCCGATGTTGAACACCACCACTTCCACCGGGCCGACCTCATTTTCGATGGTGTCGAACAGCACCACCATCTGCTCTTCATCGCGGGCATCGCAACCGAACGGGCGAGCTTTACCACCGGCGGCTTCGATCTCCTGCACCAGCGGCGTCAACGCCTCTTCATTACGGCGGGTGACGCAGACGGTGTAGCCTTCGCGGGCAAAGCGTTTGGCGATGGCGCCACCGGTGGCATCACCGGCGCCGATTACCACTACGGCAGATTCTGGCATGGGGCCTCCAACAGGTTCGTTCTGCAAACAGTTAGTTCCAATTAGGAACTGATAGTCGGTTCTTTTTGGGAACCCGTCAAGCGAGTATGATCAGAAAATGTTCCCGGAGGTTTACTATGCGCTGGCAAGACATCGATCAACAGCCCTGCTCACTGGCCCGTTCGCTGGCCATTATTGGCGATAACTGGACGCTGCTGGTGCTGCGCGACTGCTTTCTCGGGGTGCGCCGTTTTGATGATTTCCAGCAACGGCTGGGCGTCACACGCCATGTACTCAGCGACCGGCTGCGCAAGCTCGCCGACGGCGGGGTACTGGAAAAAGTGGCCTATCAGGAACGCCCCCTGCGCCACGAATACCGGCTGACCCCCATGGGCCGCGACCTCTACCCGGTGATTGCCCACCTGGCCCAATGGGGCGACAAATACCTGGCCGGTAATGCCGGCCCACCGCTGGTGCGCGTGCACCGCCAATGCGGCGAACCGCTGGAGGCCAAACTGCAATGCGGCCATTGCGGGGACAGCGTGGAAGCGCAGGACATTCGTCTGGAGGAAAACCCGCACTGGGCCGGGCAATTATTGCCGACCAAGGCGGGTTAAGAGAGTTTGTCGGATTACGCCTTTCAGGCTAATTCGACCTACTCGACTACCAAACCCTTTCCAGGTAGGTCGGGTTTACCCAAGGGCACAGAGAGGCGTAGCCGTAACCCGACATTGAGCGCTGCTAAGAACGCTCAGTGCTCGGTGCCGTTAAGCGCATGGAAGATGTGCTCCAGGGCCGGGCCGAAGCAGCCATCGGCACCGTAATGGCCATGACTTGCCGGCCATTGCGCCTGCGCCATGGACACGCCCAGCGGCGGCGCCACCTGCGCAGCGGCAGCATCATCCTCACTGCGCTGATAAATGGATTCCCCTTCCTTGATGGTTTCCAGCACGGTGAGTGAGTGCAGTGTTTGCGGCGCCACTTCCAGCGGGTTCTCCGACAACACCACAAAGTCCGCCAACTTGCCCACTTCGATGGAGCCCTTGCTGGCTTCTTCAAAGTGCTGATAGGCAGACCAGATTGTCATCGCCTTGAGCGCTGTCATCACACTGACCTTCTGTGCTTCACCCAGCACCTTGCCGCTGCGGGTGGTGCGATTCACCGTGGCATCCAGCACGCGCATGGCGTTAGGTAACGCTACCGGGGCATCGTGGTGGGTGGTGAACCGCATGCCCGCTTCCCGGACCCAGCCGGTGGGCGAAATGTTTTCCGCCCGCTCCGGGCCAAGCACGGAATCGCGGTGCCAGTCACCCCAGTAGAAGGTGTGCATGGGGAACAGGGACGGGAAGATGCCCAAGGTTTTCAGCTCGGCAACCTGATCCTTGCGCAGGGTCTGGCCGTGGATCAGCACCGGGCGCACATCCACACCGGGCACCGCCGCTTCCGCTTTTTCCCAGCCCATGATCATCTGATCGATGGCCCGGTCGCCATTGGCATGGGTCAGCGTTTGCCAGCCGTTTTCCAGGGCCTTGGTGTACACCTCCACCACCTTGTCATCCTTGACCACGCCGTAGCCGGCATAGTCATCGCCCTTGCCGTGGGGCGGCTGGTAGTAGGGCTCGGTGAGCCAGGCGGTTTTGCCCTGGGGAGAGCCGTCCAGGGTCAGCTTGATGCCGCCGATGCGAAAATGGTTATGGTACTGCGGTGTGCTGTCCACGTTGTGGTAGAACGGCGGCACCATCAATTCGTCCACACCCTCGTTGAGAATATCCGGGTAGGACACGATATCCGCTTTCAGCACGCCGGCCTGGGCAGCGCCCATGGCCACCTTCACGTGCTGCGGCGAGCTGCGGCCATCCTGCAGGGTGGTGTAGCCGAAGCGGGTGTACAGCCGCTCGCCTTCCTTGAGCATGGCCACGGCTTGCTCGCCGTTCATTTTCGGGAACAACTTTCCCAGTGCCATAAAGAAGGCATTTTCTTCCAGCAGGCCCGTAGGCTCGCCGGTTTTCGGGTCTTTAACGATGACGCCGCCGGGCGGGTTGGGGCTGTCGGCGGTGATGCCGATTTTTTTCAGCGCAGCGCTGTTGAGCACACCAAAGTGGGCGCTCTGGTGCACGATCAATACCGGTGTATCGGCACTGACCTGATCCAGCTCTGCGCGGCTGGGATGACGCTGCTCCGCCAGCTGGGAATCGTCGTAACCGAAACCATAAATGATGCCGAACTGCTTGTTCAGTTCCGAGGTTTTGGCGAAGGCCTGCAAGCTACCCACCAGCTCCGGCACACTGCTGATGCCACCATCCGGCGGCGGCAACAGGTTGGCGCTCATGGCCTGAAAGCCGACAAAGGACACATGGCCATGGGCATCCACAAAACCGGGCAGCAGCGTCTTGCCCTGCAGATCATGCATGGTGGTGCTGCCCCCCTGATAACGCAGCACCGCGTCTTTTTCGCCCACCGCCACAATGCGCCCATCGCGCACCGCAACAGCCCGGGCCTCGGGGGCGTTATCATCGACGGTTATCACCGGGCCATTGAACCAGATGGCTTCGGCCGGAGGCGGCGGTGGCAGATCGGTCTGACACCCGAACAAGGCGGTTACTGCCAGGGCACCCGGCAGCCACTTGCTGATTGAATGTTTCATTACTCTCCCTTTTTCACTTCTTATAAGTTTTGCAAACGTTGTAGCGCCTTTTGACACTAGCAAGCCTGCGAGAGAAGCAATAAACGGAACCTTATAAAAATGTTTCAAAGCAGGAACGGCGTCGCGTTTACGGGCACCGTGAGGGTGTGTCGGATTACGCCTTTTAGGCTAATTCGACCTACCAAACACCCCCTTTTAGTAGGTCGTGTTAGGCGTAGCCGTAACCCGACATGGAGCCTATGCAGAAGGCGCATCTAACTCGATTTCGCTCTGCATGCCTTGCAGCTGCGCCAACACCTGTTGACGCAGCCAGCTGTGCGCCGGGTCAGCGCTCTGGTCACGGTGCCAGTAAAGGTGCATTTCCAGGCCGGGCAATTCGCCGGGGAACGGTTTGAGCACTAGGCCCTGGCGGCTCAGCTGCCCGGCCAGGCTGGCGGGCATAGTGAGCAGCAAGTCGGTTTGCTGCACGGTGCTGAGCGCCGCCTGATAATGCTGACACCGCAAGCGGATATGACGCCGGTAGCCCTGCCGGGCCAAACCGAAATCTTCCAGCCCCGGTCCTTCGCGACGGGACGATACCAACACATGCTGGGCGGCCAGATAGTCCGGCAGATCCATGCCTTCGGCCAGTGGGTGAGAGTCACGCATCATCACCACCAGCGGGCCATGCAGCACCGCCTGATGTTCGATGGCTTCCGGCAGCGCCAACATCACATCGCAGGCCAGATCCAGCCGGCCGCTGGCCAGTTCGGTGGCCATTTGCCGGCGGCTCACGGTGAGTGACTGCAACTTCACCCCCGGTGCCTCATCCATGAACTGGCTCATCAGCGCCGGCAGCAAACGCCCTTCCAGCCCGTCACGCAGCCCCAGCACAAAGGTGCGCTCCGCCTCGCTGGCATCGAAACCACCTTCTTCGCTCAGGCAACGCTGGAACCCACCCAGGGCGTGGCGCACCGGGCTGACCATGGCGCGCGCTCTGGCCGTGGGCACCATGCGGCTGCCCTGACGGACAAACAAGGGGTCACCCAGACGGTCGCGCAGCCGCCCCAGGGCGTGGCTGACCGCCGGCTGGGTAAGATTGAGCACCTTGGCGGCGCGGGTCAGCGACCCCTCGGTGTAAATGGCATCGAAGACCACAAAGAGGTTCAGATCGAATCGCGAAACATGCATCAGATTTATCCAGAATTATTGCAATGATTCATTGGATTTATTGAAACGCGGTCTCTAGCATCGGTCAATGGGCATCTATCATTCATTTTTGTAATACAGACGAACTATGAGCACATCCGCAAACACGGCTACTTCTTCCCAAACGCAACGGGTACTGATTACCGGCGGCGCCTCCGGGCTGGGCCGCGCCATGGCCGAAGCCTGGCTTCGCGAGGGCGCCCGGGTGTTGATCGGCGACGTGAATCAGGAACGCGCGGCAGAAACCCTGGCCGCCCTGAAGGATCTGCCCGGGGAATTGCAGTACCAGTATCTGGATGTGCGCGACGCCGCCAGCTTCAACAATTCACGGGAATGGCTGGAACAGAACTGGGGCGGGCTGGATGTGCTGGTCAACAACGCCGGGGTGGCCGGGGCTGCCCGCATCGACCGTGGCGACATGGCCGACTGGGACTGGATTTTCGATATCAATGTGAAAGGCGTGGTGCGCGGCTGCAAGGTCTTCGTGCCGATGATGAAACGTCAGGGCCATGGCCATATCGTCAATATCGCCTCCCTGGCCGGGTTGCTGCATGCGCCGGTGATGGGCAGCTATAACGTGACCAAGGCCGGCGTCATTTCCCTGTCGGAAACCCTGCGTTTCGAACTGGCGCCCTATGGCATTCATACCACCGTGGTGTGCCCCGGCTTTTTCCGCACCAACCTGCACGAGTCCATGCGCACCCCGGAACCGGGCATGATCGAAACCGTGGACAAGCTGCTTTCCAGCGACGAGCTCAACGCCAACCAGATTGCCGAGATGATCAAGCAGGCGGTGGCCAAACAGCAGTTTTTCCTGCTGCCTCACAAAAGCGGCCGCCGCGCATACTGGATCAAACGCTTCCTGCCGTTTGTGTTCAACCGGATCATGCTGAAAGGCGCGGTGCGCCTGCAGCGCAAGCTGGAAAAAACCGAACAGAAAAAAGAGCACTGATTTATGCCGGTGATTTATCTTATTCGCCACGGACAGGCCAGTTTCGGCAAGGAAGATTACGACCAGCTTTCCGAGCCGGGCTGGGAGCAAAGCCGTATTCTTGGCCGCGCCCTGCAGAATCAGGCACTGGGCTTTCCCCGGGCTATCTGCGGCACCATGCGCCGTCACCGGGAAACCGCAGAGGCTACGCTGGGCGAACTGGGGCTGCCAAAAGAGTGGCACACCGACACCGGTTTTAATGAGTACAACCACGAAGAGTTGCTAGCCGCTGACTGGCCCCTGGCCACCGACCGCCCCGCGCTCACCGCCTGGCTGGCGGAGCAGGAGCAACCTCGCAAGGTGTTCCAGGCCCGTTTTGAACAGGCCCTGCGGCGCTGGCAGCGTGGCGAAGGGGACTACAGCGAAACCTGGCCCGCGTTCCGTGAGCGGGTGCTGGCCAGCACCTATAGCCTGGGCAACAGCCTGAGCAGCGGCGACAGCGCCCTGGTGTTCACCTCCGGCGGCGCCATCAGTGTGATCATCCAACAGTTGATGGCTCTGGATGCGGAAGCGCTGATCACCTATAACCGCAACCTGATCAACACCAGTGTGACCCGCGTGCTTGTGAACGCTGGCAAGTTGCGGCTAGTGTCAGTGAACGAACACCTGCACCTGCCCAGCGAACAGGTCACGTATCGATAACCTTTCCTGTAGGAGCGTCGCTGGCGGCGCGATTCCACGCGCACGGAAATCGCGCCGCCAGCGACGCTCCTACAACGAATCATTTAGAGCGGGGATAAAATGCCGACACGCAAGAATATTCTAATCACCGGTGCCAGCTCCGGTCTGGGCGAAGGCATGGCGCGCCTGTTTGCCGCCATGGGTCGCAACTTGGCGTTGTGTGCCCGGCGCATGGATCGGCTGGAGACATTGAAGGCCGAGCTGGAAGAAAAGCATCCCGGCATCAAGGTGCTGATCAAGCCGCTGGATGTGAACGACTACGATCAGGTGTTTGCCGTGTTCGATGCCTTCCGCACGGAACTGGCTGGCATCGACCGCATTATCATCAACGCCGGCATGGGCAAGGGCCAACCCCTGGGCACCGGCTACTTCTACGCCAACCGCCAGACCGCCGAAACCAACTTCGTGGCTGCACTGGCGCAGACCGAAGCCGCCATGGAAATTTTCCGCGCCCAGAACAGCGGTCACCTGGTGATGATTTCTTCCATCAGCGCCATGCGCGGCATGAAGAAAAACCTGACCACCTACGCCGCCACCAAGGCCGGTGTGGCCATGCTGGCCGAAGGCCTGCAAGTGGAATTGCAGGATTCACCGATCAAGGTATCCACGATCTTCCCCGGTTTTATCCGTTCCGAGATCAACGAAAAAGTGAAAAACACCCCGTTCCTGGTGGACACCGAAACCGGCTGCAAGGCACTGGTGAAAGCCATCGAGAAAGAGAGCAAAAACGCCTCCGTTCCCGGCTGGCCCTGGGGCCCACTAGGCTTCGCCATGCGCAACCTGCCGTTAAAGATGGTCGGGAAGATAATGTAAGAAGAGAAGCTGCACGCAACAACGCGATGCAGCCCTGATCGATGATTAACGCAAGAGGCCGCGTTCCATTTCTGGGCGCGGCCTCTTGCGTTTCAAACGCGTAAAACCCTTTTCCGTGTTGTCGCGTGAAGCGTGTTGCGTGCTGCGGCTATTTCCACTTCATGATCGGCGCCCATTCGCGCCAGTCGTCTTCCGGTTGTTTGTACAGATCAAACCGCTCCCCCGCTTTCGCCAGCGGACCCGGCTCGGGTGGGGTGGCGAAGCTGATGCCGCCACGGAGTAAATTTTCCAGGGAGCTGGCCTGCACTTCTGCGCCTTTGAATAATCCAATATCCACGGTAAGCCCGGAGCTGTTCCAGAAGCGGGTATTGCTGCGTACCAGTCTCGCGTATTTTGGTTCGATGATGGCCTGAATTTCCACGAACCGGCCCCCTTCGCTCAGCTCGCTTTCACCGATGGTGCCCACCTGCAAATCACGATAATAAATCTTGCGACCTTTTTTCAGTGAGCCCAGATGATCGGCCACCAGGGTTATCTTCAAACCCAGGTTCGGCTGTTGTTCCGGCGGTGTTTCCAGCCCATCAAATTCTTTTTGCGATTCGCCCTCACCGGGTTCTACCGCAATGTATTTCCCTGACACCAGTGTATCCAGATTGCGCGCACCGGCGATGCCCAGTTCCGGTTCCACAATCCAGAAACGGCTTTTCTCCCGAGCCAGTTTTTCTGCATCCTGGTTCAGGCTGGCATGAACCGTCACGTGTTTCAGGTCATCGCTAAGGACGATTTCATCCACACTGCCCACGGGCACGCCCCGGTAACGCAGGTCCACCCCCGGCTTGATGCCCGAGCCGTTTTCAAAGGTGATTTCAATCTGCACGTCGCGCTGCAACAGCTGGTCGTACAACAACCAGCCAGCCACCAGCAGGCTGACCAGCGGCACCAGCCAGATAGGGGAAGGCCAACGGGAATGTTTCACTTCAGGGGTGTCCATGGTCCGCTCCGTCAGGGTCTTGAGTCCATAATTGTTGGGGAGAAAAAGCGTGGGCAGACAACATGGTCAGCACCACGGCGAGAGCAAAGGCGATGATGCCCGGCCCCGGTTCCACCCGTGCCAGATTGCCGAATTCCACCACCGCTGCCAGCAACGCCACCACGAAGACATCAAGCATGGACCAGCGGCCAATCCAGTACACCAGACGATACGCCCGGGTACTGATGCGGGGATTATTTTCGTGGGGAACGCGCCAGTAGATCACCGCCAGCACCAGCACCTTGAAGAACGGCACCAGCAGGCTGGCGACAAAAACAATAATGGCAATGCCCGGCATGCCGGCCTCGAACAGTTGCCAGATACCATCGGCAATGGTGCTGGCCTTGCCACGGCCGGTTTCAGTGACCGACATGATCGGTAGCAGATTGGCCGGCACCAGCCAGACGACGGCGGCAATCAGCAATGACCAGGCCAGCGCTCGCTGCTGCCCCGGGGGCGCATTAGTCGCCATTGCGCGCCTCCAGCAACCGCTGTAGCTGATCCGGCTGCGCCAGGGTTTCCACGATCAACCGCAACAACACCGCTACCACCAGACAAAACAGTCCCGGCCCCGGGGTGACCGTGGCCATGTCACCCAGCTTGGTCATGGCGATCAGAATGCCGAGCAAAAAGATATCGGTCATGGCCCATTCCCGACTGTGCCGGTATGCCTTCATCCAGAAAGGATCGGGCTGCCCTGTCGACGGCGTATGATCACGGGCAGCCCACAACAGGCGCCCCGCTGACAGCAAATTCAGCAACGGCATGATGACCAGGGTAAACAGCAGCAAGACCCCGACAGGAAAATAGACGCCTTCCATCAATCGCAGTACACAATCCAGCAGGCTGGCCTCACGATCCAGGCCGAGGTTTTCCAGACGCATCAGCGGCAGGATCAGTGCCGGCAACCACAACACGGCGGTGGCCACGGTAAGTGCAAGCAGGGAGTCAGGACGCAACGCCCAGGCACCACTCAGCTGGGCATCACAACGGGGGCAGCGCCAGGCGCCACGGGCACGGCGGGAAGGCACAGCGAGCGAGGTACCGCAATCCGGGCACTGCAGTGCGTCAGCAGACATGGACTTCCCTTCCCTGTGTTCCGGCACAGCCACCTCCTTGGAATAACCGTACCAGAATGACGACAAAAGCGCCGAAAGAACGTGAAGAAGGCGGGAATTTTACGGAGTTTTAAAGAGATGCATCATGCGACACGCTGCAGGCAACAACGCGATCAAGGTGATTCCGTTGTTGAAACGTAAGAGGCCGCGCTGAATATTTCGGCGCGGCCTCTTAACGTTTATATCACTACAGGCCTTGATCGTGTTGTTGCCTGCAGCGTGTTGCGTGCAGCGTCTCTCAATCCAGTGGTCCGGGGGTCTTCTTGCGCTTCACTGTGGCGAAGCCACCCTTGGTGTCCTGGGTGGGCGGTTTGGCATTGCGTTTGGGTTTAGCGATTTTTTTCTTGGCGCCGGATTTCTTGATGCCTTTCTTGGCATCTTCTTTTTTCTTCATTTTTTTCTTTTTGTTGCCGGCGGCCTTGCCGTTGGACTTCAGGTTTTTCGGCCCCAGGAAGTTGCCACGCAGGGCTTCCACCAGACGGTATTCAAAGTTCTGACGCAGGTAGCGTTGAATGCCGGCCATCAAATTCCATTCGTGGGCGGCGATCAGGGAAATTGCGGTGCCTTCACCGCCTACCCGGCCGGTGCGACCAATGCGATGCACGTACTCGTCGCCGCTGCGGGGCATGTCGAAGTTGATCACCAGATCCAGGTTGTCCACGTGAATGCCACGGGCAGCCACATCGGTGGCGACCAGCACTTTCACGGCTCCGGCCTTGAGGCGATCCATGGCCAGCTTGCGGTCTTTCTGATCTTTCTCGCCATGCAGCACAAACACTTTCAGGTTGGAGGCCACTAGCACCCCGCCAAGGCGATCGGCCTGCTCACGGGTGTTGGTGAACACCACGGCTTTTTCGTAGGTTTCGTTGGCCAGCAGCCATTGCACCAGCCGCTCTTTGTGCTTCACGTCATCGGCGGTGATGATCTGCTGGCTGACGGACTCGTTCAGGTCACGCACGGAATCGAGCACTAGCGATTTGGGATCACGAAGCACGCTGCTAATCATGTTTTCCATGGCGTTACCGCCATTGGTGGCGGAGAACAGCAGGGTCTGCCGCTCGGCCCGGCATTCCGCGGCCAGGCGCAGCACATCGTCGTTGAAACCCATGTCGAGCATGCGATCGGATTCATCCAGCACCAGCATTTCCAGGTCCTGCAGAAGCAGGTTGCCTGCGTCCAGATGTTCGATCAGGCGACCCGGGGTGCCAATCAGGATTTCCGGGTTCTTGCGCATTTTGGCGGCCTGCACTTTGAAGTCTTCACCGCCGGTCAACAGCTCTGCCTTGATAAAGGTGTAACGGCCCAGTGCCTCTACCTGCTTGAGGGTCTGCTGAGCCAGCTCGCGGGTGGGCAGCAGAATCAGGGCACGGGTATCGGTGCGCGGACGGGAATACTGGAGCAGCTGGTGCAGCATGGGCAGCAGGAAAGCCGCCGTTTTGCCGCTGCCGGTGCGAGCCACCACGCGTAAATCACGGCCTTCAAGCGCCGCCGGAATCGCTGCCGTCTGAACAGGGGTCGGGGTGGTGATTTCCAGCTCGCCAAGGGCCTTGATCAGGCGCTCGTGCAGGTTCAGGTCGGCAAACGAAGACATAACGGGCTAACTCCATAAATAAGGCCGCCATTGTAGCATCCGAGGGGGTTTAAAGTGGAAAGTTAAAAGTTGAAACGCGGTGATCCGCACCGCTCAGCCGGAGGGGTTATTGCTTCGCGCTGGCAACAGAGCTTGAACCTGGCCTCCGCCAACCAGCCTACCAAGTGCCCAGCCCGCGCCTTTCAACTTTTAACTTTCAACTCAGTCCCCCACCCGGGCGAAGCGGGGTTGCACCTTGCCGTCGCGGTCCACGGTTTCGGTGAACATGGCCAGGGGCCGCACCCACAGGGCCTGATCACCGTAGAGCGGGTGGTAGACCACCACGGTTTCACCGCTTTCGGAATGGGTCGCCAAGCCGATCACCTGGTACTCATTGCCTTTGAAATGCCGGTAGCGGCCGGGTTTCAGGTCACTCATGGCAATTCTCCGGGTAACGGGGTGCGGGGCAGCCGCTCGGCGATGGCCGCCAGCACCAGGGGATTCCAGGGTAGCCCCACATGGGTCCCCTGCACTTCCACGTTTTCTGTCATGGGGCCTTCCTCTTCCTGGCTGCACTGCCAGGCCACGATGCCGTCTTCACGGGTAAAGATGGCCGTGCACGGCACCGGCGGCGCCGCTATGCGTTGATTGAACGCATCCCGGTCCGCCGGCGGGCGGTTCGGGTTAAACAGATTGAAGAGCGTGGAGACGTTGTTGGCCTCCGGGTCGCCATTGATGGGGCTGCCCAGGGTGAAGACCTGGCTCACCTGATCGGGAAAGGCCCGCGCCAGCTCCCGGGCAAACACACCGCCCAGGCTCCAACCCACCAGCGCCACAGGTTGCCCGTGACGGGTATTGATCGCCTGCAACTGGGTAACTAACAGGTTTTTACGTTTGCTGTTCATGCCCAGATTAGTGCCCTGGGCCCAGCCGTAGACGTTATAGCCCAGCTTGCTCAACGCCCTGCGCAGTGGCCGCGTACTGGCATCGCTGGCGCCAAAACCGGGCACAACAAGCACTGGCTGGCCTTTGCCCAGCGGCAGCTGCCGATGGCCGAGCCCACGCAACAAATAGCGTCCATAGGCCCACGCGGCGCGGCTTTCGCCCAGCAGCAGCTTGATGGATGGTGGTGCAATCGTTGTTGTCATCACTGGCCCTCCGGCCTTTTTCCGGCGCCTGCAGCAGGCCGGTTCATTAACCGGCCGGCAACGGCGCATTTGCAACAATGGTAACCTGTCAGGAGGGGTCGGGGATGGCTGACTGGCGACAGCCTGCAGCCAGAGAGTCAATGATTTGCCGGGGAACGGTCTGCGGTGAACACAGTCATACCCTGCCAACAGGATGCCGAATGGTATCCCCGTTTTACGCACAAGGCTTTCACGACCAAGGAGCGCCCATGAAAAAAGGACTCATCGCTTTTATTACCGCCTCACTGCTGAGCAGCACCGGTATGGCCATGGCCAAGTCACCGGAAAGCCCCAAAGTGTTTGGCTGGGTGGAAAAGTCCACCCTGGTGCCCTGGGGTGTGGAATTGAAGACCAAGCTGGACAGCGGCGCGCTTACCTCTTCCCTGCATGCCACCGATGTGGAGGTGTACGAAAAGGATGATGAGGACTGGGTCCGCTTTACCGTGGATGTGGTAGATGAAGCCACCGGTAAAAAAGTGGAAAAAACCTTCGAGAAGCCGCGTTACCGCAAGGTGCTGATTCGCGGTGCCGGCGGCACGGAACGTCGCCCGGTAGTGCTGATGAAGGTGTGCATGGGCAACACCGTATATGAAGAGCAGTTCACCCTGAACGACCGCTCGGACATGATCTATCCGATCCTGCTGGGTCGCCGCACCATTTCCCACTTGGGCTATCTGGACGTGACCCAGACCTTCCAGCATTCACCGCAGTGCGATAAAAACTCACCGGTGAAGATGGACAAGGACCAGCAGGACGATGAGGATATTAATGACTAGCGCAGCATGCCTCACGCTGCACGCAACAACGCGGTTCAACTCTCGCAGATGTTGAAAGACTGTGCCCGCGCTGACACCTTTAGCGCGGGCACGGCTTTACTGAAAAAGATCACACCTTTCGCGTTGTTGCGTGATGCATGCCGCGTGATGCCTCTCTTTAAACTTCAAAATAGCCGTACAGGCTGTCCAGCGCTTCGCGCAGCACCTTGCCCTGCAAACTGATACGAGCCTGCAGCTCTGCTACCGCGTCGTCCGCATCCAGCGCATCGATATTTTCCTGCAATAGATCCAGCGGCTTGATGCGCTTGATCTCCAGCTTTTCATTGATATCCAGTTCCAGCGAATCCTGCCACGCCAGATTAATGCGGGTAGCAACCATGCCGGTTTCCAGGTGTGCGAGGATTTCTTCCTGCCCCAGATCCACGGCGGTGAACTTCACCGCCGCGCCTTCGTCCTTGACGCCTTTCAGCTCGCAACGGTCACCCAGTGTGAACCCTTCCGGCAACAGCTTGGTATCACGCAGCCAGTTACTGAAGCTGGTGTAGGGGGCGGAATTCGGCGCCGGGTACGCCACGGGCAGGGAGCCGATGGCTTTACGCATGCAGGCGATCACTTCTTCGCCGCGACTGGCGGAGGAAGAATCCACCATCACCCGCTTGCGCTCGGTATCGATCAGCAGCGAGGTGCGGCGCGAGCGGGTAAACGCCCGCGGCATCAACTCAAAGGTAATCTGCTCTTTCAGATCCGCCTTTTCCTTGCGCCCCACCTTGCGGCCTTCTTCCTGCTGGATGTGCTCCACTTTTTCATCCAGCAGCTCCTTGATCACCGGCCCGGGCAACAGACGAGCGGTTTCCTGGTAGGTGCAGAAAATGAACCCGTCCACCGCGTAGGCCATGGGGTCCTGCCCCTTGAGCGGCGGCACAAAGCCTTCGGTGCGTTCGGTTTGCGAACCGCAGGGCTGGCAGCGGTTCTGGTCCAGAATTTCATCCAGTTCGGCCACGGAACAGGGGAAGGCTTCTTCGCCCACAAAGACAGTCAGGTTCTTGATCCACATAGAGTTTTCCAAAAGCAGGGGCAGTGAGAAAAGGCACTGCCGATAATGAGGGCGGCCAACGCCGGTCGGCCACAGTAGCGAAATGCCGGGGGCGGCTCAAGCAGGGAAACCGCTGGAGCCAATAATCCGGATAAGGGAGCGCCGTGGAGAATCGAGCAAGGATTCAGCGGGAACCCAACAGGGGGGTGCAAAGTCCCTGTAGTAGGGTTGCAGATTGTTTCCCGTCCCGGCGGCCACAAACCAGCCGGGAGTCGTACGCTTTACAGGAGCAGACCATGAAAACGCTGACCTTCGATAATGGCGACACCCTGCCCATGCTCGGCCTGGGTACCTGGAAATCCGAACCCGGCGAGGTGTACAAGGCGGTGAAGAGCGCCATTGAAACGGGCTTCCGCCACATCGACTGCGCCCATATTTACGGCAACGAAGAGGAAATCGGCCAGGCTCTCAGTGACGTGTTTGCCGCCGGGACGGTAACGCGCGAAGAGCTGTGGATCACCTCGAAGCTGTGGAACAGTGACCATGCGCCGGACGACGTGCAGCCGGCACTGGAAACCACCCTGCGTAACTTGCAGCTGGATTATCTGGATCTTTACCTGATGCACTGGCCGGTAGCGCTGAAGCCTGGCGTGCCGTTCCCGAAATCCGCGGACGACATGGTGTCGCTCAAGGAGCTGCCGGTGGAAACCACCTGGGCGGCCATGGAAGCACTGGTGGACAATAACCAGACGCGGCAGATCGGCGTGTCGAATTTCAGCGTGAAAAAGCTGCAGGATTTGCTTGGCAAGGCACGCTACAAGCCCGCCATGAACCAGATTGAACTGCATCCCTATCTGCAACAGAACGACATGCTGTCCTTCTGCAAGGAACAGGGCATTGCGCTCACCGGCTACTCTCCACTGGGGTCATTCGACCGCCCTGCGGGCATGAAAGCCGATGACGAGCCGGTGCTGCTCGAAGACCCGGTGATCCTGGAAATCGCCGACCGTCACGGCGCCTCGCCGGCACAAGTGCTGATCAGCTGGGCACTGCACCGTGACACCGTGGTGATCCCCAAATCCGTGAACCCGGAGCGCCTGAAGCAGAATCTGGCCGCCGCCGAGCTGTCACTCAGTGACGCGGACATGGATGCCATCCGCACCCTGGACAAGCACCGCCGCTACGTGGACGGTGGCTTCTGGGCCCAACCGGGCAGCGATTACACCCTGGCCAATCTCTGGGATGAGTAAGGCCATACCCCAGGGCCTGTTCACACAAAACAAAACGCAGACTGTCCTGTAACGACATGGCCGATCCGGGCATCTACTGGTATTCCTTACTCACACTTCGCTATCAGTACAGACAAGGATCGGCCATGGATTACCTGCGCACCCCGGATTCCCGCTTCGAGCGGCTGCTGGACTACCCCTTCGAACCGAACTACGTGGATGTGGGCGGATTACGCATGCACTACGTGGATGAGGGGCCGGCCGACGGCAAACCGGTGCTGATGCTGCACGGTGAGCCGTCCTGGTCTTACCTGTACCGGCACATGATTCCCATCTGCGCCGCCGCCGGCCATCGCGTGATCGCCCCGGATCTGATCGGCTTCGGCAAATCCGACAAGCCCACCGACATCAATGCCTACAGTTACCAGAGCCACATGGATTGGGTGAAATCGCTGCTCGATCAGCTGGATCTCACCGACATCACGCTGGTATGCCAGGATTGGGGATCATTGATTGGCCTGCGCCTGGCCGCAGAAAACGAATCCCGCTTTCGCGCCATCGTAGTAGGCAACGGCATGCTGCCCACCGGTGATCAGCAGGCACCAAAAGCCTTTCACCTGTGGAAGAACTTTGCGATCTATAGCCCTGTTCTGCCCATTTCCCGCATTCTGAATACCGCCACCTTCCGCAAACTGGGCCCGGACGAAATTCGCGCCTATGACGCGCCGTTTCCCAACAGAAAATACAAGGCCGGGGCGCGGGCCTTTCCCAAGCTGGTACCGGTGACACCGAACGATCCGGCCAGCGACGCCAACCGGGCGGCCTGGAAAATTCTGGAGCAATGGCAAAAGCCATTCCTGACCACCTTCAGCAACGGCGACCCGATTACCCGTGGCGGGGACAAATACATGCAGGAACGGGTCCCCGGCGCGCAGGGGCAACCGCATCAAACATTGGTGGGCGGGCATTTCCTGCAGGAGGATTCCCCGGTGCAGTTTGCCCAGGCCGTGAATGGCTTACTTGAAAAAATGGGCTAACCCGGAAACGCAAACCTGATTCGTGGGAGTCCGCAGGCGCGGCTCCCACACCTGACAATGGTCAGGCAGTTTGCAAGCCAGACTCGGTGCTGCGCACCCGGGTCTTCACGTCCATGCTCGATAAAAATTGCCCGAAATTCCGCTCACGACCCAGCTCATCATCAAAGCCCTGAACGCGGTCATAGGCCACCCGGCCGTTAATGATCGTGGCCGTCACGGCGTCATCGTTGCGCTTCACCAGGCGGTTCAGCGAGGTGCCTTCCAGCGGCGCCCAGGCCACGTCATCCAGCTCGTCGGTGAGCCCTTCCGGATTCACGATGACCACATCCGCCCGGCTGCCCTGGCGCAAGCTGCCCGCCTGCAAACCAAACCAGTCCGCCAGATCGGCGGTTACCGCATTCACCCCTTCTGCCACACTCATAAAGGGCAACCCGGCTTCGTCCGCATCACGAACATATTTCAGTAACCGTAGCGGGAAGTTGTACTGGGCAATGGATTCCAGGTGTGCGCCGGAATCGGCAAAGCCCACATGGGTATACGGGCTCGCCAGCAGCTTGTGCATGATCTCCGGCCGGTGATTACCGTAATTGGTTTTCCAGCGCAGATCATTGCGGTACTGCACCGCCAGATCGAAATAGGCATCCACCGCATCCTTGCCTTCAACCGCTCCGATTTCTTCAAAGTTTTTGCCAATTAACGACGTGTCCGGGCAATCCACCACCCAGCAATCACTAAAGTCCCGGTGCCAGAGCCCCTTGGTGAACAAGGCGTTGACGTGCTTCTTGAACAGCTTGCGGAAGGCGGGATCATCCACCTTCGCGTACATGGCATCCTCATCCTTGTAGTCACGCAGCAACTCACCGGAGGAAAATTCTTCAAAGGCGTTCACATTCAAACCACTGAGATACAACGTGAACGGTGCGGGCAATGTCTGCCAACGGAAGTTGCCCCGCAAAAAGCGGTTAGCCACGAAACCACTCAAGCGTGTCACCACGTTAAGCCAGGGGTTGGATTTGAGGTCCAGGGCCGTAAGCATGGAGCACTTCATGGGGCGACGGAACAGGCCGTGGGCCTGCCACAGGAAGCGCACTACGTTGACCTTCTTTACCGCGTCCGGGGCGCCCTGCATTACCGCATTTCGGCGACGCAAAATCCTGAACAACCGTTTGAATTCGTTCCAGCGTGCGTAGGTGGACGGCAAGGGCCGTGACCAGGCTCGATCTCCGTCTACCTTGTCCAGCCGGGTCGTCATCAGCGACATACCGACACAGCCGGCATCCAGCGCCTCTTCCAGCAGGGATTCCATTTGCTGCAATTCCTGTTCGCTGGGTTTTGCCGGGGACGTGGCCCGCTCCAGCCCCATTACCGCCACACGAATATCGGAATGCCCCACAAAAGAGCCCACATTGGGCCCCAGCGGCTGCCGGTCATAGAAACCCCGGTAGCCGGCAGCGTCACCCCACGTTTTTTTCTCTTTCAGAATCGGCAGCACCGCTTCACGGGGCACCGCTTCCACCCGGGTAAACAGATCCGAACAATCTTCCGGCTGGGCATTGATCATACTGATCGAGCAGGAACCGATCAGCACCGAGGTTACCCCGTGACGCACCGACTCTTTCAGTGACGGCGTGGCAATGACTTCCGCATCGTAATGGCTATGGGTTTCGATAAAGCCCGGCGTGACCCATTGCCCGGTGGCGTCATACACTTTGGGCGCCGCATGGTCAGGCAACGGAACATCACTGATGGTGACAACGCGCCCATCACGAATCCCCAGATGCCGGATACTGCCGTCCCGGCAACTGCCATCAAAGAACTGCCCATGATTGATCACAATGTCGTAAACGTATTGCTGCATGATGCCCCGCCGCGATGTTGTTGTTGGATGGCACGGAAAATGGCGCACACGAACGCCAGCCTGCTAACAACCATAGAACGGGCATTGGATCAGCACCCGGCCATTACGCGACAGGAATTGGTTAATCAGGGACAAGGCATCAGGCTGTGGCCACCTTGAGCATGGCCGATGACCAGAATTCCACACGGTTGCGCCCGCGTTTCTTGGCCAGGTAAAGCGCATCATCGGCACGGGATACCAGCTGGGATTCCGTTGCCTGCTCTCCGGCAAGCGCAGTGACCACCCCGAAGCTGGCACTGACAGTGAGCGGCTCACCCACATCAAGCATCACCGGGGTGCCGACCAGGGCAGCGCGGCACCGTTCGATCACTTTTTCTGCTCCCTCGTGGCCGGTATCGGGCAATACCAGTACAAACTCTTCGCCACCAATACGCCCTATGCGATCCGTTTCGCGCAAGCATTCACGCAGTAAGTTCGCCACTCGCACCAGCACGGTATCGCCGGCCGCATGGCCGTGACGGTCATTGATCTGTTTGAAATGATCCAGGTCCATGACGCACACGGAAAGCGCTTCCCCGGTGCGCCGGGCACGAGCCATTTCATGGGCAAACTGGTCAAACAGGGCCCGCCGGTTCGACAGCCCCGTAAGCGGATCCTGCACGGCCATGGCGCGCACCTGGGCTTCACGGTATACCCAGCGGCGCAGCAGCAGGGACACCAGCGTCAGCACCCCCGCCACGAAAGGCACCGAAAAAGCAACGGTGCTGGCGATCCAGTAATAGGACAGGGAGCCCTTGGCCGCCGGATCGGTGCGGAAATACAGCGCGTAAATATCGTGACCTCGGGCCGCCAACCAGGACAACAGCAACACCATCACGGTGCTCACGGTGAAGCCCCAAACCACTGGACGGAAGCCGAACAGGATGAATCCCACCAGGGGTGAACCGAGCAGCACCATTCCCGTGATCGGGCTATACAGCCCGAACATCAGGCCCAGCAGCAGAAAGCTGACCCCAAAAAACTGCACAAAGCAGTGTACAAAAAGCGGCGATTGGCGCCGGACCTTACGTAATAATGAAGCCCAGAGAATGAGCAGCAGATAGCCGCTCAAATTGAATAACAGCACCCAGGAAAGCTGCCTGGCGCCGACCGGGGAGACGTACTGCGCACCGAAGTCAGTGTAAAACGCAGTGACCAGATGCCAGACCAGATAGAAGGACATGTAGATGAACAGCAACACCGACAACAGCAGGCATTTGTCGCTGTCCTTCCAGTCGAGCAACCGGTAAATCGCAGGGGATTTCGAAGCGACTTTTCGCATACGCATCTGTGACCTAATTCACGCCTGTTTCGGAATTATGTCACCCTGCAAGCCACAGCGGAGCCAGCACGAACCACGCTGGTGCAGCCATTGCTACCAATGGTCGGAAAGCGGCGATAATGTGAGCATCGCCATCGCATCCGAAACGTTATCGCGGCAGCGACGGAGTCATACGCCTTTTCCCTTTACCTCAACCGGGGTTGAGGCCGTACTCTCCCTTTTCCTGTTGATGAACCCGGAGCCTGTCATGCCTGTTGATCTGGATGCCTACTGCCAACGCGTCGGTTACACCGGTGAACGCACGCCCACCCTGGCAACCCTGCGCGCCCTGCAGCAATGCCACCTGCTGCATATCACCTTTGAAAACCTGAACCCGCTGCTGGGCAAGCCGGTGCCTCTGGATCTGGCCAGCCTGGAACACAAGCTGATTCATCAAGGCCGTGGCGGTTACTGCTTCGAGAACAACCTGCTCTTTATGGCGGTGCTGACGGCGCTTGGCTTTACCGTGCGGGGGATTACCGCCCGGGTCTACTGGAACCAACCGGAGGACGCACAGCCACCCCGCTCGCATATGTTGTTGCTGGTAACCATCGAGGATGAGGAATACTTGAGTGACGTAGGGTTTGGAGGCATGACACCGACAGCGCCATTGAGGCTGCACAGCCTGGCAGCCCAAAGCACTTCGCTGGAGAATTTTCGTGTTCTTCCCCAGAGCGACCATTTCCGTATTGAAGTGCAGCTGGGTAGCGTATGGCGACTGCTGTACCGGTTCGACCTGATGACGCAATGGCCCATCGATTTCGACATGGCCAACTGGTACGTGGCGTGCCACCCGGCGTCAAAATTCGTCAATAACCTGATTGCCGTGCGCACCGACGTAGACCGCCGCCACACACTCTTGAACGGGCTCTATACGGTACGCTACCCGGACGGGCGCAGTGACAAGCAAAACATTACCGACCCGCAGGCGATGGCTCGCCTGCTAGCCGATACCTTTCAGATTAACCTGCAAGGGCTGGAGCAAGACCTGCAAGCTGCGCTGACCGACAAGGCTTTGCTTTAACGGGTGTCTCGCGCCCATATCAGGGCCGTGCCGGCAAGGCGAATTTTGCAGGTCGAGTTTACCCAAGGGCACAGAGAGGCGTAGCCGTAACCCGACATTTTTTCCGCGCCAATCGATTCATCGCCTAATGTCGGATTACGCCATCAGGCTCTCTGTGCCCTTGGGTAAATTCGACCTACTCTCTGCGCTAGATTGAGGCAGCTCATCGCGAAAAAGTGTCCACAAATAACGCTTCCACCTTCTCTCTCGCCCAGGGCGTTTTGCGCAGAAACTTCAGGCTGGATTTCACTGACGGATCGCTGATAAAACAATTGATGCGAATGCGATCCCCCAGCTCTTCCCAACCATAGTGTTCAACCAGACGCGTCACCACGGTTTCCAGGGTGACGCCATGCAACGGATTATTGGGTTGGCTCATCAATATTTCCGTCAGTCTGCTTTTGAAAGGACAAAACCATCGCGAGGAAAATGCACCTGAATCTGCCCCACCACGGCATCATCACGACGAACCACCAGCGTGCGGTCATCGCAATAACACAGCTCACCGAACACCGGCTCACGGCCATAATCTGACGGTGCCACTCGCACTGCCTGACCCAGCAAAGGCGCCTGCTCCACCTGTTCGGGCAGGGTCCGCGGCGTAGCCTGGCGAGCAATCTCCAGCGCGTCATCCGCACTGATATCCTTGCGTGTGCCCTGCCCGAAGGCCTGCATGCGGTTCATCCAGGCCTCCACTTTCGGATGGCTACCCGCAATGCTTCGCCCGGCCAGATCACGGCGAAACCAGAGGCTGTGGTAGGCGGAAAAGTCACCAGCATTGGGCGCATCGCCAAACAGGAAATTTCCGCTCAGCAGGGTTTCCATATGATCCAGATGCGCGGCCACCTTGCGACGCATTTCGCGGGGGCTGTCGGCTTTCACTTTCGACTTGCTGCCCATCTTGATCCGGTCCAGCAACAAGCGCCCCAGATCCAGCAACGACGACTCTTTCAGCACCCGGCGCAACAGGGTGAAATTCCCCGCCGTGACAATGGAGGCCAGGAAAATCTCCAGGTCCACCTCACGGACGAAGGCCTGCACCTCTTCACTGCAATTCTCCACCACCAGCTCGGGTTTGTTGCCCAGCCGGGCAATTTCGCGGCTGAGGGTGCGGGTATCACAAAAAACATCAGCGCCAATCTGCGCCACCGGAATTTTCCGGTAGCCGCTGGCCAGCGGCGCCAACTTGGGGCGCGGCGGCATTTCCGCCACGGTGACCGACTGCCATTGCAAGCCGGCATACCCCAGCATGGCACGGGCTTTCTCGGAAAACGGGGACAGCGTGTAGTGGTGCAGAATCAGTTCTGACATGAAAGCATCCTGAATTAAGTGATCCGTATGGCGGCAAGCCTCATATCCCCGCGCGACAAGGTCAAGCATCCATTGCCCTACCCCTGCGTTGGCAACCCTGTAATATACGCAACTCTTTGCTCTTTGCGCCCCTCACTGCCGACGGACCTGCAGATAATGAAATGGATTTACCGTTTACTGATTGCCACCTTTATTGCCCTGGTTGTGGGGGGCGCCATCTCTACCGCCCAGGACCACTGGCGCATGCATCAGGACGCCATGGTCCGCATGCAGGAAAACCTGCTCAAGCAACAACAAAAGCAGCAGGAACTCAGCGACCGCATTGCGCAGACCCGGACCAAACCCACCCTCAGTGACCACGACCGCTGGTTGATTACCCACCTGGAAAAGACCCGCGCCGGCCTGGACAAGATACTGGTCACCCAGCAGTCCGGCGTTTCCCGGCTGCAACGCAGCTTCTTGCGCACCTGGATCGGCAACCTGGTGCTGTTCATTGCACTGGCCGGCCTGGGGCTAGGCATTGTCACTCGCTCCGGGAATGCCCTGAACAAGGAAGAGCAGCGCTGGCTGGCCAGCCGCCCGGAGGACATTCCCTCACTCAGGCTGGATCCCGGCGCGCACCGCAACGTGACGGCCCCTACCCGCAATGCCAGCAACTTTGTGACCGGGCGCATCCGGGTCGTGAAGGCCGACCGGCTACAGGTAAAGCGCAGCGGCATACTCAGCGCCATGGGGTTGAGCTTTATCATCGCACCACAAGGCGGGCTGATCGTAGAGCTGTATTTCCTCTACGACGCGCTGATGGTTGCCCATACTCCGTTTCAGCAACTGGAATGGGGCGGCATGATGCAAAGCCTGATGCTGTCGATCCCGTTCACCCTGGTAGGCCTCTACCTCCTGGCATCCAGTACCAGCCAGGCCAGCATCGATCGTCGCGAACAGCGCATCACGCTGCCCGAGGGCCCCCGGACCATTGCGTTCAGGGAAGTGGAATCCATTCAGCTCAATCAGATACTGAGCACCGGCAAGCGCAGCTACCTGAACAGCCAGATTCAGTTAAACCTGAATAACGGCGAGGTCCTGTCATTGCTCAGCCATGGCGGCAAGGAGCAGATCTATGTGGACCTGATCCGCACCGCCCTGTTCATGGACAAACCCGCGGTGCTGCCGCATCACTAGACGACCGGTCTAATCAAGTGTTAGAGTGCCGCCCATGAATACACAAACCGCCATCAATCAGCCAGACAAACACCGCGACACCCGCCAGCACCTGCTGGATACGGGTCGCGATATTCTGGCTGCCCGCGGTTTCAGCTCCGTCGGCTTGAGTGCCATCCTGCAAGCGGCCGGCGTGCCGAAGGGCTCGTTCTACCACTACTTTCAGTCCAAAGAGCAATTTGGCCAGGCGCTGCTGGAAGATTATTTTGCCAGCTACGTACAAGACCTGGATGCCCGCTTCGCCGATGACGGCACTCCGGCCATCAGTCGGCTGATGCAGTACTGGCAGGACTGGCAGGAAAACTACTGCGGCCCCGCCGGCCTGCGCGATTGCCTGGTGGTCAAACTGAGCGCCGAAGTGGCCGACCTGTCCGAAGCCATGCGCATCACCCTGCGTGATGGTACCGAGCAAGTCATGGCGCGCATTGCCAACTGCATCGACGCCGCCATTGCCGATGGCTCCCTGCATCCGCAGCCAGCCCAGCAGACCGCCGGCAACCTGTACCAGCTATGGCTGGGCGCCAGCCTGCTGACCAAGCTGCACCGCAATGCGCAGCCCATGAATCAGGCCATGACGCTGACCCAGAGCATGCTCGCACGCTGACACAACCACACTGAACACAACTGTGCCCGCTATTAAGCGGGCTTTTTTACCCATCAACTCTAGACGACCGGTCTATTTAACAGCCATCAACCGAATCAAGAGTCATCAATCAAGGATACCGCACCATGAACAACTTCGATTTCTACAACCCCACCCGCATTGCTTTCGGCGAAGGGAAAATTGCCGCTCTCGACACCCTGGTGCCCGCCGACGCCAAGGTCCTGATTCTGTTTGGCGGCGAGAGCGCCCGCCGCACCGGCACCCTGGGCGAAGTCGAAGCCGCACTGGGTAACCGCCAGGTACAATTGTTTGGCGGCATTGAACCCAACCCCAGCTTTGAAACCTTGATGGAAGCGGTAACCATAGTGCAGCGCGACGGCATCGATTACCTGCTGGCAGTGGGTGGCGGGTCGGTCATCGACGGCACCAAGTTTGTCGCTGCGGCCTCCGTATTCGACGGCGATGCCTGGGACATCCTGCTCAAGGGCGGCACCAATATTCACCGTGCACTGCCATTCGGTTCGGTCCTGACCTTGCCCGCCACCGGTTCGGAAATGAACAAGGGCGCCGTGGTCACACGCAAGTCCCTGCAAGCCAAACTGCCGTTCCACAGCGAGCATGTGTTCCCGCAATTTTCCGTACTGGATCCCACCAAAAGCTTCACCCTGCCCCCCCGGCAGGTCGCAAACGGCGTGGTCGATGCCTTCGTTCATATTGTCGAGCAGTACCTGACTTACCCGGCCAGTGCCCCGGTACAGGACCGCTTCGCGGAAGGCTTGCTGCAAACCCTGATCGACATCGGTCCGCAGGCCCTGAGCGACCCGGAAAACTATTCGGTGCGCGCCGATCTGATGTGGGTCGCCACCCTGGCGCTCAATGGCCTGATTGGTGCCGGCGTTCCCCAGGACTGGGCCACACACATGCTGGGCCATGAACTCACCGCCCAGCATGGCCTGGACCATGCGCAGACCCTGGCCATTGTGCTCCCTGCCATGCTGACAGAACGCAAGGACGCCAAGCACGGCAAGCTGGTGCAGTACGCACAACGGGTCTGGTCCATCCATGAAGGCAGCGAGTCAGAGCAGGCCGAGGCAGCGATTGAAAAAACCCGCGCCTTCTTCGAAAGCCTGGGCGTAAAGACCCGCCTCGGGGATTACCAATTGGCTGAAGAACATATCGAACCGCTGATCAAGAGCCTTGAGGGACACGGCATGACCGCGCTGGGCGAACACAACGACGTCACCCCTGACGTATGCCGGAGGGTGCTGCACGCCAGCCTCTAACCACCCCACCCTTGCACAACCCCACCCCGGCTTCGGGGTGGCACTGAGATGAAACTGACGGAGAGCAACCATGAATATTCTGATGATTCTCACCTCCCACGACCAACTGGGCGACACCGGCCACAAAACCGGTTTCTGGCTGGAAGAATTTGCCGCGCCTTACTATGTTTTCAAGGATGCTGGCGCACAGATCACCCTCGCCTCCCCCAAAGGCGGCCAGCCGCCACTGGATCCCAAAAGTGACTCACCGGAGGCACAAACCGCTGCCACCGATCGCTTCAATCAAGATGACGATGCCAAAGCTGCCCTGGCCAACACCCGGCCCCTGGCCGACGTGGATACCCAGGCGTTTGATGCCGTTTTCTATCCCGGCGGCCATGGCCCGCTCTGGGACCTGGCCGAAGATGCCACCTCTATTGCCTTGATTGAAAATTTCAACGACAACGGCAAACCCATCGGCGCTGTCTGCCATGCCCCCGCGGTATTTCGCCACACGCTGCATCACGGCGAACCACTGGTCAAAGGCCGCGCCGTCACCGGTTTCACCAATGGCGAGGAAGACGGTGTACAGCTCACCGATATCGTTCCCTTTCTGGTGGAAGACATGCTCAAGGCCAATGGCGGCGTCTATGAAAAAGGTGACGACTGGGCCAGCCATGTGGTCACCGATGGCAATCTGGTGACCGGGCAGAACCCGGCCTCATCGGAAGCCGGAGCAAAAGCCCTGCTGAAACTGCTGGCGTAACGGAACAATAAAAAGGGCGCCTATGTGCGCCCTTTTTTATTGTTCATCGCGGAATTGTGTGATCAGCCAGCGTCAGAACTTGTCCCATGATCCCGCCTTGTCCGCCATACTTTTTGTGCAAAATGCATTATCCGATTATTGCCTCAATGATGGCCCTGACAATTCCTCAAGACACCTCTTAAAAGAGATGCCGGAATAACGACAGCCTCTCAGGCTATGTCGGTTTACGTCAGGCATCCGGCGTCGAGCGTTTGGCAAAGTGCCGGGCATTCGGGATAAACCAGGCAGATGGCAAGAAACGTGTTATTCACTCTAATCCGCGAAGAACCTTTTTTACTCGTAGCTAAGGTTGGTCGCCTTGCCTCGGAACACCCGGTAAACAAAGACGGTATAGCAAAGAATCATTGGCAGGGTAATCACCGTTCCCCAAAACGTGAACAACAGTGACTCCGTTGCTGATGCAGACTCCCAGATCGACAAACGCCCCAGTACGATGTCCGGAAACAAACTGTACGCCAGCCCGATACTGGCCAGCACACACATGACAATCAATGACAGGAACGCCAACCAACCATAGCCGTTATCCAGAATCTGCCGACTGTTGAAAACCCAAATCAGGCCGGCATAGGCCAACGCCGTGGCAATCGGAATGGGCATCAAACCGATGGCACTGGGCAAGGTGAACCATTTAGCCGCAATGGTAGAGCTGACCAGGGGCGTGGCAATGGAGATCAGCAACAGGAATGCCCCCATGGGCAAAACTGCCAGGCGCCCCCAGCGCACTGCCTTATCGAATAAGGCTCCTTCGGTTTTGATCAGCAACCAGGAAGCACCCAGCATGATATAAAGCGCAGGCAGGGCCAACGCAATCAAAGCGGCGAACAAGGTGTTCGTGGCATCCCCGGTAAGGCCGGTAACGAAAGCGCCAAGCATCCAGCCCTGGGACACTGAAGCCACCAGGGACCCCACCGCAAACAGCGCGTTCCATTTTGCCTTGTGCTTGTCGCCCGCCTTAACGCGAAAATCGAACGAGACGCCACGCAGTATCAGCCCCATCAGCATCAGCGTCACCGGCAAATACAATGCGGTCAGTACCAGCCCGTGGGCCTGCGGGAACGCAATCAACAAAATACCCACACCCAGAACAATCCAGGTTTCGTTGGCATCCCAGAACGGCCCGATCGAGGCCACCATCACGTCCTTTTCTTCCTCGTTGGCGAATGGCAACAGCAAACCGATACCCAGGTCATAGCCATCCAGAACGACATAAATCAACAGTGCCAGCCCCATGGCGCCGGCAAAGAACAGCGGAAGCCAGTATCCAAGATCCATTATCTCTCTCCTTCTGCATGTTCATCGTCATCCAGCTCAGCCTCCATGGCCCGTTGCTGTGGGCTCAATGACAAGGAGCGGGCGGGCTTGGTCGCCATGTAACGCAGCGCCGCGATATAGGACACCAGCAGGAACAGGTACAGCAGCACATAGCCAAACAAGGTACCCGCCACCGTCGCGCTACTGTGATCGGCCACCACGTCGGCTGTACGGAGCAGGCCGCTGACCACCCAGGGCTGACGGCCAATTTCCGTCACATACCACCCGGCCAATACGGCCACCCAGCCGGAGAAGGTCATCACCGACAGAGCTCGCAACAACCACACGTTACCGTCCCGACTTTCACGCGGGCCGCGAAACAATTTCCAGACAGACCACCAGCCCACCAGAACCATCAGCACGCCGATTCCCACCATAACCCGGAAGGCCCAAAACACCGGTGCCACTGGCGGGTGATCACCGTCAAACTCATTCAGTCCTTTCAGCTCACCGTCCCATTCGTGGGTAAGAATCAGGCTGGCCAGCCCAGGCACTTTAATGGCCATATGGGTAGTGCGCTGCTCCTCATCGGGAAAGCCAAACAGGGTCAGTGGAGCATTGCGCTCGGTCTCCCACACCCCTTCCATGGCGGCAATTTTGGCTGGCTGGTGCTCCAGGGTATTCAGGCCATGAAGGTCGCCTATCCAGACTTGCAGGGGCGCCAGCACTGCTGCCATCAATGCACCGGTGCGCATCACTTTCCAGGTGGCCGGACCATCCACCCCTCGCATGGCTCGCCAGGCACTGATCCCCATAATCAGGAACGCCGCCGTCAGCAAAGACGCGTTGAACATATGCGCAAGGCGATAGGGGAACGATGGATTGAAAATCACTTCCCACCAGCTCTCCACAAAGAATACGCCGTCTTCCAGGCGGAACCCGGTAGGAGTCTGCATCCAGGAATTCAGGCTGAGAATCCAGAATGCGGAGAAACTGGTGCCCACTGCCACCAGCGCACAGGACACCAGGTGAAGGCGGTTGGACACCCGATTTTTCCCGAACAGCATGATGCCAAGAAATGAGGCTTCCAGAAAAAAGGCCGTCAGCACTTCATACCCCAGCAACGGGCCAGCGATATTCCCCGCCCGCTCCATGAACCCGGGCCAGTTGGTGCCAAACTGAAAACTCATGGTGATGCCCGACACCACCCCCAGCGCAAAGCTGAGGGCAAAAATCTTCACCCAGAAGAAGTAGGCATATTCCCAGGCCTTGTCACCGGAGAAGGTGTAGCGCAAGCGGAAGTAGAACAGCACCCAGCACAGGCCGATGGTGATAGTGGGAAACAGGATATGAAAGCTGATATTGGCGGCGAACTGCAGCCGGGCCAACAGGAACGGATCAAATTCCACCGGGGCGACTCCTTCCTTTCGTCCAGTGACGAGGTTTCATTCCTCCAGACAGTAGCACAGGGGGATGCAGGGTAAATGAGACAAAAGGTCCATGCAGGTGCCCGGGCAAGGCGCCACCGCACGTGAAGACAACGACAAGAACCAACAGGTGTTAACACTTTGTATACACCTGCAACATTTCCCCGCCCTGTCCACAACACGTTATGCACAGCATCCACCGGGTTTAGCCAACAAAATGCACTTCATGAAACTGGCAATCCGTTTTGGTCATGCCAGCAAGTTCACTTTCTGGAGAGCACACCATGAAAACAAGAATGGGGCTGGTAGCCCTGGCCACCGCAGCCATGTTGTCCCTGAGCGGCAATGCCATGGCACTGACCAAGCGAACCTTTTGCGTCTTCGACATCATCGGCGCCAATGGTGACACCTTCAACATCATGCGCGACTACAAGACTGCCGCTGTCGAGTGGGGCGTGGATGTAGAGCTGAAGCCCTACACCGATGAAAAAATTGCCTCTGAAGACCTGAAAGCCGGGCAATGTGATGCCGCCGTGCTAACCGGTATTCGCGGGCGTCAGTTCAACAGCTACACCGGCAGCATGGATTCCATTGGCGCCATCCCCAGCTACGACGCCATGAGAACAGTGATTGCGGTGATTGCCAGCAACAGCCCCAGCGTCAACCAGCACCTGGTTTCCGGCCCCTATGAAGTGGGCGGGGTTGCCCCGCTCGGCGCGGCCTTCCTGTTCCTGAAAGACAAGGAAATCGACACCGTTGAAGAACTGGCGGGCAAATCCATCGCGGTACTGGAATATGACAGCGCCCAGGCCAGCATGGCTTCCCGGGTCGGCATGTCGCCGGTCATGTCCGATATCACCAACTTCTCCACCCGCTTCAACAACGGTTCCGTGGATATCTGCTTTGCCCCGGTAATGGGTTACTCCGCACTGGAACTCTACAAGGGCATGGCGCCGGATGGCGGTATCCTTGACTACGTACTGGGCCAGCTGAGCGCCCAGGTCATTCTCAAAAAGGATAAATTCCCGGAAGGCTATGGCCAGAAATCCCGTGCCTTCATGTTCAGCCAGTTTGATCGCGCCATGAAGCTGATCGATAACGCCAGCAATGAAATTGCCGATCGCTGGTGGATTCGCATTCCCGAGAAAGACAAGCTGCGTTATGACGAAATGATGCGCGAAGCCCGCATCGAGCTGACCAAGAAAGGGGTATACAGCAAAGACATGATGTCCCTGCTGCTCAAGGTTCGCTGCAAGCAGGATCCCTCTCGGGCGGAGTGTGTTAACCCGGTGGAATAACCGCCTTTAACAAACGACTCCGATAAAACGCCGCCAGCATCCCTGGCGGCGTTTTCGTTACACACTGGTGTAAACCGCTCACCCTGAGGCGCCATTGCGCTGACCGAACAGCAATTGAACGCCACCACAAAGCTGGGTAGTTTATTGGAACAAGCACCGCCTGTGCGGCGCCCCACTTTGACCCTGAGTTGCAGCGAGCCATGGCCCTGACTTCCGCGGATGTTCGCAACGCCGAACCGCTCCAGAAAGACTACAAACTCCATGACGACAAGGGGCTCTACCTGTTGGTAGAAACCGATGGTAACCGTACCTGGAAACTCAGCTACCGTTTCGACGGCCGCAGCAAAGTCATCACCCTGGGGCCTTGCCCGGAAGTCACCCTGAGCTTTGCCCGCCAGCTGCGCGATGAAGCCCGGGAACTGATCGCCGATGGCATCGACCCGATCAGCCGTTGCGTCAAGCGGGAAGTCTTCAGCCCCTCGGTGGAAACCTTTGAAGCGGTGGCCCGGGACTGGCTGGAGCGCGTCTATCGACTGGAAGTGTCCGAAGAACAATTCCGGCGCACCAAGCGGCAAATGGAAAACTACCTGATTGCCAGCATTGGCAAACGGGTCGTCAGTGAAGTGACCCCCGAAGACCTGAAATCCCTGGCGGCCGCCCTCGGCGCCGAGGGGCATCTGGACAGGGGCAAGCGTGTTCTGGGCATCGGCAAGCGAATCTACACCCATGCCCGTGATACCGGCGTGGCGGGCTACCAGCAAACCGGCGCCCTGCGCCGCCGGCTCACTGGCTCCGGTACCGAACCGGAGTTTTTGCTCAGTACCCGTGAGCAGATTCTCGATCTGGCCAGCGGCGTTCTCGGCCAGTGGAGCCGCACCACCACTACCGCCGCCCTCAAACTCACGGTGTGGTTGCTGGCCCGCCCCAGCGAAATCGTCAACGCACGCTGGTCCGACATGGACCTGGACGCCGGCGAGTGGCGCATCCACCGCAACAGCACCGGGAGCCCCACGGGCAGCAAGATCATTACCGTGCCTTTGCCGCGCCAGGCGGTGGAACTGTTGCGGGAAATCGAGCCCATCACCGGCCGCCAGAAGTACATCTTTCCCGGCACCCGCGATCGCAAAAAACACCTGGGCGCCAGCACCCTTTCCGCGGCACTGAAAAAAGTCACACGGACCACACCGGTTTCCACCGACAACCTGCGCACCCTGGCCGCCACCGCACTGGGCGAACTGGGCTATCAGGCAGAGCAGATTCAATCCCAGCTACTCAACCAGACCGGCGACGAACCGGCCGACCGTCAAACCTACCTGGATAAACGCCGGGAGATGCTGCAGGCCTGGGCGGACTATCTGGACAATACCGCCATCGGCAAGGTCACCCGGCCGCGCAGACTCTGATACCCTGTGGGCAGTCACATTCACTGCCACCATTCAGGATATTGCATGCCAAGCCCGTTCGGCTTTCGTTTCGACAACACCTACCGCCGGCTGCCGGAGCCTCTGTTTTCAGATTGCTCGCCACAGCCGGTCAGCACACCGGCCTTTGCCCTGTTTAACGATGCACTGGCCCGGGAACTTGGGCTCGATAGCGAGGCCTTGTCGACGCACCCTGAATTTTTCAGTGGCAATGCATTACTGGATGGCAGCGAGCCCATTGCCCAGGCTTATGCGGGCCACCAGTTTGGCAACCTGACCATGCTCGGCGATGGCCGCGCTATCCTGTTGGGCGAACACGTTGATGACAGCGGGCAACGCCGCGACATCCAGCTTAAAGGCGCTGGGCGCACCCCCTTTTCCCGAGGTGGCGACGGGCGCGCGGCCCTTGGCCCCATGTTGCGCGAATACATAATCAGTGAAGCGCTACACGCCCTGAATATTCCTGCCACTCGCAGCCTGGCCGTCACCCACACCGGTGACCGGGTGCACCGGGACACACTGCTTCCCGGCGCCATCCTGGCCCGGGTGGCAACATCCCATATTCGTGTAGGCACCTTCCAATACGCCGCCGGGCAACAAAATCCCGCCCTGCTGGAACAACTGGTGGATTACACCATCGCGCGTCATTACCCCTCCCTTGAGGGGTCAGAGAACAAGGCGCTGGCCCTGTTCGAAGCCGTGATGGATCGCCAGATAGATCTGGTGGTCAACTGGATGCGCGTGGGCTTTATTCACGGCGTACTCAACACCGATAACGTGACCCTGTCCGGGGAGAGTATTGATTTCGGCCCCTGTGCTTTTATGGACAGCTTTGACCCGAACACGGTGTTCAGCTCCATCGATCGCCAGGGACGTTATGCTTATGGAAACCAGCCCAGCATCACCCAGTGGAACCTGGGCCGTTTTGCGGAAACCCTGCTCGGCTTGATCGACGAAGACACGGACACCGCGATCGAAAAAGCCACCGCGTCGCTGAAGTCATTCAGCCAGCGTTACGAAGAAAAATGGCGCGCCATGATGAACAAGAAACTGGGATTATTCGGAAGCGAAGCAGAGGACGACAAGCTGATTGCTGATTTACTCACCTGGATGCAGGCGCAGAACGCGGACTACACCAATACGTTCCGTGATCTGATCAACGACGGCCTGCCTGACGGGGAGCAATACCAGAATGAAAGCTTCCAGCAGTGGCACCAACAGTGGCGAGCAAGACTGGCCCGCAACAGAAAACCCCTGGCGTCATCGCTGTGCCTGATGCGTAATCACAACCCGGCGGTGATACCGCGCAATCATCTGGTGGAACAGGCGCTGAATGCCGCCAGCGACGATAACGATATGGCGCCAGCCCGTGCGTTATTAGATGCATTGGCCGAACCTTATGCGGACCGGGACAGTAACGATCCTTATCGGCAATCAGCCGCACCCGGCGAGCAAGTCTTTCAGACCTTTTGCGGCACGTGAAGCTCAATGTCGGGTTACGCCGCTACGCGGCTAACACGACCTACAAACTCACCACTGGCTCCGTAGGTCGCATTTACCCAAGGGCGCATTCGGTTTAACGAACGCCCTCAGCCTTGCAGCTTGTCCATGGTCTTCAACTCAAAGTCACTGGCATCGTGACGCTCAAGCAGCTGGCTGGCCGGATCACCCCAGGCCCGGTTCACCATGCGGCCACGCTTCACGGCCGGGCGCTCGGCAATCTGGTGGGTCCAACGCAATACATTGGTGTACGTATGGGCTTCGATAAACTCCGCCGCCTCATACACCTTGTTGGTGACCAGCGCGCCGTACCACGGCCACACGGCCATATCCGCGATGGTGTATTCATCACCCGCCAGGTACGTGTTATCCGCCAGCCTGCGATCCAGCACATCAAGCTGCCGCTTGATTTCCATGGTGTAACGATCGATAGGGTATTGGTATTTTTCCGGTGCGTAAGCATAGAAGTGGCCAAAGCCACCCCCCAGCATCGGCGCACTGCCCATTTGCCAAAATAACCAGTTCAGGGTTTCGGTGCGGGCTGCCGGGTCGCGGGGCAAAAACTCACCGAACTTTTCCGCCAGATAAAGCAGAATGCTGCCGGACTCGAACACCCGCTGGGGCGGGTTCACGCTATGGTCCATCAGTGCGGGAATCTTGGAGTTGGGGTTCACGTCCACAAAACCGCTACCAAACTGATCGCCATCCTGAATATTGATCAACCAGGCATCGTACTCAGCCCCCTGGTGACCTTTCTCAAGCAGCTCCTCCAGCATCACCGTGACCTTCACCCCGTTGGGCGTGGCCAGGGAATAAACCTGCAAGGGGTGCTCACCGATCGACAGTGTCTTGTCGTGTGTGGGGCCGGCAATGGGGCGATTAATATTGGCAAACTTGCCACCGCTTTCCTTGTCCCATTTCCAGACCCGGGGTGGCGTGTAGGTATCGTCAGACATGTTGGCTCCAAACAGAATGAGTGCAACTACTATTGCAGATATTGCAGACACTATGGCCAGCCGCCCCGGTGTGAACAAGGGCAATCAGCCGATTGATTCCTTCAGCTGAATGAATCAATCCGCTTGCTGGGTCTTGCGTTGCTCACGTAACGTTTTTTCCGCTTTCTTCGCATAGTCGGCACAATCCATCCGTGTCGACTGAGTGACATCGGTATAATCCCAACCACTGGCACCGGGATGCGGCGTCAGCAACAGGTCGCAAGGTAATTGCTTCACGGTTTTGAAGGTGCCGGTGAAAGCCTCAACGATATGGGGATAGCGCGGGTTATCCACCAGCTGATAGCCCGGCGCTGTCAGGCTGTCCACGTAGGCAATATCCACCTTTTCTCCGTCTCGCATACTCTGCCAGGTCCAGGCCATGCTGCCGGGGGTATGGCCCGGAATGAAATGGGCGGTGAGTGTGAGGTTGCCCAGAGAGACCTGTTCGCCGTCCTGAATCTGCCGGTCCACCCGCACTGGTGGATAAAGGATATCGTCACCAAAATGAATATCGTTGGCGCCACCGTCCGCCATCAGCATGGCCGTTTCAGCGTTGGCCACCAGCCGGGCACCGGTGGCCTGTTTGATCGCCGCCAGCGAGCCCGCATGGTCGCCGTGGCCATGGCTGACCAGAATCCACTTCAGGGTCTGTGGCGCCACCCCCACAGCCTTCATGTTGGCCAGCAGATGCTCGGCACTCTGGGGCATCCCGCCATCAATGAGGATGGCGCCGTCGCGGGTTTTCAGCAGCAGCGAGGTCAGCTCATCGGTACCAATCTGCCAGACGTTATCGGCAATCTGCAGTGGCGCCATGGGCTGCAGCCAGGCCTCCGGCACCGTGTAGGCTTCCAGCTGCGGCAACGGGGTTACCGGTTCGGCCTGGGCCGCGCTGACCAGCAGCACCCCGCATAACGCACTGCATCGAATGAATGTCATCGTTGTTCTCCCTGGAAAAACCGTTGGACGCACCTGGCCGGGTTTGGTTCGCCAGGGCTTACCCTTGCCGCTGCTGAAGCCATACCAGCAGGCCCTGACTGTTCAGGTTGATATCAAACCCGAGCGCATCCTGCAGTTCATCCTCCGACAGGGCGACACCATGGTCGCGAGCCTTGGCAAACAGATAGTCCTGCATGGCAGATTCCAGTCGCGGCAGCAACGTAGCGTCATCGCCGGGAGCGGCGGCTTCTGCCAGCGCCACGTAATCATCCACCATCGCCAGCAAACGTTCGCCGGGCTCCTGGGGCGTATCCATGGCCCCATAATGAGTCAGGAACATGCGCCGGGGATTCAGCGCCAACAACTTGCGAATGGACGCTTTCAACGCCTGCGGATCGAATTGCACCGGCGTGGTGGTGGGCAAGATGAAAGGGCCTTGCTCGGTCGTCAGGGGCGGATAAGACAGCCCAAAGGTATCACCGGTAAAAATACCGGCAGAAAGGGAGTCATAAACACAGAAATGGTGGCGGGCATGGCCCGGGGTATCGTAAAAATCCAGACGCCGCTCGCCGACCATCACGTGGTCCTCTTCATGCATTTCCCGCACGCGCTGCGCGTCCACAGGAATAATATCCCCATAGACTTTTGCAAAGGCCTCTTCACCGTATACCGCTGTAGCACCCGCCTTGAGTTTCGAAGGGTCAATCATGTGCCGGGCACCACGGGGGTGAACCAGTAAGGTGGCCGCTGGCAGCGCCTGCATCAAGCCACCCACACCGCCGGCATGATCAAGGTGCACATGGGTAGGGATAACAAATTTGACCTGTCCGCGCTCGATGCACCGCTGCTCGAGCAAGGCAAGGATAATCGGCACGGTGTTATGGGTGCCCGTCTCGATGACGGCGTACTCGTCGCCGCCCTGGAGCAGATAACAGGCCGCCAGCCCTTCGCGCATCATGGCGGTGTCGATACGGGTAATGCTATGGCCGATATCGGCGTAAGGCTGGGATGACATGGCGCGGCTCCTGGCGAATAAACAACAGCCACTGACTATAGTGGAGTTAGCGGCAAAGGTGCACTCGACACAAGTCCACGTTGACGCAAGAAGCATGATGGATGACGCATGACACATGTTTGATGTGTAGAGGCTGGCGTTATCCATGGCGCCACCTTGCCTGCCTCCCTAAACCAGCGCCAACGTCTCCCCCGTTAGACGGGATGCCAACTCGCTGGCCACAAACCGGGCACGAGCCGACAGTGGCCACTCCGCGCGATAAATCAGCCACAATGCATCGACCACACGCGGACCCATTTCCACTACCCGAATCACCTCCCCCGGGGCATAGGCTTCACGGGCATAACGCGGAATCACGGTAAATCCAAAGCCACGCGCCACCGGCTCCAGAATCAAGCCGACCTGATTAACAAACCCCTTACAGGCGATACTGCGAATACCCCGATTACCGGGAAACACCCGGCTTAGCAGACGCGATGCCATGGCGTGTCCATCCGGGTGATCAATGAAGCCCAGGCTTTCAAGGTCTTCCCAGCTGTTTACTGTGGCCGTGGCAGGCACCACCAGATCCAGCGGCTCATCGGCAAAGTGGCACGCCACCAGGCGCGGGTCATCCGGCTTGAGGGTAACCAGCCCCAACTCAAAGTGATTGTTGCGCACACCCTCCAGCACATCCTGATCCGGCGCAAAGCGATGGCGTACAGACAGCCCCGGATAAGAGGCCTGCAAATCCAGCAGCAGCGGATACAACGACAGGCCAATGCTGCCCGGGGTGATCAGGCTGATTTCACCCTGCCGGTCGTCCGCCCCTGACAACCGCAAATTCAAGCGTTTTTCCGCCTGCTCCATATCATCGCAATAGCCCAGCAACGCCTGGCCTGCCGGGGTCAATTCAACCTGACGGGGACGGCGAATCAGCAACGGCCCCAGCTGCGCTTCCAAATGATGGATATGCTGGCTGACCGCCGCCTGCGTCAGCCCCAGTTGGTCCGCCGTGCGCGTGAAGCTGCCACGCTCCGCCAGCACCACAAATGAACGCAACCATTGCGGATTTATCATAACAAAACCTTATCAATACAATAAGCGGCACCCAGTTTAACTTATACCACGACACCCGTACGCTTTCCTCATGCTCGACAACAGCAATCACCATCAACCATGAGGAGCCCCCATGAGCCAGACTTACCCACGCAATTTTTCTCACATTGGTCTTTCCGTCACCGACCTGGACGCTGCCGTGCGTTTTTACACGGAGGTGCTCGGCTGGTATTTGATCATGCCCCCCACCACCATCAGCGAAGATGACAGCGCCGTCGGCGTCATGTGTACCGATGTGTTCGGTGCTGGCTGGTCGTCATTACGCATTGCCCACCTTTCCACTGGCGACCGTATCGGTGTGGAGATTTTTCAGTTCAACAATGCGGAAAAGCCGGAAAACAATTTTGAATACTGGAAAACCGGGGTCTTCCACTTCTGCGTGCAGGATCCGGACGTGGAAGGCCTGGCAGAGAAGATCGTTGCTGCCGGCGGCAAACAACGGATGCCCGTGCGAGAATATTTCCCGGGCGAAAAACCGTATCGCATGGTCTACATGGAAGACCCGTTCGGCAACATTCTGGAAATCTACAGCCACAGCTATGAGCTGACTTACTCGGCTGGGGCATACAGCTAGCGGGCATCCGGCGTCCAGCGGTTGCCAGGGCGGGGTAATGCGACAAGTTCTGAAGCTGGCTGCCCCCTCAATGCCGCGATAAACCTAAAAAATGTATCGCGGCATTGAGGGAGTGACATGAACGGAGCCGTGTCTTTCCCTCATACCGCATTGCACAGAGAGCCTGGCGCCTGACGAACACCCTGGCGTCAGTCCTTGGCCAGCTGCAGAAGATCCCGCGCATAGGCGTTGATATCAAACGGCGTCTCGCCATCCATGGTCAGCGCCACATGGCTGGCCAGTACATCCGCCATTTTCTCCAGCGCGGCATCATGATCCAGACCATTCTTCGTCAATGCCATCATCACCATCCCCGCCTCACGGGGGTGACCATCCGCAATCTGGTTTTCCACGGCTTCAACCATTGCCTTCTGGGCAAATTCGTCTTCAGCCTGCTCCATTTCATCCATACCGACTCTCGCTTTGATGAATTTTCATGCTGCCACAGGATCCGTGCCAGATTGGCTAACAAGTCTACCCTCGCTATACGCCACGGTATAACCTGCCTTTCCATCATCTCCGGCAACAAGGGACCTTCTTACATTGACCGGGGAAGTAATCCCGCCCCATGAAAACAGCAACCGTCAATCACTAGCCGCCAAATGTGGGCCCCATCTTCTGCCTGGCCGGGACTTTCTACATCAGGGCGAAACCGGGCGGCCAGCACGGTATTGGTCGACCAGATTCCGGGCCTGTTCCCGCTCCGCCTGGACTATCGCTTTCCAGCCATTAAGCCTGGGAGTCAGCTTGGTAACACCGATAAAATAAGCCAGATCACGATAGGCTGCGTACTGCTCCTCGCTGTACCAGATATCCGCCGTGATGTTCTGCGGAAAGGCATTGCGCTGGGCGGATTCACTGTCGTAATAGCGGGCCACATTGCAGGAGTAATGGGCCGCCCCCTCCCCCAGATCCGCCAGCGAAGTCAGGCAGGCCTGATCGGACGGCACGGCCAGATTGTCAGCCAGCCTGTTTTCATCAAGCGACAGCTTCACATAAATGATCTGGCTTGGCTCTTGCCAGGGAAAACCGGTTGCTGTCAGCTCAAACACACCAGCGCCCTGGCGCTGAATATAATCACCTGCCAGGGGGCACGCGTCTTCGGCACACTTCAGCTCGATCCCCAAATTGGCATCCAGGTTGGCCCGGATACGTTTGAGCGATTCGAATTCATAGTCGGGGTCATGCTCGGCATCCACCACTACAATCCGCCGGGTACCGCGCTCAATCAGGGAATACAGACCAAGGTTCTCGGCATGGCCGCCATCACTAATACGGAGTGTAGCGTGGTAATCCTCCGGCACGACGAACTTCAAGGGGAAACCACCCAACAGCTTGTAGGTCCAGAACCAGGCACTCCCCATAGGGCCTTCCTGGGTGGCCGGGTTGCGCATCTCATAGCCGAGATTCATGTTGGCCGCAGACACAAAAAAGTCTCCCAGCCCCCGCAACTGTCTGGCCCCCTCATCCACTGCCGCCCCGGATGTAGCCACCGCTTTCGAAAAGGAGATGGGGGCCAGCAGCTGTTGCTCTGGCTGGTAACTGGTATGGGCCGACCCCCATTGAACCGGTGAGAAGGTAAAGACACTTTTCTCCAGTGAGGCCATATCATAATTTTCGTCATCATCAATAAAACTGTACGGCCGGATCAGCTTGGTATTGATAATTGGCAGAGACAATGGCGGCACCGCTTGACCGGCATCGACCAGGGCATCCGCACAGCTGTTATAGGCCAGCGCAAACTCCCGCAGATGGCTAAAATGTAGCTCCTCTGTCTGGGATGCCTTGCGCCAAAACAGCACGCTGCCATTTTGGGCATTCATGAACTGATCCGGTTCATGCTCGAAATAGTCAACGTACTCGTCATGGTCGGCATTGGGTGCCAGGCCGTAAGCCCGCTCCAGCCCTTTTCTATAGGCATTGGTAAACACCGAACCATTGATCAGTCGCAGATTCAGAAAACCATCCGTAACCCAGTAGAAAGGCAACGACACCACATGGGATGCAACCAACCCACCGCTCTCGAGGGCCTGTACGGTACCATTACTGGAATAGTTGATAATGTCAGACTGGGCCGCGATATGGCGCTGATAGGTATCATCCGCCAGGATGCTGCCATCCGTTCGCGACAGAAAGAGCGGAGACAGATTGTCGACATTCTGCTCATCCTGGTGCTTGCTTGCCACCAGTTGGCAAAACGGCGTGGCCGCCACATCGGCGGAACCCGCCATGCCTTTCAGTACGTTGGCGTAATAATCCCGGTTAGTAGCGGGAAGCTTTTCTGCCAGGCTCCCATCCAGATTTTCCGCGTACATGGTCCCGTAGAAACGCTGCGACATCAGCCAGTAGGAGGTATAGCCACCACCGGAAACCGATGAAATGGCATCCGCTTCTTCCAATAAACCACTGTGATTGAGCGCCTTCAAAACGCCCATGGAAAACGAAGCGGAACGGGCCCCACCTCCTGACAGCGCGATCGAAAAGGCATCCCTGGGATAAGGGGTTGCGGACGCCGTGTCATCAAGACAGCGCTGCAAGGCATCGGTGCGACTGCCGCCCTCGTAGCTTTTTACACCAAAGCGCAGTAGCAGCTCCTGACAGAAACGGCTGCGCAAATAACCTTGTTGATCCTCTGCGGTGACCGCCTTGTCCCCGGACACGCCGGTGATCCGGGATAACCGGTCCGGTGTTTCATGTGTGGCGCAGCCGGATAAGACCGCATACAGCATTCCGCCCAGCAGGCAGGCCGTGAAGTTCCTTTTCATGGTGTCCTTCCCCGTTTTATATTTTTCTTACAGAAGTATGCTCCTCCTGAAGGCAGCAAATAAAGGTGGCAGACCAAGACGATTGAGAGGCGATCAGAGCCAAGAGCAACACTTGCGCCGAGAAGACAGCTATCTCGGTATGCCTCATGAGGAGTGCGCAGAGGACAATCCAGCGGGCACCACGGCTACGCAGGCAAGGCGCTGTCAGCAAACCACTGCAGGATAGCCTCGCGCTGACGCTTACTGTGAGGGTGGGCCAACAACCCTTCCACCAGAAAAGTGCCCACTGTGGCCAGCATGGTCGCGCGCTCCTGCGCCACACCGTCCGCTTTCAGGGTATGGATCACCGCCGCCTCCACAAAGCGGTGAAACTGGTCATGCCATTCCCGGATCACCGCGGACTGTTCCAGCCGGGCATGCACCGTGGTGACCAGTTCGCGGCTCTGTTCGAATTCCCGCAACGCCCAGGCCATCTTGTCCTTCAAGGGTTCATCCACGATGGTCGGCAGGTGAACGAGGGTCTGCGACATCTGCCGGTTGAGTACAGCCACCAACAGTTCATCCTTGCTGGCGTAATACCAGTACAGGGTATTCGGGGCGACCCCAAGCTCCCTGGCAATACGGCTCATGGACGTACCATCGTAGCCCAGCGACAAGAACAGCCTGGCTGCTGTGCTCTCCAGTTCGTCCTGCTTTACCTTCAGATCAATATCGCGCTTATTCTTGGCCAAGGGGCCTTCTCCCACAGTCGGTCCGGTCATCTTGTATGGTATTCAAGAATGCTAGTCTTTGCTCTTGAATACCATACAAGATAACTGGAGCCCGACCATGGATACCCTGCGACATAGCCCCCAGGACCTGACCTGTGACAGCCAGCGAACCGGTTTTTACTCTGGCGGGACCTGGTGTGCAGCCACCCTGCACCGGCCAGCGAAGGCCACGGCAGAAACACTGCCAGCTATCCTAATGCTGCACGGCTGGGGCGGGATTCAGGATGCGCTAACGGTGTCCTACTATGAGGAATTTACCCGCGCTGGCTACGCGGTGATGACCTTTGATTATCGCGGCTGGGGCGATAGTGCCGGCCTGCCGCGACACGTAATTTCCGCCCGCCAGCGGGTAGCCGACGGCGACGCCGCCCTGGCCTTCCTGAAAAGCCAGCCGGGCATCGATCCCCGTCGCATCGTGCTGTGGGGCTCGTCCTTTGGTGGCGGCCATGTGGTGGAGCTGGCCGCCGAACACCCGGAACTGGCCGGGGCCATTGCCCAGGTCCCCATGCTTGACGGCATGGCCGCGGTGCGCGCCGTCCCCTTGCCACGACTGCTACGCTTTGGGCTCTACGCCATGGCCGACCTGCTCAAGCCGGGCCAGCCTATCTATCTGCCTGTGGTCAGTGAGCCCGGAGCGTTTTCCTCCATGGACCGGGACGATGCCGGCAAGGCACTGCAACTGGCCGAAACCAGCATCGGCCGTCGCTACGACAACCGCGTGGCGGCCCGCTCCATGATGACCATGGGCCCCTACCGTCCTTTCAAGCGTCTCAAGAACATCCGCATTCCCACCCTGTTGCTGGGCGCCAGCCAGGATTCCGTCGCCCCCTTTGTGGAAAGAGCCATCCGCGAGGTGAACAACACCAACCTGACTATCGCCAGCATTGATGCCAACCACTTCGAACCCTATTTCGAGCCGGCATTCAGCGGCGTGATCCGCCAGCAGCTGCTGTTTTTGGAAGGACTGAACGGTTTTGACAAACCGGCGCAAAGGAAGAGTGCCTGAACGTCATGGGCTGTTATTCTCCATTCTCTTACGGATGCGGGCCCCTTCTTTCCGTTTTTCCTTTTCTTTAATACATCCATCCCGCCACGGGTTTCCCGTGGCAGACAGTCACCCCATTCCACCCTGCCACCATCTGTAACGAACACGGCTCCTGCGCATCGAAGCAATAACTGAACACGCGCAAAGGCTCGTTATGCGTTCATTTTTTTGTCTGGCTCTGCTGCTGCTTTCTGCACCGCTGTATGCCGACAGCACACCATTGATCCTGAACAGCGGCGAAAAGAAGGTGTCACTGATTGAGCTTTTCACCTCGGAAGGATGTAGCAGCTGCCCTCCCGCTGATCGCTTCCTGGCCTCGCTGGGAGAGCAGGAAGAGGCGTTCACAACCTTTATCCCACTGGCGTTTCATGTGGACTACTGGGATTACATCGGCTGGGCCGATCCCTATGCCAGCCCGGATTACAGTAACCGCCAGCGGCGCTATGCCCAGCTGCACGAATCCGGTCGCGTCTACACGCCCGGCTTCTTTATCAATGGCAAGGAATGGCGCGGCTTCTTCCAGCGCAACCGCCACTGGCAGCGCGCGCTGTCTCATGAAGAAGTGGGAAATTTGTCCATTCGCTATGCCAACCATACCCTCCACGCCACTTTCAACGGCACTCTGCCTGATAACGCCAACCTGAACGTGGCCTGGATTGGCTCCGGCCTGCAGTCCTCGATCCGTCGAGGCGAAAACAGGGGAAAAACCCTGAAGCATGATTTCGTGGTGCTGCACTGGAGTCATCAGCCAATGCCAACGGCCTCGCTAACGCTGCCACTTCCCGCTCCCCCCGATAAAGGGCAGGAACAAACAGGGCTGGTGGTCTGGATCAGTCAACTCACCGACCCACATCCCGTACAAGCTGTGGGCGGCTTTCTTTCGCAAAAAAATAATTCAACGTCTTTCCCGGAGTCACCATGATCACTATTCGACAAGCCCTGCCTGGCACATTGAAACGCTTTTCCTGTCTGCTTTTTCTTATGAGTGCCAGTGCTGCCGTTTCAGCAGCTCCCACGGCCATCAATACCCCGCTATCACGTGCACCGCTGGACGACACCAGTCACTTCGGCATCGGCGCCACCACCTCGATAACCGAACGCCCCTTTGTTGGCGTCGACAGCCAGGACGAAGGGCTTCCTTATTTCTCCATTCGTTATAAGCGCTTTAGCGTGGAAGGCCTTGATGCGGGGCTGGATTTTTTCAAAAACGATAACAGCGTCTTTGGGCTGCTGCTGACACCCCGCTTTTATGAAGTGAAATCCAGCTTTGCCGATGACGGTGAACTCAATGGCATTGATACCACCCACCGCACCGTCTTTGCCGGCGTATCCTATCAATACCAACATGCGCTGTTTCAGGTAGCCGCCAACGCCCTGAAAGACGTCGGCGGGGAAAGCGATGGCACAGAAGCAAATCTGACCGTCAGCCGGGGATTCAACTGGGGAGACTTCACCATCGCGCCATCATTGGGGCTGGTATGGCAGGACGGCCTACTGGTTGAACATTTCTACGGTGTAGCGGATGACGAAACAGCGCCGGGGCGCCCCGCTTATGGCGAGCACAGTTCATTGAACTATCAGGCGGCCCTGACCGGAATCTGGACACCGGGAAAGCACTGGCACCTGTTGGCGGTGGTAAAAGAGGACTATCTCGGTGAGGGCATTACAGACAGCCCGATCATCGATGAGCGATCACTGACGTCAGTGGCAGTGGGCGCGGTATTTTATTTCTGGTGACAAGGCCGGGGAAGCCAGCATTAGCACTCAAGAAAACACCCGACAATGACACTACAGGCGGCGTCGCGACCATTGCATGAGCAAAGGGCGCGGGTCGCGCACCGGCCCCACCCATTGCACCGGTTCTGCGTCGGCCAGCGAGCCGACACAAAGCATGCACTCGCCTTCCGGTGGTGCCGAACTTTCCACATAGCGCACCGTATGCCGAGCGCCTCCACGGTTACTGGAATACTGCATTCTGCGGGATCGTTCTTTTCTATCCATACTCACCACCCTGGTGACATCAATGTACGCTTGCTGCTCAACGCCAGAACCATCACGGTTTTCCGAACCGGCCCGCACCCGCAGACCCGCGCGCTTTTTCTCCCTTCTTCCTGGCCAATGCCACCGTCATCAGGCGCCGAAACTGTGGGCACTCCAGGTGGCTGGGGGCCTGACACTTTGCCGCATGCCGCAGCCCGTCCCGCATGGCAGACAACCGGCGAATCGTGACGTCCAGCGAATCCGCCCGGTCTACCAGGGTTTGACGGTCAATCTGTGGCTCGCCACGGGCATCAAACATGGCGCCGATTTCGTCGAGTGAAAACCCCGCTGCCCGGCCCAGCGCAATCAACGCCAGTTGATCCAGCACCACAGGCGCAAACAAGCGTTTTATCCCCCGCCGGCCCGTGGACATGATCAATCCCTTCTCTTCGTAATAGCGCAGGGTCGATGCAGGCAATCCAGCACGCTGCGCCACTTCTGAAATATCCAGCACGGCCTTGACCTCAAGTTGACTTGAAGTAGCACGTTACCACTACACCCTCAACGAGGCACCTGAAATGGCCACTGCCACCACCTGTTTGCTCGCTGTCCTGATCACCGGGATCACCGCCACCCTGGTCATGGATGGCTGGGGCGTACTACGTCAACGGGCCTTCGCCATTGCCGCCCCCAACTACGGGCTGGTCGGGCGCTGGATACTGCATATGCGCCACGGCCAATTCCGGCACAACCCGATCACTCAATCTCCACCGGCAGCAGGAGAATCCGTCAGCGGATGGCTGGCGCACTACCTGATCGGCATTGTCTTTGCGAGCCTGCTACTGGCCACGGGAGGGCAGGCATGGATCGACCACCCTACTGCCGGGCTACCCATCCTGATCGGCCTGGTTACCGTGGCGGCCCCTTTCCTGCTCATGCAGCCGGGCATGGGGGCCGGCATCGCCGCCTCGCGCACCCCGGCACCGAACAAGGCCCGGCTGCAAAGCCTGCTCAACCATGGCGTGTTCGGCGTGGGCCTGTATATCGGCGGCTGGGCCAGCCACTTCATCCTGTACTAGGGAGCCCTGACAGGAAGAAAGCAAAAACGCGCGGGAAAATGCGATAATGGCCACCGAGACAGACAACAACGACCACGCCCCACCAACGGTGATACGCCATGACCACACTACTGCTGAATTTGCGCCAGGTACCGGACGACGAGGCCGAGGAAGTGCGCACTCTGTTGAATGAGCAGCAGATCCCGTTCTACGAAACGACACCGAGCTTGTGGGGCATTTCTTCGGGGGGCATCTGGCTCACCAACCCGACAGACCGTGAGCGCGCCAAGGCGTTAATGGAAGACTATCAGCAGCAACGCACCCGGCGGGAAAGGGAACGCTTCGAGGAAGCCCAGCGGGATGGCACCGCGCCAACGTTGGGCGGCCGCTTGCGCGATCAGCCCGGCCGCGCGCTGGGGGTGCTGATCGCCGTCACGGTATTGATACTGGTGACACTGGTGCCCTTTCTGACGCTGGGGGAATACTGACGCTGGTAAATGGCCCCAACGCCTGCCGACTGACTCAGGCGGAAAAGTAATCCTGCATCCAGGTAAATAACGTCTCCGCACTCACCTCGGCCAGATCCATGCGCTGAAAATCCTCGCCGGCGTCCTCATCAATAGTGCCAAACTGATAAAGAAGCACACCGGGCTGCTCATCATGCAGTATCAGAACAATGCGTCCCCGCGTCTGCAGGCAATCAATGGTCATGGCATCGGCAGGAATACCCACATCACGCATGCCACGGCGCACACCCACCACTGGATTAATATGCTCGTAGGTCTGCTGGATGCGCGTATGCGCTTCCGTGATCATATCGGACAAGGCTTCAAGGGCGGCTTCTGACATCGATCTCTCCTGGCACGTTAACGTCACAGGGTAGCAAATTGCGTAAAGCGACAACCACCGATAACCACACTGCCCCGTCAAAACGCGATTACAGTAAAAGGTCCCCCTCAATGGGAACAAACCGGCTCGCCGCACGGGCCAGTGAATCCGCGGTCAGTGGCGCGACGCCATAGACGTCAACATGCTTGCCCTTGTCCACTCGCAACTTATCCACCAGAAGATCGAAATCACCGTCTCCGGAGACCAGCACCACGCTGTCCACCTCCGCAGCATATTCCAGCGCATCAATTGCGATTCCCACATCCCAGTCCCCTTTGGCGGAGCCATCAGAGCGTTGTATAAACGGTTTCAGTTTTACCTCAAAACCAATCGCGCGAAGAATGTTCTGGAACTCACGCTGTTTTTTATCACCCCGATCGATGGCATACGCGATCGCTTTCACCACCTGCCCCTCTGCTGTCACTGTCGACCAGAATTGGTTGTAATCAAATCGGCGGTTAAACGCCTGCCGCGTCGTGTAGTACACGTTCTGCACATCCACGAGGATCAACACTGTTTTCATCGGGCTCCCGGTTTCACTCAATCGCTTATTATTAATGTGTACAGACTGGATAAAAAAACCCTCAACCCTCAACCAGCCAGGCTGTCATTTTTTCTGCCAGTGCATCCAGTATGCCTTCCGGCTCCATGGCTGGCGGGGCCACCAGCACCAGATGCATCAGCGTGCCGGCAACGGAAGTGGTCATCAGGTACAAGGTGTGCGGCTGGGCGTTCAAGGCGTATTGCTCCCGCGTATAATCCAGCCCTGCCATCAAGACCTGCTGTAATTCGATTTCCAACTGCCGGGTGGCTGGCAACTGGTGCAGGTAAGGCACCTGGAAAACCAACACCCGCAATAGCTCTCGATGCTTGCGCATTAGCCTGTAAATCGCGCCCAGAAAATATCGCATGGCGCTATTCAAGTCATTGCGGCTGTCTGTCAGCGCCAGCCGACCTTCCAGCATGGCCCTGACCTCAGCCACCATGTCCTGCACCAACCTCGCTACAATGGCATCCTTGCCGGGAAAGTATTCATACACCGACCCGATGCTGACCCCCGCCACTTCCGCAATGGCATTGGTGCTCAAGCCAGCGTATCCCCGGCGCTCCAAAATCCGAGCACATGCCTGCACCATCGCCTGTACCGAAGCTTTCGAGCGGGCCTGCCTGGGCTCTTTTTTGACAGTAAAATCAGAGACTTTCCAGCGAATCTGCCCCATACAACCTAACACCTTGCCAACGGATAAACCCGAGTATTTCCGAGTATATGCTCAGGTTACACTGGATGCATTAGTCCCTGAGATCAATCAAGCCGAGAGCCCACCATGTCCAATGCCGTGAAATTCAGAACCCCCAAAGTCCTGCCTTACGTAAACCGGCTACGGGATCACTGGGCCTGGCATCTCAAGCGTGCCGTTGCGCCCAGCAGAGCATTGCAGCAACGGGTCAATGGCAAGGTCATTCTGCTCACCGGTGCCAGCTCCGGCATCGGCGCCCTGGTGGCAGACAAGCTGGCTGACGCTGGCGCCACTGTGCTGCTGGTGGCACGCAATCAGGAGAAACTGGAGGCGATCGCCCACGCCATTCACCAACGGGGCGGCCAGGCGTTCGTATACCCCGGCGACCTGTCCAATCTGGAAGAGTGCGACCGCCTCTGCGAACAAGCTCTGCAGGACCATGGCCGGGTGGATGTTCTGATTAACAACGCCGGGCGCTCCATTCGCCGCTCCATAAAATTCACCGTGGGCCGCTTCCACGATTATGAACGGACCATGCAGCTCAACTACCTGGCCTCCATCCGGCTGGCCATGAATCTGTTACCCGGTATGGAAGCGCGCAACGAAGGGCACATCATCAACGTTTCCACCGTGGGCGTGCAGGCCAACCCGGCACGATTTTCCGCCTACCTGGCCTCCAAGTGGGCACTGGAAGGCTGGACCTGGGTGGCTGCCAATGAATACGCCCACACCAAGGTGCGCTTTTCCTCGCTGAATTATCCGCTGGTGCGCACCCCCATGATTGCACCGACCAAGATCTACAAATACATGCCGGTCATGTCGCCGGAAACCGCCGTAAACTGGATGCTGGACATGATCATCACCCAGGACAAACGCAAGCTGGGCGTGTTCGGCAAGGGTGCACTGGCCATGTACTACCTGCTGCCAAAAACATCGGAATCCATCGTCAATCTCAGCTACCAGAGCCTCTATGAAGAGCCGCCCGCCAATTACGTTTCCAACAAAGGTGCAACCCCAAATGCTCTAACACAAAAACAACAATGAGGAGAGCATGGCGTCACTCGCAATAAAGTGCAAAGAACATCGCGCTTACCCCCCAGACATAAAATAATTCATACCGCTGATGCATGATTAAAGGATAACCTCTACGACTTTTACATTTCACGAGAATCATTTTCCCGAAATTATCACCAGCCACCCATCTTCATGTGACGGACCCATTAACAATAGCAATTAAAATTTTTCCATTCGCTGAAATAGGTTCCCAATCTTAATTCACCGAAAAAGCGTAATGTCCAGCAAAAAACCTCATGCCAAGCTAATCACTACAGCGCGACTTTTCGTTGCGATCAGCATCAAACTCCTCACACGAAAAGCCCCCTCCATCAAAGATTACTTTTTCATCCGGACATTCAGCACACAATACGGTTACCTTACCTATCCACTTCACTAGCAGCACCTTCTCAGCGTTACGCTAGAATCGATAACTTGCTTTTATAGGCAAATATATGTATATAAGATGCTTCATTTAACTGGAGGTAACTATGAGAAGGATACTTTTAGGCTTGCTAACTTTCCTGTCTTTTGAAATGGCCACTGCGGGATATTCTGAGTGCTCATTAATGCTAAGGGATGGAATTTACAATACATTTTTCGATCGACTAGACAGCTCTCAAATTTCATCCGCGCATTCAAAAATTTGCGAAGACTACTATGAAAACGGTGAATCAAGCGGTGGAATTGGCATTGATTTCGGACCAGTTGGAATCAATCTCTCTGGGTCAGAAGTAAATGCTTATGGCCGCTGGAGTTGCGAAGAAAACTCCACTTATGACGAAACAATCGTTAACGATACTTCATTTGTTCAATTAGCAAGCCCAGAAGTAGTCAATGGATTCGTCTCTTGCCTAAATGCGATTGATAAAGGGGTAGATTATTCTATTGAATATACAGGAAAAAATTATGAAACCATAGCTTCAGTGGATATTGAAATATCCCTGCCGAGCGATGGACGACTTCCAAAACTCAATGGAGTCTCAGCCACCCCTTCAGGCGCTGCAGAGTGTACTTTTAACTCTAATCCCGTTGACGCCGGAACGGTGATGGATGTTGGCTACTACAACCTAATATGTGAACAGGTAGATACAGCCGTTGATTCCTTAGTATCAATCTCATTAGATACAACAGACTCAATTAAAGTCAGGTTTAACGGAATTGGTGATTTGCACTCAAATGAATACTGGGATTTAGTAGACAAAGTTAATTATTCTAAAGAATTCACCATAGAAAAATTAACCAAATGGACCCCTTTAGACTACTCTGAAATAATGAACTTAAAAAATATCTCGAGAAATACAACCACCTGTTTATCATTAGACGGCCACGTTCCTAGTGATGCAAAAGAAATATTAGTCAACGTATACCTTTACTCTGGGGTGAATTGGTCGAGAGATAACAACGTCACGTTTTCACTCTATTCCGGAGAGCTAGAACAAGAAAAGCAATACCAAAACGTTTCATTTCACCCTTATGAACAAGGGGCTTACTCATTTACCAATGAAAACATTTGGGTTCCTGTTGCAGATTCTTTTGATTTTTGTGCTAGTCGTGATGCAGGTCTTGGATCTGGCTTTAATGGCCCGGTAGGCGTAATAGGTTACCGGTAAAACCAGAAACCCTCTTACCCTCTTTCATGGAAGGCTCGCATGACGACTGGTCATCGAGCCTTTCTATTTCCATCATTAAAAATTCAAATTCACCCCCCCTATTTTACCCCAGCCTTCAATAAAACAGATTCTGATAATCCATTTATATAATAGCAATCAGGCGCCCACGATAAAAACGACAGGAATTATATATTTTATGAGTTACTTTTACGCTGATTTTCTATAAATCCATCGATATCCGCTTTAAGCTCTTTATCTTCAATCTTGTTGGCGCTGGCCTTGGCATCCGCCAGGCTCTGAATCGCCGCATCGGTTTGCCCCAACTCAACCTGCAACCGGGCCATGGAAAACGCGATCGATGAAAGATAGTCCTTCGCGTTCATATCACGGGCTTTGCCCAGCGCCTTTTCGTACAGACTCAACGCCACGTCCAGCTCTTCAGTGAAGTCAGCCAGGGTTTCCCATTGCTCAGGATGATCTTTATCGGTTTTTTCGTTGTCGACACACATCGCCTGTAGCTGGGCATACAACGAATCAAAATTGTCTTTATGCCCTTTTCTGTCAGCCTCCATCAGCTGCTCAGCCAGACCGTAAACCGCCTTGTGCATCTTGGTATTAATCATTATGACTCCACCGCCATCAACAAATCCCGTTCAAGTGGCTCAACCTACCTGTCCGTGGCTGACAAAAACAGTACTTACTGCCACAAAAAACCAGTGCTAACCTGCCAGGGAGCCTCTGAAAACGCCTTGCGTGTTCAGCGAGGCCAGAATCTTTACGCCCGCGACAAACCGGTTAAGTCGGTGCTGTCGTCGTTCCGCACCGCGAAAATAAACAATAAAAGGGAAGCTATCGTGGAAAACGAATTCGATTATCTCATTATCGGCGGCGGCTCCGCAGGGTGCGCCCTGGCCGGGCGGCTGAGTGAAGACCCGGACACCCGCGTCTGCTTGCTGGAAGCCGGCGGCCAGGGGGACGGTTTGCTGGTCAATGTCCCCTCCGGCGCCGTGGCCATGCTCTCCAAGCCCGTCAATAACTGGGTCATGGAGACCGTCCCCCAGAAAGGGCTCAACGGTCGACAGGGCTTTCAACCCCGGGGGAAATGCCTGGGCGGTTCGTCAGCCATCAATGCCATGGTCTATATCCGCGGCCACCGCGAGGACTACGACCACTGGGCCGCACAGGGCAATGACGGCTGGTCCTATCAGGATGTGCTCCCCTACTTCCGGCTCAGTGAGCACAATGAACGCATCGACAACGAGTACCACGGCACCGATGGGCCGCTCTGGGTAAGCGACAGCCGCACCGGCAACCCTTTCCAGGACTACTTTCTGGATGCCGCCAGAGAATGCGATATTCCCATTACCGATGACTTCAACGGCGCCGAACAGGAAGGCGCCGGGGTCTATCAGGTCACCCAGAAAGACGGCGAGCGCTGGAGCAGTGCCCGGGCCTACCTGTTCCCTCATCTGGATCGCAGCAATCTGACCGTGGAAACCCTGGCCCAGGTCCAGCGTATTGTGTTCGAGGGCAAACGCGCCGTCGGTGTGGAATTCAAGCAGGGCAAACAGCTGCGCACCCTCCGGGCTCGCAAGGAAGTGCTGCTTTGCGCCGGCGCCTTCCAGTCCCCCCAACTGCTGATGCTATCCGGGGTGGGCGATTCCGGCGAACTCAAACAACATGGCATCCCCGTGGTGCACCACCTGCCCGGTGTCGGCAAGAATTTGCAGGATCACCCGGACTTCATTTTCGGTTACACCACCGACAGCACTGCTACCTTTGGCCTCTCCCCGGGTGGCATGTGGCGAGCCCTGATCGCCATGCGCACCTACCGCAAGGAACGGCGCGGACTGTGGACGTCCAACTTTGCGGAAGCCGGCGCCTTCCTGAAAACGCAACCGACGCTCTCCGCGCCGGATCTGCAGCTGCACATGGTTACTGCCCTGGTGGACGATCACGGTCGCAAGAAACATTACACCCAGGGCTACTCCTGCCATGTCTGCCTGTTACGCCCCCGCAGCCGCGGCAGCGTGCAACTGGCCAGCGCCAATCCGGACGACCTGCCGCTCATCGACCCGGCCTTCCTGGACGACCCACAAGACATGGAAGACATGGTCGCCGGCTACAAGATTACCCGGAACATCATGGAAGCCCCGTCACTGAAGCGCTGGATGAAAAAGGACATGTTCACCGAAAACGTCAACAGCGATGAAGAAATCCGCGAGATCATCCGCCAACGCACCGACACCGTTTACCACCCGGTGGGCTCCTGCAAGATGGGCACCGATGAAGCGGCAGTAGTGGACCCACAACTGCGCGTTCACGGCATCGACGGGTTGCGCGTCATTGATGCCTCCATCATGCCGACACTGATTGGCGGCAACACCAATGCACCGGTCATGATGATTGCGGAAAAAGCGGTGGATATGATTCGGGGGAAAAGCCGGGTGGGGTAGCCCGGACCCGGAACACGGATAAGTGTATTCGAGAAAAATCTGACAACGTCTTGAGCCTACTGAATCAACACCCGGTACCGGAACAGCAACCAACTGTTTCGGTACCGGCATTCAGGCCATGATCAGCCCGGCCCCGGCGATCCTTCGCTGGCTTGCAGCCCGCCCTCTGGCAAACGATCCGCGCCCCAGCTGCGTTGCAGATAGCCACTGACTTCATCCAGTTGCTGCTGTTCAACCTGCGCCAGCTCACCCCGCTCCAGCGGATCAAAGTGAAAGATGTACAGCCGCGACGCAAACTGCTCGAACGGCAGTGACGCCTCACCAAAACGTTCGCCATGGCCTGCGGTGCTGACGACTACGCCATCCCCCCAGTCCTGACCGCTGTCGTTGTTGGGGTTATAGAAATACACTCGCATGACATCCTGAGGGTCCAGCGCCACCCGCAAGATACTGATGGCATGCCAGCCGATAAAACGGGCGGCGCTGTCGGTGACAGCGACACCTGCAGGCTGGGGGTGTATCAGGGGCTGATTGCCGTTGTAATAGGGGTGGTAGGCCGCATAGAAATGACGCAGAAAATCATCCAACTCCCACAGCTTTCCGGTTTCCACATCCACATTGATACGAAAACCGCGGCCGGACCACCAGCCATGAAACTCCGGGTTCACCCAACGGTGGGGATCACCCTCACGTTCGATACAGCGACGGCCCATTTCCGCATAAATTCGGTCCAGGTGGGGCACCACCAGCAGGGACACCGGGTCCAGGTCCATGGGCAGGCTGCTGGCCACACCGCCAACGCTCTCGCTGGAGGAAATCCGCTGGCCCTCGAAATGCATGATGATTTCATCGTCGCGGGCCGCCCAGGTCACCATTTGCAGCAGGTAGTCCGGATCGTTGTACGACCACATCGACAGAGCACGGGCGGACTGGCAGGTGGGATTATTGCCCTGTCCTACCCCCAGTGGCAGCCCCAGCATGCACAGCACGCCTTCGATCAGATGCGCCTGCGGCGGCACCTGATCCCCGAAGGCCAGCGTCAGGCGCTGGCACGACCTGTCTGACAGAACCAGGCCCAGTTGCCGCCACAGCGCCGGCGCCACCGGCGGCTGATAGAGAATGCCCCGCTCCAGCACCAGCGCCAGGCCATAAATGGCCTGGGCGGTTTGCGGATGCACCGCCGCTTCAATCAACGCCTGCACCAGCTGCCGATAACAGAGCAGGCAATCGCGCCCGGTGGAGGAAAGGCCCATGGCCTCCGCCACCAGGTGATCGCCCTGATCCAGCAAATGGCGCAGCAACACCGGGTGATAGGGCGACACCAGCCCGGTATCGTGCATGGCCCGGGCAAACCCGGTGGCCTCGCCCTGTAAGGCCGTGGCATCCATGCTGGCCAGCCGCTCCCGGTAGGTTTCCACGCCCGGGTCTTCACGACAGGCCCGGGTCGGGCCGAACAGGCTGCTTACCAGCCGGTCCGCCCCCTGCCCGCTGCTGCCCAGATCGATATCCGGATTGATCTGGCAAATGGCGATCTGCGTGACCATCTGTTTGACCGGCTCGGTCTGGATGGGGCGCTGATTAAGAATCCGCCAGATCTCTTCAATCAGCTTGTCGACGATATGCTCATAGCCGATGCGCTCCGCCAGATGCTGCAACAGATTCTGCGGCAGAATCGCCAGGCGCCCCTGGGTTTCACGCTGTGCCTCGGAAGGCGGCGAAAACAGCATGGCCAAATTGAGTGCCAGCACCTGGGTGAGAAAATGGTGGGCCTGCTCGGCGGAAATCAGGGTGTGACGGTAGTCCCCACAGGCCACCGCCAGCATGCGCAGCTCGCTCAGAGCCTCGATCACCACCAGCTCAGCCTGGGCGCTTTGCAGCGACTGGGTAGTGAACCCGGGGACCAGGATGTGCGGCTCCGCCCAATCTGTACCGGCGAAGATACCGGCCGCTTCCAGCGTCTCGATGCGCTCACCCAGGGCCGCACAACCGCCCTCCTGCATCATTACCCGCCGGGCCGTATCCAGTACCCGTGGCACCTTGGCTGGCCGGGTAAAGGAGGGCGCCTCTGCCAACTGGGTGATGGCATCATCCAGCCGCACAAGTAGCAGAGACAGATTGCTGGACGCGGACGTCTCTGAATGGGTCGTAGACACAGGGCAGTTCCTTAACGAATCCGTGGGGGGCCGGCGGGCCCCATGGTGACAGCGTATTCACACATAGAAATCCAGCTCTTCCTGCCGCTTCAACAACCGGTGCATCTCTTTCGGGTCGTCACCCATGAAGTAAATCAGACCCCAATGGGTACCAAAGGCGGTACGCTTGGTGACCACCTCTTCCATGGGAGCCGTCAGTTCATGGGACTCGAAGTAGGGATGGTCCTCGGTCTCCTCCGGAATCTCCAGCTGGCTGACCACCCGCCGCCGTGGGTACACCCCGAAACAACCGGCATGGCCCTTGGCATCCACCACCTCTTTCGGGAAGTACGCCTTCACTTCCTCTGTGGTGGCTTTGGGGTCAAACACCAGCATGCTGGCCTGATAGGCATTGAAACCCTCATAGACCCGTTCCAGCAACTCAAACACCTTGAAGCCCGGCGGGCGATACGCCACCTCACCAAAGTACATCTCACCATCGCTGGTGACAAAGTACTCCGGATGAATCATGCCGAACTCGATATCAAAGGTCTTGATCAGCTTCTCAATCTGTTGGGTAATTTGCGGCCGGTACTGCTCAAGATCCGGCGATGCGGGGACATACACAGAATAGCCCAGAGTCACATACTCGGACAGGTTGAGAAAACAGATCTTGCCATCGTGAATCCAGGCCTCTACCGCAAACTCCCAGCCGTCCAGATGCGACTCCATCAACGACGGGAATTCCTCATCGGGAATGGCATCCACTTCATCCGGAGTCCGAATCACCCGGTGGCCCAGGCAACCGGCCTTGTCAAAGGCCTTCAAATGAATCGGGTCATTCGGATCACCATCCAGCTTGAGCAGGGTCTGGTTCACCCGCTTCAGAAACCGGATCACGTCCTCCCGGTCATGGGCTTCCTCAAAGATGCCCACCCGGATACCGCCAAGCTGTGCGCGCCTCTTCATCAGGGACTTATCCCGCATCAGCATGGCCTGGCCCAGCAAACGGGGGTTATCCAGCAGCACCGAATTAATCGCACCGGCCCACTCAACGGTTTCCTCATACAGCGGTACCGACACATCCACACCCATGTCTTTCAGGGTCTGAGCAATCTCCATGGAGCGATCATTCAGGCGTTCGAAATTCCAGGGCACGTAGGGAATATCATGCTCCTGGCAATACGCCTCTGCCCAGTCCGGAGCCACCACCACATAACGCCGATCAAAATTCTCCGCCGCCTCGACCGCATTCAAACTCCATCCTAATAAGGCAATATACCCTTTGTTTGGATCTTTCTTCATTGAGCGCCTCCTGTCGAAAATTGGCATCCGCCTTTTACCGTACACCTATCACCTTCTTTCACAACCGCGAGGCCGCTGGCTTTGTCAGACAATAGGTTGAAATAGGCCATCCACTAAGAGGCCGCGCAGGAAGCTTTAATGTGAATTCGCCTGGGGTAAAAAACTTGAGGCACAGAGGCCATGGTGGGTACGGGGGAAAATGACAGATGAGAAAGTGCACACAAGAGAAGACAAACTCAGGCACCCTTGAATCCAAACACAAAATAAAAAAAGGAAAAATATGCGGGCATGGATCTATTCATGACTCTGATCTTCGGTAAAAATTCAGCCAACATCCTCCAAACCCCAAGGCTGCAACCACAGATCATTTTCCTATCGAATAGCACTAATCAAACGCTGTACGCAGGAAGTTGTGGGTTCCCTCATTACTTGGGAAAGACCTGAACCCGGATCTGAGTCATCGAGTTACTTCCTCCAAATCAGCCTGCAACGAACGCCTCCTGCTGACATCAAAGCGCTAACGGAAACCATAGAGATTCTCTTATGCGCGCGCCGCTTAGCCTGTTTCTTTTTCTTTTGTCTAACGAGATCCGGGACACGCATAAATTTATAGGGCGATATTCGCACGGGACAAGACCTGTCCCCGCATCCGGATCAACGGCGACGACGCCCCGTGATTATGGACAACGGCAGGTTTTCCTTCAGGCGATAGCTTTCATACAACGCCCCCAGGATGTGCACAATAACCAAGCCCAGTAATGTCGTGGCGAAACCCCAGTGCAGATCCTTAACCCACTCCACACCCCAGAACATGTCTGTTTCTTCCATCATGTACCCGGTGGTTGCAAGCCCTGCCAGGCAAGACATCATCAGAATCATCACCACAGCACCAAGCGGCGTATGGCCTAGCCGACGGTAACCCTCACCGCGCAGCAGACTGCGAGAGTGTGAAACCAGCTGTGAAGGTGTAGGGAAAAAATCAGACCAGCGTGCAGCACCACGGCTCACAAACCCCCAGACGAACCGCAACGCCAACATACCCGCTGCGGTATAGCCCAAGGCAACGTGGAGACCGCCGCCTTTTTCATTAAAAAAATAGTTGGCAACAAAGACAATGACCACCGCCCAGTGAAAAATCCGGATCAGCGGATCCCAGACCTGAACAGTGGCCATACGAATTATTCCTCGATCTCGGTCTTCAGTGTTTCGCCAGTCACCGGATCGTAGTAAATCTCGACTTTCTTGCCTTCTTCATTCCAGCCATACAGCTCGTAACAATCGCCATCAGTGATCTTGAATACCTTGACCTTGTAGCCATCGTCAACCAACTGCTGCTCGAACGCATCCTTATCCATCCATTTTGCACGATCTTTTTCCTGGCACTCAGGCCCCGCAACAGCAGCGGCACTCAGGGCAAGCAATGATGAAACAAGAACAATACGCATGGTTGTTTCCTCTTCAGAGTTGGAAATAAGGAGGCAGTACCGACCGCAATTCAGCGGAACGGCAAGCCAGTTAGCCATACATTTTCAGTCAATTAATACGTCTCAAAGTTCCTCGGCAAGGCCCATAGCGGAGATCCGGCACGGAGATCCGGAGATCCGGGACACGCATAAATTTATAGTCATACCATAATGCAGGCTCAAGCGAGCCAAGCACGCTGCCCCGACACCCAGGAACGCCCTGTCGCCTCGGCAAAAGCCTTTACTTTAGTCAATGCCCCCAGAGCCACAGGGCGACGCTGCTTTCTGGGCTTCATATGGCGAAGCCAGGCTTGCTTATCGATGCCAAGCCTCTCAAGCACATCCGCCGCGTGACCAGAAATCACCCCACGCTTATCAGCCCGCACAACTCGCCCTGTAGCATCCACGAGCTGGAGGTAATCCATCAACCGAAATCGACACAACGATTCAGCATCGTCATTTTCAACATCACCTGACTCAACAAATGGCAAAAGCCTGGGTTTATTAGGAACCTTGTTCCCGGCTACCACCTCCTCACTACGTTGCTGCACAGAAGTGTAATCAGCGCTTTCCGGAGTCGTTGCCATGGACGCTCTAACGGGGTTCAAATCCACATAGGCCATGCAGCTGAGTAGCGCCTGCTCATCCAGCAAGGCCTGACACTTATAACGACTTTCCCAGAACCGGCCCTTGCAGCAATCCTCCTCATTGGCACGACGGGCCAGATATTCGTTCAGGCATTTCATAAACCAGCCAAGGTCGAACAGTCGCTCGCGCCAGTCGGCGACGATCTCCAGCGCTTTCATCGTTTCTGCCTCACTGGCTTCGTCTCTCAACCAACGTTTAACCAGTAAGTGCCCGGAGAACAGCTGCATCCAACGCTCCGCCACCTCCCTGTCTGACCAGTCCGCAGCACGCTCACGATCCACTTTCAGCACGACATGATAGTGATTCGACATCACCGCATAGGCACACAGGTCGATGGCGAACACTTCGACCAGTATCGCCAACCGCTCCACCACCCACTCGCGGCGATGCTCATAGTCCTGCCCGGAATAATGGTCCTTGCCACACAGAAAAGCCCGCCGCACACAGCGGCAGATGCAGTGGTAATACGGGGTTTCATCAAGAGACACTTGAGAATAACGCGCTCGAGTCATGGCAGCCTCCTTGCTTTCCATGACTCCAAGCCTAGCGACGAGAGTAGGGACTAACTATCAGCGATCACACGAGGAACACGTAAGAAATACTCCAGTTCATGCGTGTCCTTTCTTGATGCGCTTTCTTGACTACCTGGGGGAATAATCGCTGGCCACAATATGCCGCACGCCCTTGGCTTTCAGCATGGCAATCACCCCCAGCCCAATGGGGCCGCAGCCAATCACAATTGCCGTATCCCGGCGACTGATCCCGGAGCGATTCACCGCATGCAAGGACACCGCCATCGGTTCGGTCAGCGCCGCATGATCGTCAGAAATGCCGTTGGTGACCGGGAACGCCAGCGATTCCTCCACCACCACTTGCTCTGCATATGCACCCGGTGCCGCCGTCGACAGCCCGGTCAGGTGAGCAACGCCATTGCCCCGCCTCATCGGCATGGCCACAATGCGCCGCCCGCCTTTCCAGCGGCGATGGGTCTTGGGCCCGTAGTCCGCAATCTCCCCCACAAACTCATGCCCCAGCACCACATGCTCATGGCTGCGCATGATATGCGGATAACCAACACGCTCGGTGGCCTCTGCCAGCTCATCCGCGTGATGGCGCGCATGCAGGTCCGATCCGCAAATACCGCAACGCAGCACGTTAAGCAGAATCTGGCCCTTACCAGGTTCCGGGTCTGCCAGGTCCTGAACCTCAAATTCACCGTGATGACATACAACTGCTTTCATGGCCTTTCCCCTTACCGTCTGCGTTAACGTCAGCTAGCAGTTTCACTATGCCACAAGACAATAACAGGTCGGGCGGAGCCATTTTTATTTCGACGAGAGAGGACTGGGATTGTTGAAAACAGATCAGGCAGATCATGCCCGCCCTGTTACCTCACCAGTGGCGCCGCAGGGCATCAGACGCTGAATACACACTCAGCCCTGTCACCGCCACAAGAATCAGTCCCATCCCCAGAACCTGACTGGCGGCCAGCGCCTCCTGCAAAACCACCACCCCGAACAAGGATGCGGTTACCGGCTCCACCATGGCCACAATGGAGGCCACCGCCGGCGCGGTGTGATTCAGGCCAACAACATAGAGCACAAACGACAGTCCCGCGCCCAGCACCCCCAGACAGGCAAACAAGGGCCACTCTGCCGAACGCGCCGCCGCCATCACCTCACCGGTTTGTGCAGGCCACACCAGCACCACCACCAGCACGCTGAACGCAATGGAGAGAATCGCCTGGGGGCTGCCATGGGGCGCCGCATACTTGAAACCGAAAATAAAAACCGCGTAACACAAACCCGACAGCAAACCCGCCACCACCCCCAACACGGTGACACCCGCGTCATCCACATTATGGATCCGCGTTAGCAGAACAATGCCCAGCATGACCACCATAATGGCGACCCACTTTACCGTAGATGGACGCTCCAGCCGGAGCGCAAAGGAGAGCAGATAGACAAAGACCGGCGCGCTGTACATCAGCGTTGCCGCCACGGCCACGCCACCGTGGGAAATGCTCAAAAAATAGAACGCAAAATTCCCGGCCACCCCCAGGCCAGCCACCACCGACCAGCCCCATAACCGGGGATCACCAAGGCCATGATTCAGCGGCCGACAGCACAGCCAGGCCAACACAAACAGCAACCCGATGGCACCACGATAAAACGCCACCAGAAACACACCCCATCCCTCCTCCATCAGCATGCTGCCAATGCCGCCAGAGAGCCCCCAACAAAGTGCCGCCAGAATCACCAGGATTGTAGAGATGCGCGTCATCGGTCCTCCTGCTGCTGGCACCTAGCCTGTGCCAGAGAACAACACAGCGAGCCGAGCAAGCCCGCCGCCCCACTCCATCGCAGAAAAGCGCGTCATGCAACCCCGCGGAGCCGATGGTGGAGCAGGAGAACATGGAGAATAGTGCGGTAAGAGGGCAACAGGAAAGGAGCGTACTATCGAGTCCTGATCAGCAGGCTAGTGACAGCTTCCAATGCAGTGGTAATACGGATTTTCATCAAGAGACACTTGAGTGACACGTAAGAAAAATTCCAATTCATGCGTGTCACTTCTTGCTGATATTCCTTATAAATATTGCGAAGAAAAAACATCAGGCAAGTCTCGACCAAAGCAAAACTCTTTATTAATCGATCTTATTAGAGAGAAAACCTCTTGCTCAGTTTCAAAAAAATGATTGCGTGGAGCACGATCAATACATATCCCCACTTGGGACAACACTTCAATAACTCGTGTTTGGTGCGGAACATACCGAAACGAACCACCCTCGGCGTGCGAGGCTTGTAAGTTAGAAGCCTTTATCTCCCTATTCAAAGATTTTATAAATTTTTGATACTCATCAGAGACATCAGTAACTCCATACCTTGATTCAGAGAATATATAGTTATACCACCTCAAAACATCTACAGATGAGCCAGAAACTAAAGGCCGCTTTTCAATTTCAGAGCTCATATACTCCTGAAACACAGCGAGATGAGAAAGGTGGTTGGATAAAGCGTTGACCTTTTGAGTGTTAACATAGCTAAACAAAGCAATAAGGATACCCCCGATCGTTGCACCGCCCAAAACAAGCTTTGTCATGACTTCACCCAACAGAAAGGCAGCCTTATAAATCTCAAAAAATTCCAAATAGCAATCGTTAGAAAAACAGAATTCTCGGCTAAAACCCTCATTCAAACCCGAGCTCACAAACACAAACACAAACACAATAAAGAAAAGCAAACCCGCAACTGCAGCAGCCCAAAAAAGAACACTTAAACTCTTGGATGCAACTCTATCATTCATAGGTTGGCTTAATAGCTTTCAATCTGAGTCTGAATTCGCAAGCTTGATATCGGAAGGTTCTTTTTAAAATATTAATTCTTTCTTGAGCTCGATAGAACCTCTTCCAGTACCAATAGGTGGTCCTCTTGACCGTTGCGCTATCTTTTTCGAGTCGAGAAATCATGACATCGACCCTATCCAAATCTTTCTTCGATGGTAAAGGCCTTATTTTCACAAGCCTTCTAACAAGCTTTTTGTGCTGAGGGTGCACAACCCTACTCAGCTTATTAACCCTACCCATACAGCGATTATAATCTTTCCTGTATGCATGGCTAGTTCTGTAGTTAGGCTCCTGTGCCAATAGCTCTATACGTCTAACCGCCGCGCGAATTCGCCCCACTTCTTTAGCTGGCAACCTAGGTTTATCGAAAGTTATTCTAAGCCCATGAACCTCAAGCGATGATGTCGACATCCTTTGAATAATCGTTTTTTTCGTATTCACTGGTAAATCTTTATCGACAAGCATCTGCTCAATAATCTTAAATGCATATTCATAGCTATGACTGTGGACTTTTGAGGAAACAGTAATATCATCAACCATTCGGGTGTACGTAAGCCCCTTTTGTTCAAGCCTCCATGCCACCAGACCCTCAACGTCAAACAAGACTAAGCTAGCAAGGTAGCTTGAATTCAGTCCACCTTGAACCAAGTGACCTTCATGCGTACACAAATCTGTCAAAACCGAACATACGTCTTCAGGGTAATGGAAGAAATTCTTAAAAATATGACTAACCTGATCAGAATGAACGTTATCAAAAAAGTTTTGGATGTCGACTTTCAGTAGACTCTTCGCGCCACAGTGCCTAGCAGCACAATGCACATAATCCTTTACAATTTCTTCACCGGAATCATCAGTGAAATTCGGTATTGATCCAAACAAATGATCTGGCCAGGCAATTATTGACTTTGGGCTTCCTTTGAAAATCCGGTTATTTATTCTTCTTTGTATGCGCCGCACTAAATAATGCGGCTTAAACACATAACGTAAGCTCCCATCATTTTTTTCGACGGGCTTACTCACATATCTTTCAGAGGGGGGGAGTTCGAGGGCTTCTTGGAGTTCAATCATGGAGACATCCAAGGCCTCACAGAGATTGGTGACGTTAGAAATTGATTTGCTTGTTAGTTTTTCTGGCCCGTACCTTTTTTTCACTCAGATTCCTTTCCAAGCTTAAGTATAAACCCAGCCTCCCCAATCTACAGGGGCCTGATGCAAGCGTTGCTTTCACCGGTACACGATTGACAGCAGCCACTTGCATCATGACTGGGCTTATCTTCCAACTCTACTCCGGGGAGGAGACGGACGGTGCGAATCGCTCCACCCCTCTTGCCTCAATAGAGGCGCCTCAAAATATTAAGGCATTTAATCAATGTGAATAATCCGGTTGCCGCAAAGAAACGATACGTTTCCGCAAGTACAGACTAGTCAAATAATTCCCTATTGCAAGTCTCTAATGATAGGAAATTATCAACCACATAACGCATCAAGGCGAAATCACCCACTTCACCGCTTCAATTCCTCCACCTTCTCCCCCGAAAACACCCCATAAAGACTCGGCAACACCAACAAGGTCAACGCCGTGGCCGACACCAGCCCACCCACAATCACCACCGCCAGGGGCCGCTGCACCTCACTGCCCACGCCGGCAGCCAGCAACATGGGGATCAGCCCCAGCATGGAAGTGAGTGCGGTCATCAATACCGGGCGCAGGCGCGAGACGGCGCCTTCGAAGATGGCGGTGTCCAGGGCCTCGCCATCACGCAGCCGATGATTGATGGCTTCCACCATCACCACGCCATTGAGCACCGCCACGCCGAACAGGGTGATAAAGCCCACGGAGCTAGGCACGGACAGGTACTGGCCGCTGAGGGCCAGGGCGAAGATGCCGCCGATGAGGGCGAGGGGGACGTTGACCAGGATGAGAGCGGCCTGGGCTACGGAGCCGAAGGCGAAGTAGAGCAGCAGGGCAATCAGGCCCACGGCGACGGGCACGACCATGGCCAGGCGTTGCTGGGCACGCTGCTGGTTTTCGTACTGGCCGCCGATGTCCACGCTGTAGCCGGCGGGCAGGTCGACGTCGCTGTCGATGGCGCTCTGAATGTCGGCCACCACGGAGCCCATATCACGGCCGGCCACGTTGGCCTGGATGACCACTCGGCGTTGCACGTCGTCGCGGCTGATTTGCGGCGGGCCGGAGACCAGGGATACGTCCGCCACATCCATAAGCCGCACCCAGGCTCCGTCTGCCGCTTTCAGGCGCAGATTGCGGATGGCTTCGGCATCCTTGCGGGCGTTTTGCTCCAGGCGCACGTAGATGTCGTAGCGTTCGTTGCCGTTGATCACCTGCCCGGCGCTTCCGCCACCGAGACCATTGCTGACTAGGTCCATGACCTGATCCACACTCAGGCCGTAGCGACTGAGGGCGTTGCGGTCCGGGGTGACGACCAGCTGGGCTTCACCCGCGATCTGTTCCAGTTGCACGTCGGTGGCACCGTCTACTTCTTTCACGGCCTGGGTGATGGCTTCGCCTTTTTCCTGCAGCACGTCGAGATCCGGGCCGAACAGTTTGATGGCGAGTTGGGCTTTAACCCCGGAGAGCAGTTCGTCCACGCGCATGGCGATGGGCTGAGAAAAGTTGAGCAGCAGGCCGGGGTGCTTTTCCAGTTTCTTCTGGATCTTTTCCTGTAACTCAAGCCGGTTGCTCGCGCTCTCCCATTCATCCACAGGCTTGAGGCCGATATAGATTTCCACGTTGCTCACCGGTTCCGGGTCGCCACCGATTTCGGCACGCCCTACCCGGCTAAGCGCATAGGTGACTTCCGGGAAGGTCATGATTTCCTTCTCCAGTTTTTGCCCCACGTCCAACGCAGTATCGAGACTGGAGGACGGGGCCAGCGTCACGCGCAGCGCCAACGTCCCTTCTTCCAGCACCGGCACAAATTCAGTGCCAATAAAAGGCGTGGTTGCCAGTGCCAACGCGAACAATCCGACGGCGCCGCCCACCACCACCTGGCGGGCCTGCATGGCTTTGCCCAGCAGGGTGCGATAGCGGGCTTCCAGCCAGTGCATCAGCTTGTTGGGCTTTTCTTCCACACCATTGCGAAACAGGAAACCGGCCAGGGCCGGCACCACGATCAACGCCACCAATACCGCGGCGGTCATGGCGAGCATGATGCTGATGGCCATGGGCACGAACATCTTGGCTTCCACCCCCTCGAAGGCAAACAGGGGCAGGAACACCACCAGAATAATACTGGCGGCAAAGAACACCGGGCGGGCCACTTCCTGGGCCGCGTCTTTGACTCTCAGGGCGATGCCGCCCTGTGAGTCGTGACTGCCCTCTTTCTGGCTCAGGTGTTTAAAGATGTTTTCCACCATCACCACGGAGCCATCCACCAGCATGCCGATGGCCACGGCCAGACCACCCAGCGACATGAGGTTGGCGGACATGCCCAGGCTTGCCATCGCCAACAAGGCCAGACCGATGGAAAGCGGAATGGACAGCAGCACCAAGGCCGTGGCGCGCAGGTTCATGAGGAACAGGGCCAGCACGATGACGATAAACACGAAGGCCAGCAGCAAGGCGGTGACCACGGTGCTCACCGCTTTTTCCACCAGATCTGCCTGGTCGTAGAACACCTCGAACTGCACACCGTCCGGCAGGGCCTGCTGGATGCGCGCTTCACGAGCCTTGATGCCATCGATGGTGGCCTTGGTATTGGCGCCCATGCGCTTGAGCACGATGCCGGCTACCACTTCACCCAGGGCTTCCGGTTCGCCGTTAGCATCGCGGCGGGTCATGGTAAGCGCGCCCTGACGAATCTCGCCGCCGAACTCCACTTTTGCCACATCGCTGACGCGTACCTGGGTGCCGTCCACTTCCTTGAGGGGAATGGCGGCAATGTCGCCGAGCCCTTGCTCGCCGCTGCCTACCCAGCCCATGCCACGAATTACCAATTGCTCGGCACCGCGATCCAGATACCAGCCACCGGCGTTGCGGTTGTTGGCGGCGATGGCATCCATGACCTGTTGCAGGCTCAGGTCGTAGGCCAGCAACCGGGTGGGGTTCACGTTGACCTGATACTGGCGCACTTCACCGCCATAGCTGAGCACATCGGTGACGCCACCCACCGGCATGAGCAGCAGTTTCACCACCCAATCGTTAAGGCTGCGCAATTGCATGGCATCCACATTGGAGCCCGGCTCGGCGGTGAGCAGGTATTGATAAACCTGACCCAGGCCGGAGGTGTTGGGGCCCATTTCCGGGGTGCCGACGCCGTCGGGAATATCTTCCCGTGCGGCCTGCAATCGCTCGAACACCAGCTGGCGGGCGAAGTAGATATCGGTGCCTTCATCGAACACCACGGTGACGATGGACAGGCCGGTCTTGGAGATTGAGCGTACCTCGGCCACCTGCGGCAATGCGTACATCACCGCCTCGATGGGATAGGTGATCAACTGCTCCACTTCTTCCGCGGCCAGGCCTTCCGCTTCGGTGTTCACTTGCACCTGGACGTTGGTCACGTCCGGGAAGGCATCCAGTTTCAGGTTGGGCAATTGCCAGCCGATCACGCCGATGGTGATGACCAGTAACAGCAACACAATGAGGCGGTTGTTCACCGCCCAATCGACAATTCGATTAAACATGACGGTGATCCTCAGTGGTTGTGGATGTCGAAACCGGACTTGGCCATTTCACTGGCCAGAAAAAACGCGCCACGAGTGACCACGCGCGTGCCAGGCTCAATCCCCGTGACGATGCGACGGTTTTCCAGCTGGCCATTGAGTTGGATTTCCACGGGTTTGTAGTGGCCAGACTCTTCTTCCACGAACAGTTGCCAATCGCCATCGGCGCTACGGGTGAGCGCCTCTTCCGGCACGGTGAGGGCGTTCTCCGATGCCGCTAACGCCAGTGCCACATCGGCAAACATGCCGGGGTGCAACAGATGGCCCGCATTGGGAATCGCCACTCGCACCGCAAGGGTACGGGTGACGGGATTGAGGCGATGGCCAGACTGGATCACCTTGCCGTCCACGGATGTCCCACCCACGATGACGCGGGCCGAGGTGCCGGTGCTAATCTGCAAACCGGGGCTCGGCGGCAGGGCGGCTTCGGCCCACAATTCGGATTCATCCACCAGCGTGACCAGGGCGCTGCCCGCGGTTAACCATTGCCCTTGCTGGAAGGCATCTTCCAGTACCAGGCCATCGTCCGGCGCGGTGAGGGTATAAACCCCTTTTTCATTTTTTCCGGCTTCGATATCAGCGATGGCACTGTTACTGAGGCCATAACCCTTGGCCCGGGCTCGCAGGGACTGGTACTGACTTTGCGCGTCCAGATAGCGCTGGTTGCCCACGGTACGCCGGCCGAGGTTTTTCACCCGTCGCCAGCCGTCCGCCGCCACTTGCAGATCACTTTGTAACTGCGCCATGGCCGGGCTGAACAAGGTAGCAATGGCATCCCCTTTTTCCATGTGCTGGCCAAGCGTGGCGCTGCGAGACTGCACCTGGGAATCGATACGCACCGGCACCACCCAGGTGCGGTACTGGTTGGTGGTAATTTCCGCCGGCACGGTCAGGGTCCGGGTAGCGTCGGCATCAGGCTGCAGGGTAATGACCTGCAGGTTGAGCATCTTTTGTTGCTCTGCGGTCAGCTCCAGTGCCGCTTCTTCATCGTCATGTTCGCCGTGTTCGGCTTCATGATTGTGCGCGGTTTCCTCTTCCTCTTCATGGGCATCGTGGTCGCCATGATCATCATGGGATTCGTCCGCATGGGATTCACTCTTCGCAGGCACATCCTCATGGCCGTGTTCGCCTTCTGCCCAAACGGGAAAAGACAGGCTGGCCAGCAGTGCAATGGCCAGCGGCGTTTTTTGAAATGTCATTTTCGGTTTCATAAAAATTTTCCATTTTTTGTAGGAGCGCCGTTCAGGGCGCGAAGAAGTTGGCACCGCGTGTCGCAGACACCATTCGCGCCTCAAGTGGCACTCCTACAGTAATTTTTCGCTTAATTTCTCGTTTCAAGCGGTGTTATTCGCTTCGCTCACCCTTCGGGCCAGCCTGCGGCTGTTACCTCGCAAGCTCGGTTCCTACAGAACAATCATTAGTCCGCCAGCTGGTTGAGCCAGTCGTTGAGCTGGGCGCTTTCATAAAGCCACTGCACCCAGGCCTGCTGCATGGCATCGCGCAGGGCGATGCCAGCCAGCCGGGTATCGAGCCGCTGATTCAAGGCCTGCAGATAGTTCTGGGTGGTGAGTTCGCCCTGCTGCCAGACGCGCTTGAGCAAGGTGTCGCTGCGCGCCAGGCTATCGCCGGTGAGTTGTTGCCAGGTTTCCCAGCGCTCGCGCCGCTGCTGGTAATCGCTCAACGCTCCGTCCAGCCGGGCCTGAATGTCGTTGCGGGTTTTCTCCAGCAGCGCGCGCCGCTCTTCACTGTCCGCCAGGGCGGCTTCATAGCCTGGCTTGCCGGTATTGAAAAACTTCAATGGCAGGCTGAAATCCACGCCCCACAAATTTTCGCCATCTTCCTGGCCCACGCGTAGACCCAGAGTCGGGTCGGTGTTGCGTTGTTTGTCTGCCACCGAGACCCCTCGCTCAGCCAGCGCCAGTTGCTGCTCTGCCAACTGCAAATCGAAGCTGGTGGGGAGCCGTTGCACGACACCATGGGTGAGTGACGGGGCCTGCCAACGGTCCGCCGCCGGCAAGGCCACCGCGGGTTGTTGGCTGGCCAGTTGCTGGCGCAATGTGGTGGCAGCACGGGTGGCGGCACTTTCCGCATCCGCCAGGGCCTGCTGAGCCTGCCCCAGTGACAGGTAGGCCAATTGCGCATCCACCTGCCCCACATCCCCTGCCTTTTCGCGGCGGCGAATCAGGTCGGTGAGATCGCGCAGCTGCTGTTCCTGCTCACGGGCGGCCGCCAATTGCTCGCGGGCGGCGGCATGGGCCACCAGCGCATTGAGGCTGTCCGCCAACAGGCGGGCGCGGGCCTTGTCGCCACGCAGCTGCGCCAGCTGATCACGCACCGCCACGGCATCGCGGCTGGCGCGGGCCTTGCCGGACCAGTCCAGGGTCTGACTGAGGCCCACGGTCTGGGTGATATCGAGGCTGTCTTCGTAGTCGATATTCAATGAAGGGTTATAAAGCGGCTGCGATAAAGCCCGGCTTTGCGCCAGCAACCGTTCCTGCTCCGCCTGGATGGCGCGGCTGGCCGGTAGCTGGCTGACCTGGCGCTGCACCCATTGCGCCCACTGTGCGGGCGAGGAAGAAGAATCGGCCGACGCGCTGGCATACGCGCACACGGCCAGTAACAGTGCGGCCATGCGCACTGCGGTCTGGATTCCCATGGGGAAACTCCTGATGTCTCAAAACGTTACGTCAAGAACAATGCCGGCGCTCGCACGGCGCACATTCACCGTGGACAAGGCAGCAAAGTCGGGGGAAACGAAGAAACGATCAGGCTATAGGAGGACGGAAAGGGTTATCGGCCGGGGCATCCGGCAGGAAGGGGCGCAACGCCATTTGACCTGCAGAGGGCGGGGCCAGGCGCAGCGGCTCACAATCGGTGGAGGCCATGAAACCATGGCATTGACAGCAATGGTCGCCGCCTTTGTCCAGCACATCCGCACTGGCCAGATCCTGCTGGACCTGTTCCAGCGAGGCAGCCGCGCCACCATCGTGCTCGTGATGCATGGCATCCAGCACCAGTACATGAGTACTGATGATAAGCAGCAATGTGTAGACCAGTGCTTTCATGGGATGCCCGCTAACGAGGGAAGAGTCGCAACCTTGCGATACCCATAGACCGCCGTCAAGACAATCGGTTCCCCGTCACCTGTGGGTACGATCCGGTCATCCCGTTTTCCGAACCGGCATCGTATAGTGTCGGCTCCGTTTCGCCGGAATGAAAAAGGAAAACCATGAGCCACATTGACCAGATCAAAGACGACATTCTCGCCCACCCATTGCACCGGGCCTGCGAACTGGAGCTGGTAAGCGCGGTGGATGGCCGCAGTGAAGTGCGTTTCCCGGTGAATGATTTCACCACCAACCCCCAGGGCGCCCTGCATGGCGGCATCGTTTATGCCTTGATGGATGTGGCCTGCTTTTTTGCGGCGGCCTCCAGACTGCCCCCCGAGCAGCACGCGGTGACCATCGAAACCCATAGCAGCGTGCTGCGTGCCGCCAGCCGGGGCGAACAGGTCGTGATCCGCGCCCATGTGGACCGCCTGGGCCGAACCCTTGCTGCCATGCGTGCCGAAGCCTATGCCATAAACGCGCAGCAGCAGGAACGTCTGATCGCCACCGGATCGGTGACCAAAGCCATCGTGCAGACCGTGTAGCCGTTTTTTTGCGCGTTTTCCCCGCGTTTTTCCCCACCATTGTGCGCTTTTCGTCCCTGCCGGATAAACGGCTATCCGGACGGCATGACCGGCTCCTTGCGGTTACCCGAACCAATTGTCAGCCCCTATAGCGGGGCGTATCGTAAAACCTGATACCCGTGTGCCAAACCTTAGCGGAAAAGGGTGGGCACAATGTTGTTGAACGCATGCAGTCGCCGGCAGGACGCCAGCGTAGTAGCACGCCGTGAATGAGGGACTCACCATGTATCAGGTCATGGTCGTGGACGATGAGGAATACATCCTCAAAGCCTTGAAGCGCACTATCAATACCTACACCGACTGGGAAGTGGAAACCTACCAGGACCCCCACGAAGCCCTGCGCCGGGCGCGCACTACCGTATTCGATGCGGTGATCACCGACTATATGATGCCGGAGATGAATGGCCTGGAACTGCTACAGGAACTGCGCGACCTGCAACCCGACACCATTCGTATTGTGCTGACCGGGGTGATCGACATCGAGACGGTCATGTCCGCGATCAACAAAGCCGGCGCATTCCGCTTTATCCCCAAACCCTGGGACGACGACCAGTTACTCGACAATATCCGCGAAGGCCTGAAGTTCCGCGATATTTTGCTGGAAAACCGTATTCTGGCGGAAACCGTGCGGGAACAACGCGAGACCCTGCGCAGCATGGGCTACGAAGGCTAGCCCTTTCAGCCCGACAAACAACAACTCACGGCGCGGCGCATGAATAGCTTGCTCGACAAAACGGACATCGGCTTTGGCATGGAAGCCCAGGGGCTGTTCCTGGTATCTTCCACGGTGATCCTGCTGATCATCATTTTCTTTCTGTACAAAACCTACCGCACCTCCATCAACGTGGAAGCCAAACTGGCCGAGTTTTCGTCGCTGACGGACAACCGCTTTGGCCGCAAGATGCACCTGATCGAGGTCAACGCAGACGAATACAAACTCAACAAGGCGCTGCTCGGCCCGCTGGCGCGCATCATCGACGAGTACTGTGTGCTGACCACCGACCGCCACGGCACCATCACCTTTGCCAACGGCAAATTTCTGGCCCTCAGCGGTCATTCCTTTTCCCGCCTGATCGGCCAGAACGAAAGCTTCAATCACCCCGACGATGATTCACTGCCGGTGATGCAGTGCGACCAGGCGCTATCCGGGGTGTGGAACGGGGAGGTTTGCAACCGCCATGCGGACGGCAGCCGTTACTGGATGAACATGTTCCTGTTCCCGCTTTCCTACATTTCCGATGAAGACGATGGCTATATTTATTTCGGTACCGATATCACTGATATCAAAACGGAAAACAATCAGCTGATGCAGGAAGTGAAGGACAAGAGCCAGAAATTGAATCAGGTGGAATCACTGCTTCTTCACTCGGAAAAAATGGCATCACTGGGCACTATCTCGGCGGGCATTGCCCACGAGATCAACAATCCCATTGCCTATGTTTCTTCCAACCTGAATCGCAGCCGGGATTACCTCGACGCCATGGCCGGGGTTATTCAAGGGCTAAAAAAACGCATCAGCGAAGAAAAGTTTCAGCAATTTCTGAATGCTGAAGAAAAACTGAATATAGACACAAAGAAACTGGCCTTCATGATGGCGGATTACCCCGCCCTGCTGGATGAAACCGATGAGGGAATTGAGCGAATAAAGAAAATTATTCGCGACCTGAAACATTTCTCCCATAACCGACCCGAAGCGTTTTCCCCCACCGATATCGCATCCTGCCTGGCCATTTCACTCAACCTGGCCAAACATGAACTGAAAAACCGGATTACGGTTACTCACACCCTCCCCGACTCTCTGCCTTCAATCAGCGGATCGGCAAGCCAGCTATCGCAAGTATTCATGAATCTTTTCGTTAACGCAGCCCAGGCCATCGAAGACAAAGGCAGCATCGCCATTGCGGCCCAGTGCGATGAACAATGGTGTACCCTGACCATCGCCGACGACGGGCCGGGCATTGCGGATGAAGCCCTGAAGCAAATTTTCGAGCCGTTTTTTACCACCAAACCCATCGGCCAGGGGACCGGGCTTGGGCTGTCCATTTCCCACGACATCATCCAGCACCACGGCGGCACCATGACCGTGAAAAGCCAGCTTGGCACCGGCACCACCTTTACCATCCGGCTGCCACTGAAACAGACTGACCGGGCCGATGCAGCCTGATTTCGTGTACACCCTCACCACGCCCACCGGGATGCAGCAACGCATCCCGATTACGCTGGTTGAGGAACACGGCAGCATCGCCGTCCCCGACACCTTCACGCCGCCGGACTGGGCCGCGCTGCGCTATCACCAATGCAGCCACTGCCCACTGGACCCCGACGAACACCCCTACTGCCCCATCGCCCGTAACCTGGCCTACCTGCTGCCCGATTCCGCATTAGGTGATTCGTTTCAAGCGGTCAACCTGGACGTAGAAACGCCACAACGACGCTACCAACAAGACACCACCCTGCAACGGGCACTCAGCTCCCTGTTCGGACTGATTTGCGCCCTGAGCGACTGCCCACACACACGCTTCCTGCGCCCCATGGCCCACTTCCACCTGCCACTGAGCAGCGACACGGAAACGCTGGTGCGCACCGCCAGCCTATACTTGTTGCAACGTTACCTGCTCAACCGCAAACAACCGGAACAGACCATTTCTCTGGACGGACTGAATGATCGCTACAACGCGCTCAATGAACTGAACCGTTGTTTTACCGGGAGGCTGCGCCAGCGCGGCGAATCCGATGCGCCGATCAATGCACTGGTGCTATTGCATGTCACCGCGCGGGAAATGCACTGGAATCTGGAAGAAGAACTGGAAAGCCTGGCGGCGCTGTTTTCCGGGAGCGACGGTTAATTAGGGATGTCGGATTACGCCGCTACGCGGCTAATCCGACCTACACGGAGCACAGCGTTTACAATAAAGCTGCGTAGGTCAGGTTAGCCGCGTAGCGGCGTAACCTGACACCAACAAACGCAACCCCCCATTCAATCAATAACGGGCGCTTATTCTTCCGCACCCAGGTAGCGATTCAACACTGTGCGCCACTCCTGAGTCGGGAGAATTTCCAGCATGGCCTGGTCCAGCGACTCGCGCAATGCGCTGCCATTGGCCATGGCAAATGCGTAGCTTTCTTCGCGGACTAGGGCGGGCAACACCAGCGCATTGGTGGTACCGCGTTCGCGCAGCATATAACGCATGACCGGTGCGTCGGACACCAGCGCATCCACCTCGCCGATCACCACCGCACGCAATGCCTGCTGGTTATTCGGATACGGTACAAAGGTGGTGCCCTGACCTGCCAGCCAGTTCGCACCACTGGTGCCCTCCACCGCCGCCACTTTTACCCGTGGTAAATCGGCGGCGCCATTGATACGCGACTGCAGCTCATTGAGCGTCACACTGGAGGCAATGGCCGCCGTGAAGCCGGAAATGGTGATAATGCTGACAAACATCCAGACCAGCCCCAGAACGCGCCCCCCGGTACTCACCGGCGCCTTGTCACCGTACCCCACCGTGGTCATGGTCACCGCCGACCACCAGAAGCCGCTACCGATACCCTGGCTGGCGGAACCACCGAACTGTTCAGGGTTCTTGCGCCGCTCCAGCAACCAGATCAGCAAGCCCACCAACAGCAATACCAACACCAGAGCCAGTACCGCCGACACAAACTTCCAGCTGAACAGATTACGCAGGGTGGTCACCCAGCCACTGGCTTCGTTACGGGTGGCAATCCCCAGGCCCGCCCGGAACATGGGCTGGGTAAAATCCAGACGTCGCTCCCGGTCGGCAGTCACACTGATTGCGCCAATCGCCACGTCAGCCTGCCCTTGCTCCACAGCAGCCAGCATCTCCGACACCGATCCGTAGGGCCGCAGGCGATACTCGTAGCCGGCCTTTTCTGCCACCTTTTCCCACAGTTCCACGCTGATGCCGTCCCAGCGGTCTCCTTGCTGATAACTGAAAGGCGGCGACGCTTTCACCGCCACCGTTAACGGTGCGGCCTGCGCCGCTGAAACCAGGCCCCATAGGCAAACCAGTACCAGTGCGAGTATTCTGCCGTTCAATGTGTTACTCCTTTTTCTTTCACCACCAACGCGGTAGCCCATGCCCCAACACACGCGAGCACTGAGCCTGTTGCTGCTCGTTAACTTATTCTTGCTGTCGTCACCAGGCGACGCCCACGGCATCCTGCCGGATGAGATCCCCATGGCCGCCGGCACAGCGCTGCGCGACCCCGGCGATCTGGCACCGCAAACCGTGGTACTCAGGAATCACTGGACGCCGGCCTCACTGACCTTCACCCAAGGGCAGGCCATATTACTGATTCTGGAGAATGCCAGCCCGGAGTGGCATTTGCTTGCTCTGGTCGATGACACAGCCCTGCGCGACCAGAACCTGATCCACCGGCTGATGCCCGACCTGCGCAAGGACTACCCCAACACTCGTCTGAGCGAGCCCGATACCAGTGTGCAACTGCCCTGGCGTTTCGACAAACCCGGCGAGTATTCCCTGCGCTGCGTACGCGCCGAGCACCAGCAACACAGCCCCACGCTGACCATTATCGTTGATCCCCCCTCGAAACCATGAACTTTCGGCTACCGTTGCCGTAAACGTGACACACATCGCGCATTGGCCTATCCGTTATTGCGCTACTGCACCCTTTTTGTCGCATTAATCGTTCAGGCTCTGACGAGTTGCCTGTGCGCAACGGTTTCCGCTACCCCAAACCGAAACACACTGATTAATCTCAAGGAGGAGCCCCATGAAACAATCTGCCCCCCTGTCGCGCCGCGAATTGCTCAGGAAGAGCTCTCTGGGTATGGCCGCGCTGGCTATTGGCCCGAGCCTGCTATCCATTAGTCGGCCACTGTCCGCCCAGTCGCTGGCACAGATCGGCCCGTTACAGGCACCCGACGAGAACGGCATTCGGCTACCCGCCGGGTTTTCATCACGTTGCATCGCGGCTGCCGGGCAGCGGGTACGGCCTACCGCTGGCATAGCTATCCGGATGGCGGCGCCACCTTCCCCGCCGACGATGGCGGCTGGGTGTATGTGTCCAACAGCGAGACCATCAGCCTGTTGGGTGGCGGGGTATCCGCGATACGCTTTCATGCGGACGGCTCGGTGAACGATGCCTACCGCATTCTCGGTGGCACCAACCTGAATTGTGCCGGCGGCCCTACGCCATGGAATACCTGGCTGTCCTGCGAGGAAATTGATTTCGGCCGGGTTTATGAATGCGACCCTTTCGGCAAACAGCCCGCCCAGGTACGCCCCGCGCTGGGCTTTTTCAAACACGAAGCGGTGGCCGTGGACGACCAGTTTGCCATGCTTTATCTCACCGAGGACGAGTCAGACGGACGCCTGTACCGGTTCATCCCTGCAGGCCAGCACCGTGATGGCCGCCTGAATCTGGACGATGGCATCCTGCAGGTTGCCGCAGTGGACGAACAAGGATTCGTAAGCTGGCTGGACTTGCCCAACCCCACGCCCTCGCTACTGGAAACCCCGACCCGTGAACAACTGCCCCAGAGCACTGCATTCAATGGCGGCGAAGGCATCTGGTACAGCCATGGCCAGGTTTACTTCACCACCAAGGGAGACAATCGGGTCTGGCAACTGGACACCAATCTGAACCAGCTCAGTGTACTTTACGATGCCGCCACCGCCGCTAATCCATTACTCACCGGCGTGGACAACTTGACCGTTTCCAGCGGCGGCGATGTGCTGGTGGCCGAAGACGGCGGCGACATGCAGATTGTGGTGATCGACGCGCAGGGCGATGTCGCCCCCTTGCTGCAGGTCACCGGCCAGGATGATTCAGAGATTACCGGCCCGGCTTTCAGTCCCGACGGCAACCGCCTGTATTTCAGCTCCCAGCGCGGCAGCGCCATTTTCGGCGGCGGCAAAGGGTTCGGGATCACCTATGAAATCACCGGGCCATTCCGGGATTGGGTAAATCTTTAACCCTTAGCCGTGAAATGGCCTAAAAAGGTTCTTCTGATGGGCTTATCGCGAATACCCGGCACTTTGCCAAACGCTCGACGCCGAATGCCTGACGTAAAACCCCATAGCTTGAGAGGTTGTCGTTATTGTGGCATCTCCTTTGAGAGGTATTCAGGATCATCATTCAGGCAATTATCGGGTAAGGCATTTTGCGCAGAAAGCATGGCGGCCAAGGTTTTTAGGTTTTGAATTCAAGCGTCCGTCGTCGGGCATCCGGCGTCCTGCGGTTACCAGGGCGGGATACTGAGACAAGCTTTGAAGTCGTCTGATCACTCAATTCCGCGATGAACCTAAAAAAAGCCCCGGCAAGTGCCGGGGCAAGGGGAAAACCGGAAAGGATTCCGGTACAGACTCAGCGTTCTTCAGTTCGGTTCAGCATGCTCCTCCTTCACCCGGAACCAGGCCGCGTAGAGCGCGGGCAGGAACAGTAGGGTCAGCGCGGTGGCCACAATCAGCCCCCCCATGATCGCCACGGCCATGGGGCCGAAGAACACACTGCGCGACAGCGGAATCATCGCCAAAACCGCCGTCAGCGAGGTCAGCGCAATGGGCCGGAAACGACGGACCGTGGATTCAATAATGGCGTCCCAGGCGGTTAGCCCCTGGTCCATATCCTGACCAATCTGGTCCACCAGAATCACCGCGTTACGCATGATCATGCCAGCCAGGGCGATGGTGCCCAGCATGGCGACAAAGCCGAATGGCTTCTGGAACAACAGCAGGAAGAAGGTCACCCCGATCAGCCCCAGCGGTGCGGTGATAAAGACCATCAACGACAACGGGAAACTGCGCAGCTGCAACATCAGCAAGGTAATCACCACCAGAATGAACAGTGGCATCCCCGCATTCACCGATTTCTGCCCGCGCGCGGATTCTTCCACCGTACCGCCCACCTGCAGCAAGTAACCCGGCGGTAGATCCGCCTGCACCTGGGAGAGCGTCGGCATGATTTGCTGCATCAGCGTGGCAGGCAGGGCACCGTCTTTCACGTCCGCCAGCACCGTCACCGTTGGCAAACGATCACGATGCCAGATGATTCCCTCCTCGAAACCGGATTCCAGTGTCGCCACCTGATTCAGTGGCACGCTGCGTCCGCTGTCCGTCTGCACGGCAAGGTTGCCCAGCAAGCCCAGAGCGTGGCGCTCGTGGCGATCGCCTCGCACTTCCACGTTGATCAGCTCATTGTCTTCGCGGTACTGGCTCACCGCGACCCCGGAAAGGGACGCCTGCAACGCCGTGGACAAGTCCGACGTGGTAATCCCCATGGCGCGCGCCCGGTCCTGATCCACCACCAGACGCACCACCTTGCTGGGCTCTTCCCAATCGAGATGCACGTTGGCGGTGTGTTCGTTATCACGCACTTTCACAGCCACCCGACGAGCCAGCTCACGCACCTGGGAAATATGCTCTCCGGAAACACGCAGCTGAATCGGATACCCCACAGGCGGACCGTTTTCCAGTCGCGACACGCGAGTACGCACTGCCGGGAATTCCCGCTCCAGGATCTCCATCAACCAGCCACGCACCTGTTCGCGTTCTTTCACGTTACGGGTGAGCACCACAAACTGGGCCACACTGGCGGCCGGCAATTTCTGATCCAGCGACAGATAAAAACGGGGCGAGCCACTGCCCATGTAGCCCACGTAGTTTTCGATCATGTCGTTTTCGCCAAGCATGGCTTCCAGGCGCAGCGCCTTTTCCTGGGTCGCCGTCAGCGACGCCCCTTCCTCCAGCTTCATGTCCACCATCAGCTCAAGCCGGCCGGACGCCGGGAAGAATTGCTGGGGCACAAAACTGAACAAAAGAAGAGAAAAAACAAAGATGCCCACGGTCAGCCCGATGACCGTTTTCCGGTAGCGCACGCACCACTCTACCCAGCCACGGAAACGACGATAAAACGGTTTCTGGTAAGGGTCATGTACATCTCCGCTGGCATCACGACGGGCCAGACTGGGCAGCAACTTTTCACCCAGATAAGGAACGAACACCACCGCAGTCACCCAGGACGCCAGCAACGCAATGGTGACCACCTGGAAGATGGACCGGGTGTATTCCCCGGTGCTCGATTCCGCAGTGGCGATGGGCAGAAAACCTGCAGCGGTAATCAAGGTGCCGGTGAGCATGGGGAAGGCGGTACTGGTCCAGGCAAAGCCGGCCGCCTTGATACGGCTGAAGCCCTGCTCCATTTTAATCGCCATCATTTCCACAGCGATAATGGCATCGTCCACCATCAGACCCAGCGCCAACACCAACGCACCCAGGGAAATCTTGTGCAGGCCGATGTCGAAATATTTCATCGACGCAAAGGTCATCGCCAGCACCAACGGAATGGAGAAGGCCACCACCAGACCTGTGCGCCACCCCAGCGAGAAGAAGCTCACCAGCAACACGATGGCCAGGGCTTCCATCAATACCTGAACAAATTCCCCCACACCGGCTTCCACTGCCGCCGGCTGATCGGAAACCTTACGCAGCTCCATGCCGATAGGCAGGCTTTCCTGCAATGTGGCAAAGGTCTGGTCAAGGTTTTCACCCAGCTTGAGAATATCGCCGCCGTCCTTCATGGACACCGCAATACCAATGGCATTTTCGCCCATGAAACGCATGCGCGGCTGCGGCGGATCACTAAAGCCCCGATAAACGTTGGCGATATCGCCAAGACGCAGAGTGCGGTTTTCCACCTGAATGGGGAAGTTGCGAATATCGTCCACGCTGGTGAATTCACCGGATACCCGCAGGCGCACGCGGCTGCTGGGTGTTTCAAAAAAACCCGCGTCGGCCACCGCATTCTGCGACTGCAGTGCCTGCTGCACCGTCACCAGCGGAATGCCCAGGGACGCCAGCTTGGTGTTGGCAATTTCCACCCAGATTTTTTCGTCCTGCAGGCCGACCAGCTCCACCTTGCCCACGTCGTCCACCCGCTGCAGCGCCAGCTGCAAGCGGTCGGCGTAGTCTTTCATGATGGCGTAGTCAAAACCCTCACCGGTGAGCGCATAGATATTGCCAAAGGTGGTACCGAATTCGTCATTAAAGAAGGGGCCACGTACGTCCTGGGGCAGGGTGTGGCGAATGTCGCCAATCTTCTTGCGAACCTGGTACCAGAGATCCTTGATGTCCTTGGAACGCATTTCATCCCGGGCCATGAACATGACCAATGACTGGCCCGGCCGGGAATAGGAGGTAATGCGCTCGAAGTCGCCGGTCTCCATCAGTTTCTTTTCCACCCGGTCGGTGATTTGCCGGGACACTTCCTCGGCACTGGCACCGGGCCAAAGTGTGTTGACGGTCATCAGCTTGAAGGTGAACGGCGGATCTTCACTCTGGCCCAGGTTGGCATAGGAAATCGCCCCCATGGCCCCGAGAAGGATCATGGCGTAGAGCACCAGGGTGCGGTTTTTCAGCGCCCATTCGGAGAGATTGAACGACATGGCCATGCTCTCCTTATTGATCCGCGTCTGGGCTTGGCGTCGCGTCTGCACTGTCATCAGCCGGGGCCTCCGGGGCCGCCTGCTCGGCAGGCGCGGCCTCAGCCAGATCCAGCTGACGGTTCTGACGATCCACCGGAATAACCCTCTGCCCTTCGCGCAGCAACTGCGTGCCTGCGGTCACAACCCAGTCCTGCGGCTGCAAGCCGCTTAACACCGGCACCACCTGTTCCTGATAAGGCCCCACTTCCACCGGTGTTTTCTGCAATGTCAGCGCATCCGGGTTGACCACCCACACATAGGTATTGCCTTCCTCGGCGGTGAGCGCAGACAGGGGAATACTGAGCACGTCAGCATTGGCAGCACCGCTGACAAAGACCCGGGCAGACTGCCCCAGATCCGCCCCAACGCTGGCGTTTTCGAATGCTACCCGAGCTTCAAACGTCCGTGAGCGGGGATCCGCGGCCGGCGACAGTTCACGAATTTTGCCTTCGAATACCTGCCCGGGCCGCGACCATAATTCAATCGCCACCGGCATGCCGATCTTGAAGCGACCCACGTCCTGCTCCGGCAAATCAATCCGCACTTCGCGGTCGCCGTCGATCGCCAGCACAAACACCGCCTGGCCGGCAGCCACTACCTGGCCAGCCTCCGCCAGACGCTGGGCAATCACGCCGTCACGGGGCGCTTTCAGCGAGGCATAGTCCGCCTGATTCCGGGCCACCTTCAGGTTCGCGCGAGCCTGACGCAACTGCGCCACACTGGCGTCATAACGGCTTTCAAAGGAATCGAACTGGGAGCGGCTGATCACATTACGCTCCATCAGCTCGCGGTAGCGCTCCAGTTCGCTGCTGGCCAGGTTGTGGTCGGCCTGGGCAGAGGCCATCTGCGCCCGTACCGCATCCAGTTTCAGGCTCACATCATCGGTATCCAGCTTGGCCAACACCGTCCCTTCACTGACCCGGTCGCCCACATCCACCAGCCGCTGGCTGATCTTGCCACCAATGCGGAAGCCCAACTCTGGCTCATAGCGGGCACGGACTTCACCGGGGAACACGTCCTGACTGGCATCCGCCGATAGCGGCTGGGCCACCAGTGCCGGGCGGGCCGGCGCCTTGTTTTCCGACTCCGGATCGGAACAACCCTGCAGGGACAACGCCCCCGCCGCCATGCCCGTGGCGATCAGCCCCGACAGCACTCTCGACAGCAATACAGAACGAAACATGACTGGTTCCCTCATTGACCCCACCTCTTTAGACGGATCCGCCCGTTAAGTCGGCGGATTTTGCCGGTCTTGACTTGCCGGCATGCTATACTGGCCAGTATAGTAATTTTATTAAACTGAACCGTCCAGTATTGAAATATGACCGACTCTGCCTCCCCAGATCAGCCCAACCCACGCGGACGCCCCAAAGACCCGGCGAAACGCAGTGCCATTCTTCAAGCAGCCACCACACTGTTTCTCGGGCAGGGATTTGCCGGCACCAGCATGGATGCCGTGGCGAAACAGGCGGGCGTCTCCAAACTCACGGTGTATAGCCATTTCAGCGACAAGGAAACGTTATTTTCGTCAGCCATTGAGGCGAAATGTCACAACCTGCTCCCCATGCCGATCTTCGAACTGGAACCGGACCTGCCGATTCGCACCACCCTGACCAAGATTGGCCTGGCGTTTCTGGAACTGATCCATACGCCGGAAGTGATTGAATTACAGCGACTGATGAGCAGCCTGGCGACACAGGATCCGGCCATGTCACAGCTGTTTTTCGAAGCCGGCCCGCAGCGCACCATTACCGCCATGGAAAACCTGGTGCGTAACGGTAATAACACAGGCCGATTGCAGGCAGACAACCCCAAACAGGCGGCAGAGAATTTCTTCAGCCTGTTGCAAGGCTGCGAACATATGCGTGTGATTATTGGCTGCAACCAGCCAATGACGGCCAGCGAGGCGCAGCCCCATGCCGCACAAGTGGTGGATATGTTCCTGCGGGCTTACGGGAAAGAAGGGGAATAAACGGATTTAGCAGCGTAGTCATGCATTGAAGGCAGCGGGGCCTTTGGCCCCGCCCTGAAAAGATCAGAAGGATTTTCTGACGCCGATGGAGAAGTGGTCGTAATCCACGTCGACCTTGGTAGTGCCGATCTCGGCTTCATGAGTGGCATCCACATAACCCAACACCAGTTCAGGCGCATCCGGCGCAAAGGAAATAGCCACATCCAGGCCGAGCAATTCCGGGTCAATATCAACGCTACCCGACCCTACGCTAGCATCAGTCTCGGTATCACCCATGTTGTACCAAAGCGATGCAGTCACCATATCAAAGTTAGCGCGGGCACCAACCTCCAGACCGTACCCTTCACCCGCCATGGCAACCAATGTCGGACGGCTAAAGCCTACGGCACCATAGAGATCCACCACATCGGCCAGCGGAAAATGGGCGCCCACACCAATAAAGGTCATATCATTTAGCGCCGTATTCTCAACACCGGTGAGGCCAAAGCCCTGATCATCATCATAGTCCAGCGACAGATGCCGCCCCAAAACCATCACATAATCACCGATTTCAAAACCGCCCTGCAGCCCGAACCCTCGCTGAAGATCCAGTGAATCCGACACACCTCCACTGCTCACTTCGGAATCACCAGACACCACATAATCGAACTGCACGTAATTAAAAGAAGGCGCATCCGCAAAGGCATGCTGACCCGTGGCCCCCATCAGGGTGGCAAACGCAAGCGTGGCAATTTTCTTGTTCATAACTTTCTCCCTGTTATATAAAGACGAGCCAACGATGCCTTAAGCCCGACCACTGGCATCCCTGCCTCCAGACCATTGATAGCCCAATTGTAAAAAAACCGCAATATACAATATATTTACCGCACCAATAGGGCACAACGCCCCTTCCCCGCCAACACTGATTCAAGACACGCCACGCAACGCTTTCACTTCTGCCGCATAAAGCAGTGCCTTGCCCCGACGCCGCTCACCCAGTTGCCACCAGATCACCCCAAGCCACCGAATCGCCAGGCGATTCTCTGCATTGCAGGACAGGGCTTGCTGGGCGATGCGTAAAGCTCGCCCAAGCAAGCACTGGCGATGGCTGGGGAACCGCTTGGCGGCCCGCACCAGGGTCGCGATATGCCCCAGGTCATCGGCACTCACGGTGCATCACCGTTCTGGGCACTGTCCGCATTCGCCTGCACTTTGGCGGCCGCCTTGCCTGGCACGGCAAAGGCATACCAGTCCAGTTTCCGGGTCACCACCATCACCACAGCCAGGGCAGCGAACAGCAACAAGGCGCCCAGCAACAGAGCATAGTCTTCGGCCATGAGAATCCCGTAGATCAACCCTTGCACCAACAGCAGACTCAAGGCGAACGTCCAGCCGGCCTTGAAGGAACGCATGGCCGCCATCAGGTAGACGCCGATCAAGGCACAGCACGATAACGCAGCCACCAGATACGCCAACACAAAGTCGATATGCTCACTGAGTGCCACCAGCAGCAGGTAGAACATGGCCAGCGCCAGCCCCACCAACAGGTATTGCATGGCGTGTAACGGGTACCGGCGCAGCACTTCAAAAAGAAAAAACGCCGCGAAGGCCAGGCCTACAATCAGGTAACTGTATTTCAGCGCCCGCTCACTGGAGAGCAACCCTGTCACCGGCTGCACCAAACGCACCCGCAATACCTGGCCGCTGTCACCGCAGGCTGCATCACCCTGGGCGCAATGAATCACACTGGCCGCCGCCAGGCTGTTGGTACGCCACTGGCTGGTAAACCCTTCCGGGGTAATCTCCCGCTCCACCGGCAACACCAGCCCTTCAAAACTGGGGTGCGGCCAATCGGCCCGTAACGCCATGCGGGTTTCCTTGGCCAGCGGTAGAGCACCGAGTGATTCCGTGCCGTTCAGGTTCAACCGCACCTTGACGGTAAAGGCCCCGGCCAAATCGTCGGGCAGCGCCACGGCCACCGCATTACCGCCCACGCCATCCGGCAACTGCTCGGTTTCCACCAATGGTAGCGGCACATCGTTGACCAGAATCTGTGGGCGCTCCACCAGCCCGCGCAGATCCTGAATCTGCAATAGCAGCAACGGCTTTTGTGAAGACACCACCTGTTCCGGCTGACTCACTTTCTGCCAATTGGCGGGAAACACGGCTTCGATGTGCAACAGGCTCCGGTATACCGGCACACCGTAAATACCGCGATAGCGCATTTCACTTTGCAGCTCGCCATCAATACTCAAGGTATCCGGAATCTGGCTATCCAGCACTTGCCGCCGCTCAATGGCTGTACAGGTTTCGCCGCTACGGCAATCGCGTTTTTCCACCAGCTGTTTCCGGGTTCGTGGCACCACGATCAGTGGCCCACTGATCTGCTGCTCGCCACTCACCTGTCGGGTAATCTGGTGTTTGACGTGCATCGCCTCATTACTGCGGTCGGAAATTTTTCCCTGAATCATTAACAGCGGCACGACCAGCACCAGCATTAGCCCGGCAATGGTGAACATTTTCAATAACAGATTGGGTCGCATGGCTCTCTCCCACAAATGACACCCACAATGGTTCCCTCACAGGGGAGGCCAGTGTGCGAAACCGGTTTGAGGGTTTTGTGGGGATTGTGTGGGGAAATGCCGTTGCGAGTTGTGAGTTGTGAGTTGTGAGAAACGAGTTACGAAAACCGGGCGAGGTTTTTCTTCTCGCTTCTCGCTTCTCGCTTCTCGCTTCTCGCTTCTCGCTCTATCGCGCCGCTAGCGACGCTCCTACGGAAGGGGGTTATTCGGGGAGGATTAGCTTTGCTTGAACGCCCTGCTGGGTGTTTTCCAGCTTAAGGCTGCCACCGTGCAAACTGGCAATTTCGCTGACCATGGCCAGGCCCAGGCCGGAACTTCTTTCCTGACCCGGCGGCGGCAGGGAATAGAAACGCTCAGTGATGCGTCCAAGCGCATAGTCAGGAATCACCGGGCCAGTGTTGGTTACTGTCAGGCAGGCCGCCTCAACATGCACCGTGATAGTGGTGTTTTCATTGGCAAAACGCAGGGCGTTATCCAGCAGATTGAACAGGGCCAACCTGAAGGTGTCCGCTTCCGCCTGCAGGGCGCCCTCATTCACGGTGATATCCAGCTGTTTTTCGGCCAGCAACGCATAGCGGCTATGCTGCCATTCCTGCACCAGAGCAGAAATCGACACCGCACTTTTGTGCGCCGGCAAGCTTTCCAGTTTTTCCAGCCTCGCCATGGCCAGTAACTTGTCCAGCAGATCACTCAGCCGGATGCTTTCGTGTATCACGTTATCCGTAAAACGGTGCAGGGCCGGGTCGTCCACTTCCTCTGCCAGAATTTCCCCGGCACCACGAATCGCCGCCAACGGACTTTTCATTTCATGGGTCAACAGGGTCACGTTATCTTCCAGCTGCGCCCGCGCCTCCAGGCGACGACGCATGGCGGTGACAGCATCCGCAAGGTCGCGAATTTCATCGTGGCCACGAAAGCGCGGCGGCGCCGGGCGTTCATCGTTGGCCACCGCCTCGGCATAGCGCCGCAACCGATTCACCCGGCGACTGAGCCACCAGGCCAGCAACACACCCGACAACAAACAGACCAATAGCGCCAGGCCGCCGTAGAGCATCAGATAACGTTCCGCACGCTGCACAAAAGGCTCAATGGCACGCCCGGGTTTACCCAGACTGATGACACCAATCAGGCTGCCCTGATCACGAATCGGCGCGGCCACGTACATTATCGAGGTAGACGGATCCTGTGGATCACTGCGTGTGGTGCGGGCGCCATAGCGCCCCTGCAAGGTCAGATGCACATCGTTCCAGCGGGAAAAATCTTTTCCTTCGTCCTGGCCACGGGAATCAAACAGCACGGTGCCGGCGGGACCAGTAATATACACATGGGTATGAATACGGGACTTCTTTAATCCCCAGATATCCGCATCCGGAGTGCGCCCGGCGTAACGGTTAAGCGCATCCCGCAGCGCCGGCGTGATCACGATTTCCCCGTTAGCCGCATCACTGGCGACAATTTCTGCCAGCAGGTTGGCGGCATCCACCAGAGTCTCTTCTGCAGACTGGCGCACCAGCGGCTTGGCCTGCCCGAACACCAGATCGAGCACGAACCAACCCACCAGACCCAGGATCAGAAAATAGAATACCAGCAGGCGCTGACCGAGTTTCATGGTGTATCCAGCAGATAACCGATACCGCGCCGGGTCACGATAAGGTGATCCCCATTCAGCGGGCGCAGCTTGGCGCGCAAGGTCTTGATGTGGGTGTCCACACTGCGCTCGAAGCTGTCTTCATCGCTGTCGCAGATATCCAGCAGCTGGGCGCGACTGAATACCTGACCGGGGCGCTGCACCATGGTCGTCAGAATACGGTATTCCGAGCGCGTCAGAGATAATTCGGTATGCCGGAAAAAGACCCGAAGACCACTGTCATCCACTTGCCACAGTGTTGCTTTATCAGTATCGATATCGGCATCCGATTTCGGCCCCAGGCGTTTTAGAATCGCCCGAATGCGGGCCACCACTTCACGGGGGCTGAAGGGTTTGGTGACGTAGTCATCTCCCCCCAGCTCCAGTCCCAGAATGCGGTCGACTTCATCCTGCCTGGCGGTGAGAAACAGCACCGGCAGCTCACTGTGCTGGCGCAACTGTTTGAGCACATCGAAGCCATTCATGTCCGGTAACCCCACATCCAGCACCACCAGATCCACGGCCTGGCCGGCCACGGCATCCAGCGCCTGCTGACCTAACGTCACGTGGCTCACAACAAAGTGCTCGCGCTCCAACGCAAACATCAAGGGTTCGGCAATACGCGGCTCATCTTCTACAATCAGTACAGCGGGCACTTGAAATATTCCTGGCCAGTAACCATGGCATGATAACCAGACCACGAAGGCGTTCCCATGCCAAGGAGGCGTTTATGTTGGAACTGATCGACAATTTGCCCGGCGATACCGTTGGCGTCAGTGCCCACGGCGAACTCACCGCCGAGGACTATCGCAAGGTGCTGGCCCCCGCCATCGAAGGGGCCTTGAGCCAGCACGACAAGATCAATGTGCTGTACGAAATCGGCCCCACCTTTGAGCATTTCTCCGCCGGGGCCATGTTGCAGGATGCCCTGGTTGGCCTGCGCCACCCGCTAAGCTGGCACCGGATTGCCATCGTCACCAGCCACGACTGGATCAGCAACACCGTGCAACAGGCCAGCGCGCTGATTCCCGGCGAGGTCAAAGTCTTCGAATGGGCCGAACAGAAAGATGCGCTGAGCTGGCTGGCAAGTTGAAAGTTGAAAGTTGAAAGTTGAAAAGCGCAGCAAACGCTCTGCTTGCTTTCAAGTTGCGCTCGCGCCCATACCATAATGGCACCTGTACGGGCTGTCCGGGTGCCTTCAGCGGTGCCCGCGCTTGAACTTTCAACTTTACACTTTCAACTGCTCTCATCCCGCCTGCCGGACGCTCCGCTTCAACGCATCCAGCAGATCCCCACCACATGCTTTACACTGTACGCGTTACCCCTGCCGTGGAGCCCTGCGTTGGCCAAAAAAGCAAAAACCGAGGCCGAGATTGCGCGTTTTCGTGAATCCGTGTGCGATGTGGCGACGCGGCTGTTCATCGAACGTGGCCCGCAAAACGTGACGATGCGCCAGATCGCCAGCGAAGTGGGCGTCAGCCCCATGACCCCCTACCGCTATTTCCGCGACAAGGATGACATTCTGGCCACCGTCCGCGCTGCGGCCTTTAACCGCTTTGCCACCGCCCTGGAAACCGCCGTGGCCAGCGCCCCGGACGCCCGCAGCAAAGGCCGCGCCGTGGGTGATGCCTACGTGGGGTTTGCCAAGTCACACCCCGCTGCCTACCAGCTGATTTTTTCCTTCACCCAGCCCGACGAAGATCGCTACCCGGAGCTACAGGCCGCCAACGGCCGTGCCCAGGAAACCATGGTGGGCTATGTACGCGAAATGATTGAGGCGGGCCTGCTCAAGGGCGATGCCCAGCTTATCGGCTACATGTTCTGGGCCACCCTCCACGGTATCGTGGTGCTGGAACTGGCCAGCGGCCTGCGTGGCATGGACGGCGACACCCTGCGCGAAAAGATCATGCGCACTCTCTATGCCGGCATGCAGGTTACCCCGCCCACTCTGGATTCCTGACCGTTTAGCTCACTCTCAGCATTGGTGGACTTGACTCTATAGATATACGGTGTAAATTTTACTTCGTATATTTATCCCATCGGACCGTATTTCCCGGTGGCCCGGACCCTGCCCCGCGTGAGTATCGGGGCCCAGCATGAGGACACAGTCATGTCTTTACCCGTTGAAATCCGCTCCCGCCTGCGCCTGCCGGTGATGTGTTCACCGCTGTTCATCATTTCCAACCCGGACCTGGTGATCGCCCAATGCCAGGCCGGTGCTATCGGCTCGTTCCCGTCCCTGAACGCCCGCCCGCTGTCGCAACTGGATGAATGGCTGCACCGCATTACCGAAGAACTGGCTGCCTGGGACCGGGACCATCCGGACCAGCCCTCCGCGCCGTTCGCAGTCAACCAGATCGTCCACCGCTCCAACGACCGCCTGGAAAAAGACCTGGAGCTGTGTGAAAAGTACAAGGTACCCATGGTGATCACTTCCCTGGGCGCCCGTGAAGACGTGAACCAGGCAGTACACGGCTGGGGCGGCATGGTGATGCATGACGTGATCAACAATCGCTTTGCCCACAAGGCCATCGAGAAAGGGGCCGACGGCCTGATCGCTGTCGCCGCGGGCGCCGGTGGCCATGCGGGGCAGCTGTCCCCGTTCGCGCTGATGCAGGAAATTCGCAGCTGGTTCGACGGCCCGCTGGCCCTGTCCGGCTCCATCGCCAGCGGCCCCTCTGTTCTGGCCGCTGAAGCCATGGGCGCAGATCTGGCCTACATCGGCTCGCTGTTCATCGCCACCCAGGAAGCCAACGCTGACGCGGCCTACAAGCAGATGATCGTGGACAGCAACGCCTCCGATATCGTCTACAGCAACCTGTTCACTGGCGTACACGGCAACTACCTGGCGCCATCCATCATCAAGGCAGGCATGGACCCGGCGAACCTGCCGGAAAGCGATCCTTCGGCCATGAACTTCGGTTCCGGCGGCAATTCCGACAAGAAAGCCTGGAAAGATATCTGGGGCTGCGGCCAGGGCATCGGCGCGGTGGATGCGGTGCAAAGCGCCAGCGAAGCCATTGCCAAGCTCAGCGAGGAATACCAACAGGCCCGCCGCGCATTGAACGCGGCCTGAGCCAACATCAAAAAACAGGAGAAAGACCATGGCGAATATTGATGCATGGCATGCCGTTGTCAAAAGTCAGGACCGGAAGGCACTCAGTGACTTGATTGCCGATCAGGCGGTCTTCCATTCACCGCTGGTGCACACCCCACAGGTTGGCAAACCGATTACCACCGCCTATCTGACTGCGGCCATGCATGTGCTGGCTAATGACAGCTTTCGCTATGTGCGGGAGATCAATGACGGACAGCATTCTGTACTCGAATTTGCCCTGGAACTGGACGGCCTCGCGGTGAATGGCGTGGACATGATTGAGTGGGATGCGGAAGGAAAAATCATCGATTTCAAAGTGATGATCCGCCCCTACAAGGCCATTGAAGTAGTACGCACTAACATGGCCGCCATGCTGGAAAAACTGGGCTAGGAAAACGGCTCCGCGGACAGGAGTGAAAAACAGGTATCCAGCAAAAGCTTGATGCAGGATGCCTGACGAAAACCGCCTCAGCCCTCAGGCTCCGACCATATAGGTCCTGAAGGCTTCGGTGGCGGCGGTGACCGTCACCGCCACAAAGACCCCACTGAACATGATCCCCACGATGGCCACCAGGATCGCCACGAACTTGGTGCTCCTGCGGGATGGACGCAGGTCCCCATACCCCACCGTTAACGCCGTAATCATGGACCAGTAGAACGCATCGAATCGGCTCCAACCTTCGCGACGCCCCACCCATTGCCCCAGCCCGACAATCACCACCAGAAACCCTGCCAGGAAAGGCGCAACCAGCACCATCGCCTTGATGAACAGGGCCAGAAATGCGAAGGCGAACTCCATCGTCACGGCGCTACAGGCTGAACAGCACCCGGCAGAACCAGGTCTTCAGGTAAGCGGTTTCGGCAATGGCCGGGTGCACCGGATGATCCAGCCCCTGCCCTTCATAACCCACCACCTGAATACTGCGATCGATATGCCGGGCACTGCTGTGCACCACATCCAGCAGACGCTCTGCCGGCATGTGCATGGAGCAGGAAGCCGATACCAGATAGCCACCGGGTTTCACCAGCCGCATGGCCAGCTCGTTGATGGCGTGATAACCGGCCAGGCCGTTCTTGAAATCTTTTTTGCGCTTGATGAACGCCGGCGGATCCAGCACCACCAGGTCATACTTTTCGCCGTCGGCAATCAGCTGCTTCATGGCCGCAAACGCATCACCCTGAATACTGCCCACCACGTCAGCGACACCATTCAGCTCGGCGTTGCGGTGCACATAATCCGTGGCCATTTCGGAACCATCCACACAGGTCACCGATTCCGCCCCGGCCAGTGCCGCCTGCACACCCCAACCGCCACAGTAACTGAACACATCCAGTACGCGAGCGCCTTTGGCCAATGCCTGCATCTTCTGACGAGCAGCCCGGTGATCGTAGAACCACCCGGTCTTTTGCCCCTCTGCCAACGGCGCCACAAATTTTGCGCCATTTTCCGTGAGGCTGACTTCGTCCAGCATCTCGCCTTTCAATGCTTTGGTGTAACGATCCAGCCCTTCGATCTCACGGGCCGCCGCTTCGTTCTTGGCAATGATATGCGTCGGTGCCAGCACCGCATCCAGGGCGCTGACAATCACATCCAGGTGGGCTTCCATGGCGCCGGAACCGGTCTGCACCACCAGCACATCGTGGAAACGATCCACCACCAGGCCGGGCAAGCCATCGGCTTCGCCGTAGATCAGGCGGTAGCAGGCATCATCAAACAATTGCTCGCGCAGGGTCAGCGCCTGCTCGATGCGCTTTTTGAAGAAACTGCGCGACAATTCCTGTTTCACATCACGGCTGTAAAGGCGGGCCGCGATCAGCGAATGGGGGCTGAGCAGCGCACGCCCCAGCGGCTTGCCGCGACTGTCTTCCACGACACAGGTGCCCGCAGACAAATCCTTGAGCGGGGTATGCCGGGTATCAATTTCGTTGGCGTATACCCACAAATGGCCCGCCTTGAGGCGGCGCTCTTCATTTTTGCGCAGGCGAATAACAGTCGGTTCGGTCATGGTGGATACATCAGCTGGCCGGAAAGGGAGGGATGATAACACAGGGAGAGAATGCCACGATCAACGACAGAGGCAGCTGCGCACGAACACACAAAGAGATCCTGTAGGAGTTTCCTTCCAGGGGACAAACCAACGGCTAACAGGAATGCTCGAAGGTTTGCTGGAGCCGGGCTGACTTCTCACGGTTCGTCCCCTGGAAGGGAACTCCTACAGCGTTTTCGTCGGTTTTCGAGAACCAACAATTGAAAAAGCCCCGACCAACTGGCCGGGGCTTTTCGTGTTGCGTGACGCGTGTTGCTTGTTGCGTCTCTTATTAACCCTTCACAAACTCAGGGTAGGCTTCCATACCGCAGTCTGCGATATCCATGCCTTCGTACTCTTCTTCTTCGCTAACGCGGATACCCATTACCACTTTCAGGACACCCCACACCACCAGGCTTGCGACGAATACCCAGGTGAAGATAGTCAGCGCACCGATCAGCTGGCCAGTGAAGCTGGCGCCACCGTCGTCGGTCAGCGGGTTGGTGATCGGCACCAGCATCAGGCCCAGGAAGCCAACCACACCGTGCACGGAGATCGCACCTACCGGATCATCGATCTTCAGCTTGTCCAGAGTCAGGATGCTGAATACCACCAGCACACCACCCAGAGCACCGAACAGGGTCGCCTGCAGGGCAGTCGGAGTAGAAGGCTCAGCGGTGATCGCTACCAGGCCAGCCAGCGCGCCGTTAAGCAGCATGGTCAGGTCGGCTTTGCCGAACAGGATGCGGCCAACGATCAGCGCGGCAATGGCACCACCGGCAGCAGCAGCGTTAGTGTTCATGAACACAACCGCAACCGCGTTGGAGTCACCGACACTGGAGGTTGCCAGCACGGAGCCACCGTTAAAGCCGAACCAGCCCAACCACAGGATGAAGGTACCCAGTGCCGCCAGCGGCAGGTTGGAACCCGGGATAGCGTGTACTTCACCGTTCGGGCCGTACTTGCCTTTACGTGCACCCAGCAGCAGAACACCGGCCAGGGCAGCAGCTGCACCCGCCATGTGAACGATGCCGGAACCCGCGAAGTCAGAGAAGCCCAGGTCGCCCAGGTTATACAGGCCGAACACATCAGCGCCGCCCCAGGTCCAGGACCCTTCCAGCGGGTAGATAACGCCGGTCATAACCACGGCAAAGACCAGGAATGCCCACAACTTCATCCGCTCAGCCACGGCACCGGATACGATGGACATGGCGGTTGCCACAAACACAACCTGGAAGAAGAAGTCCGCAGAAGGCGCATAGGTTGCCGCTTCTTCTGCACCAGCAACCCCGTCACCCACAATCCCGGACAGGAAGATGGCGCCGTCATACATGATCGCGTAACCGCAAACCATGTACATGGTGCTGGCAATGGCAAACAAGGCCACGTTCTTGGTAAGAATTTCGGTGGTGTTCTTGGCACGCACCAGGCCAGCTTCAAGCATGGCAAAACCTGCCGCCATCCACATGACCAACGCGCCACAGATCAGGAAATAAAACGTATCCAGCGCGTATTTCAGTTCAAAAATTTGGTTTTCCACAATGCAACCCTCCGAAAATGGAAGCGTGTTTTCCTAAAGCCCTGGCATGGGTCAATTCAAAACACGGTAAAACTTAAATCGCGTCCTCGCCGGTTTCACCGGTACGGATACGAATCGCTTGCTCAAGGGAGGTAACGAAGATCTTGCCGTCACCAATTTTGCCGGTATTCGCGGCTTTCGCGATGGCTTCAATCACCTGGTCCAGGCTGGACTCGGCGATGGCCACTTCGATTTTCACCTTGGGCAGGAAATCCACCACGTACTCGGCACCCCGGTACAGCTCGGTGTGACCTTTCTGACGTCCAAAGCCCTTCACTTCAGTAACAGTGATGCCCTGCACGCCAATCTCGGAGAGTGCTTCACGCACGTCATCCAACTTGAACGGCTTAATTACGGCAGTAACCAGTTTCATTTCTTTCTCCTCAGCTTTCACCGCGTCCGGTGACGTCCGTTTCTCTTCGAGCCCCGTTATGGTTCCCGATCCACAGCTTGCTCGAACGCTCTGACCCAAATAGTGCACGACCCATGCCAGTTTTAGAAAATCATGCTTTTTCAGGGGTTTACATCAGGGTCTGGATTCAACATCCAGCCCGAGCGCGCCATTATAGCGCACCACAATGGGGCGGGATCCAAGTTGGTGCAGTCTCTTTGCCCGCGCCAGCCGGTGCCTCGCCCCCGCACACCGTGCTACCATCCGCGCATCATTACAAGGACGCCGTTGTCATGCCCGATCAGCCCTTTATCGACCGCCTCATGGCCGACATCAGCCGCCGCCTGCCCACCGACCTGGGCGGCCTGCGTAGCGAAGTAGAGCGCAACGTACGCAGTGTACTGGCGGAAACCGTCAGCCGGCTGGATCTGATCACCCGGGAAGAGTTCGATATCCAGCAACAAGTACTGCTGCGCACCCGCGAAAAGCTGGAAGCACTGGAGAAACAGGTGGCCGAGCTGGAGAAGTCAGCGGACGCTTGATCCGCGTTTGCGCCTACCGAACCCTCACTACCCAAAAGCGAGAAGCGAGTGACGAAAAACAAACCCACCCAGGTTTTCGCTTCTCGTAACTCGTAACTCGTAACTCGTAACTCGTAACTAACTAAGCCTGATCGTCGTAACGCCCCTACAGACAGTCCGATTTCCTACGTCTGCCGCCACCAACCTCGCACAGGTGCGCAGGCCCTCTCGCCGTACACTGCCTCACAAGCCATTGAATTTGTGAGGAAACGTGACGCATGCGCTGCTGTACAGCCGGGCACCAATAGGCATTGAAGCCCGCACCGTGCGGGTAGAAACCCATCTGGCACCGGGCTTGCCGGCATTCACCATCGTCGGTTTAGGGGATACCGCCGTGCGCGAGAGCCGCGACCGGGTCCGCTCCGCGCTGGTGAACAGCGGCTTTGATTTCCCCCAGCGGCGCATCACCGTAAGCCTGGCCCCGGCGGACCTTCCAAAAGACGGCGGCCGCTTTGATCTGGCCATTGCGCTGGGCATCCTGATCGCCAGCGGGCAGCTGGGTAATATCACCACGGACAACTACGAGTTTATTGGCGAACTGTCGCTGAACGGCCAACTCAATCCCGTTTCCGGCATGCTGCCCTCCTCCCTTGCCTGCCTGGCTGAAGACCGCACCCTCATCGTCGCCGCCGATAACGCCGAGGAAGCCAGCCTGCCCGGCACCCCCACCCTGGCCGCCAACCAGCTGGCCCGGGTCGCGGCCCATCTCACCGGCCAGCAACCCCTGGAACCCCACCAGTGCCAACCGCCCTCCAAGCAGCATTTTCAGGGCGGCTGCCTGTCGGAAATCCGGGGCCAGCAAACCGCCAAGCGGGTGCTGGAGATTGCCGCGGCAGGAGGCCACTCCCTGCTTTTATGTGGTCCTCCAGGGGCAGGGAAGAGCATGCTGGCCTCGCGGTTGCCCGGATTGATGCCGCCCATGCGCACGGCCCAGGCTCTGGAAGTGGCAGCCATTCATTCACTCAAACAGCCCCGCAACAGCCAGCTGTTCTATCAACGCCCTTACCGGGCACCGCACCATACCTCCTCGGCAACGGCCCTGGTCGGCGGCGGCAGTTACCCGCGGCCCGGAGAAATTTCCTTGGCCCATCACGGCATTCTGTTCCTGGATGAACTGCCGGAGTTCGACCGCAAAGTGCTGGAAGTCATGCGTGAACCGCTGGAAACCGGTGAAGTCAGCATCGCCCGCGCCGCCCAACAGCTCACCTTTCCCGCCCGCTTTCAGTTGGTGGCGGCCATGAATCCTTGCCCCTGCGGGTATCTGGGAGATCCGGAAAAGAGCTGCGGTTATCGCTGTGAAAAAGCCAAGCGCTATCAGGGCAAACTGTCCGGCCCGTTACTGGACCGCATTGATCTGCATCTGGATGTGCCCGCCGTAGAAGCAAAGGAGCTGTTGGGCGACAAGGAAGGAGAAACCAGCGAGGCGGTTGCCCAACGGGTTCGCCATGCGTGGAAACAACAATGGCACCGCCAACAGCGCCTGAACCGGGAGCTAGGCAGCGACAAACTGGAACCCATGCTGCGCCGGCACCGGGACTGGCTTACCGGGGTCATGGACCGGCTTGCGCTGTCGGCCCGGGCTCTGCATCGCAGTGCCCGGGTGGCCCGTACCATTGCCGACCTACAAGGTAGTGACAATGTGGAGCGAGACCACCTCCGAGAAGCACTCAGTTACCGGCAGACACTGCAAGGCCCGAACAAATAAAGAAGGCATGGAGGCTACAATCGCTTTCACCAAGAGATTATAGAGTATTCAACTTGATCAGTGGCTCAAGGCAGGAGTCTGAATAATAATCAAACCAGACCATGGACGGCTTGATTTCTTTGGTTATCACCCCATCTTTCAAATAATCCTCAATCTTACCTGTGAAGGCGTTATTCGCTTCTTCTGCCAGCTTTTCAATACACTTACCGAAAGCCCAATCAACTCTTGTCAGGGTCCAGGAAAAACCGGAAAAAATTCCATCACCTGATTTATAGCAGGCGCTGTACTTTTCCAGCATCCGCCTTTCTTTCGACTCCATGTCCTTAAGATCATCTGTACCCGCATACTGATAAAACGCCTTTACGTTGACGGAATCGGAGTAGGTGACGCACTTACCTTGATCATGGATGTAACCGTATCGAGGAGTCTGAATAGTAAAAAATCCGCCTTTTGGGTCCGAGGAAAAATTTTTATCCTCGATGGTCACAATCACCCGCCTCCCGGATTCGACCACATCCTTAAGACTCAGAGTTCCAACATTCAACTTCTCATCTGTCGAAACATACATAACATCCCCGATAAACCCTTCTATTTCACGCCTCAGGGATTCAATGTCGTCATAGGAGAATGGATCAAGAACCATTTTGTCGATCTCAAACATCCCCGTATCCCATTTATAACAGTGGGAAAAATGAAGAAAGACCACCTCTTTTTCATTCCCTTCTCTATCAATAAAAGATTTCACCGCTTTTAACGCAGAGGCCATATCCTCACCACAGGCACCGGAAGCAGGATCATAATTAAAATGCCCCAGATAGAGATCTCCCCCTCTCTTGCTAATCCACATAAAGGGTCGAAAATCGAACACCCTCGCACCAGCCTTTAGTTGATCATCAATTCCTTTATTCTGCGTTACTACATTGCAGTCATTGACCCCCACTGACCAAAGATCATCATTAACAAAACTCATACCTGAATCATGAGTAGCAGGCCAACAGATTTCATTCAACGCTTTATCTTTGATGCTTTCATAAATGTCCGACATCCAGTGTTCTGATGAATGCACCATACTAATTCCCCTCCGTTTATTATGTATTTTGAATAGCGAAATTTACTTGAGGGCTGCAAACATCCTTTTTTCGTCATTCACAACCCCAAATTTCTACCTGCCGGCGTCGGCATCATTTCTTGCCTTACTACAGAGTAAAGAGCGGTTTATCCGGAGCCCATCTTGACCAGCAGCTGCACCCGGCGATCCTGCTGGTGACATTGCTTAAGCGCATCACCACGCAGCGCCTTGCAGCGGTCACCAGTCACCGAATGGTCTTCCCCATGGCCAATCACCGTGACATCGGCAATGCCCTCACCTTGCTGTCGCCACCATTGCGCAACCGCTTGGGCTCTTCGCTCTGCGAGAGCCAGGTTATAGGCGGCACCGCCCAAAGGATCACTGTAGCCATTCACTACCACCACGGGTCCCTCAAGGCTTGCCACCTCCTGGTACCAGGCTTTGAGTGCGATCCGGCTTGCGTCGGTCAGGACGGCGGAGTCAAACGCAAAGGTCACCCGCAACGGTTTTGGTACGACAACCTCTGGCGACGCGGCCTCCTTTGTTGTCGGTGCACTGTTCACTGCCGCGACAGGCTCGCCGGTAATAGCCACATCACATTCCGGCACGGCCTTGTCTTCGCTCCAGTCCGCCGTCCGCCAGCAATGGCCGTCTGCGGTTTTTAACAACTGCCCTTTCCCGTCGGTGCGATACCCCGGCCAGGCATCATCAGGCACCTTGCCCGCACAACCGCCCAGAAAGAGAAAGCCACAGCTGGCCGCCACGGCCAACGCATTGCATTTTTTCATGGTTAATTCCTTACCAGGTCAGGTTGGCACTGAGCAGCCCACCGTGGCTTTCGGTATCCCCACCAAAGCGCCCGCGGTATCCCAGCCACAGAGAAAAATCATCGGTCATGAACCATTCCGCCCCGGCATTCGCCGCCAGCTGGGTGTCGTTCTGGTCCGCGCCGTACACGGTGAAGCCCTGCTGAGCACCGGCAAAGCGAGCGGTCTGCTCTGCCTGGGTATCGCCAAAGGGTTGCACCACCGCCAGCCCGCCTTCCGCCACCAACCAATCGCCGCCCACCACGAAGGCGCGGGACAGGTCCGCCCCCAGCCAGGCTTCGCCGCTGTTCAGCTCACTGTCGTCCACCGTCAGGCCGGCAATACCGCCGCCGGTTTCGCTAAAACCGTCCCGTTCGATACGGGCCATGGAAACCATCGCATAGGGATGCAGGCCGTTTTCTCCCCAGGCCAGATCCCAACCGGATTCCAGCGCCACCCGCAGGGCGTCTACGCTGCTGTCAGATTCCGCCGGTGCCCCCATGACAATGCGCTGCTGGGACACATCGCTGCTGCCGTAACTCAGGTCACCGCGCAGGAACCAGGGCCCCGCACTGCTCCAGCGGCCATACAGGCCCGCGAACCACGAGGACACGTCGCCATCGGCCTGGCGATTGTCGTAATCCAGCGCGCCATCCGCACTGCCTGCCGCAACCCCCAACAGCCAGTGATCCCACTGATGGTCGACGCCCAATGCCAACTGGTCCCCCCGGAAGGCATAGGCCGCATTGCCGATATCACCCTGGCTGTCTTCTTCAAACCGGGAAGACTGGGCCTGCACCCAGACACCGTTGCGCTTGCCCCCCGCACCGCCGCCCGCGGCCTGAGCCACCGGGCTGGCCGCGGCTGCCTGCGCATAAGGATCGGACGGCGCGGCCAGTGCCTGCAATTGCTGTGACAAACGGGCATCCATTCCCCCACCGGACTGGCCGCCCGCGTTGCGACCGCGCTGGCGCATGCCGGTGGCAAACCGCTGTTGCAGCTGCTGCCCGGCCGTCAGACCTGCCAGCAGGCTGTCACCACTAAACGCCTGGAAGGCATCGGCGGCCTGCGTCTTGCTCATCTGTAACACCTGCCGATAGAGGCTGTGGGTCATGGCCATGCCATCCACGTTGCTGGCCACCGCTCGCTGGTTTTCAGTCAGTGCCGCGCTGACAAACGACAGATCATTGCGCAGCAATGCCAGCGATGCGGTATTGCTGCCGTAGCTCAATACCGGGTTCAGGAAGGCATAGCTGGACGTCACGTCATCGAATTGGCCATTGATGCCACCGGCGGCATTGAGAAAGGTATAGGTGCTGAAAGGCTGGTAGGTGCCATCGTTGCCCACATGCAGCACCGAACCTGCCAGATTGGCCTGGCCGCTGACCTCGATCCGGTCGCTGCTGGTGCTGGCCGGGTCCACTTCCAGGGCCAGCTGACTGCCACTGTTGAAGGTCAGGTCACCGGTGATGTTCAAGGTGCCAATGGAGTTGCCCGCGGCCAGCGTACCGCCAGACTCAATAGTGGTATCACCCACCTGGCCGGTGCCGCCGAGCACGCCGCTGTTCTCTACAGTGAAGGCACTGTTGCTCCAGTTGCTGTTGGCGTTGACGCGCCCCTGCTGAATCACGGTATTGCCGCTGAAGGCAACCGCATCCTGATCCAGACTGACTGCGCCACTGCCCGTTTTCTCCAGGTCGCCGCTACCAGACAGGGTGTTGTCAAAAATACCGTCCGCCGCTTGATCCAGCACCAGGCGAGACTGGTTCTCGATGGTGGCGCCGCCAAAGGCATCGACGTCACCGATCAAGGCACCGTTGGCAATAGTGAAATCCCCGCTGAACAAGGCATTGTTGCCAGTAAGGCGAATCTCGCCACCGTTACCCAGATTGACATACCCGGAACCGGACAAATCGCTGACCAGCTGCGCCTGCCCGCTATCCAGCAAAACAAGGCCACCGTTGTTTTCAATGAAACCGGTACCCAGCGCGCTGATCTCACCCTGCAGGACGCCGTCAGCGATACTCAGCCCACCGGAAAAATCATTGTTGCCATACAAGCTCAGCGTGTTGCCGCCAGTCAGAGTTAATGTCCCGGTACCACTCAGGTCGTCGTAAACATCAGCAGAACTGTCCAGCCAGAGCGTGCCACCCTGATTGCCCAGAGCCAGCGGCTGGCGCTCAACAATGCTGCCCAACGCTCGCAACGTACCGCCATTGAGAACAACGCGGTTATTAGCATCGCCAAGCGCTTCATCGGCCACCGCATGCAGGGTTCCTGCTACGATAACCGTGTCACCAACATAATTGTTGAACCCGCTGAGTGTCAGCGTGCCCTCACCGGTTTTCATCAAGCCGCTATTACCGCTGATAACGTTGGCAACCGTCGCCTGATAACCACTGCTGGCGGCACTGCCATCCCCCACGCGAATTTCCCCATCAGGACCAGTCAGGGTCAAGGCATCGCCGGTGAGCACATAGCCATCGCTGGCGAACTGCATGCCTTCCGCTTCTACTGCGCCATCCACATCAGACACCGTCACGGTGCCCGCATCGCCGGCAAAGATGGCAAAGCCGGGGGTTGGAATCATGGGGCCGGTGGCCGAGCCTGTGGCATCGGTCCACACCAAATTGGTAGCGCTCCAGGTGCCGCTGCCACCGCCCTGGGTGGAACCGCTGGCCAGGCCATTGGCGTTCCAGAAGTTCAGAGTGGTGCCCGCGGAAGTGATCAGGTTGACCTGCTTGTCGCCGGCCAGGTATTGCAGCAAATGAAACGGATCAGGGTTCGCCAGTTGCAGGCCGCCGTTGGTTTCGGAAAGGGTGCCGGTGTAATCAAACAAACGATACAGGCCCGGCCCGAAGCTGCCAGCATCGTTCAGGGTCAGCGTCGAGCCATTGATGGCCAGATCACCATCGACGGCCACACTATCGCTTTGCCCCAGGGTGGAGAAATCGCTCCCCGGCGTGCCAAACTCAAAATCCAGCAGGCTGCCTTGGGCCAGGGTCAGGTTGCCGTTGATGGAGAGCGTGCCCAGGCCATCGCCCGGCGCCAGGGTGCCACCGGATTGCACCGTGGTATTGCCCAGCGAACCACTGCCGCCCAGCAGGCCGCCATTGTTTACGGTGAAGGCCACACCATTCATGGCGCCGTTCACCACCATGCCGCCGGCATTCACCGTAGCGGTGCCGGTCATGGCATGGTCCGCCGACAGGATATAATGGCCGGCGCCGTTCTTGATCAGGTTACCTTCACCAGAAATTGCACCGTCATAGAGGTAGTCGTTGGCCCGGTTGATTTCCAGAGTGCCGGAGAAGCCAGCAAACGGCGGCGCAAACACCACATCACCCACAATGGAGCCGGTGTTGCCGCCAGTGCCCAGTGTCAGCGTTCCTTCGCGCCCAATACCCGTCCTCCCGCTGAACGTATGATCGGCATTCCAGATGGCTGTATTGTAGGTTCCCACGGCAACATCCCCTGCCCCCGAAATAGTGCCCTCATACGGAACCGTTGGCCCTGATCCATTGAGTAGAAGCTCAGACCCACCATCGATGCGGATATCGCCTGCAAACGGATTCAAGGAGTTCGCGATCAATAGCCCGCCAGTAATATGCGTAAGGCCCGTGTAGTGTTGCTGATGTTCCACCCTGAGACCCGACGGTGAAATATCCCAAACCACATCGCCGCTGCCACTGATGACGCCGGAATACGTGAAATCTCCCGCATGGCGCACTACAACAGACGCATTGTTTTGGATGCTCCCTGACAAATTCCGCTCATTTCCAACCAGCGTGCCTTTACGCACCCACCAGTCCAGCCCATTGTACGAAGTCAGCGTCCAGGTTCCTGCCCCCTCTTTTTCAAAAGCTTCGAAGCCGCGGAAAATATCGGAGGCATGCGTACCAACCGTGGCGGTATCAAAATCACCATTGGCGCCACCCAGCACCAAGGTATCATTACTGCCATTGGCCAGCACATCGCCGCCCAGGTTGTAGCCGCTTTCCAGGGTCAGCCTGTTGTCGCCCCCAGCGAAGTGAATCGCCGTGGGCTGGTTGGCCCCCGCGTTCACCGTGCCCGCTAGCCTTATGGCAAGATCAGAACCGCTAATGCCATAGCCGCCGATGCCATCGGCACCGGCGGTGCCGCCGCCTCCCCCCAGGCCAGCGTCACCGCCCTGCACCAGGTTACCGGCTTTAATATGGATTTCGGCGCTGGCGTCCGCCTGAATGCCCACAGCACCGTCACCACCATCGCCACCAATTCCCCCTGCACCACCCGCACCGCCGTTGCCACCATTGCCGCCATGAAATGCCGCGTCGGAAAACAGTGTAAAGGTGTCACCGGGCGAGGTAATGTGCAGCCCGACACCGCCATCGCCACCGTTGCCACCATTACCATAAAAGTAATCTGAAGAGCCGCCTGCACCGCCATTGCCACCCGAGGTGGCATACGTGAAGTAAAAATCTCCCGGAAAGGGAGAGGTGCCGATGCCGCCGTCTCCGCCATCGCCGCCGTGCTCAAAAGGCGGAGGACTGCTGCCCACAACCACCGGGAGGGCACCGAAGTCGATCCCTGTGGAGGACAGCGGCGTTCCGGTTACATTCGCCAGCTCCATAGACAGAAAGTTCGTGCTGCCCTCCAGATCCAGCGTAAAGTTACCCCCTCCGCGATTGAAAGCGATGCTTGTCATCCCATAGGGCGCCAGCACCGCATTAATCTGATTCCTCAGTTCGGCAATTCGGACACCGGTGTTAATAGTAATTATCGAAGTAACACCGTCGACAGTCACACTGAACTGATCACCATTTTGGATACCGGCCAGCGTTGTCAGATCCGTTGCCCAATCAAGTCCGGCCGGTAATCCACCAACCGAATACGAAGGATGCCCGGTAAACAGCAGGCTCATGCCGTCGCCACCATCACCGCCGTCACCAAACAGGCTGCCATGATAGCCATTCTCACCACGCCCCCCGGTGGTACCGTCATGGCCGGTGCCGTCGGCACCATCCATTGCGGACCAGCCAGCCAGAGGAAACAACAACAGCAGAGAAAAAACCGCGCTGGAAACAGGATAGAATCCAGCGCGGACAAGACAACGCCCCCCAATATGGCGCTGAGTGAACTGTGACATGAGGCCCCCGGTACATGATTTTCCACCAATAGCACTGTAGGGTAGAAGCGGGGGAAGGCAAGAACCACGTCTCACTTTTATCACTTTCCGGTGTTTTATCATTTCCCGTCCGGCTTCTTGCAAGCCGCAATCCGCAGCCGGGCCGACAATAACAACGCATGGCACAGGATCATGGCGATTACTGGCACCATTTCATCGCACGGCAGCACCCACACCCTTTACATGGCCGGCGGGGAAACCTTCGATATTCCCGGTGTACGCGGGCGCATGGAGCGCCTGGAGTTTGCTTCCGGCATCGTGCTGTACCGGCTGGAATATGAAGCGCTGGACGACTGCTTTCTGGAAATGCAGGGCGCCTTTAACGAGCCCTGGATCGGTAGCTCCCTGCATATTCAAGGACAATCCGAACTGCTTGCCCCCAACGGTAATCGCTACACTTTTGATCCCAACAACGCTGTTCTGATGCGCATTGACCAGCACGGCTCCCGCTTCCAGTTATTCAAGGGGCAACTGGTTCGCCATGTCGGTGCTGCCTCGACATTGAAAACGCTGCGCGAGCGTCTCGGCGGCACTCTGCCAGCCGCGATTCAAGAGTTTGACCTGCCCTACGGCGACAGCGTCCATGTCCGCACACAAACACCCAGCACCCGGTTACGACAACTGGCTTCCGGGCTGTTTTCCCAGCATGCCAATGGCACCTGCCGGGAGCTAAAACTGGAAGCCATCGCCAACCTGTTTTTGTCTGAACTGATTGAAGGCCTGGAAGATGCATCGTTCACCAATGATGCCTTGCCCATGTGGGAAGAGCAGGCCTACCAGGAGCTGCTCGATCAAGTGCGCAGCAACCTGGAATCGCCGTTCTCCATCCCCACCCTGGCCGACCATGTTGGTTTGACAGAAAGCCGGGTGGATCAGCTTTTCAAACTGAAAAACGATCAGACTTTCGCGGAGTTCATTCGCAATGAGCGTATGACGCTGGCACAGCAACTGCTGGAAACCGGCGAGCACCCGGTGAAGGTGGTGGCGGACAAAACAGGCTATGCTCACGTGAGTAATTTTTCTCGCGCTTACCGGGCCCACTTCGGAGAAACACCGGCCAGAACCCTGCGGCGGGCGACAAACGGGTAACCCCATCTTGCGCTTGCCCTGTGGAAGCACAGCGACACAGGTGCACCCTGAAAAATCTGCCCCCCTATAGGAGCGTCGCTTGAGACGCGAACCAGGCACAGCGAAGCGACCGAAGATGCTTTCGGTAATTACCTGACAAACCCGGACACCTCTAATCGCCCTCCGCCGATTCCGTGCTACGCACGGTTCGTCCCTTCAAGCGGAACGCCTACAAAAATCGATTGATACCCATGGTGCGGCACCCACCGTTCTGGCACTAAAAAGCCCCGCCGAAGCGGGGCTTTTAGCGTGGTGCCTGTTGCGTGAAGCGTGTTGCGTCTCACGTGTTACCGCTGCGAAGCAGCCCTACACCCCCCACTTGAAGAAGCCGCGCTTCTCTTTCAGATAGAAACGCGACAGCACCATCTTGTGCACTTCGCTGGCGCCATCCACCAGACGGGCCTGGCGGGCGTAGCGGTAGATCCATTCCAGCAGAGTGTCCTTGGAATAACCCCGGGCACCGCACAGCTGAATGGCTGTGTCAGCCGCCTTGTGCAAGGTGTCAGCCACGTGGATTTTTGCCATGGAAATTTCTTTCTTGGCAAAGTCGCCCTGGTCCAGCATCCAGGCTGCCTGCATGGTCAGCAAACGCCCCACTTCGATGTCCTTGGCCACATCACCCAGCATCCACTGCACGCCTTCATGCTCGGCCAGGGTGGTGCCAAAACTCATGCGGTTTTCCACATAACCCGCCGCTTCTTCCATGCAACGCTTGGCCAGGCCCAGCCAACGCATGCAGTGGGTCAGGCGCGCGGTGCCGAGACGAATTTGGGTGACTTTTAAACCATCGCCCACTTCCAGCAAACGGTTTTCATCGGGAATCACCAAGCCATCGAATTTCAATTCGCAGTGACCGCCATGCTCTTCCGGCCCCATGATGGGAATGCGGCGTACCACTTCCCAGCCGGGCTGATCGGCATCAAAAAGAAACGCGGTGAGACCCTTGCGCGGATCATCGCTGGTCTTGGCAATCAGGATAAACGTCTGTGCCCCTTCGGCCCCGGTAATAAACCACTTGCGGCCCTTGATGATCCAGTTGTCACCTTCACGTGTAGCCGAGGTGTAGGTAAGGGACGGATCGGATCCGCAACCGCCATCGGGCTCGGTCATGGCAAAGGCCGAGCGCACCTTGCCGTCGATCATGGGTTGCAGCCAGCGCTCTTTCTGTTCGTCGTTGAGAATCTTGTTGAGCAAAATCATGGTGCCGTCATCCGGCGGCGCACAGTTGAATACCACCGGGCCAAACGGGCTACGTGCAGCCTCTTCATATAACACCGCCATGCCGGCCACGCCCACGTCCACGTCCACGTCTAGGCCACCACGTTCTTTGGGTAACTGAAAGCCCCACAGCCCAGCGGCTTTGGCTTTTTCTCTCAGCGCATCAACCACGCTTTCCTTGAAATTTTCATGGTCATCGTAATTGGCTTTGTCATTTTCCAGCGGCATGATTTCCGCTTCCACGAAAGCGGCGACTTTCTGCCGCAGGCTTTCAATTTCCGGGCTCAGGGAAAAATCCATGATCTGTCCTCGGTGAATTCAGTGAGATGCTGTTTAAAGGGTATTGCAGAGGTGCCCGCCGTCCACGGCGATGATGGCTCCACTCATGTAGGAGGATGCGTCGGAAGCCAACAACAACAGCGGGCCAACCAGCTCGTCGATATCACCCAGCCGACGATAAGGAATACGCTTGAGCATTTTTTCAGCCAGCGGGCTGTTAAAAAAATCCCGATTGATATCGGTTTCCACATAACCCGGGCAAATGGCATTGCAGCGAATATTGTGGCGAGCGCAGTCCAAAGCCAAAGATTTGGTCAACTGCACAACAGCTGCCTTGGACGCGGTGTAAGGGGCCACACGTCCTCCCACTCGCAAGCCAAGAATGGAGGCAATGTTAATCAGGCTGCCGGGGCGCTCATCGCGCTTCCATTGCTGGATGGCAAACTTGGAAACGGCCCAGACCCCTTTCAGGTTGGTATCGACCACTCGGTCCCATTCGTCTTCGGCAATATTTTCGGTGGGCCCTTCGTGGGACACACCGGCATTATTCACCACCACATCCAGGGCCGGCATGTCGGCAAAGGCAGCCTCAACACTGGCGTGATCGCTCACATCCATGGGCACGACCGTGGCGTCGCGGCCCAGATCACGAACGGCTCTGGCAGTGTCTTCCAGTTTTTCCACACGGCGGGCGGCCAGCACCAGATCCGCACCTTCTTCAGCCAGTGCCATCGCAAAATGCGCACCGAAACCACTGGACGCGCCGGTAATCAGAATTCGCTTGCCGGCCACACTGAATCGCTGGGACATAACTTCCTCATCCTTCTTTGCATGAGGAAATGAAACTAACCATCCGGCCCGGCAGCCACAAGGACGAAAACGCTCAGAAAGACGATGACAACAGCAAGGACAGGGCGTGACGGGTATCCGGAGTGGTACCGGGCAAGGCCAGTGCTTGGCGAACGGGCAACCATTGCACCGCGACCACTTCGTCACTGAGGGAAACAGAATCCGGACAGGCCACCGTCGATGACAATGCACCCCAGACCTGGTGATGGGGGTTGGCGAACCAGAACCACTGCCAGCGGGAAAACTGACGCTGCAACCCCAGCTCTTCGTGCAGCTCCCTGCTCAATCCCTGAGCCACGGACTCATCCGGGCGCATCACCCCGCCCGCCGCCAGATCCCAGCCACCGGGGTAGAAATGCTTGTCTGCTGCCCGCTTTTGCACACAGACGCGCCCAGCCAGATCCTGTACCACCACGTAGGAGGCACGATGAATCAGGCGCTGGCGCTGCATACGCCCGCGCTGGCAACTGCCGCGAGGGTGATTATGCCGGGACACCAGCAGGACTGGTTCGCGGTTACTCATAGGGATGTTGTTTTTGCTGAAACAGACGAGGAACACTAGCGTTATGGGGAGGGGATTGCCAGATGGAGCGAGGGACGAGGGCCCGGCTGTAGGAGCTCCCTTCCAGGGGACGAACCGCGCTTAGCGCGATATTGGCGAAAGCTAATCCTCTGTTCACCGGGTGATCCTTTTCCTGTAGGGCGAGCAGCACAACGGCGGCCACTGCTTCGCTGCGCTCGGTTCGTCCCCTGGAAGGGAGCTCCTACAACACAAAGGAACGTGGGTTGGGATTACGGCTGGAAATGACTGGGCGGGTGGCCGGTCCATTTACGGAAGGCGCGGGCGAAATTGCTGGGATCCGCGTAGCCCAGCTTGGTTGCCACCTGCTGCACGGTGATATTGGCCTGCAGATAAGCCATGGCCTTGGTCATGCGCACTTCTTCCAGCAAGGAGCGATAACTCACGCCCAACGCATTGAGATAGCGACGCAGGGTCCGCGAGGTCACATGAAAGTTGCCGGCCAGCTGCTCCAGGCTGGGCAGCATACCTTCTGCCTGCATCAGGCGCGCACGGACCCGGCTGGCCCAGTCCTGATCCGCTTCCAGACGCTGCAGCTCTTCTTCGCATTTCTGCGCCGCCATGTGCCGGGATGCCGGGTCGGACAAGGAGAAAGGTTCACTGAGCAAGGAATGCGGCAACCGCAAGGCGGCCACCTCCGCCCCAAACTCAACCGGCATTTGCAGCAGCTCGCGGTAGCGCTCCGCGTGCGCCGGCGGCGCATAGGGCAGCTCCAGTACGGCGCCACGGAAACGCTCGCCCAGCAAGTAGCGGATGCCACCCACCACTGCGGCGACCACCACTTCCAGGTAGGTTTCGCGAATATCACCCAGAGGCACACTTTCCAGCAGGCAGAAACGCACCCCTTCCGTGGTCGGCTCAATACGCGGTACACACAGCCGGGTACGGGTGCGGAAATAGCGCTCCAGCAAACGCAGGGCATCGCCGAGGTCAGCACTGCTGATCGCCGCATACCCCAGCAAGCCGTGGGCGGTCAGCGTCAATTGCTGGCCCAGGGCCAGGCCCAGTGCCGGATTACCGGTCATCTCCCGGGCTCCAACCATCACCCGGCGGAATTGCTCGAAACGCAACGCCGGCTCCGGGTTATAAACTTCTTCTTCCCTTAGCCCCACCTGGCGCAGCAAACGCCGGGTATCCACGCCCACATCACTGATCAATTCGACCAGATTGCGGACGTAGTTCACCGGCACCGGCGAACGGCCAGTGCCCGGATCAAGCTGGATAAAGCGGTCACGGTTCATGGGTCCATCATACGCTACTTTTTGACCTGTCCGGAAATGACCGAAAAGTGTCCAGCCCTGCACTTCGCCGTTGGCCTCCTCTCTCCGACAATGCCTGCCTCGGAATTTCCCGGCTGCATTAAAGCCCGCACAACCCAAGGACACCCCCATGACGACGGATTCACCCGCTTACAGCCGCCAGTTCGGTGCCGATGATGCCCGCGCTATTCGCGATGCCGTGAAGAAGGATCTGGGCCCCGGCGCCTTCAAGGCCCGCCCCCTGCGAGCGCTGTGGTTCATTCCCCTCAATATCGTCATCATTGGCAGCATCGCCGCCATTCTGGTGCTGAACCTGCCCTGGTGGGGCAACCTGCTGTTGTCCCTGCTCGCCGGCCACACCCTGGCATGCCAGGCACTGTTGGCCCACGAGGTCCTGCACGGCGCCCTGGGCATGAGCAAGCGCATGCAGAACACGCTGGGCTGGATCGGCTTCGGCCCGGCGCTGGTGCCACCGGAGTTCTGGCGCCGCTGGCACAATGTGGCTCACCATGCCCATACCAACCTGGGCGACAAGGACCCGGACTCTTTCGGCACCATGCACCGCTACGAGAAACACCCGAAGACGGCCAACTTCACCAAGCTGGCCCCCGGTGGCGGCACCTGGTACAGCTACCTGTTCCTGTTCTATTCCTTCATGTTTCATGCCCAGCTGGTACTGCGCCTGCAGACCCGCAAGCGTGAAGAGTTCAAGGGCTTCGACCGTAAAAAGGCCATCCGCCAGTCCTACCTGTGCATGGCCGCCTGGATCACGCTGGCCATCGTGTCCGGCCCGCTGGCCATCTTCACCGTGTTGATTCCGATGATGATGATCAACTTCATCGGCCAGGGTTATATCCTCACCAACCACATGCTGCGCCCGCAGATGGACAACAATCACCCGGTGGACAATTCCATGAGCGTGCGCGCCTGGCGCTGGATCGACCCACTGCACTTTCACTTCAGCCACCATGTGGAGCACCACCTGTTCCCGAAAATGGGTTCGGATCAGGCCCCCAAGGTGCGCGCCTGGCTGGAACAGGAAATGCCGGAACGCTATGTGGCACCCAGCCATGTGAAAGCGGTGGCGATGCTGTACCAGACGCCGCGGGTGTACAAAGACGCGAACACGCTAATCGACCCGCTAAACCCGGAAAGAACGGTGGATGTGATGGAGTTGCAAGGGCAGTTGAACTAACCAGGCTCCCGCGGCATCTACAAAGCCGCTGCAGGAACAGAGCGTAGCGAATAAGCCTCTTGAGGGACGAACCACGCGTCGTGTGGCAATCGCCCGCAGGGCGATCAGGAGTACCATGCGTCACCAGGGTGATGGTGGTACAGGCATAGCCCTCCTCCTCGCCCAGGCTCGCATTCGCCCCTCAAGAGGAACGCCTACAGCGGCTTCGCTTAAACGTGTGAGTCGTGTCTTTTACGCTGGTGATCGCGCCGCCAGAAACGCGCCTACGGCAACCGGTTAGTTGCCGGAATAACTCCGCAGGATTTTCACCACTTCCACCTTGTAGTGTTTGTACCAGCCTTGCTTGCCCAGCTGCTGGGCGACCCGGTGCTCGGCCTGTTCTTTCCAGGCCTTGATGGACGCCTCATCCGGCCAGTAGGAGAGGGCGATTTCCTGCTCCCCTTCCGTGACGCTGATGAAATCCGTGCAAGCGAAATCGGCCATGGCCAGATCCCGTAGCTGCTCGGCCATCTGCCGGTAACGGCTGTCCGGATCACCTACGATGGCGGTAAAAATCACGGCGTACATTTTCTCTCACTGTTTTATGTAGTCGCCATTTTCGCATGGCCTCTACAGCTCCTTTAATACTCTGTCGAAAACAGCCAGGTCGGCATCGCTGAACAGCACGAAGCGCACCTGGCTCACCGCCTCCTGGGTCGGCGCGGCATCACGGATCGTCCGCAACGCCACCTGCGCTGCCTCCGCCAGCGGATAGCCGAATACCCCAGTAGAAATGGCCGGAAAGCCGATGCGGGCAATACCGTGCTGTTCCGCCAGCTCCAGCGCTTTCCGATAGCAGGACGCCAACAGCTGATCCGACGGTTCATCCCGCCCATACACCGGGCCGAGACAATGAATCACATGGGCATTGGGCAAATTGTGGCCGCCGGAGATCACCGCTTTGCCGGGACGGATGGGACCCAGCGGAATGCACTCCTTCTCAAGCCCCGGTCCGGCGGCCCGGTGAATGGCGCCAGCCACCCCACCGCCAATACGCAACTCGGCGTTGGCCGCGTTGACGATGGCACCCAGGTCCGGCTGGTTTGCGATATCGCCTTGCACGGTTTCCACGGTGACGGTATCGAATTGACACAAGGTCATATCTCTCCCTCCCATCTCAAGTTGCCGTAGGAGCGTCGCTGGCGGCGCGATAACCCAGTAACGCGTTGCGAGAAGCGAGTTTCGAAAGACAAAACCCGATGCCAGGAAGAACCGATTTTCGCTTCTCGAAACTCGTTACTCGCGATTGGGGTTATCGCGCCGCCAGCGACGCTCCTACGGAACAGCTTAAAGACTGCGAATCTCTTCCTCTGTCAGCGCCCGGAACTCCCCTGGCGCCAGATCCGCATCCAGTACGATGTCGCCGATCTGCTCCCGATGCAGCCCCACCACCTTGTTGCCGCGGGCAGCCAGCATGCGTTTAACCTGATGGTAGCGCCCTTCCGTGATGGTCAGCCGCAAGGTGTGAGTATTCACTCGCTCAGCTAGGGCCGGCAAGGTCGGGCTGTCCTCGCCGCGCAGCAGAATTCCCTCACGCAAGGCCTGCAAGTCCTCGTCACTGACCGGATCCGCGCAAATCACCCGATAGCACTTGCCACAGGCATGGTTCGGGGACGTCAGGCGATGGGACCACTGCCCGTCAGAAGTGAGCAGCACCAGCCCAGTGGTATCCCGGTCCAGCCGGCCGGCAGGGTGCACCTGGGTACGTAACACAGCCGGCAACAGATCCAATACTGTGCGATGCTCCGGATCGTCCGTGGAGCAGACCACATCAACGGGCTTGTGCAGCATCAGATAACGATGGCCGGGAAGCTGCACGACTTCACCATGCAACATCACCACCTGGTCCGGGCGCAACTGCAGGTTAGCTTTGGGTTTTGCCTCATCAGCTACCGTTACCGCCCCGCCGCTGATCAGCTTTTTCGCCTCCTTGCGGGTAAGGCCGGCACTGTGGGCAAGAAAATAGTCCAGACGCATGGGCAAAACCGTTTCCAGAGAAACCGCCATGATAACCGACATAAGGTGTCTGGAGTGCAGACCCATCACTGGTATCATAGCGACCCGATTTCACCCCCCAGCGTTACCGGAGCCCCATGAGCAAACTCAACCCCCGCCAGCAGGAAGCCGTGAACTACGCCGACGGCCCCCTGCTGGTACTGGCCGGTGCGGGCTCCGGCAAAACCAGCGTGATCACCCGCAAGATCGCCTGGCTGATCCAGGAACGGGGTATTCCGGCCCGTCATATCGCGGCGGTGACCTTCACCAACAAGGCTTCCCGGGAAATGAAGGAGCGGGTGCAGCAGCTGGTCAGCCGCGACCTGACCCGAGGACTGATTGTCTCCACCTTCCACAACCTGGGCCTGCGCATTCTCAAATCGGAATTGAAAGCCTGCGGCCTGCGCAACGGCTTCTCGATTCTGGACGGTGCCGACAGCAAGGAAATCCTCAAGGAGATCCTGCGCCAGGGCGAATCGGAACGGGACCTGGACGCGGTCGACGTGATCCACAAACGCATCTCCGACTGGAAGAACGCGCTGGTGCTGCCCGAGGAAGCGGTAAGCACCGCTGAAACCGACGACGACCTGCGCGCAGCCATGGCCTATGGCGGTTACGATCGTATGCTGCGAGTGTGTAATGCGGTGGATTTCGACGACCTGATCCTGATGCCGGCGCGCATGTTCCGCGAACAGCCCCGCATCCTGGAAAAATGGCGCAACCGCATTCAGTACCTGCTGGTGGATGAATACCAGGACACCAACGGTGCCCAGTATGAAATGGTGAAAATGCTCACCCTGCCGGAGGGCAAGTTCACCGTGGTAGGTGATGACGACCAGTCCATCTATGCCTGGCGCGGCGCCCGCCCGGAAAACCTGGCGCAGCTGCAGGAAGACTGGCCGACCCTGAAAGTGGTGAAGCTGGAGCAGAACTACCGCTCCACCGGGCGCATTCTGAAAGCCGCCAACACGGTGATCGCCAACAACCCCCACGAGTTCGAAAAAAGCCTGTGGTCCGACTACGGCTACGGCGAACCCATTCGCTTTTCGGCCCTGCGCGATGAAGAAGCAGAAACCGAATGGATCGCCAGCGACATCTTTCACCGCCGCCTTCAGCAAGGGCTGCAGTGGAAAGATTTCGCCGTACTTTATCGGGGCAACTTTCAGTCGCGCATTCTGGAAATGAAACTGCAAAGCCTGTCGATTCCCTACAAGGTCTCCGGCGGCAAAAGTTTCTTCTCGCGCAGCGAGATCAAGGACCTGATGTGCTACCTGCGCCTGCTGGTCAACCCGGACGACGACAACGCCTTCCTGCGTATTATCAACACGCCGCGCCGGGAAATCGGCCCCGCCACCTTGGAAAAACTGGCCACCTGGGCACTCAAGCGTGAGCAGGGCCTGTATCACGTCTGTGATGACTTTGCGCTCAGCGAAGTGATGAACCCCAAAGCCGCCGAAAAGCTCAAAAAGTTCAAAGAGTGGCTGGATACCAAACGGCAATTCTGCTTCGGCCAGAACAGCCTGCAGGCGGTGCAGGAACTGATCACCGACATGGATTATGAAGGCTGGCTGATGCAGAACGCCTCCAGTCCGCGCATCGGTGAAAAGAATATCGAAAATATCTGGCAACTGGTGCGCAGCATCGAGCGCATGCTGGAAAAACAGGAAGACGAAGAAGAAGGCGCCAGCGATCTGGAATCGGTGATCAAGAAACTGGTGTTGCTGGACATGCTCGAACAACAGCAGGAAGAAGACGATTCCGACCGGGTGCAGTTAATGACGCTGCACGCTTCCAAAGGCCTGGAATTCCCCCACGTCTACATGATGGGCGTGGAAGAAGAGTTCCTGCCCCACCGCACCAGCATCGAAGAAGACAACATCGTTGAAGAGCGCCGCCTCATGTACGTGGGCATCACCCGCGCCCGGGAAACCCTGGCCATGACACAGGCGTTGACGCGCAAACAATACGGCGAGCGAATCGACACCACCGCCAGCCGCTTCGTGGACGAAATGCCTCAAGACGATATCGACTACCTGGGCATCGGCATTCAGAAGGATGAAGCAAAAGAAGCAGAGGTGGCCGAGGCCAGCATTGCCAATCTTCGGGCGTTGCTGGATTAAAGCAACGCAACATGCCACACGCTTCACGCAACAACACGGGAACGCGCTACAGGCTCCCAACGCAAAGAGGCCGCGCTCAAGCTTTGGGCGCGGCCTCTTTGTATTCCAGAACAGAAAAATTTGTTTCTGCATTGTTGCGTGCAGCGTGTCGCGTGCAGCGTCTCTTATTCTTACTTAGCCCCACTTTTTTGCAGCATGTAAATCACGGTGCTGCGAATTTCGTCGTCACTGCAATCGAAGCAGCCACCGCGAGGCGGCATCGAGTTGATGCCATTGATCGCTTCCTGCACCAGGGTATCGAAACCTTCTTCTTCGACCTCGTGCGACCAGTAAAGGCGATGCTCCTTGCCGACACCGGGAGCGCCCAGCGCACCGGAGCCGTGACAGGTCACACAGTACTGCTTATACAACTGCGCCCCGTCACGCGCCGCTGCCTTGTCGGTAGCCGTCGTGTCCGGGGCGCTGTCGTCGGAGCAGGCTGCCAGCACCAGCGCTGACAGCATGATTCCGGGTAAGGACCAGCGGAGCCTCAACAAGGTTATTGGCTCTTGCTGACCATGTATTCGATAGCGTCTTTGATCTCGTCATCAGAGCAATCCATGCACATGCCTTTCGGGGGCATGGCATTGATGCCATTGATGGCGTTCTTCAGCATGGTGGCTTCGCCTTTGGCGACATGCGGTGCCCAGGAGGCCGCATCACCCACTTTCGGAGCGCCGGCAGCGCCAGTGCCATGACAGGCGGCACAGGAGGCGTTGTACACCTGCTCACCGGAACGGGGGCCACTGGCCACTTCTTCGGCCGGGGCGGCAGCGCTGCCACATTCGTCGCCTTCCACACACACAGAGCCCACCGGCTTGATACGCTCTTCGATGGCGCGATCACTGAATACAGAGCGCTCGCCCAGCGGGTACGGGGAGATTTCCTTGGTGCTCTTGGCAGCCACGCTACCGGCGGCAAACAGGGTAGCGACCAGGACCAGGCTGGCAGTCAGCATCTTTTTCACAATTACACCTCTAATTCTCTGTGGTTCGCCGCGGGAAGCCCTTAACGGCCTCTTGTGGGCGCTGCGGCTGGCGATTATACCCGCTCCAGCCGTAGGGACAAAACGCTTGATGTTACCCCGGAGGCTTGACGGCGCATACCGGGCCAGGAATCCGCCATGCCAGAGCATCTGCTGACGGAGGAGACAGCCCCTCAGGCAACGTTATCGACCCGGTGTCAGGCCAGCTCAATACGCGGCAACAGCAGGGTAAAGCGACTGCCTTCGCTGACCACACTGTGCACCCGAACCTCGCCGCCATGACGTTCGGTAACGACCTTGACGAAACGCAGGCCCATGCCGGCCCCACGGGTGCGGGCGCCACCGCTGGTGCTGGCCCGGCTGAAACGATCGAACAGCCGCTCCTGGAATTCCGGCGGAATCCCTACCCCCCGGTCACGCACTTCGCAGCCCACCTGATTGTCCTGCGCATACAGGGTCACATCAACGGAACTGCCCTCATGACTGTATTTCACCGCATTGGTCAGCAGGTTCACGACCAGGCGCTCCAGCAGCTCATTGTTGCCCAGCACCCAGACCTCCTGGTCCGGGTCGTACTCAAACCGCAGGGTGATATCACGCTGCTGCGCCTGAATCTGTACCTGATCGATGGCACTTTCCACCACGTCGAGCATGTCCTGCTCGTTCATTTCCACGGATTCCACCGCTTCCACCCGTGCCAGCTGCAGGAATTGCTCGGCAATATTCAGGTTACGCTGGGCATAGTGCTGCACATTGTCGAGGAAGGCCGGCAGGCCCTGATGGTCGCCGCTCTGGCGCATTTTTTCCGTGAGCGCCAGCACCGATACCATGGGCGAGCGCAGGTCGTGGGAGAGGAAATCCAGCATTTCGGAACGGGCCCGCATGGCCTGCTTCACATCGCTGATGTCCTTGAAGGAAATGATCATCATCCGGCCCGGGTTGTCACCGGCATGCACCAGCAACATATCCAGATACAGGTCGGTGCCCTGACGGTTGCGACACTCCACCTGGGTGCGGCCTTCACCGAGGGTCCGGCACAGCAGGGCATCCCAACTTTGCTCGCGCAGTTCCAGCTCCCGGTCCAGCTCTGTGACCATGGGCTGCCCGGCATCCAGGGCGCCCATTTCCAGGCCCAGCAGGAAAGCCGCCTGGGGATTTGCGTAAACAATCACCCCACAGGCGTCGGCGATCACCACCCCTTCGCGAATCTGCGCCAGGGTGACCTGGAAGAAACGGGTCAGGGCTTCCTGGCGTTCCTCTTCCCGACGCAACCGTTCGATGTGCTTTTCCAGTACTTCATAGCGCGGCCCCACATTGGGCGCCCGCGTACGGATACGGACCAGCATGGCGCGCACCCAGTAATCGTAGGTATCCGCGTGCAGCGCTTGGTCCCAGACCAGATCCAGCTCATAGCGACGGCCTTCGTGGCGGAACCGGTACTGGCGCGCCAGCGCGCCCTTCCAGGTGGCCGCCGGCAGGCTGTCGCCGCCCCGCAAGGGCTTCTCACCGCCCAGTAGACGCCAGGAACGCACCGGCAGCACCTGCTCGAGCATGCGCCCCATCTGCTCCAGCGTGGACGGCTGGGTCAGGCGCTGGTTCAAGTCACTGTATTCCGACAACCGTTCCAGGGCATTACGCATATAAGACAGGGAGTATTCCAGGCGGCGCCAGGTCCACAGCGGATAAGCCATGATCGCCGATGCCATGGCCGCAGACGGCGGGAACCACAACCGCAGGGAAATCAGCGTGGCCATGCTCACCAGCATGCACAGCAACAGCACGGCAAACACCAACGGCATACTCCAGCGCGGCAACACATAGGGCAGCAGCAAGGGCGCCAGCAACGCCAGCACCACTCCCAGCACCAGTGCGCTGGGCATGGGCAGGTCGCGCACCAGCCGGTCCGCGCGCAGGGCATCCAGCAGATTGGCATTGATTTCCACCCCGGCCATCAGCTCGCCCTTGCTGGCCATGGGAGTCGGCAGCATGTCGCCCAGGCCGGCGGCGGTGGCGCCGATCAACACGATCTTGTCACGGATCAGTTGCTCGGGAATCAGGTTTTCCAGCAGCTCCACTGCCGACACCTGGGGGTAACTGTTGGGGCCACTGACAAAAGGTATATAGCGATGATAGCGCCGCACATTGGCCAGCCCGGAAAACTCTTCCCCCTTGTCCGCCGGGAAGACCTGTTCAGACAGGATGCCTTCCTGCACCAGCAATGTCTGGGTGATATGGGGCCACCAGGCCTGGCCAATCCCCGAGCGCATATAGACCGAGCGGGCCACGCCATCGGTATCCAGCTCCAGGTCCACATGCCCCAGCCCGGCCGCGGCGCGGGCAAACGGCGAATAGGGCAGCACTTCGATCAGCTGCCCGCCGGCGCGCAATTGCTCCACATGTACCGGCAGGTAGACATGCCCGTTAGCCGCCATGGCCTGTACCAGGGCCAGGTCGGAATCCGGGTTATTGCGGTCCGGTTCGGAAAGAATCAGGTCCATGAGCACCGCACGGGCGCCCATGTCGGTCAACCGGTCAATCAACTGTGCGTGGACTTTGCGATCCCAGGGCCAGCGGCCAATTTCACGCAGGCTGTATTCATCGATACCGACGATCACCACGTCCTGGGACGGATCATCCGGAAGCGTTTGCAGCAGGTTGTCGTAGATATAGCGGTCGACAAAGGAGAGCGCACCGCTGATTGTCAGCAGTGCACACAGCCCCACCACCAGGCACAACACCGATACATGCTCTGCCAGATAACGACGCTGGTCCGGGCTCAGACGATTGCGCATGATTTATAGTGCCAGCAGCAAAGCCGCCGCGCCGACGAAGGCCCACAGATCCCAATGCGACTCTTTTTCCGGCTCGGGCTCAGGGGGTGGCGGTGCCGGGGTTACGCTAAACGCGTGCCAGCTTTCCTGGCCCCGCAGGCCGTTTTCATCTATCGCCCTCACCAGCAGACGATAATCACCGGTGGGCAGATCTTTTTGCCAATGGCCAGTAGACAGGTGGGCCTGGGTCAATAACCGACCTGCTGGCTGGCTATAGAGCTCCAGCAGATAGGCACTGGCCTTGGACTGGGTCGGCCATACCGCCACCACATCGGTGTGCGAGGCGCTCACCTCCATGGCTGGCGCCGGCAGCAGCTCCACCGGTTCGATGGGCGCTTCATCCAGGCGGGCCAGAGTAGCGTAGCCACCCTCGATCTGGCGATCGGTGCCGCGCGCGCCCACATCCACGCGCCCGTCGATCACTTCGTTACGCGTGGTCTCGGCGCCATCCACACCCAGGTAATATTCCGTGCCACGCACCGCCGCCACGGCGCCGGGCGTATAGACTTCAAAAGACGCTTCATCGCTTTGCCGGGGGGTGACGCTGTTACGAATATTACCGCGCTGCAAACGCAGCTCGGTGCGTTCATTCTGCTGATCCAGGAAGCGGCGATAACGGGTCACCACCAGCAGGCTGGCTGGCTTGATATAGACTTCGGACTGATCGGCAAAGCGCAGGCGGGCACTGCTTTTCGCAGCCGTTTCCAGGGCATCACCAAATGCCACCGCATCACCGTTTTGCAGCTGACGGGGCTCCCCGCCCCTGGCCGGGTACAACATGACTTCACCGGTAACCGCATCCACGGTGGCGGGAATGGGCTTTTCTTTCAGCCAGCTGATCGGCACCCGCAAGGAGTTGCCGGGGCGCAGGGAATGGGGGTTGTCCAGCCCGTTATAACGAGCCAGTTCGCCCCAGCAGGTTTGCGGAGACTGGGCAAACTGTTGACAGACTTTCCATAGAGAATCGCCAGGACGCAAGGTGTAATGCCAATCATCCCCGGCCCAGGCCGTTGATAGAAGGCACAGCAGCATGGCTGTGCTCAACCAGACCCTCATAGATGTGTCCTTATTCTTCAATCGGCTCCAGACGATATCCGTGCTGGTACACCGTTTTAATTCGATAGCCACGTTCAGGGCGAATATGCAGGCTACGTCGAATCCGACTGATATGCACGTCAACGGTGCGCGATTCGATCGGGGTCATGATACCCCAAACCTTCTCCAACAGGTGCGCACGGCTCATCAGCTTGCCTACATTCTGGAACAGATAGCAGGCCAGCTCGTAATCCTTGTCCGTCAATTTGATTGCGTCTTCATCCAACAGGATCTGACGACGGGACCGGTCCACGGTCCAGGGCCCCACACTCAGGGCGGTTTCTTCATCCATTTCCGATACCCCTGCCCGGCGCCCGAGAGCGCTGATACGGGCCAGCAATTCCGCTTGCTTGGTCGGTTTCACCATGTAGTCATCCGCCCCCTGGGAGAGCGCGCCAACAATCGATGACTCATCATCACGCTGGGTCGCAAACAACACCGGGGTGCGGTTACCACTGGCACGCACTTCTTCCAGCACGGCGTAGCCATTCATGTCCGGCACTTCCCAGTCGAGCACCAGAATGTCGAAAGTGTCGCGCCGTAACAGGGACATGAATTCACGGCCACTGGCCATGTGAATACAGTTATGTCCAGCCTCTTTAAGCCAGTGAGTGACTAGCTCTGCCTGAGCCATGTCATCTTCGAGATAAGCAATGCGCACGGTTAAACTCCATCTGTTGCAGGCCGACATCTGCCCGCAAAGGGTACCGATCTACCAACGGATTAGCGGGAAAAGATTGTAAAATGCCGAAACGAACGATTCGACACCAAAACCGGGGCCACGTCCAATGCTTCACCGCCTGCCATGCCGCTGACTCGACGCTCAGGCCGGCCCGCTGGTCAATTTCAGGCCGATGACACCCACCACAATCAGCGCCATAAAGGCCAGTCGCGAGGCATTGGCCGGATCCTTGAAAAAAACGATCCCCAGCAGCGTGATCCCCACCGCACCAAGCCCGGTCCAGATCGCATACGCCGTGCCCACGGGGATACCGCGCATGGCATAAGACAGCATCAGCATGTTCAAACCGGTAAGCACCAGCGAGGAGCCAATGGACAGCACCCCGGGGTTAATCTGGATCCACTTGAGGCTCATGGCCCAGGCGATTTCCACGATAACGGCCAGTAGCAACACCACCCAATACAGATTCATCCTGCTTTCTCCAACACACTTGCCCACCACGGTACGGTGCCCGGAGGCAGGCACGGGCTCGTCAGGAAAACAGCACTGTCGGAAACCCGCAAAGAGACAGCCTGCTCATATTCAGATACCGGGAGAGGGTCCCGGCGCGCCGATTATAGCGATCCCGCCACAGGATGCACCCAATCCATGGACGAGACCGCCGCAACCCGCTATCATTCGCGCCCGTTGAACCCCAAGTTCTTCAAGTTTTGCGCCCGTAGCTCAGCTGGGCGTAGCCGGAAAAAGGGAAGCATGCTTCCCCCGGCGAAGCGCGGATTGCCATGCAGGGCAATTCGCCGGACCGGCGAACGCCGGGAGCGTTAGCAGCGCAGCGCGCTGTCAGGTGGTGACGCTAGCCAACACCCCTTAATATGAACGTCAAAGTTTTGCGCCCGTAGCTCAGCTGGATAGAGCGTTGCCCTCCGGAGGCAAAGGTCAGAGGTTCGAATCCTCTCGGGCGTACCAGATAAAAAAAGGCCTCCCAAACGGGAGGCCTTTTTTTATTCGTCGCGCATTAGAGTGACAAACACCCTTCTCTCCGCTTGATTGGCTTATCGCGAATCCCCCGCACTTTGCCGGACGTTCGACGCCGCGCGTGCCGTGAACACAACCTCACGCCTTTTCGCGATAGGCGCTGGGCGAACACCCTTCCCAGCGCCGAAAGGCACGCACGAAACCGCCCGCATCGGTATACCCCAAATGGGCCGCCAGCTCCTCGATTTTCATGGTGGTGCTGTCAAGGAGTTGCAGGGCCAGCTGGCGGCGCTCTTCTTCGACCAGGTCCCGGTAGCTGGTGCCCTCCTGCTCCAGCTTGCGGCGCAGGCTGCGGGTGGAAAGGGCCAACGCACTGGCCATATCGTTGAGGGTGGCCCCAAGGCCCAGCTCCCCCAGCAGTTTCTGGCGCACCTTGCCGGCAAGGCCGCTGTTTTCCACGGTGTCCATGCGCTGCTGGCATTGCTGTTCGAGCATGCGGGTGAGCACCGGGTCGTAGCCGGGGAATGGCTGACTGGCCCCCGCCCGGTTGACCAGAATACGATTGGCGCTGGCATGAATGCCGGGAGCCATGCCGCACAGGGCCTCAATGGCCGAGGCGGCAACATCCGGCTCACCGGTGAATTCGACACCTCTGAATTCCACGCCCTGAAAGGTAATTTCCCGTACCAGGTTGAGGGCCGTCGCCATGTCGCGCTCAAGAAGAAACTGGCGCAGGTGTGGGGGGATCGGGTCCGGGTCGAAGATCACACCGAACGCGTCACCGTCCTCGCAAACAGTAATGCGGCAGTAGGCGGTGCTTAGCGGCAGGTAACGCAGCCCCAGGGCGACAGCATCGCGCAGGGTCTTGCAGGTACGTAGGGCAAAGCCCCACACACCGAAGGTGGCCAGGTTGTATTGCAGGCCCAGTTCAAAGCCACCCACTCCCTCTTCCGGCAGAGCCAGCATCAGGTTTTCGATCAGGCGCATTTCCTGGGTCCGCGTCACCAACCCTTCACCACTGGACAATTCGGTTTCCGAGATGCCGGTGCCGAGCAGGCAGGTCTGCTGGTCGATGCCGTTGCGCAAGGCAAAGTTAAGCATGACCTGACTGATGGCCACCGGGTGCAATTTGTCATCTGAGTGCTGCATTGCCCGTTCCGCTGGTTCCGCCCTGTCACTCCCTGGCCACTTCTGCAGGGTGATTGGCCACGGTGGCTATTCTGGTTTTTTCGCTGTCGACGTAGTGTTTACCCTGATGAGACCAACAAGAGGCAACACCATGGATGCGGCAGCATTGAACAAGCAGGCCATTGCCTGTGCCAAGCACTATATGGGGAAAACCGCCTGGCCGACAATTTTACTGACGGCGGGTGTGTTGATCGCTTTCGTTGCCACACTCGCGTTGTTTGCCGATGGCACCCTGCCGGCCTGGGGCGCCTACCTACTGGTCGCTGCCCTCACCTACATGTCCTACACACCGCTGCACGAGGCCGCCCACGGCAATATTCACGGGCAGAATGACCGCCGCAAGTGGGTCAACGATTTGTGCGGGTATCTGGTGGCGCCCATTATTGCGATTCCCTACGCCTCGCACCGCATCGAGCATTTCACCCACCACCGCTATACCAACCAGCCGGACAAGGATCCGGACTTTATTATCAGCGGCATGCAGAAAGGGCTGGTGGGTTTATTGGCCGCAGGCCTGCGCTTTCAGTGGGTACAGAATACGTTTTTTGTGCAACACAGCTGGGGCAGCGCGTCACTGAAGGAAAAGCTGATTTATAGCAGCGAGCTGGCACTTTCCGTCGGCTGGCGGGTTGCCTTTTTGCTCATGGTGGACCAACCCGGCACCGCGGCCGTCATCCTGCTGGGGTACTACACTGGCGGCCTGTTCACTGCCTACTGGTTTGCCTATCGCCCCCATCATCCCTACAAGGTGAATGAGCGTTATCGCAATACCAATAGCCTGATCATGCCGCGCTGGATGAAACCACTGGAATGGTTCTGGCTGGGCCAGAACCTGCACTCCATCCATCACCTGTTCCCGCGGGTGCCGTTCTACCAGTACCACGCATTACACCGGGATATTGAGCCTATTCTGCAGGCCCAGGGCACCCCGATTATCGGTATTTTTTCCCGCAAGCCACTGGCTGCCTTGGCTCACAACTCATCAAAGGAATCGTAATAATCGGCAAGGCGATCAATCAGTGTACGCACCGCCGGCAGCATGCCCCGGCGTGACGGGAACACCGCATGGATAATGTCTTTCGCCAACGCCCAGCGGGGCAGTAGCTGCACCAACTCACCGCGCTCCAGCTGGTGCTGCACGGTGAGAATCGGCAGCTGCACTACCCCCACACCTGCCACCGCCGCACGGCGCAGGGCAATCATGTCGGTGGTCACATAACGGGGCTGGTAAAACACTCGAACCTCACTCCCATCTTCCCCGCGCAGGGACCAGCGAAAATCCGGGCGCGGCGTTCCCAGCCCGAGACTCGGCCAGCTGGACAGCTCTTGCGGATGGCCCGGCATACCGTACTGCGCCACCAGCTCCGGGCTGGCCACCAGTGCCAGCCGCCGGTCAGACAGCACCCGCACCACCAAATCACTGTCCTCCAGACCCGGCGGGCGAACCCGGATCGCCACATCCACCCCTTCACTAATCACATCCACGCGCCGATTGGTGGCTTCCAGATGCACGGTGATTTCCGGGTACTGCTTCATGAAGTCGGCCAGGAAAGAGCCGATATGCACATGCAGCAGCGTAATCGGGCAAGCCAGACGAATAACCCCACGGGGTTCCGCCGTCACTGTATCAATGGCTTCCTGGGCCGACTCGGCCTCCACCAGCATGGCCTTGCAGTGCTCATAGTATTGCTGCCCGACCTCGGTCACCGAGAACTGCCGGCTTGAGCGATTGATCAGTCGCACCCCCAGCCGCTCCTCCAGCCCGGCCACCCGTCGGCTCAATTTTGACTTGGGCACCGTGATCGCCCGGCTGGCCGGGGCAAAACCACCGAACTCCACCACCTTGGCAAAGTAGAAAAGGTCGTTAAGGTCCACCATCTATCGTTCCATTATTGCAACGCTGAGTTGTAATTTTGCCATCTATTCGCCCACCCGTTCCATCCATAACATACACCCATGACCAAAACGGAGGAACCCGCCATGAAAAAGATTCTCGGTATGTATTCCGCACCCGCCCCGCACTGGGTGGGAAACGGCTTCCCGGTTCGCTCCCTGTTTTCCTACGAAAGCCACGGCAAACAGCTGAGCCCCTTCCTGCTGCTGGATTACGCAGGGCCGGCACGCTTCCCCGCTGCCACCAAGCCTCGCGGCGTTGGTGAGCACCCACATCGCGGCTTTGAAACAGTGACCATCGTCTACCAGGGCGAGGTAGCTCACCGGGATTCCACCGGACAAGGCGGCGTGATTGGGCCGGGTGATGTGCAGTGGATGACCGCCGGTGCCGGCATCCTCCACGAGGAGTTTCACTCCCCCGCCTTCACCTACCAGGGCGGAGAGCTGGAAATGATCCAGCTGTGGGTGAACCTGCCCGCCGCGGACAAGATGACCGCCCCGTCCTATCAGGGCATCCGCAGTGATGAGATCCCGGTAGTGCCACTGGCGGATAACGCCGGGGAAGTGCGCGTCATCGCCGGGGAGTTCCAACAGCACGCAGGCGCGGCCAGCACCTATTCGCCCATGCAGGTCTGGGATATCCACCTGCGGGCGCATGCCACGGTGACGCTGGACCTGCCTGAAGGCTGGAACACCGCGGTCATCACCCGCAAAGGCGATGTTCAGGTCAACGAACATACCCGGGCGGCTGCGGCACAAATGGTGGTGCTCGACGCAAAGGGCACGCAAGTACAGCTCCACGCCGAGGCGGACAGCGATCTGCTGCTGATTGCCGGTGAACCACTGAATGAACCCGTGGTGGGTCACGGTCCTTTCGTGATGAACACCCGGGAAGAGATTCAACAGGCGATACGCGATTTCCAAAGCGGCAATTTTGGCCAGATCCCGGCCTAACCCTTAACCAACGGGTGGCGCCCAGCGCCACCCATCACACGCAGGAGAAAGACCATGGGTAAGCAATACAAGCGACTCGACAAGGACAATGCAGCGGTACTACTGGTCGACCATCAGGCCGGCCTGCTGTCTCTGGTGCGCGACATTGATCCGGACAAGTTCAAGAACAACGTGCTGGCACTGGCCGACATGGCCAAGTACTTCGAACTGCCGACCATCCTCACCACCAGCTTTGAAACCGGCCCCAACGGCCCACTGGTGCCAGAACTCAAGGAGATGTTCCCCGATGCGCCCTATATCGCCCGCCCCGGACAGATCAATGCCTGGGATAACGAGGACTTCCTCGCCGCGGTAAAGGCCACCGGCAAGAAACAGCTGATCATTGCCGGCGTGGTCACCGAAGTCTGCGTGGCGTTCCCGGCCCTCTCGGCCCTGGAGGAAGACTTCGAGGTGTTCGTGATCACCGATGCCTCCGGGACCTTTAACGCCATGACCCGGGACGCCGCCTGGGACCGCATGAGCGCCGCCGGCGCCCAGCTGCTGACCTGGTTTGGCGCAGCCTGCGAGCTACACCGCGACTGGCGCAATGATATCGACGGGTTGGGGGCACTTTTCTCCAACCACATCCCGGATTACCGCAATCTGATCACCAGCTACAGCACCCTCACCGAAGGGAAATAGACCACAGGCAGCGACCGGCTGGCCGCCCCTGACAGGGCGGCCAGCCGACTTCACCGCAAGAGAAGATCTGCACACCTCAGGGTAAACACACCGTTCATCCATGAACCCTCTTCACAGCAATAAACACCATGTTTCCCGAAAATAGTCGTTTTTTGCACGATTTACCGTTAATTATGACGATAAACAACCTGTAATATTTTGTGACTGAATGTTAACTTGCGCCGGCAAAATCATAACTCGGGAAAGTTACCATGAAGTATTCAAACAAAGCCGTGCTGGCAGCCGCGATTGCTGCTGCGTCTACCCAGGTCATGGCCAATGGCCTGGCCCTGAACGAACAGAGCGCCAGCAGCGCCGGTTCTGCCTACGCAGGCCGCGCCTCTACCGCTGCCAACGCCAGCACCCTGTATGGCAACCCTGCCGGCATGAGCCGCCTGGACCGCGCCGAAGTGAGCGGCGGCCTGGCCTTTATTGATGCCAGCACTGACATCAGCGATGCCGAGGGACAGCTAGCCCCCGGTCTCCCCGTATCTGGCACAAACGATGGCGACATGGTGCCTTTTACCACCATTCCTTTCGGCTACTACGTCAGCCCGATCAACGACAAACTGCATGCCGGCATTGGCGTGTACGCCCCCTTCGGCGTAGAGAGTGACTACGAAGACAGCTTCCAGGGCCGCTACCAAGGCGTCACCAGCATGGTGCAGGTTGTCACCATCCAGCCCACCATCAGTTACGCCTTTAACGATAGCGTCTCTGTGGGCTTTGGCCCGACCATCAACCACATCTCCGGCGAACTGACCAGCAAGGTTCCCGGCGCTGCCTTTGCACAGATCAATCCCGCCTTCGTTAACGCAGCAGACAGCGACGTGGAAATTGAAGGGAACGATATTGCCTACGGCTTCAACCTGGGCACGCTGATCGCGGTCAACGACCGTCTCGACTGGGGCCTGACCTATCACTCCAAGATGGACTTCTCCCTGGAGGGCGACACCACCGTGAGCGGCTCCCCATTGGGCACTGTGCTGGATGGCGAATACGATGCCGAGCTGGACATCACCATGCCGGAATCCGTGGATACCTCTGTCAGCTTCCAGGCTACAGACAATCTGGACCTGTATATGGGCGCCACCTGGACTCGCTGGAGCCGACTGGAAGGCATTGAAGTAGAAAACAGTGGCGTAAACCCTCTTCTGCAGGCTCAATTCGGCACCATCACCGAAGAGTTGAACTGGGAGGACACCTGGTCCTTCGCCGTTGGCGGTGCCTATCAACTGAACCCGAAGTGGGTGGTTCGCGCCGGCTATGCCACCGACAAGTCTCCCACCAGCGATGCGGATCGTACCGTGCGCATCCCGGTGAGCGATCGTGATATCTACACCCTGGGCGCCGGCTGGAGCCCCACGGCTGACCTGACCTTTGATGCCGCCTACGCCTACATCAATGAAGAGAAAGGCCGCGTATCGCAGGACACCTACAGCGCCGATTTCGAAAACAGCGCTCACGGCCTGGCCCTGCAGGCGACGTACCGCTTCTGATTTCAGACGCAGGCACGTCAAATAAAAAACGGCGCCCCAGGGCGCCGTTTTTTATGTCGCTCTGCGGCGGCAACACGGTTCACGCAGCACGCCCAACGCCAAACATGACTCTTCACCCTCTCTGGTAGGTCGATTTAGGCTTAGCCGTAAACCGACAAACCCGCAGCGATGAAGACAAGCCTCTGAGCACTGGCCACTTAACCAATACGTAACGCCGCATCAGCCCTTGATCGGCAACCGAATCAGCTCACCGCTTCCCGCTCCGTTTCGGTAAGATGCTTGGGGTGCCCCTCGGTCACCCTGCCCACCCAGAGCGGATGGGGCTCAGCCAGACGCACACGCTTGCGAAACTGGCGGCGCACCACCCACAGGGATAACGCCACCAGCAGCAACAGACCGTTGATCAACAGGTTATCGGCCTCAAGAGCGTGACTACCCTCCAGCACCACCTGCAACAACGGCACCGCCAGGTAACACAACGGCGCCACCATAAGCATCAGGCCACTGAACCGCAGCGGCGAAGCACGCAAACTCCACAGCACCAGCAGCACAACCACCACACCACAAATTGCTCGCTCCGCGGTAGCAACCCAGGCCGCCCAGGGCGTATACGGCAGCCCCTTACTGACCAGGAAACTGCACGCCACGCCGATCACAACGCCGAAACAAAGCCCCAGGGTCAGGCGCAACAGAAACGCCGATCCACGGCTTGGCCCCTGGCGATCACTGCGACGCTCGCACCACAGCACATTACCGGACACAAACAACAACGCCCCCAGCAAGCCCATGGCGAAGTACAGCCATTTCACCAGCATCCCGCCGTAATCGCCAAAATGCAGGGAATACACCGGCGAGAACGAATCAAAGTTCAGGCTGCGCTGCCCCGGAGCGATCACGTTCAAGACCCCCATCGCGGGGTCCAGCACCACATGCGCATGATGCCCCACATATCCCGGCACAGAACCAGCCACATCCACCCAGCCGGCCGCATCGCCGTAACCGCGAATTTCCACCCAATCCACGCTCATCTCAGGCAACGCATCGGCCGCAGCAGACAGATAATCCGCCATCGGCACCATGGCAACGCTTTCACCCTGGCTTTGCACCGGGGGCCATACCGCCGTTTCCTCTTCAATAACCCCACGCAGCTGCGGGCCAAATACCAGGGTTCCCAGCACCACGGCGACCAGCGTAAAGGCGCCCATGGCGGCGCCGGTCACCGACATGATCAAGTGGAAGGGCAAGCTGACCACACCGATCAGGTTGTGCATGTTCTTCCAGTAACGGCGCATGTTGCCCTCGTGCTTGAGGGCAAAGAATTCCTTGCGCAGTTTCGGCCAATGAATCACCAGGCCGGTGAACAAGGCGGCGCCGTACAGAATCGAGATCAGCCCCATGAAGGTCATGCCCAGGTTGATGGGCAGGCCGCCACTGGGAATCGCTAACTGGTAATGCAGCTGGTTGATGAAATCCGCCAGCGCCGAGCGAGGCTTTTCAACATACTTGCCCGCCTCGTCGAAATCCGTGGCATGGGCGGTGAGCCACTCCCCGGCACCCCCCTCTCCCACACCAGAAGCGCTGGACTGAAACCACATTACCGCCGGGTCTTCCTCCGGCAGGAAAAAGAGGCGCTTACGCGCATCCGGGTATTGGTCGGTCACACGGTCCAGAAGCGCTTGCCCATCGATGGCGTCTTGCGATGCCGCCTCCGAAGCCTGCGGCGCCTGCCAGTGATGCAGTTCGTGATGGAACACATTGAGGGCGCCGGCAAAAAACGCCACAAATAGAGCCAGGCCACTGGCCATGCCCAGCCAGGCATGCAGGTCGATAAAGCGTCGCAAGCGGTCCGCCTTCATGCGTCACCTCCCTTCATGCTCCCCCCCCATACAAGGCGGTAGTTTGCAGCGCCATCCAGGCGACCCCATTCATTACCAGCAACGCCACCAGAGGGGGCCAGGTACGCTCAGGTAGCGCCACCAGCACCACCAGCAGCATCCACAACAAGGTCACCCCCAACAATTGCAACACCAGCCAGGACTGCCAGGGCGCCGGTACCGCCGCCGCCAACAACCCCATCAGCATTACCGACAACGGCAGACTCAGCAAAAACGCCAAAAAGGCTCTCATCGATTGCCTCCCCGGCGCTGATAGCTATCGCGGTAATGGCTGACCAGCAGCGGCACCAGCAGGGCCGGCAGCGTGAACACCCACAACCCCACAAACAGGCCCACACTGACGCCCAACTGCAGTGACAATAGCCACAGCCCCCCGGCCAGCAGGGCCAGCGCGATTACGCGGGTAAAGACAGGAAGGGGCTGATCCAGCCAGCGTTGCTGGCGATCCGACAGATAAAACAGCAACACACTGGCAAGTGTGGCCAGAACGGCAACCAGCATAGGGAGAGAACCATTAATCCATGATAATGGTTCTCATTTAATAGTAGCAGGGTGTTTTCGTCAAGGAGCCCAGGGCACCCACCGGCTCAGCGGGGGCGCAGCTCGCGCAAATAATCACTGGCCTCGCTAAGACGCGCCGTGGACAGGCGATCCCAATCCACGGATTCGCGATCCGGCATCCATACACCGGAAAACGTGGACGCATCCGCCAGCACCAGCTCCGCATTGAGCATGGGCACACCGTGGTAATCACCGGCCATCCCCCCGGCCCGGCGAATCGCCGACCACCAGGCCGGCGGCCGCCAGTGCAGGCGCACATCCGGCAAATGGCAACTCAGTTCGGTTTCTGCCACGCAGCATTCCAGCACGCTGTCCTGCTGACGACTCAACCCCTGCCGCCACAATGCCGACCCGGCTACCATGACCAGCGACGGAAACGCCCGCAGCAATGCCCGGCAACGGTCTTCATCGGTGAGCGGCTCGCCCAGCACGACCTTGTAGAATACCGGTCGCGGCGGCGCCACCTGCTTGACCACTCCGGCCTCCAGCCAGCGCAGCACGGTATCCAGCGCGCCACCAGATTCCTCCGGTTGCAGCTGCTTGAGATCCGAGAGGGTAAAAACCCGTGGCAAACTGTCCAGCGCGGGAGACAACATCGTCATTGCCTGCATCAACGGTCCGCCACATCCGCCAGGGGAAGCCGCAGGCCCAGGCAGGAACGCAGGGCCATGGTCCACGTCAGCAGATGGCAAATCACCGTAAGTTGCCGGGCCTCCGGCAGGCCGGCCAATCGCAGCAGCACCACCTCGTCGACCTGACGCTCGAGCCTCTTGATTTCCCGGGCCCGCAGGTCATTGGGGTTCTGACGTTGCGCCAGACGCAAGGTCAACAAACGCCCCTGGATATCATCTTCCTGTGCCGCATAGGCGCGCTCGACCAGGCTGTAACTGGACAAATGCCGCATGGTGCGCGTGCGCTGCTGGCGCCGGGAACGGTGCCTTTGCGGCACCACCAGCACAGAGAAAACCCGCGCCAACCACTGCACAACAGGCAACCAGCGAGCCCCATCGCGACACGCGATCAGGTACCAGCCCCAGGCCCGCAGACGAGACACATCCCGGCGCAGCACCCGCACCCGGGCATGGCTATCCGCACTGCCCGACGAGGCAAAGCTCGCCCGGTAAACGGCCAGGTACTCCTGCAGGGCCTGCAGCCGTGTCTCCACCGCTTCCAGCCCCAACTCCTGCTGACGCCACTTCCCCGCGCCCTGCTGTGTGCCCATAAACTGCAACTCCTGCATAGCCACTACTCAAAGACAATGCATAAAAAGTGAAGCCGGCGCCGCTGTGAAACAGGCTCAGCCCGGCACCGCTAACTCTAACGATGCAGCCGCGCCCACCCCAGAACAAAACGGTCCGATTTCCGTGTAGCCACGTAGCCGTTTTGTATCTTCCTGATACAGGTTTTGGAATCAGTTCACACTTTCAATCTCTGTACCATTTCACCTACAACAAAATGCATGAATATCTTATTCTCCTGCGCCACCACAGACAGGATCTATCCCTTTGCACCTACGCCCCTTCTCGCTCTGGCTTTGCCTTGCCCTGCTTGCCCCCGCAGCGCCCCTTCAGGCTCACCCCGGCGGGCTCGATCAACAGGGCGGGCACACCGACCGTCGCACCGGCGACTACCATTGCCACCGGGAGCCCTGCCTCACCCTGCACCGCCAACAGCAACAGGCTGAACAGGAGGCCGCTGACACCCAACGCGCCTTCAGCGGACTCTATGACCGGGACCACTGGCCCCACTGGATAGACGCAGATAAGGATTGCCAGGACACCCGGGCAGAAGTCTTGATCGCCACCAGTGAAATTGCGGTGACCTTCACCGGCCCGGACCACTGCACCGTGGCCAGCGGCCGCTGGTACGACCCCTACACCAACCAGACCTTCACCCGGGCCGGCGATCTGGACATGGATCACTTTGTTCCCCTGCGCCATGCCCACGGTCACGGCGGCGACCACTGGGACGAGCGGTTGCGCCGACAATTTGCCAACGACCCGGACAACCTGATCCCGGTATCCGCCAGCGCCAACCGCAGCAAAGGCGCGCGCAGCCCGGACCAGTGGCTTCCCGATAACCGCCGCTACTGGTGCGAATACGGCCAGCACTGGGAACGAATCAAGCAACGCTACCAATTGATGGTCACACTCCAGGAAGCCGACGCCCTGAAACAGCTGTTAAGCCATTGCCCGCTGGCGGCACATCCCTGACCCCAAAACGACAAAACCCCGACCACAAGGCCGGGGTTTTGATTGTCACTTACCAAGAGCCGTTCCTTGCTGCGCTAGCCGGCAACCAATACCGCCAGCAAGCACGCCATGCCACTCAACATCGTTACCAGCAACATCCGCCGGCCTACCATCGGCCAGTCGATATAACCAACACTGTATCTCTCCTTGAGCACCTTCATGAGCAGCCCCTCACCACTCAGCGATCTTGGTGGTGTTCTGCGTAGTACCATCGGTTTTCCAGAGGCTGTGTCCCTCATCATTAAACATGACGTAATACACAGCATCGCCGACTTTGGCCCACACCTCAGCCCCATATTCACACTGCTCGGGAGACAGCATTACAGTGCCCGCCTCGGTGCCATCGGTACGCCAGGCTGCATAGCCATTGTCATCCTGTTCTGCCGAGAAAAAGAGCCAATCCCCCACAGACTCCAGCGCATACGGCCGGGCGGCTCCATTCGGGTTAATCGTCTTCACTACGTAGGTGCCACCGGGCGTACCATCACTGACCCACACCTGTGGTTTGCCCGGGCTTTCCTCTGCGGTAAAAAACACGCTGTCACCATGAAGAGCCAGCGATTCCACCCCACTGCCAACGGGACCGGATAAAAAAACCGTCTTCCCCACCACTGAGAATTTCCAGATTTTATTCGCAACACCATCCGTTGCCAGTAAGAAGAGCGCATTGCTCTTTACCCGGAAATCAGTTGGGTTACTGCCCGCAGAGTCCGGATTCGGGGTAGAAAATAAATGCGTCCCGGATTCAGTGCCATCAGTTACCCAAAGATTCCTCCCAGAGGCAGGCAAATAGCCACTAAAAAACGTCAGCGCGCCCACAGAGCGGAAGTTATTAAATGAGTAGTTCGAGGAGATCTTCCGAGCTGTCGATTCCCCCGCATCCACCCGCCAGCTACCTGCCGCGCTCCCCTGGGAACACGTTAAATAAAGTTGATCGCCCGTACTCTTCATACCACAAGATGAAGCATTGAACGGCTGCTCATCTGGGCCCATCAAAACGAGAGGCTGCCCGCCCTCACCAATAGCCAGCACCTGGTTTTCTGAGGTCACATACAACCAATCACCCGCGGAGGCCATACCATCAAACCCCGAGGTGACAACCCCTCCCGGTTCTGGCCCTTCCACTTTCATTGCACTCCCACCTTGCGCCACCCACAACAGGCCGTTATTGGTAAAGTAAAAGCGATTGCCAACCGTCTGCCAGGACCAGCCCAGCTGATCCAGAAGTTCCCCATTCTTGCCTGCTACTCTCTGAGTGCCAAACGGGGTGCCGTCACTGAACCAGAGATGTCTCTCATTACTCCCCGTCGTCACGAACAATACGCCGCCCTCACTCAGAAAAAATCCGGAAAAAAACTCTTCTTTCACATTCAGCGAACGAGTTCCCTCCGGGGTGCCGTCACTCACGACAGGGAGGCCCTGGTTATCGAACAAAAAGAACAGGGCGGAACAGTGAATCTGCAAATCCCCGAGGGCGTCAGCGTCTCCCTTGGCAACACCTTCCGCACTCATACCTTGCAGCACGCAGCGCTGCATAACCGGACTTTGACCCCGGTTTTCGCCATCGCTTACAGCAGGGTTGCTGGCCAGCAACTCAATGTCGTAAGACTCATTGGGGTAAAGCAAGCCATCAAACTGGAAACTGCCATTTTCGGTCAGTGTGAGTGACGGTAAACTGCTGCCCGGCGTGATATCTCTGGCAACCAGTTCCGTACCCGGCATCAGGCCGGTCAGCGTACCGGCCACGGTATAACTGGAAGGGGGCGCCGCCACATCAGCCTCCGATCCACCGCCACCCCCGCCACCACAGCCAGTCAGCAACAACGTCACCGCTGCCCCCATCAGCCCGGCCACTTGCCAACCCCGTGCCATTCGATTTTGTGTTTTCATTGATGTACCCCGTTACAGCCTGAAGGAATAAATACGTCACAAGGCCTGAATTGAACGGGGTCTGTTCTGTGATGAACATCACTGAACTTGGGGATTTTTCCTGATTATGCCCTCAATGGCACGCTATTGACCTGTTATGACCGGCCCAGCGGAAGCCGCACCTCGAGGACAGTGGCTCCAGGCTGGGAGCACAGCGTCAGCGCACCTCCATGTCGCTCTGTTCGGGCGCGCATACTTTCCAGCCCGATACCCAGGCCGCCGCCTTGCACGGCAGCCACATCGAAGCCCACGCCATCATCTTCCACACGCAACAAAAGCAGAGCGTCATCCGGCAATTGCAACGTCACCCGGGCACACCGGGCCTGGCTGTGCTTGACGATATTGGTGAGCGCCTCTTCAACCAGCCTGGCCAACAGCAGGCACTGAACCGCTGTCGGTTGCGTGCGCCAGGCATCCGGCACATTCCAGACCAGCAACATCTCCAGCGCATCAAACAGGTTGGCAAACCGGTACCGTAACGGCGCCAGCCATTCAACCGGCGTCTGCGGGGGCGCCGCACTGGCACTGGCACTGGCGCCACTGTCGACCAGTTGACGCAGATCATCGCGCAGCAGCTTGAGCATGGACAGGTAACGACTCTTGTCCAAGCCATCGTCACTCTGCTCAACCATCATGATAGAGCGCACCAGCTGCCCGCCCAAGCCATCATGCAGGTCATGGGCAAGCTGCAAACGTTCCTGCAGGCGGGTGTTATCCAACGCCAAACGGTGCTCTTTACTCATTGTGGCACTAAGGTCGTCACAGGCCTTCTCGATAGCCACACTGAGTTCCTGATTAAAACGCTCAATGCGACGGGCATCTCCCGCAACGCGCAACCCCAGAAACACAGCGGCCATCAACATGAACAACAGGCAGCTGTATTGGGAAAGATAAAAATCGCTTGAGAGCAATCCGATCAATATCAGGACATCGCGCACCCCAATAGCAATCAACAAAAGATAGAAACCGGCCACCATTAACGGCCCAGCTTCCCTCCGGCGTAACGCCCAGCCAGTGATGCAAAGTCCATTCAGCAAGAAAACCAGTGAACTGATATGCCCCGCCCATTGCAGCCCCTCCCAACCCGGCGACAACACGATTACGCCAGCAAGGCCCGCGACCAGCGCCAATAAAGGGAACTCTCGCCATACTGCGCAACGAAGCTCAAGCAACCGCCAACTGAACACACAGAAACTGGCAATAAAGAAGATGTACGCCAGAGTATTGGCCTGCGCCACCATCCGGGTATCCGAAAAAGGCCAGGCTTGTGTGGCCAGGGTATTCACACCGAACAACACCCAGCAAAACGCCGTCACCGCATACCAGCCAAACACCTGCTGTGAGCGAAACGCCAACCAGATAAACAGCGCCAGGAACCCCAAAACCGCAGACACAACCAGATTGATGAAGGGCAGAGTCCGTGTGCGCCAGTGCCCCTGCTCCATCACCGTCAACATCGCTTCTGGCGAACCCAGCCGGACCCGTCCCAACCCCGGCGTTTGTGCAGCAACGCCAGCCACACGCACCCACAGCACGCGCCCTTCGCGCAAATGCGATGCCGGCAGCAGCCAATAGCGAGGCGAATTCCAGGAGCGTGATAACGGCTCCTGCAGATGACGATCACGCCAGAGCAATGTGTCTTCGCTATAGACCGCACCCGCCATAATGATCGATTCAATCACCAACCCCACCGGTGAATCCCCGTTGTCCGTATCAACACAGCCAGGCTGCCAATCAATCCGGTACCAGACAGCGCCATCGTAATCAGGCCAGCGTTGGCTCCAGTTATCCGGCAGGATAACCGCTTGCCAGCCCGCCACCGGGCGCGTGGCGCCCTCACTTTTTGCCGCCATCACCGACACAATTTGAGGCTCACAATCCGGCACATCATGTGGCAGTTGCGCATGACCTCCCGCCGAAGCCGCACACAGCCAGAGCATCAACCATATCGACAGGAAAGATTTCATCCGTCGAGCAGCCCCCGGGAACGGGCTTCGCTGATCGCACGAATACGCGACGACACCGCCAGTTTGCGATAGATATGTTTAACGTGAGATTCCACCGTATACCGGGAAATGAACAGCCGTTCGGCAATTTCCCGATTGGACAGCCCCTCGGCCACCAGCGTCAGCACTTCGCTTTCGCGAGCACTCAATGGCGGCTCACCCGACGCCGAAGGCGCCTGGTACAACTCGCCAATCACTCGGCGGGCAATGAACGGATCAATAGGCGCTCCGCCGCGTAGCACACTGCGTATCGACAGCGAGACCTCCAAGTCATCGCGCTCCTTGAGCACGTACCCCGTAGCGCCGGCGCGCAGGGCCGCCATGATGGCGTCCTCGGTGCTCCAGGCAGAAATTACCAGGATACCCATGGCCGGGTCGGCGGCACGTAACTCAGCAATCAACGCCGTCCCATTCCCGTCAGGCAACCCCAGATCCACCAGAGCCAACGCCACCGGCTGCCCCTCCAGCCATTGCCGGGCCTGGGCCAGCGAAGCGGCACAACACAGCATCTCGCTGTGATAGCCCAATTGCACAAGAACGCGCTCCAGACGGTTCTGGATCAGAGGATCATCCTCCACAATCAACACCGGCGCGGGCAGCGTTGATTCAGTCGAAATGCGGGCGGACGTATCCATGCTTGGCTCATGAGGAATTAAGTCATCGTGAAGTATGGCGACTATTCCCAAGCGCGCCCATCCCTGTAAGCAGGTATTTGCCCGCCGCTCAGCCTCCCGAAAAAAATCACGTGCCTCTTAAACGACAAAACCCCGACCAAAGGCCGGGGTTCTGATTATCGCCGCTACCGCCCAAAGGCGGTGCGCTCACTGCATGACAGGCTTACTGCTGAGCAGCATCCTTCATGTCTTCAGCAGACTCTTCGGCGTTCTCATAGGCGTTATCCATATCTTCGCCCATTTCTTCCATCGGCCCTTGATCCGGGGTGATGTTTTCTACCGCCTTGTCTACCTTCTCGCCAGCGTCCTCAACCGGACCGTCGTTGGCATCACAGGCTGCCAGCAGGGCAGAAGAGGCGAAAATGGCGGCCAATGCCGCTTTACCGAAAGTACGCATAGAATCACTCCTTGAATTAACTGATTCGGACAGTGAGCACTCTAAGCATGTTCCTGGCACTTGGCCAAGCGGATTCGCACATTTAGCGGCCATTTTACGAAGAGTTACAGATGGGCGCGCGCCAATTGGCATAGTGTTTTTTTCCTTTCTCAGCGCCTTCCGCCGGGTAAGATACCCCCATAACAAGGAGAACAAATGAAAAAACTCGGCAGGCATGCAGGCCGCACCATGGGAAGGAACGTGGGCGGTCTGGCACAACTGGTCACCCGTTTCGGCAACGAAATAACCCAGGTCGTACAGGATATTCACGGCGCCGTGGCCAACCCCTTCAGCCTGCGCGGGCACGATTACACCCCCGCTCCCATGGTGTACAACCTGATCCGCTACGGCTTTCGCCAGGCCGGCAACCTGGCCGGCATGGCCGACCTGCTCGCGGACCCACAACGGGAACTGCGCGACAGCCTGGACCTGCAAAGCATCATCAACGGCATTTTCGGTCAGCTACTGGTCGAGCAGAACAACCGCTATGCCCTGCCCATGACGCTGCTCCCCAAAGCGCCCCCGTCACCGGAGGCCGATACGCTGGTCATCTTCCTGCACGGGCTGTGCATGAATGAAGCCTGCTGGAATAGCCCCGCCGCTGATGCCTTCTGCCAATGCGCGCGCCAGAATCTCAACGCGGATATTCGCTACCTGCGCTACAACACCGGCCTGCATATTTCCGACAATGGCCGCAAGCTGGCCGGGCTGCTGGCCCACACGGCGCTGCCCGAGCGCGTGATCCTGATCGGCCATTCCATGGGCGGACTGGTGGCACGCAGTGCCCTGCATCAAGGGCGCGAGCGGGGTGACAGCTGGGTCAACCGGGTCAGCCACCTGGCCTGCCTCGGCTCTCCCCATCAAGGCGCCCTGCTGGAACGGTTTGGTAACGAAGCCAATCGCCTGCTGGGCCGCACGCCCTACTCCCGCCCCCTGATGCGCCTGGCCAATCTGCGCTCAGACGGCATCCGTGACCTGCGCTTTGGCTATGTGCTGGAAGACCAGTGGCGGGACCGCCCACTGGACGACCCGCGCCCCACCCGCAAGGTGCCCCTGGACCCGCAGGTTCAGCAACTGTTTATCGCCGGCAGCGTCAGTGAGCCCAACCATGCCCAGCCCCGGGGCGACTGGCTGGTAACCACTGATAGCGCTTTGGCGGAGCATCTCTACCCGCAAGCGGACCATCTGACCCGGGAACTGTTTTACCAGATGGGCCACATGACCATGATTGAGGAAACCCGCACCTACGCACGGGTACAGCGGTGGCTGGACGAATCAGCCGCCACGTGAAAGTACGGCAAGACCAGCCAAAAAACGCAGTGCAGGCTTGTTATATTTTCCTGCTCTGCGCTTTCAGCGAGCCCGCCCTGGGTCAGCCAGCGACCAGGACGGCGACAGCCAGCGCAAATAACGCCAGTGGAAGGATAATGATGCCATTGCGAATAGCGCGCTCGCGCCAGAGCGTCCAGCGATAGTAACGATGCATTGAAGTGCCCCCTGTTTTCCCCAAATAAACAGGAAGTATAGGGATGTCAAAACAATATCAAATCGCCCAAATGGGGTATATGCAACAATAGACCAGCAGGGCTTTACAGCGAGTGCAGCCAGAATTGCATGGCTTTGCGGCTGGGGGCAGTGTCGCCCACATCGGTCCAGTCGAAATGGGCCACAAGCTGGTTCTGCGGAAAGTAATCCCGGGCGCGCCAGAATGCATCCAGCGGCTGGTAATCCGCAGGGCGAGCGGGGTGCGACTCTTCCCGCGCTACTGCGCAAAAGGCGGTATGGCGAAACCCGAAATCCGCCGCATATTGCTCACGCAGGTCAAAGAACCGGTGGCCCACTCCCTCGCCCCGGTAGGGCTTGAGCAACACCGACTCCCCAAAATAGAACACCGAATCCAGCTCAGCCCCCAGTTGCCGAAACGGCGTCTGAAACGCTTCATCCGCCTCGCGCAAGGGCAGCGCCGTTGCCGCACCGACCAGCCGGTTATATTCCAGCGCCAGCACAAACACGCTACGGTCAGACTGGGCATAACGGTCCAGGTAACCGCGCTCGTATTCCAGATCGCCGTCATAGAGGTAGGGGTAATCCCGAAACACCTCAATACGCAATTGCGCCAGTGCATCCAGCCAGGGTTCGACGGCAATACCGGTAACCGGACGAATTTCCACTGCGGACATGGGCGCTCCTGAATGTCTACTACAAGGAGTCACATGAATACCACGTCCAAGAGACAGCTACGAGCCTCTAGATTCCAGGCTCGTAGCTCGTAGCTAAATCTCACCCCGGCCAGGCAAGAATAAGCCCGGTGCACCAGAGCACCATAAACACCGCCTGGCGGAAACGCTCTTCATTCACCCGGTGATGCAGCCATTCACCCAGCAGTATCGCCGCAATAACCACAGGCACCAGCAGCCCGATACGTGGCGCCGCCGGCAGCAGGGTGCCGTCGATCAGGAACACAACGGTGAGCAGGCTGTTCAGCGACAGCCAGACCAGAATCAGGGTGGCGCGGAAAGCTTTCTTTTCCAGTGACAGGCCGCTCAGGGCATACACCAGCAGCGGCCCACCGGAAGCAAACAGGCCATGGGTGATCCCGGCCAGAAACATCCAGCAGCGCGACCACCAGCTACCATGGGGCGCCACCTTGATGCCCTTCCACATACGCCACAGCTCACGGCTACTGAACCACACCACCAGCAGCCCGAAACCATTTTTCAGCAACTGATCGCCCATCCACGGACGCAAGCCATACCCCGTCAGCGTACCCAGCACCATCAACGGCAGAATCAGCCGCCACAGGGTGGGCCAATGAATATGCTGACGATGACGCCAGCTCAAGGTCGCACTCATGACAATATTCAGCGGCACCAATACCGGCAGAATCTCCGGGATTGGCAAAAACAACGCCCCCAGGGAAAGGGCAATCACGATACTGCCGAAACCGGTCATGGCTTCGGTGGTAAAGGCAAAGAATATGAACAACCCCAGCAACAGCCAGGGCAAGGTCATCAGGTCCGTCACGGGGGCTCCTACTGGTTCAGTTCGCTGGCGAATTTACGCTGCATCATGCGCTGATAAAGATCCGGGAGCAGTCGCCAGAGCAAGCTGGCAAACCAGGTGAAGCGATCCGGGAACAAACGTTTCTTCTTCTTTGCGTAAGCGTCAAACACCAATTCAGCCATCCATTCCGGGCTGCGCATATCGCCGACCATGGAGCGTTTATGGCTGGCCGGGCGTCCATCATGCCCCAGGGCGTTGGTTTCAATCGGGGTATCCAGAAAGCTCGGGTACGCCATCAGAATATGGACGCCATCACGGGCCACTTCGCCGCGCAACACTTCAAAAAACTGGCTCAAGGCACTTTTCGCACTGCAGTAACCCGCACGCCCCAACACCGGCATCCAGCCCGCCATGGAACCAATATTGATAATGCCACCACGGCTTTTTTTCAGCAGCGGCAAGAAGCCAATCGCCAACTCCACCGGAGCCTGCCAGTCCACCGCCATGACTTTACGAAAGACCGCCATGCGGGTTTTTTCCGCCAGCGACCGGTGGGTAATGCCCGCGTTGTTGACCAGAATATCCAACGAGGGCTCGTTATCCTGCACCCAATTCACCAACGCCTGCACGGCATCGCCATCGGTGACGTCCAGATCCCGAAAGGTGACGCGGGCAGGATCTTCAGCGGCCAGCGTATCAGCGCGCGATGCCAGCAACGCAGCATTCATGTCCACCAGGATCACCCGGTGACCCAACGCAAACGCCTGCCGGCTCAAGGCCCACCCCAGACCGGAAGCCGCCCCGGTAATCAGTACCGTTTTCATAACTGCCCTCGCTGCCGGGCCGCTGCCATGAAAAAGCGGAAGACCTGCTCGGAAGTCTTGCGGGGAATATAGCCAAACTCTTCTTTCAGCCGGCGATTACTGAGCACCGGCCGGTAGCGCAGAAAATTCACCTGCGCTGGCACATACTGGGTCAACCGCAGTCGATTCCCGATCCATAACCCGCTGCGAATCAGCCAGGCCGGCACATGAATCACCGGCTTGCCCAACAAGTCGCCCAGCGTATCAATGGACAGGGCGCCATCTCCGGCCAGATTGAAGCAACCACTACGATCCTGATTGACTCCCTGCTCGATAATACCCACCACATCCTGATCCCAGATAAAAACAAACGGCGACGGCGAACCGGCCACGGCCAGCAACCGTTCCCCCTCGAAAAGACGGGTAATCAGGTTACGAGTGCCCGCGCCCAGCACGGTGCCGGGGCGCAGCACCAGCTGCTTCAGGGCGGGATACTTTTCCCGGTAATCCGCCAGCAACTCTTCCACCTGACGCTTGTGATCCGAATAGGAAAATTCCGGATTACCCCGCAAGGGATCCTGCTCATCCAGCCAGGCCGGGTTATCGGCATAATAACCGTAGGCCGCTCCGGAACTGGTCACCACCAATTGCGTCGCACCGCTGGCCACACAGGCATCCAGCACATTACGCGTGCCATTTACATCAATATCAAAATCACGTGCACGGTCACCGGAATCTTCCAGTACTGCGGCCAGATGCACCACCTGGTGGATACCGTGCTCTTTCATCAACGCGCCGATTTTTGGATCACGAATATCCATTTGGTAGAACGGAAAATCCGCGCTTTCGTCCTTACGGATATCCACGCCCACCACGTAATGATGTTGCTGCAGCTGCCGGGCCAGCTGGCTACCAATATAGCCAGCGGCGCCGGTGATCAGAATGCGTCGCGACATGCGTCCTCCTGCGCCGGGCTTCGTGACCACCACCAGGCCAGCAACAAGCCACTGATCAGATGCCAGACACCCCAGAATGCAGCGATCAAAATCATTTCACTGGCGTCCGGGAAGAAGGTAAACAGAATGGCCAACCCGAGGCCGGAGTTCTGAATACCCACCTCCATGGTGATGGCACGCCGATCTCCCCTGGGGAGCCCGGTAATCATGCCGGCCATGGCCCCCAACCCCAGCGCCAGAAAGTTCTGCAGCACCACCAGCCCGACAATACGGTTCGCCGTGGCCAGAAACACATCCATATTATTGCCGAACGCCACACCCACGAACAGCAACAGCACCAGCAAGGTGACATAACGCATGGGCTTCTGGGCTTTTTCCGCAAATACCGGAAACGCCTTGCCCATCAACATGCCGACCAACAGCGGCAGCCCCAGCACCAGCGCCACCAGAATCAGGATGTTCATGCTGTCCATCTGGATGTCGGTGAGGATGGGTCGGGTAATCGGGTTCAGCCAGCCATAAAGCGAAAAGTTGAACGGCGTCATAACAATCGCCACCACGCTGGACACCGCTGTCATGCTCACCGACACAGCCACATTGGCTCGCCCGAGCCAGGTCATGATGTTGGAAAACGAACCGCCGGGACACGACGCTACCAGTATCATCCCCAGTGCCAGTTCCGGATCGACTTCGAAATACCAGGTGGTGACACAGGTGGCCGCCGGCAACAGTACAAACTGGGCTAGCAGACCGACGATGGGGGCATCCGGGCGCTTCAGCACCCGCCGGAAATCATCACCGGTAAGCGACAGGGAAACACCAAACATCATGAACGCCAGGATGACGTTCAGGATCAGCAGATTTTCACTTCCGAAGTGTATTTCCATCTCACACCTCCGTCTTCAATTTTTTCAGTTCGGCAATGTGAGTGTTGACCGCCTTGCGATAGCAGTCCTTGTTGACGTAATACGCCATGCGCGCCAGTTTCAGATAGGCGTAACCGCCATCCAGATTTTTTTCCGCCTCCTTGCGCACGGTTTCTTCCAGGGCTTTTGCGGCGGGCGCCCCCTGCTGGCTGGCACGGATATACAGCGCCACCATTTCGGCCTGCTCATTACGCCCTTCCCAACCCAGACCCGCAGCCTCCACCATGCCCATCATGAACAGGTTACGGTGCACCGGATTGAACACATTCAGATAAAGCTGCGGGGCATCACTGTTTTTCCAGTTCAACTCGGCCGGGTCGATGAAGGGATAATCCAGCTTGTAACCGGTACCCATGAGAATCAGGTCATACTCCCGTGATTGCCCATCGGCAAAGGTCACGGTCTTGCCGGAAACGGCAGAGATGTCCCCCCGCGGCGCAATGTCGCCGTGGCCAATATGATGCAATACCAGCGAGTTGATCACCGGGTGGGACTCATACAGCTTGTAATCCGGGTCCGGCAAACCGTAGTCGCTGGGCTTGCCGATGATCATGCGGATCAGGCGATCATCCACCTTTTGCTTGAGCGCGCGGGGCAACTTGATTTTGCCGCCAATGGAATCGGTGGCCTTGCCGCCAATAAACTTGGGCAGGAAGTAATAACCCCGGCGCACGGACATATCCACACTGGCCGCCCGGTGCACCGCATCCACGGCGATATCACAGGCCGAATTACCGCAGCCCACCACCAGCACCCGCTTGTCATCGAAACGGGACGGATGGCGGTACTCACAGGAATGCATCAATTCGCCATCAAAGCGGCCCGGCAGGTTGGGCAGATTCGGCGTATGCAAGGTACCGTTGGCAATCAGCACACCGGAAAAGCGGCGACACTGTTCTTCCCCGTTTACCTCGGTGGTCACCAGCCATTCATCACCATCACGCAACACCTGGACCACCCGGGTGGAAAACTCGTAGTGCTCATAGAGTCCAAAATGCGCAGCGTATTGCTGGAAGTAACGCTTCATTTCGCGGTGATGGGGGTAGGTTGCCACCTCATCGGCCATGGGGAATTCCCGGAACTCGGTCATCGCCTTCGACGAGATCAGGTGGGCCGACTCATACATGGTGCTGTGCGGGTTATCGATATCCCACAGGCCACCCACATCGGTATTCAGGTCAAAACCGACAAAAGGAATACCGTATTTCTTCAGGTTTCTGGCCGTGGCCAGCCCCATGGGGCCGGCCCCTATCACTGCGTACATAGCTATCCCGTTTTATTGTGTCTTTTTTATTCGGTCACCGGTGCCCCACAAGCGAAGCGGAGCACAGAGTTTGGTATGCTTGCTACTCTAGGGTCGGCCAGCAATAGACACACGGCTATTTCAGGACTTTGTCACGGTTAATTCGGGACCTCACTCACACCCATGTCGCATACCCCCACCGTCACGGTACGCTTTACCCAGGCCATCAGTCAGGCCGCAGAGCAGTTGGGATTCTCCCTGCCTGCGCCCCTGAAGAACGCCTTTGCCGAGCAGGAACGGGTGAGCCTGGAGTTGCAGGGGGAGATCTGGGAAACCTTTTGCCAGCAGGCAGACGATCCGCTGATTGGCATCCAGTTCGGCCAGGCCATACAGGTAGGGCATCTGGACACCGTTGGCATGGTGCTGATGAGTTGCGACACCGTGGCCGAAGCGCTGGACTCGTTGATGGATTACTACCCCATTGTTGGCGAGGGCGGCACCTTTGAATATGCCGTGGCAGGTGATGTGTGCGAAATCCGCTACCAGCCCCAATACACCACCCGGCTGGCGGAGCGGGTGGAAGCCGCGCTGGCCTCCTTGCTGCAGCTCACCCGCTGGTCCACCGGCGAGCAGGTCCACGCCGACAGCATTACCTTTGTCCACCCGGCACTGGATACCCCGGCGCGCTATGAGGCGTTACTGGGCGTGCCCGTGTCATTTTCCGCTCCCCATAATGCCTTGCGCATTCCCGCCTCTGCGCTATCGCTGCCACTCATTTATGCCAACCCGGCCCTGTGCCAGCACTTGCGCACCCTGGCCGACCAGCTGCTGGAGCAACTGGGGAGTCAGTCGTTGAGTGTGAGTGTGCGCGACCTGCTGCGCCAGAACCCCCGTTGGGGCAAGGAAAAAGTGGCCGAGCAACTGGCCATGAGCGGCCGCCACCTGATCCGCAAACTCAGCGAAGAAGGCACCAGCTTCAAGCTGCTGCGCGATTCACTGCTGCAGGGCATGGCTGAACAGTCGCTGAAGGAAGGATTAAAACTCTTTGATATTGCCGACAAACTGGGCTTTTCCGATGAAAGCGCCTTTGCCAAAGCCTTCAAACGCTGGACCGGCATGACACCGGCCCAGTTTCGTGCACAAATCTAAACGGCCAACAGCGCCTGTTCGATGTCTGCCAGGATATCGTCCACATGCTCGATACCAATGGACAGACGCACCAGGTCTGCGCTGACACCCGCCTTTTTCAGCTCTTCATCATTCAACTGTCGGTGCGTGGTCGTGGCCGGGTGACACGCCAGCGACTTGGCATCGCCAATGTTCACCAACCGCTTGACCAACTGCAACGCATCAATAAAACGCGCTCCCGCCTCGCGGCCACCTTCCACACCAAAACTGAGAATCGACGAGGGCACGCCGCCATCCATGTATTGCTGCGCCAATGCATAATCCTTGTCGGTTTCCAGCCCGGCAAAATTGACCCAGCTTACCTTGGCATGGTCGCGCAGGTACGCAGCCACTTTCATGGCATTCTTGCAATGGCGCTCCATGCGCAGGCTCAGGGTTTCGATACCCTGCATAATCAGAAACGCATTCATCGGCGACAACGCGGCGCCCATATTGCGCAAGGGCACAACCCGGGCACGACCGATGAACGCGGCCTCACCCATGGCTTCCACGTACACCACACCGTGATAGCTGGGGTCCGGCTCATTGAACTGCGGAAAGCGCGGGTTGCCTTTCCAGGGAAATTTTCCGGAATCCACGATGGCACCGGCAATGGTGGTGCCGTGGCCGCCCATATACTTGGTCAGCGAGTGCACCACGATATCGGCACCGTGTTCAAAAGGCCGGCACAATGCGGGGGTTGCCACCGTATTATCCACCACCAGCGGCACACCCGCGTCATGGGCGACCTTGGCCAAGGCTCCCATGTCCACCACGTTGCCCGCCGGGTTACCGATGGATTCGCAGAATACCATCCTGGTTTTTTCATCAATGGCATCCGCAATCGCCTGGGAATTACGTCCATCGGCCATGCGCACCTCAATGCCCTGATTCGGCAAGGTATGCGCGAACAAGTTATAGGTACCGCCATAAAGCTGACTGGTGGAAACAATATTGTCCCCGGCCTTCGCCAGTGTCTGGATCGTCGCGGTGATCGCCGCCATACCTGACGCCATGGCCAACGCACCAATGCCGCCCTCCAGTTGCGCAACACGCTCTTCCAGCACCCCATTTGTCGGGTTCATGATGCGACTGTAAATATTCCCCGGCACTTTCAGATCGAACAGATCGGCACCATGCTGGGTATCGTCAAAGTAGTAGCTGGTGGTCTGGTACATGGGCACAGCCACCGCATGGGTCTGCGGATCACCGGCAAAACCGCCATGAATGGCTATTGTTTCTCTTTTCATCATTCCCTGCCTCACATCAAATTGTCGCCTGGCGACACACACGCAAAAAGGCCGCCAAACGGCGGCCTGAAAAAATCGTTCGCTCTATTTAATCGGGGGTTCGTTCCAGAAATCAAACTGTTTGGGCACATCCGCCAGAGAGGTCTCAAAACGCGGATCGCGTTTTTCCAGAAAAGCGGTGAAACCATCCTTGCCGTCCCAGAACTCGTTGGACCAGTAAATCATTTTCGATTCCACCACATGGGCTTCGGCCGGATGGGAGAAATTGGGGTTGCGCCACAACATCTGCTTGGCCAGCGCCACGGCCACCGGGGAGCTTTTGGCAATCAGTTTGCGGGCGATACAGCGCGCCACGTCCAGCACTTCACCCTTGTCATGCACACTGTGGAACAGGCCAGCCTTCTCGCCTTCTTCGGCCATGAAAATGTCGCCACTGATTACCCACTCCAGCGCCTTCTGAATACCCACCACTCGGGGCAGGAACCAGGAGGAACAGGCCTCCGGGGTAATCCCCCGCTGGGTAAAGACAAAACCGATCTTGCTGTTGGCCGCCACCAGACGGATATCCATGGGCAGGGTCATGGTGATACCCACACCCACCGCAGCGCCATTGATGGCCGCAATCACCGGTTTGCGACAGTTATAAATCGCCAACGACAGTTCACCACCGGAATCGCGAATGGTTTCCAGCGGCGGATCCATCCCCTCCGCATCGTCATAACCGAACAGGTGACCGCCATCTTCCGGCTGCATTTCCATGCCGGCACAAAACACCTTGCCCGCGCCGGTAACAATCACCGCGCGGATGTCATCGTTGCGATCCGCTTCTGCCAGCGCATGCACCACTTCGTCTTTCATCCGCAGGGTAAAGGCATTGAGGCGGTCGGGGCGGTTGAGGGTAATGGTCAGAATCTGCTCGGCCAGATCGGTCTTGATGTCCTGATAATCCATGGTCACTCCACAGGGGTTGTGCGGTTTTCAGCAGGTATCGACAGAGGCACTACCTGCACCGTTTGACCCCGAGCATACCCCGACGGCAAGGCGTCGAACATGGCACGAAGTGTCCGGTTGAGGTGAGGCTGATCGTAAAAGCCGGCGAGCACCGCCAGCTCGGTAAAATTCATCCCGCTCTGCCAGAGCGACAGGGCACGCTGACACTTGAGATGCAGCTGGTAACGCTTCAACGTCACCCCCATCTTCTCCCGGAAAAGGTGGCGAAAGCGGGATTCGGACAGCCCGGCCTGCTGCGCCAGATGGGTCATGGTGGGCGCCGGCTCCGGCGCATCACGCAGCCAGGCACAGCTGGCGGCAATGCGCGCATCCAGCGGCGACGGAGAGGCCAGCTGCCGCAGTTGCTGCACAAACGTCACCACCCCGGTTTCGGGCTGAGCCGCCCGCGATAAATCACGCAAGGTATCGCTGAGCCACTGCTGGTGCGCCGCCGACAACGGCTGCTGCAGGGCCAGGGATCGCCAGGCCGGCTCGTCCGGGTCGAGATGCAGAATAGCCACCGGGCCATCGCTGTGCAGACTTTGCTGGCACTCCGGGGGCACCAGAACGGCCCGGGCACAAAGCACCCGGCCGTCACGGGTGACCCGAATATCCCTTTCCAGCCCGACCAGTAACGACGCCGCCACATGCTGGTGGGGCTGGTTGTGCAGCGAGGAAAGCGCCATCAGCCAACCGCCCCGCCAGAGAAACAGCGGGGTCAGCAGACGAGGATCGGAAGCCGGCGACGATTGGGACATGCCGGAAATAGTGCCCGCCCGGGGCCGGGCAGGCAACGTTCATCAGCGCCTGATCAATTCACCACACCGGAGCGGCGCAGCCCCAGCTTGTGGGCCAGCTCGATGCTGACGAACATGGGGCCGACCAGCAGAAACACCAGATCATCCACAAACGACGGCTTCTTGCCCTCTACCTTGTGGCCCCACACTTGTACGGCCCAGGCCAGCAACCACAAGGCCGCCGCACTCCAGCCCAACGACAGGGCGCTGCGATCCACCGCCACCACGGCGGCAAGGGACAGGGCCAGCCACACCCCCATCAACGCCGTCATACCCACGGACATGCGCAGATAGAACGGCATGCAGATCGCGGCCAGCAAGGTACCACCGTTGACCCAGTACGCCAGGCTGCCGTCCAGCCCCAGCCAGTGCCCCAGCGGTATCAGCCAGAACAGCCCCAGGGTGGACACAAAAATGGCCGGCACACAGAGGATGTGTACCCATTGATTGACCGGATTGCGGTGGCTATCGCCATAGTCCGCCAGAAAGGTATTGAGATCACGCATGGACAGCTCTCCCGAGTTGTTGTTTTGAGCTGCCACACAGCTTAGCGGCAGCTCACACCCGGAAATTGTACGAAGGGGTTATCCCGCGCGGTGGCCGCTGGGAAGCAGGCAGACAAGACTGTCAGTCGCAGCCCCGGCGGCTGTCCTTCAGCGCGCGCAGCACCTGCTCGCGGGTCAGCAGACCAGTCAGGATGCCCTGGGCATCCACCACCGGGTAGATCTTGGGTTTTTCCGTGACCATCAGCTCCGCCACGTTCACCGCCGAATCGTCTTCTTTCACCGTCAACGGCTGATCGTGCATGAAGTCTTCCACCACCAGCGACCCTTCACAGTGATAACTGGAAATCAGCAGCTTGCGCAGGCAATCCTGTTCGGAGACAAACCCCACCACCTTGTTCTGGCTATCCACCACCGGCAGCCCGGTGAACTTGTGCTGCAACAGCGCGTCCACCACTTCGGTCAGCTCGGTGCCGGTCTTGATTGCCATGGGGTGCTTTGCCATCAGGGCACGTACCGTCATCTCTTGCATGTCGCTCTCCTTCTGCCAGCCCGGCCACTACCGGAACAGTCCAGATTCATGGTTTTGACTATAGCACCCCCCGAGGAGCCTCTGCCTGCGGTTCTTGCCCATCCCAACGATCAATTCCTGCAATCGCTATACAATGCAGGCATCGCCTTCCTACAATGGCTCCCAAGACAACAAGAAGCCTGACCGCAGGCCCACATGGAGCAGAGGAACAGCGAATGGTATCGCCCCGCGTCTGGCTGGCTTTCGGGCTATTGGCCCTGTTGGTTATCTCCCCGCTGCAAGCCGCAGAAAATGCGGCCTGCGATGCGGCAGAGCTGACACTGGCCCAGCTGAAACAGCAGCGTCAGCAACTGCGTACGGACCGCTACACCCTGCAATCCATTTTCGATGGCGACGTCCCCACCCCACACCAGCTCAACGCCCTGCTGGGGCGCCCCCTGAACCAGCGGCCGTTACTGCCCCTGATCGAGCCGCAACCGCTTGCTGTGATCGACAGCAAATGTCCGGCGCTGCAGAACGATATCGACACCCTGACCCAACAGGTCAACACGCTGGAGCAATCGCTCTACACCTTGCGGCAGGCGTTTTTCGGTCTCAACTTCCCCCAGCGCCAGGCCTTTCTGAACCTGGCAACGCACCATACAAAACTGCAGACACTGGCCGATAGCCCGGAGACGGATCCCTCCATTCACCAGGCGAGCCAGGTACTGCAGCGGCACATTCAGCAGGTGTGGGCTGTGCTGGGCCAGCTACAGAGCGCCCCCGCAGAGGCCCTGCAAACGCTGGATGAATTGTGGCTGCAACTACCCGCATTGCGCGCCCCCAGTGGCGCCCGCTCCACCGCCTGGCGCAGCCTGCTCAAGACACGGCTGGATATTCAGAAAGACGTCCGCGCGCTGCGCTCGGAACTGTGGGAAAACCGCCCGCTGCTGGAGCAGATCAACAACCTGGGCGGCCTTGGCCAAGCCCCACTGCTGTTACAGCACGAAAGCCAGCGCATCGGCCTGCGCGTGCTCGATATCGTTGCGTTGATGCGCTACGACCTGAATGGCCCTATCCGCAACGGCGGCTTCATGCCGGTGGTACAAAATATCCTGGCGTTGATTCTCGGGGTGGTGGGCTTCTGGTTACTGATTCATCTTGCCCAGCGCACCCGCCGCTGGGCCCTGTCACTGCATGACCGGGTGGTGCAACTCAGTGGCGAGCGCCGCTGGCTGCTCAATGCCAGCCGCCTGATCAGCGGGCTGGCGCCGATTCTGCCGTGGATTTTGATCTGGCTGGTACTGGGGCGCCTGGACCCGTTGCTGGACACCCCCTCCAGCAAGATTCTGTTATGGCTGCTACCACTGGGGCAGCTGTATGTGATCTACGGCCTGCTGTGCCTGATCGGCGAATGGCTGGTCATGCGCGTTGCGCAAAGCGCCAATGCCTACCTGGGCGGCGGACAGACCCAACAGGTAACACGCCACGCCCGTAATCTGGCGCGCTGGATGATTGTCCCCTGGGTGCCAGTCATTGTGGTCTGGGAAAGCCTGGGGCCATCGCTGATGTACTACCTGTTTTTCGGGGTACTGCTGGTAGCCATTTACTGGGGGCTGGGTCGGTTACTGGCATTGCGTCATCAGGACTATCAGGTCTGCCTGCAAACCCTGATGCCCTCGCGGCTGGACCCGCTGATTACCCGCCTGTTGCACCCCCGGCTCTTCTGGCTGTTTGCGCCGATGATGCTGCCCATCGCCCTGATCAGTTTTCTGGTCGGCTTTGTGGACCGGGTGCTGGCTGACTTCGACTGGTACATGCGCCTCAAGGCCCGCTGGTTCCGGTTCCGTGCCACGGTGGCCACCGACGAAGACGAGACCGATGATGCTGAACAACCGGCGGCGCAGTCCTACGAGCGCTGGTTTGCCTCCGCCCTGCCGGACGATGCGAGCAAAACCCCGTTTATCGATACCGGGCTGGTGGCGGCCATGGAGAAAAGCATCCAGCGCTGGCACGAAGACAAGACCGATGAAAACGCACTGGTCGTGGCCGGCGAGAAAGGCTGCGGCAAAAGTGTTTCGCTGGGCAAACTCAACGCGGTGCTGGAGAAAAGCTGTGAATCCCTGCAGACCCTGCACCTGAAAGTGCCTGCGAAAACCTGCACACCGGAAGCCATTCACCGGTTAATTGGCGATGCGCTGGGCTCGGATCTGGTCAACGACGGCCCCGCCGCTCTGGTCAAGGAAGACGAACACCGCCAACCCACGCTGGTGGTTCTGGATGAAGCACAGAACTTTTTCCTGGCCCAGCTGGGCGGACTGGAAGGCTGGCGCACGGTACTGAATCTGGTCAATGCGCGGCTGGACAATGTGTTCTGGGTACTGCTGATCAACAACCAGAGCTGGGCGTACCTGTGTAACGTCTTCGGCCGCGAATACCAGTTCCGCAATGTGATCCGGGTAAAACACTGGGGGCAGACCGACATTCGCTCACTGATCCTTAGCCGCAACCACCTGAGCAACTTCCAGCTGCGCTACGACGAAGTGTTGCTGTCCTCGCGCGGGCCGGAGGCCGGCAATCTGCGTAATGCGGAGCAACGCTATTTCAGCCTGCTGTGGGACGCCAGCCGCGGTAACCCCATGGTGGCATTACGGCTGTTCCTGACCTCAGTCAAAGTGAAGGGCCGACAAGTCACCGTGGGGCTGCCCAATCCACCTTCTGCCAGCCTGCTCGACGGCATGGGCGATAACTCCCTGTTTGTGTACGCGGCCATTGCCACCCACGAAAACCTGACCAGCCACGAAATCACTGCGGTCACCCATTTGCCAGAGAACATCGTGCGCTACGCCCTGAAAGGCGGCTTTGATGCCGGCTTTCTGCACAAGGATGAAGACAGCCGCTACCGCCTGGTGCCCCTGTGGTACCAGCAGGTGATCAGTTACCTGACACGGAAGAACCTGCTCAATGAATGATGGAAATATCGTCAACGACCTGACCGTCGTGGTGGAACTGTTCAATGTCTACGCCTTGATGCTGCTGTTTATCGGCGGCCTGGTGCTGTGGGCGCTGAACTGGGGCATCAGCAAGGCAAGCCAGAAAATCACCGAGAAAATGCCCACCCGGCGCTTCCTGATTCTGCAGATCACGACCCTGATCGGTTTTGTGCTCTACACCGTCGGCGCCATCGCGCTGGTGATCGGGGTGCTGCAACCCCCCAAGGAGTTCATGCTCGCCGCCGGGGGTTCCATCGCCGTGGCGCTGGGTTTTGCCCTGAAAGACATTGCCGCCTCGCTGGTGGCCGGCCTGCTCCTGCTGTTCGATCGCCCTTTCCGCGTGGGCGACCGGGTCAGCTTCGATAATGTCTACGGGGAAATTGTCTCCATCGGCCTGCGTACCGTGCGCCTGCAAACCCTGGACGACAACCTGGTCACCATCCCCAATTCACGCTTTATCACCGACGTGGTCGCCTCCGGCAATGCCGGCGAGCTGGACATGATGGTCGTCACCGATTTCCACGTCGCCCTGGATGCCAACATCGAACAGGCCCAGGCCATCGTGGAGGAAATCATCGTCACCAGCCGCTACGCCTACCTGAAAAAACCGGTCACCTTTGCCATTGAAGAAATCGAAGTGGGCTACCGGCTGGCGATTCGGCTGCGCGCCAAGGCCTATGTGCTGGATGTGCATTACGAGAAAGCATTTCAGAGCGATATCGTAGTGCGGGTCTCCAAACGCTTTACCGAAATGCAGGTGGCACGGCCCGCATAATCTGCCGGGCCGTTATTCCGTGTTCTTGTTGCCATCATCACTGGCGGGCTTGTCGGCCTCGCCGGACAGCACCTCTTCCAGCTCCTCACGGGGCATATAATCCAGATCCCAGTGACTGGTGTAGGTTTCTTTCAAACGCCGCCGCCCCCGGTGCAAGGGCTCCGGGTCTTCATCACTGCCATGGGCTGCGTGGTGCTCACCCAGTGCCGGCCCGGGCGCGCTGTCGCCCTCCGATTGCGGACGCTCCGTTTCCTGCGCCACCCCACGCCGTTGGCGCCAGGCGGCAAGCCATCGTTTCAGCCAGTGCATACTCTTTCCTCCGGCCGTTACTGTTCTGCCTACCCTATCATCCCGGCTTGCCATCCACTCGCGGGCGCGTCAGCACCGGCCCATAAAGCAGCAGGAAGCCGGCAAAGGCCAGGCTCCATAGTCCCGCAGACAGCCACACCCCGGACAACCAGGGCAACCAGCCCAGCGCCGTGAGCACCCGTAAGCCACCCGCCGTCAGCACCAGCGCATACAGCAGGATTCCGCCGGGCGGCAGCGCCACGGCACGGCCGGTATGCCCCACCGCCACACGGGTCATGACGCCCATGATGGTGGTGCCCATGGCGCCCGCCCCCAAGGCATGCAACCAACTGGTCGGCGCCACCCAATGCCACTGGGCCAGCGCCAGCAGTACAAAGCCCAGCACCACCCACACATGCCCCAGGTGCAGAATCCACAACAACGGCTCATCGCGGATCTGCCAGGACGACCAACCCGCCAACCGCAACGACGCCATGAGCGCAGCCGCCAGCGCCAGCACTGCCAGCAGCGTCCCCTTGATATCGAGCGCCACCAGCACGGCCACCATCAGCGCCAGGCCCAAGCCCACCGGCGTCATCCAGGGGATAGTGCGCACCCGGGCACTGTCCCGGCCGCGAGCCTGTAGCCAGTTGCGTGTAAACGCCGGAGTAATACGCCCACCGATAATCAAGATCAGCACCGCCGCCAGCACCACCAGGGCATGCAAATAATGCGGCGACCCGGACAAATGAAACAACAGATCCAGCACCCAGCAGAACGCCAGCACCATCATCAGCACTAGCTGCCGATACTGGCGGGCATGCCAGATGCGGATACCTGCCAACCAGGCCAGCACGGGCATAAAGGCCAGATCGATCACACTGGCCGCCATGGGCCAGGTGCCAGCAAACGTCATTGCCAACCGGCCGGCCAGCCACAGCAACCACACCGCCAGTAACCGCCCGCCTGCCACCGGGCGCGCCCCGGTCCAGTTGCACACCGCCGTGAGCAGAAAGCCGGCAATGGCCGCATTGAGAAAGCCCGCCAGCATTTCGTGCTGGTGCCACAGCATGGGGGGCAAAGCCAGATTATCCAGGCCCCCCCGGGTCAGCAGGAACACCCACAACGGCACCAGCACGGCTGCAATTAAGGCTGCGGAAAGAAAAAACAGACGAAACGGAAACGCAAACAGCGGCGCCTGCAATCCACGCGGGGACTGCCGGGCTTGCGCGTCGGAGGTATCGGATGTGGAATCTGGCGGTGCCATAGGGCTCTCCCTGCCGGAACAGACACCCTCGAATATACCCGGTTGCAGGCGAGCGTGATGGTAATAACGCGGTAAAACTGACCGGGATCACGACCCGGCCAGTCAGGCGAGAATCAGGACAGCAATTGCGGGCGCTTCATCAGCCGCGCCAGTTTTTCCAGGCCCTGCTGTCGCAGGTGGGCACTATCACGCTTGGAAGGGTGGAAATCGCGTTTGTAATAGGCCAGGTAGGATTTGCCCAGCTTGCGCAGCCAGCCGGGGTTGCCCACCAGCCAGTTGAGCCCCTGGCGCACGGATTTCCAGTCAGTGGGATCATCCATTTCAGCGCGCAACTGGTTGTAATGCAGAATGGTAAACCCGATGAATTCCACCGTGGTAAATGCCATTTCCGACGTCCGCACCCAATAGCTGTCCACCTGATCGCGGTACACATCAAAGGCCACGGATTTGTGTTCGCTTTCTTCCACCGCATGCCACAACCACAGCGGCACCATGCGCTCGTCCATGCCTTCGATAAATTCCGGATGTTCCAGAATCATTTCCGCCAGCATGGCGGTGAAATGCTCCAGCGCGCAGGTCTTGGCCAGCTGCCGCTCCGGCGACAACCACTTGGCCATGAATTTCAGGCCATCCTTCACATAGGCATCCACCTTGCCGGTGGGCACGCCCTTGGATTCCATAAACGCATTGAAGGCATCGTGTTCGTTGCCGTGATGGGCTTCCTGGCCGATAAACCCTTTCACCTGCTCACGCAGCAAGGGGTCGGTGAGGTTCTTCTGGAAATGGCGCACGGAACGGACGAAGAAGCGTTCACCTTCAGGAAAAGTGCAGGACAACGCCGTCAAGAGCATGGTCTTGAACTGGTCATTGTCGAACCAGTAACGGGGCATGGCCGGATCAAATTCAAAATCCATCTTGCGGGGCTGAATATCACTTTTATTCACTTTTTTCGGCGGCTGACGCTTGGCCGCTTGATCGCGTTGCCCTGTGGTTATAGCAGTGGCTGCATTGGCATTCATGGCGGTGTCCTCGTTGCTCATGGACACAGTATTTGTCAGTCACAACTGGCACACTAGTGCAGGTTGTGCCATTTTGCTGGCGCAACCTGCCCATGCCCGGCTCAATGGGATGAGGCCTGTGTGCGGGCGCCGGTTTACTGTGCCGTCACGCCATCCCGCCACGGCCCGGGTCAAACCGCGCCGGTTTCCCGCCGGTACAACCGCGCATGAATATCGCCGCCGCTTTTTTCTTTCGACAATAGCCAGTGTGCAGGCACCGCCGGCACCTCGCCTTGGCGGCGACTTTCCACATAGATAATCGCCCCGTCTGCCAGCAGCCCGTGGGCTTCCAGCGCCTCACAGGCCGGCGTCACCAAGCCCAGATCGTAAGGCGGGTCGATAAAAACCAAATCAAACGGTTCCCGTTGCGCAGGCAGCCAACTCAAGGCATCGGCGCAATGCACCGTAATGCGCCCCTCGAACAGGGGCGTTAACTGACGGTTCAGGTCCGCGCTCCGGTCACGCTGCTTCTCCACCAACACCGCCTCCCGGGCACCCCGGCTCAGGGCTTCCGCCCCCAACGCACCGGAACCCGCGAACAGATCCAGCACCCGCAGCCCCGGCAACTCGAATTGCAACCAGTTGAACAGAGTTTCGCGCATACGATCCGAAGACGGGCGCAAATCACCACCGTGGTCCACAAAGTGCAGCCGATGGCCACGCCGTTCACCACCGATAATCCGCACCTGGCCTTTCTGCGCCGCCCCGGCGCTGGCGACGGGGCGTTTACCTGAACGCTTACGGGGCACGATCGGCGGGCTCCTCGGCGGCGGCCGCGTCAGCGTCGCTATCGGCCGAACGAATCTGTGGCGCTTTGGGGCCAATGCTGACGATGGCCAGATTGTCCGGGGTCAGGTTGCGCTGGAACGCGGCCTGAATCTCCTCCGCCGTCACCGTGCGCACCTGCTGGTTGAACCACTGCAGGTAATCCAGCGGCAGGTCGTAGAAACCGATGGCGCCAAGCTGGCCGATGATGTCGCTGTTATCCGCCGTGCCCAGGGCAAAGCTGCCAAGAATGCTGGCGCGGGTTTCTTCCAGCTGTTCCGCGGTGGGGCCGTCCTGCACAAACTGGTCGATCAGATCCAGGGTCAGGGTCAGCGCGTCGTCGGCATTGTCGTTACCCGTCTGCAGGCGCACCTGAAACGGGCCACCGGCGGCCATGGGGCCGAAATGGCTGCTGATACCGTACACGTAGCCACGCTTCTGCCGCACTTCGTCGGTGAGAATGGAGGCAAAACCACCACCGCCAAGCACCTGATTGCCCACATACAGGGCCACATGGTCCGGGTTGCCCCGCCAGGTGGCCTGATTGCCGAGCAGGATATGGGTCTGGGCGGAGGGAAAGGTAATGTGCTGGCGTTGGCGCTCGGCGAGCGGCGCAGCCCGCTCCAGCGGCGGCGCCGCCTGACCTTCCGGCAACGCAGCGCTGATGTCCGCGGCAATTTTCTCCGCCTGGGCGCGGTCCAGATCACCCACCATGGCAATCACGGTGTTACCCGCCGCGTAGTAGGTGCGGTAGAAATCCTGCAGTTGATCACGGGCGATGGCCGGCAGACTCTCCAGGGTGCCATCGCTGGGCTGCCCGTAGGGATGGCCGGCAAACACCGTGGCCTGAAACGCCTTGCTCACCTGCGGGCCGGGCACCTGGGTTTCCATGCGCAGCCCTTGCATCATCTGGGTACGAATTCGCGCCAGGGTGTCCTGCTCAAACGTCGGGCTGCCGATCACCTGATTGAACAGCGCCAATACCGGTTCACGGTACTGCGCCTCGGACAGGGTCCGCAGGCTGATCACCCCCATGTCCCGGTAGCTGGACGAGGAAAAGCTGGCGCCCTGATCTTCAAAGCCGCGGGCGATATCGTCCACGCTCATGCCATCGGCGCCTTCGCCCAGCAAGGCGCTGGTGAGTGACGCCAGGCCCGGGTGCGCACCATCGCGGGCGGAGCCGGCATCACTGACCAGACGAATATCCAGCATGGGCAGCGCATCGCTGGCCACAAACAGGACTTTCGCCCCTTCCCCGGTTTGCCAGGACTGGATATCCAGCGCTGGCGCTTGCGGGTCGGTTGCTGCCACCTGCGCTTCGGTGCGGGGGAAAGCCCCCGAAAAGGTCCCGGCACAGGCACTCAGCAGCGCGCCCAAAACGAGCAAACAGGCCAGTCGGAAAACATTCATCTTCATGGTTGCGGCTCCGCTTGCGGTTGATCAGAGGTGGGCGCTTTCGGTTTCACCGTGCCCACGGTCAGGCGTTCTGGCACCAGCCATTGCTGTGCCACGCGCTGCACGTCTTCGGCGGTAACCGCCTCCAGGTTGTCGGCAAAGCGGGCGGACAGGTCAATATCCAGCCCCAGGGTGCTCAGCATCCCCAGCTCCATGGCCTGACCCATCACCGAGTCTTTTTCGTACACCTGGCCCGCCAGCACCCCGGCCCGCACCCGCGCCATTTCCGCGTCGGTGGGCAGCGTGGTCTGCAGCCGTTCGATCTGCGCCAGCAGTGCTTTTTCCACTTGCTCCAGAGTCACGTCCGGGCTGGGGGCGGCGGTCAACGTGAAGGTGCCATCACCCCGCTGAATCCCGCTGTAGCTGGCACCCGCGCCGGCCACCAGCCGTTCGCCACGCACCAGATCCGTTTCGATGCGCGCGCTCATGCCGCCATCGAGCACGCCTGCCAGCATGGTCAGGGCGTAGAAATCACTCTTGTCTTCCAGCGTGACCAGCGACGGCACGTTGTACATCATGTACAGGGAGGGCACTTTTACCGGCAGATTCAGCGCCAGACGGCGCTCACCGGCCGGCGGATTCACCGTCTGTTTGGGCCGTGGCGGGGTCTGCCCGGCCGGCAGATCGGCAAAGAACTTTTCCACCAGCGGCTCCACCTGCTCGCGGGTGACATCCCCGGCAATCACCAGGGTGGCGTTGCCCGGCACATAGAACCGCTGGTACCAGCTACGCGCCTGCTCCGGCTGCAGCTGGGCCAGCAGCGAGCGCCAGCCAATAATCGGGTGGGCATAGCCAGTCCCCGGACGGGCCACCGCCTGGAACTTTTCCCAGGCCAGCGCATTGGGGTTATCGTCCGTGCGCATGCGCCGCTCTTCCATCACCACGTCCAGCTCGCGGGCAAATTCCGCGTCGTCAATTTCCAGGTGCCCCAAGCGTTCCGCCTCCAGCTCCAGCGCCAACGGCAGGCGCGACACTTCGTATTGCTGGAAGTAAGCGGTGTAGTCATAACTGGTAAAGGCGTTATCGCTGCCCCCGTAGCGGGACACCAGCCTGGAAAAATCGCCGGGGCCCAACTTCTCGGTGCCCTTGAACATCATGTGTTCCAGCACGTGGGCCAGCCCGGTCTCAAAAGGGGCTTCATCAATACTGCCCGCCTTGAACCACACCATCACGGTGACCACCGGCGCGCGGTGATCTTCACGGACCAGCACTTTCAGGCCGTTATCCAGCGTAAAGGCATGGGTCGGCAGCGCCGCCTGGGCAGTCAGCGACCACAGACCCAGCGCCAATACCGTTATCAGTCTTTTCATGAAATACCTCTATTGGGGGCACACCTGTGTTGAGAACCACAAACCCGAAGCTGCTCCCCTCTCCCCATAATGGTAGGATAGCGGCGCGTTCGCCCCCGCGAACGGCAACTCTGCAAGCAGGTCCTTTTTTTCTCCGGCATAGCATACCGGGTTATCGCCCTGCTCTTGCAGCCTCATTGCAAAAGAAGGGTCACCCTTCTTGATTGGATACGACTGATCATGAGCGACGAAGTTTCCCGCGACGACAACAACCGCCCGCAACCGGACGAAAAACCGGAAGAAAAGAAGACCGGTTTCTGGAAGCGCATGTTTACCGGTGTGGATGCCGACGAGGCACCCACCGCAGCGCCCGAGCCCGCGGCAGAAAGCGCTCCGGCACCCGCTGAGCCTGCCACACCGCCACCAGCAGCAGCGCCGGAGCCCATACCTTCTGCGCCAGCCGCCCCCGAGGAAAGCCCTCAGGATGAGGACGGCGACGGCGGTTTCTGGACCCGCATGAAGCAGGGCATGAGCAAGACCCGCAAGGGACTGGGCAAGGGCCTGGCCGACCTGCTGGTGGGCGCCAAGGAAATCGACGACGAGATCTTCGAGGAAATCGAAACCCAGCTGCTGGTGGCCGATGTGGGCGTGGAAGCCACGGACGTGATCGTTCAGGCCCTCACCGACCAGGTGACCCGCGAAGAGCTGGTGGACGCCGACGCCCTCTACGAATCCCTGCAGAACGAACTGCGCAAGTTGCTGGTTCCGGTGGATCAGCCCATGCAGATCGACGGCAGCAAAAAGCCCTACGTGATCCTGATGGTGGGTGTGAACGGGGTCGGCAAGACCACCACCATCGGCAAGCTGGCCTGCCGCTTCAAGGCCGAAGGCAAGAGCGTGATGCTGGCCGCCGGTGACACCTTCCGTGCGGCCGCCGTGGAGCAGCTGCAGGTATGGGGCGAGCGTAACGACATTCCCGTGGTGGCCCAGCACACCGGCGCCGATTCTGCTTCCGTGGTCTATGACGCGGTGCAAGCCGCCCAATCACGCGGTGCCGATATTCTGATCGCCGACACCGCCGGGCGCCTGCATACCCGTGGCAACCTGATGGAAGAGCTCACCAAGGTGACCCGGGTGATGAAAAAACTGATCCCGGATGCCCCCCACGAGGTATTGCTGGTACTCGATGCAGGCACCGGCCAGAATGCCATCAACCAGGCAGAACAGTTCCGTGATGCCGCCGGCGTGACCGGGTTGGCACTCACCAAGCTCGACGGCACCGCCAAAGGCGGTATCCTGTTTGCCTTGGCCAAACGCACTGGCCTGCCGATTCGTTTTATCGGCGTCGGGGAACGACTGGAAGACCTGCGCCCCTTCCATGCGGAAGAGTTTGTGCAGGCACTGTTTGAAGATGTGACCGGTTAAACGCCGCACGCCCCAGGCTTCACGCAACACGCCGCGTGCAAGCCTGCTGCGTGTTACGTGAAGCGGTCGAGCCTAAGCGAGACACCATGATTCAGTTTGACCGGGTCAGCAAACGCTACCCGAACGGGAAAGACGCGCTCAGCAAAGTGGGGTTCACACTCCCCGCCGGGCAGTTGACGTTTCTCACCGGTCACTCCGGGGCGGGCAAGTCCACCCTGTTGAAACTGATCATGATGATCGAACGCCCTACACAGGGGCAGGTGCTGATTGATAACCAGAACCTGAATGGCTTCAGTAATCGCCACATCCCCCTGCTGCGTCGCAAGATCGGCATGGTCCACCAGAACCACCAACTGCTGTTCGACCGCAGTGTCTTTGATAACGTGGCCCTGCCGTTGATCATTGCCGGCTATGCCCGTGCCGACATCGGCAAACGGGTGCGCGCCGCCCTCGACAAAGTGGGCCTGCTGGACAAGGAAAAGCTCAACCCGATCATGCTCTCCGGCGGCGAACAGCAACGCGTGGGCATCGCCCGGGCAGTGGTCAACAAACCCCCGCTGCTGCTGGCCGATGAGCCCACCGGCAACCTGGACCCGGCCCTGTCCGAAGAGATCATGGACCTGTTCAAGGATTTCGCCCGGGTCGGCGTGGCGGTCTTGATCGCCACCCACGACCTGAGCCTGATCGCCCGCTACAACCACCGCCTGCTGACCTTGCGCGAAGGCCGCCTGATCCATGACGGCGACGAATCGGGAGAGGCCCATGGCGCCTAACAACACCAACAAGGGCAAAGGCAACCGGGGCGCCCGCAGCGCCACCCCGGTCAAACCCGGCCGCCAGAAAACGGAACGGCCACGTCGGGTGGCCGGCGCTCACAGCGCCCAGACCTCCCTGAGAGACCGTTTTATCAGCTGGCGCCAGCACCATCGCGACTCCCTGCGCGACGCCCTGCAACGCCTCAATGCCGCCCGCGCCAGCAGCGCCATGACCATTCTGGTCATCGCCATCGCCCTGGCCCTGCCCGCCGGGTTGGCCGTGCTGCTGGACAATGCCCGCGCCATCACCCGGGGCTGGGACGGCAATGCCCATCTGTCCGTGTTCCTGGACATGGATATTAGCGAGGCCCGCCAGCGGGCGCTGGCCGAGGAATGGCAAGGCACCGAAAATATCACCCGCACCGAGGTGATTACCCGCGCCCAGGCGCTGGCGGAGTTCAAGGCCCTGTCCGGTTTCGGTGATGTACTCGAAGCCCTGCCGGACAACCCGCTTCCCCCGCTGATTGTGGTCTTCCCGGACAGCACCGACCCGGTGACCCTGCGCGCCCTGGAGAACCGCCTGGGCGACGCTGATGGTGTGGATCTGGTGCAGCTGGACGTGGAATGGGTACGCCGCCTGCACGCCCTCATCGAGCTGGGAGAGCGACTCATTTCCGCCCTCACCCTGGCGCTGGCCGCCGCCGTGGTGCTGGTCATGGTGAACACCATCCGCCTGGCCATCGAAAGCCGGCGGGAAGAAATTGTGGTGGTCAAGATTGTCGGCGGCACCGACGGCTTCGTCCGTCGTCCCTTCCTCTATACCGGCTTTTGCTTCGGCTTCGCGGGCGGCCTCACCGCAGTCATTCTGGTGCAGGTTGCGCTGTGGTGGCTGGGCGGGCCCATTGATGAATTGCTGATGCTTTATAGCAGCGAGCAATCACTGACCTCCATGGCCGCATCCAGCCTGATCATCCTGCCCCTGTTCAGCGGTGTACTGGGCCTGCTGGGCGCCTGGCTGGCCGTGGGCCGCCACCTGGGCGATATCGAGCCGAATTTCTGAGGCAAAGGCCCCGCAGCCCGGCTTCAAGCCTGGAAGCGGGTAGCCTGACAAATTGACGCCCAGGGAACCTGATCGCCCCAAACCCCTCTAATACTCTGTTCATCCGTGCTTAACACGGGCGATGCATGCTCTTCAGCATCGATCAACTGAGTCGATCAAACGGAACTTTTTCGCCTATTAGCACTCTACGAATGCGAGTGCTAATATCAGGACTCAAACGGATTGGGATGCTCGTCAACGAGCGACGCCAACGAGGAGAACACGCGCATGACACACCTTTCAGAACGCGCACAGGCGCTCACATTAGCCGTACCGGGTAACGACCTGGACGCCTACATGCGAGCCGTTAACGCCGTGCCGGTACTCAGCGCAGAGGAAGAACAACGCCTTGGCGAACGACTGTATTACGATCAGGACCTGGATGCGGCACGCAGCCTGGTCCTGTCTCACTTGCGCTTTGTCGCCCACATCGCCCGCAGCTACACCGGTTACGGCCTGCCACTGGGCGACCTGGTGCAGGAAGGCAACGTGGGCCTGATGAAGGCCGTAAAACGCTTTGACCCCACTAAAGGGGTCCGTCTGGTGAGCTTTGCGGTGCACTGGATCAAGGCCGAGATCCACGAATACGTGATCAAGAACTGGCGCATCGTGAAAGTGGCCACCACCAAGGCCCAGCGCAAGCTGTTCTTCAACCTGCGTGGCCAGAAAAAACGGCTGGGCCGCCTGACCATGGAAGAGGCCCAGCGGGTCGCCGACGATTTGGGCGTTACCGCCACGCAGGTCAAGGAAATGGAAGGCCGTCTGGGCGCCTACGACGCCAGCTTCGATGGCCCCACCAACGATGACGACGACAGCACCGTGGTGTCACCCGCCGCCTATCTACACAGCGACAACAGTGACCCGGCCGATCTGCTTGCGGAACAGGACAAACAGCAGCGCGAAAGCCGCCAGCTGAGCTCAGCCCTGATGGCACTGGACGAACGCAGCCGCGACATTCTGGAACGCCGCTGGCTGGCGGACCAGAAATCCACCCTGCAGGAACTGGCCGACGAATACGGCGTGTCTGCCGAACGGATTCGCCAACTGGAAAACAACGCCATCAAGAAGCTGCGTAACGCCATCGCAGCGTAAAAGATACGCTGCATGCTTCACGCAACAGGCAACACGCTAAACGCCCCTCAATGAGGGGCTTTTTTGTGCCGCTTTACGGCAACGACACGCATCATGCGGTCGTAACGCAAAAACCTTATTCCCGCTGTAGGAACCGAGCTTGCGAAGGTAACAGCCACAGGCTGGCCCGTAATGAGCGAAGCGAATAACGCCACTTGAGGCGCGAATAGCGGCCCCTCGCAACCCCTTCTCGTTACTCGAAACGACATCCCTCGCCAAGACTCGGGTTCGCGCCCCAAGCGGCGCTCCTACCGTCGCAACGAATGTACCCCGCGACACGGATATTCCGGTACACTATGCAACCCGAGGCGGCACTCGTTTTGACCGCCACTGCGGAGTCCCGAATGAAAACCCTGCTTATCCTCGGCGCCCTCAACAGCGCCCTTGCCGTCATGCTCGGCGCCTTCGGTGCCCATGGACTGAAAGCCCGCGTGGACGAATCCCTGCTCGCCACCTGGGCCACCGCCAGCGAATACCATTTCTTCCATGCGCTGGCGCTATTACTGGTGGGCCTACTGGCGAAAACGTTCGGCGCCTCCAGCATGGTCACTGCCGGTTGGGTATTGTTTGCCGGTATGCTGGTATTCAGTGGTAGCCTGTACGTACTGGTGTTAAGCGGGCAGAAATGGCTTGGCGCCATTACCCCGCTAGGCGGCACCGCCCTGATCATCGGCTGGCTGATGCTGGCCTGGTCCCTTTTCAAACACGCTTGATAAAGATCATGAAGCTCATTGTGAATGGCGATACGCTCTCCCTGGACGGCAACACCATTGCCGACCTGGTGGCCCAGCTGGAACTGACTGGCCGCCGGCTGGCGGTGGAAGTGAACCGGGAAATCATCCCGAAAAGCCAACATGCCGACTTCACCCTGAACGAAGGTGACGTGCTGGAAATCGTGCATGCCATCGGCGGCGGCTGACCCGCACCACCCGAATTGCCCTGACAGCAAACTACTCACCGAATTATCGAGGCCAGAATGTCCGACCTGCTGACCATTGCCGGAAACACCTACTCCTCCCGCCTGCTGATCGGCACCGGCAAGTACAAGGATTTTGAGGAAACCCGCAACGCCATCGAAACCAGCGGCGCCGAAATCGTCACTGTGGCCATTCGCCGTACCAACATTGGCCAGAACGCGGACGAGCCCAACCTGCTGGATTTCGTCAGCCCGGACAAATACACCATCCTTCCCAACACCGCCGGCTGTTTTACCGCCGAAGATGCGGTGCGGTGCTGCAAGCTGGCGCGGGAACTGCTGGATGGCCACGACCTGGTGAAACTGGAAGTGCTCGGCGACCAGAAAACCCTGTACCCGAACATTACCCACACCCTGCACGCCGCCCGCGAATTGATCGACGACGGCTTCAAGGTGATGGTTTACACCAACGACGACCCCATCGTGGCAAAAGAACTGGAAGACATGGGCTGCGTAGCGGTGATGCCATTGGGTTCCCTGATCGGTTCCGGGCTGGGTATTCTCAACCCGCACAACATCAAGCTGATCATGGAAGAAGCAAAGGTCCCCATCATCGTGGACGCCGGCGTGGGCACCGCCTCCGATGCGGCGCTGGCCATGGAAATGGGCTGTGACGGCGTGCTTCTCAATTCAGCCGTGGCCCATGCCCAAAAGCCGGTATTGATGGCCTCCGCCATGAAGAAAGCCATCGAAGCCGGCCGCGAAGCCTTCCTGGCCGGGCGCATGCCGCGCAAGGCCTACGCCTCGGCTTCTTCGCCGCTGGATGGCCTGAGCCGCTAATAAAAGGCCAAACGCCGGACGCCAGACGCCAGACGCCAGACGATCAATGTTAAACGCGCCTGCACGGCAGGCAAAAAAACGGCGCCACTCTGGGGGGAGTTGGCGCCAAGGGGAAGTGTTGAACCGTTGATGCTCGTGCACTTCAGGCAGAGTTGTATTGAATCTCTGTATTCACTTTACCCATCCCCGATCAAGGTGGCGTGAAGAGGGCACATTCACCGCCACCCGGTCCTTTTTTGTTATAATCCACTGCTACAGCGTCACCCTTTCATCCGCCTCTTTCACTACGGTAGTCCGGCCCCATGCTCGATTTCATCAACCACGATAAAGATCCGGAAACCGGCAAGGTCATGCGCAAGGTGCGCAGCTTTGTCCTGCGCGAGGGCCGCCTCACCGCCGGGCAGCGCAATGCCCTGGATACCCTGTGGCCCCGCTTCGGGCTGGAGCGGGATCAGGGCGCGCTGGATCCCGAACACGTTTTCGGCCGCGATGCTCCCCGGGTGCTCGAGATCGGTTACGGCATGGGCCAGTCGCTGGCCCAAATGGCCGCCGCCGACCCGGACAAGGACTTTATCGGTATCGAAGTACACCGTCCCGGCGTAGGTGCCCTGCTAATGGAAATCGAGCAGCAGGGCCTGAATAACCTGCGCAGCTACTGTGACGATGCGGTAGAGATTCTCGAGCTCTGCATCCCCGACAACAGCCTGGCGCGGGTGCAGCTGTACTTCCCGGATCCCTGGCACAAGAAAAAGCACCACAAGCGCCGCATCGTCCAGCCCGCCTGGGTGGCGCTGGTGCAGCGCAAATTACAGCCAGGCGGCATTCTGCATATGGCCACGGACTGGGAAAATTATTCCGAACACATGATGGAAGTGATGAACACGGCCGAGGGCTTCAACAATGTGGCAGGGCCTGGCGGGTTCTCGCCGCGCCCGAGCTGGCGCCCGGAAACCAAGTTTGAGCGCCGCGGAGAAAAACTTGGCCACGGAGTCTGGGACTTGTTGTTCGAGAAAAGCGCTTAACAGGAAAGAATTCGTTCTACAAACGGGCAAAAAAAACCGCAGCGTGGGCTGCGGTTTTTCTTTGCTCGATCTCAGCGGAAGTAGCCTTCCACCCCCAAGCTTAAGCTGTTGTATTCCAGCTCTTCACCCATTTCATCTTCAAAACTGTAGAAGGTGTAACCGGCGACAATACCGCCTTTGCCCTGATTGAAGAGAAATTTACCACGCAGGCCATAGAAAAAATCCCGGCCATCGCTGCTGCCTTTAGACGTCCCGAGGGCAGTGGTAGTAGTGGATTCGCCATCCCAGTTCTGCAAACCCAATGTCCCCCCCAAATAAACGGTGTCCGCAACTGGGAACATGACATCAGCAGCCAGGTACAGACCATCGGCATCCACCTCATATTCGCCTATCTTCATTCCACCAGTGAACACCTCTCCGGATTGCTCCCCGAATTGGCGATACCCAACCCGAATAGAAGACGCGCCACTAAAAGCATACCCCAGGTACAGGTCTGGGCCGGTACTGGCACCATCATCTTCTACGTTGAAGCCGCTACCCAGTACATCTTCCAGCTCATCAGCAAAATTGCCGGTATCCCGCGCAAAGCCTCCACCCACAAGAAAGCCTCCTTTCAGGCTATCTTCGGCAGCCCAGGAATTTCCGGTGGCCAAGGTTACCAGCAACATCATTAGCGTTTTTTTCATGATCCCCCCTTTATTTTGGCAAAGGCGGCAAGACTAATAGCTAAACGGCAGATGGAAAATCTTTTTCTTATCGTTGCGATATTGCTTACACGCTTTTGAGAGATGTCGCACTGGCAACCCCCATCGCCCCCATCGTGCCCAGCACCAGCAACGCCCAGTCGTTCCCCAGCATGGCCACCGCCGCACTGATACCGCCCACCGCCAGCAACAGGACACCAATCACGGTATTGCTCACCGCCGTGTAATCAGTGCGCTTGGTGCCGCCCGCCATGTCCACCATGTAGGTCTTGCGGCCGATACGCACGCCGGCATGGGCAATAGCCAGGATGAAAAAAGCCACCGGGTACAACCAGTGCATCCCCTCTGCCTGCACACCGGACACCGACACCGCGCCCGCCACCACACACACCAACGCCGCCAGAGCGCCACCGCGAACCATCACGGTGCGGCTGGAGCTGTCCGCCATATAGCCCCACACCGTGGCACTCACCGCACTGGCCAGGCTCGACGCCAACACGAAACTCCCCAGCAGCAACGCCAGGCTGGACTGCTCTTTCGCCAGCAACACTAGAAACGGCGACGCCAATGACGACGCCATCAGCAAGGCACGGGTGATTACGAAACGCCGAAAAGGCGCATCGTCCTTCAACAGGGACAAGCTATTCCAGGCCTCGCGAAGGGCGTTGCTACCGCCCTCGCTGGCACCGGGATATTCATCCACGGACAGAAACACCAGCGCGGCCACCAACCAGGCCGCACCGGCACCGGCCAGCAGTGCACTGTAGAACAGGACGGAAGGGTCGCTGTCGCCACGGAAGATCAGCAGCGTCAGCCCGAAGGTCAGCGCTCCGGACAGCGTGGCCGACAGTCCGGTGAGCCGGCCACGGCGGGATTTGGGAATGCACTTGCCCTGCACATCCTTCATGGACACGGAACAGAAGCCCCGGCTGATGCTAAAGAGCACCAGCAGGCCAACAATCCCCCACCCCGCGGCCAGTCCATCCAGCAGCCACACCACCAACGCCATGCCCAGCACGGACAATCCCTGCAGCGCCGCTCCCAGCACCCAGAACCCCTTGCGTACGGGATAGCGCCGCACCAGCGCCCCGATCATCAACTGAGGAATCAGCGAGCCGGACTCGCGAATGGGCACCAGCAAGGCGGCCAGAGAGCCCGGCGCGCCCACCGCACTGATCAGCCAGGCCAGCACGGTTTTCGGGTTGATCAGCAGGTCGCCGACCTTGGTCAGCGTATTGGCGGCGATAATGCGAAAGAAGTTGCCCGGCACCTCCCGGCAAGCGTCCTCACTAATGTCCGTACAGGTGCGCGCATCTTCATCGTTGGCCACTTTTTCATACAAAGCGTCCACTACCGACCCTTTCGCCATGCAACCCCGCCCCCTTTAACCGACTGCCTTCAGTAAAAATAACGTACCGATTCGGCAGGATACCATGGCAACGGCCGGGCTTTGATTGCGCCCCCACCGGGCGGGCTTTAGACTTTGCGACATCTCTTGCTAGCGAGTCATCATGTCGCAACAGAATTCCGACGTCTTGCCCCATGCCGCCGCCGGCTCCGTAGGACTGATCGAGCCACAGGTTCACCACTTCGACACCCCGTTGGAGCTGGAATGTGGCCGCACGCTGCCGACCTATGATCTGGTTTATGAAACCTACGGCACCCTGAACAGCGACGCGTCCAACGCGGTGCTGATCTGCCATGCCCTGTCTGGCCACCATCACGCCGCCGGCTATCACCGGCCGGACGACAAACGCCCGGGCTGGTGGGATACCTGTATCGGCCCCGGCAAGGTCATCGACACGGACCGTTTCTTCGTAGTGAGCCTGAACAACCTGGGCGGCTGCCACGGCTCCACAGGCCCGGCATCCATCAATCCGGAGACCGGCCAGCCCTGGGGCCCGGATTTTCCCATGATGACGGTGAAGGACTGGGTGAACAGCCAGGCACGGCTGGCCGATGTGCTCGGCATTCCACGCTGGGCGGCGGTCATCGGCGGCAGCATGGGGGGCATGCAGGCCCTGCAGTGGTCCATCGATTACCCGGAACGCCTCAGCCATGCGGTGGTCATCGCCGCCGCGCCGAAGCTCTCTGCCCAGAACATTGCCTTCAATGAAGTGGCGCGGCAATCCATTCTGACCGACCCGAACTTCCACGGCGGGCGTTATTACCTGCACGATACCTACCCGCGTCAGGGGCTGATTCTGGCCCGCATGGTCGGCCACATCACCTACCTGAGTGACGACGCCATGCGCATGAAGTTCGGCCGCGACCTGCGCGCCGGACGTTTCCATTTCGGCTTCGATGTGGAGTTTCAGGTGGAATCCTACCTGCGCCATCAGGGCGAGGTGTTTTCGCGCAACTTCGACGCCAACACCTACCTGCTGATGACCAAGGCGCTGGACTATTTCGACCCGGCCCGGGAGTTTGACCATTCACTGGAGCAGGCCCTGGCCAAACCCAGCTGCAACTTCCTGGTCATGTCGTTCACCTCGGACTGGCGCTTCGCGCCGGAACGCAGCCGGGAAATCGTCAACGGCCTGGTCCACGCCGGCCGCAATGTGAGTTACGCGGAAATCGACACGCCCAAGGGCCACGACGCCTTCCTGCTGGACATTCCCGAGTACACCAAGCTGTTCGGTGCCTACATGCACAGGGTCGCCAACGAGGTGGAAAACAGCGCCAACGAGACTGAAAACAGGGCAACAAACGTGGAGGCCAGCACCGATGCGTGATGACCTGCAGCTAATCAGCGACTGGATTCCCCACAACGCTACCCTGCTGGATCTGGGTTGCGGCGACGGCACCCTGCTGGCCCACCTGAAAACGCACAAGCAAACCGCCGGCTATGGCCTGGAAATCAACCAGGACAACCTGGCCGCCTGTTTTGAAAAGGGCGTGAATGTGCTGGAGCAGGATCTGGACGGCGGGCTGGGCAATTTCCAGGATCACCGCTTTGATTACGTGGTGATGACCCAGGCCCTGCAAGCGGTGCTGCGCCCGGACCAGATACTCAACGAAATGGTCCGCGTCGGTCGCGAAGCGATTATCACTTTCCCCAACTTCGGCCACTGGAAAGTCCGCGCCTACCTGGGCCTGAAAGGGCGCATGCCGGTGTCGTCCGCGCTGCCCTACGAGTGGTACAACACCCCGAACATTCACCTGTGCACCGTGCAGGATTTTGAAACCCACTGCCGAAAGCACGGCATTCGTATCCTCGAACGCCAGGTGATTAACCGTAATCACCGCACCAGCGTGCTCAGCAAATGGTGGCCAAATCTGTTCGGGGAAATCGCTATTTATCGGGTGACGGTTTAATTCAGGAGCAAGTGGAAAGTTCAAAGTTGAAAAGCGCGGTAGAGTTGGCAGGGCTCTGTCAGGCCCTCGCCGCGATACCACTTCTTTTGCAGCGCGAGGACATTGCCATTTCGAGCAACCCACAGCCTTTCCCCGCGTTTTGAACTTTCAACTTTGAACTTTCAACTCATCAGGATACCCCATGGAAAAACTCGTTCTCGCCTCCGGCAACGCCAAGAAACTCGCCGAAATGCAGCACCTGCTGGCCCCGCTCAACATTGAAGTGGTCGCCCAGAGTGAGTTCGATGTGCCGGAAGCCGAAGAAACCGGCAGCACCTTTGTGGAAAACGCCATCATCAAGGCCCGCAATGCCTGCAAGCACACCGGCCTGCCCGCCATCGCCGACGATTCCGGGCTAGAGGTCGCCGCGCTGAACGGAAGCCCCGGCATCTTCTCCGCCCGCTTTTCCGGGGTCGGTGCCACCGACGCCAAAAACAACGCCCTGCTGGTAGAGATGCTCACCGAGATTCCGGAAGAGGCTCGCCAGGCCCGCTACGTAGCATTGATTGTATTGATGCACCACGAAGACGACGCCACCCCACTAATCTGCCAGGGCAGCTGGAACGGACGCATCGTACTGGAACCCCAGGGCGAGCAAGGTTTTGGCTACGACCCCCATTTCTTTGTGGAAGAAAAAGGCTGCACCGCCGCGCAGCTGCCCGCAGAGGAAAAAAATGCCATCAGCCACCGGGGCAAGGCCATGGCTCTCCTGATCGAAGCATTGAAAGCCTGACGACCGCGCAGGGAGTGAGCGCCTTCACCGCGCCTTCGCTCCCCTCTGATAAAATCAGGGTTTACCGTCAGCAAGGAGCTAGCTCGGTGCCAACCCCACGCCGCCCTACCCCGCAACATTACCTCTGCCTTGCCCTGCTACTGCCTGCCGCCCTGAGTGAGGCCAACCCGCTACACGGCAGCCTGCAGACGCAATGGCACAGCCGCTATGTGAGCGAAGGCCGCGACAATCTCGATGGCCACAGCCTGCATAGCCTGGGCGGCGACCTGACAAAAGACCACGGGGCCCTGGGAGTCTGGCAAGCCTGGGGCGCTGGCAGCAGCGACTACCGGGAGAACAACCTGTTCGCGGAATACGCGCCGGGCATCGGCCGCTGGGAACCGTACCTCAACGTGACCTACCTGCAATTCCACGCGGACGACCCGGCACTGGACACCCCTGATGACGTGGAAGCCGGCTTCGGTATCGCCACCCATCTGCAGCCCTGGCTGGCCCTGCGCGCAGACGGCACCTGGAGCAAGCAGGCCGACGGCGCTTTCTATGCGCTATCACTGGTAGGGGAACAGCAGCTCTGGGCAACCGGCATCGCGCAACTGCGGCTGACGCAAGCCTATGATCAGGGTTACGCCAGCGAGGACTATGACGGCCCCAATCACCGCGAAGTGGGTGTGATGCTGACCTGGCACTGCCACCGGTCGGTCAACCTGTGGGCCGGCTGGCAGCACAGCTGGGCAGGAGAAGATGTGCGCCGCGACGGCGGTGGTGACCTCAGCTGGGGACAGGTCGGGGTGATGGGTTACTTCTGAGCCCGCGCCAGCCACCGGTCCAGCGCATTGGCAAACCGCCCCTTGTCCTGACTGGAGAAGCTGGCCGGGCCGCCGGTCTGCATCCCCGCCGAACGCATTTCTTCCATGAAATCACGCATATTCAGGCGTTCGCGCACGGTATCCTTGTCCAGCCAGTGACCACGAGGCGTCACCGCCTCGGCGCCCTTTTCCACCACTTCAGCGGCCAACGGTATGTCTTGGGTCACCACCAGATCGCCGGCCTCACAGCGCTGCACGATTTCATTATCCGCCACGTCAAAGCCCTGCCCCACCTGAATGGAACGGATCAACGGCGTACGTGGTACGGCGATATGCTGATTCGCCACCAGCGTGCAGGGAACCTGCGCTCGCTGTGCAGCACGGAATAACACTTCTTTCACCGGACGCGGGCACGCATCCGCATCAACCCAGATATGCATAAATGGCAGTTAATAATGAGCAATTAATAGTGAACAACTAAAGAAAAACCCCTAGTCACCCGACTCTGTTACCATACTCCAACCCGGCACTGTTTTTTATCTGTCGCTATTAATTATTCACTATTCATTATTCATTGCCCTTCCATGCCCCTGACCAACCCGCCGCTCTCGCTGTACATCCACACCCCCTGGTGCGTGCGTAAATGCCCCTATTGCGATTTCAACTCCCATGAGCGGGGCGAGATTCCGGAAGCCGCCTACCTGCAGGCCCTGCTTACCGATCTGGAACAGGATTTACCGCTGATCGGTGACCGTCCGGTGGAAACGGTGTTTATCGGCGGCGGCACCCCCAGCCTGATGTCCGCCGACTTTTACCGGCAACTCTTTCAGGGCATTCGCCAGCGGCTGACCCTGCAGGCAGACGCCGAGATCACCCTGGAAGCCAACCCCGGCACCCTGGAAACCGGCCGCTTCGAAGGCTTTCGCGACGCGGGCATCAACCGCCTGTCTATCGGTGTCCAGAGTTTCAATAACGCGCATCTGCAAGCGCTGGGGCGCATCCACGATGCCAGCGCCGCCATCGACGCCGCCCACCAGGCGCGGGCCGCCGGCTTCGACAATTTCAATCTGGATATCATGCATGCGCTACCCGGGCAGAGCCACGCCCAGGCCCTGGACGATCTGCAGCAGGCCATTGCCCTGCAGCCTACGCACCTGAGCTGGTACGAGCTGACCATCGAGCCGAATACCGTTTTCTACCGCGCGCCGCCGGTCCAGCCAGACAGCGACGCCATGGCCGACACCGAACAGGCCGGCTTCGCCCTGCTCGCTCAGCACGGCTACCAACGCTACGAAATTTCCGCCTTCGCGCAATCTGGACGCCGCTGCCAGCATAATCTCAATTACTGGCAATTCGGGGACTATCTCGGAATTGGCGCCGGCGCCCACGGCAAGATCACCCAGGCCGCGCAGGGTCACGTGCACCGGTACCAGAAAACCCGAAAACCCGAGGACTACCTGGCCGACGCCGCCCATGCCCGCCGTCAGCACCAGCCCATTGCCCGCGAAGATCGCCTGTTCGAGGCCCTGCTAAACGGCTTACGGCTGGTGGACGGCATCACCTGGCAAACGCTGGCGCAAGCCACCGGAGAGCCGGTCGCACAATGGCAAAACGCACTGACCCCGTTGGAGCAGCAGGGGTTGCTCGCCATCACAGACCAGCGGCTGGCCTGTACCGATAATGGTTTGCGCCACCTGAACGGATTGCTGGAAAAACTGGCGGCGGCGCTTTTGTAAACGGCACGCCCGTCCACACGCCGACAAAAGCGCTTGAACCCTATTGCAAGGCTATTCACACTGAATGGCGGGATCACAAAAGATTATGACTATGACAAAAACACGCAGCGGGCGCGAACAGGCGCTAGCAGAAAGAGAACAGCTCTTTATTGAGGCAACCCGACAGCAGCTTTGCGATGAAGGCTTGCTGGGCGTGCAGATGGCGGCCATTGCCCGCAGCTGCAATTTTGCCACGGGTACGCTCTATCACCACTTCGCGTCCAAGGAAGACCTGCTTATCGCGGTCTGCACCGAGCTGACCACCACACGGCGGGAATACTTCGAGAAAGTCGCCCATTCCGACCTGTCCAGTCGCGACAAGATGCTGGGGTTTTCCCTGGCCTACTCACTGTTTGCCCAGCACTACCCTGAACACTTCCGGCTCGAACAGTACATCATGACAGAAGTCGTCTGGCTGGCGTCGTCACCCAGCCGTCGGGAGCAGTTCCTGACCGCCACCCAGCCCATTGGCAGGATGGTAGAACAGGTCGTTCGCGATGCCATTGGCAATAACGAACTGGAAGACCATGGTCAGGACCCGCTGACATTCAGCATCGGCCAGTGGTCCATGGCCATGGGCATGCATACGCTGATCCATGCCGACGGCATCCTGGATATGTATGACCTGAAAGACCCTCACAGGTTGCTACTGCGCAACGTACAGCTGCAGCTCAATGCCATGCAGTGGCAACCGCTTGACGACAGCCCCTTTGATGACGGCGCACTGAGCAGCAAAGTCACCAGCCTCTGCGATTACCTGTTCGCGGATCTGTGCAAGGAAAAAGGCAGTTGCCTCAAGCTTGGCAGCGCCTGACCCCGGCTCGACCGTTTACTCGCCCACAAAAAAGCCCCGCAAGTGCGGGGCTTTTTTGTGGTGAACAATGGCCGGCGGTTATTCCGCGCTGGCCACCGCTTCCTGTTCTGCGCTTTTCTGCATCTCTTTTTCCGCCTTCAGGCTCTCATGCTGAGCCGGCGTACAACCGAGACAACGAACGAAGGTATTCTTGCCCGGGTTCATGACCAGCACTTCGCCGGCTTCTCCCGGATTGCCCCCCAGCAGACTGAACGGCAGCGTAACCACATACAGGCCAGCCCCCACCACCGTGGAAACCAGCAGCAATGGGCGCGCAAAAACCGCGTCGCCGATCATCGCCATTTCCCCCGGCCGATCCAGCTTTGATTCAGCCGCCTGTGCCGTGACGGGCGCCATGGCAGCAAACAGCATGGTGGAGGCGAGTACGGATGCCACTACCGGGCGCTTTGCTCGCTTCATGGTGAGTCCCTCTTGTATTTTTATAGTTAAAGTATCGCTGACATTGTTTCAGCTAAGTCGTTAATATTCCGACAATTGCATCACAATCTACACCTTTGTTCTTAGGCCAGCAATAGGTCAGGCGCTCAATCATTGATCAGCACCGACGCGAGGCGATCCCCCCACCCTTCACCCCGTCACCGCTGGCATTGCGGGCAATAGGCCGTACTGCGCTGGCCATGCCGATCCGCCTTCAGGATGGCTTCGCATTGCAGGCAGGGCTGGCCAGCGCGGCCATACACATTCAGCGACTGGGCAAAATACCCGGGCTGACCATCGGCGCGGGTGAAATCCTTCAGCGTCGTCCCGCCCGCTTCAATCGCCCGGGCCAGCACCACCTTGATGGCCTCCGCCAGCGCCTGATAGCGCGCCAGGGAAATACGCCCGGCCGCCCGTGATGGATGGATACCAGCCATGAACAGGCTTTCCTGGGCGTAAATATTGCCCACCCCCACCACCGTGGCGTTATCCATGATGAAGCTCTTCACTGCCACCTTGCGCCCCCGGGAGCGGGCAAACATCCCCTCACCGTTGAACGCCTCGCTGAGCGGCTCCGGTCCCAGCGACTGCAACAAGCTGTGTGGCTCTTCGCCGGCCTGGAACAGCACCGTGCCGAACCGGCGCGGATCGTTGAAGCGCAGTGCCTTGCCGCTATCGAGCAGCAGGTCCACATGGTCGTGTTTGCGCAATGGCAAGGTCGCATCCACCACCCGCAGGGTGCCGGACATACCCAGATGAATCAGCACCTGCCCGTGCTCCAGCTCAATCAGCAGGTACTTGGCCCGCCGGCGCAGGGCCACAACGGGGCAATCACGCAACGCATAAAGGGCCTCACTGACCGGCCAGCGCAGGCGCGGCTCACGCACCGTGACCGACGTCAAAATGCGTCCCTGCACATGCGGACGAATGCCGCGCAGGGTGGTTTCCACTTCAGGTAATTCAGGCATAAAAAAGGCAATAAATAGTTAATAATGAATAATTAATAGCGAAAACCAACACAACATCCAAAAGCATGCATGTCTTAGGCTACACTGCTTCCGCAACTCGTTTTTCAATTATTCATTATTAATTTACTCTCATGTCTCTCACTTACTGGCTCGGCGTCGATACCGGCGGCACTTTTACTGATTTTGTTCTGCTGGGCGACGGTGAACCGCGCATCCACAAAGTGCTGTCCACACCCTCATCCCCGGAACGCGCCATCCTGCAGGGCATCAGGGACCTGGGCCTGAGTGATGCCATGGCCAGCGGGCAGTTGGCCATTGTGCACGGCACCACCGTGGCCACCAACGCGGCCCTGGAAGGCAAGGGCGCCCGCGCCCTGCTGATTACCAATGAAGGGCTGGAGGATATCCTCCGCATTGGCCGCCAGAACCGCCCGGAACTCTACAATCTGACGCCCCCCAGCAACGCCTCTGCGGTCAGCCTGCTGCCCGCGCTCGGCTGCCCGGCACGGCTGGATGCCGCCGGCCACCCCGTGACACCACTCACCGACGGCCACATTGCCACCCTGTTGAGCGCCGTCCGCAAGCTGGACCCGGAATCCATCGCCCTGTGCCTGCTGTTCAGCTACCTGAACCCGGAGCACGAACAACGGCTCAATGACGCCTTGCGTGATGCCGGCTTTGCGGTGAGCCCATCGCACCAGATACTGCCCACCCGGGGCGAATACGAACGGGGCATGGCCACCTGGCTGAATGCCTGGCTGGCCCCCCGCGTCGCCGACTACCTGCAACGCCTGCAACAGGCCACGGCCCCCGCGCCACTGGCGATCATGCAATCCCACGGTGGCACCATTGCCTCACAACAAGCGGCCGATCTGGCCGTCAACCTGCTGCTGTCCGGCCCTGCCGGCGGGCTGGCCGCTGCCCAGCGGCTAGGGGAGCAACTGCAGCAACCGCAGCTGATGACCTTCGACATGGGCGGCACCTCCACCGATGTGGCCTTGCTTGATGGCGATATCCGCCTGACCCAGCAGGGCCACATTGGCCCCTATCCGGTAGCCGTTCCCATGGTGGATATGCACACCATCGGCGCTGGCGGCGGCTCGCTGGCCTATGTGGATGACGCGGGGCTGCTGCACGTGGGGCCGCAATCCGCTGGTGCCGACCCCGGCCCCGCCTGCTACGGCAAAGGCGGGCAACAGGTCACGGTCACCGATGCCAATGTGGTGCTGGGCCGGCTGCAGCCGGACTTTGCCCTCGGCGGCTCACTGGCGCTGGATGTACCCGCCGCGGAACAGGCCATGGACAGGCTCGCCCAGGCCCTGGGCCTGACTCGCCAGCAAGCCGCCGACGGGGTGCTGGCGCTGGCCAACGAACACATGACCCAGGCGCTGCGGGTGATCTCCATCCAGAAAGGCTTCGACCCCGCGGACTTCGCACTGATGAGCTTCGGTGGCGCCGGCGGCCTGCATGTCTGCGCGCTGGCCGACAACCTGGGCATGACCCAGGCCATTGTTCCGCAACGGGCGGGCGTCCTGTCTGCCGAAGGGCTGGTCTACGCCCCGCGCAAACGGGAAATGCTGCAGGCACTGCCAGAACAGGTAGACGAGCCCCTGTTGCACGAACGCATTGCGCAACTGCAGCAGCAGGGCCAGGCAGAGCTCATTGCCGAAGGCGTCAGCGCAGACCGGATTCGCCACCGGGTGTTTGTGGACATGTGCTACCGGGGGCAATCTTCCGTCCTGCAAATTGACTGGGAGCCCACCCTGGCCGACCGGGAAACCGGCTTCCACACTGCCCACCAGCAGCGCTTTGGTCACCAGCTGGGGCTCCCCGTTGAGCAGGTCAACCTGCGCGTCCAGAGCCAGGCCCAAAACAACCCGCCTGCCCAGCCGGATCGTCATACCCGGTCAGCGTCAGCAGAACGCCTTATCACCTTGCCCGGCATAGACACCCCAGTGGCCGTGTATAACCGCGAATCACTGGGCGCCGGGCAGCGTATCGCCGGTCCTGCCCTGATCTACGAAGCCGTGGGCACCACCTGGCTGGCCGCAAACTGGCATGCCACCGTCGATTCCCAGGGGCACCTGTTGCTGCAACGGAAGGCATAACAGCAGTGCCCATTCGTCAGTCAGCAAGCACCTTTGGGACCCTGATTGGCCGTAAAGTCCGAATTTGACCCGTTTAGTGTCTTATGTCCGTCATCCCGGGTAGGGCACAATAGCGGCTCCGTCTTTTTACTGTGCGACATCTATGCTGAATTATCTGAGTGAGGGCCTGCTGGCTCCGAGTCTCGGTGCCCTGGTGCTGATCACCCTGGCCATGACCCACGTGACCATTGTCAGCGTCACCGTTTACCTGCACCGCTATTCCGCGCATCGGGCGCTGGACATGCACCCGGTGCTCAAGCATTTCTTCCGTTTCTGGCTGTGGCTCACCACCGCCCAGAACACCCTGGAGTGGACCGCCATCCACCGCAAACACCACGCCAAGTGCGAGACCGAAGAGGACCCGCACAGCCCGGTGGTGAAAGGCATTCGCAAGGTACTGAGCGAAGGGGCCGAACTGTACCGCGAAGAAGCGGAAAACGAAGAGACCCTGAAGAAGTATGGCGCTGGCTGCCCGAACGACTGGGTGGAACGTAACGTCTATTCCCGTTTCCCCATGGGCGGCATTGCCCTGATGGCGGTCATCGACCTGCTGCTGTTTGGCGCCGCCGGCATTACCGTGTGGGCCGTTCAGATGATCTGGATCCCGCTGTTCGCCGCCGGCGTCATCAACGGCCTGGGCCACTACTGGGGTTACCGCAACTTCGAGTGCGCCGATGCGTCGCGCAATATCTCCCCCTGGGGCATCCTGATTGGCGGCGAAGAGCTGCACAACAATCACCACACCTACCCCAACTCCGCCAAGCTATCCGTACGCCGCTTTGAATTCGATGCCGGCTGGGCCTGGATTCGCCTGTTCGAGATTTTGAGACTGGCCAAGGTGAAGAAAGTCGCCCCGAAACCGGCCCTGGAAAAAAGCGCCCGCGGGATCGACCTGGACGCGCTTCGCGGCGTCATGCAACACCGCTTTCAGGTCATGCGCCATTACCGCAAGACCGTGATTACGCCGGTCTTCAAACAGGAACAGGCCCGCGCCTGTGACGCCACCCGCGACCTGTACGGCCGCGCCAAGGCGTTGCTGCACCGGGACCTCACCCTGATCAAGCCCAATCAGGAACTGCGCCTGAAAAGCCTGACCGAGAACAACGAAACCCTGGAAGCGATTTACCAGTTCCGTCTGCGCCTGCAGGATATCTGGACACAGACCAGCCGCAGCTCATCGGAAATGGTGGACGCATTGGAGAAGTGGTGCCACGACGCCCGCGAATCCGGCATCCATGCGCTACAGGAATTCGCCGACCGGTTACCTCATTACCGGCACGCTACTGCCTGAAACGAAAACGGCCGCTAATGCGGCCGTTTTTCATTCATCTCTTTCCAAGCATTTTCCCCGTTTTTTTGGTTCATCGCGGAATGGAGTGATGAGTCGATTTCAGGCGTTACCTCTTTATCCGGCCTCGACAATCGCTGGGCGCCAGATGCCCGACGACGGACGCTTGCATTCAAACCATGGCCGCTATGCGATCTTCGCAAAACGAATGGCTCAATGATTCCCTGAATAATGGCCCTGGAGCCCTCAAAAGAAATACCGCAATAGCGACAGCCACTCAGGCTATGGAGGTCTACGTCAGGCATCCGGCGTCGAGCGTTTGGCAACAAAGTGCGGAGGGATTCGCGATAAGCTAACCAAACGGCAAGAAGCGTGTTATTCACTCTAATCCGTGATGAACCTTTCTTGGTCAGCCAGCATTGAATACCGGTTTACATGCTCAGCCCTGTGCAGACGCAACAGTGATGTTCTCAATCACCTGAATGGCATCCTGATTTGCCGCTGAGACATTCACCGAAATCCCTCCCAAGCCCACACCCAACGTGCGCAGAAGAGGATTGATCAAAGCATCACCCAGACTGACGACCACATCCGAAAGCAGATCCTCAATCAAATCGATCACGGGATTCAGCACCTGACCAAGTGATATCCCTCCCAGCGTCCCTTCCAGCAAACTTGCGTTAACCGTGAGCCCAAGATTAAGACCGGCCAAGCCACTTCCCAGATCCTCATAGCCCACCTCAGCACAACCAGTCAGCGGGTCACAATAAAGATCATAGCGAGGATCCAGCACCACCCTTTCCTCTGTTCCTGGTACGGTGCCATCCAGTTCGGCATCAAGATGCAATAGTGGATCAATCGACAACAAACCGAACAAGAGACTGATTCGACCCACATCCGCATCCAGAGGCGAGGATTGCAATTCGCCCTCACTATCCAGGCTTCCTGTCACGATCCGGGCCACTTCCCGTTCCAGCTCGACAGTAAATTCCACGGTATTGGAAGAACCTGCCGCACAATCAGCTGCGACCAGGTACCCACGACCGCCACCGGCGTTCACTGCCAGGGGTATTTCCAGATCGGCCAGAGAAAAGTCCACAATCCCCAATATAGGGATCGGCAGAATCTCGGCTCTTGCCCGTAACTGTAGAGTCACATCCGGTGCGTAAAACTGTGTCCTCCAGTTACCGTCAGCATCCTGCCTCGCCGGCCCGATAGCCACGGTGGGAGGTTCCCCCACGTGTAGCCCCAGATCCACCGTTTCAATATCCGCAATCAGGGGGATATTGAGGTCATTGATATTCAATGGCAGATCCAGCACGCCTCCCTGACCAGCCTGTTGTTGCTCAGCCAGATTCAGCACCAGGCTGATCACCAGATCATAGACCGGAAACTCACTGTCTTCCGGTACTGAGGTCGCCTCAACCACCTCAATGACATCACTGACCTTGATGGTTTCAATACCTTGCGAGGTAGCAATATCATCCAGCAAAGAAGCAACCGGTGCGGCAACGCCACCCACATCAGCAATCGCGGATGCCAGTTGATCCGCATCCAGCCCCAGCAGCTCCGTCAGATCATCCACCGCCAACGCGGACAATAAATCTCCGAGCTGCACGGTGGCGTTTTCCAGGCTATCCAGGCTGGTTGGATCCAGAGAAAAGCCCGGCTGATTCAAGACCACCCCCAACAGCGAGCCCAATAGTGAGCCGTCGCCACCGACCCCAGCGGTGCCTCCGGCAGCACTGATCGTCGCTGTCACCTCGCGACGGGCGGCCGCATTCACCGACATATCCAGCGTGCCAAAGGTGGACTCGGGCAATAGCAGGGAAATGGGCTCACTACGGGTATAGGTCACCAGTACGGCATTACTTTCTTCAACGAAGTTCACCGGCCGAAACGAAAGGACATTGCTGCCGTCCGCGTCTTCAATCAGGCCGACCTGAACCTGCAACGAGCCATCCTCTTCACTAAAACCCTGAGCCTGAGCAGCAGCAAGGGCCCGGGCTTGAATCACAGCCGTGCTAACAAATTGGCCTCCACAACTCTGCGCCTCTGCCGCCCCTGCCTGCGCCGCCACATTCACCTGCGCCTGCATTTCGCCGCGCAGCATATACAGGCGCGCGCCATCCAGTGCCATCACCGACAGGATGACGACAATCAACAACAGCAGCGGTGTAATCACCGTCAGGGCGCCTTGCTGGCGCCGGCGATTACTCGTCGCGGGTCTGTTCACCGAAGGTGTCCGGTATGGCCGTGCGGAATGAATCCGCCAGGCGACGCTGGGTATCCACATAGATAGGCGCCGAGAGCTCACTTTTTGCGGCCGGACGAGAGTCCCGCTGCTGGTTCAGCAACCAGTCGGTCACTGTTTCCGGCACATTGTTTACCACTTGATCGGATACACCGAAGCTATAATTCTGCTCGGGCTCGGCCGCCACGGCCAGGCCCGGCAGAAGAAGCACAAGAAGCCATTTATTCATGGTGCGACCCTCCCGAACTGTTGACTGAGTTTCTCCGCATAGGCCATTTCGTCCTCGGAAAAACCGTATTGAGACTGCAATTCCTGGATGCCTTTTTCGTTATTACTCATCAGGTAGGCCACTGCCAGATTCTGGCGAACCGGCCCCTGGCCATTCGCCAGCTCCAGGGCCGTGCGCAATTCAAATGCTGCATCGTCATAACGGCCAACCAGCAACAACGCATAACCGTAATCGTTGCGCACCTGGGATGTGGCTGGTGCCATATCACGGGCTTTTTCCAGATGTGAAATTGCCGACATGACCTCATGGCGCTTCAGCAACACCATGCCCAGACCATGTTCACTGCGGCCATCACCACAACGGTTGGCCATGGCCCGATACACCTCTTCCGATTCTTCCAGTTTGCCGGACGCCGCCAGTAACTGCCCGTAACGCAACCAGTGATCGATGGCGTTCATCGGATCATTCTCCAGCTGCGCCAACGCCGCATAGTTGCGCCCTTTGGCCATCAGGGTATCGACCATTTCCAGGTCCACCCTTTGCTCCGGCTGCAGCGCATCCTTGCAGACAATGCCAGACACATCCACGGTGCCGCTCGCCTGTGCAGGCGCGCTTTGGTGGGCGCAGCCCGCCAGCACTGTCAGCAGCGCCCCAGCACACAGACCTCCCCAATTACTGCCACGCATGTCCCTGCTCCCTTTCATCGTGTCAACGCCTCGGCAATGGACACCACCGCCGGGCCACCAATCAGAATAAATAACGCCGGCAGCATGAAAGCCATCATGATCACCGTCATTTTCGCCCCGATCCGGTTGGTTTCTTCCCGGATCCGGTTACGCTCCACGTTCTGTGCTTCGTCAATAATCTGGTCCAGGCTGTGCGATACACCGGCCCCTAACTGGCTGCTCTGTTTCATCAGCACCACATAACTGCGCAGCACCGGAATCCGTTTATTTTCACCCAGCTCATCCAGCGCCTGGGTGCGTTCCGCACCGGATTTCATTAACCGGTTAAACCGGTCAATACGGGCAATCAGGATTGGCAGCAACGGGCGGCCCTGCACACCAATAATGCGCAGCACGCGCTCCAGTGACAGCCCCGCCTCCATCAGCATGCGCGTCATGTGACACAGCTCCACCGCTTCCAGGTTCTGGCGCATTTCCGCCTGCGCCCCCATGCCACGAATGGTTCTGCGCGGCAAAATAAATCCTGCCGCCGACATCAACAGCCCGCCCAGCGCGCCGAAAAACAGAAACCCGATGGCCGCCACCAACACCGGCAACAACCAACACGACAATAAATAAATCACCTGGGACTGTTCACGGGTTTTACCCATGCCTTTCAGCGCAAGGCGAATATCTTCGTAATCACTGGCCGCCAGGGAAGACTCTGTCAACGCCCCGGAAATACGCCACAGCCAGAAACCGCCACTGTCATTTTCCACACGGACGCCCGCAGTGTCGTGCAACCGGGCATGAACTCGTGCCCGCATTTCCCATTCCCGTGCCTTGAACAGCAGCAGCCACAGCGCCACCAGCACAAGGACGACGGACAGCGCCAGAAACAGATCACTCACGCCCCACCCCCTGCACCATGCGCCAGATAATCACCACACCGATGCCCTGCAGCACACCGGCGATAATCAGCATGGTGTGCCCGGTGTCCGTGCGCAAAAGCACATCGGCATATTTTTCATTAATCAGCATCATGTACACCGCCATACCCAAGGGCAGCAGCGTAAAGGCTCCTGCGGTAAAACGGGTTTCTGCGGTGGACGCAAGAAACTCACGGCGCAGTTCCTGTTGCGAACGCAGGGAATTGGCCACTTGCTGCAGAACCGGCCGAATGGATGAGCCGAAGCGGGCGGAGGTGCGCAAGGCAATGGATACCAGCACCAGTGACGGCACCCTATAAAGCCGCGCAAAATCATCGAACAGGCCGGTGTAGTCACGCCCGGATTCCACCGCACTGCGCAGCCGGAATGTCAGCGGTTGAAACACCGGCGGCGCATCCTGAAACGACTCCAGCAACGACGCTTCCAGAGAACGGCCCGCCCCCATGTAACGCAGGGTCGAATCCATGATGCCCGGCAGGGATTCAAAAATGGCACGGCGCTGCTGTTGAAACCGGAAACGCCAGTACAGCCACAGGCTCGCCATAATGAACAGGGCGACCACGGCAGCCGCAATAAAACCGGACGATGCCAGCACCAGCGCCAGCATGACAAAGATGACAATGCCCATCAGCGTCAACTGGGTACGCGACAAACGAATATCTGCGCGCAGCAACAGACGCTCCAGCGGCCCACTGACCACCCGTGTCTGCCCCAGCTCCTGACCCAGCTCGGTGCGTTGCTGTAACCGCTGGCGCACCCGGTCGCTGACCAGGCTGCGCTGCCGGTAACGGAACCAGACCAGCTGCAACAACACCGTCAGCACGGCAATGATGCCGAGCACCTGTGCCATGCCGAGCAGCTCAACCGCGCTCATCATTGCTCCGGTACAGGTAATCCATGTGATAAAGGTCATCGCTGGTGGGCGTTAACGCCACCACTTCACTCACCCGGCGGCGGCCGTCCGGCGTCCGCTCCAGTTGAATAATGATGTCCAACGCCGAACCGATCAGCCGGCCAATAGCCGTTTCACTGGCGTCATAGCCACTCACCGCCAGCAACGTCTCAATACGCACCAGCGCATCGCGGGAACTGTTGGCGTGGATGGTGCTCATGGAGCCTTCATGGCCGGTGTTCATGGCCTGCAGCAATTCAATGACTTCATTGGAACGCACCTCACCCAGAATCACCCGGTCCGGGCGCATCCGCAGGGCGTTAATCACCAGCTCACGGGCACTGATGCGCCCCTTGCCCTCGGTGTTTGCCGGGCGCGTTTCCAACCGCACCACATGGGGGTGGTTCAGTACCAGCTCCGCCGAATCCTCAATGGTGAGGATGCGTTCCGGGCGGGGAATGTACTGGCTGATCAGGTTCAGCATGGTGGTCTTACCGGTACCGGTACCACCACTGACAATAATATTGCGGCGCGACTCCACCGCCTTGATCATGATGTCCAGGCATGCCTCGGTCAGCGAACCTGAATCGATCAGTTCCTGGGCGCTCAGATGGTTGCGCGTGAACTTACGAATACTGATGCTGGGGCCATCCAGCGCCAGCGGCGGGATAATGGCGTTCACCCGGGAGCCATCCGGCAGGCGGGCATCCACCATGGGGCTGGATTCGTCCAGCCGCCGCCCCAGCGGCGCCAGCATGCGGCGAATCACTCTCACCACGTGGTCGTCATCGATAAAACGCACCGACGCCTTTTGCAGCACCCCGGACACTTCAATGAACACACTGTCAGGGCCGTTCACCAGGATGTCATTGATCTGTTCATCCGCCAGCAAGGGTTCCAACGGACCAAAGCCGGTGACTTCATCCAGCGCATCGCGGGCAAGCTGATTGAGATCCTGGGTGGAAAGAGGGACCCGGTTCAGGGCGATATACTGGCCCACGGTGGTACGGACAAAATCCGACAGCTGGTCGCTGCCGGCATTGCCGACCTCGATCCCTTCTTCATCCAGGCGCTCTACAACCCACCGATGGGTGCGATCCTTGAGCTGCTGGTATTCCGCATCGATCCGTCCGGCCACAACTGCTCCTGCTATCCGTTGCGTTGACTGTTATTCGGGCCAGGCGCCACGCTCATTGCGCAGGCCAGCTACCCATTACTGCGCACGCGCTGCCACCAGCTCGAACTGGTGACATCGTCCTGCTGCATTTCCAGCTTGCCGACCAGCGCCTGCAAGGTGCGACTGTAACGGCACCGCGGCGACTGCTCATGGATCGGCAGCCCACTGTTCATGGCCAGCAGCCGGTACCGCCAATCCATCGGCAGGCCACCAAGCAGCGGCACCCCGGCCGTGTCTGCCAGTTCGTCCAATCCCGGCGGCACATGGCTGTCCACACCATCGACGACCAGACTCACCTGGCTCTCGCGGCCCAGATGGGAGCGCCAGTCGTTACCCAGGCTACGCACCGCATGGGCCTGATCCACCAAAGGATGCATGGCCACCAGCAGGTGCCGGGCATGGATACCCAGCGCACGCACCCAGTGGCGACTTTCCAGCGTTCCCACATTGATCACGATGCGATCGAACATCTGCATCAGGTGATTCAGGGCAATGAACAGGTCCGCACTGCGATCGCCCTGCAGGTTGCCGCTGTCCACGCCACCAGCAAGCAACCGTAACCCAGGCCGGTATTCTTCCAGCGCCGTGCCGATCAGGGTTTCATCCAGGGTTTCAGGGCTGGCCAGCAGGTTTTCCAGGTTGTACTCGTTATGTACATCCAGATAGAAAATCCCCCGCTCACCCGGCTGGGTATCAATGGCCAAGCAGCGCTCTCCGGGAAACAGCCGGTTCAGCGCCAGCGCCACATTCTGCGTCAGGAAGCGGGTATCCACCGTGGCACTCGCCGAGGCCACCAGCGTGAGATTATTGGTGCCGGAACGTACCTCGTCACCGTAATGGCCCACCCGCAATAACTGGTGGCGGCGCAAGCGCTCACGGACATCACCGGCATCCGTACCGGCAACGAAACAATCCCGGGCACCGGCGCGCATGGCCTGCAACAGCAGTTCCTGATTGGCCCGGGCGCATACGGTAATCACAGTGACCCAGGGGCGGGCGCTGGTCAGCGCGGTGATAATGGCCAAAGACTGGTCCATATCCGCTTCAGAAATTTCCACCATCACCACATGGGCGGTGGTGGCCTCCAGTAGACGCAGCACCCGGGTCAGGTCGGAACGGCTGACCTGTTCCAGCCGAAAGGGTTCTTCGACAACCCGCTCCAGCCAGGCCTCGATGCCATCGTCATCAACAACCGAAAGAACAATGTCGTGGTCACTCATAGCATCACCAGCTCAGTCCATGGCGGATGGGTTGGGAGCCGCGACGGCTTTCCGTGGCCATATCCAGCCAGCCCATGCTGCTGGAGTGATAGCCAGCACCCGGCAAGGTCACCGGCGGGCTGGTGGCCTCCTGCGGCGTGACCAGATGTGGTGTCACCACCATCACCAGCTCCTTGTCGTCTTTCTGGATCCGCGAGGAGCGGAAGAAAGCGCCAAGCAATGGAATGTTGCCGATACCGGGCAAGCGGTCGCTGCTGTTAATGGTGTTACGACTCACCAGACCACTGATGATGAAGGTTTCCCCCGGTGCCAGTGACACGGTGGTTTCCGCCCGGCGTACCCGCAGGCCCGGCACCGCCACACCGCCGGTTTCCACCCCGGCAGAAAAATCCAGCTCGGAGACTTCCGGCGCCACCTTGAGAATAATCTGACTCTTGTCGATAACGGTGGGGGTGAGGCTCAGGCCGATCCCGAATTCCTTGAATTCGATCTGCACGCCATCGGTGGTGCTACGGGTGGGCACCGGGAATTCACCACCGGACAGGAAGCTGGCGCTTTGCCCCGACAGGCTGGTCAACGATGGCTCGGCCAGCGTGTAGGCAAACCCTCCGGCCTCCAGGGCATTGATCGCCAGCACGGAGTTGGCGCCGAAGCCGAACAGGTTGAAGCCTTCGGTGCCCAGCGGCGTGGGCACCGCCCCCGGCACCTGGAATCCAGAACCCGGAGCGGCAATACCCACCGCAGACTGTCCACCGTTAAAGCTGTTGCTGTAACTCATGCCCAACTGATTCAGTTCGGAGCGGCTGACTTCCAGCACGCGGATATCCGTTTGCACCTGGGTCCCGAACGGCAAGGCATCCCCCAGGGTTGTCGCCACCACCACCGTGCTGCGCAGCGGTTTGCTGCTATTGCGCAACCATACCGATAGCACCGCTGACCCTTCGGCTTTGGCCGTCAGCAACAATTCGGCACTGCCGGTGACGGTCAGTGCCGCCACCCCCGGATCCGAGGTCGCCACCTTTGACACCGCCGCCGGGAACGTAAGCACCTTCTGATCCCCGGGCGCCAAACGCATGGAGTCGGTCAGGTCCTGTGCATTCGAGACCGTGGCCGTCAGCCATAGCAGCGTTGCCATTACCGCCCAAGCGGCCCCTTTCATCCCACCCTTAACGCACATAAGTGCTCCTTGAGTCAGATCCTTCATAGACTTCGACTCGCTGTCCCGGCGACTTGGCCTTTGGCGCTGGCGCACGGGTGACCGGGAACAGATCCTTGTAATAGACCGGTTTGCCTTTGCCATCGCTGGCACTGGCCACAGCCTCTTTGTTGGTGTCCTTGTCGTCGCTGGCAACCACCGCCAGGCGCATCGACCCTTCTTCCGCCGCCAGGAGCAGCGGAGGCACTTTATCCCTGGGCACCGCCAGCACCACCGTATTGTTACGGCGCTGGGCCTCACGGTCCTGCTCACTGCTGGCGGCGGCCATGGCGCCTTTTACCGCCAGCACCTGAATATTGCGCAGCAGCACCAGCGCCGCCGGGTTATCCCGCTCGGCCTTGCGAAACGCCACCACCACATCCACCAAGTCGCCGGGCTGCAACAAGCCGCCCGCCATGACCACATCATCCACAGCAACGCCCACCGCACGGAACCCCGTGGGCAAGGCACCGGGAAGCGTGCCGCCTGGTTCAAGATGATTACGGGAAAGCAGCTCACCCGGACGGGCAAACTGGCGAAGCTCTTTGCCCACCACCGTTTCATCGGCGGTCAGCACATTGGCAATTGGCGCAGGGGATGACACCACCGCCAGGGACTCTTCATCAAGTGTATCCCCGACATTCAGGCTTTGTGTCACCACCCAATAGCGATAGCTCGGCGCCTCCTGAGTGGACGACGTTGTATCCGCCCCCTCATCCTTCACCACCAACGCCGGTGTCGGATCGCGACTCAATCCCACCAATGCCAAAATCAATGCCACCAGCGCTACTGCCAGCGCCGGCAACATGTACAGCAGTCTTGATCCCATGTTCTCTCCGGAACATCCCTGTCTGTTTCTGGTTCTTGTGGCGGGCGCGCAGAATCAGAATGCTGCCCGCGCCTCCGCATCCAGCCGGTCCGGCAAGGGAGGAAACTCCCCCAACATACCGAAGCTCAACGCCGGTACCACCGGATTGGTCTGATAATTCGGGTAAACCAGGCGACAGTGGAGCATTTCTATCCCCCCCACTGTTTCCAGATTGCAGGCACCGTTGGCATCCAGCCCCCTGAGGCTTGGCGGTAGCTGTGTCACCAGCCCGGCCAACGCCGAATTGGCGCGCTGCGTCACCGACGCCCCCAGGGCGGCCCCTTGTAACGCAGAGCGATCAATGTACAAGGCGGTGGATACCGCATTGTCCACCGCATCCTGCATCCGGTACTGGGCAAAGAATGTCAGGCCGTATACCGCCGCGCCATATAACATGGCGACAACGAAGGGGAATAGCATCAGAAACTCCAGTGCCACTGCCCCTGCCTGTTTACGACCTGCCTTCACAGCACACTCCTGCCCAGCCGATATCAAGTACCAGTACCACCATCCGTTGCATCAGAAAACAGGCCTTCGAAAGCCCCTTCCAACGCGTCTTTAACCGTATCGTTAGTCGCCAACACGCCAATGATGATGATCAGCGCGGCGGCCAGGACAATGTACTCCAGTGCACTGGCACCACGCTGCTTACGCGCGCGACCTGGCAACTGGGTGTAAAGACGGGCAAAGATAAATTGAGAAATCATAGTCAAAGTACTCATAGTGCTCTCCGTGCACGCTCTTTGTGCGGGTTACCAAACTTATCCCAAAACCATTACATATGCGCAAATATGAACTTACGGTTCAATCCTATGCAACTGTGATGTCCTTCACAACGCCGGGCATGTAGCCTTTTGTTGCAAAACCTCCCGGTCCTGTAAAGCTAGCACCGGCGCCGTTTTGTGACGCAGGTCAAACCTCTGTGCGGGACAGGAAAGACGATAGACGGGCTTTTCCCGCGCAGATTTGATATGCAAATCAGCTTATCTTGCGCGCACTTTTCTCCAGACATAAAAAAACCCGGGAAATCCCGGGTTCTTTTATGTCCGCTGCCAGGCAGGCAAGCTAGAAGATCATTACTTGATCTTCGCTTCCTTGTAGGCCACATGCTTACGCACGACCGGATCATACTTCTTGGTTTCCATCTTTTCAGGATGGAGACGCTTGTTCTTGGTGGTGGTGTAAAAATGACCAGTGCCAGCAGAGGACACCAGGCGGATTTTTTCACGAATAGGACCGGCCATGGGTTTAACTCCTTCTGTTAGCCTTAAACGCGATCGCCGCGAGAACGGATATCGGACAATACAGAGTCGATACCTTTCTTGTCGATGATGCGCATACCTTTAGAGCTCACCCGCAGACGCACGAAACGCTTCTCGGACTCAACCCAGAAACGGTGGTGGTGCAGGTTCGGCTCGAAACGACGCTTGGTCTTGATGTTCGAGTGGGAAACGCGATTGCCCGTTACAGGGCGCTTACCGGTCACCTGGCAAACTTTGGACATTGTCTTGCTCCGTAAATCTTCTTGCGGGGGGACGGTAGAGCCCCGGAAAAGGCGCGTTTTATACCAGTACGGCGATCAGGATTCAAGTATTCTTTGCTTGACGCTCCCTGCCAACCCGCCTCCAGCCCCCACAAAAGCAGCCTAATGTGTTGATTGGTAAGCGGAACAATAAATTCACTCGATATTCATATTTTACCGTTACTGATGGGGTCCTCATTCAGACAAGACACCTTTGCCATGCCCGCTTATCGATCAAACAGCCCGGGGGCCGCCCCTGCTGGAACGAACTCCACTTCCCGCCGAACCTTCCTTGCAGGACTGGCTGGCGCTGCCACCGTACTGTCGGGGTGTGGTGGAGGCAGCAGCAGCTCGCCTTCCGATAACATCGCTAGCCCGAACCAGCCTACGAAACCCGATCCGGGGCCGGACATTGCTCCACCGGTGGAGCCCCCGGAACCCCCTGCGCCCTTCCCGCCCCGGGGGGTTCACGCCAGCATTGAGGAGAGCAGCCTTACCTCCCGGTCTATTACCTGGTTTACCGACACCAGCCATGCGCCGGCGCAGCGGCTCGAATACGACCAGGAACCCCTGCTGGAAGGACAGCAAAACACGCCTGTTTTTCTCCATCAGCGCCAGGCCAGCTCTGAAGCCACCTTCGGGGTAGACGCCCAAACCCACCGTATCAAAATAGACGGACTTGATCCGGATAAACCCGTCCGCTACCGCGTCGGCTCCCCTTCCGGAGGCTGGTCTCCCGTTTACCAGTTAACACCCATCAACACCCAGAACTGGTCGTTTGTGCATTACGGCGATCAAGGGGTTAGCGTTCGCGCCCAACGGGTTACCGAAGAAATCCTCAAACAACCCCGTGATCTGGCTATCATCGCCGGCGATCTTTCCTATGCTGACGGCGAGCAATCGGTATGGGACACGTGGTTTGATTTGGTGGAGCCCCTGCTGGCCAACACCATCACCATGGCGGCGGCGGGCAACCATGAGTCCAAAGACGGCGACGGCCTGCAATCCGGCAAGGCCTTCAAATCGCGCCTGACTCACCCTGACCCACTACTGAACAACCTCAATCCCAACCCCGGCAGTACCTACTATGGCTTTGACATCGGTCGGGTGCATTTCTTTGTCAGCAGTGCAGGAGCCTTGATCGATGACTTCACCCTGGCCGAAGAACTGATAAACCTGGAGATCGACCTTGCTAAAGCGGCACTGCGGCGTGCCCGCGGCGAACTGGACTTCATCATACTGATCCAGCACTACCCCATCTGGACTGACCAGGATGGCCGCAGCCCCGCCAACCTGACACTGGTTGCCCTGCAGGAAAACATTCTGCTTCGCTACGGCGTCGATCTGCTGCTGGTCGGCCATGACCACATTTACCAACGCTCCGTCCCCATGGGCTTTGGCATCCCTTCCCGGCTGGGTTATGTGCAGGTGCTTACCGGCACTGGCGGTCAATCCGTCAGGCTGTTTGACGGCAACGGGATACAGCGCTGGTCTGCCAGCGAATTCGTGGGCATCGGTTTCTCCCGTTTCGAAGTGGAACCCGGCCGCATCAAGGGCTATTTCTACGGCGCGGCCCCCCAAGGCCTGGGGGACGACGTTCGCCAGACGGTCACCGACCCCTTTGCCCTGCATGATGAATTTGAGGTGGAACAGCGCGACTGGCTGGCCTGCCAGAACTGCGCCTTACCTGCCCGCCCGGCCAGCGAACTACTACAAGACTTCCCAGCGCTGGTTGCACACACCCGGGAACGTAATCGACGCGCCATGGAGCACCACAACCATGGCTGATCCGAACTGGCCCAGACAAGGCTCACAACGCTCCTCGCGAAGCCAGTGACACCCAGCCGCCATCACCGATTACCAGATGGTCTAACACTCGGACTTCCACCAATCCTAGCGCCTCCACCAATCGCCGGGTGATGGCATGGTCCGACTGGCTGGGCTCGGCCACGCCCGACGGGTGGTTGTGGGCCAGAATGACCGCTGCGGCGTTATGTTCCATGGCCCGGCGCACCACCTCCCGGGGGTAGACCGCCGCTGCGTCAATGGTGCCCTGAAACAACTTCTCGAAGGCAATCAGCCGGTGCTTGTTGTCCAGAAACAGGCAGGCGAACACCTCAAACGGTAACCCGCGCAACTGGGCCGTAAGCAGCTGCCCGGCCTTGTCCGGGTTATCCAGCGGCTGACCGCGCTCCAGAGGCTCCGCCAGGTAGCGCCGCCCCAGCTCCAGCGCCGCCAGCAACAGCGCCCGCCGGGCGGTCCCCATACCGGGCAAATGCGCCATGCGTTCCGGGCCCAGATCCAGCATGGCCCGCAAACCACCGCTGCCCGCCAACTGCCGGCGCGCCAGATCCACCGCCGTCATGCCCTGCTGGCCAGTACGCAGAAAGATCGCCAACAACTCCGCATCACTGAGCGCCCCGGCCCCCCGCGCCAGCAACTTCTCCCGCGGCCTCTCATCCGCCGGCCAGTCTGTTATGGCCATGGTTATACGCCCCACGCCTGAGGCCGGATGCCTGACGCTAAAAACGTCTCATCCTGCATACGGGTGATCAACGCTGACAACTGGGCGAACACTTTCTCCGTTTGTCCAATAAGCACGTTGGCACCGGCATATGCCAGCCTTGCGGCTATGGCAATCTGGGTCTCGAGCTCCATCAACGAGCCTCTGGCGATATAAAAGAACCGCAGTCGGTCAGCCTGCGAACCCCGCCCATATCCCTCCGCTATATTGGAGGGAACACTGACCGACGCCCTGCGCATTTGGCTAACGAGGCCAAATTGCTCGCTCCGTGGGAAATCCTGCGTTGCCTTATAGATCAATACCACCAAGTCCATGGCTGACTGCCAAACCCGAATTTTCTCGTACGTCCTCACAATCTTGCTCCCTCTTTTGCGTCAGGCATCAGGCATGTGGCGTCCTGCCAACCGTCCTGCGTGCCGCGTCTCTTATACAGTGCTACTCTATGCAGCCTGACTTGATAGCAGCCTTGCAGCTGCAGCGGCAGTGGAGATTCGCCATGCCTGCCGTCATCCAAACAAGGGTTTTTGCATGCAACGTCTGATGAACAAACGGGTCCTGCTGGGCGTCACTGGCGGTATTGCCGCCTATAAAGCCGCAGATCTGGTGCGTCGGCTTCAGGATGTGGGTGCACAAGTGCGGGTAGTCATGACCCAGGGCGCCTGTGAATTCATCACCCCGCTGACCATGCAGGCCCTCTCCGGCCACCCGGTGCACACCACCCTGCTGGACCCCACCGCCGAAGCGGCCATGGGCCATATCGAGCTGGCCCGCTGGGCAGACCTGGTGCTGATTGCCCCCGCGTCAGCCAATTTCATGGCTCGCCTGGCCCATGGCCACGGCAACGACCTGCTCACCACCCTGTGCCTGGCCACTGGCGCCCCCATCGCCATTGCTCCGGCCATGAACCAGCAGATGTGGGCGGACCTCAGCACCCAGAAGAACCAGCTGATCCTGCAGGAAAAAGGCATCACCGTGTTCGGGCCGGGCAGCGGCAGCCAGGCCTGCGGCGAAGTGGGCGCCGGGCGCATGATCGAACCACTGGAAATCATTCAGCAGGCCGCAGAAGTGTTCGACTACCAGCTACTCACCGGCAAGCATGTGGTGATCACCGCCGGCCCCACCCGCGAATCCATCGACCCGGTGCGCTACATCACCAACAAGAGCTCCGGGAAAATGGGTTTTGCGCTGGCCGAAGCCGCCGCCGAAGCGGGCGCCAAAGTCACCCTGATCGCCGGGCCGGTGAATCTGCCCACCCCGTCACGGGTGGAACGCGTGGATGTGGTGCGCGCCGTGGACATGTACGAGACTTGCATGGACGTGGTGGAAAACGGCTGCGATGTGTTTATCGCCACCGCCGCCGTGGCGGATTACCGCCCCACCGTGACCGCTGACCACAAGATCAAGAAATCCACCGAGGAAATTCACCTGACACTGGTGAAAAACCCGGACATCGTGGCGTCCGTGGCCGAGCACGCCAAGCGCCCCTTTACCGTGGGCTTTGCGGCGGAAACCCAGGACGTAATGGCCTACGCCCAGGGCAAGCTGGTGAACAAGAAACTGGACATGATCGCCACCAACGACGTTTCCGGCACCAACGTGGGCTTCAACAGCGACAACAACGCCCTCACGGTGATCTGGCCCAGCGGCCACAAGGTGCTGCCACTGGCCTCCAAGGCCCAGATCGCCAAACAGCTGATCGAATTGATCGCGATAAGGTACAAGGATTGATGCTAGACGCCGGACGCCTGATGCCCGACGCTAAAACATAAAGCCTCTGGAATCCGGCACTTCGCATTTAATGGCGGGTTGTCACTGCAAAGGCAGTAGCACAACCCCATAACCGTTCGGACGGGCGACGTTTTTTGCGTCAGGCATCAAGCGTCAGGCGTCCGGCAATCAGGAACTGATCAATGAAACTGCAATACCGGGTACTCGACGCCCGCCTTGGCGACAGCATTCCTCTGCCTCACTACGCCACCGACGGCTCCGCCGGGCTGGACCTGCGCGCCATGGTCAAGGAACCGATGACACTGAACCCCGGGGATACCGAGCTGCTGCCCACCGGCATGTCCATTTTCATTGACGATCCGGGCTACGCCGGCATGATCCTGCCGCGCTCCGGTCTGGGCCATAAGCACGGCATCGTGCTGGGCAATCTGGTGGGGCTGATCGACTCCGACTACCAGGGCGAGCTGATGGTGTCCTGCTGGAACCGGGGGCAACAGCCCTTCACCCTGGAGCCCGGTGAGCGCATCGCCCAGCTGGTGATCGTGCCGGTCATGCAGGTGGAACTGGAACAGGTGGAAAGCTTCAGTGCCAGCGAACGGGGCGAAGGCGGTTTCGGGCACAGCGGGCGCCATTGAGGCCTGACACAAAAAGCACCGGACACAAAACAACAACCACAGCAGCACAAGCACGCACCACAGCGCGCACCACGACCCAACCACAATAATACCGTGGCAGCGCCGGGCAAGCGGAGGGGATATGGGGAACAAGAGCGACAACAAGCAAGGCAAGTCCACCAGCGCCATGAAGCAGCTACTGCCTCTGGTCGCCGCCGGCATCGTAGCCGTAATCGCCGCCACCGGCTGCCTCTACGCCTACCAGGCCAGCCAGCTGCAGCCCGAGCAACAGAACGCCCAGGCCCGGCTGCTGGCCCAATCACTGGCCAGCCAGGCGAGCAACACCATCCAGACCTCACGCCAGCAGCTGGACATCCTCAGCGACCGCAGCGATGTGAACAAGGCGCTCTCCGACGGCAACCTGTCCAGCTTTAACGTACACCAGAACCAGTGGCTTCCCGACGCCACGGTGCAGCTCGTCCCGCGCCGCGGCGCAGACACCGCCCAGTTCAGCTACACCGCCCAGGAGCTTCTCAAGAACGTCCGCCTAGGCCAAGAACCCGGCCCGGTGATCATTGCCGGCAAAACACCTCAGCTAGTGATGGCCCGCGCCACCAAGAATCAGACCGGCAGCCTGCTGCTTACCCAGTCCCTGGCTCCGCTGGCCACTACCCTGCGTACCGCCATGCCGGAGGGCAGCGCACTCAGCGTCACCTACGGCGGCAGCCCCCTGTTCGACAACAAACAACAGGCCAACGGCGGCACTGCCCAGGTCAGCCAGGGCCCGGTTCAGGTCACCCTGACCCTGCGCGCCCCCGACGGCAACAGCCTGATCGTCGCCACCCTGGGCATCGCCCTGGGGGTAGTCGTGATCCTGCTGTGCACCCTGCTGGTGAACCGGCTGCTGACCCGGGCCTTGCGCCAGGACGCCGCCGAACTGATTCGCTACAGCGATGAGCTAACGCGCCAACCCGGCGTCACCGCCCGCGACCATTTCCACTTCCCGCTCTTCACCAGCGTCAACGATGCCTCCGCCCGCCTGGCCAAAAAACTGCGCGACCGCGCCGGCCCCGCACGCCCCCAGGCCACCGCCAAACCCGACGCCCTGATAGTGGAAGAAAGCGACGACGACAGCATTCTGTTGATGGATGACGACAACGGCGGCGAGTCCCTGCCGGACAGTATTTTCCGCGCCTACGACATCCGCGGCGTGGCCGGCGACACCCTCACCGCCCAGGGCGTTTACCTGTTGGGCCGCGCCATTGGCACCGAAGCCGGCGAACTGGGCCAGCAAACCGTGCTGGTGGCCCGCGATGGCCGCCTGTCCAGCCCGGAGTTAAGCCGCTCACTGATCAAGGGCCTGCTGGAATCCGGCCGCGACGTGGTCAACCTCGGGCTAGTGCCCACCCCGGTGCTCTACTACGGCACCGAAGTGCTGGAAACCCAAACCGGCATCATGCTCACCGGCAGCCACAATCCATCGCAACATAACGGCCTGAAAATCGTCATGAACGGCGAAACCCTGCACGGCGACCGCATTCAGGCCTTCAAGCAACGCATCCACAACAAGGCCTTCAGCGAAGGCAGCGGCCACGAAGAAGAACGCGATATCAGCGACCGCTACCTGAACGATATCGCCAACGACATCGTGCTGGCCCGGCCCCTGAAAATTGCCATCGACTGCGGCAACGGCGTCACCGGCGAACTGGCCCCACGGCTGTTCACCCAACTGGGCTGCGACGTCACACCGCTGTACACCGAGATCGATGGCAACTTCCCCAACCACGCCCCGGACACCGGCAACCCGGACAACCTGGCCGACCTGATCCGTATCGTCCAGCAGGAAGACCTGGACCTGGGCCTGGCGTTCGACGGCGACGGCGACCGCGTGGCCGTGGTCACCAACAGCGGCGAAATCATCTGGCCGGACCGCCTGCTCATGCTGTTCGCCAAGGACCTGCTCGGCCGCAGCCCCGGCGCCGACATCCTGTTCGACGTAAAATGCAGCCGCGCCCTGCCCGCCATTATTCGCAAGAACGGCGGCCGGCCCCTGATGTACAAAACCGGGCACTCGCTGATCAAGGCCAAAATGAAGGAAAGCGGCGCCGCCCTGGCCGGGGAAATCAGCGGGCATATCTTCTTTGCCGACCGCTGGTTCGGCTGTGACGACGGCGCCTATGCCGGCGCCCGGCTGCTGGAAATTCTCTCCCTGCAGGACGACACCGCCGGCCAGGTGTTCGATCAGTTTAAGACCGGCGTCACCACCCCGGCGCTCTATATTGATGCCAGCGATGACAACAAGTTTGCGCTGATCGAGGCCCTGATGGCCCGCGCCGAGCAGTTCGCCGGTGGCCGCCCCACCACCATCGACGGACTCCGCGTGGACTTCCCCGATGGCTGGGGGCTGGTGCGCGCCTCGAACACCACACCATCACTGGTCGCCCGCTTCGAAGGCCGTGATGAAGAAGCGCTGGAACGGGTCAAAGGCCAGTTCCGCAAGCACCTCAAGGCGGTGGACGAGAGCCTTGAGCTTCCGTTTTGAGGTAGAATTGCCGGGCAGTGAGTTGAAAGTTTAAAGTTCAACGTTGAAAAACGCGCCAGACGTGTTTGGGGCAATAACGGCCGCAGCCCGCGCCCTCACCGGCGAACGCGGGCACAGCCTTGCGGAGCCGACAGACTTAAAACCGCGTTTGAACTTTACACTTTCAACTCCAAGGCCCCCATCCCCAAGGAGAAGTAATGGACACCAACAGTGCCCACGACACCGCCCGGATTCTGATTGAGGCGCTGCCCTACATTCAGCGTTTTTCCGGCACCACCGTGGTGATCAAATACGGCGGCAACGCCATGGAGAACGAGGAGCTGAAGAACAGCTTCGCCCGTGACGTGGTGATGATGAAGCAAATCGGCATCCACCCGGTGATCGTGCACGGCGGTGGCCCACAGATCGGCGACCTGCTGGAGCGTCTGGGCAAGGAATCGAAATTTGTTCAGGGTATGCGTGTCACCGACCGGGAAACCATGGACGTGGTGCAAATGGTGCTCGGCGGCCTGGTCAATAAAGACATCGTCAACCTGATCCAGCACAACGGCGGCCAGGCCATCGGCCTCACCGGCAAGGACGGGCGCCTGATCAAGGCCCGCAAGATGGTGCTCAAGGCCAGCGACGCGGACAGCCCGGAATTGCAGGCCTCGGAAATCATCGACATCGGCCACGTGGGCGAAGTGCAGGGCATCGACACCCGCATTATCGACCTGCTCGCCGGCAGCGACTTCATCCCCGTTATCGCCCCCATCGGCGTGGACGACAACGGCACCAGCTACAATATCAATGCCGACCTGGTGGCTGGCAAGGTGGCCGAAGTGTTGCGGGCAGAAAAGCTGATCCTGCTCACCAACGTGGCCGGCCTGAAAGACAAACAGGGCCAGATCCTCACCGGGCTCACCACCGAACGGGTCAACAGCCTGATCAAGGACGGCACCATCTACGGCGGCATGCTGCCCAAGATCGGTTGCGCCCTGGAAGCGGTACAAAACGGCGTCCACACCGCCCACATTATCGATGGCCGGGTGTCCCACGCGGTACTGCTGGAAATCCTTACCGATAAGGGGATCGGCACCCTAATCAGCAAGGACTAGTTGAAAGATGAAAGTTCAAAGTTGAAAAGCGCGCCAAACGTGTTTTGGTTTTTAACGGCAGCGGCCCGCGCCCTTACCGGCGATCGCGGGCACGCCCCTGCAAAATCCACAGACTCAAACCGCGTTTCAACTTTAAACTTTTCACTTTCAACTCAAACACCGGCAAAGGGGATTGCCGCGAAACGCTACAACAGCGAAAAACAAAACCGCAGTAACAAGCCCGGGAACGTTGGGCGCGGTGTTTGCCTGTGATATACCTCTGGGCCACACTCGCGTTGCAGCCAGAAGCTTGTTGCTTAGAACTGGGAACGATACTTCATGACCGATAAAAAACCGTCGCGCAAAGAGCAGATTCTGCAGTCGCTCGCCCACATGCTGGAAGCCGCACCCGGTGGGCGCATTACCACCGCCGGGCTGGCGAAGGAAGTGGGGGTATCCGAGGCGGCGCTGTACCGGCATTTTCCCAGCAAGGCGAAGATGTTCGAAGGGCTGATCAGCTTTATTGAAGAAGCCATTTTTTCGCGCATCAACCGCATTATGGAAGACGGCAAGGCCAGTGATCAGGTAGAGCAGATTCTCACCCTGCTGCTGGCGTTCACCGAGCGCAACCCGGGCATTACCCGGCTGCTCACCGGCGATGCCCTGACCGGCGAAAACGCCCGTCTGCACCAGCGTATCCAGCAGTTCTATGATCGGGTGGAAAGCCAGGTAAAGCAGGTGCTGCGTGATGCAGAATTCAAGGAAGGGTTGCGCACCCAGGCGACCCCGACCATCACCGCCAACCTGCTGCTGGCCGTGGCCGAAGGGCGCATCGCGCAATTTGTGCGTTCCGGTTTCAAAACCCTGCCCAGCCAAGACTGGCCAGCTCAATGGGCGCTGCTGCAGCCAACCCTGTTTCGTTAGCCTCTTGCATGACGAAGGCGGCTTCAGCCGCCTTCGTTTTGTTGTTTCTCAATCGCCTCAAGCCGCTCGATAATCGGGGCGTATTGCTGGTTGGCCTGTTCAATTTCCCTGTCGAATTCCAGCAGCTTTTGCTCCGCCGTCTGGATCTGGCGCTGCAGGCGGTCGATGGCCTCTTTTACCACCTCCGGCACGTCCCGGCCCGCCCTTTCGTTGCGCGCCGCCGTGGCAATTTCGTCATCCAGCTTCATCTGCAACTGGGCAAGATTGTTCTCTTCGTAGCTGATACTCAGCTCCAGCGCCTCGACCTTGCGATCGCGCGCCCGCACCGCATCTTCCGGGCCGGCATACAGGCGCAGCATGTCCCGGTCTTCACGGGCCTGGCGAGCCTGCTGCATCCGCTGGGCTTTCGCCTCGGCGTCATTCAGCTGCACCCCCTCCACGTCTTCCAGCACCCGGCCATACTGATCCAGCAACTGGTAGCCACTGCGGATGGCATCCATGGTCAGGGTTCGGTTCAGGTGCACCACGCCGTCAGAAGTTTCATGCCGAAAGTAGGCGCCATCCGGCATGCGCTCATTGGCACGTTGCCCCGAGCGAGCCCACACTGACGAAGTCAGGATCAGCGCCATCAACAAGACGACGATTTTCATTATTATTGCACTCCATAACGCTCCCGGTACTCACGCATAGGCGCCACCATTGTCTGGCTGTCCGGTTGCTGTTCCAGCCAGTCGATGATATCGCTCATGGTGACGATACACCCCACTGGCACCCCCAATGCTTGTTCCACTTCCTGGATCGCCGACAGGCCCTTGCCCGCTTCGGAAGGCTCTTTAGCGCATTCCTGCCGATCCAGCGCCACCATCACCCCCGCCATGGTCGCGTCAGTCTTCTCGAACAGCGTCGCCACTTCGCGAATCGCCGTTCCCGCTGTAATCACATCATCTATCACCAGCACCCGGCCCTGCAATGGCGCGCCGACCAGCCAGCCGCCCTCGCCATGGTCCTTGGCTTCCTTGCGGTTGAACGCCCAGGGGTAATCCCGGCCATGGTGCTCAGCCAATGCCACAGACACCGCCGCCACCAGCGGGATGCCTTTATAGGCCGGCCCGAACAACATATCGAATTCCAGCCCGGATGCCATGATCGCATCCGCATAATAGCGACCCAGCCGAGCCAGGGCCTCGCCGGTGTGGAAAGTCCCCGCATTGAAGAAATACGGGCTTTTGCGTCCGGACTTCAGGGTAAATTCCCCGAATTTCAGCGCGTCACGCTCTTCAGCAAAGCGCAGAAAATGCTTCTTGTAGTTCTTCATACTCAAGCCTGTGTGCTAGCCAGTCTGTTCGCAACTGCGCGAAGCCGCGCCACCACAGCGACACGGCCCGCCTTTCTCTCTTTAGCGTATTACCAGCCCAGCGCGACCTGCTGGGCCTTGATGATCTCGCCAATGCCCTTCTCCGCCAGCCCCAACAGGCTGTCGGACTGCTCACGGGTAAACGGCGCGCCCTCTGCGGAACCCTGAATCTCGATAAAGCCGCCCTGCTGGGTCATCACCACGTTCATGTCGGTGCCCGCATTGGAGTCTTCGGCGTAATCCAGATCCAGCACCGGGGCACCCTCGTACATGCCCACGGACACCGCGCCCACCAGGCCGGTGAGCGGATCACTCTTGATCTTCTTGGTTTCCAGCAGGTGGGTAAAGGCATCCACCAGCGCCACGCAGGCCCCGGAAATAGAGGCCGTCCGCGTGCCGCCGTCGGCCTGCAGTACGTCGCAGTCCAGGTAGATGGTGCGCTCACCCAGCGCCTTCATGTCCACTGCGGCACGCAGGGAGCGGCCGATCAGGCGCTGAATTTCCAGCGTGCGCCCGCCCTGCTTGCCCCGTGTCGCCTCACGGCCGGAGCGGGTGTGGGTGGAACGCGGCAGCATGCTGTATTCCGCGGTCAGCCAGCCCTGGCCCTTGCCCTTGAGAAAGCGCGGCACGCCCTCTTCCACGGACGCGGTACACAGCACCTTGGTACCCCCGAACGCCACCAATACGCTGCCCTCGGCATGAACGGTGTAGTTGCGGGTAAAGCTCAGTTCACGCAATTGGTCGGGGGCTCGGCCGGATGGGCGCATGGAATCTCCTGGTAGTCTTGGAATCAAAAGGGCGACCATTGTAGCAAACACCAGCGCCGATGCCTGCCTTGCACCCAACCCCGTCTCGACTAGACTAGGGAGCCCGGCACCGCCCGCGGTTTTTCATGCCGCAGGAGCTTGCCTGCAGGCGAAAAGACAAGACCAGAAGCGAGTGACGAGTGTCCAGTTGCGAAAACCCGGGCTTCCCACCATCGGGGTTTGCCTTTCGAAACTCGCTTCTCGTCACTCGCAACGGCCTTTTCGCCTGCAAGCAGGCTCTCCTGCGGCACACCGACCGGGACAGCCCCATTCCATGGCCCAACACAGAGGTTCACCATGATTTGCAGCATGACCGCTTTTGCCCGCGCCGACCGCCCGCTTGAAGGCTACGGCCTGGTCTGGGAAATCAAGGCCGTGAACCACCGTTACCTGGAAATCAGCCCACGCCTGCCCGACGCCCTGCGCTCACTGGAAAACGCCGTGCGCGAGCGCTGCCGCAAGGCCCTCGCCCGGGGCAAGGTGGAAGTCACCCTGCGCTACCAGCAGGACGCCAGCGACGCCGACCTGGAACTGAACGAGCCCCTGGTCAAACAGCTGTCCGAGATCTCCCGCCGGGTAGGCGACCTGGTGCAGCACCCCGGCCAGGTCAATCCCATGGAAATCCTCCGCCACCCCGGCGTGCTCAGCACCCGCGAACTGGACGTGGACCTGCTGCAACGCGAATCCCTCACCCTGCTGGATGAAGCCCTGCAAGCCCTGATCGACACCCGCAGCCGCGAAGGCGAACAGCTGGGCAAACTGATCGAAGAACGCCTCGACGGCATCATCACCCAGGTCGAGATCGTCAAAACCGCCGTGCCGCGCATCAAGGAAGCCCAGCGCGAACGCCTGCGCAGCCGCATCCAGGACGTGATCGACTCCCCGGATCCGGACCGCCTGGAACAGGAGCTGGTCCTGCTGGCGCAAAAAATGGACGTGGACGAAGAACTGGACCGCCTGCTCACCCACGTCACCGAAGTGCGCCGCATCCTCAAAAAAGGCGGCCACATCGGCCGGCGCCTGGACTTCCTGATGCAGGAACTCAACCGCGAAGCCAACACCCTGGGCAGCAAGTCCGTGGACAGCGAAACCACAGCGGCAGCGGTAGAATTGAAGGTGTTAATAGAGCAGATGCGGGAGCAGATCCAGAATATCGAGTAAAATCCAGGGAAGTCCATATTCGTATTTAATTCATTGTTTTAAAAGAATTAATTTAGACTCTCAGTCCATGGAAATCCACTACCATCCACCCCTATCCAGACAAAAGTGGTGGGCAAAATGGTGGGCAAAAACGTGACTTTTTCCTCCCTGACACCTATATTGACCTGAAATGGTGGGCAGCCCTCAAGGGGCTGCCTGCAAGCCATTGATGACAGAGAACTTTTCTCTTCAATCAACAAACAAAAAGTGGTGGGCAGCCTGTTTTTATAGGCTCAAACGCCACAAGGTCAAAATGAGCAAACTCACCGCTACCCAGATCAAGTCCCTGGCAAAGCAGGCTCCCAAGAAGCACACCGATGGTGGCGGCCTCTATTTCTGTGTGCGCACGTCCGGCTCGCCCTACTGGATGCTGCGCTACAGTGCCCAGGGCAAGCGCCACGAAATCACCTTGGGCCAATACCCTCAGATGTCCCTGGGTGACGCCCGGGAAGCCGCGGTGCTGACCAAGAAAGGCATCCGCACGGGCACCGACCCAATCCAGGAAAGGGCCAAAGTTGTCCAGCCCGACATCCGCACCGTCAGAGACCTCTTCCAGGACTGGCATGAGACCGATCTGTCCCGGCGCCTGAAACACCCCAACATCCCCAAGCGCATCTACCAGAAAGAAATCCACCCGGTGATCGGCCTCTACCCGATTGCCGACGTCACCCCAAGGGATATCCGGGCCGTCCTGCAGCGCGTCCAGCGCAGCAACCGCCCCACCATCGCCAATGACACCCTGATGTACATGAAGCAGTTGTTTCGTCATGGCATCAAACTGGACCTGTGCCAGAACAACCCGGCCAGCCCATTCACCGTCAGCGACGCCGGCGGCGTCGAAGCCAGTCGGGAGCGCACCCTGACGTTAGAAGAAGTCGGGCATGCCTTTAGGATCTTCCGGGAGCACATCAACAGCTTTGGCCGGGACAACTACTTGGCTTGCTGCCTATTCCTGGTGCTGGGAGTGAGGAAAAGCGAGCTATGCGAAGCCCGCTGGGAAGAATTCGATCTGGAAGCCGGAGTCTGGGATCTTTCCAAGGAGCGCAGCAAGACTGGCGCATCGATCACCATCCCTCTGCCAACCCAGGCTATTGAGTGGCTAACGGTGCTGCATGGCCACGCCTGCGGCTCGCCGTATGTGTTCCCTGCCAGGCGGGTCAGCAAACGTCCCCACATGGGCCCTGATACCCTGAACCGCGCCATCTCCAAGCTATTTGGCCGAGAGCCAGGCCGGAAAGTGCAGCCACCCAACAAAATGGGCGACTTGGAACACTTCACCATCCACGACCTGCGACGCACCTTCCGCAGCCTCGCGGCGGCGGAAGGTGTGCCGAGTCATGTGGCGGAGAGGTGCTTGAATCACAAGCTGAAGGGAGTTGAGGGGATTTATGATCGGTATGATTATTTCGAGGAGCGAAAAGTGGCTCACCAGAAAGTAGCCAGCCTCATAGAAACTCTGACACACCCATGATGCACAGGTGTGTTTGCAGCTGTTTTTGCTGCTTTGGATAATGGATATAAGGCTAGCTACACCATAAGCTATACAAAAATCGTGGTTTCAGCTGGATGGACATGGACACTCTTGGACGAAAGTACGACCTTCATTGACACACCTCGCCATTAAGACCGGTTACAGATAACAATTAGTTCCGTGCTTCAGATTAAAGATTTGAGTTCAAAATTCAGATCACGCAATGCTTTAGCGCTGATGCTTTTGCGTTGCTGCACCAGCTTCTTACCCACCATGAAAGCAATAGGCAGATTGACTGCATCAACAGCAATGACACACCCCTCGCATAGATAGAAAACTGCAAATTCCTTGTCAGTGATGTTGCCACGTAGTACGCGCTGGTCATGATTTTGCGACAACCCTACCATCTGCAGGCGAACGTCATACTGGTTCGACCAGAACCAGGGGGCGCTATCGTAGGGCTTCTCCTCGCCCATAAGAGTCGCCGCCGCCGTACGCGCTTGATCCACAGCGTTAGCCACAGATTCAAGGCGCTGCCTCTTGTCGAAGAATAGATTCCGGTGGCGGGTACAATCGCCGATTGCCAAGATGTCAGGATCATCGGTGCGAGTAAATTCATCGACGACAATGCCGTCATCACAGAGCAGGCCAGCATGCTCAGCCAAGACCGTTTCCGGTATTACACCAATTGAGACAAGCACGATATCCGCTGGCACCTTGCCCCCACCGGACAAGGTCACGCCAGAGACGTGCCCCTGACCATCTGATTCAAAACCGGTTACAGCCGTCTCCAAGCGTACATCAACGCCGGCCCTCGCATGTTTGGCGTAGAAAAATTCGGACATCTCTGGCCCCGTAACACGCTGCATCAGACGCTCAGCAGCTTCCAGGACGGTAACATTAACACCTTGCTTGGTCGCACTGGCTGCCACTTCAAGTCCGATATAACCGCCCCCCACGATGACTAGGCGTTTGCCGGGTGCTAGCTCACTACGCAGGGCATCCGTGTCCGCGATATCATGCAAATAATGAATGCCTTTCAAATCTGAGCCCGGCGCGTTAAGGCGGCGGACATGTGAGCCAGTGGCCAAGACCAGTCGGTCGTACTGTAAGGTGCTTTGATCTGACAAAATGAGGTTTTTGTCGTCTCTGTTAATCTGTTCTACGCGCACGCCGAGCCGTAATTGCTGTCCCGCATTCTCGTAAACCGAAGGCGGTTTAAGGTATAACGATGCCTGATCAACCTCCCCCGCAAGGTAATTCTTTGACAAGGGCGGCCGCTGGTAGGGAGGGTGTGGTTCTTCGCTAACCAAAATCACTTCATTTGGGTATTTTTTTTGCAGCAAGGCGGTCAGAAGTGTTCCCGCTGCGTGTCCACCACCAATGATGACGGTGGTCTCTTTCTTTTTTTTGGTCATAACTTGTCTCTTTCTATGCGCCTTGGAACCGAGTTATCCATAAGCCAAAAACTTAGTGAAGAACAAGAAACTGTAATATCCAGCGAGCTAGGCACATGATGCCTAACCGCCTGCCATCGCGGCGTCCTCAAGAATCATCGCAGCCCCTTTCTCACCGATCATGGTCACCGGCTGATTAGTATTCCCACCAACCAGCGTTGGCATGATGGAAGCATCAACCACCCGCAACGATTGCAAACCGTGCACGCGAAGTCGGGAATCCACCACAGCCATCGGATCTCTCCCCATCTTGCAGGTGCCGACCGGGTGATATGCCGATTCGCCGCTGCGACGCACCCACTCGGCGAGATCTACGTCCTCCTGTATGGACTGGCTTGGTGAAATCTCTACGTCCTGGTGCACATAAAATGCACGCTGCGACAAGATCTTACGAACAAGCTTTACCCCACGAACGAGCTGCTCGACATCGGCAGGCTCAGCCATATAGTTGGGATCAATCAACGGGGCCGCCAGCGGATCGGCACTGTTTAAACCAATACGGCCACGGGACAAAGGCCTGAGCCCATAGAGCATCACTATGTAGCCATAACCGCTCATTGCGGTTTTCATGTCTCGCCCGTGATCGGCGTACAGCATTGGCCCGAAGTGTAGTTGCAGATCAGGTATCGCCAGCTCTGGCCGGGAGCAGATGAACCCACCAGCTTCAGCCCCGTTGCTCGACAGCACACCTCGACGACCGCTCAGGTATTGCAGTAAGGCCCACGCGCCCTTCAGCCAGTAGCTCGGATGCATCGAGATACTCTGACGGCTGCGAGCCCTGACCCGGACAAAAACATCGATATGGTCCTGAAGATTGCGACCCACACCCGCCAGTGCATGACGTAGCTCAATGCCATGTCGAGCAAGTTCCTCGCGGGGACCGATGCCTGACAACATAAGCAGTTGCGGCGAGTTAAACGCACCACCGCAGAGGATAACCTCACGCCCTGCACGAGCTCGCACCAGACCCTTTGCGCTGCGATACTCGACACCAATAGCGCGAGTGCCATCAAACAACACCCGAGTAACATGTGCATCACTACGAACGTTCAGGTTCGAACGCCCCGTCGCTGGATCAAGATAAGCACGCGCATTACTAAAACGCGAGCCGTCCTTCTGGTAAGTATAGTAATAGCCCACCCCCTCCTGTTCGGGGCCGTTGAAATCCCGATTGCGTCGATGCCCCGCCTGTACTCCCGCCTCGACAAACGCCGCACTCAACGGGTTGGTATAACGTCGCTCCGCCACATTGAGAGGGCCATCCTTACCATGGAATACTGCCGTACCCGGCACCGTCTCAGGCTCGTAATGTTCTGACTTACGAAAATACGGCAGCACCTCGGCGTATGACCAACCGTGACACCCCTGCCGTGCCCACTCGTCGTAATCCCTGGCGTGACCACGGATATAGACCTGGGCGTTAATCCCGCTCGAACCGCCAAGCATCTTGCCCCGCGGCTGGAACAACGAACGACCGTACATGTGACGCTGTGGCTCGGTATAGAACTGCCAGTTGAAACGGCGACTGAACATCAACTGCAAAAATCCCAGCGGCGTGTTGACGAAAGGGTTGCGGCGACTCTCCGGCCCGGCTTCGAGTAGCAACACCGAATAGAGGCCACTCTCGGACAAACGATTGGCTACCGCGCACCCTGCCGAGCCAGCGCCCACAACGATATAGTCGAATTCTTCAGTCGCCAGCCCGGTCAAACTTTTCATTAATTTTTTGCCGTCAGTTTGACCATCAACTTCGAATAACCGCGCACGAAGTTGGACTGTACACGCTCCGGCTCGCCAACCACTTCGATATTTTCGAAGCGCTTGAGCAGTTCTTCCCACAAAATGCGCAATTGCAGTTCGGCCAGGCGGTTACCCATACAACGATGAATACCGTAGCCAAAAGAAATATGGTTCCGTGCGTCCTTGCGATCAATAATGAGTTGATCGGGGTTGTCAAACTTGCGTTCGTCTCGATTACCTGAGGCATACCACATTAACACCCGGTCCCCTTTCTTGATGGTCTGGCCACGAAGTTCTACGTCCTGTGTCGCGACCCTGCGCATGTTGGCCAGTGGAGTTTGCCAACGAATGATTTCCGAAACCATGTTCGGAATCAGGTCCGGATTAGCCTTCAGCTTGGTGAACTCCTCGGGGAATTGATTCAAGGCCAAGACACCACCGCTCATGGAATTCCTTGTGGTGTCATTGCCGCCAACGATGAGCAGAGCCAGATTCCCGATAAACTCCATCGGCCGATTGATCAGGTCTTTTGTGTCGTCGTTGCTCTGCAACATATTGATCAAGTCAAAACCGGGTTCTTCGCCGGCTGCACGACGTGCCTCCTTGTCTCGCCACAGCCTTGAGAACGCCCTCGCCATGTCTGCCGCATCGTCAAACATGACATCTGGGTCGGTAAATTCGCCACCCGTGGCAGATGCCGCACCGGACAAGCGATCAGACCATTCAACGAGTTTATGGCGGTCTTCATAAGGGAAATCCAGCAGTGTAGCCAGCATGCGGCCAGTCAGCTCTTTGGATACTGCAGGCACCCAGTTGAAGGGTTTATCCAGCGGCAGGCTGTCTAGCACTTCGGCTGCTCGGGACCGGATTAAACCTTCCATTTCCTTAAGGTTTTTTGGCGCTACCACACCCTGCACCGCCCGACGTTGCACATCATGCTTGGGCGGATCCATGGCGATAAACATTTCCACCGATAGTCCGTCCGGTGGATCACCCAGAATAATTTGCGGTTCAGAGGAGAACAGTTCGTGACTCTTGTCCACGAACAAAATATCTTCATAGCGAGTTATCGACCAGAAAGGCCCGAATGGACTCTTCTTCTGGTAGTGTACCGGAGCTTCATCTCGCAGCCGCTTAAAATAGGCCCGCCACTGATCTTGTCGATACAAAAAAGGGTTGCTGGTGTCGATATCTTCGAGTGCCAAGGTGTTGACATCAGGCAAGGAGGTTTCGACGAATTCCATTTGTGTGGATCGAGAACCCACTGTCTTTCTCTTCGCCTTCATCAGCATTTTCATCGTTTTAATCTGAAAATGCATCGGCACCACTTTGGACGAGGCGTTGAATACTTTTGTCTGAAACGCATTGCTTGATCTTGTTTTTGTTGACATAGCATTCTCCCTGTTTACATCTGGAATTCAGGCAAATGCACGGTCATACCGTCCATCGCCTCAGTAATTTCTACCTGACACCCCAGGCGCGAGGTTCTCGCCCGCTCCGGGGTCATGGACAACATCTGTTCTTCTGCGTCACCAACCCTTCCGGTCTTGCCGAACCACTCATCGGGAACAATCATGTGACAGGTACCACAGGCGCATTCGCCGCCGCAGTCACCGTCAATACCTGGAACGGCGTTATCAACGGCGATTTGCATTAGCGTAGAACCCACCCCGAACTCCGTAACATGCTCGGTGTCGTCATGTTCAATAAAGATAATTTTTCCCACAGCGTGTCTCCTAGCATTTATATCTACCTTGAAGATTGGCTATGTGTCGGAACACCGACGAGGACATTTCTTGACAGACCGGGGACATTTAAAGACAGTTACCGCATTCCGAGGAATCGCTGATGGCAATAACGACGCTCAAACAGGGTTTGAAAAACGTGGATGCGGATATCCCGTCGAACTACTCACGCCTTATCGCCCGAGAACTTGGCTTGAGTGTACGAGAACTCCCTAGCCTCTTGCGCAACACGGGTGTAGATGTCGAACAATTACTCAAAGATGAAAGCTTGCTCACTGCAACCCAGCAGATTCAGATCTTGCGTAATGCTTTAGATTTATCCGGCAAACCAGAGTTCGGGTTACGGCTGGGCAGGCGTCTCACCCCCGCAACCCATGGGGTGATGGGATTTGTTGCTAACAGCAGCCCCGACCTTTATACCGCGCTGCAAGCCGTTCACACTTTCCTGCCTACCCGGGCGAGCTTTATTCAAGTGGACTTGCAGCGGGCTGAGGACTACCTGGAATGCGTTGTAAACTTCCAAGTACCGATGGAAAATGATGTGGAGCGCTGCCTGGAAGATACTGTGATCAAGGCTTTTTTCGAAATCGGCGAGTTCATCGTAGGCCGCCCTCTATATGAATCTGAAGTCCACTTCCCTCATCCAGCTCCCGTCTACCAGGGCATGTACCGTGAGTATTTACCAGGCAAGGTTTACTTTAACTCCGATCACTTCAAGCTAAAATTGGCAATGGGGTTGTGTCGAAAACCGAACGCATCGGCCAATCATGAAAGCTATCATCTAGCCTTTCAGCAGTGCGAATCCATGCTTGCGCGTCTTCAGAGTCCTGAACCGGACTATCGGACTCGGTTACAGAAAATGATGCTGTCCCGGCCACCCGGAACACTTAGTGAAGAAGAGGCGGCTGCCTCTCTCTTTATAAGCAAGCGCACCCTGGCACGGAAACTCAAAAATGAGAACAGCAGTTTCAGGAAGATTCGCGAGGAGGTACTATCGAAGCAAGCAGTAAGCTATTTGTGCAATAGCCAGCTGTCCGTCGAAGCCACCGCCACACTGTTGAATTATCACGACACGGCGAGCTTCAGACGGGCATTTAAACGCTGGTTTGGTCAGACACCCGATCAATACAGGCAGCATGCAGGTTAGTGTTTATAAACAGACTGCACTCACAATCAGCAGCGAGTACGGCCATCAGTTCTCACTGAATAGCAACGTCTACCGCTTGAGCACACCATCCTTAATTACCGTCCACACAAAATCTCCGACATCCTTCACCGTATATCGCCCCCCCTCATTGAACCACGTTGCTACCCAGTTCAACGCGCCCAGCCCGATAAGACGCAAAAGATCACGATCCACATCAGCACGAATCAGGCCCTGAGAGGACAAAGATTGCAACATGGCAGACCAAAGAAGCTCGTATTTGTCTCGTAGATCAATCATTTCCTGGCGGGACTCACCATGCAAGGAGCGCCATTCAAAAAGGAGGACATAGACCATATCCGACCCACCAACCAGCAACTCAAGGTGAGCATTGATCCCCTGACGCAACTGCTCAAGCGGCTCACTTTCCCCCCGAATGGCCTCAGACAAGGCCGTAGACGCTTGCTCAAGCGCAAGGCGCATCAAGTCGACCAGAATGCTTTCCTTGGAGGGGTAACGGTAATGCAAGCTGCCAGGCAGCATGCCACAAGCCTCGGCGATTTCTTTAACGGTGGTTTTATCGAACCCCTTTTGACGAAATAGACGAGCTGCAGCACCGAGCACAAACACTCGATCCGCCTCCGCCACCGGCGTTACCTGATTTTTCTTTCTTCCCACAAGGCACTCCCATGCTGTAAGCCTTTGATTCTAGCATTCCTTTTAAAGTCGGCCCAGCCTTCCTGGCCGATGGCACTATTCGATCTATACAGATAAAAACACGCTGTCTACCTTATAATCTTGAATTTGGTTGGTCATACAAATAAAGTCCAATGAATGCACTTTACTTGGGAGCGATCCAATGGCTCTGGCAAACCGCAAGATTGGTTACGACGAGGTTGTAACCCGTGACATTCACTTTCCCATGAACATCGAAAACGTGGCTCGCCACTGGTTTCGCAACGACCCGTGGTCCACTCACTGGATGAATGCCATTCTCGCCGCCGTCCCCGACGGTGAACGCTGGGTGATGAATTCTGCAAGACGGCAGCTTGGCAAGCTTGACGATCCAGAAGTGCTGAACGCAGCTAAAGAATTCATTCGCCAGGAGCGCATTCATGCTCGTGAGCACGATGAAATGAACGCCATCGGCGTGCAACACGGGGTTCCCATCGACAAGGTTGAAGGCGTGTTCAAGCTGATCCGTAAGCAACTCCAACACCGCCTCAGTGACGATATGCAGAGCTCCATCGCAGCGGCGTTTGAACATTTCACGGCCATTATTTCCTCGGTACTGCTTGAGCACCCGGAGCTGTTTGACGAAACCCACCCGGATTTGCGTGCCATGCTCTACTGGCACTTTGTCGAAGAAACCGAGCACAAGAGCGTCAGTTATGACGTCTTCGTCGATGCCAGTGGTGGTGGCTACCGCAGTTACCGACTGCGTATCAGTGGCATGCTACTGGCCATTGCCCTGGGCTTCCCCATTATGATCGGCAACCAGACCTATCTGCTCTACAAGGATCGTCAAATTCTGAATTTGTGGTCCGCCGCCAAAATGACCAAAGTCCTGTTCTGGCGTCCCGGCATTCTTTCCAAGGTACTCGCTGGCGTGCCCCCCTATTTCTCCCCCACTTTCCACCCGTGGGATGACGATAACCGTGATGTAATCCGGATCTGGAAACGCGCCTACGAAAGAACTGGCGACCCTCATAAGGCCTATCAAGCGCTCAGAGACCATCGCGCCAACAATGTACACGGTACATCCGAAACGCCACAACCTGAACCCGCATGGGGGCAGGCATGAAAAAGAAACCCTTGCACCCGTCAACTCAGGCGGCAGCTGTCATCACCGGGGCGGGTAGCGGCATCGGTCGTAGCTTTGCTTACGAAGTTGCCCGTCGAGGCGGTTCGGTACTGTGTGTCGATATCAATGAAGAGCGCGCCGAACAGGTGGCGATCAGCCTGCGAGCACTCGGTACTCACGCGGTAGCCCTGGGGTGTGATGTCGGCGATGAAAAACAGATGGCATACCTGGCGGAAAATGCCGAGCCTTTGCTCGGCAGGCCGGTAACCCTGGTAATCAACAACGCCGGCGTCGGCCTCGGTGGCCCAATCGGCGAGGTGTCACTTGAAGATTGGCACTGGTGCATGAACGTCAATCTATGGGGGGTTATTCACGGCTGCCATTATTTTGCCCCTCAGCTTCGCGATCTGGGCTATGGAGGCATCATCAATGTGGCCTCTGCTGCCGCATTCGGGTCCGCCCCGGAAATGGCCGCCTACAACGTCACCAAGGCGGGGGTGCTGGCCCTGTCCGAAACGCTGTCTTCTGAACTGACCGGTACCGGCGTAAAAATCACGGCCCTGTGCCCAACCGTGGTCCCGACCAATATCGTCGAGAATGGGCGCCTGCCTGAACGTCGCCGTGACTTTGCCCGTTCAGCGATGACCCGCTATGCCCTCACCAACGCCGACCAGGTGGCCCGACAGACCCTCAGTGCCCTTGATCGAGGTGAGCTTTACATGCTGCCACAAATTGACGGCCGGCTTGCCTGGCGGTTGAAACGCCTGACGCCACGACTATACGCCCGCGCGATTGGCGAAGCTTACAGAATGCTGGCTGATTAAACCGCATTAGTGGAAACGAAACACGCAAGGAATTCAATATGGCCTCCATTCCTACAACAATTTTGAAGCTACTTTTTCGCGCCGGCATGAAGCGTGATATACGCGACCCGGACAAACTGGTAAGACATCTTCGCAGGGTGATGAACGCGCCTTTGGCCCCCTCTCTGCTGCCACGCGGAGTGCGACTCAAGCGAGGCAAGGTTGCAGGAATAGCTGGCCACTGGCTAGGCACCGCAGACCCACAAATCACCATACTCTACCTGCATGGTGGCGCCTTCATCGGCGGGCGGCTTGATACCTATCACCACTTTTGTGGCCGTTTGGCTCACGCCCTGAATGCGCGGGTCTTTCTTCCGGATTACCGACTAGCCCCTGAGCACCCCTTCCCGGCAGCAACGGATGACGCCTTTAATGTGTATCGTGAACTGATCGCAGACCCTCGCCCTGTGGTCATTGCGGGAGACTCTGCGGGAGGCAACCTGACGTTAGTCACATTGCTGCGTGCCCGTGATCAGCTGCTGAAAATGCCGGCTTGCGCCCTCGCCATTTCGCCGGCATCGGATGCGCGAGGCACCCTGATGTCCAGACAGGCGAATAGCGACAGCGATACCATGCTTTCCCATGGCATGATTGAGGTGGCAACGGATATCTATCTGGCCGGCGCGGACCCCGCTCACCCGTATGCCTCACCAATCACCGCGGATTTCACCGGCTTGCCCCCTCTACTTTTCACTGTCAGTAGCGAAGAGTGTCTGCGCGACGATACCCATGCAGCAGCACAATGCGCGCGAGATGCGGGGGTGCCCGTGCAGGTTCTGGAGCGCGATGATATGCCGCACGTGTGGCCCGTATTCACCTTTTTGCTACCAGAGGCAAAGCAGGACTTCCCTACCATCGTCCGAATTCTGGGAAAGTATCTGACCAGCAATAACGTCGGCAAAGCCCCATCCCAAACGGTCAATGCTAGCGATAGCGCCATAGTTGAGGTTGCATCATGAATATGGCTGCTGTTGCAATCCATAACCCTCGCCCCAGCGTTACTCCTGATCATGAAGTCATTATCATCGGCGCGGGAATTTCTGGAATTGGTGCGGCAATCCAGCTGCGTGCCGATGGCATCAAAGATATCTTGATCCTTGAGCGAAGCAAGGATGTGGGAGGAACCTGGCGCGACAACCGTTATCCGGGAATCGCTGTCGACATTACCTCGTTTACCTATTCATTTTCCTTCGAACAAAACGCAAATTGGTCTCGCGTTTTTGCGCCGGGAAACGAGCTTTACCAGTATACAAGACAGGTAACAAGCAAGTATGGCATCTACCCACTGATTCGCTTTGGTGTCGAAGTCGCTAGCGCCCGTTTTGATCTCGACAGCCATGTCTGGTTGATCGATCTTACGGATGGCAGGCGACTTAGTGCACGCCATATTGTCTCGGCCTGTGGCGGTTTGATATCACCCAAGATGCCAGATATTGAAGGGCTTGATACGTTCCAGGGCAATGTCATTCACACTGCACGCTGGCCAGATGACCTTGATCTTAGTGACAAGCGAGTAGCGGTAATAGGCACTGGCGCCACTGCAGTGCAACTGATTCCGAAAATTGCCCGCCAGGCTCGTCAACTTGACGTCTACCAGCGCACCCCCATCTGGGTGCTGAAGAAGCCGGATCAGACTCTGCCTGGCTGGCTCAAGGTATTGTTCCGAACCGTACCGGGCTTGCAACGCAGCCTTCGCGGCGCTACCGACACCGTCAGCGAAACCCTGATGGTGCTTTCCGCAATATATTACCGGCAGGCCCCTTGGCTGGTTCGCATGTGTGAAAAGGCGGGCATAAACAACCTGCGCGAACAGCTGCCCAACCGCCAGGACCTGTGGCAAGCACTGACACCGAAATACGGCTTCGGGTGCAAAAGGCCAACGTTTTCCAACGACTATTTCCGAACCTTTGCCCGAAACAACGTTGAGCTTGTCACGACCCCGATCAAGCGTATTACGTCCCGCGGCATCACCACCCAGGACGGCCGCTCACGGCGTATCGATACCTTGATCCTCGCCACCGGTTACAAAACCTTCGAGAAAGGAAATATTCCCTCGTTCGACGTCATCGGCAGCAACAACATCAATTTGGGCGATTTCTGGCATGACTACCGTTACCAGGCCTATGAAGGGTTGACCATTCCGGGCTACCCGAACTTTTACATCATGCTCGGTCCCTATGCCCTTATCGGCACCTCTTACTTCAAGATGGTCGAAGGGAATGCCATCCACCTCTCTCGCTGTATTCGCGAAGCCAACCGACGTGGAGCCAGCCAAGTGGAAATACGTCAGTCCGTCCATGACGCGTATTTCCGCAATATCCAGAAACGCCAGCAAAACACCGTGTTCCTTAACCACAACTGCGCGCTGTCGAACAGTTATTACTTCGACCATCATGGTGACGCGCCAATGCTGCGGCCCTCTACCTCTCTGGAAATGCTGTGGCGAGCCAAGCATTTACCGATGGATCACTACCGATTCAGTGTACTGGCCGGGCACACTCCCAGCAGACACGACGGCGGGAGACAAGCCTGTGAGCCACATCCCCAGCTGCCAGAGAAGGGCATTCCGGCAAAACAAACAGATAACAATTCTCAGTGACTGTGCCAGAGAAAGTGTGGAGCCTGCTTGTACATGTCACGCCAGCAGAGCTCTCCAGATCCAGTTGACCGTGCGCTTTAGCGCTGCCCAGGAGGCGTTATACCACTCGATAACCCATGCCTGGTCAGCAACAGAACACGGCATCTCGTCATAGACGACGACTGGGCGTCACGCATTAATGTGTGACATTACCGGAGCGCCAGAGCACAACGTCATTACAGTCATGGACACAGACAGCTAAGCCTGAGACCAATATTGGTTGTTTAACCAAACAAACAGAAAATCAGAACAACTCACCATCTATAACCAGAACAGCCCCCTTTAGGAGCCTGAAATGTCTGCAAAAAAAACAAAACGGTTACCTCTCCTTTTCTTCACGTGCACTACAGCATTGCTCTCACCCGGCTTGGCCATTGGCGGTGCTGGCGACGGAGCGAGCACTTATGGGCTAGGCCCGATGAATGCCGGCACTGCCTTGGCATTCAGTCCTTTTGCATCCAACAGCTGGTCGGTGTACTACAACCCGGCCGCCATGGCCCGCTCCCCGGAGGGCGAACTGGGAGTCATTGTGCAGTATGGCGACCAGGAATTACGTGCTAAATCACTGGGAGGAACAGACCCTTTGGAGCGAGAGAATGATATCCTCTCTGACACCAGTTCCGAACTATTATTAATCGGCTTCAAAAGCCGCGTCGCCGGCATTTCCAGCATCGACAAGCCCATTTACTTTGGCCTGAACGTGGGTGTAGACCAATACACATCCAACCTATTGCCCTATCAGGCCAATACCAGCCAGAAAGGGCAGTTTCTACGCTATGAATCTCAGCCACTTTATCTCGCCTTTGGTGGCGCTATCAGCAACGTCCTGAGGGGCGTTGACGTCGGCGCATCAGCACGTCTTACCCTCCAGGCCAAAGCCAACCTGGAAGCAGTTTCAGACCTTGGCGGCAACACAGACTCTGAAAAACTTTCCCTGGAAGCCTCTCCATCCCTATCACCGGCACTAGGTATCAATATCCGCTCTGGAGAAATGTTTTGCGGTACAAGCGAGTGCATGCCTTTTGGAATGGATAAGATGGAGCTGGCTCTTTTCTGGCGGGGGGAAAGTAGCTATGAGGTATCCGTGGATGCCAATGTGGTTGTGCCGGGAGTTATCCCTGAACCAGGCCTGAGCCTAGCGCTTAGTACAATTGATACCTATCAACCTGAAGTTCTCGGCGCAGCCATTTTGCTTCCCGTTGGCAAATTCGAATTGACGGCAGGCATTGAGCAGCACAATTGGTCTGCGCTTGAAAGCGAGTTTGCCGACGATACTATTCGCGATCAGGCTAATCTAGCGTTTGACGACATCACCATTCCCCGAATTGGCGTTAGCTATCAGTGGTCGGAGTCCATGAAACTCTTTGCCGGCGCAGCCCTGGAGGACTCACCTTTAAAATCCAGCCGATCCCAGGACGTTAACTATCTTGACACCGATAAAAAGGTTTTCGGTCTGGGTGCCAGCTACCGTCTGTCCAGCGCGCCAATAATAGATATGCCATTAGAACTCTCCTTCGCTTACCAGTATCAAATGCTGGATGAAGCTGATTTCGAATTGACCTCCATCAACTCTTCCACCGATCCAGCCCCTTATGAAACGGTAAGGGCTGATGGTGAAATAAACGTATTTTCTTCCTCCCTGTCGCTAAAGTTTTAACAACAGGCATGCGATTAATACCAGGAGAAGAGCAATGAATAATAACCCCATCACAATCCACCAGTTTCTGATTAGTCTGGCGGTCGCCATAGCAGCCCTTCTGACCGGGTGCGGTGGCGATCAGGGCGATGTAAGCAATCCCTGGAGCACACCAGAGACATTAATTTTTTCTTACCCTTATCCTGGCCAGACCGAGGTTCCAGCTACCGCGCCAGTAATCCTGCGATTTTCCTCTGCACTTGAGCAAGAGGTTATTGATGACATTGACTCACGCCTACAGCTGGTCAGTGATACTGATGGGAATACCGTCATGGTTGACTATCAGGTGGTAGACAATGGCAGAGGCCTGGCCCTGTATCCTCAATCGCGGCTGGCTCCGGCGGAAGCGTACCATCTGGTTGTCAACGATGATGGCCTTGGAGCCATTGATGATAACTCCGTGGCCCGCGTTCGGTTTCGGACTGCAGGCAGTCAAGCCGGCGCATCGCAAACCATGGGAAGCGGCTCTTTCACCCTGCTTTCAGCCACTCCTCTAGACCAACCGTCATTGCTAGAGCCGATTGATGATGCCAGCCATCCCAACGACATGAGCACCTTCAGGATGTCGTTTAACCAAACGGTTGATCCGACCAGCACAGCATATGGCGAAACCGGATCGGTTCAACTTCGTGACAACCTCGGCAAGTTGGTTCCCGCATCGCTATTTTTGCAGGGTCGTTACCTGACACTGGATCCTGACCAGGATCTGAAACCTGTGGAACACACACTAACGATTGCTGGGCTGCGGGCCCAGACTACCGGTGAACAGTTGCCGGAGTACAATCGGACTTTTGTTCCGGAAGCCACTCTTCCCCGTGCTACATCCGTTCTAAAAGTTGGCAGTCTTGGAGCTGAGCAACCTGGACTAGTGTCAACTTTAACCGGCAACCCGATCAATCAGGTGCCAGTACAATCCTTTGTGCTGGGAGATGAATCATTTACCGGGTTGAGCGGGGATCTAGCTGCAGATCTGGCTTTTGCTCCCAACTTTCCTAATGCCGTTCCACTGCGAGTACCCGCTGGTTCCGTACTCCGAGGCACCCCCGTGGACGTCAATATACTGGGCGAAATACCGTCCGGGCTGGAAACCGGTGAAGTCACCATCACGATACTCAGCGACGCTAATGGGTATCTGATCCCGAATCCATTCAGTGATTCCCCATCGGTTCCCCGCTATGCCCTGCTTAATATGGACGCAGCAATGACTGCAGCAGGTCAAGAGCCCAATGCGGCTCTCAGCCAGAACCTGCTTAATGTGCAGGTAGCGGGTTTAGCCGTTGTAAAGGATGGTGTACTAGTACTGGATGCGGTCAGTGTGGTTGAACCTGAGGTACTGGGCCTGGAGAAGGCATCCGGTCTGCTCTCATTCCGCATGGAGGCCTATCAAAACCAGCGCCAAGCGCCTGCCCCAAGCCAAGACACTCGACCCTTGCAGCTTCAGTCTTGGGCACCGGGAGAAACGTTCCAACCCAATGCAAGGCCTGGTGACCCCGTTATCCTGAACTTCAACAAACCATTAGACCCAGCTTCGGTGTTCCTTGACGGTGCCGTACAAGTTTCTGTTGATGATGTAGTAAAGACGTACCCAATACGTCACGATGGAGCCACGATCATCATCGGAGGAGATATCCTTCAACACGGAAAAGACGTCGAGCTCACCCTCACCAGCCTGCTCCGAGATACGCAGGGAAACCCGCTCAACCAGGACCAGACACTCAACATCCGCCTACCGGACTTCGTGCTTCCCAATGGCAGCACCAATGAGTTACGTGCACCACTTGTCGCTGCTGTTTTTCCCGGTTACCCCTGTGCGTTAACCGATGTCGATCTTACCGGCGAAAGAGAGACTTGGCGCAATGGCCGATGTGTAGGAGGTAAAAATAGCGACCCGCTCTATCCTGTACCGAATATGTTCAAGGATTTTAGTATTCGAGTCATCTTTAGCCGCAGTATCGACGGCGACACGGTTAATGATCAGACTTTTGTTGTTGAACACTTCGATACCAACAATAACGCATGGGACCCCATCAATGGTCGTCTCAAGGTGCTTGCCCAGCGAATAGAGTTTCTCCCGAACAACCCGTGGCAGATTGGCGAGCTTTATCGCTACACCCTGCACTCCGAGCAAAACTCGCCTGTTTGTGGCACCAATGCCATATGTTCAACCGATGGTGCACCGCTACAAACACGTCAAATCTCTCAGTCCAGTTCCTCAGCCCCAGAGCTTAGAGAAGGAGGTCCAGACCTAACCAATCACTTCGTTGTAACAGGGGAAGAGGACCGGATCACCCGTGTGTCGTTACGCTCTCTGCCGGTTGCGGATGTTAACGCTAATCTTAGTATCGATGACAACGAGCAAGGTGCGATACCCGATGGTAACGGCGGTGCCATTGCCGATGCCAACTACCTACAGCTTAGGCTAAAAAACAAATCGGGAGTAATAACCCATGCCAACATTGGCTGTGGTATAGGCGACGATTGCCCGGAAAAGAAATTTGCCTTTGTCGGGTCAGGCGCCTTGCAAGCCGGGGTAAGCCAGTATGAGCCGGATGTCACCATCAACCGACGCCTCATCGACAGCGACCCAATGACATCAAATGAAGTCACCGGCGCCGTCATTGCCAAAGTCTTCCCCACTGTTCTCCCAACGACGAGTGTGTTTCTGGAAGCCCGTGCACTGGGATTAATCACAATACCGTTAGACACCGGCCCCCTGGTGCTTCGCTTGGCATATGAAAACAATCAGCCCATTACTGGCTATATCACCCGAACCCCTGATGGCCCCTGGTTCAGTACTACGTTTGATCTCATGGTGGATGCACCAGAGTTAGAACCACGGCTAATTATAGAACTCGGGCATGACATCCGCAGCAAAGTAATTACCGGAGTCACCCTCGAAGGCCCCCTGCGCTTTGTCGATGATGGTCGTCTGATTCTCAAAGTCCGTAACCCCGACCCTCTCATCATACCGGCCAACATTGATCTCTTGGGAATCGGCTTGGCGGGTGTTGAGCTGGAAGTCCCCCCCCTCGGCGTAGATCTGACCTTTACCTTTTTGCCGGTAAAAGATTTTTAATATATTCCCCTTGTGCTAACGCACTTTCATGCCCCCTTTATGGGGGCTTTTTTCTGTCCTCACCGTATGCCACACCGCTGAATGATCATCAATATCGTCAAATAGGACTTTTCTTTGTGTAGAAGAAACGCTAATATTTGGTTGTTTGGCCAAATAAATAAATGCCTATAATGATGCATCCTCACGACAGCCTCGCAAGCCTTGCCTATAGCGATTCAAAGCACCCACCGGAATCTGGCAGGGATATACAGTTCCCGGGAAACGGCGGGTTGGTTCTTAGTGCAACCCAGTTCGGGGACCCGAAGTCACCGCAGGTGCTTTTGCTGCATGGCGGCGGACAGACCCGTCATGCCTGGGCGCACACGGCAACAGCTCTGGCCAGATCCGGGTACTGCGCTACCTGCATTGATGCCCGCGGTCATGGTCAAAGCCAGTGGTGCCCAGAAGGGGATTACAGCGGCACCGCGCTGGTATCAGACCTCCGCGCCATCATCCAATCACTTCCCACATCACCTTATATCGTGGGAGCGTCAATGGGCGGACTGACGGCCATGCTTACCCTTGGGGAGGAGCCCCCCTTGCCCTGTCGAGGTCTGGTACTGGTGGATGTGGCCCCACGGCTTGAGACCAAAGGCGTTCGCCGGGTGATTGAGTTCATGCGCCGCCACCCTGACGGTTTCGACTCTCTGGATCAGGTTCAGGATGCCGTGGCTGCCTATAACCCAACACGAAAAGCACCATCAAGCTCACAGGGCTTGCGAAAAAACCTCCGCCAGGACGCTAATGGCCGTCTCCATTGGCACTGGGATCCTGCGTTTCTTGATCATGCGGTAATCCCTGAAGCAAATGAAGGCATGTTCGGCCGAGCGCGACTCAATCTTGCAGCAAGCAAACTCAAATTACCGATATTACTCATCCGCGGCCATCACAGTGATGTACTCAGCGAAGCAGGAGCCCAGGAATTATTAGCCCTCGTGCCACATGCCAAGTACCGAGTAATCCATCAAGCAGGTCATATGGTAGCGGGTGACCGCAACAGTATTTTTACCGGAGCAGTGCTGGACTTTCTTCAACACCTTGACCCGCAAGGAAATCACATACGCTCCACCGATCGGAGACTTACACCATGAAACATAAACACCTCGACGTGCTGATCATTGGCGCGGGCCTTTCCGGCGTCGGTGCGGCTTGTCACCTAAGCCGCAAGTGCCCAGATCTACGCTATGGCATCCTTGAGCGACGCAAGCGCGTTGGTGGCACCTGGGATTTATTTCGCTATCCCGGCATCCGTTCGGACTCCGATATGTTCACACTCGGCTATAACTTTCGGCCTTGGACAGACACCAAGATGCTTGCCGATGGCCCCTCTATTCGCAATTACATCGAAGAAACCGCTGAGCATCATCAGGTCCACAAGAAAATTCATTTTGGCCTGAAAGTCACTGCCGAGGACTGGAGCAGCGAATTCAATCGCTGGACGGTTACCGCGTTGAACGAGGAAACCGGTGAAGAAGAAGTTTTCACCGCTGGGTTTGTCCTCAACTGTACCGGTTATTATAACTATGACGCCGGCTACACACCGAAAATTCCTGGAATCAATCGCTTTGGCGGCGACGTAATTCACCCGCAGCACTGGCCAGATAACTACGACTATACGGGTAAGCGAGTTGTCGTGATCGGCAGCGGCGCCACCGCCGTAACACTGGTGCCCGCGATGGCCGACCGCGCTGCGCATGTCACCATGTTACAGCGCTCCCCTACTTATGTTGCCTCCGTCCCTGAGCAAGATCTCATCTCGAAAAACCTGCGCCGAGTACTGCCAGAAATGCTTGTTTACCGCTTGGCGCGCACACGCAATATCCTGCTGCAGAGAACCGTATTTAACCTATCGATTCGTAAGCCCAAAGCGATCCGCAGATTACTGCTGGCCGCTGCTCGCAAACAACTGGGGCCGGATATCGACATGAAGCATTTTCAACCTCACTACAACCCATGGGAGGAACGAATGTGCGCAGTTCCCAAGGGGGATCTGTTCAAGGTGCTTCGTGAAGGCAAGGCTTCCGTGGTGACGGATCATATAAAAAATGTCACCAAAACCGGTATAAAACTGGAATCTGGGGATTGGATACCAGCCGATATCATCGTCACTGCCACTGGCCTAGATTTGCAAATGTTTGGTGGCGCTAATCTTCGTGTTGACGGCAAGAGTGTCAACATATCTGACGCAATAATGTACAAGGGACTAATGCTGGAAAACGTACCCAACATGGCATTGATCTTTGGCTACACCAATGCGTCCTGGACACTCAAGGCAGACATTGCCTCGGAGTTTGTTTGTCGCCTACTGAAGCACATGAAAAAGACTGGTGCTGAAAAGGTTACCCCTATTGACAATGAAGACTGTGTCTCTGATGTCAATTTTCTCAACCTTCGATCCGGTTACATTCAGCGCGCGGACGACCGTTTGCCACGCCAAGGTCATAAAGACCCCTGGCAGAATCTCAACGATTACCTTCACGACCTTCCGGCGCTCCGCTATGGAAAGCTAGATGATGGCTATCTGAAATTCTCAGGAGCAAGCCTCCACAAAACAAAACGCGGTCTCGTCCAACAACTTCTTGGCAGCACACTCAGTGAGGTACAACGATGAAATCTTTTTCAGGAAAAGTCGCCGCTATTACTGGCGCTGGATCCGGTATCGGACAAGCTACAGCAATTGCCTTGGCTCAAGAAGGATGCCATCTGGCAATTTCGGATATCAGCAAGGAAAGCCTAGACAAAACCGTAGAGCTATTGGCGGGCTACCCTGTCGTGATCAGCACTCATGAGGTAGACGTAAGTGACAGGAAGGCTGTCTACCAGTACGCAGAGGATACTGTTGCAACGCATGGGAAAGTTAACCTCATCATGAATAACGCCGGTGTCGGCCTTGGTGAGACCGTCGAGAACATGAGCTATGAAAACTTTGAATGGCTGATGAATATCAATTTCTGGGGTGTCGTATACGGTACAAAGGCATTTCTTCCCCATCTCCAGAAAATAGGTGAAGGCCATATCGTCAATATCTCCAGCGTTTTCGGCATTATCGGTGTTCCAACCCAGTCAGCCTACAACGCCGCAAAATTTGCTGTTCGCGGATTTACAGAATCATTACGTGAAGAGCTGGATATCGCGGGCGGCCTTGTCAGCGCGACTTGCGTTCATCCAGGTGGAGTAAAGACCAACATCGCGCGTAATAGTCGCATGGGAGACATGGGCAGCATGAACATGGGCGACAAAGAAGAGATTGCCAGCATGTTCGAAAAAATTGCCATGACCACACCCGAAGCTGCCGCTAGAACCATCCTGAAAGGCGTGCGGAAAAACCGGCGAAGAGTTTTGGTAGGCGGTGACGCGATCATGTTGGACACCACCCAGAGACTGATACCGACAGGCTATCAACGATTGCTCGAAGTCATGTTTAAAAAACAACAAAGCTCGAACAAAAAATCGAATAAGGGTATTGCCTGACATTATTCAATAAACCATTACATTCTATACTGGAGGCGATATGCGCTCGTCTAAAACTGTAAAAAACATCAAGAAACTCAGCGGCGCTGTGGTGGGCATTCCGCCGCGTCATATCAATTTCGCATTTCCGGAATCCATGCCGAAATATTTTTATGCCGGAAATGCTACAGCAACCACCTTTTTTGCCATGCTTTCCGGTTTTTTTCCACCCGGTGAGCGTTACTTCATGGAATCCGTAAGACATTTCCGGGGGCAGGTCCAGGACGAATCTCTACGGGCGGCTATTTCCGGCTTCATGGGTCAGGAGGCCATTCACGGACGTGAACATGACCGGCTTAACCAGATTCTCGCCGAATACGGATATGACATGCAGTCGCCGGATCGGTTTGTCAAAATCGGCCTGGCGATACTGGAGAAGTTACCACCGAGCACACGGCTGGCAGCCACCACGTTCATGGAACACTTTACTGCACTTCTTGCCGAGCAGCTTCTTGAAGACGAGAATTTTGTACGCCAGGCAGACCCAGAGATGATCAAGATATGGCAATGGCACGCACTTGAAGAGCTGGAACACAAATCCGTTGCCTACGACGTGTATGAGCTTATTGGCAACAGCCGTACAGAGCGCGTGGCTGCAGCCCTTGCCTCCATGGTCGTCTTGCTGCCGATGCTGGGCATCACCTGGAGCTGGATGCTTGTCAAAGACGGCCAGCTTGGCAAAATCAGCGATAATGTCAAAGGTCTGAATATATTGTTTGGTCGTAACGGGTTTGTATCGCAAATCATTTCGCGCCTTCCTGAGTTCATTCAGCCGAATTTCCACCCCGATCAACATGACACCAAAAGGCTGGAAAAACTGTGGCGCGAGAATTTGTTTGCTGAAGGTGGCCAGCTTCATGAACTGTATAGCAATCCGGCGGCATGATAACGCTCAAGGGGGTTTTAGGTTAAAACTAAGGTTTAACTAGCCAGATAGATCTGAGCCCCCTTCCATTTCCTGAAAAGTTGACGACGCCGTCACTACCGTTTGCTAATAGATACACAAAAAAATGCCGGAATTGTTTCCACGCAACTCCGGCATCACACCTTTTATAATATTTTTTCTCTACCAGATATTGAATTGCGCATCCTCTAGAATGAATTGTGCCGCTCGCTCGCCAATCATCATACATGGCGCGTTCGTATTACCACTGATCAACAGTGGCATGATCGAGGCATCGGCGACACGCAACCCCTTCACACCGTTTACCCGCAGACGGACATCCACCACCGCTTTTTCATCACTACCCATTCGGCAAGTGCCGACGGGATGGTAGATTGTTTCAGCGCGCTGGCGAATATCCGCGTCAATCTGGTCATCACTCTCCACGCTGGAAGCCGGTTCGTCATCACCGCCAAAAGCAGAGCTGAAAGAATGACTGTGAAACACTTTTCTGGCTAGTTTCACGCCTTCACGGAGCACAAGAATATCGTCAGGATGAGAAAGATAGTTTGGGTCTATCAAAGGCGCAGCAAATGGATCGCTATTGGCCAATCGAATCTGTCCTCGACTCTTAGGCCTGAGTTGGCACACATGAATCGTACAACCAAACCCTGGCGTCAACTGACGTCCATGATCTCGAAGATAAGCCGGTAAAAAGTGTAGCTGAGCATCCGGACGATCCGGCTCGCTGAGCAGGCTGACAAAAGCCCCTGCTTCCGCCGCGTTACTGGCAAGAAAGCCGCGCCGATGACGAAAATACTGGTAGAAGGCACTAATCAGCCGAGGTATAAAAAACGGTGACATGCCGATTGATTGACGGCTTTTGTCCTTGATCATGACGGTCATATCAAGGTGATCTTGAAGGTTCTCCCCAACTTCCGGCGAGTCTTGCAAACAGGTGATGCCGATTTTCGATAGGTGCTCTCGCTCTCCAATACCCGACAACATCAGCAACTGAGGGCTATTGATCGCCCCACCGGACAGGATGACTTCTTTGTTCGTACGAATGACCGATTGAGCACCATCACTATCACAAATTTCGACGCCAATCGCCCTGCCGCAATCCAGTAACACCTTGGTTACCTGCACATCCGTCATGATGTGCAGGTTATCGCGGCCACGTGCAGGATCCAGGAAAGCACGCGCGGCACTCCATCGGCGCCCTTCTTTTTGTGTTACCTGAAACCGGCCAAAGCCTTTCTGTTCCGGCCCGTTAAAATCATCGTTTCGGGTATAACCCAGCTCTTCACCGGACTTAATAAACAGCGGGGTTAACGGGTTAACATCCCTGACTCGGGTAACATTCAGTGGCCCACCCACACCATGCCAATTGTCAGCGGAGTATTGTTCATTGTTTTCATGTGCATTGAATACCGGCTGCACATCTTTCCACGCCCACCCTGTTGCGCCTTGCGCTGCCCAGTCATCATAGTCTTGTTGTTGGCCTCGAATGTAGACCATGGCATTGATTGAGCTGCTGCCCCCCAGTGTTTTTCCTCGCGGCCAGTAGAGGCGCCTTTTATTAAGGTGACTCTGTGGCGCGGTGTCGTAGCCCCAGTTTCGCTTTCCTTGTTTAATTAGACCGATGAGTCCAAACGGAATATTAATAAAACCGCTATTATCGTGGGGGCCGGCCTCAATAAGACAAACGGAATACTTGCCGCACTCGCTTAACCGGTTGGCAAGAACACAGCCCGAAGAGCCCGCCCCCACGACGATAAAATCAAACGACTTCATTTTGCTTCTCCCCCGCCTGAATAAACCGTGACATGTGGTGCTCTCGGTCGCCATGACTCAATGATGCATGTGTCACCAGACGGAAGTAATGGCCAATGTTCAGCTCTTCCGTAACACCAACGCCACCATGGATCTGGATACCTTGCTGAGTGATACCAACGGCCCGGTTTGCGTAGTAAGCCTTTGCCGCCGCTGTCGCGCGCCCGCGCTCACAGACGTTTGCGCTCTCTCCTTTTACTGACACCATCAAGAGCATGGATTCCAGCTGCTGGAGATCAATAAACGCATCAACAAGGTAGTGCTGGATTACCTGAAAACTGCCAATCGTTGTACCAAACTGTTTACGCGTTCGAGCGTATTCCAGAGTGGCCTGATACACCTCTCGGCAGGCGCCGTACATACGTGCGCAGTCCAATGCGCACAGATAATCGAACCAGGCAGAAACCGCTTGCTTTGCCGCATCACCACGACACAAAACCATTTCGTCTGTGATGAGCACATCATCAAGCGTCAAACTGGCAGCACGGCTTCCATCGAGCAGTCGATATCTTTCAACGTCACAGGCGTCGAAAGGTAGCGCGACAATGGCCAACTCATCACCAGACATAGCGGAGACGAGCACGGCGTCTGCAACGCCACCATCAGACACAACGTGCTTCTGCCCGGAAAGTCGTTCTCCGTTTAGCCTCAAGGAAGGGTTCAGCACGTGATAACCGGCATGCCGGTCATAAAGACCGCAAGCCACACGTGCCTCACCAGCAATAATGCGATCAAGCAACGCCAAGGATGTTGGCGTATTGGCGAACTCCAATAACTTGCCGGGGGAAACAATTAAATCGACAAAAGGGTCAAGACAAAGCGCGGCTCCTAACTCCTGAACAATGGCGCACACGTCAAGCAATGAGCCGCCATACCCTCCAACAGATTCAGCAAACGGAAGGCCAAACCAACCCAAATCATTCATGGCCTGCCAGCGATTCGCTTCAAGGTGATTACTCTCATTCAACTGTGCAATGTAGCTGTCAAATGAATAGTTGTCTTTAAGATAACGGCGCGCGGTATCCGCAATCATGATGGTATTTTCGGGTAACTTGAAATCCATTTTTCACCTCACAATCCGAGCAACATCTTCGCCAACACGTTTTTCTGGATCTCGTTAGATCCACCATAGATGGTGCACGCACGCAGGAAGTTATAGCGGCGACTGGCCTGATTAAAAATTTGCTCCCCAATGGGCTCCTCGTTATCCCATGGCAAAGACATCAAACCTCCGATTTCCACCATCGCTTGGGAAACCCTTTGCTGTAGTTCCGTGCCTTTGATTTTCAGTCCTGACGATTCTGGGCCGAACGGCTTGCCTTCATCTGTGGCAGCAACGGTGCGAAAGTTGGTGTATTCCAGTGCCATAAGATCGACTTCCAAGCCAGCCAACCGACGCACCGCCAACTGCTTATCTGTTTCCGTTGGTAGCGCATCGATAGCACTTTTAAGGCGATTGATTTCGTAGTGAATATCCGCCACACCGGCAATGGTGGTGCGTTCGTGGGTAAGAAGAAACTTGGCAATGGTCCACCCCATTCCTTCTTGACCCACCAAATTTTCCACAGGCACTTTCACGTCGGTAAAATAGACTTCGTTAAGGTGATGATGCCCATCAATTGAATAAATCGGCCGTACTTCAAGCCCGGGGGTTTTCATATCGATCAGCAGGAATGAAATACCCTGCTGCTGTTTCACGGTGCTATCCGTTCGCACCAAGCAAAACATCATGTCTGCCCAATGGGCCTGTGTCGTCCAGATTTTTTGACCATTAACCAAATAATGGTCGCCATTACGCGTGGCTCGCGTTTTTAACGAGGCCAGATCTGAGCCCGCATTGGGCTCAGAATAACCTTGGCACCATAGCGTTTCGCCACGCTGAATGCCGGGCAACCACCGTTCCTTCTGTGCTTCAGAACCAAAGGTATATAACACCGGCCCAACCATGGCCACACCAAAAGGACTTGTTGGCGGAGCCCCTGCCGAGGCGCGTTCCTGATCGAAAATATACCGCTGGGTTGCGCTCCACCCTGGGCCACCAAATTGTTCTGGCCAAGTAGACGTGAGCCAACCTTGACTGCCCAGCAAACGCTCCCATCGTTGCTGCATATTCTTGTCTGGCATCGCTCCTCGGGCAGTACAGCGCCGAATATCATCAGGCACATTTTCCTTCATCCACTGCCGGATACTCTTACGAAATTCTTTTTCGTCATTACTGAAATCCAGATTCATGGAAGCCTCCAAGCCAATAAATTTCGCAATACAAGGTCATCGATTACTCAATTAACCTGTTTACCGTTGCTCTCCCAAAAGGGGGCTCGCAGTTCGTTTTTCAGCACCTTACCTGCCCCACTCACCGGCAACGACTCTGCCTTAAAATCAACGCTACGAGGCACTTTGTAACCTGCAATTCTTTCACGGCAATGTTCGATAATCTCTGCCTCACTGGCGTGCTCTCCTTCACGCAGCACCACGATTGCATGCACAGCTTCACCCCAGCGTTCATCGGGAATACCAATTACCGCGCACTCCTGTACCGCAGGATGGCTATAAATGGCACCTTCAACTTCAACAGAGAAAATATTTTCTCCACCGCTAATTACCATGTCCTTGGCTCGATCAACGATGAAGACAAATCCATCCTCGTCCATGTAGCCAAGGTCGCCGGTATGTAGCCAACCATTGCGCAAGGTATCAGCGGTTGTTGATTCCATTCCCCAGTAACCCAACATGACGTTTGGTCCCCGCGCACATATTTCGCCAACCGTACCTTGAGATACCACCTGATCATTTTCATCAAGCACCACCACCTCCACACCCAGTGCTGCGCGACCGGCGCTACGTAATTTTTCTCCGCCGGGAATGTGATGTTCTGGCCCGAGTGAGGTAATGATTGGGGAGGCTTCGGTCTGGCCATAGCCCTGAGCAAATGACACTGTCGGCATTTGTTCCATAGCACTAATCAATACCGCCTCTGGCATTGGCGAGGCGCCATACAGCATGCGTTTTATGCTGCTGACATCGTAATTGGCGATGCGCCCAGATGAGGCTAGAAGATTGACCATGGTCGGCACCAACAGGGTGTTCGTGACTTTCTCCTGCTCAATGAAAGCCAGCACTTCATCAACATCAAAGCGAGGAACAATGCCATGTGTCCCCGCAGCCAGTGTCACGGCAAACGTGCTGGCCATATCAGCCAAGTGGAACATGGGCCCGGCATGCATATATATGGTGTCACTGTCATAGCCCATCTCGGCAACCACGTTCAGGGCATTGAATACCAGGTTGTCATGACTCAGCATCACGCCTTTTGACCGCCCAGTGGTACCACCGGTATAAAACAGCCCCGCCAGATCGTCACCGCCAGCATTGGCGTCACGGATTCGATCGGCGTTGGCGACAAGGGATTCATAATCAATACACCCTTGTGGACACTCACCCTCACCCATGAAGACAACATGCTTGATAGACTCAAGCTGTGGCTGTAGGGATGGCAGCAATGCTGCAAAGGTGTCATCAACGAAAAGCACTTTAGAACCTGAGTCATTCAAGGTATAGGCGATTTCAGGTGGTGCGAGCCGAATATTGACGGGATTCACTGCCGCACCGGCCCACGACACTGCATAGAAATACTCCAGGTAGCGATCGCTGTTTAATGCCAGTATGGCAACCCTGTCACCCGCATTGATGCCCAGACTTAGCAACCCGTTAGCAAGGCATGCGATACGGTCTTCAAACTCTCGCCAGGTTTGCCGCCGACCAGCAAAAACGGTAGCCGTACCTTGGCCGTTTAATTGAACCGCACGGCGCAAAGTCTGTGAAATATACATAACAGAACTCCTCTATTGAGGCAGAAAAGGAAGGGGGGAGGGTTGTTTATAGATTGGATTAGCTGGAAGCGAAGGCTCTCTTATAAATGAAGCGACCTCGGGAAACCTGGGCGCCATCAAGAAACACATCCACAACAACCACAATGAAGCGCTTTCCTTCACGAATAATGTTCGGCTTGGCCACCAACGTACCCGCAAAGGCCGGGCGCAAATAATCCAGAGTCATACTTGAACATACTGGCTTATTTTGTTCAGTCTGATTCGCTGTTAAGTGCGCGCCAGCAACAAGCTCCGCGAAGCTTGCGATAATACCGCCATGAAAAGTCTTGATCAGAGGGTTGCCAATGTGCTGCTCGCGAAACGGCATTTTATAGGTTGCTTCGCCGTTATCGTCCGAAGCCGTCATACCAAGAAATTTTTCGTATGGTGATACATCGCCGACCACAGTAGAGAGAGCGGTTACCCTTTCTGTTTCGAAGCTGATGATTCCTTCATCATCGATTGTTTTTTTCTTGGAGGGGGCTCTCTTATTGCTAGGATTCACAGATTGATCAAAGGACGGGCCTGCCGTTCCTATCGCAAAACTGCCTGATACCGACGCCAGCAAATTGCCGCCATCACGCCCAAATGCCTCTCCACGGACATAGGCAATATTTTCTTCAACTGCAAAACAGGTGACATTACATGCCACCCCTTCGCCAGCCTCGGGTTTAGCGATGAAATCAACGCGCAAGTCAATTGTCGCAATTGGGCGCATGTCGCCGAGGCGCACAAAAATCGCCAAACCACATGCCGTATCAAGCAAGGTAGCGATGGCTCCCCGATGAAGCTTTCCCTGTTGATCACAAACCTCTTCCACACAAGGCATGCTCATTACCGCGCCATCTTTGGTAATGTCATCCATTGCGATACCAAAAACCCTGAACAACGGATGCCCTGAACCAAAAAAAGCCTTTGCGGCAAGCAGTTCTCTCGGGAGTGATGTCTCAGCTGTCATAGTTAGCAACTTTTTATCAGAATGTTGAAGCGGCATCCGCATACCGGGTCTCTGCAACACGCACAGATTCAATGGCGTCCGTTATTGCCTCTTCAGGGAATGTTTCACTTTCGGACCCCTTTCGCAGACAATCAGCCAGAGCGGACCATGCCGCAGCACTCGTTCGCATCAACTCGACCAAGCCTGCCTCATGTATTTCAGGAACAATTTCACTCGCTTCATCGAGAAATTCTGAATACATCGCTCTAAAGCCGCTGCCCCCCGTTCCACGCTTCTCGATCACTTGATAGGCGAAACGGAGCAACCATTGCCATTTATCCACTGCCTTCCAGCGAGGAAGTTCCTGGATCCAAGTTGTTAGCGCTTGAATACCGTGATTCCTGCTTCCTTGCAGGAGATTATCTGCATTCTTCACAATCGCACTGCGCACGTTCTCGGCAGACACCTGAACCGAAACACTTTCGGGTGCGAACAATGAACCATGATGGATAAAGGGTGGCGACAAGGAGAATCTGGCTTCAACCAACTTGTCACGAGGCACCTCTAAAAGCCCTGGGCGCTCGGTATCGCTAACGAGCATCGTCTCGCCCTTCTCGGCTCGCTGCCAGGCGACGATGGCGTGACCGGGGAAATGTGTACTGCTCTTGAAATAAGGAAGGTAAAAAATATCAGTTAAGAGAAGCGCAGGCCGCCCCGCATCAAGATGGGCATCCAGCGCATCGGCGGCAGCACATTTATCTTGCCAAGTTTCCCAGCGAAACGGCACGCCCAGTGTAGAGAACACCGTTTCCTCAAATCCCATTGAACGGACATGGACAATAAACGGGGTGTCCGTGCCTGGTATTTCCACATAAGTAATACCAAGCCCGGCACCGAGACCGAAGCAGAAAGCTTCAGTTAAATTAAGCCCATGAAACTCCAGAAGATCCCTGATAGCTGAACTTCCACAGTGGCGTCCGGGCCTATGAGTGTGCCGAAAATCAAAGGCACCGGGGTTACCCTGATCGTTGGTCTGCATCAGGCTGCCTCTCTCACAAGATCCGGACCATAAATGGTCTCCGATGCCTGCATTGGATCACCATGAGCCTCATACTCTGCCAACCAGGCGGCAACCTTCTCAGGCATACCGGTGTCCCAAGGGTGAAACCCGGGACGAAACCAGGCAAGAAAATCAGGCAACATTCCTGTGAGAATACCTTTTCGCCCATAAAGTTTGTTCAAACCCTTCAGAATCACACCGGGCTGGCGCGTGACACCATCAAGCTTGAGCATATTCCAGAATACCGGTGCCACGACCAAATGAACCATCAGTGTCGCAACCACCAGCGCCGAGGCACGAGTCAGGTAGCCCCCCCCAGCCGCTCCCTGATAAAGATCATAGGCCACAGCCTTGTGTTCTACTTCTTCAACCCCGTGCCAAAGAAACAACGCTCTCATGACGGGATCGGCCTCGCCAAACATGTCGCTCTTCTCGCTAACCATGGCTTCGCCCAGGGTTGCCGTAAAGTGCTCAAACGCCGCAGTCATGGCGAGCTGATACTTCTTCGGCAGGTACTTTTGTGTGGTGCGAATAAACGTCCTTAAATTCGTAGTGACCTTATCTACATCCACGCCCTGGCTGGCCATCACATCGTTGAAACGATCATGGACAATGCCGTGCTGACCTTCCTGGCGAATAAAGTGACGAATGTCCTCGATCAGCTGATCATCTGTCACCTGATCCTTGAAGTTACGCACTGACTGGATAAAGAAGCGCTCTCCCTCCGGGAAATGTACCGAGAGGGCGTCAAAAAAGCGGGTCAGCACGGGATCACCGCCATTCCAGTGCCGCGGCACTGATGAGACATCAAAAGCAACTTTACGTGGCTGGATTGGCAAAGAAGTCATAATTCCTCCAATGAAACAGGTTGTCTTTAGGTTGACATCCTTCGATGTTATTTGGTCAACTAACCAAATGTCAACCAGAACAAACCTACAAAGCGGCAAAACCACGTAAGTTTCATGCTTATAACTTTCGAAGTAGTGATTCGACCATGAAAGATGCGCTAAATATCAGCGCTATGGGCCGATCAAAAGCCAAGAAGTGAGAATCACCACATTTTACGAAATATTCAGAATTCCCTTAAACATTCGGTTCGACCCTGTCGTTTGTAACCGATAAATTTATAGAGCAAGGAAGTACCGATGAATATTGCCAGTTTGAGCATGGCACAGCGATCTGCGGGAGAATGGCTTTCCTCCTTGCCAACCATAATCCTGCTATTGCTCACTATTTTTCTAGCCTCTGGCGAAGTGATTCATTCCCAGTTACTCAAGATTGGTGAGAGCACATGGGAAGGTTACTTCAAGCTGCGAACAGCGGGACTTGTCGGCGCCCCCACCTGTAATTCAGATCCCAACATTGAACAGGAGATCCAGAAGGCCATCACCGAGAAGAAAGCACGAATGGCGGCCGATCCATTAGCCGGAATTTTGGGATCAGAGGTGAACGAAGGAGCGATACGTCAATCGCTGGAGTCATCCCGCTCCATTTGTCGCAATAAATGGAGCGACTACAGGATGGTTCAAGAGAACGCCACTCCTGGAGTGATTGCCTTCCGCAACCTGGAAACAGGGGTCGCCCATCTGGTCACCACCCTTGGGGGTTACAAGCGCCTTTTACTCTGCCTACTTATCATAATCTGTGCAGCAACAGCTACATTCTCCCGACACCACATCGCACTTCGGCCTGCTCAAACGCGCAAGGATCATTTGGTCTCAACTGTTGGTCAGCTAAGTGCAAACCTGATGCTATTGGCGTCAGCATGGGTTTATCGCAGTGCAGAATTATCCGCAGTGGCAGATGGAGTCAACGTTGATCACTTCTATCTTCATCAGTTCTGGATTGCAGGATTTAGTATTCTCAGCCTGGCAGCGTTCTACCAGTTGCTCCGTCCGCCGAAAGATCTAAGCGATGGCGGCTCTTGGGGGAAATCGCTGCTGACCATTCCGCTGTACAGCATCATGTGTATTTCCGCAGGTATCCAGTTCGCCCAACAAGGTTACTATCACGGAATAAGTGTATACCTAGGTATGCTCATGGAGCTTTCCACACTGTTTTTGAGCCTCGCGCTGTATATCTGGATAGGCATGATGTTACGTCAAACCAAACTCGCCCACCTGGTATTTGATGTACTGCGACCCTGGAAAATGTCTCCAGAGCTCATGTGTTTTGTCGTGCTAGCAATTACCGCAATCCCGACAGCGTTCACCGGCGCTTCAGGTATTTTTGTAATCGCAGCTGGCGCCACCGTTTACCATGAGTTGATTCGCGCCGGAGCCCGCAAGCAGTTAGCTCTGGCAGCCACTGCTATGTCTGGCTCTCTCGGCGTCGTTCTTCGACCTTGTCTTCTGGTAGTGATTATTGCCGCATTGAATAACGCAGTTACGACAGATGAGATGTTTTCCTCAGGCTTGAAGGTTTTCTCTTTGTCTTTGTTCTTGTTCTTCGTTTACAGCCAGTTTGTACGCACATCACCCGCCCGTATTGCACCCTTATCTGAAGCAGTACCCGCCAGTCTTAAACGCCTGGTCCCACTGCTTCCCTATATAATCATCATGGGCACGGTGGTAGTATTTTTCCGAGATATTCTGGGTGCGGAGTTAAACGAAATCTACGCCCCCATCATTTTGCCTGTAATGATGCTGTCGATTCTGTGTTACGAGAAACTTAGCGTAAAATCTCTACACGTCTTCTCGTTGACGCTAGTCCCCCTCATTCTCTACTCCTCTTACAATATGGCTGGTATGCAGGAGGCCCTGAATAGCGGCAACATTCCTACTGGCACTTCAAAAAATGAACTTAACAGCCTGTTCTGGGAGCTTTTCTGGCGCAATATGTTACTTAGTGTCAGCCTGATTCTGCAGCATCTAGTAAAAAAACCCTCGGCAAAACCTCACCACCAGCCTGAACCAGGCACAGGAGAGAAGCTAGAGTCTTCACTGCGTTTTGCCACCAATGAAACCACCGGACATATCGGTGCCTTGTTGATTTTGATGGGCATGTCGGTAAGCCTTGGTGGCATCGTAGAACGTTCTGGGATGATGGAAAACTTACCTGAAACTTTTGCCAATATCTGGGTTGCAATGACTATATTGGTGATCACTATGGTAATCATTGGCATGACCATGGATCCGATGGGCGCGGTGTTACTGGTGAACGCCACGATAGCTCCTGTGGCGTTCGCCAATGGAATTGAGCCCCTGCACTTCTGGATGATCACTCTAGCGGCCTTCGAACTGGGCTACTTGTCACCACCGGTGGCACTTAACCACTTATTAACAAGACAGGTGGTCGGCGACGAGGAAGTGGAATCCGCCAAAGTTCACGGAGGCAGCTTTTACCGTCGCCACGAGAAGTATCTTCTGCCTATTGCCGTGATGCTGACCGCTCTATTGATGGTATCCTACCTGCCACTGATGTCAGATACGCTCCACGGCTATATGTTCCAGAAAATATCGCACGGTGGTTAATCGCGAGTCAATTTTAAAAGTTGGCTTTCAATAACTGATTCCATCGCTCAGCGAAAATTAAAATGTAAACTGATTGCATTTACAATAAGACGAAAAATTTTGGTCAGGAATAATCAAACTTTATCTGAACTCCTGACCAAATCCGCCCCCCCCATCAACAGATGATGACCAGGGCAAACTCGACCGGCAACGTGCCGGGTTTGAGGCCCCAGCCACACCGCCGTGATACGCCCCTACTCCTATTTTGTATATCACACTCTGTCGTGACTGGATGCCTACGAAATCTGCCGCTTTTGCATTAGAAAAGACGATGGAGAGGGCGATGCCATTACCTATTTCTGAGGTGGCAGGCTCAATGACGCACATTCACTGATCGGCGCGGGCAAATGTGGTGTCGCTCTGTACCATGCATCACCCAGAGAGCAACGCCAGCATGACTGAAAACGATTCGCCGCCGCGCCAACTGATAGAACTCATGCCGGATAGTCGCGTGAAACCCCAATCGCCCCCCTGATTTAGGACTGACGTGCGTTTTGGGGATGTCCTCAATTGAGAAAGGGAAAAGTCTCGCTCCCTAGAGCAATTTTCATATCATGCCCACTTTTATTTAATGAACCAATATTCGGAGGTAAAGTGGGTTTTTCTGATTCAACATACATCAATAATACAAAGGTGTTTCATAGAGGATGCCAGCGCATATTCAGCGATGCTAGAGGATAAATCTATACAAGAACCTACACTTTTAATTCGTCAATAGGAGAGATTTTAATAGAGCATATAAGCGACCAACTTATACTTATAACACGATCTAACCACTACACCCCCTCCGCTGTAACGTTTCGAGGGTTCAATCCTCATATTCCTTCAGTCCCAGGGAGCTTCATTTTATTTCCGATCTCCCCAGGCATTTATTTCGCCTTCAAGCCGCTCAAGCCCATCAATGACCTCATCAAAAGATGGCGGAGATTCGTACATCATTCCTGCGGAGACCATTTTTTCGTAGTCCGCAGTTAGACTTTTTAGCATGTCTTTATCCGGGACCAACTTAAGCTCACTTTTCAAACAACAGTCATAGTTGGCATAGCCTGAATTGAAGAATATTTTTTTGTGCCGAATAACGTCTTCAAGCAACTCACGATTTTTCACAGCCGATTTACCAGATTCATGCTGCCCCAGTTTGACCAGGTCATACCAATGACGGGATAGTCGCTCGGCATCGCCCTTCATAGATCCACGGTTACACTCGACATGAATGAGAGTTGCTTTCTCCCAAAACGTCCTCTGTGGTGACAGCACAACAACCTCACCGACCGGATAATCCACCTCAGTAGTGACGTCTTTCACATAAGGCGAAATGGTGTGCACCTCATTTGGGTCGATGATATTTCGTCCACCAAACTCAATCAGAATACTACTCTTCAGGTAATCATCCCCCTCTTCCACGACCGATGGGAAGCTGACCCAAATTTTTTCACCTGACTCATCAATATCGATAGTGTGCTGCGCCGCTGTAGGGAGCTTACTCAATTCACCCTGCAAAGCAGGAACAATCGTACCGTGAGCATAGTCCCTGACATACCCTTTCAGGCGATCACTGTACTTTCGGATCTGGTTCTTGCTCACACCTTCTGCAAGCGGATCAAATTCATCCTTAAAACGACGGTAGTCCAACGTAACATCGACATCTTCTGAAAAGCGGTCAATCGCCCTGTAGACCTTTGATAACGACGTCCCGCCCTTGAATGCCATCGGGTGCGCCTCTGGAATACCAAACAGAGTCTGCAATGTCCAACAGACCCATATGTCTTTCTCAAGAACGCTTGCCTGTCTTCCCAGGACTGCAGCCGAGGAAGACAGGATTTCCTTTTGATCTTTTTCCGGTAAATCCAGATAAAACTCAGCCATGAATGCTTCCTTGTGAATATTTCTTAATAGCCTTGCTCATCCAAGCTGGCATTCTTGACTCACGCAAAGCCACAAACTCTTCCTCACTGAGCCCCTCACGAACACGCCTGACCGCCTCTTCACTGACGTTATCTTTTCCCAGATACCAAAGAGCCGACAATGCGAGTCCAACTTTATTACCGGCATGCTGAAGGCGGCGACTGCTCGTGGTGTGCATAAGCCGAACCTTGAGCTTACCGATATATAGTTCTCGACTCGGCCCGCTGGTATAGAAGGTAGGGATCGTCGGCATCTGAGTACTCAGCCTGAAGCGACGCGCCGCCTCAGCACCATGCACCTGAATAGTTTCCCCATGATCTTGTGCAATTACTCGTACAACCTGAGAAGGCTCTGGCAACGCTACGCCAACAAAGCGGTTCTTCTTTGGTCGAAAGTAGACCCCACGAGACACTCGCTGGATAGCCCCCTCCTTAACCATTCGTGACAGCGCCTTATCTACCGCCGAACGGGAGCCCAGCGAGAGAAAGCTGCCATTGGTAAATGGCTCGCCTTTCTCGAATTCCAAAGCAAGGCTTTTGACTTTCTCCGCAACACTCATTGCCCTCACCTTTATTTAATGTGTCAGAAAATATACCAGTTTTTCACCCATATCGCAAACCAGATAAACTTATATAAAAAGTCGTAACCATATGTTTTTATTGGGTTATTATTAATTTTTAACTGCCACATAAAATACCTAGACTGCCGACCAGCAACAACGGCTAGACCTATCATATCGATTACAATAAGATATCGAAAACGATAAGATGAGACATCCGTGCCGATCAACAGCTCAGAGATCACCGATCCTCGCCGCCTGCAACAACTCGAAACGCTTCTCAGATGGGAAGGGCGCCTGAACAACGCCCGTATTCGCGAACTCTTCGGCCTGAGCTCTCCACGCGCTAGCGTCTGGATCCGGCGCCTGCGCGAATCCCACCCGGACTGGGTTCAGTGGGACACAATCAGCCGAAGCTTTCTTGCTACACCCGAGGCCTACAGCCCGACCGGCGCCAGTGGCACCCTGGACCAGTACATTGGACTGACAGGCCTGAGCGCGGCTGTCGAGGCACTCGGCACAACCAGCGCCATGCAAGCTGCCTTCCCGGCACTGGCCGCCCCCCCGCCGGCCATCTTCGGGGCCCTGAACCGTGCAATTCAAGCCGCAGTGCCAGTCGAAATTCTGTATGCCTCCATGCGGCACCCCGAACGTCACTGGCGGGTCATCCACCCCCACCGACTGGTACGCACCGAACAGCGCTGGCATGTCCGTGCCTACTGCGACAAGAACCAAGACTTTCGGGACTTCAATCTCGGCCGAATACGAGAGGTTTCGCCTCTCGATGGCCAGCCGGCCGTCGCCGGCTCCGAGGACCACGAGTGGCAAACGTTGTTGGAGGTAAGATTCGTTGCCCACCCCGACTTGCCGCCGTCGCAGAAACGGGTTGTCCGTGACGAGTACTTCTGTGGCGCCAGCGGCCGCGCAGAAACCTGCAGAGCCCCATTGTTGCACTATTTCATTCGTTCCGTGCAGGCTGCAATCGACCCTGACCGCCAAACCCCGCCAGAGCATGTGCTGGCGGTCCTCAACGCGGAGACACTCACACCGTGGCTAATGCCGGCATGATCTCGCCCATCGACGTTCTCCCAATGCAGGAAGCCAAAGGCCTGTTCAGCAAGTTGCCTGAACGCATCTTCGCCGCCCTGGCATCACAAAACCGGCAGGTTTACTGGCGCGTGATTGAGCACCTGTACGAGGAATTCTTCGGGCCAGACGTTCAAGCACCACCGGTTGACGGCTATCCGCTGAAAACCGTGCAGCACGCGATTGAAGACGTCCTCTCGCATATTGACGACTGGCTACCCGAGGAAGATGAGACTCCCGATACCCCGCTGGCAGTACGCGCCAATCAACTGCTGCGCAAACTGGAGACGGATGGCTGGTTAACGGTCACGCGCCGCGGTGCCCGGCAATACGTTCTCATGGGCACTCAGGTCCTGACACTCACCAGTGCGCTGATCGGCTTTGTCCACGCCGAGCCGATGTTCCTGTCCGCCAAGGTACGTTCCATCAAGGCATTGCTCCTCGATGTCTACGAAGGCAGCGGCGACGGGGACCAGCTCAACGAAGCGGCCAGCCAATCGCGTCAGCTCATCGAGTACATACGACATATGATTGCCGCCATCACCGGCCTCGATGCAGCCCTGCGAAAAACGAACACCACCGCTGAGTTTGTCCGGACCTTTTTCGACCGGTTCATCGAGACCCACTTCATCGGGGATTACCGTGAGTTGCGCACCCGAGATCACCCGCTGGCGGAGCGCGCCCGGATTGTCGACATGGCCGAAGCCCTAAGCTGTGATCCCAGCCAACGCGAGCGGCTGACTACCTGGTACAGTGAGCGCCGCACACGCAACAACCAGGGCAAAGCAGAGATGCTCTTTGCCCGGGACATCGGCCGCCTGCTGGACTTCAACCGAATCGATGAATACCTGCTGCGCTTGGACGACGAGATTCGCCGGGTCAATCAACGCGCCCTGGCCACCCTTGATTACCGACTGCGCTCGTCCGACCGCTTCGACCGTCTGCTGCATCACGCCGTGCGGGCCGTTATTGCCTCAGACGAAGCGGTGGCCCACTCTCCCTGCCCTGTTGGCGACATGATAAGCCCTGACCGGCTCACTAGCCCGCCGCAGCCTAAAAGCCCCCACCAGCCCGCCGCCCTACGTGACACCGTCATCTCTCCCGAGGCGCTAGCCCGGGCCGCGCTGCGCCGCGAGGCCAGTGCCGCACGCACCATCAGCGCACCGGAACTGGCGGCGTTTGTGAACCGCCAGCTCGGTGATGAGGATTCCCTCGGCGCCGACCAGCTGAGCTTGGAGACCATCAAGGACGTTAGGGCCTTCCAGGTACTGAGCGCCCTAGCCCCTGTCTCACTGACCAATTCAGCCAAACTGGCCCTGAACGCGCGGATCATGGCCCGAGACTTCGAGGTCAAGGCGACCCCCGGACCAGACCTGTCGACGCCATTTCTCACCACCATCCCGTTTAATGTCTCGCGCCAACGCCGCCGGCAGATCAAGGAGAAGGCCTCACAATGAGCGAATTCTGGGAAGAAGTACTCGAGCACTCCGACTCCCTGTACGATACAGAGATCCTCGAAACCGCCGCTTACCGGCTGGTGGCCGAGCAGATACTCTACCGCGTCGACAGGCGATCGGCTGTCGCCTATAACGCGATCGCTCACCACGAACGCGACATGCAGGTCGCCCTTGCCCCACTGGGGCTAGTCGTCAATGTGAACCGTCGAGCCCAGTACGCCTATGCCATCCCAGCCCGGGCCAAACCCGGGCCGGCCACGCTGAAGCAAACCCTGCTCGCACTGGTGCTGCGCAAGGTATACGACATCGGTGCGGGTGAAGGCCGGTTCAATGAATCCTCCGAAGTGATATGCGACTTGGTAGAACTCGACGAGACCTACCGACAGGCCACCCGTCGCCCCTTCCCGGGCGGAGGAGAGCTGACCGTCTTGATCCAGACAATGAAGCGCTGGGGGCTGGTGCGCATTATTCAGGACGAGACTGCCTTCGAAGGAAACACGTCAGACCAACCCTACGAGGTGGCCATTCGCCCTGGCATTGTCGACGTACTGGGTGAAGCTGCCCTCGCCCGACTCGCAGAGTGGGCACCGCGCGACGAGGACGGCAATCTCCTCGATGTCATCGAGATCGATGAAGAGGAATCCAAGGCATGAAAACGCTCCACGCCATCCGCCTGGTCCAGTTCTACCTATTCGAGAAGCAAGACCTACCAATCCGCAAAGTCAGCGGTGTGTTCGGTCCCAATGGCAGCGGCAAAAGCGCCCTGATCGATGCCCTGCAAATCGTCATGACCGGGGCCCACCAAAACTATACCGCCTTCAACGCTCAGGCCGATGAAACCCGGTCCACTTCGCGCTCACTTCGCAGCTATTGCCTTGGGCAAACCAGTGCCAGCGAAAACAGCTATGCACGCGATGCCGCCACCACCTATCTCACCTTAGTGTGGAAGGATGACGACACAGGTATTCCCACCAGCATGGGCCTGTGCATCACGGCCAACAGCAATTCCGACAAGCACCACGTCGAGGGCCGCTACCTACTTCCCGGCGTCGAGCTCACCCTCGACGATCACCTCAAGGCTAGCGGCGCCGGCGAGCGGCCGCTGGACTGGAACACCTTTCGCAAGGAAATCCACCGCCAGGCCCGCGCCGCCGGCTACGAGGACGAGATTGTCTTCAACGAGCCCATGCGCTTTGTGCGCGCCTACCTTACCGCCCTGCGCGGCTCCGGCGCCATCCCACAGGCAGAATCGTTCCTGCGGGCATTTCGTTTCGGGTTGAAGATGCGCTTCGACAAGCCTGTCGACGAGATCATTCGCTACCAGATGCTGGAGAGTCGTCCTACACCAGTCGCGAATTTCCGCAGGGTCTTGGACTCAGTGCGGGACCTTCGTCAGCGCGTCAACCAAGTGCAAGACAAGATCAAAGACTCGGAAAATGTCATCACCATCTACAACGAGGCCGCCACGCTGGACAGCCAGGTCGCGACCGCAAAAGCAGTGGCCGGCAGGGCACGGTTGCTTGATCTCGACAAATCGGTCGAGGCGGCCAAAGCACGCCTCACTGAGGCAGAAGAAACGTTTGTCACGCTATCCAAAGAAGAGACCGATAAAAAGAGTCAGGCCACACACGCCGAGGAAGAAGAAAAGCGCTACGACCGTCTGGTCCAGCAGCACAGCGCCTACCAGGAGACGCAAAGCCTGCAGGAAATTATCGGGCTCACGAACAGCAGGTTGTCCCGCGCTGAGGAACTGGCCATCCGACAGGCAGGACAGCTTCGCGCGTGCCTTCGCGTCCTGATGGACAACCCCAACATCTTCTCCGGCACCGCCGACGTCGAAGCCCTCCACGATGACCTGATGGAACTCCTCAACGGAGATGTTCAGATGGGCAAGAAGCGGGTGTTGGACACCTGCGACCACGCGCTGTCACTGATTGCTGGCGCCAAGACCCAGGTCGATGACGAACACACGCAACACAAGCAGGCCCTCAAAGCGCAACAAGACGAGCTCAAAGCTGTCGCCGCGAACCTAGAGCGTTTGCGTACTGGCAAGCCCCCCTTGCAAACGCATGTTCTCAGGCTTAAAAACCTGCTGGAGGACAATGGCATAGCCTGCATGCCGGTCTGTGACTTGGTGTCGGTCTCCGATCCCAGCTGGCAACCCGCTATCGAAGCATACCTAAACGTCCATCTGCAGGGCCTGCTGGTCGAAGACCACGAAGACCGCACTTTTGCTCTATATCGACGGGAGAACATTCACGGCGCCAAAATCGTGCGCGCCAGCCGTAACCAGCGCACCCGCGCACCCGCTGAAGGCACCGTCGCCGCTTTGCTCGAGGGGCCCCACCCGGCGGCCGTCGAGTATCTGCGCAGCCAGTTCGGTGCCACGTTGTGCGCAGAGACCGATGAGGCCGCTCTCGCCGGCGAGCGGACACTGACGCGCGACGGCATGCTTACCGGCAAAACAATCGATCGCCTGCAATGCGTAAGGCCCCACACTTTCCTGCTCGGTCGCGAGAACAAAGCCGAGCAAAGAGCAGAGATGGAAAAGCTCGCCGCCCGCCTCACAACTCAGATCGAGCAGACGAAAAAGCTCGCCGAGCGCTGGAGTGATTATCGTGACCGCTTCAGCCTGATCGCCGATCCCGAGGCTTTCCGCTCTGATCTTTCAAAGACCCTCGATGACATCAGTGCCGCTATCGAATCACTGGAGGCCTATAACACGAAGGTGACCGATACCGCTGATGCAGGTTTTCTCGAGCTACAAGAACGCCAGAAACAATGGGAGGCGGAACACCAACGCTTGCGCGGGGAAATCGAGCAGCTGGTCAGGCGATGCGGCGCCGCCGAGCAAACCGCTATCAACGCCCGCGATAGCCTGATAACCATTGAACACCGTCAATCGGAGGCGGCCAGCCGCTACGCCACCCTGACCGAAACCCCCGAGTATGATCCCGAGGCGGCCGAAACCCAGTGGTTCGAGCTTGCCGACATGCAGAAACTTCATCTGCTGGCGATCGCCGAGTCTGCGGAGCGAACCTCTAGGGAATACACTGATCGGCAAAACAAGCTCTTGCGTCAAGGCAGCGCTGCTTTCCAATCGTATTCAACCAAACATGGCGTTGTCCCTCCAGACGAGGCTGAGGACTGGACCAAACTCCGCGTCTGGCTGATCAACACCACCCAAGCATTGCGCGACTCCGAACTGGCCAATTATACCGACCGCATGGAAGAGGCCTACAAGGCTGCACAGGAAACCTTTCGCAACGACGTTGCACTTTCCATCGAAAATAATCTCGCGTGGTTGCGCTCAACTATGGACCGCCTCAACAAAGTGCTTGAGAACGCACCGGCATTCAGTAACGGCGAGTATTACCGATTTGAACGCATGCCTCGACCAGAGCATGCGCAGTTGTTGGATTTTATCCGGCGAGTCTCCGAACTGGGCCCTCAGGACGACATGTTCGGCGCCGGCGAGATCCCCCCGGAGTTCCAGGTGCTGCTCGACGAAAACACCGTTACCGGCGCACCGGCACGTAGCCCGCTGGACGACTACCGGGAATTCTTTGACTTCGATATCGAGATATACCGTCGGGACGCCGAACGCCACCGTGTCACCTTGGGACGACTGAGCCGGCGGATCGGTACCGGTTCCGGCGGCGAACACCGAGCGCCCCTGTACGTGATTGCCGGCGCGGCATTGGCCAGCGCCTACCATCTCTCCTCCAACAACCAGGATGGCCTTGCCCTGATCGCACTTGATGAGGCCTTCAACAAGATGGACGCCAGCAATATCATCTCCACGATGCAGTACTTTAACGACCTCGGCCTACAGGTCATGATGGCCAGCCCAGGTGAAAACCTCGGGTTCTTGAATGCATTTCTGCACGGCTACTTCAATATCCTTCGCGAAGCCGATACCAATATGGTCCTTCTCACACACCACGAAGTCACTGAAAAAGCTCGACAGATGTTCCAAGAGGATCTCCTCGAGTTCCACCCGGAATTGCTTGACCAGAAGCTCGCAGAGATGCAGAGCAGTGCCAGAGGAACAATGCATGAGTGACCTGGGTGACAAGTACCTGAACAAACTGCTGACCCAGGCCGAACAGAGCGCTGCCGGCATACGCAAGTTGCCGGCGCGCCTTACCAGCCGGGACCTCTCCGCGTATCGCGCCACCCGCACCCTGAGCGAGAAGGAATCCGTGGAGGGAACCCTGCGCGCCGCCCAGGCCCGTGGCGCCATCCGGCTCGTTCTCGACGACATCCATGACCCCCACAGCCTGATTGCCCGGGTTGAACTGGAGGATCTGCCTACCCTCGCCAGCTTCCTGGGCCATCCCTTGCGCAGCGACGTCATTGAGGCTGCCGCCGCCATGCTCGAGCCATGGTGCGAAGCTTACCCGATCCTGAACGACGTGATCGACGCCTGGCGCCAACTCAAGTCCCCGCGTTCTTTGACCCCCGATGCCGTCGGCAACCTGCTCGATGCGCTCCGTGTGGTCCGGCACATCAAGGAAAACGGCGACAGTGAGCAGCCCTTGCGCGTGACCAGCCAGAAGCTGTTCAACGACACCAAACGCATCGAACAACTCACGGTAGAGCTCGATATTCTCGTGGTCGGCGCCTACGATCTGCCTGCGCGCCCAAGCCTGGAAGTCTGGCAAGAACTCGGGCTGATCAAGGACGAACAGCCAGCACTACTAGCTGGCAACGTGACCATTCGCCGGGCTCGTGTCTGCGCGCTACTTGATGCCCCCTACACCGGCCTACCGGCAAGCGCCATCGAAGGCCTCGACAGCCAACCCGCAATGGTCCTTTCAGTGGAAAACCTCACTACATTCCACATGGAGGCTCGGACTCGATGCAAAGACCCCGTCCTCGTGCTCTACACAGCGGGCATGCCATCACCACAATGGCGAGTGATGTACAGACGACTGCTTACTACTCTACCTGCCTCTACCCCTATCTATCACTGGGGAGACCTGGATGAGGGAGGCTTCCGAATTGCGGCAAAGCTTGCCGAAGAAGCTCGGGCAGTAGGTCGTGCCGTCTTACCGTGGGAGAAAATGGCTCCTGAGGCAGTTCCCTCAGACCTGCAGGTACCTGCCCAACCGAACACGTTATCCAGAATGGTTCAGTTCGCCCATGCCGCAGGCTGGTCAAGGCTCGCAGAGGCGGTTCAGCAAGCAGGCTTCACGGCGGAACAGGAAGCTCTGTAAGCTATCGGCACCCGCCATCTCCGATTCGGCACCAATTTTCCTGCTTCAGCGTGTCCCGCCCCAAGTGAAAATCATCCTAAAACATTCCTGTTATTGCCTGCCGGCCGCCCCTTTTCCTACAACCATTACCCAGGAGCACATGGAGCACAGTGAGCACAGTGAGCACACGGAGAAACTAGAGTACGAGGAGCACCGCAATATTAAAGTAAGCGATTGATTGTAAAAGGCTTTATATAAATTAATCTGCGTAATCATGCAGGCTCAATCTATTTAATTGCGCCATATAAATCATTTGAACAGAATTAATACCCAATAAGGCTGCACTGACATGCGTGATATCCAGAGAATTCAATCGTTGTAGTTGCGCGGATTTTGGAGCCAAATATGGTTATCCAGTTACTCGCAGGACACGGACATGGCAAATCAAAAGCAATCGCGAAAAAGACGGCTCAACATGGCCGAGAGAGCCAAGCAGCAGATGGAAATCCAATTCCCCGACTATCCAGATGAGCTGCTCTGGCACCGAACGCTGAATGATGGCTACTCGACACTCCCCCGCACCTTGCCGCTGGCAATGCAAGTCATCGACGCCCAATCCAAGGGGCAACCTGCGGGACATACTCTTCTATGCTTATGGATTCGAGCCCCTGATTACCCATTTCTCACAATTGAAGCGCCAGCTACTTTCGCAGCTGAAACCGGCTTCGACGGTGAGCGTGCGGTCGACACTTGGCGACGTCGTATGCGCTCCCTTCGTGACCTCGGATTCATTGAAGCAAAAAAGGGGCCTTCCGGCGACTTCCACTATGTATTGCTGCTCAACCCGAACGTATGCATCGAAAAGTTAAGGCACGCGAACAAAGTGAGGGATGTTCTCTATGGACGATTCCGGGATCGCTTGATCGATATTGGAGCACAGAGTGACATCACTGACTATGACGAATACTGCATAAGCTTGGAGAAGGCCAAAGCAAAGGTAACAAAGAGACCCGCTAGCTCTCCTAACACATCGCCCAAGACGCCCAAAGCCTCAGCAATCCCCAAACGAAAATCCCGCTCCAGGAAAAAGGAGGATTAACAATGGCCAGCGTCAAAGACCTTCCTGAAGAAAGAAGCTGGCTCGGTCGCTGGGCACGATGGACAGCCGCACCATACTGCGAGTTCAAGGATGACCGCGCTCGACTGCTCGCGCTGATTTCACGCGATGTACGCAGGGTGTCTATCACGATCGTACTCGCGGTTACGGGGTGCTCACTACCATGGCATGGGTGGATGAGCTTTCTCATGGGGTGACCCCAGTGATTAGCATTATCTTTTACCAAAAGCCACCGATGCAACCGCGTAGGAATTATGAATCGCTGACAGCCAAACAAAAATCGAACACAAGACGGCCAGAAAGACTCAAAACGGCTATAGGGAAGCAGGGAATTCTCCGCGCGCTATACGCGCCCGATTACTTTCTCAGACATTAAGGCATTGGCTTGGCACAGCCCCCTACTAAGCGTGGTAGGGCTAGGCGGTCCTCGCAACTATTGGTTGTCGTGGCGACCCAATACGCAAAGGTCAGGAAGGCAAAAGGAAGGAATATGTATTTAGGTAGTTTAAAAATCTCGCGGTTTCGGTCTTGCGACAATGTGACCGTCAGCCTCCGTCCCGACCTGACGGTCTTGGTCGGTGAAAACAATGGCGGGAAATCCAACATCGTAGACGCCATTCGCTTGCTTACCTTACCGTTGAGTGGACGCCGTGAACGCTATCCAGAGGAAGACGATGTTCGGCGTAATGCCTCCATCCCAAACTTCCAAATCGAGGGCATTTTCAAAGAACTCAGCGACACACTCAAAGGACTGCTAATTTCAGCAGTACCTAATCCCTCCGAGAACGAAGCTATCTTTGGCTATAGGTACGAATCCCCTTCAGAGCTGTCTCCACGCGGCAAAAGTACAGTTTGGGCTGGCCGATTCGACACCAACCAACCCGAGACCGGCTCCTCGGATGTGATCAGACATGTTTACCTCCCCCCTCTACGCGACGCGCATCGAGAGCTTGGCTCAGGCAGCAGCGCACGCGTAATGGCGCTGCTGCGCAATTTCCTATCAAAAGATCAGGAGCAAGACTTCATCGCTGACGTCAGGCGCGCTGACGATCGACCTGATATCTTAGCCACGATGAATACAGAAATAAGCGCCACTTTAGGCTTGCTGACTAATGGAGTCCGCCCGCAAATTGCAGCGTTAGACTTCAGTGCTGAGAACCTACTCGATATCGCCCGTGATTTGAGATTCCGTATGGCAGATTCTGGCCTAGTTCCTGAAGACATTCGTGCATCCGGTCTCGGCTACTCCAATCTACTCTACATGGCGACAGTGGTTGTCGAACTTGCAAAGGCAAAGGAAACCGATCTGACGATTTTCCTTGTCGAAGAACCCGAAGCACATCTGCACCCACAGTTGCAAGTTCTTGTACTCGAATTTTTGCTAGAACAAGCGCGTCAATCGAGTAATCGTGAGGTCGAAGCTGGCAAGCCGGAAGGCCGTATCCAGATCGTCGTTACAACCCATTCGCCGAACCTGACAGCATGGGTCTCTCCAGCACATCTAGTTGTCATGCGCTCGCGCCGTCACGACCAAGACGGAGTCTCGGAATCAGTTAGCGTGCCCATTGCCGAAATCGGGCTCAAGCCAAAGACACTGGATAAAATTAGCCGCTATCTGGACGTGACACGCTCCGCACTTCTATTCGGTAATCGGGCCATCCTAGTAGAAGGAATCGCGGAAGCTCTGCTACTACCCGTGATGGCACAGAAGATTGTTCTCGCGGGCTATACCGATGAATGGCTCCGGTTCAAAGGCGCTGTCATTGTGCCAATCGAGGGCGTGGATTTCCGCCCCTACGTGGAGGTATTGCTGCGACCTCATCGCAATGCTCGCATCGCAGACCGGTTAATTGTGATAACCGATGCAGACCCTGCTGTACTCGGGAATAGAAAAGTTGATCTTGAAAATCTCGCCGAAAGGCATGACGGACAGAATGCGTTGACTGTGCTAACCAATCAACACACTTTAGAGCACGAGATTTTCAGCGCCGGAAATGAAGCTTTCCTCAAAGCCACATTTCTTCGACTGCATCGAAACTCACGCGCCGACTGGGAAGCTCAAATCGAGGGAACTGCAGAGCAAGACCGTCCTGATGCATTTCTCAGGTTAATTGCGGCAAAAAGGACCCGCAAAGGAGATTTGGCACAGGCCATAGCATCACGTATCGAGGCGGGCGAAGATTTTATCGTTCCTCCCTACCTCGTAGAAGCAATCCGAGGTGCATCACAAGCATGACCGGCATACAAGGCCTTACAGAAGAGCAAAAAGCATTCACGACGCACGTTGGCGGCACCTTCGTTCATGCTTGTCCCGGGGCCGGAAAGACCCGAACGATCATTGCCCGCCTAACCAGAATCGCCGCCACATTGCCACCGCGCCGCGGTGTTGCTGTGCTCTCGTTTACAAACGCTGCTGTCAATGAGTTTCGAGAACGCTGTCAAACTGCAGGACTCGACTCGCTCTTAAAGCATCCTAGCTTCATGGGAACACTTGATGCTTTCCTCAGGCATTTCGTAGTGCTACCAAGCTGCACAGCAACAAGCCAAACGCGACCAATCATCCTCGATAGCTGGGATACTCTTGGCATAGAAATCCGATTATCAGGAGCCCGGGCGTTTCGCGGAGACCCGGTAAGCCTAGATCTGTTCGACCCAGAAACCAATATCATCGATCCAGACAGGATCGGAAATACCAGATTGAAAGATCATGTGCGCCAGCATCAGGATAGATATCAGCAGGCCGCTGCGCGCAGACGAAACGCCTTGTTACAGGCTGGCTACATGAGTGCCAGCGATGCACGCGTAAAGATGCTTCAGCTGATTCGTGACCCAGAGAAAGGAATAGCGCTTGGCCGTGCACTAGCAGCACGTTTCCATGAAATCATGGTAGATGAAGGTCAGGATTGCAATCCGCTCGATCTACAAATCCTATCATGGCTAAGAGCGCACGGCATACAAGTCACTTTCGTGTGCGACCCAGACCAATCTATCTACGAATTTCGTAACGGCAGCCCTGAAGGGATTCAGGAGTTCAAGGATACTTACCCTGTTGAGTCACAGCTGGTGTTAACAGGAAATTTTCGTAGTAGCCCTGCGATATGCCGCTTAGCCGCCACACTTAGGAATGCGGATCAAGTGGATCAATCTGTCGGTAACAGTTCAAATATTGAACATCCTATTTTACTTTTAACATACGGAGGCCGCAGTCCAACGGTGGCAATCGGCCACGCTTTCCTTGATCGGATTGAAGAACTCGGCCTGGATTCGGCCAACTCAATTATTCTGGCTCATTCAGGCAAGGTGGCGCGACGAGCTGCGGGCGCCCCCCCCAATAATTCGAACGGTAGCTCAAGGGTTGAGTTATTGGCCAAGATAGCATCAGAGTTCGGGTCGTCTGTATCGACCGCACGATCTAGAGAAGCCGCTCTACAAGCAGTAGAAGTACTGCTACTTGACTTTATGGGGCTACGGGAACAGAACGAGCACCTGCTTAGAGCCATCGAACGCCTAAACATGGACCGGCGGGCACATCGAAGACTAGCATTAAGTTTCTTGATGTCCCTTCCCTGCGAGTGCGGAAATACTGATGCTGATAGGATCGCTTGGATAGACCGCGTGCATGAGGAAATTGAACGACTCGGCCTGCCGTTACCCGCAGGCACGACTGCACGAAGTTTCTTTCGACGGCCGGGTAATACTCAATGGTCCAGCCATCTTAAGAGGCCAATTAATCTTGGTCTTTCGTGCTCCAACATTCACGAAGCGAAAGGCCATGAGTACGGCGCAGTATGCGTCGTAATCCCACCCAATCGTGCTCCTGAAAACCGAGGCAACGCTCTGTTTGAATCATGGGAAACGCGCACTGACACTGAGGCTAAACGCGCGCTCTACGTTGGCGTAACTCGCGCCGAGAATATGGTTGCGCTAGCTGTGCCAGAAAAATATGCGGATCGTTGCTGTGCAATACTGAGGACTGGCCAAGCACACTACACAAGGAGAGATCTGTAGTGCCTAACCATATTTTTCCCAGTTCCTGCATAGCCCCTTTAGTTATCTTCCTCTTCTAACCACAAAGAGAATATAAAAATTAATTTTATGCTATTACCCTTTATTCTTCTTTGACAATTCAATCCTCTACTTCGGACCGAGATAATCCAACTCTAGAATCTATGGTATTTTGTCTCCATATACTCAGAACTCTTATCGCAAAATCCGTTTTAGCCAGGGGAAGGTAACTTTCTACAAGGTCTTTATCTTCGGCAGTAATTCGCTCACTTACCATACGAATAAAGCCCCAGAAAAACTGTTGGCACTCTTCTGGCCATTCTTCAAATTCTGAAATAGTTTCAACGACCATTTTGCAGGCAACGCTGCTCCAGCATTTCTCAAGAGCTTTTTTTAATGAGCCAAGTGCAGCGAGATGACAGTAAACATCTTCTAAGTGGGTTCGGAGTAACTCTAAGCGTCGATCTGTTAATCCAAACTCACACACCATCTCCAGAGCAGATCGTTGGGTCCAGGCATCCCGTACGGTTTCCAGTTCATCATCAATTAATTCCGACGGCATCCCGCGATACACATCCATGATTTCCTTGCCCGGAGAAGAGTTTGCCAAATCAAAATGCAGGAACTTGATTAGCACATCAGGCGGCAATCGACCATAGGCCCCCACCGCAGCTCGAACCAAGAATCCAGCGTAACGGCTAATTCTATATTTTGCAGTATCAAGCTTGAACTCTCGAGCAACATGCTCCTCTGATTCGTTAAATTCAGGAACCTCTCCGTCTTCAGACAGATCAAGTAGTTCTACGAGACGAAGCACCATAGCCTGTAACTGTTCCAAGTTTTTCTCTGTAAGCCCAATCTCCGCAGCCAAGTCCAAAACTCGCCATGAATTGAAAGTGAACCAATTAGCCTTATTTTCAAGCCATCGCTCAACTACCAACGTCAAATCATCTTCATACTGATTTCGGAGTGCCTCGTGGGCAATAAAGAAATTTGCCGCCATTCCCACGTCATCTAGACCTTTTTCGAGAGCATCAAGTGCGACTAGCGCAAGCGGCTGGCTATCCACACGAGTGGCAAGCTGCCAAAGGCTGCTTTTCCACTCTCCCGTGCTTACCGGGATATCTTGTTCAATCGCGCAACAAATATTCATGGTGAGTGGCAACTCTCCAAGAACATCCTGTATTAAGTCATGCCTGGCGCGGACATCTTCTTGGGATGCCTCCGAGGAAAGAGCCTTTAGCAAGAAGAATGCGGCCTCAGGATCAATGGATAATCCCAGCTTGTGCCCGGCCCTCAACAAGACCGCCTTACCATTGCTAGAGGCTTCGTCTGACAGTGCTTCTTCGAATAATTTCTGAGCGTAATCATAATCTCCATTTCTAATAGCATTCAGGGTTACACTCCATGCTGTAATATCTTTGGCGGAAAAAAAATGGGACTCAAGAAGATGGATGTCCTCTCTGGAAGCTTCGTAGCCAATCAAGCTGACTGACTCATTTACTGGCTCCCCCGGTTCAACAGAACCAAGTCGCTCCCGAGCAGTGGAGACACGATCGGCGAAGGAAGCCTCTTCCCAAACGGCTATGTCTCCCCCTGACATGCCCCACCCCATCTGTCTGCACCGGTCAACTTCCGCAAGCAGTTTGAGCAAAAAATGCCGATCTCCCGAGTAAGCCAATGCTCTAGCAGCAACGAAGCCGAATTCATCTCTTCGGTCTTCTGCCACTTCGCGAAGAAATGACATCGCGCTGTCAGTCCCCACTTTGGCCAAAGCAAAAAAACCAGAAACTTGAAGCCCTTCAGGCTGTCCCGTTTGGAGTGCTTTTTCAATGTATGGCAAGCTCAGTTCTCGCTCCCCAAGCGGAAGCTCTGCTGTTGCCTTGGCTCCGAGCATCAAGTCGGCCAGAAAGAGTTCACGCAGAAAATCATCAAGGTCTTCCTTCGGCACATGCCTAATCGCAAATATCCATGCATCATCCGCCAGTGCCTGCTCGAGAGAGCGGAGGTGCTGTCTCCAGTTGAGTGCAAGGTGTCGAGAAGCAAGGGCGCCGGCCACCAACTGATGGCTCCAACGGAAACTCTCATCAGCGGTTTGCAGCACGAGGTCATGCTTTCGCAGTAAGCCGATGAACTTGCTGCTAGTCATGCCATCTGCTCCGAATACGTCGAAGCACAGGTTCATTGCACGCCTGAAGGTCTTACCAATTTGATCGGGACTGCACGAGTTGCAACCGTCAACGACAAGCATCTCATAGGCCATGGAAGAAGCCATTGCTAGTACACTTTCTCTTGGCAGATCTGCCAACGGGTCTTGTGAAGGAATCTCAAGATCTCGCTCCGCACGTGCCAAAATAATTTCTTCTAATAGATCACCCAGGGTATCCCCCAGTTTTCGAGAGCCTTTCCAGAGCTTAAGAGCGGCCCGAACAGAAAAAGGGGTCCACATGAACGATCCCACCGCACGCGACGCCATTGCTCGATGGGCGTCTGAAAAGGCGGAGACATCTAACTCATCAATGAGCTCATGCCGCGCAAGGGCTTGGACCCTTCCTGGAGTTAACGGCAGAAGGCGAAGCGTCGCACACGGAGCGGTTGGCAAAACGGTTCGAACCGCTCGGCTATCTTCTCGTGACGTAAAAATGCACGATATACTTTTTGACGTCAGCAGTGGCTTAAGCTCTCCAAAAAGGGCCTTTACCACGTCTGAAGGCGCCTCGTTAATTCCATCACAGAGAATTTGGACTTTGTCAGGGAGCATTCTCCAACTACCACTTTTAACTCCGAGCTGCGCATGCACTGCCGAGTCGAGTCCTCCTGGTACATAGTCCGAACATGCGATAATCACAGAGAGCATTGCGTCTGATGACTTCTGAGCCACTTCTGCTCGAACCAGTTCAAGAAGAGTGGTTTTCCCAGCGCCCCCCTCGGCCGTCACCAATACAACCTCGCCAGGAGCAAGAGCCGCTAAAGACTTGACAGTTAAAAGGCCTTTCTTAGGGGATGATTCTTGAGGGCCAGGATCGGCGCCGGACAATTCAACAAGCCCTGCGGGTAACTCGCCTTCCTCAAGCTGAGGATTTACGACCTCAGCGAAGCCCCCGCACCACTCCTGATAAGCCTGGCGATTGAAAAGAGCGCGCGGATGCTCCCGAACGGCGGTGGATACCTTAAAGAATCGCTCTAGAACGTTAAACGCCGAATCCCAAGCAGGCGATAGTGCAGCATCGAACTCATTCATGTCCCACACAACAAGCCTATCAAGCCCACGGACATACGAGGCGACAACCTCTTCAGGCTCTACTCCCTCCCTGGAGAGACGGTCACGCAACGTTTTCCACTCACCGTCCATGGCCTCATCAATAACGGCTTTGGCCGCTTTAATTATCGCAGCGCGATCTGTCTCCCGAAGCATCCGGCGCAGCTCTTGGGTCACTCCGCCTGTGCAAATGAAGAAATGGACACCTACATCTGACTTCCCAAGGTGGGTAGTACTAGCCACCTTGGCGACCTCTTTTGCGAGCAGAGAGAGGCCCAAACTAGCTTTCTGTCGTTTGCATTGAATACAAACCTTCCTTTTAGAGTCCGCCACGACTCCATATACGTCAAACCCTCCGTCACCGCTCCCAGCTGGCTGGCCATCGATAATGACCCCTTGATGCGATTGAATTGAGATAAAACACCCGAAAACACACTTTTCGAAGTCATCCGCAGATAGCTTTTCAAACGGTACCGACCGTGCTTCAAACAAAGGGGAGGGATTACTTGATGGATCTGCTTCTACGCTCATATTCTGCCTCGATATTACTGACTGGTATGAAAACTCACCGAGTAGGTATTGTCGAGAGGAGCGAGCGGCGTAGGATTGGACTGTCCAAGACCAACGCTATGCATATAGAAACCCCAACTATCCATATGAAGAAGAATACAGCCACGATCCCAGATTATTTCAAACATATATCACCCCCGTGAAGCCAGGAAGGAATGACCTTCCTGACCCATCTCATGGAGGTTTAATGATCATTCAATGTCCCAGCTGCCAATCTATCCGGATAGCGGCACTCCACAACGGACGAAGGGTATGTGGTTCCGTCGGCACAGCTGCTGGTGCCGCTAGTGGCGTGGCTGCAGCCACCAGTGGCGCCCGGGTGGGCATGACACTGGGTTACGTCGCAGGCCCGTGCGGATCACTGCTCGGCGGGATAGCCGGTGCCGTGATTGGTGGTCTGATTGGAGGTGTTGCCGGCGGAGAGGCCGGTGCCGCTCTCGGTGACAAGCTCGACCAGACCTTTCTCGACAACCTGAAGTGCCTGGATTGCGGCCACGCCTTTCGGCTCGACACTGATTAAACCGTATTTCGCACTTGCCCCCCTTCACCACATGCCAAAGCCCGCCTTGCGCGGGCTTTTTTATGCCGTTTTGGAGTTTTTATGGATATTCCCACTTTCGTAAAGAACGAGCAGGGCCTGTACCACGTACAGGGCTGCGTTAAGCCTGAGGAGATTGTCAGTACAGCGGCCACCATCCTCTTGGATGAGCTCACCGGTCGGGAGGCTCTCACCTCTCCCACCGATGTCGCCCAGTTCCTGCAGATGGCCCTGGCCCAGGAGAAGAACGAGGTCTTCGCGGCCATCTTTCTCAATAACAAACACAAGGTGCTCAGTTTCGAGCCCTTGTTCAACGGCACCATTGATGGCGCGGCGGTGTACCCCCGTGTGGTGGTACAGCAGGCCCTGGCCTGCAATGCCGCTGCCGTAATCTTCGCCCATAACCATCCCTCCGGGTGCTGTGAGCCCTCCCAGGCTGATCGCACCATCACCACCCGGCTCAAGGACGCTCTGGCCCTGATCGATGTACGGGTCCTGGATCACTTCGTTGTGTCCCGCTCCGAGTGGGTCAGCCTGGCCCAGCGTGGCTGGCTCTGAGCCGCCCCTCTTCGGCTTTTGCTCTCCCCCTGACTCACCCCTCTTCTCATTCGTTAATCCGCCCGTTTCGGGCTCATCGTTATTTTTGGAGATTTACCATGGCACACCTTGTCGAAAGCATGGCCTATGCAGGCCGCACTCCCTGGCACGGGTTGGGCAACGAGCTCGCCGCCCAACAACCCCTCAATGTCTGGATGCAGGAAGCCGGCATGGACTGGGAGATCCGCGAAACCCCTGTCCGCTTCATTAGCAGCGAGGCCGGCGCCCTCGGCCAGATCTCGTCCTTCCCGGATCAGAAGGTGCTGTTCCGCTCAGACAATCAGGCGCCTCTGTCCGTAGTAAGTAACCGCTTCAAGGTCGTTCAGCCCCGCCAGATCCTGGAGTTTTATCGGGACCTCACCGAGCGTTCTGGCTTTGAACTGGAAACGGCTGGGGTCCTTAAAGGTGGCCGCAAGCTGTGGGCCCTGGCCCGCACCGGGCAAACGGGCTCCTTGGCAGGCAACGACCAGACCAACGGCTATGTGCTGCTGGCTACTGCCTGTGACGGCACCCTGGCCACCACGGCCCAGTTCACCAGCATCCGGGTCGTGTGCAACAACACCCTGGCGGTGGCTCTGAACGGAGCCGCCCAAGCGGTGAAGGTACGCCACAACACCACCTTTGATGCCCAGGCCGTCAAGAAGCAGCTGGGGATCTCCGTCTCCGCCTGGGATGATTTCATGTACCGCCTGAAAACCCTCAGCGAACGGCGCATCACCCGCAAGACCGCCGAGAAGGTCATGCGTTCGGTCTTCACCGATGTGAACTACGCCTCTGGGGACATGCTGGTGAAGCCCAACGAACAGGCCATGAAGAAGGCTATGGCGCTGTATGACGGGGCCGGTCGCGGCGCAGAGTTGCCGTCAGCCAAGAACACGGCCTACGGCCTGCTCAATGCAGTCACCGAGTTCGTGGACCACGAACGTCGCGCCCGCAGTACCGACAATCGACTGGATTCCGCCTGGTTCGGCAAGGGCGCCCAGATCAAGCAGCGGGCCCTGAGCCAGACCCTGGAACTGGTGGCCTGACTGATTCCCGACTCACTCTTTTCCCTCGACTAAAGCCCGACCCGCTCTGTGCCGGTCGGGCTTTTTATTGTTTGGAGCCTGACCATGACAGAACGTAATCCCGACACCCATGTGGCCCCGGAAGCCAGGCGCTCTACGCCACCGCTCTCCCCGCATCTGGCCGCCATTTGGGGCGCCTTTCTCCATGAAGGGGTGATGCTGAACAAGGAGCGCAGTACCCGGCTTCTGGAGATCTGGGGTAACGGTTGCATCGAGCTGATCAGCACCCTGTGTGACTTCATCCCCGATATCTGGAAACAGGTGCAACCCTACTGGTATGGCCCGCAAGGGTTTCCTGGGGTGTTCGAGTACGAGGTGGTGTCAATCCTGGGCGAACAGGTGGGCACCTATCTGCTCGAGAATGACGGCAATCTGCCACCCCATGACGACATCCAACAGATGATCACCGATCTGGTGGTCACCTTCTTCAGTCAAGGCGGCAGTCATGAGATCCCTTCGGATCAGACGCCCCAGACCCATCGGCTGATCAATCTTCATGATCGCTTTACCGAGCGGCTGGCCCAACTGGAAGGAGGTCACTCATGAGCACTCCCCGCGCCATCAAATCCTCATCCCGCCCGGCGCTGCGCCTGGTGTCCACCAAGGGCATGAACCGGGAGCAGTGGCTCAAGGTCCGCAAGCAAGGTATCGGGGCCAGCGATGCCGCTGCGGCGGTGGGGCTTAACCCGTATCAGTCTCCGCTGGAGCTGTGGATGATCAAGACCGGTCGGGATGGGCTGTTACCGGCCCCCGATCCGGACGACATCCATACCCCGCTGTACTGGGGCAATCTTCTTGAACCCAAGGTGGCCGAGGCCTATGCCAAGGCGACAGGCAACAAGGTGCGGCGAGTGAATGCGGTCTTGCAGCACCCGGATGCCGACAAGCCCTGGATGCTGGCCAATCTGGACTATGCCGTGGCGGGCAACCCGGAAGTACAGATCCTGGAATGCAAAACCACTGGCCTTAATGGCGCCAGGCTCTGGGCCGATGGCGTACCGGAGTACATCCAGTGTCAGGTGCAGCATCAACTGGCCGTCACCGGCAAGCTGGCGGCGGACGTGGCGGTGCTGATCTGCGGGCAGGAATTGCAGATACACCGCATCGAGCGGGATGAAGCCGTCATCAAGCAACTGATCGAGCTGGAGCGGGCATTTTGGCATCAGGTGGAGAGCGATACGCCACCCGAGGCCGATGGCTCCGACTCCGCCGACCAGGCGCTGCGAGCGCTCTACCCTCGTGACGATGGCGAAGCTCTGGATCTCATTGAAGACACCGCACTCAACGGCGACTTCAGCGAGATGCTGGATATCCGGGAACGCCTGGCCCGTCTGGCCGAACGGGAGGCCCGGCTCAAGCAACGCATCCAGCAACGCATGGGGGACGCCGCTCGGGCTTACTTCATGGATGGCCAGGTGAGCTGGAAGCGCAGCAAGGACAGTACGGTGCTCGACACTGACGCCCTGCTCAAGACTCAGCCCACGCTACTGCAGCAATTCCCCAAGCATCGGGCCGGCAGTCGCCGGTTCCTGGTCAAGGCCACCACCTGATCGTTCTCGCATCACCTCACTCAACACGCCACGCCTAACCGCATAAACGCCGGGCCCTGCCCGGCGGCTGTGCGGTTTCTTTATAACAGGAGATTCCCATGATCAAATGACTCGCCATTACGCCCCCCGTGATTGGCCGTATCAGTATTGGCCGCATGGTAGAAAAGAACGGCAAGCGTCTGCCGGAGAAAGACGACCAATTCACCATCACCACCCAGATCCAGACCCGGGAGGGCTGGCTACCGCATCCGCTGGATGAGGCCCTGCGTCAGGAAGTACAAGGCAAGAAGCTACGCAGCATTCCCGTCACCCTACCCTTCAATGATCCGGACCTGAACCTGCGAGCGGAGTACACCTTCTTCGAGCGCAAGAGTGGCCGGCCCCTGTGCAGTGGCGACGGGGAGACCTGTCGGCGCCGCACCGACCAGGGCCTGGAGCAACTGTCTTGCCCGTCACCGGAGCTGTGCGAATTCGGTGCCCACGATCTGTGCAAACCCTACGGGCGTCTGTACGTACGGATAGGGGAAGAGGATGAACTGGGCTGCTTCGTGTTCCGGACCACCGGCTACAACAGCATCCGCACCCTGGCGGCTAGGCTGCGCTACTTCCATGCCATCTCTGGTGGCAACCTGGCCACCCTTCCCCTGGAATTGAAACTACGCGGGAAGAGTACCACCCAGAGTCACCGGGCGCCGATCTACTACGTGGATCTGACGCTGCGCGCTGAGCAATCCATGGAGGATGCCGTCAGCCACGCCAGGGAAACGGCCAAGGTCAGGGAAAACCAAGGCATCAACCAAGCAGAGCTGGAGAAGGTGGCCCATGCCGGACTACTCAACGCTCAGTTCGAATACTCGGAGGAGGAAGGGTTACAGGTCGTGGAGGAGTTCGTGCCGGAGGGTGCTACACCATCGGGCAATGCTCAACCGCAGTCGGCACAGGGACTCAGCCAGAAATTGGCCGGGAAGAAGGCAGGCTAATCAATCATAGCCAGCAGGCCTTGGCGACGTTTAACGGACAGGCGCCGGTAGCCCTTGAGCAGTTGGGCTTCGGCATCATTACGTACCTGAGCGTCATACTTGGACTTCAGCTCTGAGGCACCCTCAACCTGATCACCGCAGATCAGATGATCCAGCGATACACCGAGGACCGCCTTCAACTTCGGCAGTAAACGAAATCCGGGCGAATCACGGCCAT